>Ga0256405_10000031_pt1 | contig 398862 bp, 341 predicted proteins | sample RumenRJG_02DNA_FD_189096 | JGI IMG/M metagenome (GOLD analysis project Ga0256405, IMG submission 189096) | Bovine rumen microbial communities from Lethbridge, Alberta, Canada - RJG_02 | ecosystem: Host-associated > Mammals > Digestive system > Stomach > Rumen | place: Canada: Alberta... | reverse complement strand
ATGATGACACAAAAATCACCATAGGAACAGATCTGACTGAATATATTACAGACAGGAACCGAGGAATACAGTTTCATCTAGGAAATACTGAACAGTTTAATGATCTTAATAAGAAGCTAAGGTAGTAGCATAACTCGGAAATTGGGAGTAAACTTTAGTAATTAACGTATAGAATAATAAGCTTCTGGCTTAGGTCAGAAGCTTATTTTTTTATTTGTTTGTTGACAAGGATGACTACTGATGCTATTTTATGAATGAATATTTATTCAGTGAATAATCCTATGATATATATGAGGAGTATTGATATGCCTAAGAATAAAGAAAAATGTAAGCAAATGAGAGAGGATATGAGGGATAGAATCCTGAAGGAGTCATCGGTATATTTCGCAAAAAATGCTTTTGGAGATACGAAGATGAGTGATTTAGCGAAACATATAGGAATTGGCCAGGGTACCATATATTTATATTTTAAGTCCAAGGAAGAGCTCTTCGAGGAAATTAGAAAAGCTGCGGATAATAAGGAAGAGGTTTTAAAGCTTAAGATTCTTTCAAAGCTTCCTATTTCGGCAAAGGAAAAGATAGATAGAATCTCTAAAGAGGTAATTAAAAAGTTGAAAGAAGAAGATGATTATAAAGTGAAAATTATCATTTATACTCAGCTTCTTCTAGAGAAGGAAGACGAAATATATTCCAGTGAAATGTATAAGGAGCTGGCAAAGATTATTAAACAGGGACAGAAAGAAGGAAGCGTAGTAGAGGGGAATGCAGTTTATCTAAGCGATCTTTACTGGGGGATAGTTTATCTCAATTCTCTAAAGCTCCTTTATATGGAAAATCATAAATTGGTTACAAAGGATACTTTAAACAGGTTATTACTTAAAGATAAGTAGGGAGGCATTATGGCAAAAGTTGCAATCGTTACAGGGGCTACTGGTGGACTTGGACAGGAATTCATCAAAGAAATAAAAAAAATTGAGGAGATAGATGAGATATGGGCAGTAGGACGAAATGAGAAGAAACTTGAAGAACTTAGGAAGAAATATTCTATCATTCGTCCTGTTATTGCAGATTTTAGAACAGATGGAGTTGAAGTTATTAAGCAGAAAATACAGAAAGAATTACGAGCAAATATTGATGAAGTTCGCTTTCTGATCAACAACGCTGGAATTGGATATATGGGTCATTTTGATAAGCAGGGTACGGAAGATATTGAGAAACTTTGCAAGATTAATTGTAGTGCTCCTGCAGCTCTTATGTCGCTTTGTATTCCATATATGAAGAGAGGGGCAAAGATAATAAATGTTTCGTCAGCATCTTCATTTCAACCTAATCCTTATCTAAGTATGTATTCGGCCAGCAAAGTTTTTCTGAAAAATCTTTCTAGGGCTGTAAGTGTTGAGCTTAAAAGTCGTGGTATTACGGTAACGTGTGTTTGTCCTGGATGGATAGATACGGAGATGCTTCCTGATGAGAAGGATGGTGAAAAGATACATTATACTGGTAAGATCAGTGCTGAAAAGGTAGCGAAAAAGGCTATGAGGGATTGCCTAAAGGGTAAGGATATTTCCACACCAGGAGCCTTTGCAAGTTATTTTAGAATCTATTCAAAATATACACCAACCAAGATTGTGATGAAGCAGTGGGTGAAAGCGATAAGGAGATATGTAGCATGAGATACATGATTGAAACAGAAAGAAGTGATCTTTTTGATGTAAGTATTGTGATAGCTATGCGTGTTCATATAAAGGGAAATGTGAATGAAGATAGTTTAAGCTCTGCCTTCGAAGAGGCAACTAAGGCCTATGAAATATTAGGTTGCAGAGTGGTACTTGAGGAAGATGGAACTGCATATTATGAAAAGAGAAACTTTGAAGGACAGAAAGTATTTTTCGAAGAATCATCATGGCGTCAAATCCTGAAAAGAGAAGAGAAAATCCGTTTTAAGATTGAGGAAGGGGAGTTTCTTAAAGCTTTTTGTTATGAGATGAATGAAGAAGGTTGCAGTATTATCTTCTTAATGCATCATTTAGGTGGAGATGGAAAATCCTTGGTGTTTTTCATCGAGAGCTTCATGAAGGCTCTTTCTGGTGAGAAGCTGGAGTTCTCTAATATCAGACTCATTCCTGCTGGCCCGTTGGATGCTAAATCTCAAAGGGATAGACTAGGGCCACTAGCATTTGTTCCAAAATCCTATAACAAGAAGTGGAACAAGGATGAGAGGAAGAAATCCTTTAATTATTCTGATATGGATAAGGCGTATGAAACCTATTGGAAAGAACATGAGTCCACCATCGATGAATATATTATAAAGCCTGAAAAGGTTAATATGATGCTAGGGAAATGCAAGGAATGGAATATAGGATTTACTGCTTATATTACTACGGCATTTCTTAGATGGCTTGGTCGAAAGGCTGATGTTGGTTATGCCGTAGACTATCGTATGGACGGTAACAGATGCATGAGTAATCAGGCAACTGGTATCTCCATTAAGTATGCATATAACTATAATAAATCATTTCAGGAAAATGCTATAAAGGTTCAGAAACTCATGACGAAAAAATTGGAGGATGATCAGTCCAAAGAGTTTATTCTTCCTTTCATGGCATCCTTCGAACCGACTCTGGTAGATGCTATAAATCTGGAGCATGCAGGCTACTTTAGAAGTAAGACTTCCAAGTCTCTGGCAACAATTCTGGGATATAGAAAGAAGACCAAAGATATGTCTGTTACTAATCTTACAAAACTGGATATTCCAGAAGAATATGGAGAGTATAAGCTGGATTTCTTCTCATTTATTCCGCCTGTAATATCGTATGGGAAAAATATTTTAGGCATTTCCACCTTGGGAGACTGTACGGTTCTAACACTTCATAGGATTAAAAGGGTTTGATTTAATATCTCAGACTACTTAAGGACTTCTTAATCTTTTTTGCAGTAATGTAATTATTTAGAACAAACTTAAGGAGGATAGAACTGAAATGTCTAATGAAGCTAAAACAGAAAATAAACAGAAGAAAACCAGGAATAAGCCTAGAAAGATTGCCAAGGTAATCACCATAATCTTTGTTATCCTTCTCCTGGTTATGCTGGTCGGAAATGGGATTCTAACTGTTGTTATCTATAATCAAAACTTTAATGTAAGAGGTGACAGCTATGAACCGTTTATGTTTTATGTAGAGGATTTTCAGGGGCTGTCCAGAACACAGTATGAGTTTACATCTGACAAGGGACAGAAACTTGCAGGCTATCTCTATGAGACCTCGGATGAAAATGAATCAGATGAACCTAAGGGTGTGATTGTTTTGGCCCACGGCTTCGGTGGCGGCGGACATAATTCATATATGGATGTGGCGAACTATTTCGTCCAGAATGGATATTATGTATTTGCCTATGATGCTACCGGATGTGATGAGAGTGAAGGCGAAGGCGTTGGTGGATTTCCTCAGGGAGTTATCGACCTGGATCATGCTATTACATTTGTGGAAGGGCTTGATAAGACAAAAGATCTTCCTATATGTCTTTTTGGACATAGCTGGGGTGGCTACTGCGTCAGTTGTATACCGAAGTACCATCCTGAGGTGAAGGCAATCATTGAATGTTCAGGTTTCAATAGTTCTGCTGAAGAGTTCGAGGCTCAGGGAAAGGAGCAGGCTGGAAGTTACATTTATACAATGATGCCATATGTACATCTTTATGAGAGATATAAGTATGGTGAATATTCAAAATGTAACGCCTTGGACGGGCTTGCATCCACAGATGCTAAGGTGATGGTGGTTCATAGTCAGGATGATGGCGTGGTTCCAATAAGTGTGGGATACGATAAGTACTATGAGAAGTTTAAAGATGATGATAGATTTAAATTTGTAGAATTACAGGATAAGGGACATAGTATATTCAATGACTACACTTATGCAGATGAATTTGATTCTGGGTTTGATGAATGGTTAAAGACTCTGGATTATGATTATAATCTGGATAAAAATAAGGAAAGGTTCATGGAAGATAAGGCAGATTATATACACAAAAATCTTGATAGAGAAAAATGGACCAACACCCTGGATAAAGAACTATTTGAAGAGTTTTTGGATTTCTATGATGCTGCCGTAAGATAAGATAGACATTATTTGCTTCTATCATTTTTTTAACTATCTTTTTATATGTAATTATTATAAAATTGATATGTTACGCTACTTAGTGTGACTACACTATTTATATGATTTTCAGGGGAAGATTATGAGAGAGAAAAATCCAAGAAGGTTAGTTTTTAAGTTTGTTAGTATTATTCTGACCTTGGTTTTGATGCTTGGAACATTTCCGTATGCTAATCTTAATGCTGATGCAGCATCTAAGGGGCTGGCTAACTTTGGCAAGGTGACCTCAGCTGATAAGAGCTGGAATGTATCAAATGCTGCAGATGGCGGAATTGGTACATTTACATCCACAACGGGAGAGGATTCATATTGGGTTCTTGCTGATTTTTCCGGCTACTCATATAGAGCAGGCGATTTACTTAGTATAAAGTATGATGGAGTTGATATATCTGAGGAAGAAATAGTTCTTACTGATAATTCTAGCAATATATATCTTGATAAGGTAGCTTCAAGACATGTTGGATATATAACATATGTTCTACCTGACAATAAATCTATTATTCCTACTAGAGTACGTATAAAGGGAATATATAGAAATGCAGAAAAAGGTACTTCATTTTCCTTTGGTGGATTTGAGATTCATAGATCTGGAACACGTCCTTCATGGGATAATGGTTCGATACCTGAGTATAATCCTGATGCAGCTCCTCGAGGAATTGCTGTCTCTTACTATGATGATATATATTCCAGAGGATTTGCTTGGAGTACAGATGCGTCAGTTGGTTCATCTGCGCTTTATATAATTCAAAAGTCCGGTAATATGAGTGCATCGAATATTAATTGGAATAATGCGACTCGTGTAAATGCATCTATGGTAGAAAGAACTGACGTAGATGGAAAGGCGTGGCATGTATTTAAGGCTCATACTACAGGGCTTACTCCTGGTGCCACTTATTTTTATAGAGTAGGTGGCTCGTCTGGATTTTCAAATGTTGGAACTCTTTATATCGATGGTGGTTCATCTGATGTTACATTTCTTCATTTAACTGATAGTCAGGAGAGCTCTAAGAGTGGATTCGATAGATGGGGAACTATGCTTGGCGCTGCTAAAGCTAAGTTTCCCAATTCTTCATTTTTGGCTTTCTCTGGCGATATGACGAATTATTCCTATAATTCACTTAATATGAATGAGTGGATATGGGGATTAGATACCGCATCCGATACACTTATGAATATGCCGATTGAACCTTCAAGTGGAAATCATGATGGATATAATTATTCATTTGTAGATAGATTTGATATTAATTACGCGGACTATATTCCAGGGTCAGATATCGATGTGTTGTCTGGCGGTAGTTATTACTATACCTTTGGATCAAATGTTCTATTTATTAACTTAAATACTAATATCAATACTTACGCGCCTGAGTTTCAGAGTCAGATTGATTGGCTTTGCAATATTCTTGAATCCTATGCTGGATATAAATGGAAGATTGTGCAGCTTCATAAGGGTCCGATATCTACGGGAGACCATACAAACCAATACGATGTTGTTGATTATAGACGTGCTTTATGTCCAATCTTTTCAAAGTATAAGGTGGATCTGGTTCTTCAGGGACATGATCATGTATATACTCGTTCGGTTTCTTATGTATGGGATGATAATGCAGAAGAGTCGACTTATGGTTTTGATTACTATGACCAGGCAGGATATGTTAATCCAGCAGCTTCATTTGATGGAGAGACTAGACTTATGAATTATGAGCCACTTGGTACTCATTATGTTACCATCAATTATTCTGCTAGTAAGGCTTATGATACTATTGATGCTGTTGAACGTGATGCAAATATTTATCCTGGTATTAATCCTATAAGTGGAAATGGTTGTGATCTTCAGCCAGGTCTACCTATGTTTGGTGTTGTAAGAATTAAGGGTGATACTTTATGTTACGACGCTTATACATATGATGAAAAGTCTAATTCAAGTGTTCTGTATGATACATTTGCCATAGATAAGAGTTCAGGTGATTCTGGAGCTGGTGTTACCCCTGGTGGAGGTTCGAGTGTTGGTGGAACCGAAGGTGGTGGAAATGCAGCGTCTGGAGGCGGAACTGAAGGCAGTGGAAGTGCAGCGGCTGGTAGTGGAAATGCAGGAAATGAAAGTGCTGCGACTGGAAGCAGTAATACTGGCGCAAGTGCTGATCAGGGATCAGCTGGCACAGATACGCCTGCTCATCCTTCTAATGAATGGATAGATGGTAAGTGGTACAACGAGAATGGTGTATGTGATTATGAAGGAACCCTTTCCTGGAAATGTAACTCTACCGGTTGGTGGGTAGAAGATACTGCAGGATGGTATCCGGTTTCACAGTGGCAGAAGATTGACGGAAAGTGGTACTACTTCCTGGATTCTGGATATATGGATTACAGTGAATATCGTGAAGGGTGCTGGCTTGGCTCAGATGGTGCCTGGGTAGAGGGTTATTCAGGTGGTCACTGGTGCGCTAACTCAGTTGGCTGGTGGTATGAGGATGATTCAAACTGGTATCCTTCGTCTCAGTGGCTCTGGATTGATGGCTCGTGTTACTACTTTAAGTCAAGTGGTTACATAGCTACAAAGCAGTATATAGATGGTTGCTGGGTAAATGCATCTGGTGCCTGGGAGAAGTAACATAGATTATAGTATAGATTTTAATGAAAGTTAGGCGAGACATATGAATACAGTTAGAAGGGCAAGAACTGAAGATATTCCTAGTATTCTGGAGCTTTTACTTCAGGTGGATATGGTGCACCATAATGGGCGTCCAGATCTTTTTAAAGGAAATGCTACTAAGTATAATGCCGAAGAACTAGGTGCTATTATTGAAAATGAAAAGACACCACTATTCGTGTGTGTCGATGAGGAAAACACAGTTCTGGCACATATGTTCTGTATAGTAAAGCAGGAACTTAATGATTCTGTTATGACAGATATAAAGACTCTTTATATAGACGATATATGTGTTGATGAGAAGGCGCGTGGACTTGGAGTCGGAAGAACTATGTTCCTCTTTTTAAAGGGCTATGCGAAGGAAGAAGGATTCTATAATATCACCCTTAATGTGTGGTGCTGTAATCCTGATGCAATGAAGTTTTATGAGGCTATGGGAATGGAACCTCAGAAGATAGGTATGGAGATGATGTTATGATATTAGATTGGGAAAAATATACATCAGTTGCGAGACAAGCGGTAACAGAAGGTGTAGTACTTCTGAAAAATGACAAAAATGTTCTACCAATTAAGAAGGACTCAAAGATTTCTATCTTTGGACGAATGCAGAATAATTACTATAAGAGCGGTACTGGTTCAGGTGGTATGGTAAATGTACCAAAGGTCTGGACTATTGTTGAAGGACTGCAGGATGAGAATATTTCTTTGAATGAAGAGCTTCTCAAGTTATATGCAGATTTTGAAGAGACTCATCCATTTGATCCTGGAGTTGGTTTTGGAAATGAACCTTGGTCCCAGGTTGAAATGGAGATTTCGGAGGAAGTTGTTCGAAAGGCAAGTGATGAATCTGACGCTGCACTTGTTATAATCGGTCGTACTGCTGGTGAAGAGCAGGACTATGTCTATGATAGAGGAGCCTTTAGGTTATCCGAGAAAGAAACTGAGCTTCTTAGAAAGGTTAGAGCTTCATTTGACAGAGTTGTTCTTGTTATGAATGTCAGTGCGATTCTTGATATGAAGGAGATAGAGGAGATATCTCCGGATGCTATCCTTTATGCATGGCAGGGCGGCGAGGTTGGCGCTCTTGGATGCGTGGATGTTCTTCTTGGAAATGTGAATCCTAGCGGTCGTCTGACTGATACTATTATCCGAAATATTGAGGATGCATCTGCTTACGGTAACTTTGGTGATACCGTGAGAAATATATATGAGGAAGATATATATGTAGGTTATCGTTACTACGAGACCTTTAATAAGGATGCGGTTATGTATCCATTTGGATATGGACTCTCATATACAAGCTTTGAAGTTACTCCAAAGGGCTTCGAGGGAGATGGAACTGGCCCAGTTAGTATGACTGTAGACGTGAAGAATACTGGATCTGTGGCTGGTAAGGAGGTTGTACAGTTCTATGTAGCTAAGCCTCAGGGGAAGCTTGGACAACCTGCACTTAGTCTTGTGGGATTCCTTAAGTCGAAATCCCTTGGTGCTGGTGATAGTGAAGAACTTTCTATTGAAGTGAAACCTTATACATTTTCGTCCTACGATGATTCTGGAGTTACAGGAGATGAGGCAAGCTATGTATTAGAGGCTGGCGAATACATCTTCTATGTGGGTCAGAATGTTAGAGATATAAAAGAGGTCGGAAGATTTACACTTGGTGACACTGTTCTTATAGAGAAGCTTAGTCATCAGATGGGTCCAAATGTTGGATTTGAGAGGATTAAGCCTGTAAGAGATGGTATTGGTTATAAGACTAGCAAAGAGGTGGTTAAGGCAGTAGAGCTTCGTGATTACGAAGAAGCTGCAGCTGACAAGCCTGAAGCAAGGCCTTATACAGGCGATAAGGGTATTAAACTTAAGGATGTAAGAGATGGAAAGTCTTCTATGGAGGATTTTCTGGCTCAGCTTTCAGACGAAGATTTATCAGTGATCATTCGTGGCGAAGGAATGGGCAGTCCTAAAGTAACTCCTGGTACGGCAGCCGCATTTGGAGGACTTAGTTCTAGTCTTAAGAACTTCGGTATTCCTGCAGGATGTTGCTCAGATGGACCAAGTGGTATGCGACTTGATTCTGGATTTAGAGCATTTAGTCTTCCTAGTGGAACGCTTCTTGCCTGTACCTGGAATGAGGAACTGAATACAAGTCTCTACAGTATGCTTGGTATGGAAATGAATAAAAACGATGTAGACTTTTTACTTGGCCCAGGTATGAATATACACCGTTATCCTCTTAATGGAAGAAACTTCGAGTATTTCAGTGAGGATCCGCTCGTAACTGGTAAGATTGCTGCGGCACAGATTAGAGGACTTAAGAATAGCGGAGTATCTGGAACGCTGAAGCATTTCTGTGGAAATAATCAGGAGACCTGTCGTCATACTGAGGAGAATGTAATCTCTGAGAGAGCCCTAAGAGAAATATATCTTAAGGGCTTTGAGACAGCTATAAAGGAAGCTGGCGCTGATGCGGTTATGACAACATATGGACCAGTTAATGGAATCTGGACCAACTCACGTCATGACCTTAATACGAATATTCTTCGTAAGGAATGGGGCTTTAAGGGAGTCGTTATGACTGACTGGTGGTCTAATATTGGAGACGTTGGTGGAACGGTTGATAAGACTTCATTTTCAAGACTAGTACTTGCGCAGAATGATTTCTATGCAGTATGTCCTGATGCAACAGTCAATTCTATAGGTGACGATACGCTTGAGGCACTTCAGAAGGGAATTATAACAAGAGGTCAGCTTGTACGTATGGCAGGCAATATTTGCGGTGCACTTATGCATACTAACGCAATGAAGAGACTTAATGGTGAGGAATACAAAGTTGAAGTTGTAGGATTTAAAGACGAACTTGAAACTGAAGATTCATCAGAGGTTGAGTACTTTAAGATAGAGGATGGTACAGTCATAGACCTTTCGAAAGTTAATACTAAAAAGGGGAGTGTATGCTTCTTAGGATTTGATGTTAAGAAGAGGGGCTGCTATTTTATGGATATGATTGGTAGCTCTAATTTATCTGAGCTTTCCCAGATTCCAGTAGGTGTATTCTTCCAAGGAGTTCCTAGTGGAAGCTTCACATTCCATGGAGGTGGAAAGGAACTGAGCATTAGAAGAAAAATCTTCTTTCATTCAAAATACGGAGTGATGCGTCTCAAGTTTATGAATGGCGGCTTAGATCTGAAGGAGCTTAGATTTACATTTGAGAAAGAACCTAAGGAGGATGAACCTTGGGAAGATTTCGATGAATATATCATCTGATAAATTGATATATTTTATAGATTAGATTAGCAACAGAAATGTATCGTAGATGCACTTTATTAGTGTGTCTACGATATTAATTTAATTAAGAGGTGAGTGATGAACGAAAAAATGGTTTGGGCTATACTGGATATTGAGCCCACTAATGATGTTGATGCTATAAGAGAGGCTTATAGAGCGAAGCTTGTCCATACTAATCCGGAAGATGATCAAGAAGGATTTATGGCTCTGAAAGATGCATATGATGAGGCAATGCGTCTTGCGGAAGCTGGAAATGAGGAAGAAGCAGAGGAACTTTCACCTATTATGATGAAGGTCGACGAGCTGTATAAAGATATAACTAGGAGACAGGATATTAAAGAATGGGACGAACTTTTATCAGCTCCGGAGTTCAGCTCTATCGATGAACAAGATATTGTAAGAAATGAGATCTTAACTTATACGCTTGATAATTATAAGTATTCTACAGAGGTGTGGAGAAAGCTTGACAGTGTTCTGACTATAGTTCAGGATGCTGACACACTACGAGATCAGTATCCTCAGGGATTTATCGATTTCATCGTAGAATGTATTCTTTATGGAAATTATGTATTAGAAGATAAGGTTATCGCTGGAAGACAAAATGGAGTAAGCGAAATCAATAACTTCGCTATAGATTCTGATCAGACACCATTAGAAATACCAGAGTTTAAATGTGAAGTGGATGAATATGTAGATCTCTTATCTAGAATAGGAAGAGAGTATGGCAATATAGATAATGTTAAAGTTAGCGAAGAAAATCGCCTCGCGTTAATTGATCGACTCGGTGCTGATATTTTCTTTGCTAGACGTTATGATTACTATCATCCATTTGAAGAGATAGCGGTCATAAAGTATTTATATTATAAGGAAAGATATGAGGAATGCTTCAAGCTTCTTGAATCTGCGATAGATAGAACCGTTATGACAGGTGAAGAGCATTCTGACTTTTATTATAGTCATCTCGTATTTATGTATCTTAGATTCTTTGTAGAAGCAAAGCATCGAGATATGGGGCTAAGTATATCTCCAGAAAGACTTGCTAAGTGTAAAGAAGCGGTGCCTGTAAGCATGGAAGAAATATATGTAAATGAGACTCATGCGGCACTGTCTCTAATCTCATATCTTGAGAGGGATAAAAAAGAAGCTGCTGATTATATGTCATTTATGGGTAATTTCCATCGTAACAGTACAGTATATTCTGATTTTTCAAAGCAGATAGATAGTGACAGATTAGAAGAATTACCTGGACTTATAGAAGCAAATCCAGATGATGTATCACTTAAGCTAAGTCTTGCGTGGATTTATTCTAGAACCGATCGTCTTGAAGAAGCTTATGATATCGTAAAGAACCTTGAGACAGAGGGCGATACATATATGGATTATTGTTTCTTCATGGCCAGATACTTTATGGAGAAGCAGGATTTTAATGAGGCTATGCCTTATCTTATAAATTGGAAGGATGCTTTATGTGAGAAGCATGATCCAGAAGTAGAGTATAACCTTAATGATTTTCCTATTAAAGAAGTTAGAAATATTCGTAGAATAGCATTTGCATTCTACATGATAAGTGTTGCTTACTACAATCTGGATGATCTAGATAGTGCTAAGGAAAATGTTTTGAAAGCACTTAAGTATTCTAGCGAAGTAGATTATTATGATTATACCGGTCTCTATGATTCTATTCTTCTCATTCGTAAGGAATATGATGAGGGCGTTGATTTCTGGACTAACGAAGTGGAGAAGAATAATGAGTATGTAGTTATATGTCGTGGATATAGACAGTACATGGCATATAAGGCTGATCGCGCAAGAGAAGTTATAGATGATTATTTCTACCTGAGATATAACGATCCATATTATCCTGATTCCTACGTCCGTGCTGAAGATGTATATCTTGATTATAACGATCTTGAAGGGTTTGAAAATTGTCTTGAGTTTGTTAAGCAAAATGAGATATCCGACATTCGACTTGATTTTAATTATGCTAGATATCTTCGTGCGAAGAAGCAGTCTAAAGAAGCACTTGAGATATTCAAAAATCTTGAGAGTGCCATAGATGAAGATGATCATATCATGGAAATGAAATCTCGATTCTATGTAAGCTATGGTTACTGCCTCATGGACATTGAACATGAGGAGGAAGATTTCATTTCTCACGAAGACTTTACAGCTAAGATGCTTGAACTTATTGATAAGGCTGAGAATTGCGAAGATGAAAATGTTAATTCTTACTGGCTTGAAGTTGATTATAGGGAGAGATATGACAAGGACTTCGATTTGAAGAGTCTTTATTACAAAATGCTGGAGCTGTTCCCTAATAATGGTGCGATTGACTATGAGCTTGGACTTATCTTTAAGAAGGAAGATGATTATGAGAAGGCGGGAGAGTATTTTGAGTCTGGTATCGTGAAGGCGCCTCGTCACATTAATCTTCATTATGAGTTATCTGATTATTATAATGACTACAGATATAAGAAACTTGAGGAAGTTGAATATATTGATAAAGCTATAGAAGTAGCTAGAAAACTCATAGATTTAAGATATGATTCTGAAACTGCGGTTCAGTATGGAATTACGCTGTATGATGGTCAGGAATATGAAGAAGCGCTTGAGTTTTTGAACAAAGCTGTGGAGGATTTTCCGGATGAGCCTTATGTAATAAATGCGCGAGGCCTTGTCCTCATGCGTATGGATAGATATGAAGAGGCCGAAGTGGAATACCGAAGAGCCATAGACGTCTTCAAAGGAAAAGGCAGATTTGTTGGCTATACCAATATCGTAACTCTTTATGAGAAAATGAATCGTTTCGAGGATGCAGCCACAGAATATTTAAACTTTATGGAGAAGTTTGATCAGCATGAAATCTCAAATTACAATAGGTTAGCTGATCTCTATGATAGGGCTGCACTTAGTGATAAGGCTATCGAATATAGACGTCAGGCAATCGCGCTAAAGATTCAGCGTATAATAGGTGATGATGCAGAACTAGATTTGGATTTTCCGCTAAGTATCAATAAAATAGCTGATAAGTATAGTAGTGTTCCAATTGAGCAGTTTATTGGCCTAATCGATTATATGTTTGATATAGCGGCTTCGTATTCTCTTGCAGGTGAAACTGACAAGATGAAGGAAATCGAAGCTGAGAATATGTCATTTGTTGAACGAGTCGATCTTTTTAGAGATTTAGAAGACATTCCAGATGGAATGAGGGAAGAGTTTGGCTGTTCTATATGGTCGGTTGGCTATTTCTATACCTTTACCCATAGAAATGCTGAGATGGCAGCACCATATTTTGAAAAGTACGTAGAGGTGAGAGAAGTTGAAAAGAATATGGTAAGATATTATGATTCTATCTTCCAGGCTTATGACCTTCTTAGTAGAACATACCTCTTTATCGGAAATGAAGAAAAGGCAGCTGAAGCAGCTAAAAATGCAATTGATTGTATCGTTAAGTCTCATGGATCAGTTGAAAATTACATCAATTACAAGAGATATCGTCCACTATATCTATGTCGTCTTTCTGGCTTATATTATGCTATGGGTGAGAAAGATAAAGCTTTTGAATGTCTCGACCTTATAGATACTAGCAAGAAATGTACACATTGTTCATATGCATATTGCGTAGATAAGACGGATCGTATCGCGCTCTACGCCGAACTGGAAGGGGATTACCAGAAGGCAATCGACTTCTACGAGTATGGTAGAGAACATGCCGGCTATGAGACTGAGAAAATAAGCGGTATCCGTGAATGCAAGCTCAAACTGCAGTAATGTATTGTTAATTCATTTAATATTTTATGAAAAGTTCTTGGAGGCTATTCTTTTCTATGCCATTTGCAATAGCAAGGCGGAGGAGGATAGCCGCTTTTTGTGGCGGAAGATTATCAGTTGCAATAGTATTCTTACATAGTAGATTCTCTGGAAGAATAATCCCATCACCAGTACGAGAACTGATAACAACAGGAATATCAAGCTTTTCTATTACATCTTTATACGCATTGCTGAATTCACCAGCCCCTGCACCAGCAATTACAAGTCCATCAGATATCTTAGCTGCATACTCCAGAAGTTCTGGATCAGCATCGACAGAGAAATAAATGATAGAAACCTTCGGCAATTTATTGAGATTGTTCAAATTTAAATCAAGTTTGTTCGTATATAGGTTTAGTTTACTTTGTGTTGTATGAATCTTGCGTGATGATTCATACATATATATATTTCCATCTCGAACTACCCCTAAAGCACCAAGTTCTCCAGCAGATATAGCATTTACGTTATAAGTGCTGAGTTTAGTAACAGTTCGAGCGGAGAAAATCCTATCTGAAAATACAACTAGTACGCCTTCGCCTATAGCTTCTTTGGATGCTGCAACAGTAACAGCTTCGTAAAGATTCATAGGACCATCAGCCGAAAGAGAAGATGCAGGTCTCATAGAACCGGTTAGAACCACTGGCTTATCTGTCTTAACAGTTAGATTCAGGAAATAAGCAGTTTCCTCCAAAGTATCAGTACCGTGAGTAATAACAAAACCAGTCACATTATCGTCACAAGCTCGGGTATTTATTTCATTTGCAAGACTAATCCAAATAGAGTCAGTAATATCATCAGAATTAACGTTGCATATCTGTATAGCTTCAATATCGATATTTCCGCTAGTTAGCTCTGGAATAGCAGAAATTATCTCATCAGCTCTAAGTGCTCCCGGCTTATATCCGGCAGTTTTTCCTTCCTCACCAACTCCTGCTATCGTGCCGCCAGTCGCAAGAATAACAACCTTCTTTTTACTTGAATCTCTATTTATAATACCCATTTATACTTCCTCTATTAAACTCTTTATATTTTTATTGATTATAGAACAAAAGGTGAATGTACTCAATCAGCAATAATTTATGTTGGCATCTCTTCGTGTGTTAAAATGCAATTAAATGATTATTTTATGATGGATATGTGATATATTATGTTCTAGAAGTTATATTATACAGACATTGATTTTGAGGAGTAAATATATGAACTTAGATAGTTTATCTGGGGAACTTGATAGATTGTATCAATTTGAGATAAGTGAATACATCTCGAGATGTGAGGAGCTTAAAAAGTCTGGATATAAGATTTATCGTAATTCTACTGGTCAGCATAAGGTTGTAAGAGCTGGCGGTCAAGTGCGAAATGAACAGGAGCAGTACGTATATGAAGGAAACGGACGTAGAGCCCGTCATACTTCGAATAATCGTAGTGGCAAGCCTAATATTTTAGTGAGAGCAAAGAATAGAATTGTTAGAGGCGTTGAGACTACAAGACAGGTTGCTAAGCTCTTTAAACTTATTTATAACAGCCAGAAGAATAGATGATCTTAATATTTTAAATATCATAAAGAATTTGATAGATATATAAAGATATTGATATAAAAACTTTTGTAACGGATACATTATAGATACACTTGGTTTATAGCATATGCATGTTATATTACCATATAGTAGTTTTAAAGGAATGGTGAGAGTTATGAAAGTTTTTTTGATGCGTAAAATGGTTTGTTTGCTGCTTGCGGCGGCTTTAATTCTGCTTATTACATTTGGCGGAATTACTCCTGTAAGCAGTGTGCAGGCTGAAGGGGAACAGGTTCTTGTTGAGCCTCAGTCATGGGATATTAATGAAATCCCGGATAAGTATAATACTGGAGTTAGTGGTACACTTACGAAATATGTGGGTGTGGAAGCTAAAGATGCTGATATAGATCAGTGTACACCTATAATCACTAAAACTGAAACGGGAACATTTAATATTGGAATAAAGAAGAGTGAATATAGGTATGTTATAGATTTTGGAGCTAAGCAGAATGCAGCGCTTCCAGATAAAGCAGAAATATGTGATTATGATTTTACGGGTTTTACGTTCGCTTTATCTAGGGCTGACTCTGTAAAAAGTAAGCGTACACTTATATTTAGGAATTGTATTATAGATGAGCTTTATCTAGATTATTTTGAACGTAATCAGAAGTTCGAGTTTTATAATTGTAAGATTAGAAGACTAAAGGGTTCTGATGCATACTTTGATCACTGTTTCTTTGGTGGTAGTGTCGATGATCCGCTCGTTCCATTTAGAAATGTTGAAGTAAGAAATTGTTACTTTTCTGATCTTAATTATGCTTATAAGGATACTACACATATAGATTGTACTCAGATATTTGGCCATTCATATAAGGACAAAACAACTAAACAAAATGTGAAATATGATGCGCAAAATATTTCATATAAAAATTGCCGATTCGAAGTTCCTAATATTGCTTTCGAGAATAATAAGGCTACAGTCAATGCGTGTGTTATGATTCAGCTTGAGTATTCAGCGGGCCATGATATAACTGTTGAAGATTGTTTCCTTAATGGTGGAGTATATTCTGTATTTGCAAGAGGAGTTGGGAATGATGGGGACATATATGATGTTTATATAAAAAATAATTATATAGGAGTTGCTGCTTCATTTGGTGCAGCTTATCCGGATATTGATCCTGATGCCAATTTCGAAAATACACAGGGTACTGATTTCCTATACATCAGTAGTGTATATAAGGAAAATGGAAAAACTTACTTTACTGTAACAAATGATACAGCTAGGGAAAGAAAACTTAAGATTATTACATCTTCTGGAAGTTATGACTTTACTGTAAGTGCTTGTCCAGAGGGAAGAAAGAATGAAGGTGGATTTACATGTTCATTAGCGGACTTTCCAATTGATCTAAGTTATGATATTCCTGAGGAATGTGCATATGCAGTATGCTTAGATGTAACTGATGAAAGAAATGTAAAGCAGATTAGATTCGTAAATTATACTGGTAGTCCAGTTTATATTGATAAGAGTTTACTTGGTACAGGCTATAACAGTGAAGTTGTTCTTGCAGAAGGTCCTTTTGGGGATAATCTTACTTATAATGTTACAAGAACAGCCTCAAATGAATATATTCTTACTATATCTGGCGAGGGGGCTATGCCTGGATATACAAAGGTTGTATGTCCTCCTTGGGATGAATATTCAGAGTTTATTGATAAGATAATTGTTGAGGAAGGTGTAGAAAAAATAGGTCAGTTTGCTTTCTATAGACATATATCTGCATCAGAGATAGAGCTTCCTAGTACTATTACAGAGATTGGTAAGTATGCATTTTGCAAATGTAATTCAATAAATAAAATGAATATCCCTGAATCAGTAGCATCTATTGGAGAGTATGCATTTAACGGAGTTCAGCATCTTAGCATTGAAGGAATACCTATATCTGCATCAAAAGATAATGGAAATGCTTCAAATGAAGTTGGTTCAGAAACTAATACTCCTGAACAGTCAACTGTAACTCCTTCAAATGAAGATAAAGAAAATGTAATTCCTAGAGATCAGGCTGAGAAGAATAACCAGACTGATGCAACTGAAAATAATCAAAATGGCGCTAGTAATCAAAGTGGTGCAGATCAGTCACAGGCGAGTGGAGCTGAACATTCTGGTGATAATCAGTCATCGGAGGGACAGGGTACTACATCATATTCCAGTGAGTGGATAGATGGCAAATGGTATAATGCTGACGGCAGCCAGACTTACCCTGGTATAATGGAGTGGAAGAGTAATAGCAAGGGCTGGTGGATAGAAGATACAACAGGCTGGTATCCGGTCAGTATGTGGCAGAAGATAAATGGCTATTGGTATTACTTTGATGCTTCTGGATATATGGCATCAAGTGAATGGGTTGATGGCTACTGGCTGAGTTCAGATGGTGCGTGGGATTATCCGGAAACAGGTTCGTGGAGTTCGGATAAAAATGGCTGGTGGTATGGAGATACATCTGGATGGTATGCTTCAAGTCGTTGGCAGAAGATAGATGGCTACTGGTACTACTTCAATAACTCAGGCTATATAGTAACCAATAAATATATAGATGGATACTGGCTTAACTCAAACGGCCAATACTCAAACTAGATTTATGTAAACTAAAAATGAGTCACTTTTTACGTCCGACGTAAAAGGTGACTCATTTTTGAGTCAGCAATTACGTCGGACGTGCGAGGTGACTCATTTTGCGATAAGGCTTCGGTTATGTTATACTTAAGCGGTTAATGAAGTATTTTTAAGGGGGACAATATGAGTATATTTGAAAGACCTGAGGTTACTAATTTAGTTGATGGGGGAAAGTGCTGGGAGCATACATATGATGCATTTCATTTGAAGGCTTATATTCCACCAACTAAGATAAATGGAGAGATTTTTAATTATTGTTACAGGGCGCCACTCTTACTCGTATTTGAAGAAAAACGTATGAGTATGGATGAGGCGATTTCATTTTCGAAGGAAAATGGATTTGATAAGATTGCAGCGAATTATGACGCTGCAGTACTTTTTGTATATCCAACTGCCGATGGCGGTTGGGAGAATGCTGACATTTCTTTATATCAGTCTCTGATTGCTGAAGTTAAGATGGATCCGGTGTATAGGGATGGAATAGTTGAGTTCAATAACTTCTTTACGCAGACATTTGAGGGATACTTTATCAGGGGAGCCAAGTATAGGGCGGATATATATAGCTACGGCGCATCAGCTGATTATGTGGCTAAGTATCTTCTTTATACGGTTGAAGGCGAGTATCTGTGGGGGCCAGGCGAGATTACTCCGGCTATGTGTTCTATGGAGAGGTTGAGCTTTGTTCCTGAGATTAAAAGGACGGATATTCCAGTTATCTCAGCTTTAAATAGCGAAGAGATTAATAATGCATTTTCAAGTAAATGTGATACCTGCCTTATAAGAACTGATAAGGTGGATTATGTTGCTGATTTTTATAGCTTTGTCTGGAAATATTATATGTGGTGCGGTCATATTGAACTTGAACCAGATTTTGATGAAATGAATATGATAGAAGAGACTGGTACATTCACAGTTAAGACGTCTGATAGAAATATTGGACGTTATAAAGAAACAACTGAACATCCAGCCGGATACTTCGCTTACTATAATAAGGGGCTTTTTGATAAGGGGCCAGTTCCTCTTGTGCTCGGTTTTCATGGCGGTGGTGATTCTTCTATGTATCATACATTTGGGACTAGATGGTACGATATAGCACATAGATACGGATTTCTCTATGTTAGTGTTGAGAATCATCATGATCTTCCTGCACCAGAGGCTATACAGATCCTTGATGTCTTAAAGGAGAGATATTCTATTGACGAAGATAGAATATATGCTACGGGATTTTCTATGGGTAGCGCAAAGACTTGGGATATGTATCACGAATATCCAGAGATTTTTGCGGGATTTATGCCTTGTAGTGCGCTTTTCCCAGCAAAGAATAATCCATTTGGACTTTCATGTGATGATCCAAAATGTAATACAACAATTTCAGTTCCTATGTTTTACTCTGGTGGAGAGGCTTCACCGCTTCCTGAGCTTCCATTTCAGGATGCATCCTCTCTGGAGAGGGCTCAGTATCTTGCAAGAACAAATAAGCTGAAGGCGGATTTTGAGTCCTTAGACTTTTCGAAGAAAGATACATGGGAAGATAAGATATATGGCGTATCAGGCGACAGAGTTGAGAAGATTCCTGATGAGTCACGTGGAAGCGTACTTACAGTTAATTATTTTGATTCTGAAGATGGTATATGTAGAACAGCTCTTGCTTCCGTAAGCGGACAGGGACATGAGTGTAGATTTCATTCTTGCGAGAATGCTTGGAAGTTTATATCACAGTTTTCTCGTTCTTCAAAATGATATTAATCAGTCTGGAGGTTTTAGTATTAAATGAAGAAATTAAAAAGACTTGTTTGTATACTTTTAATGGTTTTGTGCCTTTCACTCCTAACTGGCTGTTTTAGATTTTCTACAACAGTAGAAGTTAAGCGTAATGGAAAAGCAGATATCACTATAGTATTTGCTTCGGTAGATCCTCAGTCAGACAATTCAGATGATTCAGATGAAGATGATGAAGATATGAGGAAGCAGCTCGAGGATGAGGGCTGGGATTACGAAGTTTATAATGATGATGGATATTCTGGATACAAGATTACCAAGAAAAATGTCAACTTAAAGGATCTAGCTAAGGAAATGAATAGTGGTGATGATTCAAAGATTGATGTTGATGCAGATAAGCTAAAAGTCGAGAAGCATGGATTTAGATATAAGGTTAGCTGGGATGTGACGGAAAGCGATGGCTATGAGGATTCAAAAGAATATGGCAAGAATCTTTCTACGTATGGTGGATATGCTAAGTTTGTGGTAAAGCTGCCATACAAGCCTATCAGCAGTAATGCTCATAAAGTATCAAATGATGGTAAGACTCTAACGTGGTATCTGTTTGATCTGGAACAAGGAGAGGCTGTAGAACTTGAGTTTAGTCTCGTTAATTGGCCACTCATAATAGGATTATTAGTAGGTTTAATAGTTGTCGCAGCTGCTGTAGTTGTGATTGTTATAATTCTGAGAAAGAAGAAGAAAAATGCTCAGGGCGTCCCACCTCAGGGATTTGATCAATCACAGGGATTTAATCAATCACAGGGATATGCATATCCTAGTCAGGATTATTCTCAGCAGGGTTATACATATCCTAATCAAGATTATTCACCGCAGGGATACACTCAGCCGCAACAGTATACTCAGCCGCAGGGATACGCCCAGCCACAGGGATATACTCAACCACAAGATGGTTATGTATATGATCCGAATCAGATATATAATCAGGACGCATATAATCAGGGGAATCCATATGAAAATCAATAAGACTAGATTAACTAAAAAACTTATAAGAAACATTCTGCTTATAGCTTCATTTTCCTTTACGTTAGGTGGTTGTGGAGATTCGGATGATTCTTCTATATATGATGTACCGACAATTGAAACTACGGAAGTAGCAAGTGAAGTTACTACTGAGGCTACGACCGAAGCGACTACTAAGGCTACCATTGAAGAAACAACGGAGGAAGATACAGAAGCGACAACTGAAGAGACTCCAACAGATGCTAAGGAGGATGAAGAAGAGAATTTTGAGGGACTTCCTGAAGCAGAAGGTTTTGTTCTTGTTACTGATGTGATTCCTGATGCTATCCTGGAAATTAGATATTATACAGACTACAACTTTGTCGGCGAACAAATCGATGGTTACGAAGAGCCAGTTGCTCTTCTTACTAAGGAAGCTGCGCAGGCGCTTAAGGCTGCAAATGATGACCTGGAAGAGCAGGGGTACTGCATTAAGATATACGATGCTTATAGACCTCAATGTGCTGTAGATGATTTTGTTGATTGGGCAAATGATACTAGCGACACCAAGATGCAGGAATATTTTTATCCTGAAGTCAACAAGGCGAACCTTTTCTCTGAAGGATATATAGCATATCATTCGGGGCATAGTAGAGGAAGTACTGTAGATTTAACTATAGTTGATAAGGCTACCGGCGAGGATGTTGATATGGGTGGAACATTTGATTACTTTGGTCAGGTTTCTCATCCGGATTATACGGGGATTACTGATGAACAGTATGCGAATCGTATGATACTACGCGATGCTATGACTTCTCACGGCTTTAAAGCTATAACGACAGAGTGGTGGCATTTTTCTCTTCAAAATGAACCATATCCAAATACTTACTTTAATTTTCCTGTGAGCTCAGACTCTGTCGGAAGATAATTAGTAGATATATTTAATATATAATATAGAACTTAAAAGGACATATATAACATGACTAAGAAAGAAATAAATGAAATAAAGTCTCTTTTTGATACTATACAGGATTGCAACATTTCTAGACTTGCAGGCTGCTACGTCAATGGAGAGAAGCAGAAGGTTAAGACATTTAGTGATTCCTTCTATAATCTTCCTGAAGAAGAAATGTATAAATACCTGGAAATCTTTCGAAAGACATTATCAGGAACTCCGGGGAAGAATCTTGTAGATATGGATTTTGTAGATCCTGAGAGTACTGATACATCATTTGGAAAAGGCCTTCTTCAGGAACTAAGAAAGACTGAACTTGGGGATGATTCTGTATTAGATAAGTTTTATGATAAGGTGATTGAGACTTATAACTATGTAGGAAATTATCTTATATTACTGATTCACCAGTCTTATGATATCCCTGGAGTTACAACTGATGGTATTGAGATGGAAGATGCATCTGATGAGATTTATAGTTATATTCTCTGCAGCATCTGTCCTATGAAGCTTACTAAGCCAGGTCTTGGATTCGATGATGATCTGGGGGAGATTCATACCTTGAGACAGATATTTGCTGTGGAGCTTCCTTGTGATGGATTCCTATATCCTGCATTTAATGAGAGAAGCTCAGACGATACAGCTATCCTATATTCTGCTAGAAAAGCTGATATGCTACAAGATGCATTTATCGAGAAGGTTCTTGATGTATCCACAACACTTCCTGCAAAGCAGCAGAAGGAAGGCTTTACTGAATTTGTTACTACCGTACTTGGCCGAGATTCTAACTTTGAAACGGTTCTTTCTATACAGGAAAATCTTAAAGAAACTGTCAAGGAAAAGAAAAATGAAGCAGCTGGAGAGCCTTTATATCTAGATAAAGAGACTATGCGAAATGTATTTGAACGTAGTGGCGTCTCAGATGAAAAACTTCAGGTTTTTGATAAGAAGTTTGATGAACAGTTCGATATGCAGCTTCTGCATGACCGCCAGGTTGAAGCTCAGATTGCTAGCGGTGACTTAGATGTAGAGGGAACAATAGCTAATTCGTACGTTCCAAAAGTAAAAGTCGAGGAAAAGCTTTTTGCAGATAATGTGGCTCCAGTTCGTAACTTCGAAGTTCGTAACAAGAATATGGTGCTTCGTGTTAGCAGTAAGCATACAGATATAATAGATACAAGAATAATAGATGGAAAGAAATGTCTCGTTATCGAACTTACAGATGACCTTACCGTCAACGGAATTCCAGTTGATGGAGCTATCGTTTCAGAAAAAAATTAAATTTTTTTGAAAAAAATGAAACCTTTTTGTTTTTTGCTGGGTATTAAGTATAGAAAGGCAAAAAACAAGGAGGTTTTTATTATGAGAAAAGTATTATTTAAGAAGAGTTTATCAATTATTTTAGCAGCAGGTATTATGGCGGCATCAGTTACAGCTTGTGGAGCAAATGAAGAAGCTACTAATCAATCTGATACAGTATATGAAACGACAGAAGCTTCAGATTCATCAAGTAGCGCATCAAATGTATCAGGCGGATCAGCTGTATCAAGCTCATCAAGTGCATCCTCTGATTTTGAGGCTAGTGATAGCATGTCCTCGAATACTAATAAACAGAAAAACAGTAGAGAGACTGGTGCTGTTAATCAAGGGGAAACTCTTTATGGTTATGACAATTCTGGAGGTGACAATGCAAATTGGCCTTGGTCAGATGAAGATTCTGATAACAGAGAATATGGTCATGTATCAGAAAATGATTTCATTCAGACAAGCACAGAGCCAACATCTACATTTGCAGCTGATGTAGATACTGCTTCATATTCAAATGTAAGAAATTATCTAAATAGTGGACTTATGGTACCAGAGGATGCTGTAAGAATCGAAGAAATGATTAATTACTTCCACTATGATTATGATGAACCAAAGAAGGGAGAGCCTTTTTCAGTAAATATGGAAGTTGATGCATGTCCATGGAATGAGAACCATCAGCTTGTTATGATTGGTCTGAAGGCTAAGAAGATTGACGACAGTAAGAGAAAGCCAATAAACTTTGTATTTCTTATAGATACATCAGGATCTATGAATTCAGCAGATAAGCTGCCTCTTGTAAAGACTGCATATAATAAGCTTTTAAATGAACTTGGTGAGGATGATACAGTATCTATAGTTACATATGCTGGTAGTGATACAGTTGTTCTCGAAGGCGAGAGTGGCGAAAATACAGATGTGATATCAGAAGCGATAGAAAATCTTGAGGCTCATGGCAGCACGAATGGATCAGCTGGTATTAATACTGCATATGAGATTGCTGAAACTTATTTTAAGAAGGGTGGAAACAACCGTGTTATTCTTGCAACAGATGGTGATTTAAATGTTGGTGTTACTTCTGAGGATGGTCTTACAGAACTTATAACTGAGAAGAAAGAGTCAGGAATCTATCTGAGCGTGCTTGGATTTGGTACAGATAATCTTAAGGACAACAAGCTAGAGGCACTTGCTGATAATGGAAATGGTAACTATGCTTATATCGACTGTGTTTATGAAGCTAAGAGAGTTCTTGTAGAAGAAATGGGATCAACCCTCGAAACTGTTGCAAAGGACGTAAAGCTTCAGACAACATTTGACGAAAATGTTGTAGAAAAGTATAGACTTATCGGTTATGAGAATAGAATGATGGCTAACGAAGACTTTGATGATGACACCGTTGATGGTGGTGAGATTGGTTCTGGACATGAGGTAACAGCGATTTATGAAATAGTTCCTGTTAAGGGTATCGATACTTCATCAGGTGACCATATACTTGATTTCGCTGTAAGATATAAGAAGCCTAATGCTGATGATTCAAAGCTTCTTGAGTATAAATGTAACTATTCAAAGAATGGTTTCAGTAATAAGGCTAGCGATAATATGCTTTGGGCAGAATCTCTTGCATGCTTTGGAATGATCCTTAAGGGAAGCGATTACTCAAATGAATGTACATTTGATCTTGCTAGACAGCTTGCTGAGAAGACAAGCTACAAAGATGATTCATTAAAGGTTGAGTACCTTGAACTGCTTGATCAGGCTGAAGATATATATGAGGGTTCTTATTCTGAGAGAGATTATGACGATGACGATGATTATGATGACGATGATTATTCAGATTATGATAATGATGTGACTTATATTGATGCGGATTAAATAATTATAAAAATATATTATAAAAATATATTATAAAAATTTTATACTCGCTGTATATAAAGAGCTCACTGCCTGATGGCGGTGGGTTCTTTACTTATGTGACTTACTATTGTATAATCTCGAATCGGTGACTTCTAAGAGTGTCTATTCTTATATAGTTAAATAATTAGTGATAAGAGGTTATAAGTATATGTCTTTTTATAAGAAGGTCTTTGCACTTGCTCTTCCAATAGCACTGCAGAGTCTTATTACAATTGGAGTAAATATGCTCGATAATATAATGGTTGGTTCTTTGGGGGATACCGCACTTTCTGCGACTTCGCTGGCTAATTCATTTATATCGGTCTTTCAGATATTTTGTATGGGTCTCGGTATGGGTGCGTCTGTTCTGGTTTCCAGATATTGGGGAATGAAATTATCGGCTGATAATGAAGCAACTTCTCTAGATGCATCTCGAGCTCTGAAGCAAACCGTTTGTCTGATGCTTCGTCTAAATGTAACTCTTGCATCATTTTTTGCTTTGGCTACTCTCGTTATGCCCGGAATTATAATGAGAACTTATACTGATAAAGAGCATATAGTTGCTATGGGCGTCAGTTATTTTCGATATTCAGTTCTTACTTATTTTTTTGTTGGAATCTCACTAGTTGTAACAATAGTCCTTAGAAGTGTAGGTCAGGTGCTTTATCCACTGGTAGTATCTATAGTTGCATTTTTGGTGAATCTAAGCGCAAATTATATACTTATCTTTGGAAAGTTCGGAGCTCCAAAGCTTGGCGTGGCAGGAGCTGCGCTTGGAACACTTATCGCTCGTATCGTAGAGTGTACTTTGATCATGGTTTATCTGCTTGTATTCGACACCAAGATATGTTTCAGAGTAAAAGACTTCTTTATGAATACTAAGTCCTTGCTGCGTGAATATATTCGTATCAGTATTCCTGTACTTATAAGTGATGGAATACTGGCTATAGGAACTAATTCGGTCGCTATGGTTATAGGACATCTGGACGAGGCGTTTATTACTGCCAATTCAATAACTAGCGTTACTCAGCAGCTAAGCACGGTTGTTATCTCTGGAGTAAGTCAGGCGGGAGCTATAGTCACAGGTATAACGCTAGGAGAGGGAGATAGGGATAAGACTATGTGTCAGGGATATCAGTTCTTTAGACTAGGTCTCTTACTTGGTGGTCTTTCTGCTGCATTTATCTACCTTTTTAGTGATGCGATTATTGGCATTTATAAAAATATAACGCCTGAAGCTATGGAGACTGCGAAGTCACTGATGCTGGCAATATGTGTAATTATTGTCTTTCAGGGTACTAACAGTATCATGACTAAGGGCGTTCTGCGTGGTGGCGGAGATACAAAGATACTAATGCTCGCAGATAATATATTTTTATGGGTTTTAGCTATTCCGTTAGGAATACTTGCAGGTTTTTACTTAAAGCTACCGGCATTCTGGATATATGTTTTATTGAAATCCGATCAGATCTTTAAGACTGTTTGGTCATTCCTTAGACTAAGAAGCGGAAAATGGATAAAGAAGATTTCAACTGGTTCTACGTAATTTGTAAAAAGACTTCGTATATGTTAGAATATCAAAGGTTTTAGTACTATATTTGGAGAGAAAATTATGAGCAATTCATCTAAGTCGAAGCATAATTCATCACAGAAAAGTAACACATCGCAAAAGAGTAATACGTCACATAAGAATAATACTTCTCAGAAGCATAGTTCAAGTCAGAAGTATACATTCGATAGATTTAGACCTAATCGTCCGGTGGATATTGTTAACATTATCTACCTGATCTTTATGACATCACTTTTTTCTTTCTATATGCATAATAAATATCATGATATCACTATCACTAGGGCTAAGATATTCTCTAGTGTTACGTTGGTGTATCTGATTCTTGTCGTTATAGCATATGTTCTTGAAATCTTCATGATAGAATATTATCAGCCTGAACTAAGCCTTAAAGATTTATTCTATAAGGATACCAAATGGTATCTTATGCCTGAACTCTGGGCGGTTCTTTTTGGTCTAGCTAATCTTTTTGCCTGGTTCATGTCTCCTAATAAGAAAGGTTCTTGGGATGGCTCGACTGGTCGTTATATGGGGCTTTCCTTTATTACTGTATTAGTTTTGGCCTTTATCCTAGTATCGAGAGGTACTCCGATTCAGTGGCCGGTTCTTATATCATTATTTGGAACATCAACTTGTGCCTTTATTGTGGCTTTGTTACAGCATTTTGGTAATGATCCATTTGCGCTTCGTGCTAGAGTGGTTGAAAAACAGAAGGAAATGTTTATTTCCTTCTTTGGAAATATAAATACATACGGTTCATATATTTGTGTTGTTCTTCCGATATTTATTGCGCTGTTTATCTTTAGTGAAAAGTACTGGGTTAGAGCACTTGCTGGAGCCGGTGTGTTCTTTTCGAGTATGGGTATAATCCCTTCGAAGAGTGATAATGTATATCTTGGTGTTGGACTTGCTTATATAGTTATATTTTATATAGCTATATATTATAAGAAACTTACTGAGTTTATGTTCTCTGTACTTCTTCTGGGAACAGGACTATTGGTAGTTGCTTATGCAAATTATATTCTCAGCGGTAGTCAGAAACATATTAATGGTATCGCTGTAATTGTCGAGAATCCAAAGATTATGACGCTCTTTGTTGTTATAGTTATAGTAGCTAGTATGTTACTTCTCTTTTTCCGAGGAGTTAATTATGAAATGTATAAGAATCTTCAGTCTAAGCAGACGCTATATATTATTACAGGAGTTGGAGTTTCTGCATTTATCCTTGTGATGTTCTTTGGAATCAGATCTGGAAATGAAATCTTTGTATTTAATGATAAGTGGGGAACGTTCCGTGGTTACATATGGCGTAGGAGCTGGGATGTATTCTTGAATGGAACAGCTCTTCAGAAGATTTTTGGTCATGGAAATGAGACTATCAAAGAGAATATGATGGTCTTTTATCAGGAAATGAAAGACATTACAAATAAGACCTATGATAATTCTCACTGTGAGTTTCTTCAGTATCTTGTAACAACAGGTCTTTTTGGTGCTATTTCGTATTATGCAATGGCAGGTACATCATTTGCATATATAATTAAGAGAATGAAGGGTGATGCTATAGCAATAGCTTGTCTTGCAGGTTCTATAGGTTATATTGTTCAGGGACTTGTTAACCTTAATCAGCCAATTACGACACCGTATTACTTTGTTTTACTTGCTGCTGGAGTGGGTTATGTTCGATTTAGAGACCAGAGAGTGGCGGCTGAAGAAGAGTAGAGTATAGTATATCTGTGGTTTATCGTGGTGACATTTGGCTCACTTAGTGATATAATATTTATTCATTGGATGATAATTTGTGACGGGTTGATATTAATCGACATTGTCACTTATATGGAGGAAAAAAATAAATGGGAATTTATGAGGAGCTTATCGAGCGTGGACTTATTGCTCAGGTGACAGATGAAGAAGGAGTTAGAGACCTTATTAATAATGGTAAGGCTACATTTTATATAGGTTTTGATCCTACAGCAGATTCTCTGCATGTAGGTCATTTTATGGCTTTATGTCTTATGAAGAGACTTCAGATGGCGGGTAACAGACCTATCGCACTTGTTGGTGGTGGTACTGGTATGATTGGTGATCCTTCAGGAAGAACTGATCTTCGTAAGATGATGACAACAGAAATGATCGATCATAACTGTGAGTGTTTTAAGAAACAGATGAGCCGTTTTATTGAGTTCGGTGAAGGTAAAGCTATGATGGTTAATAATGCTGATTGGCTTCGTGACCTGAATTACATCGAATTCATTCGTGATATCGGTTCTATGTTTAAAGTAAATAATATGCTTCGTGCAGAGTGCTACAAGCAGAGACTTGCTAGTGAAGAAGGACTTACATTCCTTGAGTTTAACTATATGCTTATGCAGAGCTATGACTTCTTAAAGCTGTATGAAGAGTATGGCTGTAATCTTGAGTTTGGTGGAGATGATCAGTGGTCAAATATGCTTGGTGGTCGTGAGCTTATACGTAGAAAGCTTGGTAAGGAAGATGCGCAGGCTATGACTATAACACTTCTTCTTAACTCAGAAGGTAAGAAGATGGGTAAGACTGGTAAGGGTGCTGTATGGCTTGACCCAGAGAAGACTAGTCCTTATGAATTCTACCAGTACTGGAGAAATGTTGATGACGCAGATGTTATCAACTGTATTAAGATGCTTACTTTCCTTCCGCTTGAAGAGATTCATGATATGGAAAAATGGGAAGGCGCAGAGCTTAATAAAGCTAAGGAAATACTTGCATATGAACTTACAAATCTTGTTCATGGTGAGGAAGAAGCTAAGAAGGCTGAAACTGCTGCTAAGTCAATCTTTGGCGGTGGTGGATCTGAAAATATGCCAGAGACAGCTCTTGAAGATGGGGATTTCAAAGAGGATGGCACTATCGATCTTATCAGCATTTTAGTTAAGGCTGGACTCGTAACTTCTCGTGGCGAGGGACGTCGTGCTATAGAACAAAATGGTGTTGCTGTAAATGGGGAAAAGGTAACAGATATTTTTGCAAGTTATGCTAAAGATACATTTAATGACGAATTTGTAGTAAGAAGAGGAAAGAAAAACTTCCGTAAGATTGTTTTATAGATAATATTAGGGGGTTAATATGGGGTCAATAGTAGAAAAAGGCAAAGATTTAGCTGAAAAACAGCTGGAGAAGTTAAACAACCTTAGGACTCGTAAAGGTTCTGAGTATGAGTTTTCTGGTCTGTCTGACAAGAAGATTGATGTGGAGAAGGAACTTAATCTTTATACTCGCGATGGACAGTTCTATGTGCTTCTGGTTGATGCGGATTCTGAAGAAAGAATCATGGTTGAACGCATGATCGATCAGACGGGTTGTTTTATCACCTCGGTATCCAGTGGTATTGAATGCCTTGACCAGATTAGTAAGGACAAATATGACCTTATAATTCTGGCGAGAAATATGCCTAGAATGGATGGCGTTCAGACGCTTAACAACATAAAGCATAATACAGCTAACCGTTCTAAGGATGCTAAGGCATACGTTATACTTGATGAGAAAATTGACGAACCAGACATATATTTTGAAAATGCTGGCTTTGATGGCATAATTCGTAAGCCGATTGATAGAACTATTCTTCAGAATATCATCATTTCACTTGTTCCTTCTAAGATGCTTCCAGATGATGAGGAACTTTTGTCTGAGATTAAGTCAAATGCAAAAGATGCCGAGACTCTTAAAAAGAGCGGCGTAAGATTTCTTGAAGCACTTAAGGACTTTAAAGGTGATCTGACTGAGTATAAGAAAAAAGCTGGTCAGTTTATTGATGATTATGAGATAGTTAGTTCTGATATGATAGATGCTCTATATTCTTCGAAGAATAAGGAGTATATGGAATACGCCCGCAATATGAGAGATGCGGCCCGTAAGCTAGGGGCAATATACTTGTCTGATTGCTTCGATGACCATGTAAATATGGCCAAGGATGATTCTCTCGAGGTTGCAGAAATAAACTGGCGTACGCTTGTTGCAGAGTGGGAGAATGTTGTGTCTGGCTTCGCAGATTGGCTGGGTAAGTCAAGTGTACAACTTGGTTCCACAGATATACTAACCTCTAATACAAATGGTATCAGGCTTCCTGCATCTGATATTGTATCTAGAATAGATGAAATCCTTGGCAATCTTGAGGATAATGATAAGGAAACAGCTATTAGAAATTGTGAGAAACTTAGTCTCTATGAACTGGATCCAGATATCCGACTCAAGGTCGACAGGGTCATCAAAGCATTTGATAAAGACAAGGTAAATACAGCGGTAGATATATTGCGCAGTATCTAAGATATTAACTAAGAAAATCATATAGATTATCCAAGATATTATTATCTATGATAAACTTTCGAAGAACTATCCTGATATATTTCATTTATCAGGATTCTCTTCGTCTTTATGGGCATATATTTTGATGCTATTTATTGGCATATTTAGTTTAAACTCTTTTTGTTCGGCTACCATCTCTTTGGGCATGTTTTTTAGTACAAATACGAAGAGGTCATAGTCGTAGATATCAGAGAGTATTGCAAGGGCTTCTATGGTAGGTTGTGCATAACCGCATTCAAGTCTGTTGTAGGCTTGTCTTGATATATGAAGCAAGCTAGCAACTTCTTCTTGTGTTAAAAGATTTGATTTTCTAAGAGTTCTTAGAAGATTACCTATATATACTTTAGTTTTCATATTTTATTCCTTTCGTGTATTGATCATTCCTTTGCAAAGTAAGGCAATTGTACTGAAATGTACCGAAAGCTGAGCAAGTTTGAGTCTAAGTTGCAAGGTTTTGTGCTTTTCTGGTAAAAGCACTCTTTGTTACAATTATGGAGGTGTAATTTGAGTAAAGCCGATAATATCTTTATAAATATGTGTAATGACATTTTGACAAATGGTGTTAGTACAGAAGGAGAGAAGGTTCGTCCTAAATGGGAGGACGGAAGCTTTGCGTACACTATCAAGAAGTTTGGCGTGGTAAATAGATATAATCTTCAGGAAGAGTTTCCAGCTATTACACTTCGCAAGACCTATATCAAGTCTGCCATAGATGAGATTCTGTGGATATGGCAGAAGAAGTCTAATAATATAAATGATCTAAATAGTACTATCTGGGATGAATGGGCTGATGAATCTGGCTCTATCGGAAAGGCTTATGGTTATCAGCTTGGCGTTAAGCATAAGTATAAAGAAGGCGAGTTTGATCAGGTTGACAGGGTTCTTTTTGATCTGAAGGAGAATCCTTATTCTCGTAGAATTATGACAAATATTTACGTGCATCAGGATCTTCATGAGATGAACTTATATCCTTGCGCATATAGTATGACATTTAATGTTACTGGTAATAAGTTAAATGCTATCTTAAACCAGCGTTCTCAAGATGTTCTTGCTGCTGGAAATTGGAATGTCGTTCAATATGCGGCTTTATTGATGATGATAGCTCAGGTAACTGGATTTGAGCCTGGAGAATTGGTTCATGTTATCGCTGATTGTCATATCTATGACAAACATGTTCCGATCATTAAGGAGCTTATTCAGCGTGAGACTTATCCTGCGCCAAAGGTAACGCTTAATCCGAATGTAAAGAACTTCTATGACTTTACTGTGGACGATTTTACTATCGAGGACTACGTAACTGGACCTCAGATTAAAAATATACCAATCGCGGTATAATGAGTCACCTGGCACGTCCGACGTAAAAAGTGACTCATTTCTATAAAATGATAAAAAAGGAATTAATGCTTTATGAAATTAATCGCAGCAGTTGATAAGAATTGGGCAATTGGTAACAAGGATAGTCTTCTTGTTAGTATTCCGGCTGATCAGAAGAGGTTTCGTGAGATTACTACTGGTCATACAGTAGTGCTCGGAAGAAAGACTCTGGCTGGATTTCCTAATGGACTTCCACTTAAGAATCGAACAAATATAATTCTTTCTGCAAATCCAGAGTTTGAAGTTCGAGGAGACAATGCGCTTATTGTTCGTTCGGAACAGGAGCTTTTTGATAAACTTAAAGAGCTTGATTCGGATGATGTATATATTATTGGCGGTGGTATAGTTTACAAGATGCTTGAGCCTTATTGTGATACTGCTTACATTACTTATCTTGATTATTCATATCAGGCTGATACATATTTTCCAAATCTTGAAGCTATGGATAATTGGGAAATGATAGAGGAGAGCGAGGAACAGACTTATTTTAGTTTAGAGTTCTATTACAGAACCTATAAGAATAAGGCTCCAAAGCAGCTTCCTTAAGCCACAGTTAAAAATATCAAAAACTAGTAATAAAAACTTTTTTTTATGGGGTAAAAATGCTATAATTAACTGTACTGTAAATTACTTATTTTATATTTACTGGGGGTGGTAATATAGTGGCAGAAAATATGATGATAACTACTACTTCAGGCTTCGAGGGGTACGGAGTCACAGAGTATTTGGGGTTCGTATCAAGTCAGGCAATCCTTGGATCTAATTTCATTTCAGGAATTGCTGCAAATGTGGCTGATGTGGCTAGAAAAGATACTGCAAAGCTTGAGCAGTGCCGAGAGGACGCAGAGCAGCAACTTATCAAAGCGGCAAAAAGAAAGGGTGCGAATGCCATAATTGGTATGAATATGGTATATGCTCCATTTGAGGCCGGTTCATTTGGTATCATAGTATCTGGTACCGCAGTAAAGGTTACAAAGCATATCATTGTTAGCGATGAACTCCATAAAGAACTTTTTGTTACAAATTATTATAATCGCCTAGTTCCTAGACCTGTAAAGGTTGTTCTGGATGGCGATTCGAATATCATCAATATGAAGCTAGTTTGCTATAACTATAATCATGATGATATTAAGGCTCTTCGAGCTGATGTTGAGTTTACAAATCTCTATGATGAGAGATTAGTTATTAAAAATGTTGATTTCGTCTTTAGTGAGAATATCAATCAATCGGTGATTGAATCTGATTATGTGATGAGCAAGATCAAATCCAGTGATCTTCAGCTTCTTAAGGATGCTAAGATTATTCTTACAAAGTATGCGACTCCTCGTGGTGTATATGCTTGTAATGATCAACCGATTAATGTATCACTCAGTTCAAGACGACTTGAAACACTCAAGGCTAAACGCGGTATAGATGCTGTTGAGAAGTATAAGTCCGATGGTATGATTTGGACTTGTAACTGCGGCCATGTAAATGAAGCTGGTGCCGAAGAGTGTGTTGTATGTGGACGTAAGCAGAAGGATATTATGACAAAGGCGACCTTCAATTACGAAGAAATGATTGATCGTATGAAGGAAAAGGACCATGTTGTTGAGATAAAAGATGTCCTTATGCAGTATATTAAAGAGATAGATTCTGGTATGAGACTTGAGCTTCTTGAGATTATGGAGTCGGGTCTTCAGTATGAAAAGACCAGAGGTAATATGAAAGAGACTGTTATCGAGAAAGTTGAGAAAGTCTTTGAAGATGCATCCATTGAGGATTAATTTGTAGATTTAAGAGGTAAAGTGTTTTGGGTACCGGACTTAGTATGGCCAGTATAAACAAAATAAAGGAACTAGCAGAGTCACATGAGTATAGTCTGGCGGCTCCGATTCTAGATTCGCAGGATCTTGAAAAGTCCTATAATCCTCAGTTCCTTAGACTTTGTGGAGAGATATATGAAAATGTTGGCAGACTATCTGATGCCAGAGCTTTATACGTTAAGGCTCATGCTATGGCGCCAGAGGCAACAAGAATCATATTCTCGCTTATGGAGTACTATCTTAAGATTGGATATTTTGATCTTGCTGAGAGATATTTTGAGGAATATGTTCATTTCAGTAATGGAGACGGCAGGGAGCTTTCAAATGTTAGATACATTATGAAGAAGGCTAAAGCGCCTGATCTTATGGAACTATATGATCTTTTGTTCCCATATTATCGCGATAATATGGATGAAAAATGGAGCTTTGAACTGCTTCTTCTAACAAAGCTGCTGGATAAAGGAGATTTGGATATTATCGCCTCAGATTATAAGGCTTCATTTAAGACAAGCGCGTATAGACATCTCGTAGATGATGTAGTTGAAAATAAAGCAACTGCTTGGGACAACTTCTTTATCTATGCTGAAGAACCTGCTAAGGATGATGATCCTGCAGATGAAGAAATCAGAAAGTTAGAACAGCAACAGCTTGAACAGGATTATAAGATTATTAATCCTCCTGAGGAAGATGAAGCTGTTATAACATCGATGGTTTCAGAAAATGAGGATGAACCATCTACAAAGATAGGCGTAGATGGTGTCGAAAAAGGAATCAAAAGATTCATTAAGAAGCGATTCAAGAAGATTAAGGAAGAGGATGAAAATCCTGATAATGAAGAAGAGCTTCAGAGTGATGCTGATATCACTGATGAGGATGATTCAGATAGAGATGTTGAGGCATATGTTGCTTCTGCTGACGCTACAGAAGTTCCAAGTGATGAATCAACTGATTCTTCTGAAGAAGCTACAGAAGAAACTGAACCAGAAGCTTCTGAGGAAATGTCTGAAGAGGCTATGGAACTTAAAGAAGCTCTTGATGATATAGATACTTCTGATTTTGTTACATATGAGTTTGATGACGGTTTTGCGCCTGAATCAGAAACTATAGCTGGACTCAGCGATGTAGACGAAGAGTTTGATGATAGCTCGGAAGAAGTATTTAATGCATTTAAAGATTTTGCTTTATATCAAGATGATGTTGAGAAAAATGAGGACTTTGTTCCATTTGATGAAGAATCGTCTGAAGAATATGAAGCGCCTGAAGAATATGAAGCGCCTGAAGAATATGATTCATCTGAAGAATATGACTCAAGTGAAGAAGAGTTTACTCCTGAAGTAGAGGAAGATATTCCTGAACTTGAGGAAGAGTTTACTCCTGAAGTAAAGGAAGATATTCCTGAGCTTGAAGAAGAGTTTACTCCTGAAGTAGAGGAAGATGTTCCTGAACTTGAGGAAGAGTTTACCCCTGAAGTAGAGAAAGATGTTCCTGAACTTGAGGAAGAATCAACTGAAGAAGTGAATGAGCCAGTAGAGGAATCAACTGAAGAAGTGAATGAGCCAGTAGATGAATCTGCTGTGGAGCCATATAGCAAATCATATGAAGAACAACTTGAAGATGAGTTTGTCTATGGTGGTCATCATGAAGAAGAGACTGCTACAAGCGAAGAGACAGTTTCTGAACAGTCAATAGAGGATGAGATAAGTGCTGCAATAAGATCTGCAGTAGAGAATTATAGACCTAATGTTGAAACTCCTACTTTTGTATCTGCTGAGGAGGAGTTTGTACCTGAAGTAGAAGAGGAAGTTCCTGAACTTGCTGAAGAGCCAACATATAGTTCATACACTGAGCCTGTAAGAGAAGAGGTGGCTCAAGAAACATTTGTTTCTGAAGCAGAACAGGATATTCGTGAACTTGAAGAGGAACCTGCCATAGATTTTGTTCCTGAGGTTGAGCATCCTGAATACAATACATATGTTGAGCATATTATAGAGGAACCTATATCTGATGTAGTTGAGGAACCTGTATCTGATGTGGTTGAGGAACCTGTATCTAATGTGGTTGAGGAGCCTGTATCTGATGTAGTTGAGGAACCTGTATCTGATGTGGTTGAGGAGCCTGTATCTGATGTAGTTGAGGAATCAGTATCTGATGCTGTTGAAGGAATAGTTGAAGAGACTGTTGCTGAAAGTACTGGAAATGAACTTGTTCCTGCTTATATGAAGGCTGATGTTCCATCTATTGATTTTGCTAGATTTGGTTCGGATCTATTCCCAGGTCTGAATAAACAGGAAATCAAGGTTGAGAATAGATTTAATGAAGTAATTAAGACAGAGAGCGAGAAGCTTGATGAAGGTCTTAAGGAAGAAGAAGCTAAACTTAAGGAAGCTGAAGCGCTGCTTGCTTCCCTAGGTATTAAGTTATGACATTTAAAATGTTACATAATGTGGTATAGAATTAACGTAAGGAGGTAGTGGCACCGTGGCTGTTGATCAGAGAGAGGCGCTAATTGCTGCTGTCCGTGCACAGGTTGAGAAGGAACGTGCAGAGAAGCAGAAAAAACTCGAGAGAGAGCAAGAAGCAATGGCGTTTGCCAAGAAAAAATCAGGGGATAAGAAAGATGAAGGTCATAAGAAATATAAGACTCTTTCACCTGAAGAACTTGCTCGTATTGAGGAGAAAAAGAGAAAGAAGAGGGCTGAGGAACTTGGTATTCCTTATGAGCCTTCTGATGAGATAAAAGCTCAAGAAGTAAAGAAAAATGAGGATGAACTTAAGGCTAAGATCGAAGGCCTTGGTGGTAATTCCGATGGAAAGGGTGGTCTAGGCGATATTCCATCAGGCGGTGGTCTGGGAAGTGCTGGTCTTGGCGGCGGCCTTGGAGCAGACATTGGCGATGGAAATGTTACTGTTATGGACGGCTCAGATGATGATAAGTATTCGTTTGGTAAAGATGGTACTGCTACTGTAAGTGAAGATAGTGGTTGGGTATCAGGTGATAAGTCTGATGATCTTGATAGTATTATCCCGACGAAGAGTTCTGATAACGATATTGATTCATTGTTTGATATGGATGATGATGATTCACCATTTGCAGCTCAGGCTTCTAATATTGAGGGATTCCAGGATGCTTCATCTACATCTGATATAGAACTTGAGGGTGCTCCTGAAAGCGCTGAGGCTAAGGTAGAGGAAGAGGCTAGGGAAGAGAAGAAGCGTAAGAAGAAGTCTACAAGCAGTATTGATGATCAGGAAAGACGTCTTGCTGAAGCGCGCAAGAAGGCTGCTGCACGTAAGAAGGCTGAATCTGATACATCAGAAGATACGGCAGAGGAAGCTCCAAAGACTGAGGAAGCTCCAAAGGCTGAAGAAAAGAAGAAAGAATCTGCTAAGTCTGAAAAGGATGAAGCTGCAAAAGCTGAAGAAAGACGTAAGGCAGAAGAAGAATATAGACGTAAAGCAGAAGAACTTGCTGAACGTGAAGCTGAGGAAGCTGCTAAGAAGCAGGCTGAGATTCAGGAAAAACGTAGAAAACTTGAAGAACAGAGACAGAAGGCTGCTGAGATAGCTCGTAAGGAAGCTGCTAAGGCTCAGCGTCAGAAATATAAAGAAGAGGCTGAGGCAGATGTACAGGATGCTAAGGCTGCTGTTAAGGCGGCGGAGGAAGCTCTTGAAGCTGCTAAAAAGGCTGCTGACAAGCCTGAAAAGGTTGAAGTTGTTAAATCTGTTGCAGAGGAAGCTGCTGAGACAAAGGTATCAGAGGCTGAAGCTGCAAAGGCTGCAGCAGAAAAAGCACTTTCTGAAGCTGATTCTGCTATAGAAGCTGCAAAGGCTGAGGTAAAGGCTAAGGAAGCTGATGTTGAGGCTGTAAAGGCGGAGATTGATAAGGCTATTGAGAAAGCTGCTGCAGATAAGGAGGCTGCTAAATCAGATGCCGGAGCAGATATAGAAGCTATAAAGACAAAGATTCTTGAAGAGGCTCTTGCAGCTGCTGAGCTTGTTATTCGTAGTAGAGCTGAATCTGATGCTAAAGCTAAGCAGGCTGAAATGGATGCAGCTATAGCTGAGGATGAAAAGAAGTTTGCTGAAGAAGTAAGTTCTTTAAATGAGAAGATAGATGCTGCTAAGACAGAAGTAGATGATGCAGAGACTAAGGTGGCTGAGTGTGAGTTTAATATAGAAGCTGCAAAGGTTGAAATCGTATCTTCTGAAGATAAGGTTAAACTTGCGGAGGCAGAACTTGAATCAGCAGAGACTGGTGTTAAATCTGCAAAAGAAAGCGCTGAACTTGCTAAGGGCGATATAGATTCAGTTAAAGCTGGAGTAGAAGAGGCTCAAAATGAAGTAACTGCCGCTGATGCAAAAGTTGAAGAAGCTAGAAAGGCTGTAGAAGAAGCGGAGAAGGCTCTTCAGGATGCTAGAGATGTTGAGGAAGAAGCTATTCGCGTAGCTAATGCAGCTAGAGCAAAGGTATCCGAGGCAGAAAATAAGGTAGTCGAGGTAGAGAAAAAGATTAGCGATGCTGAAGCTAAGGTGACTGAAGCTGAAGCTAAGGTTACAGAGGCCAAGGGTGAACTTGATGCAACCCAGAATTCTGTAGAAGTTGCGAAGAAGGCAAAGGTTGATGCAGATGCTGCCCTTGAAGAAGCTAAGGCATTTGTTGATGAAAAGAAAGCGGCTGTTAAGGCTATTGAGGCTGAGGTTTCAGCGGTTGAAGAAAGAAAAGCTGCTGCTAAACAGGAAAGAGAAAATGCTCTTGAGGCAGCAATTAAAGAAGCTGAGGCTGGTATCTTAAGTGCTATTGCTGATGCTAAAGAAAAGGCTGAGGTTGAAGCTGCTGCTAAGGCTGAGAAAGAAGTTGAAGCTAAGGCTGAAGAGAGTATTAAGTCTATAGATGATGCTCTTGAGAATACAAAGAATGAGATTAATTCTAGAGTTGAGGCTGCAAAGGCTGAAGTAGCTAAGGCTGAAGAAGGCGTTAAGGCTGCTGAGGATAACAAGAAGAGACTTGAGGCTGATGTAGAGGCTAGACAGAAAGATATAGAAGCTGCGAAGGCTGAAGTTCAGTCTGAACATCAGAAGTCTATTGAAGCTGCAGAAGAAGCTTCAAAGGCTGCTGCTGGTAAGGTTGCGGATCTTGAAAAGGCTCTTGAAGAAGCAAAGGCTGCAGTTGTTACTGCTGAACAGAGGGCTAAGGATGTTGAGAATATGGAAGTTGATCTTACACAGATCGCTCCAGGTGGAAGACTTCCTCTTGCTGCTAACTATCTTGAGAAATATCTTGGTATTGCAGGATCTGCAGATGAGATTGTAGAAACATTTAATGATATAGCTGCAAATATGGAAGAAACAATCCGTTCAAGAAATATCGTTATTCTTGGTCAGTATGGATTTGGTTCTGTATCAGTCGGTGAAGACTTTGCACGTTCCTTCTATGATATGGGTATCTGTAGTGCAAGAGCTATAGCTAAGATTAAAGCTGCTGCTCTTAATAAGATGTCTATGGAGAAGATTAAGCCTAATATGGAGAAGCTTGCTGGTGGATGTCTTGTTATTGATAACGCTGGTCTTCTTGCTCCAGAGAAGCTTGTTGAAATCGTTAAGCTTTCAGCAAAGGATGTAAATGACTTCGTAGTTATCATGACTGGTGAGATTGATAGTATATCTCGTCTCTTTGAAAATAGTGCTGAGGTAGTTTCTGAGTTTGAGTACCTTATCGATATGACTAAGATCGAAAAGACAGATATGGTTAAAGTGGCTATGGGTTATATTAAGCAGAGAGCTTACAAGGCTGATCCTGCACTTGAGAATAAGATTAATGATATACTCATGGGTATGGAACAGGGTAACCTTGATAGAATGATTGGCGCTATTGATGAAGCTATCGCAAAATGTGATAAGAGAGATGATAATAAGAAGACAATCATTCCTGCTGATTTCGAGTAATCTGATGATTATTTGATACTAATAAGTGTTTATATAGTGCCAGTGCTTATAAGTGCTGGCACTATTTATGAAATAAAGTAAACTCATGGAGATGTTATGTATAGGATTGACATAGGAATTGACCTTGGTACTTCTAAGGTTTGCGTATATATGCGTGATAAGGGCATTGTTATTAATCAACCGTCAGTTATTGCATTTGAAAAGAAGGAAAAAAAGATTCTGGCGGTAGGTAAAAAAGCAAAGAAAATGTTGGGGAAGACAACAGATAATATTATTGTAGCAAGGCCTATAAAAAATGGAGTAATATCTGAGTTTTTTCTTGCTGAACGTATGATTAAATCTTTCGTTAAGAATGCTCTTCGTAAACGTCGTATCTTAGGTAGACCAAATATTTGCGTGGCTGTTCCTCAAGGTATTACAGAAGTAGAAAGACGTGCGGTTGAGGATGCTATAGTTAAGACAGGGGCTAAGGAAGTTTTTCTTCTTGAATCTCCGATTGCTGCTGCACTAGGAAGTGGCGTGGATATTATGGAGACTAAGGGACATATGGTAGTTGATATCGGTGGCGGAACTACTGATATAGCTGTAATATCTGCTGGTGATATTTCCTATGGAGTATCTCTAAAAGTTGGTGGCGATGATTTTACAGAGGCACTTGCTCGATATGTTAGAAGAAAATATAGCATTGAAATGGGTGAACAGTCTGCAGAAGATGCTAAGATAGAGATTGCTAGTGTATCTTATAGATCTGTCGATAGTTCTTATGAGATAAAAGGTAAGAATATGGTTAATGGACTTCCTGTAAGACTTGACCTAGGAGCAAATGAGACTGTTGAAGCTCTTTCAGAAGTTACTTCCCAGATAATTGATGGTATCATTCAGGTTCTTGAAAAAGCTGAACCAGAAATAGTTGCTGATGTTGGTAAAGAAGGAATACTCCTTTCTGGTGGCGGAAGCCTGATATATGGCATGGACAGATTGATATCTGATAAAGCCGGAATAAGAACAGTTCTTTCGGATGAACCAGAGAATGTTGTTGCTGCTGGGGCGGGAATGGCTGGAGAATATATTATGGTTCAAGATGAGGATAGTAAGAAATAATATAACTATATACTATATGATATAACTATATATATAAAATGTGAGATGGACGGTAATGTTTGAAATTTACCGTCCATTTTTATGTTAACCTTTGTGACTTTTGACGGAAAAAGTAGACTTTTTCTAAAAAATTTATCTGTACCATATTGCAAAATAACGAATCTAACTTATTGCGGTTAAAGAGTGTTTATGCTATTATTTAAAAGCATCATTAGAGTTAGAATAGTTTAACACATTAACGATATAGAGGAGTTAGCTTATTTTTAACTAACGCTTTAACACGGTAATGTGTTCAAGTATAAAATAAAATTAATATATGGAGGAATTATCTATGTCAAAGAAAGTCGTACTCGCTGGCGCATGCCGTACAGCAATCGGAACAATGGGTGGATCACTTAGCAACACTCCTGCAGCAGAGCTTGGTTCAATTGTAATCAAAGAAGCTCTTAATCGTGCAGGTGTTTCAGCTGATCAGGTTGACCATGTATATATGGGTTGCGTTATCCAGGCCGGTCAGGGTCAGAATGTTGCACGTCAGGCATCAATCAAAGCAGGACTTCCTGTTGAGACTCCAGCAGTTACAATCAACGTAGTTTGTGGATCTGGTCTTAATGCTGTAAATATGGCTGCTCAGATGATTCAGGCTGGTGATGCTGATATCGTTGTTGCAGGTGGTATGGAGAATATGTCTATGGCTCCATTTGCACTTCCAAATGGTCGTTTCGGTTATAGAATGACATGGCCATCAGCTAGCCAGGGTGCACTTGTTGATACAATGGTTAAGGATGCTCTTTGGGATGCATTCAATGATTACCATATGATTAAGACTGCTGATAATGTTGCTGAGCAGTGGGGACTAACTAGAGAAGAACTTGATGAGTTTGCTGCTAATTCTCAGCAGAAGTGCGAGAAGGCTATGGCTGAAGGCGCTTTTAAGAGAGAGATAGTTCCTGTAGAGATAAAGAAGAAGAAGGAGACAGTTCTTTTCGATACTGACGAGAACCCACGTGCTGGTATCACAGCTGAAGGTCTTGCAAAGATGAGAGCTATCAATCCAGGTGGATATGTTACAGCTGGTAACGCTTCAGGTATCAATGACGGTGCTGCTGCAATCGTTGTTATGTCAGAAGAAAAAGCTAAGGAACTTGGTGTTAAGCCTATGGCTACTTTCGTAGCTGGTGCACTTGCAGGTGTTGCTCCTGAAATCATGGGTGTAGGACCTGTAGCTGCTACTAAGAAGGTTATGGCTAAGACTGGATATAAGATTGAAGACTTCGATGTAATCGAGGCAAATGAAGCATTTGCTGCTCAGTCAGTTGCAGTTGGTAAGGATCTTGGTATCGATGTAGAGAAGCAGCTTAACCCACGTGGTGGTGCTATCGCTCTTGGTCACCCAGTTGGCGCATCAGGATGTCGTATCCTTGTAACACTTCTTCATGAGATGGAAGATATGGACCTTAAGAAGGGTCTTGCAACTCTTTGCATCGGTGGTGGAATGGGTTGTGCTACAATCGTTGAGCGTGACTAATATAGATTAATATTCATTTTATCAGCTAAAGGCCTGGGGGATTTGGATTATCGCCAGGCAAGCTGATATGAATTGAGATATAAAGACATATAGGAGAAATACTATGGCAGAATTCGTAACATACGAGCAGGACGGCTTCGTTGGCGTTATCACTATCAACCGCCCACAGGCTCTCAACGCTCTTAATTCACAGGTTTTAGAGGACCTCGAGGAAACATTTAAGGCTGTTGACCTTGATACAACTCGCGCACTTATTCTTACAGGTGCTGGAGAGAAGTCATTTGTAGCTGGAGCTGATATCGGCGAAATGTCATCTCTCACAAAGGCAGAAGGCGAAGCTTTTGGTAAGAAGGGAAATGATATCTTTAGAATGATTGAGACATTCCCTATTCCAGTAATTGCAGCTGTAAATGGTTTTGCTCTTGGTGGTGGTTGTGAGATTGCTATGAGCTGTGATATCAGAATATGTTCTGACAATGCTATCTTTGGACAGCCAGAAGTTGGACTTGGTATTACACCAGGTTTCGGTGGTACACAGAGACTTGCAAGAATTATTGGTGTTGGTATGGCTAAGCAGCTTATTTACACAGCTCGTAATATTAAGGCTGAGCAGGCTAAGGCTATTGGACTTGTAAATGATGTATATTCACAGGAAGAATTACTTGAGCAGGCTAAGAAGCTTGCAAGTATCATTTCTGCAAATGCACCAATTGCAGTTCGTAACTGTAAGAAAGCTATCAACGATGGACTTGATGCTTCTATGGATGATGCTATTGTTATAGAAGAAAAGCTTTTCGGTGATTGTTTCGAAACAGAAGATCAGAAGGCTGCTATGGCAAACTTCCTTGAGAAGGATAAAGAGAAGAAACTTAAAGTAGTACCATTTGTAAATAAATAATCAGGAGGAACCGATATGAAAGTTGGCGTAATTGGCGCGGGAACTATGGGACAGGGCATTGCTAAGGCATTTGCTCAGGTTGATGGATATGAGGTTGCACTTTGCGATATCAAGGCAGAGTGGGCTGAAGGTGGTAAGGATAAGATAGCTAAGGGCTATGCTAGACTTGTTGCTAAGGAAAAGATGACACAGGAGCAGGTTGATGGAATCCTTGCTAAGATCACTCCAGGACTTAAGGAAGATATTTGTGCAGATTGCGATCTTATCGTAGAAGCTGCTTTTGAGAATATGGAAGTTAAGAAGACAACATTTGCTGAGCTTGATAAGATTTGTAAGCCAGAGTGTATCTTCGCTTCAAATACATCATCACTTTCAATCACTGAGATTGGAAATGGTCTTACAAGACCAATGATCGGTATGCATTTCTTCAACCCAGCTGATAGAATGAAGCTTGTTGAAGTAATCGCTGGTGTTAATACACCTGATGATACAGTTAAGAAGATTGTTGAGATATCTGAAGCAATCGGTAAGACACCTGTACAGGTAAATGAAGCTGCTGGTTTCGTAGTTAATAGAATTCTTATTCCTATGATCAATGAAGCTGCATTTATCAAGATGGAAGGTGTATCTGATATAGCTGGTATCGATGCAGCTATGAAGCTTGGTGCTAATCACCCAATGGGACCACTTGAACTTGGTGATTTCGTTGGTCTTGATATCTGCCTTGCTATTATGGATGTACTTTATGCTGAGACAGGTGACAGCAAGTATCGTGCTTGTCCACTTCTTCGTAAGATGGTTCGTGGCGGTAACCTTGGTGTTAAGTCTGGTAAGGGATTCTATCAGTATAACGAAGACCGTACAAAGACACCTGTAGACGCACTGTAATAAAACCGGCGAGGACTGTCCTCGCTGGCTGATGATATAAACAAAATCATGGAGGAAAAATCATGGATTTCACACTTGATAAGAAGCATGAGATGGCTCGTGAACTTTTCAAAGAGTTCGCTGAAAAAGAAGTAAAGCCACTTGCTATGGAAATCGACGAAGAACATAGATTTCCAAGTGAAACGGTTGAGAAGATGGCTAAGGCTGGCTTCCTTGGTATCCCAGTACCAAAGGAGTATGGTGGTCAGGGCTGTGATGTTCTCACTTATATTATGGCAGTAGAGGAGATGGCTAAGGTATGTGCTACTACCTCAGTTATTCTTTCAGCTCATACTTCACTTTGTATCGATCCGATACTTACATATGGAACACCTGAGCAGAAGGAAAAGTATGTTGCAGATCTTGCTTCAGGAAAGAAACTTGGTGCATTTGCTCTTACAGAGCCAGGTGCAGGTACTGATGCTCAGATGCAGCAGACAAAGGCTGTACTTGATGGTGAGGAGTGGGTTCTTAATGGATCTAAGTGCTTCATTACAAATGGTAAGGTAGCTGATGTTTACATTGTAATCGCTGTTACAGGTATCATTGAGAAGCGTGGACGTAAGATGAAGGAAATTTCTGCATTTATCGTCGACAAGGATACACCAGGATTTACATTTGGTACAAAAGAAAACAAGATGGGAATCTGTGGTTCTTCAACATATGAGCTTATTTTCCAGGATGCTCGTATTCCTAAGTCGGCACTTCTTGGTGCTCAGGGTAAGGGTTTTGGAATCGCTATGCATACTCTTGATGGAGGTCGTATCGGTATCGCTGCTCAGGCACTTGGTATCGCTGAAGGTGCTCTTGAGAGAACTATTGCATACACAAAGGAAAGAAAGCAGTTCGGACGTTCTATCTCAGCGTTCCAGAATACTCAGTTCCAGCTTGCTGATATGGCAACTAAGGTTGAGGCTGCTAAGATGCTTGTATATAAGGCGGCTATGAAGAAGCAGGAGTTTGCTGATGGCGCTAAGGTTTCATATAGTGTTGAAGCAGCTATGGCTAAACTTTATGCGGCAGAGACAGCTATGGAAGTAACTACTAAGGCTGTTCAGCTTCACGGTGGATACGGTTATATCAAGGAGTACGAGATTGAGCGTATGATGCGTGATGCAAAGATTACAGAAATTTATGAGGGAACCAGCGAAGTTCAGCGTATGGTTATCTCAGGAAATATATTAGCGTAAGGAGGGTACAGGTGTGAAGATAGTTGTTTGTGTAAAACAGGTACCTGATACTAAGGCAGGAGTTAAGTTCAAGCCAGATGGTACTCTCGATAGAAATGCTATGGCATCTATAATGAATCCAGATGATAAGGCAGGTCTTGAAGCTGCTCTTCGTATCAAGGACGATATGGGTGCTGATAATGTTGAAATTACTGTTGTAACTATGGGTCTTCCAAAGGCTGAGGATGTTCTTCGTGAAGCTCTTGCTATGGGCGCTGATAAGGCTGTACTTGTTACAGATAGAAGACTTGGTGGTGCTGATACTTGGGCTACTTCTCAGACAATTGCAGCTGCAATCAGAAAGCTTGAATATGACCTTATCATTACTGGTCGTCAGGCTATCGATGGTGATACAGCTCAGGTTGGTCCTCAGATTTCAGAACATCTTGATCTGCCTCTTATCTCTTATGCTGAAGAGCTTAAGATTGAGGGTGATTCAGTTGTTGTTAAGAGACAGTATGATGACAGACATCATATCCTTAAGGCTAAGATGCCATGTCTTATCACAGCTCTTTCTGAGTTAAATGAGCCAAGATACATGACTCCAGGTGGCATCTTTGATGCATTTGATGAAGAAATCACAGTGTGGGATAGAGATGCTCTTGATACACTTGATGATAGTAACATGGGACTTAAAGGTTCTCCTACACAGATTGCAAAGGCTTCCGATAAGGTTGCTAAGGGCGCTGGTGAAAAGGTTGCACCTGAGACTGCAAGCGAAGCAGCTGAGTTTATACTTGGTAAGCTTGCTGAGAAGTTTGTGATTTAAGGAGGGCTGAAGAATGTCTTTAGAAGAATATAAGGGCGTGTATGTCTTCGCTCAGCAGATTGATAATCATATTACTGAGATTACATACGAGCTCATGGGTAAAGCTATAGAACTTGCAAAGGATCTCAATACTGAGGTTGTTGCTGTACTCTGTGGCTCAGATATAAAGAATAAGGTATTCCATCTTAAGGAGCATGGAGCTGATAAGGTTATCCTTATTGATGATCCAGAACTTAAGGAGTACAGAACAGAGCCTTATGCACATGCTCTGTCAGAAGTTATAAATAAGTTTAAGCCAGATGTATTCCTGATCGGTGCTACAGCTATCGGTCGTGATCTTGCACCTCGTGTATGTGCAAGAGTGCATACAGGACTTACAGCTGACTGTACATCTCTTGAAATCGGTGATTTTCCACTTAATCCAATTCCTGGTAAGGAAGATCAGCAGAAGCATAATCAGCTTCTTATGACAAGACCAGCATTTGGTGGTAACACTATTGCTACAATTGCTTGTCCTGACTTTAGACCTCAGATGGCAACAGTTAGACCTGGTGTTATGAAGAGAAGTCCTAAGGAAGTTGGAAGAGAGTGTGAAGTTGTAGAATTCAATCCTGGATTTACTCCAGATAACAAGTATGTAGATATTCTTGATATCATCAAGTCTGTTCAGTCTTCAGTTGATATACAGAAGGCTAAGATACTTGTTGCAGGTGGTAGAGGTGTTGGTTCTGCTGAGAACTTCAAGATTCTTCAGGATCTTGCTGATGCTCTTGGCGGTGAGATAGCTTGCTCTCGTGCAGTTGTTGATAATGGATGGCTTTCGAAGGATCATCAGGTTGGTCAGACAGGTAAGACTGTACGTCCACTTGTTTACTTTGCAATCGGTATCTCTGGTGCTATTCAGCATACAGCAGGTATGGAAGAGTCTGAAATCATCATAGCAATAAATAAAGATGAGTCTGCACCTATCTTCGATGTAGCTGATTATGGAATCGTTGGTGATCTTAACAAGATCGTTCCACTTCTTACAGAAGGAATTAAGGCACGCAAAGAAGAAAACGCAGAGGAAGACTAAAGAGTAATATATTCATTGATATATATGCAAAAAACCAGAAAAGTCATTTTCTGGTTTTTTTGTTAGTTACTTAAAAATCTTTTAAAAGAGTATTTGTTGTATTATAATTAAGAAGCTATATTTACTATTTGTTTTATATTGTAAAGATAGTAGATTCATTTTATAGAAATGATATGACAGGAGGGCAAAATGGATCCAAGAAGTAGTAATAGACAGAAAACTACAACTGGTAATTCCAAAGGTGTACATCGTCGAGGTGAAGGACTAGGTACAGGACCTGTTGGAAGACAAGATACTTATCAGGGTAGGACTGGTTCTGGAGGAGGTAATCGAGCTGCTAAAATTGGTGGCGGCTCAGGAACTCTTATTATCATAATTATCATTGTTATAATGATGCTTAGAGGTGGAGGCGGTTCTGGACTTGGTAGTACTGGTTCAGATTCAAGCGGACTTGGCTCAGGAATGACTGATTATACATCTACAAGTACAAGTAATGTTGGTACAGGAGCAAGTACAACTAGTTTTGGGGATGTTGGAAGTCTTTTTGGTGGATTTGCTGGTGGTTCTACATCTACTGGATGGCAAAATGGACTTAATAATACTGGAAAGCTAAACACAGATGTAGCGGCAGGTTCAAGAGATAAATATACAACAATTCTTGGAAATGGACAGGATACAGTAACCGTAATGGTGTTTATGTGCGGTACTGATCTTGAGTCTCGTTCTGGTATGGCTACAAATGACCTTGGCGAGATGGCTAAGGCAAATATTCCGGATAATCTTAATATTATTGTTTATACAGGTGGTTGTAACGGTTGGAAGACTTCAGGTATAAGTAGTAGTGTTAATCAGATATATAGAGTTCGTAGCGGAAAGATGGAACTTCTGGTGGATGATGATGGCGACAGAGCTATGACTGATCCTAATACACTTGTTCATTTCATCAATTATTGTACAGAGAATTATCCTGCTAATAGACAGGCTCTTATATTCTGGGATCATGGCGGTGGCTCGATTACTGGTTATGGATATGATGAGAAGCATAAGAATGCAGGTTCAATGGATTTATCTGAGATAAATCAGGCTCTTAAATCTACTGGACAGAAGTTCGACTGGATAGGATTTGATGCATGTCTTATGGCTACTCTAGAGACTGCTCAAATGTGTTCTAATTATGCTGATTATCTTATTGCATCTGAGGAAACTGAGCCAGGTGTTGGCTGGTATCATACTAAATGGGTAGATGCTATAGGAGCAAATACTTCTATTCCTACTCTTGAACTTGGACAGGTTATAGTTGATAGCTTTGTGGAAGAGTGTAATCGAGTATGCGGCGGACAGAAAACAACTTTATCTGTTATAGATCTTGCAGAGTTTTCGAATACGGTTCCAAGCAAATTAAAAGCTTTTTCAACTTCAACTACTAATCTTATAAAGAGTGAGAATTATAAAGCAGTATCTGATGCAAGAGCAGGAACAAGAGAGTTTGCTACTTCATCTAAGATTGATCAGATTGATCTTGTTAACTTTGCTAACTCTATAGGCACAGATGATGCAAAGGCTCTTTCTGAGGCTGTACTTGGAGCTGTAAAATATAATAAGACATCTCGTTCTATGACGAATGCATATGGAGTATCAATGTACTTCCCTTACAAGAAGGCTTCTAAAGTTGGTACTGTTGCAGCTATTAACAATGATATCGGTGTTGATAGTGAATATAATAAATGTATGCAGGCTTTTGCAGGACTTGAGACTACTGGTCAAGTAGCAGCAGGTGGCCAAGGTTCAGCATTTGGCTCACTTATGGGTCTTGCTGGTACAGGAACTTCATCAGGTACAACATCGGGTGGAGATGCTATCGGAGCTCTGTTAAATGCTTTTTTAGGTGGCGATAGAAGTATCGAAGGTATGGACTCAGATGATGTTCAGTTTATGAATGATTCTTCGGTATATAATGCAGATGATGCTGCAAGTTATGTTGCCGATAATCAGTTTGATCCATCGAAGCTTGTCTGGACAGATGCGGGTGATGGAACTCATGTTCTTGATATGAGTAAAGAGGACTGGGCGCTTATACAGAATCTTCAGGTGAATATGTTTGTAGATGATGGTGAGGGTTATGTAGATATGGGTCTCGATAATCTATATTATTTCACTGAAGATGGAAAACTTATAGGTGAAACAGATAATACTTGGTTTGCTATTGATGGTCAGCCGGTTGCATTCTATTACGAAGATACTACCGAAACAGATGATGGTGATTCTATAGTTCAGGCTAGAGTTCCTGCATTTGTTGATGGAGTTAAATGTAATCTTATCATTATCTTTGATAGTGAACATCCTGATGGATATATAGCTGGCGCAAGGTATGATTACTCAGAAGAAGAGGCTTCTTTTGGTTCAGATGATACAGGTGCTTCTGCAGGTTCTTCACTTATGCCTGTTGCAAAAGGAGTAACCGAGATAAAGAATGGTGCAAAGATCGATTTTGTATGCGATTACTATGATTATGATGGTAATTATCAAGATAGTTACTATCTTGGAGAACAGATAACATATAAGGATGATCTTGTACTTAGCTATGAAAATGTTGGAGCTAATAGTAAAGTATCATATCTTCTTACAGATATTTACAACAGTGAATATTGGACACCATCGATTGATCAATAATTAATTTTCATATGACACTTCTTGGAAAAGTCCGAGAAGTGTCATTTTAATTTACCTTAAAAATATTATGTATACTAAAATGAGAATTCTTGTTGACATAAATCAAAAAAGTTACATATTTGGTGTATATTTTTAAAATAAATGGAGAAAAATAATACATATTGTGTTATAGTATTCGCAACTGGGCATTTTTCCGAGTGCTATCTTGTGATGCAATAAGAAAAATCCCGGGGTCTATATTTGGAGGAGACAAAGATGTCACAAAGAACAGATATTCATAAGGTTCTGATTATAGGTTCTGGTCCTATTATCATTGGACAGGCTTGTGAGTTTGACTATTCAGGAACTCAGGCTTGTAAGGCTCTAAGGAATCTTGGTTATGAGATAGTATTGGTTAATTCTAACCCTGCAACTATTATGACCGATCCAGAGATGGCAGATGTTACTTATATCGAGCCATTAAATGTTAAACGTCTCGAGGCTATTATAGCAAAGGAACGTCCAGATGCACTTCTTCCTAACTTAGGTGGACAGTCAGGACTTAACCTATGTTCTGAGCTTGCTGAGGCAGGTGTGTTAGATAAATATGATGTTAAGGTAATAGGTGTCCAAGTTGATGCTATCGAGCGTGGAGAGGACCGAATAGAGTTTAAGAATACTATGAACTCACTCGGAATCGAAGTCGCTAGATCAGAAGTTGCTTATTCAGTTGATGAAGCACTTTCTATAGCTGATGAACTTGGATATCCTGTTGTATTGAGACCTGCATACACCATGGGTGGTGCCGGCGGCGGTCTCGTATATAATAAAGAAGAACTTCAGACTGTATGTGCAAGAGGTCTTAAGGCTTCTCTTGTAGGACAGGTTCTTGTAGAAGAGTGCGTTAGCGGATGGGAAGAGCTTGAGCTCGAGGTTGTTCGTGATAAAGATGGTAATATGATTACTGTATGCTTTATCGAGAATATAGATCCTATGGGAGTTCATACAGGAGATAGTTTCTGCTCAGCTCCTATGCTTACTATTTCAGAAGAAGTTCAGAAGAAGCTTCAGCAGCAGGCTTATGCAATCGTTGATGCTATTCAGGTTATTGGTGGTTGTAATTGCCAGTTCGCACATGATCCTGTATCAGATAGAATTATCGTTATCGAGATTAATCCTCGTACATCTAGATCTTCAGCGCTTGCTTCAAAGGCTACAGGTTTCCCTATAGCTCTTGTATCTGCAATGCTTGCTTCAGGTCTTACACTTAATGAGATTCCTTGCGGAAAGTATGGTACTCTCGATAAATATGTACCAGATGGAGATTATGTTGTTATCAAGTTTGCTCGTTGGGCATTTGAGAAGTTCAAGGGCGTAGAAGATAAGCTTGGTACACAGATGAGAGCTGTTGGCGAAGTAATGTCTATAGGTAAGAATTATAAAGAGGCATTCCAGAAGGCTATTCGTTCACTTGAGAAGGGTCGTTATGGCCTTGGTCATGTTAAGAACTTCAATGATATGACTAAGGAACAGCTTCTTCAGGCTCTTATTACTCCTTCAAGTGAGAGACATTTCCAGATGTATGAAGCACTTCGTAAGGGTGCGACTGTTGAAGAGATTCATGAGATTACAAAGGTTAAGCATTATTTCATCGAGCAGATGAAGGAACTTGTTGAAGAAGAAGAAGCTCTTGTTAAGGAGTTCTCAGGAAAGGTTCCTACAGAAGAAGCTCTTACAAATGCTAAAAAGGACGGTTTCTCAGATAAGTATCTCAGCGAGATTCTTTCTGTTCCAGAAGAAGATATAAGAAATAAGAGAGAAGCTATTGGTGTGGTAGAGTCTTGGCAGGGTGTGCATGTTAGTGGTACACAGGATGCTGCTTACTATTATTCAACTTACTGTGATGTTGATAAGAATGAAGTTAAGAATGATAAGCCTAAGGTTATGATTCTTGGTGGTGGTCCTAACAGAATTGGTCAGGGTATTGAGTTTGATTACTGCTGTGTACATGCAGCTAAGTCACTTAAGAAGCTTGGATTTGAAACTATCATCGTTAACTGTAACCCTGAGACAGTTTCAACTGACTATGATACATCTGATAAGTTATACTTTGAACCACTTACACTTGAGGATGTTCTTTCTATATACAAGAAAGAGAAGCCGGTTGGTGTTATAGCTCAGTTTGGTGGTCAGACTCCACTTAATCTCGCTAGTGATCTTCAGAAGAATGGTGTTAAGATTCTTGGTACTAGTCCTGAGGTCATTGATCTTGCCGAGGATAGAGATCAGTTTAGAGCCATGATGGATAAGCTTGGTATTCCTATGCCTGAAGCTGGTATGGCTACAACGGTTGATGAGGCTATAGAAATCGCTAACAAGATTGGTTATCCTGTAATGGTTCGTCCTTCATACGTTCTTGGTGGACGTGGTATGGAAGTTGTATATGATGATGAGAGTATGTCTGGATATATGGCTGCAGCTGTTGGTGTTACTCCAGATAGACCTATTCTTATTGATAGATTCCTTCATCATGCTATGGAATGTGAAGCAGATGCTATATCAGATGGTACACATGCATATGTTCCAGCTGTTATGGAGCATATAGAGCTTGCTGGAGTTCACTCAGGTGACTCTGCTTGTATCATTCCATCAAAACATATCTCTGAAGAAAACCTTGCGACAATCAAGGATTATACTCGTAAGATAGCAGAAGAAATGCATGTTGTTGGACTTATGAATATGCAGTATGCGATAGAAGATGGTGTAGTATATGTTCTTGAAGCTAATCCAAGAGCATCACGTACTGTTCCTCTTGTATCTAAGGTATGTGGTATCCGTATGGTTCCACTTGCTACAGATATTATCACTGGAGAACTTACTGGAAGACCTTCACCAGTTCCAGATCTTAAGGAGAGAGAGATTCCTTATTATGGTGTTAAGGAAGCTGTATTCCCATTCAATATGTTCCCAGAAGTTGATCCTATACTTGGACCAGAGATGAGATCTACAGGTGAGGTTCTTGGTATATCTCAGTCAGCTGGTGGTGCTTATTTCAAAGCGCAGGAAGCAGCAAAGGCAGAGATTCCATTAGAGGGAACTGTTCTTATTTCGCTTAATAGGACAGAAAGACCTGAGGGACCTGAGGTTGCTAGAATTCTTCATGATAATGGATTTAAGATCCTTGCAACTGGAAATACATATGAGACAATAGTTGCTGCGGGTATTCCTGCTGAGAAGGTAAAGAAGATGTATGAGGGCAGACCTAACATTCTTGACCATATCAGTAATGGTGATATTCAGCTTATCATCAATTCGCCTTCTGGAAAAGAATCTGTTCATGATGATGCTTATATCAGAAAAGCTGCTATCAAGTATAAGGTTCCTTATATTACAACAATCGCTGCTGGTCATGCAGCTGCTGAAGGTATTGACCATATGAAGAAGAGACATCTTGGAAATATTCATTCTCTTCAGGAGTGGCATACATCGATTAAGGAAAAATAATATACTCTATTGGAGGTAAAATCTTTGGAGTTAACAGATAAATCTATATTTCAAAATGGTATAAAGAGAGTAATCATTTCCGAAGAAGAACTCCAGGAGAAAATTGCTGAGTGCGGAAAGTATCTTAGTACAGAATATGAAGGTAAACCGCTTTTACTTGTTAGTATTCTTAAAGGGGCATTTATGTTTCTTTCAGATCTTAACAAGAATATGACAATTCCGTGTGAGATGGGATTTATGGCTTGCAAGAGTTACTTTGACAGTACTGATTCAAGTGGCGATGTCAAGATTGTATATGATCTTGCTCAGGACATCAGTCGTTATCATGTTGTAATAGTCGAAGATATAATAGATACTGGTCGTACACTTAGCAAAGTTGTAGATATATTAAAACAACGTGATCCGTTATCGCTTAAGATCGTTACTCTTCTTGATAAACCGGAAAGAAGAGTTGTGGGTATAAAAGCAGATTATTCACTGTTTACTATCCCAGATTACTTTGTTATAGGTTATGGACTTGATTACGGTGAGTATTACCGTAATCTTCCATATATTGCTGAATATAATGTAGAAGGATAGTTTATTAGATTATGATAGGTATTATTGGAGCAATGGATAAAGAGGTCGATGACCTCAAGGCTATTATGAGTGGTATCGGAGATGCTGATAAGCCTTCTGTTGAGGAACATGCAGGTATGCAGTTTTGGACAGGAACACTTTCTGGACATGAGGTTGTATTAGTAAGATCTGGTATTGGTAAGGTAAATGCAGCAATTGCTGCGGAGGTTTTAGCGGCCATATATAAGGTTAGGGCTATTATAAATACTGGAATTGCTGGAAGTCTTAATGCCAATATAGATATCGGTGATATAGTTCTATCAACAGATGCATTAGAGCATGACATGAATGTTAAAGGACTAGGCTATGATAGAGGTGTTATTCCTGATCAGTCCGACAGTATCTATAAAGCTGATGATGAACTTAGAAGTATAGCAAAGTCTGTATGCGAAAAGTCTTGTCCTGATGTAAAGGTTTTTGAAGGACGCGTTGTGTCTGGAGATATCTTTGTTTCAGAGAAGGCTATGAAAGATAAGATGATCAAGGACTTCGGTGGAATGTGTACAGAGATGGAGGGAGCAGCCATTGCTCATACAGCTTGGTTGAATAATATTCCATTTCTTATTATTCGTTCTATCTCGGATAAGGCTGATGATAGTGCTGAGATGGATTATCCTTCCTTCCAGAAGATAGCTATTGATAATTCGGTTAAGATTATTACTGAAATGATGGCTAAGCTTAGTTAAGTATTGTATGAAAAGGAGATTTACGTTATGGATTTAATACCAAGTTTCTCGGTTGACCATACTCAGATTATTCCTGGTATTTTTGAAAGCAGGGTTGATATAGTTGGTGAAGAGTATGTTACAACATTTGATATTCGTATAAAGAAACCTAATTCAGAACCAGCTATAGGACAGGCAGCTATGCATACTATGGAACATGTTATAGCTACATATCTTAGAAATGATATTGAATGGAAAGATAAGCTTATATATTGGGGACCAATGGGTTGCCTTACTGGATTTTATATAATTGTTAAGGGACGTCCAGCTGCTTCGGATATGTATCCTATAATGCTTGCAGCATTTAAGAATATGAGAGATTTTGAAGGTGAGGTTCCTGGAGCTACTGCAGTAAACTGTGGCAATTATTTAATGCATGATCTTCCTATGGCTAAGTGGGAAGCTAACAAATATGTTGAATATCTTGAGAAAAATGCTAACAATAATTTGATCTTTGAATATCCTAAGACAGAGAGATTAACTCTGGATGATGGAAACAATTTCTTTGATTCATAAATCATTAGTGAATAATTACAAAAATAATAGAGAAATATTGGAGTTGATGGTAGTTCACGCCATTGACTCCATTTTTAATGTGTGCTATAATTTCGTGGTTAGCGCCCTTTAGCAGTTTAAACTACTAGTTTATTGCAGCGCTTCTAGAAAAATGATATAAAGACCAGTGGGTCATAAGGAGGAAAATAAATCATGAGTTTAACCTATGAAAAGTTAGAAGGAAACATGGCAGAACTGACAATTACAGTTCCTGCAGAGGATTTTAAGAAGGCCTGCGTAGATGTGTATAATAGGCAGAAGAGTAAGTTCCAGCTTGACGGATTCCGTAAGGGTCATGTACCTATGCAGTTCATTGAGAAGGCATATGGTCCAGCTGTATTCTTCGAGGACGCTGCAAATGATCTTATTAATAAGACATATTTTGAAGAGATTAAGGATATTGATCTTGATATAGTTTCTAATCCTGAGATTTCACTTAACCAGATTGAAAAGGGTAAGGATTTTATTTATAAGGCTAAGGTTGCTACAAAGCCACCAGTAGAGCTTGGAGATCTTAAGAAGATTAAGATTGAGAAGGTAGATTCTGAAGTAACTGATGAGGATGTTGAGAAGGAAATCGAGTCAAAGCTTAAGGCTAACTCAACAAAGCAGGATGTTACAGACAGAACTGCACAGGAGAAAGATGAAGCTACAATCAACTTTGAAGGATTTGTTGATGGAGTAGCATTTGAAGGTGGAAAGGGCGAGAAGTATCCACTCGTTCTTGGTTCAGGTTCATTTATTCCTGGATTTGAAGATCAGATTATCGGTAAGAATGTTGGGGATAGCTTCGATGTAAATGTTACATTCCCAGAGAATTATCAGGCAGAGGATCTTGCTGGTAAGGAAGCTGTATTTAAGTGTGAACTTCTTGGACTTAAGGAGACAGTTCTTCCAACACTTGATGATGAGTATATTTCAGATACAACTGATTTTGAGACAGTTGATGAGTGGAAGGCTGATATTAAAAAGCAGGTAACTGAGCGTAAGGAGCAGTCAGCTCAGAGAGAAAGAGAGTCAAAGGCTATAGATGCACTTGTAGATATGTCTAAGGTTGAGCTTCCTGAGCCAATGATCGTATATCAGCAGGAGAAGATGATCGATAACTTTGGTCAGCAGCTTATGTATCAGGGAATGAACCTTGAGCAGTATCTCAACATGACAGGTCAGACTCGTGATGATATGAGAGATCAGGTTCGTCCAGAAGCTGAAAAGCAGATTAAGAGAAGCCTTGTTATTGAGGCTGTAGCTGAGGCTCAGAATATTGAAGTATCTGAAGAAGATACAGGTGCTGAGATCGAAAAGATGGCTAAGCAGTATCAGATGGAAGTAGATAAGATTAAGGAGATTATGGGCGAGGAGCAGATGGAAAGCCTTAAGATGGATATCAAGATGCAGAAGGCTGCTGAATTTATTGCTTCTCAGGCAAAAGAGAAATAATTGTTTGTAGGAGGATATGATTTATGGCATTAGTACCTACAGTCATTGAGACAACAAATAGAGGCGAGAGAGCCTATGATATCTATTCAAGACTCCTCAAGGAAAGAATCATTTTCCTTGGCGACGAGGTAAATGATGTAACAGCTAGTCTTGTTGTTGCACAGCTTCTTTTCCTTGAGTCAGAGGATTCTAATAAGGATATTAATTTATATATCAATAGCCCAGGTGGTTCTGTAACTGCTGGTATGGCTATCTACGATACAATGAATTATATTAAGTGTGATGTATCAACTATCTGTGTTGGTATGGCTGCATCTATGGGTGCTTTTCTTCTTTCAGGTGGTGCAAAGGGTAAGAGATATGCTCTTCCTAATGCGGAGATTATGATTCATCAGCCACTTGGTGGAACACAGGGACAGGCTACAGATATGGAGATTGAAGTAGAGCATATGCTCAGAATTAAGAAGAATCTTATATCTATTATGGCTGAGAATGCAGGTAAGGATTATGAAACTGTACTTGCTGACTGTGAAAGAAATAATTGGATGACAGCTAAAGAAGCTCTTGAATACGGGCTTATTGATAATGTTGTCGAGAACAGAAAATAGTTTGATACTAAATAATATTTTATTTGGATAGGTAGATAAGTAATGGCTAATCGTAAAGATGAGAAACTTAGATGCTCCTTCTGTAATAAAACACAGGATCAGGTAAGAAAACTTATAGCTGGTCCTGATGTATATATATGTGATGAATGCGTAGGAATCTGTGCAGATATTATAGAGGATGAGCTTAAGAATATGACTGAGGAAGATGGTGAATTAACACTTCCAAAGCCAAAAGAGATAAAAGCGTTCCTTGATGAGTATGTTATAGGTCAGGAGTCAGCTAAAAAAGCGCTTTCTGTTGCTGTATATAATCATTATAAGAGAGTTATGGCGGGAAAGAATTTTGATGTTGAGCTTCAGAAGAGTAATATACTCATGATTGGACCAACAGGTTCAGGAAAGACTTATCTCGCTCAGACACTTGCTAAGATGCTTAATGTTCCATTTGCTATAGCAGATGCAACTACTCTTACTGAAGCAGGATATGTTGGTGAGGATGTTGAGAATATTTTGCTTAAGCTTATTCAGGCAGCTGATTATGATATAGATAGAGCTGAGCGTGGTATCGTATATATCGATGAGATAGATAAGATATCAAAGAAGTCGGAAAATGTTTCTATTACCAGAGATGTTTCTGGTGAAGGTGTACAGCAGGCTCTTCTTAAAATCGTTGAGGGTACTGTAGCTTCAGTTCCGCCACAGGGTGGTCGTAAGCATCCTCAGCAGGAGTTTATTGAGATTGATACATCAAATATTCTCTTCATTTGTGGAGGCGCATTTGATGGTCTTGATAAAGTTATTGAGAATAGAGTTGGAAAGAAATCTATAGGATTTAATGCAGATATTCAGAAAGATAAGTCAATCGTTGATTCTGATCTGTTACGTAAGGTTCAACCTCAGGATCTTGTTAAGTTTGGTATCATTCCTGAGTTTGTTGGACGTGTACCAGTTGTTGTAACTCTTGATCAGTTAGATGAAGAGGCTCTTGTCAGCATTTTAACTGAACCTAAGTCATCTATCGTAAAGCAGTATAAGAAGCTCTTTGAGTTTGATAATGTTGAGCTTGAGTTTGATGAGGATGCGCTTAGAGAAGTAGCTAAGGAAGCTATGGAAAGATCAACAGGAGCAAGAGGACTTAGAGCTATACTTGAGCATTCCATGATGGATGTTATGTATGAGATACCTTCAAATGAAGAAATCAAGAAGGTTACTATTACTAAGGAAACTATTACTGAGGGTGCATCACCCGTTACAGAATAAAAGTTATGAAGATTAAAACATCAGAACTTAGTGGGGTTTATGGTCCTACATCTAAATTTCCAACCGAGACACTTCCAGAGATAGCATTTGCTGGAAGATCTAATGTTGGAAAATCATCTCTAATTAATTCTTTGCTTAATCGTAAAAATCTTGCTAGGACTTCTTCAAGTCCCGGCAAGACAGTAACGATTAACTTCTATAATGTAAATGAGGAATTCTTCCTCGTTGATTTACCGGGATATGGATACGCTAAAACTTCCCTGGCTGAGAGAGCTAAATGGGGGAAAATGATAGAAAAGTACCTTGGAACTAGAGATAGTCTGAAGGCTCTAGTTTTATTGATTGATATCAGACATGCTCCTACGAAGGATGATGTCATGATGTTTAATTGGGTCGTAGAAAATGGTCTAACACCTATTATTGTTGCGACAAAGCTTGATAAAATTAAGAGAAGTCAGAAGGATAAACAACTGAAGCTTCTTAGAGATACGCTTGGAATCAAGAATGACATAAAAATAGTCCCTTACTCCAGTGAGACGAAGCAGGGACGTGAAGAGTTACTTGATATTCTTTCTTTATTCCTTTGACCATAATTCATTTACTAGATATTGATACACGTCAGTACTCTTTGTTCGCCAGTTATCACATATCGATCTGGCCATATCTTTTGTAGGTACGTTAATTCTTATATCAAGAAGTGTTTCTCTACGTTCTTTTATTGCACATTTAACTGTATATTCGCTGTGTTCGTTGTATACAAAGTCTGCGATAATTTCTGATTCATTTTTGAGATTGATTTTTTCTTCCTTGAAATATTCTCTGATTTCTTGTTTAATATTGTTAGAGATTCTATTTTCAAAGTAGAAGAGTGCTTCTTCACCAAGATTTGTTATCTTATAGTGCTTTGTGTTACGGATAGTACTTACTGAGATAAACTCTTTATCAATTAGTTCGCTGATTGATTCGTGAATGTTAAATAGATTAGTATATCCCTTATCTTGAATGAAATTAGTTATCTGTGCGTTTGTTAATGTATATTCATCTATTCTATCAAGCATATATAAAATTATAAGTTTATATAGCATTAGATTTTGGTTTTCCATTGATTTACTCCACGTTTAGAAGGTTGGATAAATAATATATTGTTATGTCGCGACTAGAGGTGTGTTTTTATAGAATAACCCTCTTGGGTAAGTTTTTCAAGAGTGAATTGTTCTGAAAGGAGAAAAAGATGAACTTCGAAAAAATGAAAGTCTCTGAACTTCGTGAATATGCAGAGTCAAAAGGTCTTAGAGGATTATCTGGACTTAAAAAGTCTGAATTACTTGATATTGTTAATAAATTAAATCAAAAAATCTCTGAGAATCAGACAGAAAAGACTGAAAAGACAGTAAAATCAGAAAAGACTGAAAAGACAGTAAAATCAGAAAAGACAGAAAAAACTGAAAAGTCTGTTAAGTTAGAAAAAAACGAGAAAAAATCTGCAGAAAAAACAACTGCAAAAAAGTCTGTAAAGAAGACAGAAAAAAAGACAGAAAAAAAGAAAGATGGTAATTCGAATAATAAAATTGATAGTAAGCCTGAAGTTAAGTCTGATAAAAAGCTAGAAAAAAAATCTGCTCAAAAGTCTTCATTGAAAGAAGATGAAGTAAAGAGTGAAACGTCTGTTTCTGATAATGAAGCAAATGTGGAAACAGAATCTAATACAAATGAAACTGTTGAAAATGAAGTTGCAGAAGGTATTCTTGAAGTTCTTACTGAAGGATATGGCTTTATTAGAAGTGACAATTATATGCCTGGTGAGAGGGATATATACGTATCGCCTTCTCAGATTAGAAGGTTTAGACTTCGTACAGGCGATATTGTAAAGGGTCCTATAAGAAGAAAACAGAATCCTAATGAGAAGTTTAGTGCACTTTTATATATTGAGTCTGTAAATGGTTATAATCCTGAACAGATTATAAAGCGTATGAAATTTGAGGATATGACTCCAATATTCCCGAATGAGAGAATCCATTTAGATTACCCAGGGGCTCCTGTTTCTCTTAGAATAGTTGATCTATTCAGCCCTATAGGTAAAGGACAGAGAGGAATGATTGTTTCTCCTCCTAAAGCTGGTAAGACAACTCTTATAAAGCAGATTGCAAAGAGAATATCAAAAGCTTATCCGGATATGAATCTTCTTGTTCTTCTTATTGATGAGAGACCTGAGGAGGTTACAGATATAAAAGAATCAATAGAAGGTGAGAATGCTGAGGTTATATATTCAACATTTGATGAGCTTCCAGAACATCATAAGAGAGTATCTGAAATGGCAATAGAACGTGCTAAGAGATTGGTTGAGAGTGGACAGGATGTTGTAATACTTATAGATTCTATTACCAGATTATCAAGAGCTTATAATCTAACAGTTACTCCAAGTGGTAGAACTTTATCTGGCGGACTTGATCCGGCGGCACTTCATATGCCAAAGAAGTTTTTTGGCGCTGCAAGAAATATGCGTGAGGGTGGTTCGCTTACTATTCTTGCCACAGCACTTATTGATACAGGAAGCCGTCTTGATGATGTAGTATTTGAGGAATTTAAGGGGACAGGTAATATGGAGCTTGTTCTTGATAGAAATCTACAGGAAAAGAGAGTGTTCCCTGCTATTGATGTCTCTAAATCAGGTACTAGAAAAGATGATCTTCTGCTTGATGCTGATGAGAGGGAAATCCTTGATATCATTCATAGAAGATTTCATAGTCTTAAGCCTGAAGAGGTTACAGAAGATCTTCTAAAATTATTCTCTCAAACAAGAGATAATAAGCAATTTGTTGCAGTGGCAAATAAACTGTTTCAAAAGCGTTAAGAAAATGTTATAATAAGTTAGTTAAGGTGAAAATGATGATTTTTCGGAGGCGAAGCTTAAGTTGAATTTCAGCAAAGAAAACGTTAAGAAAAAGCAGAAGAAGATAAGCGCAAAGTCACAGCGTCTTGAACGTAGGGCTCTTATAGCTCTGTTTAAGGTGCTTCTTGTTGCGTTTGTTTTCGTTGTATTAGTGATGGCAGGGGCAGGCTTTGGTATGATGAAGGGAATACTTGATGATTCACCAGATATTTCAAGTATTAGTATCAAACCAAAGGGATTTAAGACAGTAATCTATGATCAGAATAATAAAGAACGAAACACACTGTCTACAGTTAATTCTAACAGAGTATATGTTTATTATGATGATATACCTGATCAGGTTGTAGATGCATTTGTTGCCATAGAGGATGAAAGATTCTGGTCTCACAATGGTATAGATATGAAGGGTATCTTCAGAGCTTTTGTTAAGGATATAATGGCTCGGAACTTTAATGAAGGTGCTTCGACTATTACTCAGCAGCTTATTAAGAACAGCGTTTTTAACGTTGGTATGAATGAGACTACAAAAATACAGAAGATTGAACGTAAGATTCAGGAACAGTATTTGGCTATTGACCTAGAGAAGTCCCATACAAAAGAACAGATAATGGAGGCTTATCTTAATACTATTTATCTTGGACAGGGATGTAATGGTATAGAAGCTGCTGCTAACAGATATTTTAACAAGTCTTGTGATCAGCTTACTCTTTCTGAGATTTCAGTTATAGCAGGTATTACAAAGAATCCATATTCATTTGATCCTGTTATATTCCCTACAAAGAATAGCTATCGTCGTGAGGATGTTCTTGATAAGATGCTTGAGCTTGAGTTTATTACTCAGGCTGAGTATGATGCTGCAATAAATGATAACGTTTATGATCGAATTCAGCAGGTTAAGAAGACAAATGATGAGAACTTTGAGTATAATTCGTATTATACTGATGATCTTATGAGACAGCTCTGTAAGGACTTTATGGAGATGTTTGATATGTCTGAAGAAGAGGCATATGATGAGATATATACTGGTGGTTATAGTGTATATTCTGTTCAGGATTATGATATTCAGGCGATTGTTGATGAGGTCATAAATGATGAACAGTATTATCCATCTGGTTCTTCGGTGGCACTTAACTATAAGCTGACTCTTCTTGATAAAGATGGAATCACTACTTACAACTATGATACTAATACATTGCTTACGTATTATAGAAAAGAAACTGAGAATTCAAAGTATAATAATATATATCCTTCTGAGGAAGATGCTAAGGCAGCTGCTGAAACTTATAAAGAGGCTATGCTTGATGAGACAGGAGCTACATTCCTTAATGAGGAGTTTAAAACAGCGCCTCAGCCACAGGCTTCCATCTCTATAATTGATCAGAAAACTGGTTATATTAAGGCTATCGGTGGTGGACGTGGTGAGAAGACTGAGAACCTTGGTTTAGATAGAGCTACAATGGGTAAGAGACAGCCGGGTTCTACATTTAAGATATTAGCTGCATTTCTTCCTTACATTGATACTGAAGGAAGTCTTGCTTCAGGCTTTGATGATAAGCCATATAATTATACAAATGGTAATCCTGTACGTAACTGGTATGGAAGCTATTGGGGACCAAGTTCTCTTAGAAGAGCGATAGAGCAGTCTATGAATATTATAGCTGTACAGGCTATTACTGCTGTTACTCCTGAGGTTGCGTATGATTATCTTGTAGATGAAGGATTTACTACTATCGTCGATAAAGAGATTGGATCTGATGGTGGTGTGTATTCCGATATTCAGCAGGCTACTGCTCTTGGTGGTCTTACACATGGTGTAACTAATCTTGAGATTACAGCTGCTTATGCCGGAATAGCAAATATGGGTATGTATGTTAAGCCTGTATATTATGACAGGGTTTATGATCATGACGGCAATCTCATTATAGATAATAGAGAGCCTGCTGAAAGATCACATAGAATGTGCAAGAAGACAACAGCATATCAGCTTATAGATGCTATGAAGGATGTTGTTACTAAAGGTACAGGTACTAGAGCTAAGATGACTACTGGTATTCAGTGTGCTGGTAAGACAGGTACAACATCTCAGAGTTATGACTTGTGGTTCTGCGGTATGACTCCGTATTATACTGCATCTGTTTGGTTTGGATATGATTCAAATGTTACTATCAATACAAATAACCATAAGGTTATGTGGCGAGATATGATGGATAAGATAGCTGTTCTTGAAAATCAGAGTACTGAAAAAGATTGGGAACAGCCAGAAGGACTTGTAAAGACTAGTGTATGTACTATAACGGGTCTTTCTCCAGTTGGTGGATGTCCTACATCTTATGATTGGTGTGATGAGGATCATGTTCCTAAAAAGATGTGTACTGGTCATATGAATACTATACTTATATGTCCAGAATCACATTGTAAGGCTACAAATGCTTGTCCTAATCCTGTTGAATATACAGTATCTTATGATTCTAATGGTAATAGAACATTAGTAGGTGCTGATTTTGAATATGATTCGACTACATTTACTACAACTTGTCCTCTTCATCCAGAAGTAGAAGGTGGTATTAGTATATCTTCATGGGCGGATACAGGTGGTAGTATATCTGAATCCCAAACTAATATTGAAGCTGGTTCTGATGTAACATTTTATATTACACCTAATGTTGGTTATGCTATTAGTGATGTAACTGTTGATGGAGTGAGCGTAGGTCCTGTATCATCATATACATTTACTAATGTTACTTCTGCGCATACTATTTATGCATATTTTTATTCAACTGGTGGAGATGCTTCAACAGAAGCGGCAACAGAGGCTCAGACAGAAGCGGCAACAGAGGCTCAGACGGAAGCGGCAACTGAGACTGCTCCTCCGCCTGATGATGGCACTGTTACAGAATAGTTTATTAACCATCTGACTTTATATTTTATAAGGTCAGATGGTTTTTGTTTTAGAGGGATAGTCACTAAAGAGACTATACCCTCTATAATTTTACAAATAAGTCATCCTAAACGAGTTAGGAAAAACTAAATTTTTTAAAGGAGGGTTATCCCAATGATAATAGAGTATAATGAAACAAACATATTTGACCTTGTAAGAGTATTAAGAGTAATAATGAGACAGATACTTCTTTATGATGAGTATTTGGATACAAATGATAGATATATGACGAAGGTTGTAAGCAGCAAGAACCTAGTGTCGTATGAAAAGGGCTCAAAGTATTATAAGTTTAACTATACTGATCATACTGAAGTTATGGATTCTAGAACAGCTAAAAAACTACTTAGTTCAAGAGATATGATGGGCTTTGTTGATGTTAATAACAAAGATGTTATCAATATGATGTATTTTGAGTGTCGCAATGAAAATGGAGTTTTGATAGACCATCGTAAAGATGCGATTCATCTGTCAAGAAATGGACGTCATTCTCTTGAGAAATATTTAAATCTTTGGTAAAATACACGGAAGTAAATAATATAAAGGGGACTGAAACTATGATTAATAAACTTATTAAAGAGATTATAAAGAAGGATGCACCTATTGTTGTAGGTTTAGATCCAAAACTTGGATTTGTTCCTACTCATATTCTTGATAAATGGTATGGTGAATTATCATATTCACTTGAAGCTGTTGGTGAAGCTATTTATGAATATAATAAAGGAATTATTGATGCGACATATGATCTTATTCCTGCTGTAAAACCACAGATAGCAATGTATGAGCAGTTCGGTATTCCTGGAATGATAGCATTTAAAAAGACAGTTGACTATGCCAAGGAAAAAGGTCTTGTTGTTATTGGTGATATTAAGAGAGGAGACATAGGTTCCACATCTGAAGCTTATGCTCTTGGACATATAGGTACTGTTTCTGTAGGTGATAAGTCATTTAATCCATTTAATGAAGATATTGTTACAGTCAATCCTTATCTTGGAACAGATGGTGTTCAGCCATTTGTAGATGTATGTAAGGCAAATGATAAGGGTATCTTCGTACTTGTTAAAACATCAAATCCTTCTTCTGGTGAGTTTCAGGATAGAATCATTGATTCAAAACCTCTTTATGAAATTGTTGCTGAGAAAGTAAATGAGTGGGGCGAATCTACTGTTGACTCAGAATATGGTTACAGTGATGTTGGTGCCGTTGTTGGTGCTACATATCCAGAGATGGGAGTTAAGCTTCGCGCATTATTACCAAAGTCATATATCCTTGTTCCAGGTTACGGTGCACAGGGAGGAAGCGGTAAAGATCTTAAAGGTTTCTTCAATAAGGACGGACTTGGAGCGATAGTCAATTCTTCTCGTGGTATTATTGCAGCATATAAAAATGAAAAGTATGCTAGTTTTGGTGATACAGGATATGCTGATGCATCAAGAGCTGCTGTAGAAGATATGCTTAAAGATATACGAGAAAACATTTAGTAACATGTAGATACGTTTAGGATGACTTATTATATATAAAAAAGTGTGGTAGATATGGATAAAATTAGTGCTGGAATTATAAAGCAGGATTGCTTACAGGATGATATATATTCTATGTGGATTAAATGTCCTCAGATAGCAGAAGCAGCTCATGGTGGTCAGTTTGTATCATTATATTCGAAGGATTCAGCAAGACTTCTTCCGAGACCTATTAGTATCTGTGAGGTTGATAAAAAAGCTGGCGCTATTAGATTAGTGTATAGAACAGTTGGTGCCGGAACAAAAGAGTTCAGTTTGATGAAAAAAGGTGATAGCATAGATGTGCTAGGACCTATAGGAAATGGATATGAGCTAAGTAGTTCTCATCCAATTCTCATGGGTGGTGGAATTGGTATTCCTCCTATGCTTCAGCTTGCTAAGGAATTATCTCAAAATGGTATTGCTAAGGAAAATATATCTGTTGTATTGGGATTCCGTGATGATACATTTCTACTAAATGAATTCAAGAAGATTGCTACTGTATATATATCTATTGATACTGGAAATGTAGGTATAAAGGGAAATGTTATAGATGCAACTAAGGAATATGGAATAACTGGCGATGCAATCTATGCTTGTGGACCTAAGCCTATGCTTAGAGCTATCAAGGAATATGCTTATGAAAAGGATATTCCTGCATATATTTCTCTTGAAGAAAGAATGGCCTGTGGTATTGGTGCTTGTCTTGCGTGTGTTTGCAACACAATAGATAAGGATGAACATTCTCAGGTTAATAATGCGAGAATATGTGTTGATGGTCCGGTATTCAAAGCTGACGAGGTAGTGCTATGATGAATGATAATATACTCTCTGTAGATTTTTGTGGAATTAATATGAAGAATCCTGTTACTGTTGCATCTGGAACTTTTGGCTCCGGTATGGAATACAGTGATTTTGTCGATTTGTCAAAGCTTGGTGCCGTAACTACAAAAGGCGTTGCTATAACTCCATGGGAAGGTAATCCTACTCCTAGAGTAGCTGAAGTTTATGGTGGTATGTTAAATGCCATAGGTCTTCAGAATCCTGGTCTTGATACATTTATAAATCGTGATCTTAAGTTCCTTGATACTAAGGATACAAAAGTTATAGTTAATGTATGTGGTCACAGTGAAGAAGAGTATGTTTCTTGTGTTGAGAGACTTGCGGAGTGTGATAATGTAGATCTTCTTGAGATTAATGTTTCTTGCCCAAATGTAAAAGAGGGTGGTATTGCATTTGGTACTGATCCTAAGTGTCTTAATAATATAACCAAGTTAATTAAAGCTAAGGCAAAGCAACCTGTTATTATGAAACTTAGTCCAAATGTTACTGATATCTGTGAGATGGCAAGAGCTGCTGTTGATGGCGGTGCCGATGCGCTTTCGCTTATAAATACTCTTACTGGTATGAAGATAGATATATATAGAAGAACTTATGCTTTGGCTAATAGAACTGGTGGATTATCAGGTCCTGCTGTAAAACCAGTAGCTCTTCGTATGGTTAATCAGGTCGCATCTGCTGTTGATGTTCCTATTATTGGAATGGGCGGTATAGCTACTGCTGAGGATGCAATTGAGTTTATTATGGCTGGTGCTACCATGGTTTCAGTTGGTACAGCTAATTTCCATAATCCTACAGTTACTTTAGATATTATTGAAGGAATAGAAGAATTTATGACTTCGCAGGGTATTAAATCTCTAGATGAGATTCGACACTGTGTAAGGTGGTAAATATGGCTATAAGAAAGAAAAAAGTTTACAAGTTCTCTGATGAAGTGATGGCAAAAGATGCCATAATTTCACTTATATTTGGAGGACTTGGACTTATATCTATAATATTTGTTGTTGTGATGGGCATTGTGTTAAAGGGTGCTGTTCCATTTGGAATAAGTGCTTTTCTTCTGGTTGCTGCCATAATGGGAGTTACGGGACTACTTTTTGCTCTTTTTGCTCTTGCCGATTCTGATGGAGGAATACTCGGTAAGAGAATGGCGGTTATTGTATCATTAATAGATATCGTAATTCTGGCTGTATTATATATTGTATAACTTTCTAAGTGATGGAGGAATGAATGAGTATAGAGGAAAATGTATCTGTTGAGGGGATTGTAGAAGGTGATATTGATGAAAGATTCTGTCTTGTTAGAGATAGAATCAAAGAGATTCCAGATGAGCTTCTTGATGTGCGTGAAGAGAAGTATTCTTATCTGGATTTTTTTGTGGTTAAGTCGCGTTATATAAATATGATGCTTGATATATATGATGATCCTCAGTCATCTGATTATCTGAATAAAGAAATGAATTATAAAATGTATGAGGATATTATAGGTGATAATTATGCTACCTCATATAGTAATCCTGATTATGCTGAGAAAAAGCTTGGCGCCATGGGCGGATTATTTTCATTTATATCTGCAGAGTTAGCTGAACTTCCTGGTCTAGTGTTTGATAACAAGAAGCCTGAGATTTTATTTTTACTTGAGACTTTTCTTGAGTTATATTTCATGTTTAAAAATGGAGATGATGTAACTATTTCTTCAGTCGAAGACGTCATTCGTTCGTATGCGACTGATTATGCTCAGCTTCATACTTGCTCTCGACTATATGATACATTTATTCCTGGTCGTAGTATAGCAAATGATATTATTAAATCAGCAGATTTTGATAATACTGATTATCTTTATAGATACGGCGAATATATCTCTGATACAGAGATTCGTATGTCAAAGTATCTGGCTACTTTACCTGAGAATAGAATAGATGAAATAGCTCGTACATTTACTGATGGTTTTAGACGTGGATATGATGTTATGGGCGTTATTTTTGTAGGTAAGGCAAGCGTTCAGATAAGATATCATCTTGGTCAGGAAAGGATTGTTCGTTCGGTGTGTAAGTTTTTTGAAGAAATGGGACTACACGCGATTCTGTTTAGAACTGCCTCAAGTAGAATAGTAAAAAGAGGAACGGTTCGTCAGGGTTATGAGTCATCTTATCCTAATCAACAGTTTAACTATGATCATAGAAATGATGCGTTTTACTTTTTGACATCAGATTTTGTAGAAAGAAGAGTAAATGCTACCAGAAAATGCTATGAAGAATTATCTAATACTGCTGGAAGTGTAGATAAAAAAGATTATGTATCGATTTTTGCGGGTCCTGCCGTGATAGAGACATTTGGAGAGGAACTATTTTCTCCAGTTCAAAAGTCTTCAAGTGTAACATTATCTTCAGAACAAGAAGAGCTTGAGAGAAAGCTTTATGGAAAACTATCTCAGATTTCAAATGAGTTCTTGCCAGGTGATAGTTATAGTTTCTCTATTATTGCATTTCCAGTTCCAGATATTGGTAAAGACTTTGAAGAGATATTTGACGAAGTAGTTGCAATAAATACTTTAGATAATGAAAAGTATAAAATTATTCAGCAAAGCATTATAGATGTTCTTGATGTTGCAGATAAAGTAAGGATTGAAGGAATGAATGGCAACAAGACTGATATTACGGTCCAGATGCGACATCTTCAGAATCCTTTAAAGGAAACTCAATTTGAAAATTGTACTGCTGATGTAAATATTCCTCTAGGCGAAGTGTTTACATCTCCAGTGCTTAAGGGAACGAGAGGAATATTATATGTAAGTAGCACATATCTTAATGGATATAACTTTGAAGATATTGAGATTCATTTTGAAGATGGTGTAGTTACGGATTATTATTGTTCCAACTTCTCTGGTGCAGGTAGTGTGGAAAAGGGCAAGCGATATATTAAGGAGAATATACTCTTTAATCATGAATTTCTTCCGCTTGGAGAGTTTGCCATAGGTACAAATACTCTTGCTTATACTATGGCGAGAAAATATGATATATTACCAAAACTTCCAATTCTTATAGTTGAAAAGACAGGTCCGCATTTTGCTTTTGGAGATACTTGTTATAGTCATATGGAGGATCATGCGGTTTATAATCCTGATGGTAAAGAGATTATAAGTCGTGAAAATGATTTTTCTCTTCTTAGAGATACTGAACCGGATAAAGCGTATTTTAATTGCCATACAGATATAACTATACCATATAACGAGCTTGGCAGACTTTATACCGTGAGTGAATCCGGTGAAGAAATTGATATTATAGTGGATGGAAGATTTGTTCTTCCAGGTACTGAAGTTCTGAACGCGGCATTTGACTGATAATTCTATATGGGGGCGTATATGAATATAGTTGAAATTATCGAAAAAAAGAAAAAGGGAAATGAGCTTACATCTGAGGAGATTAGATATACCATTGAAGGAATGCTAAGTGGGAATATAAAAGATTATCAAATGTCTGCACTCCTTATGGCTATATGCCTTAAGGGGATGAATGCAAAGGAGACTACAGAATTAACTTTAGCCATGCGTGATAGCGGCGACGTTCTTGATCTATCATGTATTGGAAAAACGGTTGTAGATAAACATTCGACTGGAGGCGTGGGTGATAAGACAACACTTATAATTGGACCTCTTATGGCATCACTTGGTGTTCCAATCGCGAAAATGAGCGGACGGGGACTTGGAATAACCGGAGGAACTATAGATAAACTTGATTCTATACCTGGTTTTAATTCTGATATTTCTGATGAAGAGTTTATTGATCTTATAAAGACAGTTGGAGTAGTAGATGCTGCTCAGAATAAAAATCTAGCTCCTGCTGATAAATACTTATATGCACTTCGAGATGTTACTGGAACTGTAGATAGTATACCGCTGATTGCTTCCAGTATAATGAGTAAGAAGCTTGCCTCTGGAGCTGATGCTATAGTATTAGATGTAAAATGTGGAACAGGTGCATTTATGACTGATTATCAATCTGCTAAGGGTTTGGCAGAGGCTATGATCAGTATAGCTAAGCTTGCGGGAAAAAAATGCATTGCAGTAATAACTGATATGAACCAGCCTCTTGGCTATGCTGTGGGTAATTATCTTGAGGTTAGAGAGGCTGTTAGATTTTTAGCTGGAAAAGAACAGAATCCAAGGTTATATAGGATAGTTGTTGAACTCTGTAAGCAAATGTATAAACTATCTGATATGTACACTGAAATGAGTGATGATGAGGTTGAAGAGATTATTAAGTATGCTATCTCCTCTGGTAAAGCATATAAGAAGTTTAAAGAGTTTATATCGGGGCAGGGCGGTGATGTCGGTTTTGTTGAGTCCTTAGAAAGTGCAGTGGATGTAGATAACATTTCTTATGAATATAGAGCCTCTAAATCAGGTGTTATATCATCCATTGATGCAGAGCTTATAGGCAGGGCATCGCTTGCTTTAGGTGCAGGACGTGTTAATAAAGAGTCTGAGATTGATTTATATGCCGGAATTATATTTGATAAAGTTGTAGGAGACTTTGTAAATGAAGGTGATGTTATAGCAACATTATATGCTGCTTCCGGTGGAAAACTTGAGGCTGCAAAAGCCTTAATTGAAGAGAGTGTTTCTGTTAGCGATTCGTTCTCTGATTCGGATATTATTATCGATGTTTTGTAAGAATATAGTTTGACTATCCATAAGGTTTTCATTGAATAAGTGATGGCCATACGGTATAATATTTTATTATTTATTAAGGGCGGTTTTTAAAGTGGGTATTTTACAGAGATTTAAGGATATTATGTCATCAAATATTAATGCTTTACTTGATAGAGCTGAGGATCCGGAGAAGATGGTTGATCAGACACTTCGTAATCTTAACTCAGATCTAGCTAAGGTAAAAGCTGAGACAGCCGGAGTTATGGCTGATGAGCAGAAAGCAAAGCGTAATCTTGATGAGGTTAATGCTGAGATAGCAAAGATGCAGGGCTATGCTGAAAAGGCGGTTCTTGCTGGAAATGATGCAGATGCTACTAGATTCCTTGCTGAGAAGAATAAACTTGTTGCTAAGCAGGCACAGCTTCAACAGATTTATGATGTTGCTGCCGCAAATGCTATGAAGATGCGTCAGATGCATGATAAGCTTGTTACTGATATTGCAGAGCTTGAGTCACGTCGTGATCTTATCAAGTCAAAGGTTAAGCTTGCTAAGGCTCAGCAGCATATTAATCAGGCTACATCAAAGATTGATACTCAGTCTGGTTTCGCTGCATTCCAGAGAATTGAAGATAAGGCTGATGCTATGTTAGATATGGCACAGGCAGAAGCACAGTTAAATGCTACATCTGCTTCAAGTGAGGTTGATAGTCTTACTGCTAAGTATGATGCTTCGCCTGATATGGCTGTTCAAGATGAGCTTGCTGCACTTAAGGCGAAGCTTGGAACAACTTCAGCTGAATAATTCATTTTTTCTAGATTTTAAGAAGTATTTAAAGGACATTAATTAATGCTAGGACTTAATAATAAACAATGGGAGGCCTGCTCATATACGGAGGGGCCTCTCCTTATTTTAGCAGGAGCTGGTTCGGGTAAAACCAGAGTTCTTGTTCATAGAATTGCATATTTAATAGAAGAGAAGGGCGTTGATCCTTATAACATTCTTGCAATTACATTTACAAATAAAGCTGCAAATGAGATGAAGGAAAGAGTAGAGAATGCTATAGATGTTGAACCTGGTCGAATCTGGGTTAGTACATTTCACTCTATGTGCGTTAAGATTCTAAGGCGTTTTTATATACGTATAGGCGGCGATAACAATTTTGCTATATATGATACTGATGATCAAAAAGCAGTTTGCAAAGAGGTTATAAAGACTCTAAATCTTGATCCTAAGATGTATAAAGAAAAGGCTTGTATAGCATTTATATCTACCGCGAAGGAATCTTGTAAGACTCCTGAAGATTTGGAGATTGAACTTGCTGGTGATTATCGTGGTTCTCAAATGGTTAGAGTATATCGCGAGTATCAAAATCGAATGAAGATTAATAATGCTCTGGATTTTGATGATCTTATATTTAAAACTCTTGATCTTTTTGCGCAGGATCAGGAAGTTCTTGAGTATTATCAGGATAGATTTAAGTATATTATGGTTGATGAGTACCAGGATACTAATGAGTCACAGTTCCAGCTGGTTAAGCTTCTTGCTGGAAAGTGGCGTAATCTTTGTGTTGTTGGTGATGATGATCAGTCCATATATAAGTTCAGAGGAGCTAATATATATAATATTCTTAACTTTGAAGATGAATATAAGGATGCAAAGGTTGTTAAACTCGAGCAAAACTATAGATCAACAGAGACTATTCTTAATGCTGCAAATGCTGTTATTGCCAATAATACTGGGCGTAAGTCCAAAAGTCTATGGACTGAAAATGGGGTTGGTGAAAAGATTAGATACCAGGTCTATGAGACAGAACATGAGGAGGCTCTCGGTGCGGTTAATTATATAATGGAGCTTTACAATAATGGGAAAGATTATTCGGATATAGCTATTCTATATCGAACAAATGCTCAGTCTCGTGTTATAGAAGAAAAACTTGTTTATGCTAATATACCGTACAAGCTTGTTGGTGGTACTGGATTCTATAATCGTAAAGAGGTTAGAGATATTGTTGCATATCTGAAGTTGCTTTCGAATCCTTCCGATGAGATAGCATTTTCCCGTATTATAAATGTACCCAAAAGAGGTATAGGTGCTACGACGGTTTCAAAAATTCGTGATCTTAGTCGTGAAAGAGGAGTCTCAATGTATGATTTCTGTAAGGATGATAGTACGAGACAATTGCTTGGTCGTAGCGGAGATAAGATAGCTGGTTTTATTGATATGATGGAAGGGTTTAAATCATTTGCTTCAGATGGCGAACTGGATGAGCTCTTTGATGAGATTATGGAAAAAACTGGTTATGAAATGGAGCTTAGAGCTGAAGGTACGGATGAGGCGAGAGGTCGACTTGAGAATCTGGACGAACTTCGTAATAAGATTCTTGGATATATGGAAGAGGAAGAACCAACTCTTTTGGGACTCCTTGAAGATATATCTCTTGTTGCAGATACAGATGATAGTGCTGAAGATACGGACAATAAAGTTACATTAATGACACTTCATAGCGCAAAAGGTCTTGAGTTTCCGGTAGTATTTATGGTTGGTATGGAGGAAAGACTTTTCCCAAGCGGACTTTCCATGGATAGCGACGATCCTGATGCTGTTGAAGAAGAACGTAGACTGTGCTATGTTGGTATTACAAGAGCTATGAAGTTATTATATCTTAGTTCATGCACGACTAGAATGTCTTATCAGGGTAGAACTTATAATGCAGAGTCAAGGTTTATAGAAGAGATTCCAAAAGAATATATGATAAGAACGGGAGTTAAGGCAAATGTTATAAAGACGGAACCTTTTTCTAAGAAAACTTCTGTTTCTGGTTATAATTTTGGGGTTGGCGGTTCTTCTGTTTCATCATCTTCTTATTCTGCACCTGCGGTTCCTAAAAGTAGACCTGCGGCTTCAACAAATGTTGCTGTTGACTATGGCGTAGGTGATAGAGTGAAGCATATTAAGTTTGGCAAGGGAACTGTAACTGCCATGAGAACATCTGCAGATGATTTTGAGATAACAGTTAACTTTGATACTGTTGGTGAAAAACATATGTTTGCGAAGCTTGCTAAGTTAAAAAAAATATAGTTATATAATGTTTTAGTGTGTAGTTGTTTGAGGAATATGCTTATGTATGAAAAGATAAAAAAAGAAATGAATAATAAGGGTGTCTCGATATTTCAGGTTATTATAGGCATTGCAGCTGTTATAATTATTATCGCAGTTTCGCTTATCGCTGGTATATTGATTCATAAAAAGTGGACTGATAAAGAAAAAGAGGTACCACGTATTACATCATATGAGGTTACTGAACGTCTTGAAAGCGTAAGTGAGCTAACAACTCAAAAGATTATATATCAGGGATATATTCATTATGAAGAGGGAAGTATTCCATTTATAGATAAGAAGAGTTATTCTATGACATATACAGCTGAGATAGAGGCAGGAATTGACATAAGTGAGATTGAAGTCACAGATGCTGGTGACAGAATTATTATTGAGATTCCAGATTCTGATGTACAGAGTATATATGTTGATCCAGAATCTGTTCAATTCCATGATGAATCATTTGCAATCTTTAATTGGGATTCCAAAGAAGACGGTGTTGAGGCGGTTAAAAATGCTGAAGCTGATGCGAGGGAACATGCTGATATATCAAAGCTTAAGGAAGAAGCAGACAAGCATGCTAAGGAATTAATAGAAGATTTATTCCAGGATGCTATATCAGATCAAGAAGTTGAAGTCAGATAACTAATGAATTCTGATGGATTTTTGATTCATTGAAATGAAATAATCTTTGCATAGATGGATAATTATGTTATAATCTCTCTATGTTATAAGTGTTTATCACTTAAATGTTTGAATCTAGAAAGGGGGTTTCTTGATATGAGAAACGATGTAGTAGTTAAGGATGATGCAGTTGAGACAGCTAAGAGTGCTATAGTAGCAATATGCATAATTGTAGGTGTTATTACACTTATTGCAGGTATTGCTGTAGCAGTATATAAGTATCTCACACCAGATTACCTCGATGATTTTGATGAGTTTGATGATGACTTTGACGATGACTTCTTTGAGGATGATGCAGACTTTACTGATGATGTTGCTCCAGCTGAGGCTTAAGAGTAATTAACTAGTGAGTATATTATTGTGACAGGGAGAAATCCCTGTCACTTTTAGTTATTGGCGTTTTTATATCTTAAAGATTTCTTAATAATTTATTGTTTTGTTTTTTAATATATCTTCTATAGAATACATATTGTAAAACGTTTTATGGACAAATAATGTCCTATATGGAGGGATAAAATGTATAAGGTACTCATTTGTGATGATGACAAGGATATAGTGGAAGCTATTGCTATCTATCTTGAAACTGCTGGTTACTCTGTTGTAAAAGCTTATGATGGATTTGAAGCTTTGGATATTATGAAGACTCAGGCTGATCAAGGGGATGATGCTTCCAAGATTCATTTAGTTATTATTGATATTATGATGCCTAACATGGATGGAATCATGGCTACAAGAAAAATACGTGAGTTTAGTCAGGTTCCTATTATATTCCTCACTGCAAAGTCTGAGGATGCAGATAAGATATTAGGACTTGATATAGGTGCGGATGATTATGTAACAAAGCCTTTTAATCCACTTGAACTTGTTGCAAGAGTTAAGTCGCAGATCAGGCGTTATACTCAGCTTGGTGCAATAAATGAAGTTGATTCTAATGATGACAAGGTTATCGTTAATGGTGGACTGGTTATAAATGATAGTGCGAAGTCTGTATCTATTGATGGTGATGAAGTGAAGCTTACACCTATTGAATATAGTATACTTCTTTTTCTTACTGAAAATAGTGGGAGAGTATATAACACAAGTCAGATATATGAAGCTGTGTGGGATGAAGATGCTATAGCTTCTGATAATATTATAGCTGTTCATATCAGGCATATTAGAGAGAAGATAGAAATCAATCCAAAGGAACCAAGATACCTTAAAGTGGTATGGGGGCAGGGCTATAAGGTTGAAAAGTTGTAATTCATTTAATATATGAATTATATTGAGAGGAAGAGTTTATGAAGATTATAAAAAACAAAGCATTTAGACTGTCATTATATGTTATAGGCTTTATACTAGTGGTTTTGGCTTTTGCATCTGGAATTGCTTCTATTTTTAAATATGAGCGTTTTTCGGATAAAGAAAACTATAATAATCCATTTGAAACTTCAAATTATGTTAGAGATGCAGTAGAAAATTCTGCGGAGGCTCTTCAAGGAAAAGCATATAATGAACGGCAAATATATGAAATCGATTTTTTGGATACAGAATTAGAAATATATAACTATAAGGATATTAAAACTTCATTAGATAACGATTCGGATAAGGTTTCTTCTGATAAAATGACTTTAAGAGATATTCTGGGGGTTGACAACGCTGTAAACCTACTCTCAAAATACTTATACGCGTATGGGGGTTCTGATACTATATATGGTGCATATCAAAATATGTTTGATATGGATGATAATAAGTATATTCGTATGACATGGCAAGATTATGTAGAAATAGTAAAGGATAGATGTATCAAATATAGTTTTGAGGAAGATCAGTTTTATAATAATAACGTCGGAAATGATATTAATGATATAAGTGAAGAAAAAGCAGCTTTTTATCAAAAACTGACTAATAGTTATCCTGATATGGGGATATCAGACGGTAATTACTTTACATTTATTGATGATAAGCTGTATATGATCGATATTGATAATGATCTTATTTACTATGAAAAATATGGATATGCTCAAACTCTTATAGGCGAAAATGATTATACATACGTTTATTTTCCATATAAAGATATAACTGAGTTTAAAAAACTTACTGATTATGATAAGGTAGCTTCATTTGAGGATTATATTCTTTCTTCATATATTTTAAGGAGTGATATAGAACTTGGTTATTCTACATTAAGTGATACCCAGAAGTCTCATCTTAGCCATGAAGTAAATCAGGAGTATTATTTGTATGACTGTAATGCTGCATTTAGTATAGATGGGAAAAATATAGCTTATGCTTATGTTCCGTATGATGATATTTTATATTGTTCAGAAGATGGCGAATATTCGGTATCATATCAAGAGTTATTAGAAAAGTTTAAGCCTTTCTCTGATATATTTGTTAGTTATGATGCGGAGACAGGCGAAGTTGAGCAGTGGTATAAAGATAAGAATGGAGATACTGTTCCTTATACATATTTAAATAGTGGTAAAATGAAGCAATTAACAGATAAGAATAATGAGAGCTTTGTGATAGCACTAAATCTCAGTTCTTTTGCTTCTTCGAGAATAGAGGATAAAATAGGTTATGATTTGGTGAAAGTTATTCCTAATCCTTTGTTGGTATTTGTTTTAAGCATTTTGCTGTTTTTAGCGGTTGTTATCATATTAATACTTGGTGCACCTAAGAGGTTATATCTTGTTGATAAAGCGCCTTATATAGTATGGTTGGGAATCTACTTTGGAGTGATTCTTTTAGTTGCTGGAATAGTTGAAGGAGTATTATATTCGATATATAATATAGCTTCATTTATTAATAACGAAATGTTTATGTGTTCGGTATTAACACTAATGTTGCTATTAGTTATGTATTTGACTACTGCAGCAGTTATTATGAATCTAACTAGAAGGGTTAAATGTAAAGAGTTTCTTAATGGTTTTGTATTTGTACGACTAATAAAAGCAATTAGAAGATATATTTCCAATAATCGTGATCGCTTTTCTGGTAAGAAACTTGCTATAGTATTTTTAATATCATTTTTATTTATAAGTCTTATTGGAACTTTATTTTTCTGTCAATCATCATATGATAACTTTGTGGCATTTGTATCATTAATTATGTTTGTAATAGATATTGTTGCATGTATATTTGTTTTTAAATATTTGACAGATATAAATAAACTACTAAGCATTAGTAAGCGTATTGAGTCGGGAGAACTAGATGCTAAGATAAATGTGAATGAACTAACTTTTAATTCTCGTGAGATGGGAGAGAGTCTTAATAATCTTGGAGATGGCTTATCAAAGGCGGTTGAAGCGTCTATTAGAGATGAACGTACTAAAGCAGAACTTATAACTAATGTATCGCATGATATTAAGACACCACTTACGTCGATAATTAATTATGTTGATTTACTCAAGAAAGAAAAAATTGATAATGAAAAAGCTTCGGAATATATAAATGTGTTAGATCAAAAATCCCAGCGATTAAAGCAGCTGATTCTTGATTTAATAGAAGCTTCTAAAACTAGTACTGGAAATATCGAACTTGAATGTATGAATCTCAATCTTGTAGAACTTCTTAATCAAGGATTAGGTGAGTTCGAAGATAAGTTTAAGGAGTCTGGTCTTGAGGTTGTAAAAACGCTTCAATTAGATAATGCTGTAATATATGCAGATGGAAGAAGAGTATTTAGGATTATTGATAACTTATTGAATAATATTATAAAATATGCTCAACCTAATACTAGGGTCTTTATAGATCTGAAAAAATTTGACTCAGAAGAGTCAACTGATAAGGTATTAATAAGTTTCAAAAATGTAAGTAAAGAAATGTTGAATATATCGCCTAAAGAATTAACAGAAAGATTTGTAAGAGGAGATCGTTCTCGTAATACTGAAGGATCAGGCCTTGGATTATCTATAGCAAAAAATCTTGTTGAACTTCAGGGAGGAACTTTTGATATATCAATTGATGGAGATTTATTTAAAGTTGATATTATATTTCCATTAGTTAAATAAATGATGTATAATGAGTTGCCTGGAACTTCTATCAGGCAACTCATTGTTAGTTTAAATTTTTTGATGATTTCTATAGAAATTTTCACCTTAAATCTCTTTAAAATTGTTGAAAATTTAAGTGAAAATAGGGTGAAAAAATGATTCAAAAAAAACTAAAAAAATTATTCAAAAATTGCTTGACAAAGATACCCTTCATCACTATAATAGGAAAAGTGCTGTTGAGAAATCAAGAGATACAAAAAAGGGGTCTTAGCTCAGCTGGGAGAGCATCTGCCTTACAAGCAGAGGGTCACAGGTTCGAGCCCTGTAGGCCCCATGCGTGGCGGGATAGCTCAGTTGGCTAGAGCATACGGTTCATACCCGTAGTGTCGAGGGTTCAAATCCCCCTCCCGCTACTTACATCTTTAAAACAGCATTTCATACACCTTCGGGGTGTGGCTCAGCTTGGCTAGAGCGCTTGATTTGGGATCAAGAGGTCGCAGGTTCGAATCCTGTCACCCCGACTCAGATGTTTGTCTTAGGGCTTGACATCTAGAACAAAATTATATATTATTTAGTAGCTGTAAGTCGCAGTTATTAGACTTAATGTCATGCGGGTGTAGTTCAGTGGTAGAACACCAGCCTTCCAAGCTGGATATGTGGGTTCGATTCCCATCACCCGCTTTTAGACTGTCATTTAGGCGGTCGCAAAATGTGTCCGTAGCTCAGCTGGATAGAGCAACGGCCTTCTAAGCCGTGGGTCGGGGGTTCGAATCCCTTCGGGCACATTTTTATTAAATTGTAGGAATAACCTACAGTTCACTGTGGTGGGTATGGCGCAGTTGGCTAGCGCGCCAGATTGTGGCTCTGGAGGCCGAGGGTTCAAGTCCCTCTACCCACCCTTTTTTTATATCATAAAACTTAACTTGGATTATAGTAAATCTATTTTAGTTGTGATTATGGTATGAGCTGGATACTTCAGCGATATGCAGAAACAAACATTGGGCTATCGCCAAGTGGTAAGGCACAGCACTTTGACTGCTGCATTCGTTGGTTCGAATCCAACTAGCCCAGTTCTTAAGTGCCACTAGCTCAGTCGGTAGAGCACTTGACTTTTAATCAAGTTGTCGGGGGTTCGATTCCCCCGTGGCACACTAAAACATCATTTGATGATATAAGCGGATATGGCGGAATTGGCAGACGCGCTAGATTTAGGTTCTAGTGGGGAATCCCGTGCAGGTTCAACTCCTGTTATCCGCACACGACATTTGAGTTCTATCTTAATTGTAAGATAGAGCTTTTTTTATATATTTTGGTGTAATTATTTATCTAATGTGATACAATATGTGATATATCATTTGTTTGTTTATCTAGAACATTTTTTGAGGTGATCTATGAGTAATGCAGAACAAGCTGTTGTTGAATCACAAGTGGTTGATGAGGTATCTAAAAAGAAGTTTAAGATTGATATAAAGAATATCCTGATTCTTCTTCTTGATTATATCGCTATAAATGTAGCGTATGTTGTTTCTCTTATGTCTGTGACTAATGTCAGCATAGAACTTCTTGATATTGAATATTTAACATTTATTATTCGTGTGACACCGTTTTATGCTGTGTTTACTATAGCTGTGTATTATATTTTCAGATTATATATTGCTGATTATAAGAAGATTAGTGTGAGAGAAATGAGAAGACTTCTCATATCTAATTTCCTTACTACTATGGTTTATGTATTAATAATGTTTATAATACATGGCGGATTTCCATCTACATTTTTCCTTATTGGAGGAATGCTTCAGTACTTCTTTACTTCTGGAATTAGGTTCCTATATAGACTAGTTCATGTGAGTGAAGATAAGAAATATGAATAATATGTGAAATATTTGTCATTTCTGTCAAATTTACTACATTTATATTGATATTTTTATATAAAGTGCTATAATTTTAATATATATATTTGGGCAAAGCAGGAGTAATTCTGTGACGCAAAGCTATAGGGCCTTGGTTCCGTTGATGGCGTAAGCTTGTGAGTTGAGGTAGCCAGTTGCAAAGTTACTACTGTTAGCGTGGTGTAGTTTATGACTATATCCTTGTTTGCTGACGGTAGTTTTTTATTTTATCTTGTGTTACCACAGGATTATTTACACACTTATCATTAGTCGTTTATACGACAATACACTATTTATGAGGATGGAAATATGAAAACTGAAAACTTTGCCCCTGTCACCCCTAGGAATAATGGCTTCTCTCTTGTGGAACTCATTATTGTTATAGCTATTATGGCTATACTTGCGGCTGCTATAGCACCTGCTTTGATTAGATATATTAACAAATCCAGAAAGGCGTCAGATGTAGATACAGCTGACATTATTTTAGATGCTGTTAATGCTGCTTATGCTGAAGCTTATTCTTTTGAAGGATTTGAAAATGGTCATGAACAAAATGCGAATGAAGTGGATACAGGAGCAGTTGTGAGCGTTACAGTTGATAATGAGCCATCATATAATTTAGAGAAGGTTTCTATTGCAAAAAATAATGATACTTTTGTTAATACTTTTGATCCACAACAGCATTTTTTAAGACTTGTTAGACAGACAATTGGTAAAGACCAAGCGGGCAATAAAGATTTTTCTACACCAAAATGTAAGATTAATTCTGGTAACGGAGTTCCTTCTGGCTTTATGATTGGAAGGCAATTAAACGGTAGTGCAACGGTTAGATTTGAAATCTGGCTTGTAGACGATAGTGATACACCTATTTATAGGCTTCAACCAGATTGTTGTACTGATTATAAGTAGTTTTGTATAATTAAGTTGTTGATGAATCTTCCAATTCTCAAATTTACTAAATATGAGGTGTTGCTTATGAGAATTGATAAAATGAATAATAAAGGACTTTCTTTGGTTGAACTAATAATTGTTGTTGCGATTATCGCAATTCTTTCTGCTGCAATTTCACCAGCTCTGATTAGATATATAGAAAAATCTAGAAAAAAAGTTGATGTTCAATCTGCTGAAATGATTTATGATGCTGTGATTTATTCTTTAGGAACATCGGATGAAGAGGTATATGAATCATTTATGAATACGGAGAATGATTATAAATCTGCAAGTTTTATTGATCCTGAATCTGGTCATGAAATGAGGCCTGTTGCATATGCTAGAGGTGTTAAAGTTGGAGACTGGGAAAACTCCTTGTTTAAATGCGCACATAATGATGGTAAGGGTGGGGAACAAGCCTTTGTTAATGGTATGCTAGATGCTCTTGTTCATGATAAAGCTCATGGTAAAGGTTATACTTGGTCTAAAGATAAGAAAAATCCTAATGCTTATGATGGTAAAAGTACCTGTATGGTTCCGCTAAAGTTTGGTAAAAAAATGAAAAGCGATATAAAAAATGATGGTGGATATCCGGAGGTATATCCAGAAGCGTATATTATTGCTAGAGATACGGTAACGAATGATCCTGTAATATACATTGGAGCAAAACCTTCTGGAAAATTATTACAAGCTTATTGGAGGATATATCCTGAACCGTGTGATAAATACAAATAAATGATCATTATTTACTGGTTTATTATATCCTTTTTATTGCGTTATTAATCTAATTTTGATAATATTTGTCTGGTGTGCTTTTGAGCACATCAGACTTTTTTTGTTATGGAGAAATGTGATGGCTGAAGTTGAAAAGAAAGTTCCTATTATTGAGTTAAAAGGACTAACAAAAAACTTTGAGGATCAGCAGGTTCTTAAAGGTATTGATCTTACAATATATGAAAATGAATTTTTGACCTTGCTTGGACCTTCTGGATGTGGAAAGACAACTACACTAAGGATTATAGCGGGTTTTGAAGAACCATCTGGTGGTGAGGTTCTTTTTGAAGGGATTGATATTACAAAGGTTCCTGCTTATAAAAGAGAGGTTAATACTATATTTCAGAAGTATGCGTTGTTTCCTTTTATGAATGTATACGATAATGTGGCATTTGGCCTTAAGCTTAAGAAGATGGATAAGACGGTAATAGAACATAAGGTTACTAATATGCTTCGTCTTATTGGCCTTGAGGATTTTGCAAAAAGAGATGTTACCAGCCTTTCGGGTGGTCAGCAGCAGAGAGTGGCTATTGCAAGAGCTCTTGTAAATGAACCGAAAGTTCTTCTTCTTGATGAACCCCTTGGAGCTCTTGATGCAAAACTTCGTAAAGGTATGCAGACGGAACTTAAGAAGATACAAAAAGAAGTAGGTATTACATTTATCTTTGTTACACATGATCAGGAAGAGGCACTTTCTATGTCTGATACTGTCGTTGTTATGAATGAGGGTATTATTCAGCAGGTTGGCACTCCTGAAGATATATATAATGAACCAGAAAATAGATTTGTTGCTGAGTTTATTGGAGAGTCCAATATTATTGAAGCCGTCATGAAGAAGGATCTTCTTGTATCGTTTGATGATGAGGATTTTGAATGCGTCGATAAGGGCTTTAAGTTAAATGAACCTGTTGAGGTTGTAATTAGGCCTGAGGATATAGATATAGTGAAACCTAAGGATGCAAAAGTAAAGGGTACTGTTAAGTCGATTATCTTTAAGGGTGTACATCATGAGATTGTAGTTGAGACAGAGTATAGAGATTATCTCATTCATACTACAGATTATTATGAACCGGGACTTAAAGTTGGCTTAACATTTGGACCGGATGAAATCCATGTAATGTATCCGATGGAATGGTAATTTACTTCGTTATATAAAGGAAATAAGATGAAACACTATAATAAACTCGTTCGACCTTATTTAATATGGTCTATTCTTATTGTGATTGTTCCTCTTCTTATGATTATCCTGTATGCTGTAACAACAGGTGGGAACACACTAGTAAATATTCAATTTACCCTTGAAAACTTTAAGAAGATTGGTGAACCTATCTATCTAGATGTACTTAAAAAGTCCTTTAAACTGGGCTTTATTTCTGTTGCATTTTGCCTGGTTATAGGCTATATACTTGCATATTTTATTACTAGATTTAAGGATTCTACTCAAGATTTTCTTATACTTCTTGTTACAATTCCGATGTGGATCAACACACTTCTTAGAACTTATGCTTGGATAAGTCTGTTATCTGATAATGGCGTGATAAATAATTTCTTACAGCTTATAGGTCTTACTCCAAAGGAACTGATGTATACTGATTTTGCGGTAGTGTTGGGACTTATAAGCGATATTTTACCATTTATGGTTATTCCTATTCATACGTCCATCAGGAAGATAGATCCGTCTCTTATTGAGGCGTCTCATGATCTAGGGGCGAATTCATTTCAGACATTTGTACATGTTATTCTTAAAATGTCTATTCCTGGAGTAATAAATGGTGTAATGATGACATTTCTTCTGTCAATATCAACTTTCGTTATTCCTAAGTTGCTTGGTGGTGGACAGTATATGCTTATAGGAAATCTTATTGAGAATCAGTTCATTTCTGTAGGAAATTGGAACTTTGGTTCGTCTATATCGATTATCCTTACAGTAATAATTCTTATTGGTCTTTCTGTTATGAAGAGGTTTGACCGAGAAGAGAAGGAGGAACGTGATGAGAGATAAGAAAAGAAGTAAGATTCTCTATGTCTTATATATAACGTGCCTCTTGATATTCTTTTATCTGCCTATAGTTGTCATGATGGTGTTTTCATTTAATTCATCGAAGAGTTTGACGAGTATGACAGGCTTTTCACTTAGATGGTATGGAAGACTTATTTCTGATGGCAATATCATGAGGGCGGTTTATGTATCGCTTACTATAGCTATATTTGCCACTATTATATCTGTAATACTTGGAACAATTACGGCTATAGGTTTGTCGAAGAATCGACGAATTATAAAGGATACGGTATTAAATATTAATAATCTGCCAATTATGAATCCTGATATTGTTACAGCTATCGGACTCATGATACTTTTCTCATCAGTAATGATGCAGAAGGGTTATCTTACAATGCTTCTCGCGCATATAGCATTTTGTACTCCTTATGTGATAACATCTGTATACCCAAAGGTGAGACAGCTTGATCCTTCTCTTGCAGATGCGGCAATGGATCTTGGTGCGACTCCTGTAGAAGCCCTGATCAAGGTTATTATTCCGATGCTTAGAGATGGTATATATGCTGGTGTGCTTCTTGCATTTACTATGAGTTTTGATGACTTCGTTATATCTTACTTTGTTACTGGAAATGGAGTAGAGAATATATCTATAACGGTATATAATATGACTAAACGTACGAATCCTACGATAAATGCGCTTTCGACAATTGTTATACTGGTTATAGTGATTCTTCTTATTGTTTCTAAGCTACTGCCTGCTATGCTTAAAGCTACTATGAAGAAGATTATGGCTGTTGCTTTAGTTCTTCTTGTTGGATTTACTACATTTGCAGGTATAAAAAGTAACGGTAGAACTCTTAGAGTGTTTATTCCAGGTGAATATATAGATCCGTCTCTTGTTGAAAGATTCGAAAAGGAACATGATTGCGATGTGATACTCGAAACATTTGATTCAAATGAATCTATGTATACGAAACTTATGAGTGGCTCGGAATACGATATTCTAGTTCCAAGTGACTATATGATAGAACGTCTTATTAAAGAAGATCAGCTTGTTCCGATTGATTGGGATAAGATAAGTAATAAAGATAAGATAGATCCTGCGAATATGGGATATGCATTTGATCCTGATAATACATATTCTGTTCCCTACTTTGTTGGTTCGGTTGGAATTCTTTATGATACAAATGTTGTTGATGAAGAAGATTTATCTGAAGGATGGGAACTTTTAAGGAATCCTAAATATGCCGGAAATATATATATGTATGATTCTGAAAGAGATAGCTTTATGATAGCTCTTAAGTCACTTGGCTATTCTATGAATACTACAGATAAAGATGAGATTACAGAAGCGTATAATTGGCTTATAGATCAGCGCGAAAAAATGGATGTTGTATATGTCGGCGATGATGTAATGGATAATATGATATCTGGAAATAAAGCGATAGCTGTTGTATATTCAGGTGACGGAGCCTATATAATGGCTGAAAATGATAATCTTGAGTATTTTGAACCTGAAGAGGGTACAAATGAATGGTGCGACGCCATGGTAATCACCAAGAACTGTGTAGATACTGATCTTGCTGAAGAGTTTATGGACTATATGCTCGAATATGATGTTGTATATCAGAATAGTTTATTTGTAGGATACACAACACCGATTACCGAAGTTCGCGAGGACTTTAAGGTTGATGAGTATGATGGAATATCTGCTTACACGCCTAACTTTGGCGCACCAAATAATGAAATATTTGGTTATCAGGAGGAGGATATTAGGGCCTTTTATTCTGACCTATGGACAAAAGTTAAGGCTTATTAGAGGTGTTATATCTTTACAAGGGTGAGGTATAGCTATGCTGTATATTGCTATAGTAATGTATAATAAAAAAATGTCAGATTGTTTATCTAGATATTCTGCCAGTAGATTATTGGAAAGACATGGGTCTGACAAGACCAGGATTATTATCGTAGATAATTCTGAACCATCTTTTGACCGTGGTGATGAGAATGAGTTAAAAGAAATTGTATCAAAACACGGTATAGCATATATATGTCCCGGTGAAAATATTGGACTATCAAAGGCGTATAATAAAGCCCTTGAATATGCTCTTCATGATAGCGTGGATACCTCAAAGGATTTTCTTATGCTTCTTGATGATGATACGAGTCTTTCTTATGAATATATGCATGAACTATATGAGGTTTATAAAGATGAGAGTTCAAAAGACAGTGATATAAATGTTATAACTGGGCTTATTGAAAGTGGCGGACGTCCAATGTCTCCTATATATAGATTTGTGTTTTCGTATCATGAGAAGAATTGTATCACTGAACCCGGGGTATACCAGGATGCTAGTTGCATAAGTAGTGGTATGGCTGTTAGACTAAATGCACTTGAAAAAGTTGGTGGTTTTGAAGAAAGTCTATTTCTTGATATGATTGACTATACTTTAATGTATAGACTTTCTTGTCATGATTTAAATAATATGATGGTTATAAATGCTCATTTACAGCAGAGCTTTTCTGGTAGAGAGACTAAAGATAGAAGACAAGTGATGAATAGGTATAATATCTATACTAAAGACTTTACGAGATATTGTGAAATTACCGGAAAAGGTAAGCTTTATGCTAAACTTCATCTTATAAAAAGACGTATATCACTAGAAAGAAGCATAAAAAAGTGATATAATAATTACTCGATTTTGTTCTATAATGTGTGGAGGTTAGAACTTGAGTGACGAGGAGAAAAAAAAGAAGAGGTTAGAACTTGTAGATGTGAAGATGATGCTTACTCTGGCAGGGGCTGGATGTATTGTCGTTCTCTTCTTTTTATTTATTGGAAAATTCAATTCTGTACTGACGATTATCTCTAAGTTGTTTTCAGCTATGACTCCGATAATTATCGGATTTGTTATAGCATTTCTGCTTAATCCTTTGGTTAATCATCTTAGAAGAGCTATAAAGAATGATTTAACTAAGATGTTTAAAAAAGCAAAAGAGAAGACGATTTCATCGATTTCAGATGCTATGGCAGTAACGCTGTCGGTGCTTTTATTCTTACTAATTATAACAGCTCTTTTGTGGATACTCATTCCACAGTTATATGAGAGTGTACAGAATCTATATAATAACTTTGATAAATATGTATCAAATGTAGAAACTATGGTAAACAAGGTTATCAGAAATTATCCAGATCTTGTATCCATGGTTAATAACTATATGGATGATATAGAAGAATCCATAAAGAAAATGCTTACTGACAAACTACTTCCGAATATGAATAATATTGTTGTTGCTATTACTTCGGGAGTGTTTGGTGGCCTAAAAGTTATCCTTAATTTTATTATAGGTATCATAGCTGCTATATATATTCTTGCTAGTAAAGATAAGTTTTCTGCTCAGGGCAAAAAGATTATATATTCATTGTTTGATAAAAAGAAAGGAAATGCTGTTCTAAGTACCATCGATTATATAGATGCGGTATTTAGTGGATTTATTGGCGGTAAGCTTCTTGATTCATTTATAGTTGGAGCTATATGCTTTATATTTTGCAAACTGGTCAATATGCCTTATGCAGTCCTGATAAGTGTTATAGTCGGAGCTACAAATATTATTCCTTTCTTTGGACCTTTTATTGGAGCTATTCCTTCCGCGGTTCTAGTGCTTGTGGAATCTCCGAAGATGTGTATAGTATTTATTATATTTATTCTTATACTTCAGCAGGTTGATGGAAATATTATAGGACCACTTATCCTTTCTGATTCTACTGGTCTTAGTAGCTTCTGGGTTCTGTTTGCTATTCTTGTTGGAGGTAATCTATTCGGATTCGTTGGTATGGTTCTTGGTGTACCGACATTTGCTTGTATATACACGTTTATGACAAGAAGACTTAAGGAAAATCTGAATAAGCGTGGGCTTGAAAATAATACTTCGTATTTTGTTGCTTTGCGAGGGTTTGATGAAAATGGAGAACCTATAAGGGGTCCTAAGAAGAAGATTGAATCTGCTTCTTATAAACGTAAGAGAGAAAAGCAACTTCAACAGCTTCAGCAATCTAAAGAGTTTATTGATAAAGTTACTCGACATGATCGAAAATCTGAAACAGAGAATCTGAATTCAGACAAAGATAAAAAAGAAAAAGGATTCAAGGATTGAATAAATCCTTAAGATATATGGAGGAAATTAAGAAATGGCTAGATTTGATCACAAAATGATTGAGGCTAAGTGGAATAAAAAATGGGAGGAGAACCCAGTTAATGTAAATGACGGCAAGAAGCCTAAGTATTACTGTCTGGACATGTTTCCTTACCCATCAGGTAACGGACTTCACGTAGGTCATTGGAGAGGATATGTTATCTCTGATGTATGGAGTCGTTATCAGATGATGCATGGAAAGTATGTAATTCACCCAATGGGTTGGGATGCGTTTGGACTTCCTGCAGAGAACTATGCAATAAAGAATGGAGTTCATCCATCTATTTCAACTGCAAAAAATATCGCGGCAATAAAGAATCAGATTAAGCAGATATCAGCTATATATGACTGGGATATGGAAGTTAATACTACTGATCCAGATTACTTTAAGTGGACTCAATGGATATTTGTTCAGATGTTCAAGAAAGGTCTTGCTTATGAGAAGGAGATGCCTATTAACTGGTGCCCATCTTGTAAGACTGGTCTTGCTAACGAAGAGGTTAAGGATGGTAAATGTGAACGTTGTGGCGCTGATGTTACAAAGAAGAATCTTCGTCAGTGGATGCTTAAGATTACAGCTTATGCGGATAGATTACTTGCTGATCTCGATAAGCTTGACTGGCCTGAGAAGGTTAAAAAGATGCAGGCTGAATGGATTGGAAAATCCAATGGTGCTGAAGTTAACTTCCCGGTAGATGGAAGAGATGAGGTTATAACAGTTTATACAACAAGACCTGATACTCTTTATGGAGCTACATTTATGGTTCTTGCTCCAGAATCTGAACTTGCACAGAAGCTTTATACTCCTGAGACAGAAGCTGCTGTTAAGGATTATATCTATCAGACATCTCTTAAGTCATCAATTGATAGAATGGCTGATAAAGAGAAGACTGGTGTATTTACAGGATGCTATGCAATTAATCCACTAAATGGAGCCAAGACACCAATCTGGCTTTCTGATTATGTACTTGCAGATTATGGTACAGGAGCTATTATGTGTGTTCCTGCACATGATGATAGAGACTTTGAATTCGCTAAGAAGTTTAATCTTCCTATTATTCAGGTTATTGCTCCAACTCTTGATGATGTTCAGGATGGAAATGAGATGACTGAAGCTTATACAGCTGCTTCAGGTATTATGGTTAATTCTGGCGAGTGGAATGGTATGGAGTCTGCGGTTCTTAAGAAAGAGGCTCCGCATATTATAGAAGAAAAAGGTTTTGGTAAGGCTACTACTAATTACAAGCTTCGTGATTGGGTATTCTCGCGTCAGAGATATTGGGGAGAACCAATACCTATTGTTCACTGTGAGAAGTGTGGATGTGTAGCAGTTCCTGAAGAGGAACTTCCGCTTAGACTTCCTGATGTAGAAAAGTATGAGCCAACTGGTACAGGTGAATCACCACTTGCAGCTATACATGATTGGGTTAACTGCACATGTCCTCAGTGCGGTGGTCCTGCTAAGAGAGAAACTAACACTATGCCTCAGTGGGCTGGTTCATCATGGTACTTCCTTAGATATGTAGATGTTCATAATGAAAATGAGCTAATTTCAAAGGAAAAGGCTGATAAGTATCTTCCTGTAGATATGTATATTGGTGGTGTAGAACATGCTGTACTTCACCTTCTGTATTCGAGATTCTGGACTAAGTTCCTTTATGATATTGGAGTAGTTAGCTTTGATGAGCCATTTAAGAAGCTCTTTAATCAGGGTATGATCTGTGGACGTGATAGGGAGACTGGCAAGCCTACTAAGATGAGTAAGTCTCTTGGAAATATTGTATCTCCTGATGATATTGTTCGTGATTATGGTTGTGATACTCTTAGATTATATGAACTCTTTGTTGGTCCTCCAGAAGCGGATGCAATCTGGGATGATGCAGGTATTGATGGTATCTATAGATTCATTAAGAGATTCTATAATGTTGTTATGGATAATCTTGAGAAAGATGCACCTGAAACAGAAGAAACTCTTAGACTTCGTAATGGCCTTGTAAAAGCAGTTACAGAGCGTCTTGAGTCATTTAACCTTAATACTGTAGTTTCAGCATTTATGGAATACAATAATAAGTTTGTTGATATGACAAAGACAACAGGAGTAGATAAGGAAACTCTTAGAGTTGCTGTAAGACTTATTGCTCCATTTGCTCCTCATCTTGGTGAGGAACTTTGGGAGGCACTTGGTGGTACAGCATCTGTATTTGAAGAAGAGTGGCCTTCGTTTGATGAGAAGCATCTTGCTACAAATGAGATAACTCTTCCTGTTCAGGTTTCTGGTAAGACTCGTCTTACTATTAGTGTCGCTGCTGATGCTTCTAAGGATGAGATTCTTGCAGCTGCAAAAGAGGCTCTTGGAAATAGACTTGATGGTAAGACAATTGTCAAAGAAATCTATGTTCCTGGTAAAATTATCAATATAGTTGCAAAGTAAAGGTCGATAGATGTTTACAAAGCTTCTTCGTAGAAACTTAATAATGATGTTAATACCGGTTCTCGTCATACAGATTCTGGTTATATTTATGGTTATACAATTAGGTCTGTTGCCGGCATATTCTACTAAACGGATAAATGATATATCAGATGTTAGTACTCTTTATAAAGAGGATGTTATGCTTGTAACATTCAATTATGATACGTCTAACATGGTGATTCCTGAATATGCTGGCTATGATGAGATGGTGAATGGCGAGAGAGTAGGCGGATATTATTATATATATGAAGGTGATAATATCCGACTATTTGTGCTTGCTGATGAGACTATTAAACTAATTAATTCTGGAAAGAATATAGAGATAAATGCATATCTTGATAATTCTGAGGAAAAATCGAAATTAATCGAAAATGCGTTAGCTGAAAAGCTCAACTTATCAGAAAATGTATTTGATGGTTTAATAGATCCGGTAATTATAAATGAGACAGCTTTTCCGACATTAAAAATTACTGTGACACAGCATTCAGCAGAAGTTGTTGCGGTTTTATTAATTATAACAGTACTGTATGGAATACTTGCTTTTTCATTTCCTAAGTTTATTTTTGGTATAGAGAAGAAGGACCTTGCCAAGACTAAATCTGAGCTTATCGCTATGATGGATGAGGAAATGAACGAAAGAATGGTAGAACATGAGGGTAGTGAATATACTACCGAGAATTATAAAATATTTGCATATGTGTCTCATATAGAGATAATAAAAAGGTGAGGAAACTCCTCACCTTTATCTTTTATATAAAGAAATATTTAGTCGTTTTTAATGTCCTCTACTGCATCTTTAACGGCATCAGTAGCTTCTTCTGTCTTAATGGAAACATAGTCTCTATCTTCTGAGAAGTCTACATCATTGATGATTATTTCGTCATCTTCAAAGATGTCATCTTCCTGTGCGGCCTTCCATTCGTCGGCCTTAGCTTTTATATCTTTTGCAGCAACCTTTGCCTTATCTTTAAGGTCATAAGCTGTATCTTTTGCTTTTTCAGAATACTCTTTTATCTTTTTATCAACGTCATATTTGTCATTTAAATCTTTATAAGTCTGTGTTTCTCTTATTTCTTCTTTAAAGAGATAAGCTACACCTGCAACAGCGGCAGCAGCAGCAGTTACAGTAAACAGACTTCCTAATATACTACGTCTTGCCATTTGTGATCCCCTTTCTGTTATACATGTTTTGATATGAGTTATTGTAAAGTATTGAGTCCTAAAAATCAATGTCGAATTCTTGAAAGGTTAACCTCTTTGTGTTACTCTATATTTCGTTGAATAAAAGGGAGCTAATTTATATGGATGAGAAAATAATAGAGAGCAGAAAAGCACTTGAAAAAAGAAGTAAGGAACTTGATAAATTGTCTTCAAAGATAGCCCTGGCAAGGCTTGCGGTCTTTTTAGTGGCTATCATATTATTTTATTTAGGCTTTAAGGGGCATAGTTTTGTTTTCGTTCTTGTATCTATCTTGCTTTTTGTAGGATTTATTCTACTTGTAAGGTATCATGGGACACTTGATGAAAAAGCGCTTGATATGAAGACTAAATCAGGTGTTATTAATCGATATTTGATGAGAAAATCTGGAGAGTGGAAAAACTTTAAGGATGATGGAGTTGAGTTTTTATCTTCAGAGGATCATTTATCTCTTGATCTTGATCTGTTGGGTAAAGGGTCTTTGTATCAGCTTATTTCTATAGCTCATACTTTTGGAGGAAGAAAAAAGCTTGCTGAAACTTTATCTCTTAAAAAATATAGATTTGATCAGATTTCATTTAGATATGATGCTATAAAAGAATTGGCTGATAGAGCTGATTTTCTGATAGATTTTGAAGCTCTTTCTGAAAGAATCCTTGAAAAGAAAGAGAAGAATGAAAAAAGAGTGAATCTTTTCGAATCTGAGGAAGAGAGTAATGCCAAAGAAGATAAATCGGATGGAAATGAATCAAAGAAAAATGTAAAGAGCTTTCCTGCGTGGATGTATGTCCTGATGATTTTTGTACCATTATTCAATATAGCTACTATATTGTTGGTTTTGTTTGGCGGTTTTAGCGCTGGACATATTCTTATATCTTATATAGTTGGCCTTGTTCTTACTTGGGGTCCGATAGCAATACATCAATCTATCACAGAGCCATTACGTGAATATGGTTCAGGAGCTAGCGATTACTATAAGATTCTTAGTTTAGTGGCTGATAATACCTTTGAGAGTGAATACCTTAAATCTATTCATGATAAAACAGTTAGCAAAGATGGACTTCTTGATGCTATTAAGTCGCTTGGAACTATTAATACTTGCGAGAATATTGCCTTTAATCCGCTTATGCACATGGTACTTTCTGGATTTTTAGGATGGGATTTTTACATATCCTTTGCTGTATCTCGTTGGTATAAGAAAAATGGTGAAGTGTTTAATGAATGCATAGATATAGTATCTGAGATTGAGGAACTGGGATCACTTGCTGTTATTTCATTAGTTAGAGATACTGTAAAACCTACTATTTCTAAGGATATCAAAATTAATATAAATGAAGCCTTTCATCCGCTTCTTAGTTTAGATACAGTAGTAGCAAATAATGCAGATATAAGTGATAAGCTTACTATAATTACTGGCTCAAATATGTCAGGAAAAACAACTTATATGAGAACTATAGCTATAAATATGGTGCTTGCGTATGTTGGTGCTGGTGTCTGTGCGAAGAGCTTTTCTGTTCCTAAAATGAAGCTTTTTACATCTATGCGTATTAGGGATGATGTATCTGGTGGAATATCAACATTTTACGCTGAGATTCTTAGAATAAAAGAAATGTCAGAATATATTTTAAGTACGAAGAGTGATGAGGAGACAGTTCCTGCGCTTTGCCTTATTGATGAAATATTTAAAGGAACCAATTCTGCGGATAGAATAGTTGGTGCTTCTGAAGCGCTTAAGAAGCTTTCTGGCGGAGATAGTCTTGTAATAGTAACAACGCACGATTTTGAGCTTTGTGACTTGACTACTCAGGATGGTACTCCTGCTTCAAATTATCATTTTGAAGAATACTATCAGAATGGTGAGCTTAAGTTTGACTATAAACTAAAAAATGGAAAATGTACTACTAGAAATGCTATGGCACTCCTGGAAATGGCTGGTTTGGTTTAGTAAAATCGCTCAGCATTGTGCAATATTACCAAATTAATTAGTGAAATATTGACGAAATGACGTTGACTCTTTTTTGTAATTTATGTAAAATAAAACTGTTAAAGATTTTGTGAAGTTTGTTTACATAATCGCTAGAATTTAATTGTTTTTAAGTTAGGAGGTATGGAATATGGCATTACCAGCTAATATTACGGGCAGTGATAATAATGTTCTATCCATAGCAGCTTCGAACAACAAAGGGTTACTTATCAGATTCCTGAATGAACAGGTTGAGGATGGTTTCTATGCTTTGGTTATCGATTATCTGAAGGATAGCAATTTTGACCTCAAGACTATGAATGTTGATGATGATGTTAAGTCTCAATGTACAAAGCTGTATGAACTGGGTGAATTCGTTGATGAAAATATTAAGGCTAAAGGTAGATACGAGATAGATGAGTGGATAGAGCCTCTCTTCAAGTTCGTATACGGTGATATTGATCCTAGTGATATTGATGCTCCTATCAATACAACAGGTATTTATCGTTATAGCATTTGGCTCATTTATTTATATCAGCGTGAGAAGTTTGGCGAAGCTATGAGACTTATCGGTGAGAGAATCGCTCCACTTCTTATCAATGTTAGTTATCAGATTCTTGAAGATGATGATAGACCAAAGAACTTCGATAAGGGTCTTCTTGGTTATCTTGATCTTATCAATGTAGTAATGGATATGGGTCTTCCTACATCTCTTGCTAATTCTGATGCGTATCTTAGTAACCTTGAGGTTCTTTATGATTATGTTGTTGAAGATCCACATGTAGGAAATGACTATAAGACACAGTTATCTATAGGTCTTTTCAATACATTTATTGCTAATAAGGATTATAACAAGGCGTTTGAGTTTTATGGACTTAATGCTGAGTTTATTCCTATCGATAATATGGCTGTATATGAAAGCTTTAAGGAGCTTATCAGAAATGTAAATAGTACTCAGGATACAAGCGTTCTTAGTAGAAATGTACTTACAGCTATTTCTAAGCAGGAACTTTATAATAAGAGAATTGATACTCTTATCAGTGAGGTATCTGCATTTGTTAAGAAGGTTTATCTCTATATCGAGAATGAACCAGATATGAAGAAGAATCTTCAGATTCTTGGTGCTGGAGCACAGCTTACAGGTAAGACAAATATCTTTGAAGGTCTTTATGAATACAACCTTGTGTTCTATGAGTGCGGTATCAAAGAACTTGTTAATTCTGAAGTTTCTGGTCGTCCATGGGAAGAAAAGTATGAGATTCTTGAGAAGCTCTATACAACACTTAATGTTGTATTTGATGGATACAATGTATATGAGCTTTCAAATAAGATTGAGCATCAGTATGTTGAAATTACATGGATTAATGATTATGTAAATGCTAATCCTTCACTTCTTAAGATGTTCTTCAGTATTAAGGAGAAGATTAAGGCATTTAAGGTTCGTAAGAATGCTATACTCGAGAAATCTAAGACAAATTATGAGATTAAGCAGATGATCGATGATCGTCAGAAGACTCTTGTATTTATGGCTGCTGAAGATATGATCGTTAATGGTCTTAATGGTGGTAGAATTAATATAATCAATAGCGAATATGATCCTAAGATAGCTGAGAAGCATCTTATTAAGACTTACGAAAATGTTGTTGTTCCTTCTAAGTATAGAAAGGGCGATTCTGGATCCGGAAAGGGCGGCGGTCTCTTCGGTAGAGGTGTAGCTGCACCATCTATGGATAATGATCTTAAGCAGCTTCTTGAAGATTCTAAGATTGAAGAAATGCTTCTTAAGTCAGAGTGGCTGTGGCATCAGCATGATACTAAGGGTCAGGCTGAACCAAGTTCTCAGGAGGCTACATATTCTGTTGTTTGTCTTGTTAAGGCTACAGAGAAGCTTCTTGATAAGAAGGGTGGCGGAACTCAGGTTAAGCCTGAATCAACACCTAATAAGAAGGTTATCATTACAAAGACTGGTAAGGTTATCGAGCTTTCAGATGAGGGTAGCTCAACTCCATCAGGTTCAAATGTAACAGTTACTCCTTCGGTTGTTGATAATATCAATAACCTTCAGCTTATCCTTAAAGATAAGTCGGAAGAAAATGTTGAGTATGTTAAGGACTATGTAAATGACTGGATTGATACACTTATGAAGTCTAAGTTCGATATGGATACAATGCTTTCACTTTTTGAAGCAGAAGAGCTTAGAACAAAGACATTCCAGGTTCTTAAGAAACTTAGAGCAGACATTCTGTAATATAAAAAGTTACAGCTCCGTGGATTTCCACGGAGCTGTTTTTAGTTTAATAATCATTTGATTTTTCGAGTTAAAACTACTTGGTCTTTAGTGGGTGCTTTATTAAGAATAAAGCTATTATTGGTTTTTCTATAATTCTTTTTAATATAATCTGTATTTCTTCTTTTTTGCTTATTTGTTTTACGAGTATACTGTGAAGCTTTGCGTTGTTGGCTCCCCAAATATCAGTAAAGATTTGATCTCCAACAAAAAGAGTGTTTTCTCTGGTTGTTCCCATGTTATTCATGGCTTTTATAAAACCTTTAGAACTTGGCTTTCCTGCTTTAAATACATAGGTGCCGCCGATTTCTTGATTAAAATCTTTTACTCTAGGCTCTTTATTGTTTGATACAAAACATATATTGTAGCCCATATCTTTGAGATTATTTAATAATTCTTTTGAACGTTTGTCCTGTGGTGCGTTATGTGGAACTAATGTGTTATCTATATCAAATATTATTCCTCTATATCCTAATCGATAATACTTTTCAAAATCTATACTATAAGTGGAGTTATAGTATTCGGTTGGAAATAACTTTAGTGACATATTTTTCTCCCCTGTTTGTTAAAGTATTTTAGTTGAAGAAATTATATACAGCTTCAGCTGCTTTGTGGTTCATACCTTCTATTTGTTCGATTTCTTCTATGGATGCAGATTTTATCTTTTCTATATCTTTATAATATAGCAGAAGAGCTTTTCTTCTTTTTGGTCCGATTCCTTCTATATCATCGAGAATAGAGTGAGTCTGACTGTCGCTTCTTAACTGCTTATGATATGTGATAGCGAATCTGTGAGTTTCATCCTGTAAGGCAGTAATCATATGAAGCGCTTCGCTTCCTTTAGGAAAGACTGCTTCTTTATCCTTGTAGTATAAGCCTCTTGTTCTATGGTTATCATCCTTTACCATACCACATACTGGTATATCAAGTCCAAGGGAATCTATAACCATTTCCGCAATATGTACTTGTCCTTTGCCACCATCCATCATTATAACATCTGGAAGTTCGCCGATTTTGGTGTCTGTATAACGGCGAGAGAGTACTTCCTTCATGGAGGCGTAATCATCAGGGCCTTTAACCGTCTTCAGCCTGAACTTACGATAAGCATTTCTTTTAGGTTTTCCATTTTCGAATACGACCATGGATGCAACAGAGTGATAACCGGATATATTGGATATATCAAATGCTTCCATACGACTAGCTTTTTCTATACCTATCATGTTTGCTATATCTTGACATGCTAGAGTAGTTCTTTTTTCTGCTCTTTTTATCCTTTCAATATCTTGCTCGAGAACTAGTCTTGCATTATCTTTTGCGAGTTTTATGAGTCCCTTCTTATCGCCTTTTTGTGGTACTATGATATATACATTTTGTCCCTTCTTTTCTGATAAAAAGCTTGTGAGTAATTCCTCTTCGTTAACAGGCGTTTCACTCAGTATTTCTTTAGGGATAAAAGGAGTGCCTGTATAGTATTGCTTGATAAACTCAGTGATGATATCGCTTTCGGTGTCAGATGTATCCGATGACATATGATGGTTTTCTCTACCAAGAAGCGTTCCATCTCTTACGAAGAAGATTGATATAACTATATCTTCATTGTTTCTTGCAAGTGCTATGATATCTCTATCTTCGGAACCGTTATTATCAACTCTTTGTTTTTCGGATATCTTATTTATGCTATCTATAAGATCTCTGGTTTTTGCGGCTTTTTGAAACTCCATATTTTCGGCTTCGTTTTTCATTTTGGCCTTTAATTCCTGGAGGATTTCTTTGGTTTCGCCATTTAGAAATCTTACAGCTTTTTCAATCTTCTTATGATATTCCTCTTCGTTTATGTATCCGGCGCAAGGGGCGTCACATTGACCGATTTGATGATATAAGCATGGCCTTTCGTCTCTTTTTCCGAAGGATAAATCTTTATTGCAATTTCTTATTGAGAAAATCTTTTTGATAAGAGAGACGGTGCTGTGTACAGCAGAACGATCGGTATATGGTCCGAAGTAAAGAGATTTATCTCTGCCCATACGATGACTCATCATTATTCGTGGAAAGTTCTCTGAAATAGTAATCTTAATATATGGGTAGCCCTTATCATCTGTCATAATAGTGTTGTACTTTGGTCTATGTTCCTTTATAAGATTACATTCAAGTACAAGAGCTTCCATTTCGGATGAGGTGATAATATATTCAAAATATGATATCTGTGATACCATTTTAAGAATCTTGGGGGAGTTGTTGTGCCCATGACCAGAACGAAAATACTGGCGAACTCTGTTATGCAAATCTACAGCTTTGCCAACATAGAGTATCGCCTCATTTTCATCGTGCATTATATAAACTCCTGGTTTGTGAGGGAGTTTTGTTAGTTCTTCTTCAATATTAAAGACTTCATTTGTGTATTTCATAACAATGATTATACAATGTGAAGAGTTAAAATAATAGTGAAAAAAATATAAGTCTATTGTATAATACTAAGGCGTAACTTGGCTTATGTTTTTATAAATGGTATATAATAGGAGAGTAATATGCAGGACGATTATAATGTGTCGCTTACTCAGTTCATTGAGAAGATGAATCTGAAGAATCATACTCCGGAGATTGATACTGATAAGATATTTATTACCGATCCGGATATTAATAGACCAGCCCTTCAGCTGGCTGGCTTCTTTGAACATTTCGATAATACACGTATTCAGATATGCGGAAATGTTGAGCATGCATATCTTGCTGATATGCATACCAGAGATGAAAATATAGAAATCTTTGATAAGCTCTTTAGTCATGGAATACCATGCCTAGTTTTCTGTAGAGATATTCAGCCGTATGATTTTATAGTTGATGCTGGTAATAGACATGGAATCCCGGTACTTACTAGTAGTGCAACTACATCGTCATTTGTTCATGAGACTGTTAGATATCTGCATGAGGAACTAGCTCCTAGAATATCTATGCATGCAGTTCTTGTAGATGTTTTCGGTGAAGGTCTTCTTATTATGGGAGATAGTGGAATAGGTAAGAGTGAGGCTGCTCTTGAACTTATAAAACGTGGTCACAGACTTGTTGCAGATGATGTTGTAGAAATCAAGAAAATCAGTGATGAACAGTTGATAGGTCAATCGCCTGAGATAACCAGACACTTCATCGAACTTCGTGGTATCGGAATAATAGATGTTAAAACTATGTTCGGTGTTGAGTGCGTTAAGATATCACAACAGATAGATCTTGTTATCAAGCTTGAGGAATGGAATAAAGATGCAAATTACGATAGACTTGGTCTGTCGGATAATTATACAGAGATTCTGGGTACAAAGATTGTATCGCATTCAATACCTATAAGACCTGGTAGAAACTTAGCAATCATACTTGAGTCTGCCGCTGTCAATCATAGACAGAAGAAGATGGGATATAATGCAGCGCAGGAAATGTACAACAGAGTCACAAAAGGACTTAAAGGATAGGGAGGAATTATTATGGCAAAATATGTATTCGGAGTTGATATTGGTGGAACAACAGTTAAGCTTGGACTTTTCAATATTGACGGCGAAGTTCTTGATAAATGGGAGATTACCACCAGAAAAGAAGATGGTGGCGCATATATATTAAAAGATATAGCTGAATCCGTAGAAGCAAAAATGACTGAAAAAAATATAGATAAGTCAGATGTTACTGGCGTTGGAATGGGTGTTCCTGGTCCTGTAAAGGAAGACGGTACTGTTATGAAGTGTGTAAATCTTGGTTGGGGCATGTTTAATGCTGCAGAAGAGTTATCTGGTCTTCTTGGTCTTCCTGTTAAAGCGGGAAATGATGCAAATATGGCTGCTCTTGGTGAATATTGGCAAGGTGGTGGAAAAGAGTATAAGAGTATCATCATGGTTACACTTGGAACAGGAGTTGGTGGTGGTATCATAATTAATGGTAAAATGATGGCTGGTGTTAATGGCGCTGGTGGAGAGATTGGTCATATGACTGTTGATCTTGATGAGCAGGATAAATGTAACTGTGGCAAAAAAGGATGTCTCGAGCAGTATGCATCAGCTACAGGTATTGTAAGACTTGCAAATCGTGCCCTTCAGTCTAGTGATAAGCCTTCAAAACTTAGAGATGTAAAGACTATATCAGCTAAAGAAATCTTTGATGCGGCAAAAGAAGGGGATGAACTTGCTCAGAGCCTAGCTGAGGAACATGGAAAATATCTCGGTCTTGCTCTTGCAAATGTAGCTTGTGTAGTTGATCCAGATGCATTTGTTATAGGTGGTGGCGTTTCAAAAGCTGGTGATATACTTATCGATATTACAAAGAAGTATTTTGAAGAATTTGCATTTCATGCTTGTAGAAATGCTAGTTTTAAGCTCGCTACTCTTGGAAATGATGCTGGTATATTCGGTGCAGCGGCTTCTATACTCTTATAGTATAAATGAACATATAAATATAGTTATATAACATTTTTTTAACTATTTTTACGAATTGAAAAAAAAGACTCTATAATGTAGTATTATACGTTGTAGAGTCTTTTATGTTGACTTGATTGTTAGTTTTTGGGTATATTTTCTTGGTTTAAAGATATATATCTAAATATTTGATATATATTACGGATAATAAAATGTCAGATTATAAATTGTTAGAAAATGTTTGCATGGCCGATTATTGCACGTTTAAAGCTGGTGGAAATGCGAAGCAGTTATATCTTGTTTCGAATGTTCAGGGACTTAAAGAAGTGCTTTCCATCATTCGTTCTCTAAATCAAAAACCATATATTCTTGGGAATGGCAGCAACATCCTTGTTTCTGATAAAGGAATCGAGGATCCTGTTGTTATGTTATGTGATGATTTTAATATTATAACAGTTGAAGATGATGTGATAACTGCTGGAGCAGCTGCGCTTCTTTCGAAGGTTTCTAGAGTTGCCTATGAAAATGGACTAGGTGGTGCGGAGTTTGCTTCTGGTATTCCTGGAACTGTAGGTGGTGCAATTTTTATGAATGCTGGTGCCTATGGTGGTGAGATGAAAGATATAGTTACCAGCGTTGACCTTTTAAAAAATGGTGAAGAAATTACCGTTTCTTCTGGTGATATGAACTTTTCCTATAGACATAGCATAGCTATGGATGAGGATATGATAGTACTTAGAATGAGAATTAAGCTGGTTCGTAAAGATAAGTCTGAAATCTTAAGTCTTATGGATGATTTAAATGGTCGAAGACGTGATAAACAGCCGCTTGAATATCCTAGTGCTGGTTCGACATTTAAAAGGCCTGAGGGATATTTCGCTGGTAAATTAATTATGGATAGCGGACTTTCTGGTGAAAGAGTCGGCGGTGCTATGGTTAGTACAAAGCATTGCGGTTTTATAATTAATTACGATAATGCTACTGCTACTGAAATATATGAACTGATAAAAAAAGTTCAAAGTATTGTATATGAGAAGCAAGGCGTTATGCTTGAACCTGAAGTAAGGTTGATTGGGGATTTTGAATAATATATTTTGAGGGGTAAACAAAATTGCGTTTTGTTATAGTAACCGGAATGAGCGGTGCCGGAAAATCTACAGTTCTAAAAGCCTTAGAAGATACAGGGTATTTCTGTGTAGATAATCTGCCTGTTGCTCTTATTTCTAAGTTTGTTGAGCTTACAAGTGATAATGAGTTTAATAATGATAAGGTTGCTGTTGGAATAGATATAAGAAGCGGTGAAGGTCTATATGATCTAAAGAGCATTCTTAATAACATGCGTGAAAACAAGTTCAATTTTGAGATATTATATCTTGATGCATCTACAAAGGTTCTTGTTAAGAGATATAAGGAAACTAGACGTGAGCACCCGCTGGCAAAAGGTGGTAAGCTTACTGATGGAATAGAAGAAGAACGTTCCAGAATTGAGTTTCTTGGCAAGATGGCTGATTATACTATAAATACATCAAACCTTCTTACAAGAGAATTGAAGTCTGAAACTCTTAAGATATTTGCGAAAGATAAGGACTATAATAACATGATTGTTACTATAATGTCCTTTGGCTATAAGTTTGGTATTCCTCAGGATGCCGACTATGTATTTGATGTAAGATTTATGCCTAATCCATATTATGAAGAGGATTTAAGGCGTAAGACTGGAAATGATAAAGAAATACGTGATTACGTTATGGGTTCTAAGGAGAGTAAAGATTTCTTAGATATGCTTGAAAAAATGATGACATTTCTAGTTAAAGAGAATACTGAGAAGGAAGATAGACACCAGCTCGTTATAGCTATTGGTTGTACGGGTGGTCGTCATAGATCGGTTACAGTTGCAAATGAATTATATGAAAGACTTGCAGGTTTACCGTATTCTTTCAGAGTATTTCATAGAGATATCATTAATGATTCATATGTTAAGGGTGAACTGTAATGTCATTTAGTACAGATCTAAAGACAGAACAAAGAAGTCATATGCCTAAGAGTATACATTGCAGGCTTGCGCTTCTTGCTGGGTTTGTTTCGATAAATGGCCGTCTTGAAGAAGTAGATGGCAAGACTGCTCTTGCTATAAGAGTGGATAGTGATGATACTGAAGAATATATAGCAAAGCTTGTGAGCATGTGTTCGGGTATTCCGAGGGATCATTTGATAGCTCAAAATGAAAAGAATCATCATAGAAAACTACTTGTTGTAGATACTGAAGAGAAAGATAGGATCTTTGCTAAGCTCAAACTTAGAGCTGATGATACAAGAGTAAAGGTGGCAAAGGTTATTACAGAACGAGAATGCTGTAAAAGGTCATATTTAAAAGGCGCATTTATGGCTGGCGGTTCTGTTGGAAGTCCTGAGAAAGCATATCAAATGGAGATAGCTTCATTATCAGAAGATGAAGCAGAACGACTAAGTGATATTCTGTCTCTTAGAGAACTTAAGTCTAGTATAGTTACTCATCGCGATAGATATATTGTATATATCAAAGATGGGGATACGATATCTGAAGTTCTTGGACTTATGGGTGCGTCATGCTCCCTTATGGAATTTGAAAATATTCGCATTCTTAAGGGAATACGAAATGATGTTAACCGCGAAGTTAATTGCGATGCGGCTAATATGGCTAAGATAGCTAAATCCTCAAAGAAACAACTTGAGGATATAGAATATATAAGAGATACAGCCGGATTGGATAGTCTTCCTGAAGCACTTGAAGAGATGGCGAGGGTTCGTTTAGAGTACCCCTATTATTCTCTAAAAGAACTAGGATATGAGTTTAATCCGCCACTTGGTAAATCTGGGGTCAGTCACCGACTCAGAAGGTTAAGTGAGGTGGCAGATAAACTAAGAGGTTAAGTATATTTATTCACTTATTATTTACTTTTAAGGAGAAGAAGTTATGGCAAACAAAAAGTTCACAGTAAACATTCCACAGTTTGATGAGGCTCGTCCAGTAGCAGAAATCGTTCAGACAGCAAGTCAGTTTGAAAGCTCAATATATCTTGTGTCTGGTACAAAACGTATCAATGCTAAGAGCATTATGGGTATGATGAGTCTAGGTCTTTGTAATAATGAAGAAATTGAAATTGAGGCTGAGGGATCAGATGAAATTGAAGCCATTAATGCAATAATAAATTATATGAATCCGGAGTGCAAATCAGAGTAACTATGATTTGATAAAACCACACATATATGATATAATGTGACAGTTAAGTGGGTATTTTCATATTATGCGCGGAGGATTAGAAAATGGGTTTTTTTAGCAACCTAAAAGATAAAGTTGCATCTCTTACAGGCGGTAAGAAATCCAATAAAAGTACTGTAGAACTTCAGTATGATAAAGCGATGAATCTTTTCGAGAATGCAAATGGTATCGATGCTGTTGAGATTCTCGAAGGAATAGCTGATATTGGTATAAATGAACAGAGTTATAAGCAGCTCGGATTAGACGCTCTTAAGGTTTTGAGTGAATTTTTTGAAAAGGGCGTATATAGTAATTCAAGTACTGAGAAGGATCTTGGTAAGGCTGCAGTATATCTTGAAAAACATGCCAATCTGTCAAATGATTCTGAGATAGTTTATAAAGCTGCTAAGATGTATCTTGAATCTCAGAACTTTTCTAAAGCAATAAGCTTATTCGAAAAAGCTGCAAATGCTGGTGTAAAGTCGGCATATATGAACCTTGGTTCAATCTATGAAAATGGCCTTTGTAAGGTAGATGAATACGGCAATAAGAGTGAGTTTGTTGTTCCTGTAGATCTCGAAAGAGCTATGGCTTGGTATAAGCAGTTATCAGATCTCGGTGATGAAAATGCTATGAAGGCATATGACCGAGTTGAGTATGCTAGTCAGCATACAGATTCTCTTGAGTTTGAAGAGAAGGATAAGCTCTATACAGAGATATCTGAAAAGCGTAAGGAAAAAGGTAAGGAGCCTAGATATAAGGTTATTGATCCTTCCCTTCTTCAGTATCAGTATACTTATGTTCATAATCAGGTTGATGGATATATTCATAAGCTTCCAAAAGACTGGGTTAAAACTATAAATGAAGAAACAGACGAGGAGTATTATGCTCCAAATCTTACATATAAAGACTTTGAAATGTATGTAAGCTACGACAGCATTCCTAGAGAGTCTAAGAAGACTCTTGAGAATTATCTAAGATACTGTAATGATGCTTTTGATGAAGAACTTCAGCTTAAGTCATATATTACAGAGTACGCTGATGGTATATGTACAACCTTCTATCATAAAGAGATGAACAAAGGTATTGTTACATTTGCATTCTATCAGGGACGTAGACTTGCGTGTATGAGATTTGTCTGTGCTACTATGGAGATTATTGAACAGTATGAGGAGATAATCTTTGAGACAGCTAACTCATTTGCATTCGTTAATCCAACTCGAGTTAGTGATCAGAGTCTTAACCGCAAGGATAATCAGTATTATAGCGAAGCTGTATATTGCTATTATCTTGAGGATTATGAAGGAGCCATGACAAATGCCAAGCAGGCACTTAAGCTTGGTTCAATTAAGGCTTCATATCTTCTGATAGATCTTTACTATGATAAGGATTCACCTTATCGTGATATTGATAAAACAATTAGTTATGCTCAACAGCTTTTCGAGGCTACTAAGGATCCAGATCTTGCATTCCTTATTGGTAATATCTACGATCAGGAACGTAAGGATTATGGCAAGGCTCTTAAGTGGTATGAGGATGCTAATAGACTTGGACATAAGAGAGTTCCATTCTACCTTGGAAGATTCTACTATTATGGACTTCTTCCTACAGGAAGAGATGGTGAGAAGGCTCTTAAGTTTTTCCAGAAGGCTCAGGAAAATGGTATCTCTGAAGCTGATGCTTATATAAATGATATCAAGGAGCTTCATGGTGAGAATCTTCAGAGTGCTATAGATAAGTGGGAGAGAGCTGTTAAGGCTGGTTCCGCTGCAACAGCACTTAAGGTTGCTCTTATGAAGCAGAGCCAGGTGTTCTACATTTCTAATGATTATGAGATTGAGAAGGCTTTTCTTGAGGCTCTTGGTCTTGGAAGTACACAGGCTGCTTATGAGCTTGGTAAGATATATGAGAGACAGGAACTTCTTCCTGATTTCCAGGGTGAGAAGAAGTCTCTTAAGTATTTTGAGAAAGCTTTTGATAGTAACTTTGATGAGTTTGATAAGGTCAATCTATTCAAGGTTATTGAGTATAAAGAATCTAAGGGTGAGACAGAAGAAGAGATTATTAACCTTTATATGAAGAATGCTGCTATGGCTTATGAGCCTGCAGTTGACAAGATTGTCGATAAGGTTAAGTATCGTACACCTCAGATTACAGAGCTTTATAAGGCTCTTATGGATATTGCAGAGGGTGGCGATGATGCTGCTATTATCTGTATGAATAAGCTTGAGAAAGCATTCCCTGATCTTGTAATCACTGAACCTAAGTCTGATCAGAAGATCATTGAGAATAAGTTCTTTAGACTTGTAGTTCCTAGAGCTTCAGTTAATAATATTGAAGATGATGGTGGAACAATAAAGATTGCAGATTCAGTTATTGAATTTGCGGTTGCAGAGCTTCCTATCAAGGTTGAATCTGAAGAGGATTATCTGAAGATTTATAAACTCATTCTTTCAGAATATCTTCCAGATGATAATGCCGAAGTTATCATAGCTAATTCAAGAATGATAGGTTCTGGTATGCGTGAACAGAAGGATAATGTACATAGCTTCAGTATTCTTCTTATTAGTTCTAAGAACCAGTATCTGTTCAAGCTTTCTTCTAAGGATCGTCGTCAGATGATTCAGTTCAAGGATGAGCTTATTCAGATAGCTAAGTCTCTTGTTGAGACTGGTGAGATTTATGTATCAGAAGATGGTTCTAGAAGAAATATCGGTCTTGCTGCAATGCTTCATGCTACTGAGGGAGGATTCCTTTCAATCGGTAAGGCTGACGAGTAGTTTGATAATTTTATATATCTCGGGGCAGGGTGAGATTCCCTACCGGCGGTAAAGCCCGCGAGCCGTTATGGCTGATCTTGTGCGATTCAAGAGCCGACAGTAAAGTCTGGATGATAGAGATGGACGATTATGCTTTCATAGCCCTGAGTATTATGCTCGGGGCTTTTTGTTATATTTTCCATATTATATACAGAAATGAGGTGGACTTACATGAGTTACGAAAAGAAGTATATGGAGAGAGCTATTGAACTTGCTAAGAAAGGAATTGGCGCAGTTAATCCTAATCCCTTAGTAGGTGCAGTAATAGTTAAAGATAACAAAATCATTGGTGAAGGATATCATACAAAGTATGGTGAGCTTCATGCTGAAAGAGAAGCACTTGCAGATGCTGAAAGAAGAGGTGAAGATGTTAAAGGCGCTGATATGTATGTCACCCTTGAACCTTGTTCTCATACAGGAAAACAGCCTCCTTGCACAGAAGCAATAATTTCTGCAGGTATTAAGAGAGTATATGTTGGCTCAAATGATCCTAATCCACTTGTAGCTGGAAATGGTATATGGCAGTTAAGAATGGCTGAAGTGGAAGTGGTTACAAACTGTATGAAGGATGAATGTGATGCCATTAATACAGTATTTTTCCATTATATAACTACTAATACTCCTTATGTCGTATATAAATATGCTATGACAATGGACGGCAAGATTTGTACTGAAACAGGAGAAAGTCGTTGGGTTTCTAATGAACAGTCCAGACATATGGTACAAACATATAGAAATGAGTTCATGGCTATAATGGTTGGAATTAATACAGTTCTTGAAGATGATCCTCTTCTTAGCTGTAGACTTGAAAAAGAATCTGAAGATATGGTAGTTCGTAATCCGATTAGAATTATACTTGATAGCGATCTTCGCATACCTATGGATTCTAAGATTGTTCAAACTGGAAAAGATATTAAGACATATATTGTATCTCTTTCAGAAAATGAGAAAAAGAACAGACATAAGATTCGTGAATTAAAAGATAAAGGCATCGGTACCCTTCTTATTCCTGCTGACGATGACGGAAAGATTGGTCTTGATAAACTTATGTCTCAGCTTGGTAAAATGCATATAGATGCTGTACTTCTTGAAGGTGGTGGAACACTTGCTTGGAGTATGATAAATGTTGGCTATGTAAATGAAGTTAGAGCATTTATTGCTCCGAAGATATTTGGTGGAATGAAAGCTAAAACCCCTGTTACAGGTAGTGGTATAGATGACATTTCTTTAGCAAAAGAGTTTGAACTTAGAGACTTACAAAATATTGATGGAGATATATTCGCACATTATATACGAAAAGATGATATTCAGAATAAAGAGGTTTAAGTAAATGTTCACGGGTATTATTGAAGATATTGGTGATATAAAAAGTATAAAACATGAAGGTGATTCTGCTGTTCTCGTTATTCATTCTTCTAAAATCATGGATGATGTAAAGCTGGGTGACAGTATAGCTGTGAATGGTGTATGCCTTACTGCTAGAAGTATAAGTGGAAATGAGTTTACAGCGGATGTTATGGCTGAAACACTTAGAAGATCATCTCTTGGGGCTCTTAAACCAGGAAGTAAGGTTAATCTTGAAAGGGCTATGCAGCTTGGTGGTCGTTTTGGCGGACATATAGTATCAGGACATATAGATGGAACTGGAACTATTGTAAGTATGAAGAGAGAAGCGAATGCTGTATGGGTTGAAATCAGTGCTGATTCAAAGATTCTTAAACTTATAATAGAAAAAGGTTCTATAGCTATAGATGGCATAAGTCTTACGGTTGCTTATGTTGATGATAAGGTATTTAAAGTATCAGTCATACCACATACTGCTAGTGAGACGACACTTCTTATGAAGAAGGTTGGAGATATAGTTAATCTTGAAAATGATACTATAGGAAAATATGTGGAAAAATTACTTCAGCCATTTAATGAACAGAGTTCAAGAAAAAATGATAAAAAATCAGTTTCGCTTGAGACGCTAATTGAAAGTGGTTTTATGTGATATTAGATATGAAGTGGTAGTACATAATTAAAGAGTATATAGAGAGGTAAAATGATGGCAGAGTTTAATACTATAGAAGAAATCTTGCAAGATATAAAGCTGGGTAAACCAGTTGTTATTCTGGATGATGACAAGAGGGAAAATGAGGGTGATATTATATTTGCAGCCGAACATGCTACTACTGAAAATGTAAACTTTATGGCAAAATACGCCAGAGGTCTTATATGCATGCCAATGGATGCTTCCTACAGTGATAAGTATAATCTACCTCAAATGTGTATTGTAAATACAGATAATCATATGACTGCATTTTCTGTATCTATAGATCACGTAGATACAACGACAGGAATATCTGCAGTTGAAAGAGGTCTTACAGCTAGAAAGTTTGCTGATGATAATTCAACAAAGGATGATTTTAGACGACCTGGTCATATGTTCCCTCTTCAGGCAAAACAAGGTGGAGTTATAGAAAGACCTGGTCATACTGAGGCGACAGTAGACCTATGTAGACTGGCTGGTTGTAAGCCAGTAGGACTTTGCTGCGAGATCATGAATGATGATGGAACTATGGCACGTCTTGATGATCTTACAGAGTTTGCTAAGGTGCATGGACTAAAAATCGGTACTATCGAACAGCTTATTCAGTATAGAAAAGAGCATGAAGTATTTGTTGAAGAAGTAACAAAAGCTAAACTCCCTACAAAGTATGGCGATTTTATCATTCATGGGTTTATAAATAAACTAAATGGAGAACATCATGTGGCACTTACTATGGGAGATGTTGCTACAGAGGATCCTATACTTGTCAGAGTTCATAGTGAATGTCTCACTGGAGATGCATTTGGCTCGGCAAAATGTGACTGCGGTCAGCAGCTGGATGCGGCGATGAAGAAGATTGCTGAAGAAGGTCGCGGTGTCCTTTTATATATGCGTCAAGAAGGTCGTGGTATCGGACTTATCAATAAGATTAGAGCTTATGCATTGCAAGATCAGGGAAGAGATACGGTTGAAGCAAATGTTGAATTAGGATTTCCTGCTGATGCAAGAGATTATACTATAGGAACTCAGATATTAGTTGAAATGGGTATTAGAAATATCAGACTCCTCACTAATAATCCTGATAAAGTATACGGATTAAAGGGGTATAATCTGAATATTGTAGAGCGCGTACCTATTGAAATTGCGCCATCAGCTTATGATCTGTTTTATCTTCAGACAAAGAAGAATAAGATGGGTCACATGTTAAATGATGTATAAATTAGCTAATAAGCTAAATCATAATATTTTATAGAATCACTTCATTTAAAGGAGGAATTATAAGATGAAAATTGAAGGAAATGTTGTAGCTAAGAAAGGTACTAAGGTATGTCTTATAGCATCAAGATTTAATGAGTTTATCGTATCTAAGCTTGTATCTGGTGCCATGGACGGACTTACCAGACATGGTGTAGAAGAAAAGAACATTGATACAGTATGGGTACCAGGAGCTTTTGAAATACCAGTTATCGCTAAAAAGATTGCAAAGACTGGAAATTATCATGCAGTTATCTGCCTTGGTACAGTTATCAGAGGTGAAACAAGTCATTATGATTATGTCTGTGCAGAGGTTAGTAAGGGTATAGCTACTGTTAGTCTTGAGACAGAGCTTCCTATAATGTTTGGTATTCTTACAACTGATACTATTGAACAGGCTGTAGTTAGAGCTGGAACAAAGGCTGGAAATAAGGGTTATGATTGTGCGCTTGGTGCTATTGAGATGATTAATCTTATAGATACTATCAAGCTTCCAGATGAATTATAATTATAACTGTTTTGCTTGACTTATTACATTTCAAATATCATAATGCATACTATGAATAAAGTTATAAATGAAAAAAATAAAGTGCCTCGTCCTAAAAAGATAGGGGTTATGGATATCTTTATGATATCTATATATAGAGTTAAAGAACTTGCGGAGACTAGCATAAAAAGCGCTTCAAAGTTTGTAAATTACGTAGTTTTTATATCACTATTTGTTTCTCTTATTATATTTGGAGTTCCAACTGCATCAAAGATTTTTTCTTTTGGTGGATTTAATAAGCTGTTTACATCGACTATGCCTAGCTTCCAGATGGGAGATGATGGCAAGCTTAAAAGTGATAAAAGATTTGAAATGAATATAGAGAACGTAACCATTATTATGGATACAAGTATCGATTCATTTACTTTTGGCGACTTTGAAAGTGAAGGATTATATATTGCGATAGGAGCAGGAAAAACTAAAATGATTCAGCTCCTTGATTTGGATGATGATAGTTCATATTCAGAGATATATAATTATCCCAATAAAATACTTTTTTCAAAAGGATTTAATAATCAGTCTCTTGTAAATATGATTCCGCTTTTTTATATTATGATATTTGTTGCATTTTGTCTTATTGCAACATATATTGCTATAAAATATATATTAATGGCGGTTATATTTGCTTTTGTCAGTAGGTCGCTTACCAATATAAGCAAGCTACCTATGACATTTACGGATTCATTCCGTATGTGCTTTTATTCGCAGACAATCAGTATAATTCTGGTAAATGTTAATATATCCGTAGGATATTTGGTGGGACCGATATTTGCTTCGATTATTGGAGTTATTATTACAATTATTATCATACATATGGCCATGGGACCTCATATGCCAGATCTTGACGATATTCTGGATAAGTTTCATGACGATGATGATAATTCTGATAATAAATAGCAGAGTTATAGATTTAATGAACTGAGATTTGAATTATAGTATTTTGGGTCGTCAGTTACATCTTCGCCTAGAAAGTCGGGAACTATGAAGTTCTCGGCTTTTTCTGTGTCTGGGAATTCGACTTCGGCAAATATAAGTCCGTCGAGATAGCCTTTAAATATATCAAGTTCAACTTTCAGCTCGGGATAGCCATAATCATTTAGAGGAATAATGTATCTGGTTTTCTCTATCGTATGATCTATAACCATTTTAGATAAACTATTGTATTCTTCTTTGGTTAGATTCTTTTCTACCTCGATATGTTCGAAGCCTTTAGATTTGATGGTGAGAATATATTCATTATCCCACTGACGGATTCTTACAACAGGTTCAGTAGAGATATACCCCTGAGCTATGGCATGAGATTCATAAACTTCAAGATTTTTGGGTATTTCTTTTATTAAATACTTCTTTTCGATTTCGATATTATTCTTGCTCAATTTAATCCCTCATTACTGATTTAATGTATTTATTATAGTTGGAAGCATTTGCTTCTTTCTTGAAACAACGCCAGGAAGATATACAGACTGGTGATCCTTTGAGGTTACTCCGAAACCTGTTTCAAGAGCTATTTCGGCTTTTGTTCCATAGAATACAACCTCAGAAGATTCTTTTAAGATATTTGTAAGCATGAAGAAAATGAGGTCTAGGCCGTCCTTCTTAGCTGAAGTTTCGAGTTCTGTTTGTATGGTATCCTTGATATGTGAGAGCTCATTTGAATCCATAGAACTTATCTGGCCTATACCAACATTTATATTTCCGACACTAAACTTCTTGAAGTCTTGATGAATTATCTCATCAGCTGTTTTATCGCCGAGGTTGCTTCCGGCAGTAAACATGCTCTTTGCAAGTTCCTCTTCATTAACTCCTGCAATAGCAGCAAGTGCTGCGCCAGCTTCCACATCAATCGGTGTACATGTTGGTGAACGGTAGAGGAGAGTATCTGAGATGATAGCTGATAGCATTATTCCGGCTATATCAGGCTCGATCTCAACACCTGCTTCTTTATACATAAGATATATAATAGTGCAGGTTGAACCGAGAGGTTGGTTTCTAAAATACACTGGCTTTGCCGTTGCGACTGTACCGAGTCTATGATGGTCGATTATTTCAAGTATATCTGCAGTTTCCATACCATTAACGGCCTGGCTTTTTTCGTTATGATCTACAAGTACAATCTGTTTCTTGGTGGCGGCAAGGAAGTTTCGTCTACTAACCATTCCAAGATACTTTCCTGAGGAATCAACCACAGGGAAGTAGCGGTGTCTTGTGGATGCCATGATAGGATGGATATCCTCTATATAATCATCTGGTTTAAATGTTATAAGGTCCTTGGTTCTCATGAAGTATCTGATAGGGAGGCTTTGGTATAAAAGTCTTGCTACAGTAAATGTATCATGAGGAGTGGATATTATCTTACAATTCTTTTCTCTGGCTATGGTTTGGATAGTCTGAGTAATCTTTGAACCAGCGCATATGATTATGCAATCAGCCTTCATTTCTATAGCACAAAGCTGAGTTTCATATCTGTCTCCAAGTATTACAATATCATGAGGGCGAATATATTCTTCGAGTATATCTGGAGTTCCAGCGCCTATAAGTACTTTTCCTTCAATCTGTGAATCGCTTATATCACCAACTATCAGAGTTCCGTCAAGGGTATCAACTATATTAGTATAAGTTGTTTTAGCTTGAGAGAGGGTATATGCATCATATGAACCCATATAGGAATCAACCAGATCTCCAGTAGTGATCAGTCCTTTTAGATATGTGTCCTCTGTTATACAAAGAGATACAACTTTGTTTTCCTTCATGGTACTCCATGCATCTCTTAGTGACATTTCTTCTGCAACGCCTGGTATCTTACGCATATCCATGTCACGCACCTGTGTTCTTACATCACCAACAAATTTTGGCTCTTTTTGATGAAATCTTTCTAGAACATACTGGGTCTCGCTGCTTACATTTCCACATCTTGCTGCTATATAATTATGATGTCCGGTTTGATTTTTAAGTTTTGAGTAAGCTATAGCGGAAGCTATGGAATCAGTATCTGGATTCTTATGTCCTATAACGTATACGTCTTTATTCATTTCAGTCCCCTTATTAACTATTAAATCGATGATATAATTATATCTTAAACTTATTGTTTTGTATATATTCTGCGTATGTGTTACAATACGGGAAGCGTTTTATTGCTACGAAGGGAGTTTATTAAATGAGTGAAGAATTAACAAAAGAACAACAAGAGGCTATGGATAAGGCTTTTGAGAGATCTATGCCTGAAGGCCTAAGAAAAGTTCAAAATGAATATTCAAATGTTAAGAAAGTATATGGAGTACTTAGTGGTAAAGGTGGAGTAGGAAAATCCCTTGTAACTTCACTTCTTGCTGTATCTGCCGCTAGAGAAGGTAAAAAGGTAGCTGTACTTGATGCGGATATTACTGGACCTTCTATTCCTAAGTCATTTGGAGTACATGGTAAAACATATGGTTCTGATATGGGAATCGTTCCGCTCCAAACAAAGAGTGGTATAAAGCTTATGTCTATAAATCTTCTTGTAGATAATGAAGAAGATCCTGTTATATGGAGAGGACCAGTCATTGCTGGTGCCGTAACACAGTTTTGGACAGATGTTGCTTGGGGAAATATTGATGTGATGTTCGTCGATATGCCGCCTGGAACTGGCGATGTTCCATTAACTGTATTTCAGTCACTTCCTATAGATGGAATAATTGTTGTTACATCTCCACAGGAGCTGGTTGAGATGATCGTTGGTAAAGCAATGAAAATGGCGTCTATGATGAATGTACCTGTTGTTGGTCTTGTAGAAAATATGTCGTACTTTGAGTGCCCTGATTGCGGCAAGAAGCATGAGATATTTGGTAAAAGCCGTATAGAAGAGATGGGACGTAGATTTGGAGTAGAAAATATTGCAAGATGTCCTATTGTTAGCGAAGTAGCAGAGAAGGTTGATAATGGTGAAGTTGAAGATGTAAATGTAGATTGGCTTTCACCAATTTATAAGTCTTTATAACATTTAATATAGAGGAGGTTATATTTAATGGGTGTATATGATAATAATGTATTGGTAATGTTAGCAGATGGTTTTGAAGAGATTGAAGCTCTTACAGTCGTTGATCTTCTTAGAAGAGCTGGAATCGAAGTGAAAACAGTTTCAATATATGGAGGCTCATCAAAGAGACCATCTAATAATGTTAACGGTGCTAGGGGTATAAGTGTTAATGCTGATATATCTATAGATGATACATTTATGAATGAAGCTTTGTCTTCAGATCTATCACTTGTTGTACTTCCAGGTGGAATGCCAGGAACCCTTAACCTTAAAGAAAATAAAAATGTAGAAAAGCTAGTGATGGATCAGTATGGAAAAGGAAAGTATGTTGCGGCTATATGTGCAGCTCCTACTGTATTCGGAAGCTATGGAATACTAGAAGGTAAGAAAGCTACATGCTATCCAGGTATGGAAGATGGACTTATTGGAGCGACAGCTGTAACTGATGGAACTACTGTTGTTGTTGATTCAAATGTTATCACAAGCCGTGGCCTTGGCACAGCAGTAGATTTTTCTCTTAAGATTATAGAGATACTTAAAGATAAGGCTACTGCAGATAAAATCGGTATATCTGTAGTGTATAATGTTTAATTATATTTTGTAGTATAATCCCCCTGAGGGAAGAATAAAGGAAATATTATGAAACTATGTGTAAAAGATATTCTTCGAATAACTAACGGTGAACTTATATTTAACTCAAATGTTGTATCGGAAGAAGATATCAATCAATATGAGATAAAAGATATACAGTTTGATTCAAGAAAAGTTACAGACAATTCTTTATTTGTTGCGATTCCAGGAGAGACTGTTGATCCTCATAAGTTTATCGGAAATGTAGCTGAGAATACAAAGGCAGTTATAGTTGAGAAGGATATAGAAGAAATACTTAAACTATGTGGACTAAATGAAGTACCTCACGATGTGGCTATAATAAAGGTTAATAATTCGCTGGATGCACTTCAGGTTATAGGTGCATATTATAGAGATTATTATCAAGGTACTGTTATTGGTGTTACAGGAAGTGTTGGTAAGACAACAACTCGTGAAATGATAACAGAAACTATTAGAAGCAATATTGATACATTTAGTACAACAGGAAATATGAATTCTCAGATAGGAGTTCCAGTAACTATATCTAAGATATTCGCGAGTCCTAGTAAAGCTGCGGTTATAGAAATGGGTATTAGTGAGCCGGGGGGTATGGATAGACTTGCTAAGATTGTACGTCCAAATATTGCAGTTGTTACCATTATAGGTCAAGCCCATATAGAATTTCTCGGATCCAAAGAAGGTATAAGAAAAGAAAAACTTAGAATTACAAGTCAGATGGATGAGAGTGGTGTTCTTTTCTTAAATGCCGATGATCCACTTCTTTTTGATATAAAGGACCAGACGGGAGTTAAGACATTTACATATGGTACTAATCCAGAAGCAGACTATGTTGCGGAGGATATAGTGTATGGAACTGATTTTAATACATATACCTTTAAGCGTGGTGATAAAAAAGTAAATGTAAAGCTTAGTATGCTTGGAAAGCATAATATACTTAATTCACTTGTTGCTATGGCAGTATGTGATTACATGGGTCTTAATCTGGAAAAGGCCGCTAAGAGTCTTGAGAGTTTTCAGGGGCTTCGTCAGAAGACAGTAAAGTCTGATAAAGGCTTTACCATAATAGATGATTCTTATAATGCAAGTCCTGATTCTATGAAGGCTGCGTTAAATGTACTTAGAGATTATAGAACTACTGGACGTAAGATTGCAGTCCTTGGTGATATGTTTGAACTTGGTCCTGATTCTCCTGAGTTTCATAAGGAAGTAGGTGAATATGCTGCTTCTCTTAAGAGTGAGGATGGTAAATCTGTTCTGGATGAGCTTATCACTATAGGAGAAAATAGCCTCGAGATACATAAGGCAGCTTTACTTAATACTGATATTAAGGTATCTCATTTTACTGACAAGAATGAGGCGGCGTCATATCTCTCTGATATTCTTAAATCAGGTGATGTTGTGACATTAAAAGCATCGAATGGTATGAAATTCTGGGAAATAGTCGATAAGATAAGTTAATATTTAATTATTTCTAATATATTTAAGTTTTATGGAGGAAAAAATGGCATATAGTTGGGAAAAGAATGTAAGAACTGTTGATCCTTATACACCAGGAGAACAGCCAAGTGACAAGAATATTATAAAGCTTAATACAAATGAAAATCCTTATGGACCTTCTGAAGTGATTAAGTCTGTTATAGCTTCAATGGATGATGATTATCTTAGGAGATATCCTGATTTCGCAGCAACAGATCTGGTAAATGAACTAGCTGCATTTCATAATGTGTCAAAGGATAAGGTGTTTGTTGGTGTTGGTTCAGATGATGTACTTGCAATGTGTTTTATGACATTTTTCAATTCTGATAAACCTATAATCTTTCCGGATATAACCTATTCATTTTATCCTGTATGGGCTGAAATGCTTAGGATTCCATATGAAACTATTCCACTTAAGGAAGACTTTACGATTGATACTGATGAGTTCGTGAAGAAGGGGAGTGTATCTGGAGGTGTGGTTATAGCAAATCCAAATGCTCCGACCTCTATTCTTCTTGGTAAGAAAAGTATTATCGATATTGTAGAAAGTGCAAAGGATTCAGTAGTTATAGTTGATGAAGCGTATGTTGACTTTGCTGAAGTAGGTGCATCTGCTCTTGATCTTATAGATACTTACGATAATCTGATAGTAGTAAGAACATTTTCTAAGTCAAGATCTCTTGCTGGGCTCAGAGTTGGATATGCAATCTCGAATCCAAAGATGATTAAATATTTAAATGATGTTAAGTATTCATATAATTCATATACTATGAATTATCCTTCTATTGTGATCGGTAGCGCAGTAATTAAGGATAATGATTATTTTGAAAATGTTATAGCTAAGGTTAAGAATACAAGAGAATGGTTTAGTGATGAACTAAAGAATCTTGGTTTTGCAGTTCTTCCTTCATCAACTAATTTCCTTTTTGCTTCTCCACAGGATGGAAGTGCTAAGGAAATCTTTGAGGCTGCAAAGAAAGAAGGAATACTCTTTAGATATTTCAATCAGCCTAGAATAAATGATTATTTAAGAATTACTATTGGTGTCGATGATGATATGAAAAAAGTAATTAGCTTTTTACGTGACTTCTTGACAAAGTAGGTTGTTCTATATAAAATACATTTACTTTCGTTTGTAATTCCTTATCCATATTTATTTCATAGAATAGGAGATAGATATGGATATCGAAAAAATTAATAATTTAAGAAATAGAATATTTGAAGAGCTTAAAGGATATGACATACAGGATGTCATATATTTTGATGCTATGAGATACAGTGGCATAACCAGGCGTGGTCTAACTATAAGAAAGACTACAGAACAGGTTATGCCTTGTTATTTATTTGAAGATGATGAGGATATAGAGGACGCCGAAGAAAAGGTGACTAACTTCTTCTCTAAACTTGTAAAGGCGAAGCCTACTTTTGTTATAACTCTCCAAAGCAAGACAAATTATCAAAACAGATTATCAACTATACCTTATAGAGAAATGCTTGATATGATCGTGGTTGTTAAGTATACCATGGAAAATATAGATAATATCGTTAAATGGAATGTATTACCTTCAAGTTTTAAGGATGTTACTTATGACGATTTAAAGACATTTGATATAACAGAACAAAAACTATTCAAAAAAGCCTATGATACTACCAGGGTTATATTCGAAGAATATTTTGGCAAATTATCTGAGATACTTCCGATGTATGTAGATGAAGCTCAGGAAGACTTAATCGATGAGGAGGTATATTTCCTATCGAACAAACTAATGATGTTTGGCGCAAATGTTATACTTTACGATGAAAATCTAAGGAGGATATATAAGGTACTGGGTAAGAATTATTATATAATCCCTTGTAATATACATCATTTGTTTGTTATACCAGAAGATTTTCCTTCAAGTAAGAATATGATGCTTGAGATGGTAAAATGGGTAAATACTTATACACTTCCTGAGGAGGAATATTTATCTGATTCCCTGTTTTATTATAATAATGATACAAAAAAGCTGGAACTTGTTGAAGAAGATGCTTTAATTTGATACTTTGGTCTTTTTGTAAATTGATTTGTACATAGAATATATGATACATTTTATAGGTCATATATTTTAGGAGGTTTTTAACTTATGGCTAAAGGAACAGTTAAATGGTTCAACGAAAAGAAGGGATACGGATTTATTACTGATGAGGCTGGAAATGATGTATTTGTTCATTTTTCAGGTCTCAACATGGAAGGATTCAAGACACTTAAAGATGGTCAGACAGTAGAGTTTGATGTATCTGAAGGTGATAAAGGTCTACAGGCAACAAATGTTACAGTTGTACAGTAAATAAACATAGCAGTATCTTTATGAGCGGAGCTTTATTGCTTCGCTCTTTTTCTATTTATTACATTGACAAAGATGGGGTAAGGAAATAAAATAATTTATATGCGGGGGTAAGTGTAATGATTGGTGATTTTATATCTGCAAGAGATAGAATTATATCTGCATCTATTGATATTATCAGTGATGCAGGCCTTGAGTCGCTTACTATTCCCATAATCTCTATGAGAACTAATATCAACGAGATGATGATCTATAAGTATTTCTCTGATACTGATGAAATATTGGAAGAGATCGTTGCTACATATTTCAGGTTTGATAAGAGTGTATTTAAGTCAATTGAAGCTCAAAATGATACATATCTGGATATGATATCTGCTTATGTTAATCAGTATGGTACGTATTATGACAGTTATTATTCCCTATCGGCTATTATGCTTCAATATGAAGAGCTTCTACATAATACACACACCAGAGAAACTATAGAGACGGGATATTTAGAACGACGCGAAGGTGTAATAAAGCTATTTAAAGGTGCTATAGACAACGGTGAGATAGAATGCGATTATACTGCAGAAATGCTCGCGGATATGCTTTTGGGGATATTTATTGTCTGTTCACTTAATAGACGTGTTATGACCAGAAAAAAGTCCTACAAAGATGAGATTGCTATAATGTATGACAGATGGATCAACACCGTCAAAAAATAGATTATGAAAGAATATGAGGTATTAATATGAGGGTTTTAGTAGCAGAAGATGATATTGCAAGTGGTAAGTTTTTATCTAAGCTTCTTTCTAGATATGGGGAGGTTGTTCTTGCAACTGATGGTATAGAAGTAGTTGATGAGTTTGTTAAGTCGGTATCAGCTGGCAAAGAGTTTGATCTTGTTTGTCTTGATATTATGATGCCTAAGATTGATGGTTATAAGGCTCTTCAATCTATAAGAGATGCTGAGCGTAAGCTTGGTATTCCTCGTATATCACGTTGTAAGGTTGTTATGATATCTGCGCTTGATGAGGATTTTGATGCGAATTACGCAAGCAATGATTATGATGATTATATCTGCAAGCCTATAGATATAATGAAGTTCGATGCTATCATTAAGAAACTTGGACTTATTGAATCGTAAGCTTTGCTTTGATTATATATTTAGGATTATTTTATTAATATGGATTTATTTGATTACATGAGACAGGAGGAGCAGCGTAAAGAGGCTCCTCTTGCTAGTCGTTTAAGGCCAAAAACTTTAGATGGATTCGTTGGACAGGAACATATCCTGGCTCCCGGAAAGTTACTTTACAGAGCTATAAAAGCTGACAAGCTTAGCTCTGTAATATTTTATGGTCCGCCAGGAACTGGAAAGACAACTCTTGCTATGGTGATAGCAAATACTACCAGTTCTGTATTCGAAGAAATGAATGCTTCTACCTCTGGAAAAAAGGATATGGAATCCGCTGTAGAGAGGGCTAAGAATAATCTTGGAATGTATGGAAAGAAGACCATTCTGTTTATAGACGAGATTCATAGATTTAATAAGTCACAGCAGGATTTTCTCCTTCCTTATGTAGAGGATGGCACGATTATTCTTATTGGTGCAACTACAGAGAATCCTTACTTTGAAGTTAACAGCGCTCTTGTTTCTCGAAGCAATGTATTTCAGCTTAAACCTCTTAGTGCCCAGAATATAGAAGAACTAGTTAGAAGAGCTGTATATGATGTAGAAAATGGTATGGGTAGTCTTGGGGCTACCATAACCGATGAAGCTGCTGCATTTCTTGCAAATGTTGCTGAAGGTGATGCTAGAAAAGCTCTGAATGCTATAGAACTCGGTATTCTTTCTACAGAGAGAAGCGAAAATGGAAAGATAGAGATTACTCTAGAGGTTGCTGAAGAATGTATACAGAGAAGAGCCATTAGATATGATAAAGATGGAGATAATCATTACGATATAATCTCTGCATTTATTAAATCTATGAGAGGTAGTGATCCTGATGCTGCAGTATATTATCTTGCCAAGATGCTATATGGCGGTGAAAGTATAACATTTATCGCCAGAAGAATCATGATATGTGCCTGCGAAGACGTTGGAAATGCTGATCCTCAGGCAATACAGGTTGCAACCAGTTGTGCCCTTGCTGCAGAAAGAGTTGGTATGCCAGAGGCACAGATAATACTTGCGCATGCAGCGATATATGTTGCAACTGCTCCAAAGAGTAATTCGGTTGTAAATGCAATCTTCGCAGCAAATGATGCAGTAAAAACTTATAGCAATGCTGAAGTACCACCTTATTTAAGGGATGCACATTATCATGGCTCAGCGGAGCTTGGACATGTGGGATATAAATATGCTCATGATTATCCTATGCACTATGTGGATCAGCAGTATCTTCCAGATGCTATAAAGGATATGACATTTTATGAACCGGGTGATAACGGATACGAAACCGATATAAAGAATTGGTTTAAAAAGATAAAGGAGAATAGAGAGGATTAATGGAAGACGGCAAGAATAAAAATAGCTTATTTATTAGAGCCTTATCGATAATTCTTATACTTATATATCTTGCTTTACTTGGTATATTTCTCTACTGTATGATCACAGGCAGCGAGTATCTTCTTGCTATGCTTTTTGTGATTATAATATATCCGATTATTCTATATATTTTTCTCTGGCTTAAAAAGGTTTTTGGGAATAAATAGGCTGTTTTGACACATTAGTTTTTATTTGATATAATCGATGAGGTTTTTTTATAAAATAGTAATTAATCTAATAATGAAAGGACATATATTATGGGTTTATTAAAAGATTGGAGAGATCATGCATATGGTCTTGATGACAGAACACCAGAAGGAAAGCAGTTCTGGCTTAACTATTTTCAGATAGAGAAGGGAATCTATGAGATTATTCTTAAGGATCCTAAGAAGGTTGTTAAGGGTACAGTAAAGGAACTTGCTGAAAAGTATGAGACAACTATTGAGATAATGGTTGGTTTCCTTGATGGTATAGATGACAGTCTTAAGACATCAAATAATCTTGATGATATTACAGAAGATTCTGAGGTAACTATTGATATAGATACTGAGAAGCTTTATATGAATATGGTTGGATGCAATGCAGAGTGGCTATATACACTTCCAGAATGGGATAATATTTATGATAAAGAGACAAGAGATGCGCTTTACAAGAAGGAGAAAACTTCTCATACTGTTGTAAAGGCACCAAAGATTGGTAGAAATGATCCTTGTCCTTGTGGAAGTGGCAAGAAATATAAGAAGTGCTGCGGCAAGTAACTTTTTGACTTTTAGGGACGGTTGTAATGACCGTCCTTTGTTTGTTAAGGCGGATAGATGGCATTTACAGAAGAACAGATAAAGGCTATAGAGTTTTTTGATGGTCCTGCTATGGTTCTAGGAACACCAGGGTCAGGTAAGACTACAGTTATTATCAATAGAGTAAATAACTTAATATATGAGTATAATGTTAAGCCTGAGAATATATTGGTCATAACCTTTACCAGAGCTGCTGCAGAATCTATGGAAGAAAGATTTCTTGAACTAACAGGCCTTAAGGAGACTAAGGTTAGATTTGGTACATTTCATTCTTTCTTTTATTGGGTTGTCAGAACTGCTTATGGTAGTTCGGCTCAGCTTTCCGTATTAGATGAGAATAAGAAAAGAGCTGTTATAAAGGATATTCTGAAATCTCTTAATACTGAAGAATATAATAGTGATGAAACTATTCGTGGTATTCTCAGTGATCTTGGTAATATGGCTTGTAACATGATAGATATAGAGTATTATCATAGCAAGAATATGTCTGATGAGCTTTTTTATAGAATCTATCATGAATATGAGGAATACAAGAAGAAAAATGGATTCCTTGACTTTGATGACATGGTAAGTCAGTGCTATAACTTACTTAAAGATAGACAGGATATTCTTGAGGCTATAAGAAACTTATATCCATATATACTTGTTGATGAGTATCAAGATACTAATAGAGTTCAGTATGAGATTCTGAAGCTTCTTGCTCATCCTAGAGATAATCTCTATGTTGTTGGTGATGATGATCAATCAATATACGGTTTTAGAGGAGCTAGGCCAGATATAATGAAGCTCTTTGAGAAAGAGTTTCCTGGTGCTAAGATTATAGGTCTTTCTTATAATTTCAGATGTCCAAAAGAAATAGTTGATTTTTCTACTAAGATCATATCTAAAAATGAAGGCAGATTTGAAAAATCACTAAAATCAAATGTTTCTACAAAGGGTACAGTATCTATCTGCAAGGTTCCTGATATAAAATCAGAGAATACGGAATTAGTTAAAAAAATTAAAAGTGATAGAGAGGCTGGAATTAGATATAGCGATATGGCTATTCTATATAGAACTAATGCACAGCCTCGAAGTCTTATATATAAGCTTAGGCAGGAAGGCATTCCATATAGTATAAAAGATGTAATACCAGATATTGCAACTAATCCATATATTAAGCCGATTATTCAGTATATAAGATATGCCAGAGGGGATCATTCTAGAGAAGTCTTTTTATCTTTTATGAATAAGCCTGTTAGATACATTTCTAGAGAGCTACTTTATGATAAAACTATAGAGATAGAGAATCTTAAAAGAATAGCTAAATCTAACTCAAAGGATTATCTGATAGATAGATTAGATAGACTAATGAATGAGCTTAGAACTATTCTAATGCTTAGTCCATTTGGCGCGGTAAATTATATTCGAAAAGCCATGGATTATGATTCGTACCTGGTTAAAACTTTAGATGAAAATGGAATAAATAAAGACGAGGTCTTTTCTATATTGGAGGATTTTCAAGATTCTCTGGCTGGAATGAGTGGTTTTGATGAAATGTTTGAAATGCTTGATAAGCCTGAAGAATTATTTGTTTCAACTGAGAAGACGGGCGATAGAGTAGATCTTATGACTCTTCATAGTGCGAAGGGTCTTGAATATAAATCAGTGCACATAATCGACTGTGTGGAAGGAACTATTCCGTATAAAAAATCAAAGTCTGCTCCTGAACTAGAAGAAGAGCGAAGACTTTTATATGTTGGAGTTACTAGAAGTGGTGAGAAACTAACTTTATATGTTCCTGGCAAAATCGGTGAGAAAGAAGTGAAAGTTTCTGAATTTATAGAAAATATAATATAAGAGGATTGAATGATGGAATTAATTGATATAAGAAAAGAGATAGATGTTATAGATAAAGACTTAAAGGCTCTGTTCGTAAAGAGAATGGCTCTTTCTAAGGAGGTCGCTGCAGTGAAAGCAAAGTCTGGCGCGCCTGTATATAATGCTGAAAGAGAAGCTGAGATTATAGAAAACCTGTCCAGTGATGTTGATGCTGACTTTAAGGATGACTATGTTGATTGGATTAAGCAGTTACTATCTGCAAGTCGTAATTATCAAACTAAGTTAATCTCTGAGAATAAATAAATCTTTTAAGAAGTAGTAGATATGATAAAGCTTTTAAAATATTTAAAAGAATATAGAATTAGAGCTATACTTGCTCCTATATTTAAGATGCTTGAGGCAAGCTTTGAACTTATGGTACCGCTTGTTATGCAGCGTCTTATTGATGTGGGAATATCCGAAAATGATAAATCGGCGATTTATAGATATGGTGCGGTTTTAGTTCTTCTTACAATTGTTGGTTATATTGCGTCCATAACCGCTCAGTATTTTGCTGCTAAAGCGGCCACAGGATTTGGTAAAGCTCTTAGGAAGGATCTTTTTTATCATATAGGACACCTGTCTTATAAAGAAATAGATTCTCTAGGTAGTTCATCCCTTATAACAAGAATGACTAGCGATGTAGGTCAGACTGTAACAGGAGTGAATATGTTCCTTAGGTTATTCCTGAGGTCTCCTTTTATTGTATTTGGAGCACTTATTATGGCTTTTACAGTTGATGTTCCTACAGCAACTGTATTTGCATATGTATTACCTGTTCTTATGATAATTGTATTTGTTATAACATTTGCAACTATCCCTATGTACAAAAAGGTTCAAGATAAGCTTGATAGAGTGACACTTCTTACACGTGAAAGTCTTATTGGTATAAGAGTTATAAGAGCATTTAACAGACAGGATATTGAGGAAGAAGAGTATTCTGCTTCTAATACTTCACTTATGAAGTCTCAGTTATTGGTTGGCCGGGTTTCTGTTCTTATGAATCCTGTAACATATCTTGTCGTTAATCTTGGTATAGCAGCGCTTATCTATGCCGGAGCTATTCGAGTTGACTCAGGTCTTATGTCTCAGGGACAGATTGTAGCTTTAGTAAATTATATGTCTCAGATTCTTGTTGAATTAGTTAAGCTTGCTAATCTTATAATCACACTCACTAAAGCTATAGCTAGTGCACGAAGAATCAGCGATATTATGGATATCCAGTCGTCACAGGTATTTGGTATAGAAGATATCGAGAAGGATATTGAAGAAACTAAGGGAAATGTCTCATTTACTCTTGAGTTTAAAGATGTATCTATGATGTATGAAGGTGGCAGACGAAATGCTATCTCAGATGTTTCATTTTCTGCTAAAAAAGGCGATGTTATCGGTATAATCGGAGGAACCGGTTCAGGTAAATCGACTCTAGTCAATCTAATACCAAGACTTTATGATGCAACTTCTGGAAGTATAAGTATAAATGGAATAGATATAAATGATATATCTAAGGAGTCTTTAAGAGGTATTATCGGCATAGTTCCTCAGGAAGCAAATCTTTTCCGTGGAACTATTGAGGATAATCTTAGGATGGCAAATGAAGAAGCAACCAGTACTGATTTAAAAGAGGCACTTACTATATCTCAGTCTGCTTCATTTGTAGAAGCTAAAGAAGGTGGAACTAAGTCAGAGGTTCAACAAAGTGGAAAGAATCTTTCTGGTGGTCAGAGACAGAGACTTTCTATAGCTAGAGCTCTGGTGAAACATCCTAAGATTCTTATATTAGATGATAGTTCATCTGCACTAGATTTTAGCACAGAGAGACAGCTTAAGACTGCGTTATCAAAAGATAAGAAAGACAGGATTACTATTATAGTATCTCAGCGTCCTTCAACTATAATGGATGCTGATCAGATACTTGTTCTTGATGATGGAGCAGTTGTCGCTAAGGGTACACATTCTGAACTTATCAGAAGTAGTGAGATATATCGAGAGATATATCATACTCAGTTTAAAGAGAGGGAGGGTGCGTAATATGAAAGATGTATCTAAACTTTTCAAGATATTAAAGCCATATATTCCATTTATGATTCTGTCTTTACTGGCTGCTCTGGTTGCTGTAGGACTTCAGCTATATAGCCCTATAGTTTCTGGTCAGGCTATAGACTGTGTCATAGGTAAAGGAAATGTACTTAGTATTAATCTAATAAAGTTACTTAAGAAGTTTATTATCATAATCTTACTATCTATCGTATTTCAGTGGGTAGTTGGCATGATTAATAATGCTGTTATCTATAGAGTTGTTCGAGATCTTAGAACCAGGATATATAAACATATAAATCGTCTGCCGGTATCATACGTTGATTCCCATGAATATGGTGATATCATATCTAGAACATTAAATGATGTGGATAGATTATCGGATGGACTTCTTCTTGGATTTTCGCAGTTACTAACTGGAATTGTTACAATAATTGGCACATTATTTTTCATGTTTAGAACTAGCGTAGTGGTAGCAGTAGTTGTGGTAGTTCTCACTCCTTTATCACTACTGGTTGCAGGGTTTATTACAAAGAAGACATATAATCTCTTTAAGGTTCAGTCTGATAAAAAAGCTGATATGACTTCTCTGGTAAATGAAATGATCGGTAGTGAGAAAACAGTTCAAGCTCTTTCTTATGAGACAAGAGCTCAAAAGAGATTCGAGGCTGTAAATGATGAACTTGCAGAGTCTGAGTTTAAGGCAACATTTTTCTCATCACTTACTAATCCATCAACACGTCTGATAAATAACTTTGTATATGCTGGAGTTGCGATAGTTGGTGCAATTATTGTTATCACAGGCGGTATAACGGTTGGTCAGCTTACATGTCTACTTGCATATGCTACACAGTTTGCAAAACCTATAAATGAAATATCTGGAGTAATGACTGAGTTTTCTGCTGCTCTTGCTAGTGTTTCAAAGGTTTTTGATCTTCTTGAATCTGAACCAGAATCTGATGACTCTCAGCTTGAAGAACTTGTAGAGATAGATGGAGAAATCAAGTTAAAGGATGTAAGCTTTTCTTACGATAAATCAAAGAAGCTTATAGAACATTTGTCCTTAAATGTTAAACCTGGTCAGAAAGTGGCTATAGTAGGTCCTACAGGAAGCGGAAAGAGTACACTTATTAATCTTTTAATGAGATTCTACGATGTAGATAAAGGAAGTATTCTCATAGATAATCAGGATATATATGAAGTTACTAGACGAAGTCTTAGACATGAGTTTGGTATGGTTCTTCAGGAAACCTGGCTTAAATCTGGAACAGTTAGAGAGAATATTGCTTATGGATATCTCGATGCTACAGATGAAGAGATAGAAGCAGCAGCAAAGCTTACTCATGCAGATAGATTTATAAACAAGCTCCCGAAGGGATACGATACCGTCTTATCTGAGGCTGGTGGAAGTTTATCTGCTGGTCAGAAGCAGCTTCTCTGTATAACCCGAGTTATGCTGAGGCTTCCTCCTATGCTAATTCTTGACGAAGCAACTTCTTCGATAGATACACGTACTGAACAGAGAGTGCAGAGATCCTTTGATAAAATGATGAGAGGCCGAACAAGCTTCATAGTTGCACATCGCTTGTCAACTATCCGTGAAGCAGACGTAATCCTTGTTATGAATGATGGCGATGTTATAGAACAAGGCAGTCATGCCGAACTGATCCGACGACGAGGATTCTATTACAACCTCTATAATAGCCAGTTTGCAAACACAGTGTAGATTGTAGTATAATTTAATTTCATAAATTATTAAGGAGACAAAATTATGATATTAAAAGATTTTGGAATGACAAAAGAACAGTTAGTAGAAACTGCTGAAAAATATATGAATGAAACGTTTAAGAGATATGACTTTGTTTGTGATTCTTCAAAGGATGAATACCTTTATGGGGATGATGGAACAGAGTATCTTGATTTCCTGGGTGGAATCGCTGTTAATTCTGTAGGAGGATGTAATCAGGCTGTCATAGATGCGATTAAAGAACAGTCCGAGCAGATGATTCATGCATCTAACTACTTCTATACAGTTCCACAGACTATGCTTGCTAAGCTTATTTGTGAGACTATAGGAATGGATAAGATTCAGTTTCAGAATAGTGGAGCTGAAGCTAACGAAGCTATGATCAAGATGGCTCGTAAGTACGGAAATGATACATCAGGCGGTAAGCGTTATAAGATTGTAACTGCATATAATTCATTTCATGGTAGAACACTTGCAACGCTTTCTGCTACAGGACAGCCTGGATCTGCAATTCACAAAGGCTTTGAACCACTAGTAGATGGATTCAAGTATGCAGAGTATAACAATCTTAAATCATTTGAAGAGGCATGTACCGATGATGTAATCGCAGTAATGATTGAGCCTGTTGAGGCTGAGGGTGGAGTATATCCTGCTACTCAGGAGTTTATTACAGGTCTTAGAGAACTTTGCGATAAGAAGGGTATGCTTCTTCTGTTTGATGAGGTTCAGACTGGATGGGCTCGTACTGGAGCTGTTATGGCTTATATGAATTATAATGTAAAGCCTGATGCTGTAACTATGGCTAAGGCTATGGGTGGAGGAATGCCAATAGCTGCTATGTGTGCAACAAATGAGGCTATGCAGCATCTTAGTGCAGGATCTCATGGTACTACATTTGGTGGAAATCCTGTATGTTGTGCAGCTTCTTATGCAGCTGTTAATGAGATAGTTGGTAAGGATTTAAGTAGAAATGCCAAGGAAGTAGGAAACTACTTTATGAGTGAACTTTCAAAGCTTCCTCATGTTAAAGAGGTTCGTGGTATGGGGCTTCTTGTGGGAGTTGAGTTTGACTCTGATATAGCTATGGATGTTAAGCATGATGCTTTTGATAACAAACTTCTTATGTCTGTTATTAAGCCAAATACTATCCGTATGGTACCTCCACTTATAGTTACAAAGGAAGACTGCGATAAGGCAGTCAGCATTATTAAAAAGAGTTTAGCTATCTAAAGGAGAGTAAGACATTGGAACGTAAGAATGTATGGAAGAGTTATTCAAAAACTGATTTAAAGAAACTTGAGGAACTTTGCGAGGGCTATAAGGATTATCTGTTTAATGGTAAGACTGAAAGAGAAGGCGTTAAGTTCATTATCGAGAAGGCTAAAGCTGCTGGATATATATCCCTCGAGGATGCCATATCTAAAAAGAAGAAGCTTAAAGCTGGTGACAAAATCTATGCTGTATGTATGGGCAAGACAGTTGCTTTATTCAATATAGGTAAGAAGAATCTTGAAGAAGGAATGAACATACTTGGTGCGCATCTTGATTCACCTAGACTTGATGTGAAGCAGAATCCATTATATGAATCAAAGGATCTTGCTTATCTTGATACACATTATTATGGCGGTATCAAGAAGTACCAGTGGGTTACACTTCCTCTTGCTATACATGGAGTAGTTGCTAAAACTGATGGAACTACAGTTGATATAGTTATAGGAGAAGATGAGAACGATCCTGTATTCTGCGTAACAGATATTCTTATACATCTCGCTCAGGATCAAATGGTTAAGAAAGCGAGCGTTGCAGTAGAGGGAGAAAACCTAGATCTACTTATCGGTTCTAAGCCACTTGAGATAAAGAGCTCAAAGGATGGTAAGGATGACAAGAAGAAAAAGACAGATCTTGTGAAGCAACAGGTTCTTGAGATACTCAAGAAGAAATATGGTATAGCTGAAGAAGATTTTATCTCTGCAGAACTTGAAATAGTTCCTGCTGGTAAGCCAAGAGATATGGGACTTGATAAGTCTATGATCATAGCTTATGGCCAGGATGATAAGGTATGTGCATATACTTCTCTGGTTGCTCAGTTAGCTGTTAAGTCGCCAGAAAAGACATCATGTACATTACTTGTAGATAAAGAAGAGATAGGATCTGTAGGTGCTACAGGTATGCAGTCTAAGTTCTTTGAAAACTCAGTTGCTGAGATTCTTGAACTTGCTGGTTATACAGGAAATCTGTCACTTCGTAGATGTCTACAGAATTCATCTATGCTTTCTTCAGATGTTAGTGCAGGCTATGACCCTCTATATGCAAGCTGTTTTGAAGCAAAGAATGCTGCATATCTTGGAAGAGGTATGGTATTTAATAAGTTTACAGGTTCCAGAGGTAAGTCTGGATCAAATGATGCTAATGCCGAGTATATTGGAAGATTACGCGGTATACTTGAGAAGAATAAAGTATATTATCAGACAGCAGAACTTGGTAAAGTTGATGTTGGTGGCGGTGGAACTATCGCATATATACTGTCTCTCTATGGTATGGAAGTAGTTGATTGTGGTGTTGCTGTACTTAATATGCATGCACCTTGGGAAGTTACATCTAAGGCTGATATTTTTGAGACAGAGAAAGGTTATGAGGCTTTCTTAAAAGAAGCATGAAACTAAGGAACAAAGCCATTTTAATATTTGGGCTAATTATGGTATGTCTTTCGACATACCTTTTTGGCGTTTTTAATGCTAGCGCAGATGATATATCTACTGGCTATAAGCAGACTCTATATAACCAGGATAGTGGTCTTGGTAGTTCAGAGGTAAACTGCGTATACCAGTCTAAGTCCGGATATATCTGGGTTGGTACAGATGGCGGTTTGTATAGATATAACGGAAATGAATTCAGGCTCTTTAATCTCTGGAATACAGATAAGGCCGATGTGTATTATATTAATTCTTTGTTCCAGGATTCTAGTGGAAATCTTTGGGTTTCAACCAATAACTATGGACTCTTTAGAATATCTGGAAGTGATGTATATCATTTCTCTAATGAATATTATAAGGGGCTTAAATGTGTCAATTCCGTATGCGAATCTAAGGAAGGCGATATATATGTTGCCACAGCATACGGAGTATATAAAGTTAGTCCGAACGGTGAAAGTCTTATCCGAAATGAGACTCTTGCAAAGCATAATGTAAAAGGCATAACTTCTGTTGATAATACTATCTATGGCATATATAACGGTAATACCATCTTTTCTCTGGATAGTAATGGAACTGTAAATGAGATTGCTTCTTCTGATTATACAAATGAAGAAATCTCAACCATCACAAGCGATGAGGATGGTGTTGTATATATTGGTACAACCGGAAATGATGTGCTAGTCTTTTCTGCTATGGATAGCGTTAAGGTTTGGTACTCTAATCGAAATGGTATTAACTCTATTTATAAATCTGGAAATCGTGTCTATGTCTGTGCGGATACAGGTATAGGCTACTTTAATAATAGTGATTCATTTACAGAAATCAATTATATAGAAACTGATAATTATATCTCGGATATGATAATTGATTATGAAGGAAATATTTGGATTGCTTCTAGCAAGACAGGTTTACTTTTCCTTTCGAAGTCTAAGTTTACAAGCCTCAATAAAAAATGTAATATCTCCGAAGCTATCACAAACTGTGTATCTGTTTATGATGGTTTTACTTATATTGGTACTGATGAAGGACTATATATTCTTGATTATGAAAATAATGTTGTTAATAACGAGTTAACCGAGTATTTTCAGGGCGTTTCTATTAGAGATATCATTCGAGATAGAACGGGTAATATGTGGTTCGCAACTTATAAAAGATATGGTGTTGTAAAGTATGCTCAAAATGGACATATTAGCGCCGTTAATAAAGCTTCGGGTCTTCTTAGTAATATGATCAATGACCTGTATGAGCTTAATAATGGGAATATTGCCATAGGAACTGAAGATGGTATAAGTATCATAAACAAGAGTGGCAGCGTTGTAAGAGACTATAATTATGACAATGGTCTGGAATATCCTAATATTATCTCACTTTATCAGAACGAACAGGGTGAGATTCTTGCAGGCTCTGATGGTGGTGGTCTATATATCATAGATGATGGAAATATAGAGAACTTTTCCGATGTGGATGGACTTAATTCAAACGTTGTATCTTGTATACAGAAAGGTAACGGCGGACTTTGGATTGGTACAAATAATGGTCTGTCTTATTATGATGGAACTTTTAGAGCTATCAGTAATATAGATTTTTCGAATAATATATACAGCATAATGAAGCAGGGAGATAGGTACTATATAGTTGGCTCCAAGGGACTTATCTCAGCTACAGAGGATGAACTGTTATCTACAGCTCCGTTATCTGAAAGATATTATTCTGCTGGTGATGGACTAGGAAGCGGCGTATCCATTAATTCAAAGAACTTTATATATAATGATATTGTCTATCTATGTACTGGCGAAGGAGTTATGACATTTGATTTATCAAATGTTGAGATAAATGAAGTTGCTCCTAAGGTAACTATATCTGAAGTTGATGTAGATGGACAGAAGTATTACTACGATGAATTAGAGGGTGGCCTTGATATTCCTTCTGATACCCAGAGGATAGAGATATCATTTGCGGTCCTCAGTTATACAAATAGAGAAAATATTCAGGTTAAATATCAGCTTGTTGGATTTGATAATGAACCTGAGATTCTGACTAGTCAGGATAACTTCCAGGCTGTTTATACAAACCTGGATGGTGGTCTATATAACTTCGAACTTAGCGCCGTAAATGGCGACGGAATAAGTACTGAATTACCTATCTCTTTTGCAATCAATAAGCAAAAGGGCTTCTTCGAGCGCCAGGAAGTACGTATAGGACTTCTTGTTCTTATTATGCTTAATCTCCTCGCTGTAATATTTATCATTTTCAAGTTATGGAAGAACTTTATTGGTAAGAACAGAGAACTGAATGCTCTGGTTAAAAAGCACGAAGATGTGATTAAGGATAACACGGCTAAGACTGACTACCTTGCAAATATGAGTAATGAGATAAAGCTGCCTATAAATGCTATGATCAGTTCTGCCAATAATATGCTCAAGGAATCAGAATCTGATGAGGAAACTCAGCAGAAGCTTCTTGAGATTATAGATAAGGGCCACGATGTTATAGGTAAGGTTGATGAAACTATATTCCTTGCCAGACTTGAATCTGGATCAGAGACGGCTATAAATGAACCATATTCCGTTACAACTCTGATATGTGATATATCAGACGGTATGATCAATAAACTGTCAGATAAGCCTATTAAGTTCCTTGTGGATTTAGGGGACAATATCCCTGATATTCTGGTAGGTGACTTTGACAAGATAAAGAGTGTTCTTGAGATTCTTCTTGATAATTCAATCAAATATACAAAAGAAGGAACCATCACTCTGTCCGTAGATTACTACGAATTAAATGCGAATGTTGAAAATGAAAGCTCTAGACTTATATTCAGTGTATCTGATACTGGAATTGGTATAAGCGAAGACCGACTTGAACATATCTTTGAGATTTATTATGTAGATGAATCTAAGCTTACTGGAACAAGCACGGGTAAGGGTGTCAGCCTTTCAATCGCAAAGAAAATCTCAGATATTTTAGGTGGTGAGCTTGAAGTAGAAAGTACTTATGGTGCTGGAGCAACATTTACATTTTCTATAGAGCAGGGCAAGCTGGATACTACAGGTAATGTCATTCCACTAAATGATAATACTGTCGAGAGAGTATCTAGAGAAGAAGCGGAGAAGATGTGGGCTCCTGATCTTAGTGTTCTTCTTGTTGATGACGTCCAGCTTAGTAGGTCAGTTGCTGAAGATGTTATAAAGTCTATGGAAATCAAGTGCGATACAGCAGAATCAGGCGTAGGCGCTATCGATATGGTTATGACTAACAAATACGATATGGTATTTATGGATATTGCCATGCCAGTAATGAACGGAATTGATGCACTTAAGGAAATCAGAGAACTCTCAGATGACTATTATAAAGAGCTTCCAGTTATTGCGATGAGTGAAGATGTTATAGGTAAGAATCGTCAGGAGATAATTGATGAAGGATTCTCTGATGTTATCTTAAAACCATTTGATATAACAGTTCTAGCAAGTCTTATAAATCGATTTGCTGATAAAGATAAGATTAAGTACAAGACAAATGATGTCGCTCAGTATATAAGTGAATCTAGATATGGTGAAGGGTTAAAACGTCTTGAGGATTATCTGGATGTTGTTGGCGTGCTTGATAGAATTGGTGGTAATATCGAGGTTTATAATAAGATACTTAGTACCTTCTATAGCCAGAATAAGGATTCTAGAAAAGAACTTGGTGAGAAGCTTCATTCTGACTTTAGAGGCTTTAGAAATAAGATTCATAGCATAAGAACTGGATGTCAGAATATTGGTGCTATAGATGCGGCTGAGATTGCGCTTAGAATTGAGAATGCACTAAATCTAGGAAATAGAATCTATGCTGAAAATAATCTATATCAAATATATGACTGTATTACAGTTATAAATGAGCTCATTGAAGATTATCTTGATTTTGTAAATGACAAGAAGGGCGTTACTGATAAGGAACTTGCCGAGAAGATTGCTAAGGTTAGGGATACGGAAAATCTTATAGCTGATGAATATCTTGAGGAAGCTGAATCGTTACGTAAAAAGGAAGAAGCTTCTTTAACTGAAGAAAATCTAGAGTCACATAATGAATATGATGATGAATATGAGGATTATGATGATTCTGAGGAAGTTGAGGAATCTGAAGCAGAAGATCAGCCTGAAATCATCGATATATCTAAGCTTCGTCTTATGAAGGAGGCTGTATTTGCTCAGGATATAGATAAGGTTAATTCTATACTTGAGGATATTAGTAATAACGAATACGGAAATGAAGATCAGGAGTTTATAAATGCTCTTAAAGAAACTATAAGTAGTGGTGACTTTATAGAGATAGATGATCTTCTTAATACTTATATAGATCTTAAGGAAAATATATAATTTCCGAAATTAACCGCAAATCAACCACAAATTTTTGACTTTACTAAAATATGGAAATCTAATATAATTCATTTCGGAAAAATGATAAATCATTTTTGAAAAAATAATAGGATGGTATTCGAAAGAAACTATACCTGAATATGTATCGCTTAAAACATTATTTGGCATCGCCTGTTTCACGTTAAGGTAATTACTTACATTAGTGAAGGGGGTGATAGTATGAGGATTGGATTTATAGGTGCTGGTCGTGTTGGTTACACGATGGGAAAATATCTTAAAGAACATGGTGTCAGCATAAGCGGCTATTATAGCAGACATGCTGAACATGCAAAGGATGCAGCTTCATTTACCGATACTTCTTATTACTTAGATGCTTATAAACTTATTGATTCAAGTGATGCGATAATTCTGACAGTTAGTGACAGCGCTATCCGAGAGGTATTCTCTGAGATTAATTCTTATGCTGGACTTGCTGGGAAGATAGTGTGCCACACTAGTGGTTCTGTATCATCTTCCGTTTTTGCTGATACTGAGTATCAGGTCTATGGTTATTCTATCCATCCAATATATGCTATATCTGATAGATATACGTCATATAAAGATTTTTCCAATGCTTATTTAACAATTGAAGGTGACGCGACTTATCTAGATGAACTAACTAATGTATTTTCGGATGCGGGACTTCGCATCTCTCAGATGAGTGGTAACGAGAAGAAAAAGTATCATGCTGCCTGCGTTATGGCCAGTAATCTTGTGTGCGGTATGTACTCATCTGCAATCAATACTTTGATGGAATGTGGTTTTAAGAAAGAGACTTCTGAAACTATGTTGCAAGAACTTTTTAAAGCTAATGCAGTTGGTATAGTTGAGAAGGGGCTAGTGAATCAGCTTACAGGACCTATAGATAGAAATGACATTTCTACTGTTGCAGCTCATCTAAAGTGTCTTGAGGGAGATAATAAGAAGCTATATGTTGAAGCTTCTAAGCAGGTTCTCAGGATAGCTGAGGAGAAGAATCCTGAGTGTGACTATACTGAAATGGATATATTACTAAAAGCGGAGGGTTAAATTATGAAGAATACAAGTGTTACTTTTAAGGAAATGAAGAAAAAGGGCGAGAAGATATCAATGCTTACCGCTTATGATTATTCAACAGCTAAGCTTGTAGATAAAGCTGGAATAAATGGTATCCTTGTTGGGGATTCCCTCGGAAATGTTATGCTTGGATATCCAGATACCGTATCTGTAACCATGGAAGATATGATTCATCATGGAGCAGCGGTTGCAAGAGGCGCGGAGAATGCACTTGTTGTTATAGATATGCCATTTATGTCTTATCAGGCTAGCGTATATGATGCGGTTGTTAATGCTGGACGACTTATGAAGGAAGGTAGAGCTGGCGCTATAAAGCTAGAAGGTGGCGAGGAGATAATTCCTCAGGTTGAAGCTATAGTTAAAGCTAGTATTCCTGTTATGGGACATATAGGGCTTACACCTCAGTCTATAAATGCGATGGGCGGCTATAAGGCCCAGGGCCGTGATATTGAGTCTGCCAAGAAACTTGTTCGTGATGCAAAGCTTCTCGAAGAGGCTGGTGCATTTGCGGTAACCCTTGAATGTGTTCCTGCTGATCTTGCTGAATATATTAGTAATGAGATATCTATTCCTACAATAGGTATCGGTGCAGGTGCAGGTACTGATGGACAGATACTTGTATATGCTGATATGCTTGCAATGTTTAGTGATTACAGACCTAAGTTTGTAAAGAACTTTGCAAATATCGGTGAAATGATGATGGCTGGATTTAAGGCTTATGATGACGAAGTTAAAGCGGGTTCATACCCAGCGCCTGAACATACATATGCTATAGATGCGAAGGTGCTTGAGGAAGCTAAGAATATATAATTAATTGATACATATTTGGAGGAAGAATAAATGAGTATTAAAGTTGTACATACTATAGCAGAGGTTAAGGAAACAGTTGCTAAGTGGAGAAAAAAAGGCGAAACAGTAGGTCTTGTACCTACTATGGGATTTCTCCATGCAGGACATCAATCTCTTATAAAGAAGTCGGTAGAAGATAATGATAGAACTGTTGTAAGTGTCTTCGTAAATCCAACTCAGTTTGGTCCGAATGAAGACTTGGAAGCTTACCCTAGAGATCTTGAGAGAGATACAACTCTTTGCGAGACTACCGGTGCAGATCTTATCTTTAATCCAGAACCTTCAGAAATGTATGAGGATGGATTTGTAAGTTTTGTAGATATGAATGGATTAACAAATCATTTATGCGGATTATCTCGTCCGGTTCATTTCCGTGGAGTATGTACAGTTGTTACAAAACTTTTCAATATTGTTGGACCAGATAGAGCTTACTTTGGACAGAAGGACGCTCAGCAGCTCGCTGTAGTTAAGAGAATGGTTAAGGATCTTAATATGCCTCTTGAGATTGTTGGTTGTCCTATAGTTAGAGAAGCTGATGGATTAGCTATGAGTTCAAGAAATACATATATGAATGTTGAGGAAAGAAATGCTGCTTTAATCCTTAGTAAGTCAATAAAACTTGGACAGAAACTCGTTGAAGAAGGAGAGAGAAAAGCGTCTGTAGTTCGTTCTAAGATGATAGAATTACTTGAGTCTGAACCTATGGCAGAGGTTGAATACGTAAATGTTGTAAATAATCTTACTATGGAGGATATCGAAGATATAAGCGGAGATATTCTTGTAGCTATCGCTGTTAAGATTAACAATAAGGTTAGATTGATTGATAACTTCATGATGTCAGTATAAGTCTCGTGATGTATTTTTTTATAAGCAATAAACTTAGGAAAGGTTAGATAAATGCTAGGAACATATTTGAAGTCAAAGATTCATAGAGCGGTTGTAACTCAGGCGGCTCTTGATTATGTAGGAAGTATAACAATAGACGAAGCCCTTATGGAAGCTTGTGGTCTTCTTGAATATGAGAAGGTTCAGGTTGCTGATGTAGATAATGGCAATCGTCTTGAAACATATGTTATAGCTGGTGAAAAAGGCTCAGGAGTTATTTGTCTTAATGGAGCAGCTGCAAGACTTGTTAGTGAGGGCGATAAAGTTATCATAATGAGTTATGCTCAGATGACTCCGGAAGAGTTTGCAGATAATCCTCCAAAGGTGGTATTTGTTAACGAGAAAAATGAAATCGCAAGAGTTACGCGTTATGAGAAGCATGGAGAACTTTTTGATATATAGAGGTATTTAGTATGTTAAAAGGCAAAAATATATTATTAGGAGTAACAGGTGGTATTGCTGCATATAAAATGGCTGATGTTGCCAGTCTTCTTGTGAAACAAGGGGCTGATGTACATGTGGTTATGACTGAGAATGCTAGCAAGTTTATCACGGCAGAGACATTTCAGGTTCTGACTAAGAATAAAGTGTATGTTGATGTCTTTGATGAGAATACAGACGACTATGTTAATGTTCCTCACATATCTCTTGGAACAAGTGCGGATTGTGTTCTTATAGCTCCAGCTACTGCTGATGTTATCGGTAAGATTGCAAATGGAATAGCTGACGATATGGTCACAACCACAGTTCTTCCAGCTAGATGTCCTATACTTATAGCTCCTTCAATGAATGTATATATGCTTGAGAATCCAATAGTTCAGGATAATATCGAGAAGCTGAAGAGATTTGGTTATATCATAGTTGAACCAGATAATGGTCACCTTGCATGTGGATATGATGGAAAGGGCAAGCTTCCTCAACCTGAGGTTCTTGTAGAACATGTCATACATGCTGCCGCAAAAGAAAAGGATCTTACTGGTAAGAAAGTTCTGGTTGATGCTGGACCTACTCAGGAATCTCTTGATCCTGTAAGATTTATAACAAACCATTCTTCAGGCAAAATGGGTTATGCTGTTGCGAGAGTTGCTGCTATGCGAGGAGCTGAGGTTACTCTGGTTTCAGGACCAACAAACCTGCCTGCTCCTATAGGTGCTGATGTTATAAATGTAACAACTGCTGAAGAAATGTATAATGCTATGGTAAGTAATTCAAAAGATAGCGATATCATAGTGATGTCGGCAGCGGTTGCTGATTATACTCCAGAAGTTACAGCTGATAATAAGATAAAGAAGAAAGATGGCGAAGGAATGAGTATTCCGCTTAAGAGAACTAAGGATATTCTGAAGTCGCTTGGTGAGATTAAGAGAGATAATCAGATAATAGTTGGATTTTCTATGGAAACTGAAAATCTTATTGAAAACTCTCGTAAGAAATTGGAATCCAAAAATGCTGATATGATATGCGCCAACAGCCTAAAAACAGAAGGCGCTGGTTATCAGGTTGATACCAATATAGTTACTATGATCACTAAAAATGATATGGATGAACTTCCTCTGATGTCTAAGAACGAGGTGGCTGATAAGATACTTGATAAAGTTGTATCTTTAAAATGATTATGTTAGAATGATGTGGTGTGTGAAGAAAAAGCATATCACATCATTTTTCTATATGGAGGTACTTACTTTGGAAGGATATAAAAAGGAATTCGTTGATTTTATGCTGGACTCAAATGTCCTTAAGTTTGGTGATTTCACTCTTAAGAGTGGCAGGAAATCTCCATTTTTTATGAATGCAGGTCTTTATGTTACTGGAACACAGCTTATGAAGCTTGGTGAATATTATGCTACAGCTATTCATAATACTTACGGCGATGATTTTGATGTTGTCTTTGGACCAGCATATAAGGGTATTCCTATAAGCGTTGTTACAGCAGTTGCTTATAGCAAGCTTTATGGTAAGGAGATTAGATATTGTTCAAATCGTAAAGAGGCTAAGGATCATGGCGATGCTGGTATACTTCTCGGAAGTCCTATCAAAGATGGTGATAGAATAGTTGTTGTTGAGGATGTAACAACCTCTGGTAAATCTATGGAAGAGACAATTCCTATCGTTAAGGCACAGGGCGATGTAACAATCGTTGGTCTTATGGTATCTCTTAACAGATGCGAGAGAGGAAAGGGAGACAAGGGTGCTCTTGATGAGATAAAGGATCTCTATGGTTTTGATACGGCAGCTATAGTTAGTATGGATGAAGTTGTAGAATATCTAGTAGAAAAAGGTATGATCGATGACGAACTTAAGGCTCGTATCGATGCTTACTATGTTGAGTATGGTATTAAGTAAGATAATTTATAAGGAGGTAGTTGATTATGGAAAAGGTTTACAAGGTATTAAAAAATGCTGGTGGAGCTAATATAACAGTTGGTGTACTTCTTATAGTTATTGGAATAACACTTGGTATTATTAATATAATATCAGGTGCATCATTACTTAAAAATCGAAGGAATATATTATTCTAACATATTAGTTTTTGGCATTATTAAGGTGATAAAATGAGTAAGGATTTAGGAATCGTAGTTGAAGGCGGTGGTATGCGTGGTATATATGCATCAGGTGTACTAGATGAACTGCTTATTCGCGGAATAGTTGTTGATGGTCTCGTAGGAGTGTCAGCAGGCATTATTCATGGGATATCATATGTATCCAATCAATGTGGACGCAATATCAGATATACTCTCAAATATAGAGGAAATAAACGCTTTATGAGTCTTTCTTCTTTTTTGAAGACTGGAAATATCTGTGAAACCGAATTCTGCTACGAAGAGATTCCTTACAAACTTAACAAGCTTGACTTTGATACATTTAAAGAAAGAGCAGAGTATATTGAGACATATTCTACTGTAACCAGCCTTGAGACTGGAAAAGCAGAGTATATAAGGCTCTATGATCTAGATAAACAAATGGATGCGGTCAGAGCCTCTGCATCACTTCCGCTTATTTCTGAAAATGTAGAATATGAAGGTAAATATTATCTAGATGGAGGTACAGCGGATAGTATACCTCTTGGCTTTATGCTTAAAAAAGGTTTTAAGAAGAATATTGTTATTCTTACAAGACCTGAAGGGTTTGTTAAGAAACCGGATAATTCTTTGCCATTACTTAAGGCTAAATATAAGGATTATCCAGAATATATTGAAGCTTGTCGTAACAGACATAATATGTATAATGATGAGCTTCGCCTTGTAAAGCGTATGGAGAAGGCTGGTAAAGTCCTGGCCATAAGACCTAGTAGAGTTATAAAGGTAGGACGAGCTGAATCTGATACTGAACGTATTAAGAAAATGTATAAACTCGGAAGATTCGATGCTATGAAGATCATAGATTCTGGTGAATATGAGGAGTTTATAAAAGATATTTAAAAAATTAAAAAATTATAAAAAAATGTTTGACATAGTTTGTTACATGTGATAATATATCCACTGTTGTGACAGCAATTAAAATTGCGCGAGTGGCTCAGTGGTGGAGCACCTCCTTGCCAAGGAGGGGGTCGCGGGTTCGAGTCCCGTCTCGCGCTTAAGTATGAAAGAGGAACATCTGATGGATGTTCCTTTTTTCATACGTAGAGCCCGAGGCGGGCTCTACACCCACGATGCGATATTCATCGCACGCGGGTCCCAGAACAGTCCACTGGACTGTTCTGCATCTCGCGCTCTTTGAAAAAAGTGTTCGATTGGATATCCTTTTTTCTTACTCAGAGCCCGAAAGATGGGCTCTGCACACCGCGCATTCATTCGTATGCATGGGACCCATAATATAATAAACAAAAAGAATGTGCACAAAATGAACTCTTTAATTTCATACATTTTGGTTATTATCTCAATTGAATATGTATTTTAATTGAGATATAATACGCCTTGTGTATATATTTGGGATACTATGTTTTTGAATAATTATTCGATAGATCTATGTCAAAGAAAAATAATTCTAATAAAAAGAATATCGATATCAATATAAATGACAACGAGAATGATTTAAAGCTTACTGAAGAGTCTAAAACTTCTGTGGAATCTAAAACTCCAGAGGAGCCAGACGATTCAGAGACTTCTGGTAAGAAGAAGCGTGGATTTAAGAAGGCTGTAGCGGAGAAGATTCGTCATTCTTATGACCTTCCTATATGGAAATGGCTTATTATCATTTTAGTTGTGTCAGTCTTTGAAGGCGTTCTTCTGGAAATGCTTGGAAGAAGGTCTCTTCTTAGTCCGCTGGTTTTTATAATCCATAATCCATTAGTATTTGTATATAATGTTCTGATACTTTATTGCACGCTTTCTATAGGTCTTATGTTTAAGAGGCGTGGATTCGCTATGGGACTTATATTCTTACTCTGGTTCGCAGTTGGTTTTATAAACTTTGTGTTGTTAGGTTATAGGATCACGCCTTTTTCGGCAATTGATTTCATAATGTTTACAGATGTTATAAGTATGTTTAATATATACTTTAATTTCTGGCAGAGAATAGCGATTGTTGCTGGTATCATTATATTTATCATAATCATTGTTCTGGCATTCCTTAAGATACCTCGCATAAAAGGTAAGGTTAATTATGTTCAAGGTGCGGTTGTTGTGCTTGTATCCTTTGTCTTGGTATATATTATGACATTCCTTGCACTTGAAAACTCGCTCATTTCCGATAAGTTTACGAACCTTGGTACGGCGTATAAGAGCTACGGCTTTGTATATTGCTTCTCCAACAGTATTATAGATCAGGGTATATCAAAGCCTGATGAATATAATGAAGCAGCGATGAACTCTGTTATGAATGACCTTAAGTATGCTGAAAAGCCTAAGCGTCGTTTCCAATATAAGAATAATAAGAAACAGATGCCTGATATCATAGTGCTTCAGCTTGAGTCATTTATAGATATTGGACGTGTCAATAATGTGACAACGGATAAAGAATCAATTCCTAACTTTAAGAAGTTTGAAGAAGAGTATCCTTCTGGATTCCTTACAGTTCCTGCTATTGGTGCTGGTACTGCAAATACAGAGTTTGAGATTATCACTGGTATGAATAGTAAAGTCTTTGGTGCGGGCGAATATCCGTATAAGACCATACTTACTGAAACACCTTGTGAGAGTATGGCGCAGCTACTTCTTCGTGAAGGTTATGGAACTCATGCAATACATAATAATAAGGCTAAGTTTTATTCTAGAGATATTACTTATGCAAATCTTGGGTTCCAGACATTTACTTCCCTTGAATATATGCGTCAGTTTAATCGTACCGAAACTGGTTGGGCAAAGGATGATTGTCTGCCTACAGAGATAATAAACGCTTTGGATTATGATCCGGAACCGGACTTTGTCTTGACAATCTCTGTACAGGGACATGGTAGATATCCAAAGACTCAGCTGAAATGTGACGAACATGTTCATGTTGAAGTTGCAAATGAAGATGAAGAATTAGCTCAAGAGCTATCTTATCAGTTTGGTTATTTTGTAAATCAATGTTATGAAATGGATCAAATGATACTCGACTTAAAGAAAAGACTTGATGAAAGAGGAGATGATTACGTCCTGCTGCTTTATGGAGATCATATTCCATCGCTTTCATTTGAAGAAGATCAGTTTAATTCTGGAACTCAGTCACAGACTGAATATGTAATAGTCAATAATATAGGTCTTGATCTTGAAGATAGGGATATGTACGCTTATGAAATGTCTGATTATCTTATGAGAGGAATCGGCTTCGAAGGCGGTATCATGCAGAAGATACATAACAGGTATTATAACGATGATCCTCTGGTTGATAATCATGAGTATCATAGAGATGTTCTTCTTGCTGAGTATGACATGCTTTATGGTGATCATTTCGTATATAACTATGTACAGCCTTATGAAAAGCAGGATATGAGGCTTGGCCTTTATGATATTACTGTAAAGAATATGGAATATAATGCATATAGTAATAGTATCACAGTTCGAGGAGAAAACTTTACCCCATTCTCCACGATTCTTATAAATGATGAACGTCAGCAGACACTCTTTGTTGATAATACAACACTTATGATTATTCCGGACGATGTTGACAAGATGCCTGAAGTTGATGACGAATACTGTGTTGCTCAGATCGATAAGAATAAGCATGAACTTAGTCGATCTAATACAAAACGTTATGGAAGACGTTAAAAATATATAGGAGTTTAATTATGATAAGAGAAGATATTAGAAATGTTGCAATCATTGCTCACGTAGATCACGGTAAGACTACTCTTGTAGATGGTCTGCTTCACCAGAGCGGTGTCTTTAGAGAAAATCAGGAAGTTGCCGAGAGAGTAATGGATTCAAATGATATAGAGAGAGAGCGTGGTATTACAATCCTTTCAAAGAATACAGCTGTTTCCTACAATGGTATAAAGATAAATATCATTGATACTCCTGGACATGCTGACTTTGGTGGTGAGGTAGAGCGTGTTCTTAAGATGGTTAATGGAGTTATCCTCGTTGTTGATGCATTTGAGGGTCCTATGCCTCAGACGCGTTTCGTGCTTCAGAAGGCTCTTGCTCTTAATCTTTCTGTTATCGTATGTGTAAATAAGATAGATAGACCTGATGCTAGACCTGAGGCTGTAGAGGAAGAGGTTCTTGAACTTCTTCTTGATCTGGATGCAAATGAAGAGCAGCTTGATTGTCCATTTGTATATGCTTCAGCTAGAGATGGTGTTGCATCATATTCTCCTGATGAGAGAGGAACAGATATGAAGCCTCTTTTTGAGACTATTATTAAGTCTATTCCAGCTCCAGAGGGTGATCCTGAGAGAGGTACACAGATTCTAATCAGTACTATAGATTACAATGAGTACACAGGTCGTATAGGAGTTGGTAAGGTAGACAACGGTACTATAAAGGTTAATCAGGAAGCTCTTATAGTAAATCATCATGAGCCTGATCGTAAAGAAAAGGTTAAGATATCTAAGCTTTATGAGTACGATGGACTTTCAAAGGTTGATGTAGATGAAGCTACAGTTGGTTCTATCGTTGCTGTATCTGGTATAGCTGATCTTAAGATTGGTGATACTATATGTTCACTTGATCAGCCAGATGCTATACCTTTCCAGAAGATATCTGATCCTACAATATCTATGAACTTTATGGTAAATGATTCTCCGCTTGCTGGTAAGGAAGGCAAGTTTGTAACAAGTCGTCAGATTAGAGATAGACTCTTTAGAGAGCTTAATACTGACGTATCACTCCGTGTTGAAGATACAGAGTCTACAGATTGCTTTAAGGTATCTGGCCGTGGTGAGCTTCATTTATCAGTTCTTATCGAGAATATGCGTCGTGAAGGCTATGAGTTTGCTGTAAGTAAGGCTGAAGTTATATATAAGACAAATGAGCTTGGTAAGAAGGAAGAACCATATGAGATGGCTGTAATCGATGTTCCTGAAGAGTTCGCCGGAACAGTTATCAATATGCTCAGTACTCGTAAGGGTGAGCTTATCGGTATGGCTACTGTCAATAGTGGAAATACAAGACTTGAGTTTAGAATCCCTTCTCGTGGACTTATCGGATTCCGTGGTGAGTTCCTTACTGCTACAAAGGGAAATGGTGTTATAAATACAATATTTGACGGTTATGATTACTTTAAGGGCGAGATGAGCTATCGTAGTAATGGTAGTCTTATCGCATTTGAAGCTGGTACATCTGTAACTTATGGCTTGTTTAATGCACAGGAAAGAGGTACACTCTTTATTGGTCCTGGTGAAGAAGTTTATGCTGGTATGGTCGTTGGAGAGACTGGCCGTCAGGAAGATATAGAAGTTAATGTATGTAAGACAAAGCATCTTACAAATACACGTTCTTCGGGAGCTGATGAAGCTCTTAAACTTGTACCACCTAGAAAGCTTAGTCTAGAACAATCACTTGATTTCCTTGATACAGATGAGCTTCTTGAGATTACACCAGAGAATCTTCGTATACGTAAGAAGATTCTTGATTCAAGACTTCGTATGCGTGCAAATAGACAGGCTAATTCATAATAAAGTAAACATTTCTTAAGGAAAAGGAAGGTAAGAAGTATGAGAAATCTCACAATGCTAATGGATTATTATGAGCTTACTATGGCAAATGGCTATTATGTAACAGGTAATAAAGACAAGATAGCTGTATTTGATATGTTCTATAGAACAAATCCTGATGAGGGCGGTTTCGTTATCAGTGCTGGTCTAGAAATGCTGATTGACTATATTCAGGGTCTTAAGTTTACTGATGATGATATAGAATATCTTCGCGGCAGAAACATGTTTGATGAAGGATTCCTTGAGTATCTTAGAAACTTCAAGTTTACAGGTACTATTGAGGCGGTTCCAGAAGGTACTATAGTATATCCTAATATTCCTATTGTTACAGTAACGGCTCCGATTATTGAAGCTCAGTTAATAGAGACAATGCTTCTTATCTGCATTAACTTCCAGTCTCTTATTGCTACAAAGGCTAATCGTATAGCTAGAGCAGCTGGTGATGCTGTAGTTATGGAATTTGGTGCAAGACGTGCTCAGGGCCCTGATGCAGCTGTATGGGGAACAAGAGCTTGCTTCATCGGTGGAGTAAATACAACAGCTACAGTTATGGCTGATCAGCAGTTTGGTGTAACTGCAGTTGGTACTATGGCTCATAGCTGGATTGAGTTCTTCCCATCTGAGTATGATGCATTTAAGGCTTATGCTGAGATTTATCCTGATAACAGCGTACTCCTTATAGATACATATGATATATTAGAGAGCGGTCTTCCAAATGCTATAAAGGTGGCTCACGAGGTCCTTGAACCAATGGGTAAGCGTCTTAAGGGCGTGCGTATCGATAGTGGAGACCTTGCTTACTTCTCTAAAGCTATTAGAAGAAAGCTTGATGAAGAAGGCCTTACAGATTGTTCGGTAGTAGTATCTAACAGCGTAGATGAGTATCTTATCGATTCCCTTAATAAGCAGGGCGCTAGAATTAATTCATACGGCGTTGGCGAAAGAATGATAACATCTAAGTCTGATCCTGTATTTGGTGGAGTATACAAGCTCGTTGCTGTAAAGGATGGAGATACATTTACACCAAAGATTAAGATATCAGAAAATATCGAGAAGATTACTAATCCTGGAAAGAAGAAGGTTTATCGTATCTATTCTCAGAAGACAGGATATGCTATAGCAGATCTTCTTACTATGGCTGATGAGGAGCCTGATTTCAGTGATGCATATCAGTTCGTGGATCCAAAGCAGCCATGGAAGAATATGAAGTTCAGAAATGTTGATGCAAAGCCACTTCAGGTTACTATATTTGAAAATGGTAAGCTTGTATATGATAAGCCAACTCTCAAAGAGATTCAGGCTTTTGTAAAGAAGCAGCTGGCTGATGAGATATGGGAAGAGGAACAGCGTTTCTATAATCCACATATTCATTATCTTGATCTGTCACAGAAGCTTTATGATGTTAAGAAAGAGCTTCTTTCTGGCGTTGAGTACGTAGATTAATGAATATATAACACCTAGTCACTATAGGTTTTTATAGTTGAAAAAAACTCTCATAAATGGTACTATTGATGTGTATGAAATATCATTTCGGAGGGTTATAGTGTGGAAGATGTAAATAATCAGAGCTATGATGAATTCACACTTAATTTTAAACTGGAAGAAGATGTTCCTATCGATCAGTATGAGATGACAATGTATAATTACGAGTTCGTGGGGAACAGAACAAAGTGTTCTTGTGTTGCAATTGATGGGGTTAGAGCACTTCAGTTTAAGGTTCCTGCAACATTACCTTTGGAACAGTTCCTGCGTAAGCAGTTATATAAGGGTGAATTTTTATCAATATTATCTAATATACTTAATCAGCTAATATATTTTAATGAGAATAATATGCCGCTGAATAAGCTGCTTCTAAATGTTCATTATATGTATATTGAACTTTCTACATTTGATATACAGCTTCTTTACATGCCAGTTAATAAGAAGTTTGCTGATTGTAATGTGACTGAGTTTATTCAGACATTTATTGGTAAGGTCAGATTTGCTAATATGGCTTCTGTTGAGTGCGTTGATCAGATACTTAAGTTCCTTGACAGCAAGCTCATGTTTAATCTGGAAGAGTTTTACCAGTATATTCTATCTCTTGAACAGAAGAGTATTCTGGAAGATCAGGGAGAGCCTGAGGAAGAGACTCCAGTTGTACAGACTACTTCAGAAAGCTACAGCAATCCAGTTCCATACCTTGTTAGAATTAAGACAAATGAGCTGATTCCTATACTCCATAAGGAGTTTATGGTTGGAAAGTCAGTTAACTGTGATTATCAGATAATTGATAACAAGAAAGTCAGCAGGAAGCATGCTATATTCAGAATTAGTAATGGCGAATGTTATGTTCGTGATAATGCTTCCACAAATCATACGTTTATTAATGGACAGCTTCTTCAGCCGGGAGTTGAAGTAATGCTTTCAAATGATGATAATATCCGTATGGGTGATGAGGAGTTCAAATATTGGGTTAGATAACTAATCCTCTTTTTGAATATATAGGGTGAGAAAAAAATACGCCGAAGGCTTTGCCTTCGACGTATTTTTCTTATTGATTTTTTGAGTTAAATGTTGCTTAAGAATTCTTCGTTAATTGCTATAACCTGCTTTATAGCTTCAGGTCCTGGAGCTCCGATAGTATTACGTTTACCAACGCATGTCTCAAGGCTTATTGCATCATATATATCATCGTTAAATACAGGTGATATTTCTTTGAACTCATCAAGTGTTAATTCATCTATGGCTTTATTGTTATCGATACAGTAGAGTACGAGTCTTCCGATTATTCCGTGAGCATCTCTAAATGGAACTCCATTCTTAACTAAGTAGTCAGCTGCATCAGTAGCATTTGTGAAACCGTTCATAGCGCTTGATTTCATATTTTCTTTGTTGAGCTTCATAGTGCTTATCATTCCGTTAAAGAGTGCGATGCATCCCTTAACTGTATCTATAGCATCGAAGGTAAGTTCCTTATCTTCCTGCATATCTTTGTTGTAAGCAAGCGGAATACCCTTCATGGTTGTTAGTATAGATACGAGTGCACCGTATACACGACCAGTTTTACCACGAACAAGCTCTGCAATATCTGGATTTTTCTTTTGAGGCATTATAGAGCTGCCTGTGCTATAAGCGTCATCGAGCTCAACAAATTGATATTCATTTGAGTTCCATATGATGATCTCTTCTGAAAATCTTGCAAGATGCATTGCTATAGTTGAAAGAGCGGATAGTAGCTCTATGATATAATCTCTATCAGATACGGAATCCATACTATTAAGTGTTGGTCCATAGAAATCAAGAAGCTCAGCTGTAAGCTTTCTATCTAGTGGATAAGTTGTACCTGCGAGAGCGCCTGCACCAAGTGGACAGTAGTTCATTCTGTCATAGATATCACACATTCTATCAAAATCTCTTTTAAACATTTCCATATAGGCGCCAACGTGGTGAGCAAATGTCACAGGCTGTGCCTTCTGCAAATGAGTAAAGCCTGGCATGTAAGTATCCAGATTATCTTTCATTAGAGAGTGAAGAGTAGTCATAAGGGTCTTTAGTTCTTCTTTGATATTCTCTATCTCATCTCTAGTATAGAGTCGCATATCAAGTGCAACCTGATCGTTACGGCTTCGACCTGTGTGAAGCTTCTTGCCAGTATCACCAATTCTATCGATAAGAGTTGCTTCTACAAAACTATGGATATCTTCATATTTTGATGATATTTCGAGCTTACCAGATTCAACATCGGAAAGTATTCCATTTAATCCATCAACTATAGCCTGGGACTCTTCCTTAGTAATAATTCCTGTCTCGCCAAGCATAGTGGCATGAGCTATACTTCCGCGGATATCCTGTCTATAGAACTTCTGATCAAATGATATAGAAGCGTTAAAGTTGTAAACGAGCTGGTCAGTCTCTTTAGTGAAACGACCTCCCCAAAGTTGTGCCATAATATATACCTCTTTTCTAAACACTGGCTTCTTCATGACTTAGATCAAATGATGCAAAAAATATATAAATATGATGCAATTATCATTTAATACTGATGTCTTTTAGAGGAAGAGTGCTTTTATAATCAACGTTAAATAGTTTAATACATAGTGAGTTGTGTGGCAAGAAACATTTTGTCAAAAAACTCAGTAGAGTTATTAAATTATTTTGTTGGAGTTTTTACTTTAATATTACTAATTTAGTTATGAAATCAAGCGCAAATAGTTGACATAATCCCCAAAAAATAACTAAATTAGTAATATTTACTCCTCAAACTCCTTGTATCGACTCTTTCTTTGAATGATTTTTGTGCAATATTACCTAATCTTTTTGTTGATTTATTACAAGAAATATGGTATTATTAAATCATCAAAAGAGAGAGTTATATAATAATACTTAAAAACCATCCTTTCACCGAAGAACCCAAGCATTTATTGCTTGGGTTTTTTCATTGTGTGATATTATGATTAGCACTCCTAGCTATTGAGTGCTAATTTTTCGTTGACATTTAATAATATTAGTCTTATTATTCTTTGAGGGTGCTTATTAACCCTAAACTAGATATATTACATTTTATAGAAAAGAGGCGTTTTTAATTATGGCAATACAAAAAGGAAATCTTTCAATTGATAGCGAGAACATCTTCCCAATTATTAAGAAATGGCTCTATTCAGATCATGATATATTTATTCGTGAGCTTATTTCTAACGGCGTAGATGCCATCACTAAGATGAAGAGACTTGATTCTATGGGTGAAGCTTCAGTAGAAGAAGGTACACACTTTATGGTTACTGTAACTTCTAGTCCATCTGAGAAGACTCTTACATTCCAGGATAATGGTATCGGTATGACTAAGGAAGAGGTTGAGAAGTATATTAACCAGATTGCATTTTCTGGTGCGGCTGATTTCCTTGAGAAATATAAGGATAAAGATCAGAGTGAGCAGATTATTGGTCATTTTGGTTTAGGTTTTTATTCAGCATTTATGGTCGCTGATAAAGTAACTATCGATACACTGTCATATCAGGATGGCGCAGAGTCTGTTCATTGGGAGAGTGATGGCGGACTTACTTATGAGATGAGTGAAGGAAATCGTCTTGAGCGCGGTACTACTATAACTCTTTATCTGTCTGAGGATTCACTTGAATTCGCAAATGAGTATAGAGTTAAAGAGGTTATAAATAAGTATTGCTCATTTATGCCTGTTGAGATTTACTATATAAATGAAGATAAGGCTAAGGAAGAAGCAAAGAAGGAGATTGAGGCTGAGGTTAAGTCTGAAGAAGACGAGTTCATCGGTGATGCGCCTAAGAAGGATGATAATGTTGTAGAGGCTGAAGAAAATAAGAAGGATGAGCCCAAACCTTTAAATGATATTAATCCTCTATGGACTAGAACACCTGCTGACTGCAAGGATGAGGATTATATTGATTTCTATCAGCATTTATTCCTTGATTTCAAAGAGCCTTTATTCTGGATTCATTTAAATATGGATTATCCTTTTAATCTTAAAGGTATTCTGTACTTCCCGAGAATAAATCCTAATATGGATAAGCTTGAGGGTACTGTTAAGTTGTATAACAATCAGGTATTCGTTGCTGATAATATAAAAGAGGTTATTCCTGAGTTCCTTCTTGTATTAAAGGGCGTTATTGATTGTCCAGATCTTCCACTGAATGTATCACGTTCAGCACTTCAGAACGATGGATTTGTTGCCAAGATATCTGACTACATTACAAAGAAGGTTGCTGATAAGCTTATCGGAATGTATAAGAACCATCGTGATAGATACGAAGAATTATGGGATGATCTTAGTCCATTTATCAAGTTTGGTTGCTTAAGAGATAACAAGTTTGATGAGAAGATGAAGGATCATATGATCTTCAAGAATCTTGAGGATAAATATATTACTCTTCCTGAGTATCTTGAAGCAGCTAAAGATACCCATGAGAATCAAGTATTCTATGTATCTGATGCTGAGACTCAGGCAAGATATATACAGATGTTTAAGGATGAGGGAATAGATGCTATATATCTGACACATAATATAGATAATCCTTACATTACTATGATGGAAGCAAGAGATGAGTCAGTTAAGTTCGCACGTATTGATTCTGACCTTAGTGCAAACTTTAAGGGCGAGGCTCTTTCGGAAGAGGATGAGAAGAAATATACAGATTCTCTTACAGAGACATTTAAGAAAGCTCTTGGAGTTGAGAATATTAAGATTAAGGTCGAATCTCTTAAGGACGAAAATGTATCATCCATGCTTACTCAGTCAGAGGCAGATCGTCGTATGGCTGAAATGATGAAGATGTATTCAGAAGCTGGAATGGGCGGCATGGGTATGAACCTTGGTCAGGATACAGAGACACTTGTACTTAATTCGAATAATAAACTGGTTAAGTATGTTCTTGATAATCCTGATGAAGAGATTACACCTACAATATGTTCACAGCTCTATGATCTCGCTGTACTGGCTAATAAACCACTTACAGCAGAAGAACTTACGAGATTCGTAGCAAGAAGCAACGAAATCCTAACAAAACTGATCTAACTCAAAATGAGTCACTTTTTACGTCCGACGTAAAAGGTGACTCATTTTCTTTTGCTTGAATATCGGGGTGGTGGTGTAGTAGAATAGCGCTTATAAAACATATAGGAGAAAGCTATAATGATATATAGTAATGTATTAGAAGCTGTCGGCCATACACCTATGGTAAGATTAAATAAAATGGCTGAAAAAGACAGCGCGGAGATTTTGGTTAAGTTTGAAGGTGTTAATATTGGTGGTTCTATAAAGACTAGGACTGCACTTAATATGATAAAGGCTGCTGAAAAGCAGGGGCTTATAAAAGAAGATACTATAATAGTTGAACCGACAAGTGGTAATCAAGGCATCGGTCTTGCTCTTGTTGGAGCAGTTAGAGGTTATAAGACAATCATTATCATGCCGGACTCAGTAAGTGAGGAACGTCGTAAGATAGTTAAGCATTATGGAGCTGAAGTTATTCTTATTCATGACGATGGCAATATTGGTAAATGTATAGATGAATGTCTTCAAACTGCAATTCGTATGCAGGAAGAGAATCCTAAGGTGTTCGTACCTCAGCAGTTTTCAAATATAAATAATCCTAAGGCTCATAAGAATCATACTGCTCTTGAGATAATGGAGCAGGTTGCGGGACCTATTGATGGATTTTGTTCAGGTATAGGTACTGGTGGAACTATAACAGGTATAGGCGAGGTTCTTAAGGCTCAGTATCCTGATATAGAGATTTGGGCTGTTGAACCTGAAAATGCTGCTATACTTGCCGGTGGAAATATTGGTACTCATTTACAGATGGGAATTGGCGATGGAATCATTCCTGACATTCTTAATCAGGAAATATATGACGTTATATATGTTGTAACAGATGAGGAAGCTATCTCTACAGCTCAGCGCCTTGCTAGAGAAGAGGGCTTACTTTGTGGTATATCCAGTGGTACAAATGTAGCTGCTGCCATTAAGCTTGCTAAGAAGCTTGGTCCTGGTAAGACTGTAGTTACTGTACTTCCTGACACTGCTGAGAGATATTTCTCTACGCCACTTTTTGAAGAGTAACATTTGAAATGGAGACTAATATAATGTGGGATAATATAATTAAAAATATCTTTGCTCAAAATCAGAAGTTTATTACATCTAATGATGATGATGGTAAACTCGCTGGAATGCTTCTCAGTAAGTATCTTAATTGGGAATTTGCTGGGCTCTGTGATTATAGCGGACAGGAGAGTGATGAAATCTGGCTTGTTGATCCAGATTTTGATCTTGTAGATGCTGTATTTGTTGGAGTTCCAGTTGCTGATCCTGATATTTCTTGCATAGATACACATTTTGTTGCACCAGATGAGGCCTTTATTGATACTTATATAGATAGTGGTAATAAGATCAATCCAAATGTTATGAATGGTCTTGTTCGTTGGAATGACGATAATTCAAGTGATTTCGACAAGAAGTATTCATTTGGAACTACTCATTTTATAGCAGAGACTCTTATAAAACTTGGATTAATTACTGAAGATATACTCATAAAGGTGGATGAAGTTTTAGATTCTATATCTGATTCTGATTCGAATTCTATATCTGATTCAAAAATAGAAGAGTTTGCTAAAGCAAATGATATTCCTTTATTACCATCTGCTGAAATGGTTCCATTTGAGGGGCTTAATGGTAAGAAGGATGCGGTTCATAAAGCGGTGCTTAATAATGTAATAAATGTTTATGACACATTTGCCTTTTCTTTCGATAGTAATTATACGATATCATTTACCGTCTATGAGTAACTTAATAACACTTTTATATTATATAATAATATCATATAAAGAGGTATTGGGATGCAGACGGGGATAAGTGCAAATCATGGGGATTTTGATACTCGTTCCATGATAATTATTGGAATAGTTGTTATTCTCTTTTCCTTCATTTTTATCGGAGTTTCGATTATCATTAAAGCTTTTGGGAATAGAAAACGAACTATATGTAGTGTGTTGACTCGGGCGGAAGTTATCTCATTTGTTTCAGAACGTCGCATTCACGGTGTTAAAAGAGATCCGAGGATGCGTGAACTTGTAACACCTCTTGTAAGATACTTCGTAAATGGTTTTGAAGTGAGAGCTCATTCAAATGTTTATATGAAACCATGTCCTTATAAAATCGGAGACATGATTTCGATTAGATATAATCCGGAAAAACCGGATCAGATGATGTTAGATAATAATTCTACTACTAAAATTATCTGTACTGTCTTTTTATTAGTTGGAATAATAATATCGCTTGTTGGATTTATTGTTCTTCTGTTGGGGTGTATACTATAGAGACTTAGGGGGGTATAATGAAGTTAAATTACAAGACTACTATTCTTATAGGCCTTGCATTTATGTCGATCACTGCGTTCTGGCAGTTATACGACAACGTCATACCACTTCTTTTGACTAATACATTTCATCTTAATGAAACAATCTCTGGTGCGATTATGGCAGCAGACAACATCTTAGCATTATTCTTGCTTCCATTTTTCGGAAGATTATCAGATAAGACTAATACTCCAATAGGAAAACGTATGCCATTTATTTTAGGTGGAACTTTTGTATCTGTCATGTTACTTAATGTCCTTCCAGTTATAGAAAATGGATATGCAGCAGGAGGAGCATGGCCTATATTTAGCTTTGGTTTCTTCGTATTCCTGCTTGGGTTACTTCTGTTTACAATGTCTACTTATCGTTCTCCGGCAGTTGCGCTCATGCCGGATGTTACGCCAAAACCTCTTAGATCAAGAGGAAATGCAATCATCAACTTGATGGGGGCCGGTGGCGGAATAATATATCTTATCTATGCCAGCGTAATGTATCCAAAATCAAAGATAGCGGGGCTTGATCATGTTAATTATCGTCCGCTCTTTATCTTTGTATCAGCCTTCATGTTTATTTGTATCATTATTATGAAGCTGACTGTAAATGAACCAAAGCTCGCTGCAGAGAATGAAAAGATTGAAAAGGAACATCCTGAGTGGGACTTGACTCTAGAAGATGAAAAAGGGGAGAGTACTGGAAAACTACCTAAAGATGTAATGCGCTCTATGCTTTTCCTTCTTACATCAATAATGCTGTGGTTTATAGGATATAATGCTGTGACCACATGGTTTACAACTTATATTTCAAATATAATGGGCGAAGGTCTCGGTGGAGCGTCGACTTGCTTCCTCATTGCAAATGTTGGAGCTATCATTTCATATATTCCTATAGGGCATCTTGCCTCTAAGATTGGTAGAAAGAAGTCGATTTACTTCGGAACTTTACTTCTTACATTAACATTTGGCTTATGTTTTGTGCTTACTACTACATCGGATCATGTTACGATTCCAATGTATATCGTATTTGCTCTTGTTGGACTTGCCTGGGCGGCGATAAATGTTAATTCACTTCCGATGGTGGTTGAAATGTGTCGCGGGGCGGATGCTGGTAAGTTCACAGGATATTATTATACGGCATCGATGGCGGGACAGGTTATCACACCAATTATGGCTGGTTTCCTTATGAGAAATGTGAGCTATAAGATACTATTTATCTATGCGACATTATTCGTATTCGTTAGTTTTATAACTATGACACAGGTAAAACATGGTGATGTTAAGGCTACTGCCTCAAGTGGTCTTGATGCATTTGGAGATATGGATTAGGAGTATTAGATATGGATGATAATCAAAGAAATGAGTTTGGAATTTCAGGAAATCCTGAACAGCAGTGGTATAACCAGCAACAGCAATATAGTCAGCAGGGATATTACCAGCAACAGCAATATAGTCAGCAGGGGTATTACCAGCAACCACAATATAGTCAGCAGGTATATAATCAGCAACCACCATTTTATCAGCCTTCACCTTCGAATATTCCTCGCGATGATGCTGGCAAGACGCTTGGTATATTATCTATTATATTCGGTTTATTCATTGCGCCTGTTGGTCTTATTCTTTCTATAGTAGGACTTGTTAAAGCTTCAAAGAATACTAATAACAATTTTCCGACTGTACTTAATTTTATAGGATTAGGTTTATCTGGTTTTGTTATAGTTATATATGTAATTGTATATGCATGGATTTTTGGAATATTTGCTTATAGTTATAATTCTGTATCTGGTTCGCACGAATCAAGCACAACTAGTAGTTATCATGGCATTGATGATGACGATGATCATAGTAGTACTGTGTTATCGCCAACCACTAGTGAGTCAACCACAGAAGTAACAACAGAATCTACTACTGAAACGACTGCAGAAGCAACGATAGAATCTACTACGGAAGAAGATACTAGTGATGCTTCAGGTTCTTCGAATAATAATGATTTATATAGTGAAAAGTATGATGATACCGATGAATCCTACATAGGAACATACCCAGAACCTTCTGGATGTCAAAGAGTAGGAGATTCGGTTCAGGGATATATATCAATACCGGAAAAATATGTAACTTTCGTGGAATCAGGTGGTTATAATTCCTCTCTCTTGGGGCATCAGCAGTATGCATACGGTATGCTAGATGTAATAACTCATTATACTTATTCGCCTGAATCTGTTGGAAAAGTCGATACATTTGTTGAAGGTATGCAGAGTACCTTTGCTAAAAGTGCTACTTCTTGTGAAATCTATAATGCTACATTTGGTAGTCATAAAGGATTTATGTTATATGGGGAATATAGCGATGGAGCAGTGCTGCGAGCATTTATCTTTAAAGATGAGGCAGGAAATATACAGTATATATGTGTAGAAGGTCTTAATGATGAATATGCCGATATCTACAAATATGTATTTAGCAATTATTCACTAACAAATTGATACTTAAAATGAGTCACCTTTACGTCGGACGTAGTTGTTGACTCAAAAATGAGTCACCTTTACGTCCGACGTAGCAGGTGACTCATTTTTTGTTTGAGGTGATTTAGACGTATGTAAAATGTAGTTTGCCTTTGGCTGCGTATTTCTTTGCTTTTGCGTCATACATTTTAACATCAGCATCTTTGACGGCCTGAGTTATATCGAAATCTTCGTTGAGGGTTGTGGTGATATAACCACAACTTGTTTCGACTTTGTAAGGTCGGCCTGACATCTCATTATAATTCTTTAGAAATGTATCAATATTTGTAATTATTTCCTTAGGGGTGCATTCTCCAAAGATAACTGAGAATACTTCATCTCCACCGAATCGTGTTGAAAGACTGTTCTCCGGAACCGCACTGAAGAGTGCTTTTGCAACTTTCTCAATAGCATTATCACCTTCAGCGTGACCGAAATGATCATTAATATATTTAAGCCCATCAAGATCCGACATAATAATTGTTATCTCAGAGTTACCGTACGTGCCCTTCTGACATATTCTCTTAAACTCATTTAAGAATCCCATTCTGTTAAGTAGCCCGGTCAGTGGATTGTGTCGGTACATTTCATCCATTTGCTTAAGAAGAGTTCTTTGATACTCCATATTTATATATCCGCCGATTCCGTTGCTTATAGAGCTGGTGATTTGCATAGTATTAGAATAATTATTGATATAACTATTTGGAAAATGATAACAAACAAAACCAAATGATTTATTCATAATATTTAATGAGTTAAATATCAGCGGGTATTCTGACTTTGTGAGTTCAAGTATTCTATCTCTGATAGAAGGAGTTAGTATAGTTTCGGTACTATATGGATCACCATCAGGCAATTCAAATGTATCTTCTTTATATTTTTCTGAATAATCAGCGTCATATATTAATACAAAATCTTTCTTTGAGTTTGCTTCCTCTCCAAAATAGTTTTCGCCATTTAGTGCATTTCGGTCGACCACGCAGAGAGAATGCTCTGTTTTATAGCATTCTAGGTGAGTGAGCATTTCTCCGATGTTCTGACTTGTTGACATGTATGAAGACATCATTTGCAGAACACGGTTGTCATCGTTATGCCTTGAAAAGCTTTCGCGGAACCAATCTCGAAGTGTATCAGGATGGGAAGCGTATTCATGGCAACCGCAAGATTCATTTGGGATTAGTTTAGGTGTTATATATATGTTCTCGAGTTCGTTAAATCTTGGTTGCTTTAATATAAGATCCGCTGTAGCATTGGCGAGAAGCATGATGTCGCAGCTGGTTGAGGATATCATAGGAGATGCGAAGTATATTGCCTCATATCCATCAAAACCTGAAATGATAATATCCTCGGGAACTTTGTAACCAGCTTCCTGCATCATTTCCGATACAGTTATGGCCATAGCATCATTTGCGCATATAATCGCTTCAGGAAGATTATCTCTTTTCAATAGTTTCTCTGTTGCTTCGCGGCAAGGGTCCGACCAGAAATACCCATAGCTAATCATTGAATCATCAAAAGAAATGTTATTATCCTGAAGAACTTTTTTAAATACTTCGATACGACGATTTGAGAACTCGTTATCTGGCTGACCAGCCATCATATGTGGACGTTTGATATTATGCTCTTCAATAATATGACGACAGATAAGCTCGAATCCTTTATCGTATTCAAATTGAATATTCGATGCATTACTGTAATGTCCATCGCATACAATAGCAGGAACATTAGCTTTTCTGGCAGATTCTATGATTTTATTTGTTACATTATGGCTCTTTATCTTTTCATCCATTATCACAACAGCTTCGATACTGTCATAAGGAATTATATCAAAGACAAACTTCTCGGCGGCCGGTCTATCCTCGTCCCAATAAATGTCGGAATTAATTGCAAATATAAGAAGAGAATAGTCCTCTTTGTGGAGCCTCTCATTTAATCTTTCAATATATCCGTGAATCTGGGGATCATATATACGAGATGTACATAGAGCGATAAGTTTTTTCTTCATAAGTAAATACCCGATATTATAACTAAATCAAACTATAAGATAAAATGACATTGAGTTATCAAAACTCTAGAAGAATTGCCCCCGTACTCCTAGATAATTCAAGTATAAAGGTTTGCAGAAAAACAGTCAATAAAACATATTTTTCTAAATTCACTAAATAAAGAGCTCTAATTAATCAGAATTAAACTTTTCTTAAAGACTTATTCTGAAATATATTATAAAATGAGTTGCAAAGAAATCTGATAAATAAATAATTTATTGAAAATATAAACTCGGTAAAACTATTGACTCAGAAAAATAATGAGAGGTATGACAGAATATGAAAAAATTATTAGGTAAAAAGATGGTTAAAAGGACATTTGCAACAATTCTTGCTGTTACAATGATGATTTCTGCTAGTGGATGTGGAAATAAAGTACCGAAGGATTGGTACGGCGAGGTACGTGACTATTACACAGCTGCATTTAAAGATGATTGGTCACATGATGTCAAACAGATCATTATGAAAGATGAATATAAAGATAAGTCACTGAAGTTTGGTTATTATATAATTGATCTTGATAAAGATGGAACCGATGAGTTCCTGGTTGGATATGATAACGGTACTAAACCAACAGTATTCACAGATATCTTTATCTATCATTCAGACTTTGGTCCACATGATATCTTTAGCGGTGGTGGAGACGTATATTATTATCTCTGTTCAGACAATACCATATATGAAGAGTTCTATATGGGCAAAGAACCAATGACTCAGTATCTAAAATGTCAGGCTGGTTCAAACAATTCATTTCTTGTAGTCGAGGATGGCGGTGAACCGATCAAAGTATCACTTACATATTTCGAGTAATTATCTAATAAGCATAAATTAAGTATAGAAAAAGTATAGAAAAAGTATAATAAAGTTTAAAACAAGTACCTTCCTTACCATATGGTAAAGAGGGTACTTTTGTTTTGAATATTACGTATATTTTCGGCTATATGATGTCTTTAGTTGAAGTAGTCACCCGTTTTAAGAAATTATGTAAACTATTTTTCTTAAATAATACTTTATTTAGGCTATATGATGATAAAGCTTAGAGGAGTCACCCGTAAATCTTTGCTTGACGGGTGACTATATCTGAAAATAATAGCATATAGCCGAAAGGTCATTTAGGGATTGGATTTATACTATTTTTTTGCGTTACAAAACAGTCTTTTGAGTTTTTTGAATTATATGTTAGAATAACTAACTAGTAATATTATAAGTTAGATATTCTACTAGTAATGTTATAAGTTAGATATTCTAACTAGTATTGTTTATGTAAGTGATGGAGGTTTTATTATGAGTACTTACGATTTAGCTAAAGTTGTTGTTTTCAGTTTTTTTATCATCCTTGGTCTTGTTATGGTAATAGCTCCAAAGGCTTGTACTAAGAAGGAAAATCGTGATAATCCTGAAGAGGTTTCTAGAGTCAGAAAAGTTGGATTCTTTGAAATTGGATGCGGCGTTATTCTCATTATTCTTAACTTTGTTTTCTAAAAATATTCTAAATAAATTTTAAAAATATAGAAATTATCTAGAAATATATTTATGTGCTAATTTATATATTGATTTATATATTGATAAAGATAATTATTTGAAATAGAGAGGTTATTCAATGAAGAAATATACTAGTTTTATGATATCTCTAATAACGCTTGTTTTATTCACTGTGCTTTCATTTGGTATAAATGCTAATGCTGCTGAGGAAGGCTGGATTAAGTCTTCGAGTGGCGGTTGGTGGTATCAGTATTCTGATGGCACATATGCTAAAAACGAATATATAGATGGATACTGGATTAATGCAAACGGTTGGTATACTAGCGGATGGTACGGAAAGTGGAAGAACAATTCGACCGGCTGGTGGTTCGAGGATGGAAAGTGGTATCCAACTAACCAGTGGCTCAAGATTGATAAGAAATGGTATCATTTCAATTCATCTGGATATATGGACTCAAAGAAATGGATTGGAACTTATTATGTAGGTGAAGATGGTGCCTGGATTGATGGATATAAAAATGAAGACGGTTCTGTTGGTGCAGGTAAAGGAAATGGAGCAGGTAAGACAGTTGTTATAGATCCTGGCCATTCATCAGTTGTTGCATCTGGAACTGAACCTCTTGGTCCGGGTTCTTCAGAGACAAAGGCTAAGGATAGTGGCGGAACAAAGGGTGTATCTACAGGTATATACGAATATCAGCTCACTATGACTATGGCAGAAAAGCTTAAGACAGAGCTTGAGTCACGTGGTTATAACGTTATTCTTACCAGAAGTGATAATAATACCCCGATGTCATGCAAGGATAGAGCTGAAGTTTCTAACACAAATAATGCAGACGCTTATATAAGACTTCATGCGGATGGGTCAGATAGTAGTTCGGCGAGAGGCGCGATGACTATCTGTATAACTTCCTCGAATCCTTATATATCAAGTATGTATAGTGAGTGTAAGAAACTTTCTACATGCGTTCTTGATTCATATTGTTCAGCTACTGGGTATAAGAATCGAGGCGTATGGGAGACAGATTCTATGTCAGGTAATAACTGGAGTAAGGTTCCAACGACTCTTATAGAAATGGGATTTATGACGAACCCTACCGAAGATACCCAGATGAATGATTCAAGTTTCCAGAATACTATGGTTACTGGTATTGCAAATGGTATTGACAAATACTTTGAATAATAAGTCGATATAATGTATAATAATACAGTTTAAAATATAGTTACATATGTAATGTACTTCGAATAGTACATACAAAAGAGGAATATTATGAAGATCTATAATACTAAAACAAGACGTAAAGAAGAATTTAAACCTATAAATGAAGGAAAGGTCGGTATATATGTATGCGGACCTACTGTTTATGATTATATTCATATCGGTAATGCTCGTCCTATGATCGTATTTGATACACTTAGAAGATACTTTGAGCATAAAGGCTACGAAGTTAATTATGTATCAAACTTTACTGATGTAGAAGATAAGATAATCAAGCGTTCATTAGAAGAAGGAATCTCAGCAAGTGAGGTTTCAGAAAAATATATCGCTGAATGCAAGAAGGATATGGAGGCTCTTAATGTAAGACCTGCAACAACACATCCTCAGGCTACTCAGGAGATTCCTGAAATGATTCAAATGGTTCAGACTCTTATAGATAAGGGGCATGCTTATGAGAAGAATGGAACAGTTTACTTCAGAGTTAGAAGTTTTGCTCCATATGGCAAGCTATCTCATAAGAAGATAGATGACCTTGAGTCAGGACATAGAGCTGATTCTCATGCTCTTAAGGTTACAGGAGAGGATGAGAAGGAAGATGCCCTTGATTTTGTTCTCTGGAAGCCAAAGAAAGAAGGAGAACCATTCTGGAAATCACCATGGAGTGAAGGAAGACCAGGCTGGCATCTTGAGTGCTCATGCATGTCTAAAAAGTACGTTGGTGATACTATAGATATTCACGCTGGTGGCGAAGATCTTATCTTCCCTCATCATGAAAATGAGATTGCTCAGAGTGAAGCAGCAAATGGTGTTGAGTTTGCTAACTACTGGATGCATAATGCATTTCTTAAGATAAATGGAGATAAGATGTCAAAGTCTCTTGGTAATTTCTTTACTGTTAGAGACATTTGCCAGAAGTATGATCCACAAGTATTCAGATTCTTCATGCTATCAGCTCAGTATAGAACGCCACTTAACTTCTCACAGGATCTTATAGAAGATGCTTCTCGTGGTCTTGATAGAATATTAAATGGAGCTGAGAAGCTCAAGGAAATCGCTGATAAGAAGAATGGTCGTTTCATCATGGATGAAGAGCAGCGTATTCTTGAAGAGGAAATGCCAAAGTTTATTGAGCGATTTGATGCAGCTATGGATGATGACCTTAATACTGCAGATGCAATCTCAGTTATCTTCGAACTTGTAAGATTTACAAATGCTAATACTAATGAGAAATCTTCATCTAATTTTGCTGATTGCTTATATAAGGTATTATTTGAACTTTGTGATACAGTACTTGGTATTCATATAGAAAGAAAAGCGGTTGATATAGCTGCAGATGATGTTGCTGAGATTGAAGCTCTTATAGCTGAGAGAACAGCTGCTAAGAAAGAAAAGAACTTTGCTAAAGCTGATGAGATAAGAGCAAAGCTTCTTGACATGGGAATTGTATTAGAGGATACAAGAGAGGGTGTTAAGTGGAAGAAAGCTTAGTAAAAATGTATTCACCTCTTGCTCTTGCCTATATAGGTGATAGCATCTATGATCTTATGGTGAAGAAGCATTTCGTGATAAAGTCCAATATGCAACCTGAGAAGTATCACAAGGTGGTTACTTCTATAGTATCTGCAAATGCTCAGTCGGCATTTATCGATTCATATATGGATAAACTTACAGAAAAAGAACAGGCTGTATATAAGAGAGGACGCAATTCTTCTCCGCATACTAAAGCTAAAAATGCTTCTCTTGAGAATTATCTTAAAGCTACAGGCTTTGAAGCGGTACTTGGATATCTTTATCTTTCCGAACAGGAAGATAGACTTAAAGAAATAATCGATGAATCTATTAACTTTGTAGTATTAAAAGTTTAAGAGGAATTATGGCGTACAAAATATTTGGAAATAATATGACAGAATTACATACCGAAGAGCTGAAGACTCCTGGTGTGAAGAGCTCAAACGATGATAAGAAGTCTTCTTCAAATGATAGACTTGAAGGAAGAAATTCTGTAATGGAAGCAATCCGTGCAGGAAGAACTATTGATAAGGTTTATATCCAGGATGGACTTAAGGACAATACAATATCTAGAATCATATCTAAACTTAAGGGAACTGGAACTCTTATATCATTTGTAAAGAAAGAGCGTCTTGATAGTATGTCTGAAACAGGACATCATCAGGGAATTATCGCACAGACTACTTCTTATGAATATTCTGAGATAGAAGATATATTTGAGCTTGCCAAGAAGAAACATGAGCCACCATTTATTATCATTCTTGATGAGATAGTGGATCCTCATAATCTTGGCGCTATTATTAGAACTGCAAATATAGCTGGTGCTCACGGTGTTATTATACCAAAGCATAATGCCACTGGTCTTACAGCTACAGTTGTAAGAGCTTCAGCAGGCGCTATTAATTTTACACCAGTTGTTAAGGTTACAAATATTTCTAAGACTATTGAAGAACTTAAAGGTCGCGGCCTATGGTTTGCCTGTGCTGATATGGGCGGTGAAGAGATGTATAAATGTAATCTTACCGGTGCCATAGGACTTGTTATTGGAAATGAAGGTTCTGGTGTCTCAAGACTTGTTAAAGAAAAATGTGACTATATCGTATCTATTCCAATGAAGGGCGATATTGAATCTCTTAATGCTTCAGTAGCTGCTGGAATACTTGCTTACGAGATAGTACGTCAAAGACTTAGTATGTAAATAGATTTATAGATTGAGGTTATATTTATGACAAAATATGAGATGTTATCAGATGATGATCTGATAAGACTTTCTAGAATGGGTGATAGAAATGCTGAAGAGTTTCTTCTCGACAGTTATCGCCCGATGATTCTTCATATGACAAGACAGCTTCATCTTCAGCATATAAATGATGCTGATATAGAAGACTTCATGCAGGAAGGCATGATTGGACTTTTTAATGCTATGCGTGATTATGATCTGGAGTCTGAAGCTTCATTTAGTACATTTGCGCATATTTGCGTAGCTAATAATATGAAGAATGCGCTTACATATGCTAATAGAAAGAAACATCTTCCATTAAAGAATTATGTTCATTTTGATTACTTTGGCGAAGACTCAGAGAAACATACAAATGATTCGCTTGTAAGTGATTATGGTGCTAATAATCCTGAACAGCTCATTCTTAAAGATGAAGACATCAAGAGAATGTATGCAGAAATGGAAGAGAAGCTCAGCACTATGGAGAAGAAGGTCGTATCTTTATATCTGAGTGGATATTCTAGAAAAGAAATGGCAAGCACACTCGGTAAATCAGAGAAATCAATCGACAATGCACTTACGAGAATTAGAAACAAATTAAAAGGTTGATTCTCATGAAATTATGTTAATTATATGATATGAATTACCCCTTATTATATGACTTGACACTTTAGGGCATTTCAAGTAAGATATATGAGTTTCAAGCTAATATAGCTCAGTCGGTAGAGCGCAACATCGGTAATGTTGAGGTCACGGGTTCGATTCCCGTTATTAGCTTTTAATGCCCTGACAAGTATATTTGTCAGGGCTTTCTTCTATAATAGGCAATAGGTAGACAAGGAGTACTAGTTAATGAATATCAGCTTTAAGAAAAATAGAATAATCGCTGTTATTCTCGCTATGTTTATTATCGCATCATCAGTACTTGGCATTTTTGGCAAGATAGACTCTTATGCAGAGGATGTTTCAATTGTTCTCGCTATCTGGCCAACGGATGTTCAGGTTGGTGATGCCGTTACAGCTACAGTAACAATAACTGGCGAGAGCCTTGGCGAGTTTGATATCTTCCTGGAGTTTCCTGATGATATACTTCAATATACCGATGGGGATTCTTCTGGTACCATAGAGATAATGGGCAGTGGAACAAAGACTCTTACTTATAATTTTAAGGCTATTGCAAATGGCGAAGGCAAGATTCAAACCAGCGGCTACAAGATATATGACGTAAATGGAACTCAGTTATCTGTTGTTCATGCCGGCGGTAATATTATGGTTGGCGAGACAACTTCTACTGAAGATACCATTAAGATTGGTAATGATACATATACCCTGGTAAATGACAGAAGACTGCCTACACCACCTGAAGGATATACTATCTCTTCAGTAACTTATAATGATAAGGAAATCTACGCTTACCAGTCACCAACTCAGAATATCAAGGTGGTTTGCCTCCAGAATGATGAATGGGAGCAGAAGTGGTTTATATATGATGAGAAGAAGAAAGAATTTTCTCCTTTTGTTGAATATTCGCTAGACGGCACTAAGTATGTAATAATCAATAAACCTGATGATGTAGAGATACCTGAATGGTATTCACAAACTAGTCTTACATTATCTGATTGTCAGTTGGTTGCATATACTGATAATTCAGATAGCGGCTTATATCTTGTATATGCTCTTAATTCAACTGGCAAAGCTGGATTATATTTCTTTGATACAGATGAAGGAAGTATCATAAGATATGACGCTATAGAAACTCTTGTGGATTATGAGCTTTCACAGAATACTGAGGAACAGATTGCAAATGAAACTTCTGGAGATGCAGAAGTTGAGAAGACTATAGCAACACCATTGATTCCTCAAACAGAAGCACCAGCTGAAGAAGACGAAGGATTCTTTACTAAGTCTATTCTTAAGAAACTTCTTTATATGATGGTAATTCTTTTCATTATCATGTGCGTCGTAGTAATCATTTTGATTATCAGAAATGGAATGCTGCAGAGTCAGCTTTACGGCGAGGATTATGATGATGAAGATGACGATATAGTTGAAAAAGCTCGAAAAGATGCTCAGAAGACTGCAGATGAAGAGTCAAAAGATGAATCAAGTGATCCTATGACTCAGAATCAGATTAAAACTGGAAAGAGTAATAGCTACGACGTAAATGAGGATACAGGTGAGATACTTCTTGTCGAAGCAGCTGACAACAATTCTGGAGTAAATGTACCTCCAGCCGAGGATAATGATCCCGATAAGATTGAGAAAGCTATGGCCGAAAGACCATATGGCTATGATTCAGCCTTTGATGTTGTATCTGTAGATGAAGCTCCTGAAGGCGAGCATGTCTATAGAGAACCAGAACCTGATAATGACTTATTTGTTGATCCTTCTAAGTTCGATAAGGAACTTGAGAGAAAGAATCTGAATGCAAAGAATAAGCTTCGTGCTATAGCTGAAGCTGATAAGATTGCAGAGACTTCCGAGGATAAGACTGAAGAGATAACAGAAACTATTCAAGAGGTTCAGGAAAGCCTTAAGTCTCTTGGTGTAAATACAGATGGATTTACTGATACAGATGAACCTGTAGATGATACAGCTGTTATTAGTGACGATAATGATAACGAGGAACAAGAAGGAATGTTTACATTCCTCAGTAAGAGAAAGAAGAATCGTAAGAATCGTCGGGGGAGAAAGAGGAAGGAAGCTGAGCAACAAGTTGCAGTAGAGAGTGCTGAAGATGCATTTAAACTTGTTGAAGAAACACCTGATAACCAGGTTGAGGATATTCCTCTTCAGACTGCTGCTGATACTGCAAATACTGTAAAACCTGTTATAAAGAAGAATAATACACCACAGAAGGTGGCACTTCCAAGTATGGATGACGAGGAAGATGAATAAATAGGAGGACATATTATGTCAGAAGAAAATATCTCAAGGAACTTTATCGAGAATATCATTGATAAAGATCTTGAAGAAGGAAAATATACTAAGATAGTTACTAGGTTTCCACCAGAACCAAATGGCTATCTTCATATAGGACATGCTAAGTCTATACTTCTTAACTATGGACTTGCCTGTGAATATAATGGACAGTTTAATCTTAGATTTGATGATACTAATCCTACTAAAGAGAAGGAAGAGTTTGTTGATTCTATTATAGAAGATGTTAAGTGGCTTGGTGCTGATTTTAGAGGAGAGGTTCTCTATGCATCTAACTATTTTGATCAGATGTATGAGGCTGCTATAAAGCTTATCAAAAAGGGTAAGGCTTATGTTGATGACCTCTCAGCTGAAGAAATCCGTGAATATAGAGGAACTCTTACAGAGCCAGGTAAGAATAGTCCATTTAGAGATCGTTCCATCGAAGAAAACCTCCAGCTTTTTGAGGATATGAAGGCTGGAAAGTTCGAGGATGGCTCTAAGGTTCTTCGTGCTAAGATAGACATGGCTTCACCTAACATCAATATGCGTGATCCGGTTATCTATCGAATAGCTCGAATGACACATCATAATACAGGTGATAAATGGTGCATTTACCCTATGTATGACTTTGCTCATCCTATTGAGGATGCAATCGAAGGCGTTACACATAGTATCTGTACTCTTGAGTTTGAGGATCATAGACCTCTATATAACTGGGTTGTTGAGGAACTGGAGTATCCATTCCCACCTAAGCAGATTGAGTTCTCAAAGCTCTATCTTACAAATGTTGTTACTGGTAAGAGATATATAAAGAAACTCGTTGAGGATGGAGTGGTTGATGGATGGGATGACCCAAGACTTGTATCCCTTGCAGCTCTTCGTCGTCGTGGATTTACTCCAAGCTCACTTAAGACATTTATGGAGCTGGCTGGAGTATCGAAGTCACAGAGTTCATGCGACTATGCAATGCTTGAATATTGTATTAGAGAAGATCTGAAGCCAGTTGCACCACGTTACATGGGTGTTCTTCGTCCTATAAAGCTTGTTATCGACAATTATCCAGAAGGACAGATTGAAGAGTTTGATATAGAGAATAATGCTGATAATGAGACAAGTGGAACACGTAAGATAACATTTTCACGTGAGCTTTATGTTGAGGCTGATGACTTTATGGAGGAACCTCCTAAGAAGTATTTCCGTCTCTTCCCTGGAAATGAAGTAAGACTTAAAGGTGCTTATTTTGTTAAATGTACTGGTTGCGAGAAAGATGCTGATGGAAATGTAACAGTTATCCATGCCACATATGACCCTGAGACTCGTTCCGGAAGCGGATTTGAAGGACGTAAGGTTAAGGGAACTATCCATTGGGTAAATGCCGCAGATTGTCTCGATGCAGAAGTTCGACTCTATGAGAATCTTATAGATGAAGAAAAGGGTAAGTTAAATGAAGACGGAACCCTTAACTTTAATCCTAATTCACTTGAGATTATTGAGCACGCTAAGCTTGAGAAGGCATCATCTGATCTTAAGCCTGGTGACCACGTACAGTTTATCCGTAATGGATACTTCTGCGTAGATACAAAAGATACAACTGAGACCCACAAGGTCTTCAATAGAGTAGTTGGACTTAAGTCTTCCTACAAACCATCGTAAAAAGCTTGTTGGAGCAATAACTTATTATAGAATCCTAGCTGCTCCGCACTAGCAAATATGAGGAAATTGATATGAACATTAATTACGTACTTGAAAATGTAAAAGATTTCCATCTTAAAGATGTGCTTGAATGTGGACAGTGCTTCCATTTCCAGAGAACGGATATGGGCCTGAATCCAGGAGAGTTTGAATATGATATCGTCTATCGTGACAGGGTTCTTCATATAAAGGAAGAGCCTGACACAGATGGCGTAAAACTTATCTTTGAAAATACTGAGGATTGGGAGTTCCAAACTATCTGGCGTGAATACTTTGATCTTGATAGAGATTATTCAAAGATTAAAGAGAAGATTATCGCAGCTGATCCTAGACTCGAAGAAATAGTTGAAGAAAACAGCGGAATCAGGATTCTTAATCAGGATTTCTTCGAAACTCTCATTTCATTTATCATTTCTCAAAACAAGCAGATTCCACAAATTAAGCAGGTGGTAAATAATCTCTCATCTGAGCTTGGAACAAAGTTTGATGTAACAATGATCAACAGATTCGGTTCGGAGTTTGATGCATTTTTCCCAAATGTTGAACAGCTTCATAATGCCACCGAAGAAGAGGTTAGAGCATCCAAATGTGGATTTAGAGCTCCATATATCAAGGATGCTGCCGAGAAAGTCTATACAGGTGAGATATCAGAGGAAATGCTGCTTCGTATGGATACCGATGAAGCCCGTCAGAAACTTATGACTATTCATGGCGTTGGCGAAAAGGTTGCAAACTGCGTTCTTCTTTTTGGACTTGGCAGAACTGAAAGCTTTCCAGTCGATGTTTGGATGAAGCGTATATGCGAATATCTTTACTTTGATGGAGATACTCCAAAACAGGAGATAGAGGCTGCTATGATGGATAAATATGGCGATGTTGCAGGCTATGCACAGCAGTATCTATTTATGTATGGACAAAAACATAGAATTGGTGCAAAAACGTGACATTTGTGAATCATTCACAATTGCCACGTTTTTTTTAAATTAACACTTGATTTTTTATATATATGATGTACAATATACATTGTGTTAGCACTCTGAGTAAATGAGTGCTAAATCAGAAAACTATATTCAGTTAGGAGGAATGTAAAATGAATATTAAACCATTAGGTGACAGAGTAGTTCTTAAGGCTGCTGAAAAAGAAGAGAAGACATCTTCAGGAATCATCCTTACAGGAAATGCTCAGGAGAAACCATCATATTCAGAGGTTGTTGCTGTAGGACCTGGAAAGGTTGATGACAACGGTAAACTTATCCCTATGAACGTTGAAGTTGGTCAGAAGGTTATCTTCCAGCAGTATGCAGGTTCAACTGTAAAGATGGGAGAAGAGGAATATACTATAGTATCACAGGACAGCATTCTTGCAGTCGTAGAATAAAATGGAGGCGAATTAAATTATGGCAAAAGAGATTAAGTACGGTGCTGAGGCTAGAAAGGCACTTGAATCTGGAGTAAATCAGCTTGCTGATACAGTTAGAGTAACACTTGGTCCTAAGGGACGTAATGTAGTTCTTGCAAAGTCTTACGGTTCACCACTCATCACTAATGATGGTGTTACAATCGCTAAGGAAATCGAGCTTGAAGATGCATTTGAGAATATGGGTGCTGCAGTAGTTAAGGAAGTTGCTACAAAGACAAATGATGTAGCTGGTGATGGTACTACAACAGCAACAGTTCTTGCACAGGCTATGATCAATGAAGGTATGAAGAACCTCGCTGCAGGTGCTAACCCAATCGTTCTTCGTAAGGGTATGAAGAAGGCTACTGAGAAGGCAGTTGATGCAATCATCAAGATGAGCCAGCCAGTAAATGGTAAGGATCAGATAGCTAAGGTTGCTGCTATATCAGCTGGAGATGAAGAAGTTGGTGAGCTTGTTGCTGACGCTATGGATAAGGTATCTAAGGATGGTGTTATCACAGTAGAAGAGTCTAAGACAATGAAGACAGAGCTTGACCTTGTAGAAGGTATGGAGTTCGATAGAGGTTATGTATCAGCTTACATGTCAACAGATATGGAGAAGATGGTAGCTGAGCTTGATAACCCATATATCCTTATTACAGATAAGAAGATTTCAAATATCCAGGATATCCTTCCAATTCTTGAGGAAATGGTTAAGACTGGTTCTTCACTTCTTATTATCGCTGAGGATGTTGAGGGTGAGGCTCTTACAACACTTATCGTAAATAAGCTTCGTGGTACATTTAATGTAGTAGCTGTTAAGGCTCCTGGTTATGGTGACAGACGTAAGGATATGCTTCAGGATATCGCTATACTTACAGGTGGTACAGTTATTTCATCAGATCTCGGATATGAGCTTAAGGATACAACAGTTGATCAGCTTGGTCAGGCTAAGAGCGTTAAGGTTACTAAGGAGAATACAACAATCGTTGATGGACTTGGTGACAAGACAGCTCTTGAAGAGAGAATTAACCTCATTAAGACACAGATCACAGATACAAAGTCAGACTTCGATAGAGAGAAGCTTCAGGAAAGACTTGCTAAGCTTGCTGGTGGTGTTGCAGTAGTTAGAGTTGGTGCTGCTACTGAAACAGAAATGAAGGAGGCTAAGCTTCGTCTTGAGGATGCTTTAAATGCTACTCGTGCTGCAGTTGAAGAAGGAATCATCTCTGGTGGTGGTGCTGCTTATGCTCACGCTATCAAGGAAGTAGATGCATTTGCAAACACACTTGAAGGCGATCTTAAGACAGGTGCTAAGATCATCGCTAAGGCTATGGAAGCTCCACTGTTCCATATCGTTGAAAATGCAGGTCTTGAAGGCGCTGTAATCGTAAATAAGGTAAAGGAATCAGACGATAAGATTGGTTTCGATGCTTATAAAGAAGAGTTCGTAGACATGGTATCAGCAGGTATCATTGATCCTGTAAAGGTAACACGTTCAGCACTTCAGAACGCAACATCAATCGCTTCAACACTCCTTACAACAGAGTCAGTTGTAGCAGACATCAAAGAAGATACACCAGCAATGCCAGCTGCCCCTGCAGGCATGGGAGGGATGTACTAGAAAAGGGTATCATCCGTAGATTGAGATAATAATAAAACGGTCACAATCGAGCTTGCTCGTAATTGTGGCCGTTTTTTATTATCTCAAACCAGAATGGTTTGACCTAAGTATGTATGAGGAAAATAGTCTGCGATGCAGGCGGAGAGTGCGAAGCACGTTTTCCGAATACTGCTTCGGTCAAATCTACGGATGTTTATACACTTTCCGAATACTACTTGAACCAATCTATGAACTAATTTTTTAATTGTTGCACTCTTGTTGCTCTTTATCTGTTATAATTAATTTATCAATAAAACTAAGGTGGAACATTATGAATACACAAACTATCAATTTACTTATTACCGAGGCCGAGAAGGCTCGTACCATGGCCTATGCACCATATTCTAACTATCTGGTAGGAGCTGCACTTATAGTTCCTTCTGGAAATATATATACAGGCTGTAATGTAGAAAATGCATCCTATGGTCTCACAGTATGTGCTGAACGTAATGCCATATTTAAAGCAGTAAGCGAAGGACAGCGCCATATAGATGCTATTGCCATAGTCGGAGCTCCTCTTGATGATTCATCCTCTGATTATGCATATCCTTGTGGGGCCTGTCGTCAGGTAATGTCAGAGTTCCTTCCAGCATCCGGTGATATCGACGTAATCGTAGCAAAAAGTACTGAGGATTATAAAATCTTTAAACTATCTGAATTACTACCTAATTCATTTATTCTATAGAAGCTTCGTCGCCAGACGAAACAATTAACAAAATGAGTCACTTTTACGTCCGACGTAAAAAGTGACTCATTTTTAAGTCAGTAGATTGAAATATATTTAAAGATGGGGTAAACTAGTAACGTTCGAGTTAAAAGTCTATAACTACTTGATCAAAATGATTAAATATATATAGAAAGGCTAATTTATGGAATTAAAGGATTTTAAAGATAGACTTGGCAGAAACGTTGATGACATCAAGTCTGATATTCTAAAACTTGGCACATATGATATTGAAAAGATTAATAATCTACCTGAGCAGAATGGAGTAGGTCTTGTACTTAGACATAAGAAGACTAAAGCAAGATTCTCAACTGTTCTATGTGATGATGATAACAAAGTATTTGCTATCGGATTCAGAACTCCACCAACTAATTCAAAAGGAATACAGCATATTGTTGAACATACAGTTCTTTGCGGTTCAAAGAAGTATCCAGCAAAGGATCCTTTTGTAGAGCTCGCAAAGGGTTCTCTTAATACATTTCTAAATGCTATGACTTACAGTGATAAGACTGTATACCCTATAGCAAGTTGTAATGATAAAGACTTCCATAATCTTATGGATGTTTATCTTGATGCAGTATTTAATCCAAATATTTATGCAAGAGAAGAGATATTTAAGCAGGAAGGCTGGCACTATGAACTAGCTGATAAGGATAGTGATCTTATCATAAATGGTGTTGTATATAATGAGATGCGTGGAGTATATTCTTCACCTGATAATGTTGTCTCTAGTTTTATAAATGAAAAAATGTATCCAGATGCTCCTTATGGAGTTGATTCTGGTGGTGATCCAGATGTTATACCTGAGCTTTCTAGAGAAGAATATTTAGATTATCATTCAAACTATTATCATCCATCTAACAGTTTTGTATATCTCTACGGTGATATGGATGTAGTTGATACTATAAACTATATAGATAAGGATTATCTGAGCGGATATGATTACTTATATGTTCCTTCAGAGATTCCGCTCCAGCCTTCATTTGATATGAAGATGGATTATACATGCAAATATTCTATCACAGAAGAAGAAGCAAAAGATTCAAAGCCTATTATTACTTATAATGTTGTAACAGGTGTTACTACAGATAAGTATATGAGTAAAGCCTTAGATATTCTTCAGTATATTCTTGTTGACTGCCCAGGAGCTCCTCTTAAGCAGGCTATTATAGATTCAGGAATATGCTCAAATGTTGAATCTCTCTTCGATAATACTATGCAGCAGCCTCTATTCACTATAGTTGGTAGAGACATGGATAGAGAAGATGCTCCGAAGTTTGAAGAGTTAATAGAGACTGAACTTAGAAGATATGTAGAAGAAGGACTTGATAAGGAAGCATTAGAGGCAGCTCTTAACTTAAATGAATTTAAGAACAAAGAAGGAGCTACAGGCCGTTATCCAAAGGGTCTTCTTCTTGGACTCAGTGATTTTAGCGGCTGGCTCTATGATGATGAACTTGCTCAGAATACACTTACTATGCAGCCTGTATATGATTACCTTAGAGAAGGAATCAGTAAGAATCATTTAAATCCTGAGGATACATCTAAGGGTTACTTCGAGGCGCTTATAGAGGAACTACTTCTGAATAATAATCATAAGTCCCTCATTATTGGAGAACCTGAAGTCGGTCTAAATACTGAGAAGGATAATGCTCTAAAAGAAAAACTCGCTAAATATAAGAGTAGTCTATCTGATGAAGAGATTGAAGCAATCGTTAAGGATACAGCTCATTTAAAGGATTATCAGACTGAGCCATCAACACCAGAAGAACTTGCAACCATTCCGCTCCTCAGTATTGAAGATATTAATCCTAAATGTAGAACTCTCTATAATAGAGAAACAAGCGTTGCGGGAACTAAGGTAATCGCACATGACATATTTACAAATGGTATAACATACCTTAGCTTATGCTTCGATATAAATGATGCTTCCTTTGAAGATCTTCCAAAGATTTCATTTATCACAGATCTTCTCACATATGTAGATACAGATAAATATACTTATAATGAACTGTCTAAGAAGATCGATCTAAGCACAGGTGGACTGGGCGTACATCCGGTTGATATGTTCAGACTAAGTAAGGACAGCAGCAGTATAATATCAGTTAGACTTAAAACCTTCGATGACAAGGTTAAGGATGGAATGGAGCTTGTGAAGGAGATTATCACAAAGTCCCATGTAACTGATAAGAAGCGTATCAAGGAAGTGGCTGCTGAGATTAATTCTACAAGTAAACTTAGTATGCTTGAGAGTGGTCATCTTACAGCTAGAGGAAGAGCACTTTCATATATTGATCGTCATTCTAAGATAATGGATGCTATAGATGGTCTGGATTACTTTAGATTTATAGATGATCTGGATAAGAACTTTGATAATGTGATTGATGATTTTGTAAAGGATCTTGATAGATTATATAAATGGATGTTTAGAAAAGACGGTCTTATAATCTCTTATACATCTGATAAGCCTGAGAATGTGCTTGAACAGCCTCTTACAGATCTTCTTGAGGGACTAAGTGATGAGAAGCTCTCTGACACTAAGATAAATGTACCTATGGAGATTAAGAATGAAGGATTTAAGACTGCTTCAAAGGTTCAGTATGATGCTGTTGTATCAAACTTTATAGATGCAGGTCTTGAATATTCTGGAGCACTTAATGTTCTTAAGACAATCCTTTCATATGATTATTTATGGATAAATGTCAGAGTAAAGGGCGGAGCATACGGTGCAATGTGTGACTTCGGTGTATCCGGTAATTCATTCTTTGTATCCTATAGAGATCCAAATCTTCGTGAGACTTATGATATATATAGAAAAGCTACTGAATATGTTGAGAACTTTGACTGCTCAGATAGAGATATGATTAAGTACATTATAGGAACTATATCTAACAGTGATGCTCCACTTAATCCATCACAGCTGGGTTCTGCTTCATTTACAACTTATATATCTGAGCTTACTGAAGAAATGCGTCAGAAGTATAGAGATGAGATTCTTTCGACAACACAGGAGACAATCAGAACTCTTGCACCGATCATTAAGAATCTTTCGGAGAGCAATGTAGTCTGTACAGTGGGTTCTGAAGAAAAGGTTACAGAAGCTTCTGATTTATTTAAGACAACAACAAAGCTTATATAGAATTATTAAGGATAAAGATATTGGATAACGAACAGAAAAATATTGAAGAACAAGATAAACTTAAATCGGGTTTTGTGGCAATACTTGGCCGTCCTAATGTTGGCAAATCAACCTTGATGAATCACCTTATAGGCATGAAGATTGCTGCAGTATCTAAGAGGGCTCAGACTACAAGAAAGAGAATACAGACTGTTTACACAGATGATAGAGGTCAGATCATCTTTCTTGATACACCAGGTGTAAATAAAGCTGAGACTAAGCTTGGTGAGTTCATGCTAGACAGTGCAACTGAGACTCTTAAGACAGCCGATATGATCATGTGGATCATAGAACCTTCCAACTACATCGGAATGGGTGAGAAGAGTATAGTAGAAATGATAAGCAAAGTTCCATCTATACCTCTTGCTCTCGTGATAAATAAATGCGATACAGCTACGGATGATGTTATAGACGGTACTGAGAAGCTATATTCTGATTACTTATCAGAGTCAGGTGTTAATCTAACTAAAGTATTTAGAGTATCAGCTACTGAGGGAACTGGACAGGACATTCTAATGTCTGGTATCTATGATATACTTCCATATGGACCTATGTATTTCGATGAAGATACAGTAACAGACGAAACCGAAAGAGAGATTGCTGCCGAGTTCATTCGTGAGAAATGTCTTCGTAATCTTGATAAAGAGATTCCTCACGGTATAGCAGTCGTAATAGATAAAATGCGTGAAAGGCCTGATGGCAGTCTGGTGGATATAGAAGCTACTATAATCTGCGAAAAAGAAAGTCATAAGGGAATCATTATCGGTAAGAAGGGCGCTATGCTCAAGAAGATCGGCATTCAGTCTCGTAAAAGCATTGAAGAAATGCTGGGTATTCAAGTAAATCTTAGATTATGGGTTAAGGTTCGTCCAGATTGGCGTAACAAGACCTCCTATATGTCAGAATACGGTTACAAAAAATAAGAATATGTATGATACTATCGAAGCTCTAGGAATAGTCCTGGACACATCATTAATTAAAGAGTATGACAAAAGACTTGTGATCCTTACAGAAAAACTGGGAAGGATCACAGTTTTTGCTAATGGCGCACGTCGTAAGAACTCCCAGCTTACAGCAGTCAGCCAGAAGTTTGTCATGGCTTCATTTAAGCTTCGTCCAAGTAGTCAGAATACATATACCCTTATAAGTGCAGAGATAATTAATACATTTATCGATCTCTCTTATGATATTGAAAAGATGGCCTACGCTTCGTATGTATCAGAAGTTGCTGGATATTTCACTAGGGATGGAATACCAGCTGTGGATGAACTAAATCTAATATATATCACATATAAAACTATAATCGGTGAACAGATTCCGCTTAAGCTTATTAAGTCAACCTTTGAATGTAAGCTTCTTGATATAGAAGGAATCTTTTCGAAGGATGAACTGATTAGAGTTGCTAAGCCAAGAAATGTATCACAGGATGCTTCATTTGTAATAGATTATATACTCAGTCGAGATATTGCAGAAACCTACAGTTTTAAAGTGTCTGACAGAGTGATAGATGAGGTAGAAGAGATAATTACAAAATATCTAAAAACTCAGTGTGATAAGAACTTTAAATCCCTTGATATTCTTGACACTTTGTTATAGAATAAGAAATCGTTGTAATTAACATAAGAAAACAAGGAAAGATTATGAAAGCATTAAAAATTAAAAAACTAGGTTTAATTCTACTAAGTACACTTATGTGTTTTTCACTTCTTGGATGTTCATGGAAGAAGAAAGATACGGCTGAAGAGGAGGAATATGTAAGACCTTCTACTATAGGCGACGTTACCGAAACAACTGTAAAGATTAATCCAAATGGAACTCTCACTGAGATTGCTTGTGAGGATTTCTCTGGAACAGATATAGATATAAATAGATTAGAAAGCTTCATAAATGATGAGATTAATGCATTTAATGATGAAGCAGGAGTAAGTAAGATATCTCTTATAGAGTATCAGGAACAGGACGGAGTAGTTAAAACAGCAATTCAGTATAGTGATATAGCTTCATATAATTCATTTAATATGATGGATATAACACTTGCTTTATATGATTCATCAGAAGCTGATGAGATATTAAAAGAAGAACTTGCAAGTGCTCAGGATGCTACACCTGTTGTACAGACAGCACCAGAAGATATAAATGAAGAAGAACTTCTTGAGGCTGGATACAGTATGGAAGATATAGAAGAGATTGAATCTGGTTCTATGGATCTTGAGGGTACTGCTACTGAGACAGATGCTATAGCTACATTTACAGATGCTGCAACTCTTAGTACAGTTAATTCTGATGAGATAGAAGGTGCTAGTTATATGATGCTTATCACTGATGAGCCTTATGTATATTCAGTAAATGGTGGTAAGATTCTTTACTATAATAAGCATGCAGAACTTGTTGATTCATCAACTATTAAGGCTGATGGAGTTGGAAAAACTATCGTAATATACGAGTTTAATTACTAAAATAAGACATAGCAATATGTTTGAGGTATAAGGAGGAATATATGGAAAAATCAGAGAAGACAATGGAGAAGATCATATCTCTTGCAAAGACTAGAGGATTTGTATATCCAGGTTCTGAGATCTACGGAGGTCTCGCAAATACATGGGATTATGGTAATCTCGGCGTTGAGCTTAAGAATAATGTAAAGAAAGCTTGGTGGAAGAAGTTCATTCAGGAATGTCCATATAACGTTGGTGTAGATACTGCCATCCTTATGAACCCTCAGACATGGGTTGCTTCAGGACATCTTGGAAGCTTCTCAGATCCTCTTATGGATTGTAAGGAATGTCACGAGAGATTCAGAGCTGACCAGGTAATCGAGGCATTTGCTGCTGAGAATGGTATCGAGCTTACATCATCAGTTGATGGTTGGACAAATGAGGAGATGGAAAAGTTCATCGAAGATCATAATGTTCCATGTCCATCATGTGGTAAGCATAACTTCACAGGAATTCGTCAGTTTAACCTTATGTTCAAGACATTCCAGGGTGTTACTGAGGATGCTAAGAATACAGTATATCTTCGCCCAGAGACAGCACAGGGTATCTTCGTTAACTTCAAGAATGTTCAGAGAACATCACGTAAGAAGGTTCCTTTCGGTATAGGTCAGGTTGGTAAGTCATTTAGAAATGAGATTACTCCTGGTAACTTTACTTTCAGAACTCGTGAGTTTGAGCAGATGGAGCTTGAGTTCTTCTGCAAGCCTGGTACACAGACAGAGTGGTTTGAATACTGGAGAAAGTTCTGCTTCGAGTGGCTTCTTAACCTTGGAATCAAGGAAGAAAATCTACGACTTCGTGACCATGATCAGGAAGAGCTTTCATTCTACTCAGATCATACAACAGATATCGAGTACGCATTCCCATTCACTGATTGGGGTGAGCTTTGGGGTATTGCATCTCGTACAGATTATGACCTTACACAACATCAGAATACATCTGGTGAGCCTATGGAATACTTCGATGATGAGTTAAATGAGAAGTATATCCCTTACGTAGTTGAGCCATCACTTGGTGCTGACCGTGTAACTCTTGCTTTCCTTTGTGAAGCATATGATGAGGAAGTGCTCGATGCAGAGAAGAATGATGTTCGTACAGTTCTTCATTTCCATCCAGCAATCGCTCCTGTAAAGATTGGTGTATTCCCACTTTCTAAGAAGTTAAATGAAGGTGCTGAGAAGGTTTATGCTGAACTTAGTAAGTACTGGAACTGTGAGTATGATGACAGAGGTGCTATCGGTAAGAGATATCGTCGTCAGGATGAGATTGGTACACCATACTGCATCACATATGACTTTGATTCTGAAGAGGATGGAGCAGTTACAGTTCGTGACCGTGATTCTATGGAGCAGGAAAGAGTTAAGATCGAAGATCTTAAGGCTTATTTTGAAGAAAAACTTGCATTTTAATTAGCTGAATACTAAAGCCCTCAGGTTAATATCTGAGGGCTTTTATATTTGTTACATTTTCGTAAAAAAACTTTTAAAAAATGTTAATTTCAGTATTCTATTCCTATACAATTTGTGTTATAATTCTTTGCAGTTACGGACTCCGGGACTTAAATGGCGCGTAAGTGCCCGAAAATACTTGGATTCCGCATAATATTACATATTTTTTAGGAGGTAACAGACACATGGCAAACAAGTGGGTCTACATGTTTAGCGAAGGCGACATGACTATGCGTAACCTGTTAGGTGGTAAGGGTGCAAACCTTGCAGAGATGACTTCTATCGGTCTTCCTGTACCACAGGGTTTCACAATCACAACAGAGGCTTGTACACAGTATTACGAGGATGGTCGTAAGATTAATGATGAGATCATGGCTCAGGCTATGGAAGGCGTAGCAAAGATGGAGGAAATCAACGGTAAGAAGTTCGGTGATCTTAACAATCCTCTTCTTGTATCAGTTCGTTCAGGTGCTCGTGCATCTATGCCTGGTATGATGGATACAATCCTCAACCTCGGTCTTAATGATGAAGTAGTTGCAGCAATGATCAAAGGTAACCCAGATCCTGCATTCGAGAGATTCGTATATGATTCATATCGTCGTTTCATTCAGATGTTCTCTGACGTAGTTATGGAAGTTGGTAAGAAGTACTTTGAACAGCTTATCGACAAGATGAAGGAAGAGAAGGGTGTTAAGTTCGACGTTGATCTTACAGCTGAGGATCTTAAGACACTTGCTGAGCAGTTCAAGGCTGAGTATAAGAATCAGTTAGGTTCAGATTTCCCTTCAGATCCTGTAGAGCAGCTTAAGCTTGCTATCGAGGCTGTTTTCCGTTCATGGGATAACCCACGTGCTAACGTATATCGTCGTGATAACGATATTCCTTATTCATGGGGTACAGCTGTTAACGTAATGCCTATGGTATTCGGTAACCTTAACAATGAGTCTGGTACTGGTGTTGCATTTACTCGTGACCCAGCTACTGGTGAGAATAAGCTTATGGGTGAGTTCCTTATCAACGCTCAGGGCGAGGACGTAGTTGCTGGTGTTCGTACACCTATGCCAATCGCTCAGATGGAGAAGGAGTTCCCAGAAGCATACGCTGAGTTCCTTAAGGTTTGTGATACTCTTGAGAATCACTACCATGATATGCAGGATATGGAATTCACAGTTGAGAATAAGAAGCTTTACATGCTTCAGTGTAGAAATGGTAAGAGAACAGCTCCAGCTGCTCTTAAGATTGCTTGTGACCTTGTTGATGAAGGACATAAGACTCCAGAAGAAGCTGTTGCTATGATCGATCCTCGTAACCTTGATACACTTCTTCATCCACAGTTCGATGCTGCTGCACTTAAGGCTGCAACACCACTTGGAAAGGGTCTTGGAGCTTCTCCAGGAGCTGCTTGTGGTAAGGTTGTATTTACAGCTGATGATGCTGTAGAGTGGGCTGCTAGAGGAGAGAAGGTTGTACTTGTAAGACTTGAGACATCTCCAGAAGATATCACAGGTATGAAGAGTGCTCAGGGTATCCTTACAGTTCGTGGTGGTATGACATCACACGCTGCCGTTGTTGCTCGTGGTATGGGTACATGCTGTGTATCTGGTTGTGGCGACATCAACATGGATGAGGAGAATAAGAAGTTTACACTTGCTGGTGTTGAGTTCGTAGAGGGTTCAGAGATTTCTATCGATGGTACAACAGGTAATATCTATCAGGGAATCATCCCTACAGTTGATGCTCAGATCGCCGGTGAGTTCGGACGTATCATGGCTTGGGCTGATCAGTTCAGAAAGCTTAAGGTTCGTACAAATGCTGATACACCTGCTGATGCTAAGAAGGCTCGTGAGCTTGGTGCTGAGGGTATCGGACTTTGCCGTACAGAGCATATGTTCTTCGAAGAAGATCGTATCGCTGCATTCCGTGAGATGATCTGTGCTGACACAGTTGAGGCTCGTGAGAAGGCTCTTGATAAGATTCTTCCATATCAGCAGAGCGATTTCAAGGCTCTCTATGAAGCACTTGAAGGAAATCCTGTTACAATAAGATTCCTGGATCCACCTCTACATGAGTTCGTTCCTCATGAGGAAGCTGAGCAGCAGAAGCTTGCTGATGCAACAGGTAAGACACTTGAAGAGGTTAAGGCTATCGTTGAGTCTCTTAAGGAATTCAACCCTATGATGGGTCACAGAGGATGCCGTCTTGCAGTTACATATCCTGAGATTGCTGTTATGCAGACAAAGGCTGTTATCAGAGCTGCTATTGAGGTTCAAAAGGAGCATCCAGACTGGACAGTTAAGCCTGAAATCATGATCCCACTTACATGTGAGGTTAAGGAGCTTAAGTATGTTAAGAAGTTTGTAGTAGAGACAGCTGATGCTGAAATCGCTGCTGCAGGCGTTGATCTTAAGTATGAAGTAGGTACAATGATCGAGATCCCTAGAGCTGCACTTACAGCTGATGAGATTGCTAAGGAAGCTGATTTCTTCTGCTTCGGTACAAACGACCTTACACAGATGACATTTGGTTTCTCAAGAGATGATGCTGGTAAGTTCCTTGATGCTTACTATGATGCTAAGATCTTCGAGAATGATCCATTTGCTAAGCTTGATCAGAATGGTGTTGGTAAGCTTATGGATACAGCTCTTAAGCTTGGTAAGCCAGTTAACCCATCACTTCATGCAGGTATCTGTGGAGAGCACGGTGGAGATCCTTCATCAGTTGAGTTCTGTCATAAGATTGGACTTGACTATGTATCATGTTCACCATTCCGTGTACCTGTAGCAAGACTTGCTGCAGCACAGGCTGCTATCGCAGAGAAGTAATATAGTTAATTAATCTGATATTTGATTAATTAGATGATATAAGGCAATCAGTCATTTTTGGCTGGTTGCCTTTTTTGATATATAACATACCTATAACTGATATTACATTTTATGTATTTTACAAAAACTCATTAATGTTGTATTCTTCAATTCGTAAAAAACATGCTGACTGTATGAGCAGAGGCGAGAATATGAATTTGAAGATGTTCCAAGTATATTGGATTAGCTCTATAAAGAGTATATTAGTAAGAAGGAGTTTATTATATGAGTGATGACAATACATTAGATATTGAATATAAAAGGGATGTTGAACCAGTCATCCGTCAGTATTTAAAAGATTTAAAGTACGGATATATTACACTTGTTGTTCAGGATGGTAAAGTAATACAGGTCGAAAGAAATGAAAAGACCAGATTAAAGTAATACTTTCCTCAACCTAATTAGGTTTTTGCCGTTATGGATTATATTCCATATCGGCATTTTTTTTGCATCTTATTATATATTTGAGCCTTTAATATTATATTTACTTAATTGATGATTTATATAGAAAATGGTATAATAGAAACGTGGTTACATGGGGGAAATAATATGTAATCGAGGAGAGGGATAACTTAATGGGAGAAAAAAATGAACTCTTTGTTTCTTATATGGAGAGGCTTATTAGGCTTACCCATATAGAACCATTTGACCGAGAGAGTTATAAGGAACTTATTGTTGAAATATGCAGCACATATAAGCTTTCCAAAGGGGCTATCGAGTTTTATAACACTCCACATATGGAGCAACTCGGTAAGGGAGAAGTTTTCTGTGATTTCGATAGTGGCAAAGATTCAACTACACTACTTCGTATAAGAATTGAATCTAGTACAAAAGCGGTTATAATAGGTACCTTATATACCACAAATGATTTCGAGGATTACACAAATGAGGAACTAACCGAACTTGATACTATGCTTAGGATCATTATAGGTTTTGTTAGTCGCAAAAGAATCCTACGAATGTTAGAAAACTTTGGTTTTTATGACATCGATGGATATAGGAACTTTCGTTCATTTGCTCGATATCTTGACATTGCTAATGCTGAGAATAGACTCGGAGGAATGGTTGCATTTCATATAGACTTACATAACTTCACCATGGTTAACCAAGAGGTTGGCCGAGACAATGGTGATATTGTACTCAAAAAATATTACGATCTCTTAACAGAAACTATAGGAGATAAAGGAATCATTGCTCGTTTAGGTGGTGATAAGTTTATCGGTGTCCTTAATCGTTCAATTAAGAGACAAGTCTTTGATTTATTCTCTGGTACAACTATTTCAATTGATGAGGCATCTGATCAGAAGATTTATATATCTGCTGCTACAGGTGTATTTATGATACCTAATCCATTTATGCTTATGACATACGGCGATATTATGGATAAGATAATGCTTGCAGGTATGACAGCAAAGCGTCAGTCAAGCGGTAGTATAGTTGTATATGACGAAAAAATGAAGAACTCCCAGTCTCATGTAAAGAAGGTTCAGACTGAATTCCGTGAAGCCCTTAAGAACGAAGAGTTTCATGTATATTATCAGCCTAAGGTTGATATTGAGACAAAGAAGCTCAAAGGTTCTGAAGCGCTTTGTAGATGGATTAAGGATAAAACGATTATTCCACCAAATGATTTTATCCCAATTTTAGAGATTAATACTGATATATGTCAGCTCGACTTCTACATGTTAGATCATGTATGTAAAGATATCCGTAGATGGCTTGACGAAGGAAAGGAAGTAGTTCGTGTATCAGTTAACTTTTCAAGAAAGCATTTAATTGATGTAAATGTTCTTGAAAAGATTATAGCTACAATAGATAAGAATAATGTTCCTCATGAATATATAGAGATTGAACTTACAGAAACCACAACAGATGTTCTCTTCAGTGACTTAAGAAGAGTAGTATGTGGTTTGCAGGAACAAGGTATCTGGACTGCAGTAGATGACTTTGGTGTGGGTTATTCATCACTGAACCTTATCCGAGATTTACCTTGGAATGTTCTTAAAATCGATAAGAGTTTTGTGCCAACAAATGTAGAAGAAGAGAGCAGTATTCAGAACAAGATGTTTAAACACGTTATATCGCTTGCACATGATCTTGGACTGGAATGTGTTATAGAAGGTGTTGAAACTCTTGATCAGCTCGAAGTATTAAGATTGAATAAATGTAATATAGCTCAGGGATACTTCTTTGATAAACCACTTCCACTAGAAGACTACGAGAATCGTCTAAATGAAAGATTTTATTCTATGCCATATTAGATAAGTGCTTTATGAGGAGGGTAGAGGTATGTTAAAAGAATGGGTAAAGGAAGATCGGCCTTCAGATGAAGAGATAGATCTTCGACTAGATAAAGCAAGAAAAGAATTAGCTATTAGACAAATGAAAGTTAAGGAAATGGGGCTTCCTGTACTTGTTGTCTTTGATGGATGGGGTGCAGCCGGTAAAGGTAGTGTTCTTGGAAGAATTATCAAAAATATGGATCCAAGATTCTTCAAGGTTGAAACTTTATCAGCTCCAACAACAGATGAGACAAGAAGACCATTTCTTTATAGATATTTTATAAGAATACCTGCAGCTGGAAAGTTCTCATTTTTCGATGGAAGTTGGATGGGAGAGGTTACTTCTCATTATCTTCATGGAGAACTAAGTGAGCAGGAGTATAAGAATCAATTAACCAGCATCAAGAGATTTGAGAGAACTCTAAATGATAATGGTTATCTTGTAGTTAAGTTCTTCTTCCACATAAATGAAAAGAAGCAGAAGAAACGTCTCAAAGAACTTGAGAATGATGCTTATACAAAGTGGCGTGTATCTGATAAGGATAAATGGCAGAATAAGCATTATGATAAATGCCTTGACGTATATGACGAATATCTGGAGACAACAAATCAATTTGTTGCACCTTGGTATTTTGTAGATTCATCAGATAAGAAATGGTCAGAATTACAGGTTACTGAGATACTTATATCAAGTATTGATACTGCACTAAGAAATCAGCAGCATACATCAGCACCTTTACTTCAGAATACATTTCCGCTTAAGCAGGTGCCTCATTTATCAGAGATTTCTTTAGATAAGACACTTACGGATGAAGAATACAAGAAAGAACTTGATATACTTCAGGATAAACTTAAGAAGCTTCATAATGAGCTATATCAAAAGAAAATACCTGTTATTATAGCTTATGAAGGCTGGGATGCCGCAGGAAAAGGCGGAAATATTAAACGTATAGCCGGAGCCCTGGATCCTAGAGGCTACGAGGTTCATCCTATAGCAAGTCCTGAGCCTGCTGAAAAGGCAAGGCATTATCTATGGAGATTTTGGAAGAGACTTCCTAAGGACGGTCATATAGCAATATTTGACAGAACCTGGTATGGTCGTGTAATGGTTGAAAGACTCGAAGGATTTTGTTCTGAAAATGATTGGCAAAGAGCGTATAATGAGATAAATGAGTTCGAGAAGGAACTTGTAGATTGGAATGCAGTACTTATAAAGTTTTGGGTCCAGATAGATAAGGATACGCAGCTAGCCAGATTCACAGATAGACAAAATACACCTGAAAAACAGTGGAAGATTACCGATGAAGACTGGCGTAATCGTGAAAAATGGGATCAGTACGAGGAAGCTATCGATGAAATGATTCAGAAAACAAGCACAAAGTTTGCTCCTTGGTACATTCTTGAATCTAATGATAAAAAATATGCTCGTATCAAAGCGCTTAAAATCGTTATAAAACAACTCGAAAAGAAGTTGGATCAAGTTAAATAAATAGCTTAGTTTAATGACAGAAAGGGGAATAATTAACTATGAAAAGACCAAATCTAAATGTAAATAACCAGAAAAATGCTGAGCTATATATTGCAGCAGATACAATTAAAGATATGTTCAAAAAAGCAAATATACTAAGTCCACTTACATATGATAGACTTAGCCTTAGCTTTCATTCAATGAAGCGAGATTTGCAGCAGTCAAAAAGAGACGAATTTTCACGAGTTTTAAATGCTGCTCTAGGCGAAGAAATAGAAGGGTGGGAAGACTTACTCTGCGACATCCACTTCAAGAAATATAGAGATGTCGGCGAGGTTGTCGAGGTAGATGCCGGAATCTTCACCATATTAATATATATTGATAAAAATGATAAGTTTAAAATCAAGTATTACGACGAGTAAAAAAGTAATAATTCTGGATATACAAATTAAGAACAAAAATAAAAGCAAAAGCAGAACAAAACTGCTTTTGTTTTTTATTGTAAACATAAAGAAAACCGCTTAAATTAGTTGATTTTCCCTAAAAATAGTAGTACAATGATAATATCAATTTATTCGTGAAACCATAGTTTTGCGAAAATATAGCAGTGCAAAGACGGAGCGAAAGTGGTTCCGAGCGCATTTATGCGCATAGGAATTACTTGCGTGACGGATTTATACGGGCGACAGCCCGGAATCGCTGATTATAAGGCAGCTTGTCTGCCGACCGACGAACTTGTTCGGCGGAATCAGCGATTAGCACTGCTATATACACCCTGAACTTTATTAACCTAAATTTTACTATACATAATATTATTCCAAATAATACAAATATATACGAGGTACCCACCATGTCCGAATCTTACGCTAAACAACTCTCAAAAAAACAAATCCTAGAACTTCGTTCTATACTTTCTGATTTGCCACCATACGTTAAGGATTTCATGCGTTCTATAGAAACTACAACGCAGCCACGTACACGTATTGGTTACGCACATGACATAAAGTATTTCTTTGAGTTTCTTCAGTCAGAGAATCCATTTCTCAAAAAGAAAGAATTGTATGAAATAACTTATGATGACATAAATAAGCTTGAAGCTCGTGATATTGAGGAATATCTTGATTATTTGTCATATTATGTACGTAATGGCCGTGAATATACCAATGATAATGCCTCAAAAAAGCGTAAACTCGTTGGTTTAAGGGCCTTTTTCAAGTATTTATATATCAATGATTGCATTTCCCAAAATGTAACTGAAAAGGTAAAAACGCCTAAGATTAAGGAAAAAGCTATAACACGTATGGAAGCTAATGAAACTGCTGATTTCTTAGATACCGTTGAATATGGAATCAATTTAACTGATCGTCAGCAAAAGTTCCATGAACGTGATAAAGTCCGTGATTTAGCGCTTCTTACATTAATGCTTAGCACCGGACTGCGTGTTTCTGAAACTGTTGGACTAAATATTGACGACGTAGATTTTGATAATTCACGCGTTAAAGTCACTCGAAAAGGTGGAAATGAAGCATTTGTATATTTCTCTGACGAAGCCACAAATTATATCCAGGATTATCTTAAAGAAAGAGAAAAAATCATACCTGTAGATGGCCATGAAGATGCACTCTTCCTCTCCTCTCACAGAAAACGTATATCCGTTAGAACTGTAGAAAATATGGTTAAGAAATATGCCAGAGTTACTACTCCACTAAAGAAAATCACACCACATAAGCTTAGAAGTACTTACGGAACAGCTCTTTATCAGGAAACTGGTGATATATACCTTGTCGCTGATGTACTTGGTCACAAGGATGTTAATACAACAAGAAAGCATTATGCAGATATTGATCAGGAACGTAAACGCCAGGCTCGTAATAAAGTTACTCTTCGAGAAAACAAGGAAGATTAACTGAGTTTATGATGTAAATATAGCATAATATAATTTAATTTACAATAAATATTTTATGTAAACTAATCTCTATATTTACATATTCATAATCATGCATACTAGGATTATCACTATAGATCCGAGGATTGAACTAGCGATATTTGCGAGTATTCCGTAAAGTATATTCTTGCCATATTTTACCATTTGTTCTTTATTTAACAGTGTAAAGCAATATATTAATGTTTCTATTAGCGTGATTATGATTTCTGCAAAGAAATTGATTAATATAAGCATTACATCAATTCTTGATACTGTAGATATAAGGAATATATTATATGGTATATTGGTTAATGTATTTGTTATAAGGAATACTAATACATTTCTTTTAATGAGTGGATATCTGAATGCTATAAGTATCAGAAACTCTATTACAAGAGTCAAGATAAAACAGATTATTATAGTAATAATACTTATTATTCTGGATTTTCCTTCCTCTTCTACTATCGAAGAGGTTGCTACATCATAGGTACATATAGCCTTAAACTCTTTTTTAGTATGAGACTCACTTAGATATAGATTTCCATCTGTATCAATAAGTATTACTCTAAAATCAGATGGCACCATATAGGTGAAATGATATATTTCCTCTGGATTTTCATTCTTATCAGATTTTTTGACATTTGATCCTACAGGTGACTCAAAAAATACATATCCATCATATCTGAAGGTTTTTAGAAAGTTATAGACAGATTCTTCTGTGACATTTTCAACCTTTACATCAGTGCTTGTCTCAACAGTATTCTCTATACCATAATTTCTTTTTTCTAGTAGAGCTACAAAGTATTCGTCTGGACCATTTTCTATAGTAATAGAAATACTTGGTTTAGGACCCATGTCAGCATTTACATCCTGAGATATACTTAAGATAAAATAAAATATCAGATGTATAGATAATAGGAATATAGTTATGAAACTTACGATACGTCTTTTGTTCATGCCATTGTCCCCCTGAACATAAAACTAATTAATATTAAGCTCTTTATTTAATGCATTTAGAACTCTTTTCTTATCTTTAGTCCATTCAGGCGCAATAAGTATCCTTTTAGGACCATCACCTATTAGTCTATGAATAACTATATCATCTGGGAGCACATTTACGCAATCTTTAATAAGAGATATATAATCCTCCATCGTCATAACTTCAAAGAGACCATTTCTATAGTCAATTGCTAGATCAGTTCCTTCTAAAACATGTAAAAGTTGGAGCTTTATGCCTTGTACACCGCTTTCTCCGACGTACTTGACTGTTTGTAGCATTTCCTCTCTGGATTCACCTGGAAGTCCAAGAATCACATGTGTTATGGTCTCAATATTTCGAGCACGTAATTCTCTAACAGCTCTTTCATATACAGCAAGAGGGTAACCACGTCTTATATATTCAGCTGATTTTTCATGTATTGTCTGAAGGCCTAGTTCAATCCAGACTGGTTTTAATAAGTTTAGTTCAGCTATTAGGTCTAGGACCTCGTCTGATAAGCAATCTGGCCTTGTGCCAATTGAGACTGCAACTATACAGGGATGCTCGATAGCCTCGCTATAAAGCGCTCTGAGACGCTCTACAGGGGCATATGTATTAGTAAATGCCTGAAAATATGCTATATAGCCTTCGGGCATCTTAGCTGCCACTCTTCTCTTTCCTAGATCTATCTGCTCTGTTATAGAAAGATTTTTATCCTCAGCAAAATCACCTGACCCTCCAGCAGAACAAAAGATACACCCACGGGTATCTAATGTTCCATCTCTGTTGGGACAGGTGAAACCTCCACTAATTGATATCTTATATATTTTTCGTCCAAATCTTTCGCGTAAATACTGATTCAGTGTTCGCTGTTTCAACGGATAACCTCGCATTATTATAATTTATAATAAGACTAATCTAGTCTTCTTCATAATAATTATAGGTTGCTCCATTGTCAAATGTATGATAATAGATAGTGAAATCGTTAAAACTATCATTCTCTTTATAATCTTTTTTGTGAGGCTTTGTATAGTCCTTATATTTTGATAGATTTAGATACTCCGGATAACTTAGAAATACATAAATAATCGTATCATTTTCCGCGTCCATAAGTGCATATTCATAGACATCGTCATAGCCATCAGATGCAATATACGCAGGATATTTATACATAGAATTATCATATTTTATGCAAGAATTAACTGTGTCTATTATTTCTTCTTTTTTAGATAATTGATTAATCCTAGAATTAACAATCGTACATTTAATCTCGGATAATCTTTTCTCTTCTTGAAGATAATCCTCGTGGCTATAATGAGCTTTCATTATAATATATGCATCTGAATCTAGTATTCCGTATTTAAGATGAAATGCATATTCTCCATCTAATATCTTATCTGTATTATCAGGAAATGTTTCAAGTCCTGAATTTAGATCCGATTCATACTTTTCAAGAATTGCCTGCTTATCGTAGCTTTCAAGTCCAGATTTATTAACATGTTCAAGACCAATTAATTCTAAGAATATCACTCCTAAGGTAATGCATACTATAATTATATATTTTATAGCTATAACTAATAATCCTATAAGACTTATCTTTACCGCTAGTGCGAAGCCTTTCTTTTTAATAATCTTTTCCAGGAGGCCATTAACGTATAACGTAACAATCACTAAAGCAATAAGTGCAATAAATGATACAATAACAGCTCCAAACCTAGCAGGGTTAGGTTCATAACCAGTACACTGAAGTATAATTCCTATAGTTAGGAATAAACTTCCAATTATTCCTATAAGTCTTACAAACTTTAATAATTTGCTTTTTTCACTAGAGGCATAATCAGCCATCTTCGTTGCGACATCTCGAACATCTTCATCCATCATCTCACTTTGTACTTCCCCTGGCTCAGTAATCCTTTCACCTTCTATTATCTCTCTTACATCGACATCGTAATATTCAGCGATATCAACTAGAAGAGATATATCTGGCATAGTATTACCTGTCTCCCATCTTGAGACAGATCTTCCTGATACACCAAGTTTATCTGCAAGTTCATGTTGTGTAATCCCTTTTGCCTTACGTAATTCTTTTAAGAACTTACCTGTTTTCACTTGGTCCATAAGGGGTTACCTCCTTTCCGATAATATATTCATCTTTTATTTTCCGATGAATATTTGCTTGCAGTATATTATGAAGAAGTGCCTAATGTATACGACACAAAGTGAGAAAACGTCGCATATTAGCTCTTTAGACACTTCTGTCTATTAGTTATCAATGATTATATAGTAACTTTTCATCAAATCTGCAAATAGTATATCGTTAGTCCGAGGTCTTATCAATCACTTTATTTGCTTCTAATTCTTCTTTTTTACTAAGATCCTTCTTTATATCTTTAAAGAAAGCCATAATGATTATAACCATAATAAGTCCTATAGGAGCTGCACCGATTATAGTAACTGACTGTATACAGTAATAATCCTGTCTTGTAAGTATCATAGCTATTGGAAGTACAACTAAGATAAGTGACCAGAATACTAGAACCTTCTTTTCAGGTTCCTCACCAGCATTAATCTTCTTATAAGAATATGTTGATATAACCATGGTTATACTATCAATAGTTGTTGAATAAAATGTAATCATAGTTATGATCAGTAAAAGCAGACCAAATGCAGGAAGAGGCATTGTATCAAAAATCTTGATTACCGCTTCTGAATATGTTGCTCCACTATCTACATAACCTATAATATCTACTCCATGTCTATACTGCTGAGCCATGCTGTAATTACCAAGAATCATAAATGACATAAATGTACCAGCAAGTGCCCAGGCATATCCGCCAAGAACAGTATTCTTAATAGTTCTACCCTTACTTATTGCACCGATAAAGAATGGTGTTCCTGCACAATATACCAGCCAGTAAGCCCAGTAATATATACTCCAGTTCTGTGGAAATGAGTTCTTACGGAGTGGATCCATATAAGTTGTTAGCTCTGTAAGATTACCAAACATTTTACCAAGTGACTGATATGAAGATTCAAGAATAAATCTCTGCTCACCACCAAATATGAAGAAGTAAGCAAGAAGACCAAGGAATAAATATATACATATACTTGAAAGCTTTGAGATTCCCTTCATTCCAAGTACAACAGCAAGTGTATATACGCAAGTAATTATAAGGATAAATGAAACCTGCATAGTTGCATTTGGAGTAAATCCTGCTATTCTACTAAGAGCTTCAGAAAGAAGTGGCGCTGATACAGAAAATGTAGTAGTAACACCACATATAAGAGCAAATACAGCGATTATATCTATGGTCTTTCCAACCCAGCCATCAACTATCTTATCACCAAGTACAGATCTGCAAGCCTCAGAAAACTTATGTTTATTACATTTTCTTACGTTAATCATGTAGCCAAATGCTACCGCAAGGACTATATACATTCCCCAACCAATTGGTCCCCAGTGGAATAATGCATATGTTGGAGCCCACTCTTCTACGCCCTTATCTACAACATATTTATCTCCGGCATACATTGACCATTCAGTTAATGAATAAAAGAGAATATCAGCTCCCATAGTCGATGTAAATATCATCGACCCCCATTTGAAATCTGAATAAGCCTTCTTATCTGTAGCGCTACCAAGCTTTACAGCGCCAAACTTAGAGAATGCCATATACATTGTAACAACAAAGATTCCACCAGCGATAAGCTGATAATATATTCCACAATCATCGCCTACAAATGTTCTTACTATACGTAGATAATGAGCTGACTGATCTGGCTTCGAAATGATGATTACAGACATTATTACAACGAAGAGGAGCGGAAGGATCATAGTCACCCAGTCTATTCTACTATTAGGTTTATTAGTAACTTCCTCTTCAATTATTACATTCTTACCCTGTGCAACTGATGTATGGCTGCTCATGCTATCTTTTCCTCCTTACCAAGTCTTTCCTTAACTATCTCAAGATAATCCTTTGCATATTTATACTGAACCTTCGCGTAATCAGTAAGATCTTGTCCCTCAATACGCTTTGCTTCAGCCCAGCTAGTCCAAAGAAGTCCATAAGTTGCAATATACGCATAGATTTTAGTTCTTGTATCATAGCTGCATTTCTGATTACGTAACTCGAAGTATTTATCTATATACCATTCCATACGTTCTCTTTCGTAATATGCAAAGATAGCAAAGCATACTATATCGAGATGTGGATCATACATAGAAGCAAACTCCCAATCAATCAGGTAAGCTCTTGGATTTGATGGATCATTTGTTATAAGATTATTCGTGTGATTCGCATCAATATGAGTAAGAATAACCTCGTCAGTGTTATCTTCTATAAACTTCCGAAGTCCAAGTATTTCTTTCTTCACTTTTTCATAATCTGTGAATATTGAAGAATGTCCCTTCCATATAGGGTCATATAGATCAAACTCTCTGTATGTGTCCCATGAATAATCAACCTTAAGTTTCATATCATGTAATCTACATAGAGTTTTTAGAGATAGGATTACATCCTCATCATTGTAAGGATCACATACATGTGTATCCTCAAGATATTTAGAGATTTTAATACCAGTTTCTGGATTAATATAGATAGTATCATCATTAAATCCTAATCCATTAATGGTATTATAAATTGTCGCTTCCTTTACGCGGTCCACCATCTTATCAGTTCCCACGCCAGGAATACGTACGATATATCTTTCACCCTTATAGGTAAAAACATATCCGCGGTTTGTCATACCAGTTGAAAGTCTTTGAATATCAGATATCGTAGACTCATTTACATTCAATGACTCACAAATAACACCAAGTACATCACTCATCATGTCATTTCTCCTTATTGTTTGTTCACGAATGTATTAAAAGCAGTATATGGTGAACATTATATAAAGGAGACCTATAAATGTCAAGGGGTGATTTTAAAATATTCTATATTTTATTCTTTGTTCTTAAGACTTGATAATTCTGTATCAGTAAGTAATCGGTACTCTCCTGGGGCTAAATCAAAGTCTAAAATGAGGCTTCCCATGCTATATCTTTTAAGGTAAACCACCTCACATCCTTCAGCCTCAAACATTCTTTTTATCTCGTGGTATCTGCCCTCAGTAATAGTTATCTCAAAAATATACGCATCATTATATTCTGATAATCTATCTTCAAGAACTTTATCATTATATATATTTAATACATCAGATACTGAAGCAAATCTACGAAGTTCAGCGGGCTTTGTTAAAGTATCATCACCTATATCTATACCCTCTTTGAAATGAGTAAATATATCTTCTGAAGGCTCACCAGTTACAAATGCTAGATAAGTCTTTGAAACATGCTTACTTGGAGAAAGCAAATGATGAGATAAATCACCATCATTAGTTATAAGCAGCAGTCCTTCCGTATCTCGGTCTAGTCTTCCAACTGGAAAAAGATCTCTTCTTTTCTTGGATTTTATAAGATCAATTACTGTCTTCTCATTTTTATCTCGAGAAGCTGTGATAACACCAGCAGGCTTATGTAGCATATAGTATTCGTATTCTGAATACCCTACTCTCTTGCCACGAACAAGCATTTCATCACTTTCTGTATCAATCTTTATTCCACTATCTTTAACAACATTACCATTTAAAGAAATAGATCCAGATTTAACTAAAAGCTTAACCTCACTTCTTGTTCCAAAACCTGAATCTGCCAAATATTTATCTAGTCTAATTTTCATATCTTATTCATCCATTAATTTAGTCTTGATCAGTATGATTAACAATATACTTAAATGAATGCTTCCATTTAGGCCCTTCTTCATTTAGTATATATTTCCCATGTATTATACTACCTTCACTATAGTTTCCGCTACTTAACGATATAACTCTTCCTTCTACTTCTTCTGGCTCAGTTATCTTAAACTTGTACTTATAATTCTGATTTTTCTGATAATGATTATAATTCACTACACCATTCGAAGAATATACTCCCCCGATACATACAGCGGTAAAGTCTTTGCCATTCTTCTGAATATTTAATGTAGACTTAACTACTAGGCATATAGTTATCGTAAATGCAGTTACTATCAGTACGATACCCGATATAATTATAGGTATTATCCATTTATATTTTGATTTATTAACTGAATTATTTGGCATAACATTTCCTCATAAAAAAAGTCCTGGCATAAATTATATGCCAGGACTAAAGTTCATAAGATTAGTGTTATATTACTGCATATAACCATCTGCACCAAAGTAATACTTAACACCATCGATCCAAAGTGACTGATTTACAGGATACCAACCGTTATCCTCATACCACCAACCATGTGAATCACTCTTCCATGTTCCGTGTGTATAAGTTGTACTAGCTGTACCATCAGCATTTAACCAATATCCATCACGGTACTCTGAATAATCCATGTATCCAGAAGCTGTGAAGTAATACCAAGCACCATCGATTTTAACCCACTTGCTTGTTGGGTACCAGCCCTGAGTATCCTGTACCCACCAGCTGTTTCCGCCACCCTGCCATGTAAGTACTGCAGGATATGTCTGTGTACCATCAGCATTATACCAATAACCATTATACCACTCATTTGCATGAGCACCTGAATCAGAACCGATTACATATGAAGTTGTCTGTGGATTTGGAGCATCTACATAATTTGTTCCATCATCAGAATACTGAATCTTAGCTACAACAGTAAATGTTGTACCAGTTGGAACAGACTTTCCTACTTCAACTGAATAAATTAAAGTATCTGTCTTTGCGCCAGTCTTAAGTTCACTATTTAACCAATAATATGACTTTGTTCTATGGAGTACTTCTTTTCCATTTGCATCAGTAACAGTGATTATAACTTTCTCATATTTATGAGTACATCCTCTCATCTCATACTCACAAGCAGTACATGTCTTTCCAGCCTCACCATAATATACAGCCTTTCTAGCTGTAAGACTAGGAACATCAGCTGCCTCAGCCTTTCCACCTGGAACAAGGGCAAATCCTAAAACAATAGCAATTGCCATGATAATACTTACTACTTTTTTCATACTTTCTTTTCTCCTTTCACCTTCTTGTTATATGAAAAAATATTTGTATATAAATCATAGTAATGTATAAGAACTATATTCTCGTTACATTACTGCTGATTAATACCTAAGACATTAAACAGATTATAAGCATCAGTTCTATCTATAGCTATAGTACTGAGCCCCATCTTATCGTTACTAGCAACGGTTTCTATAATATATATGTTACCGCCAGTGTTAAATCTGTTGTCAAAAGTTTCCTTAATTTTTACAATATTATCTGTATTCAAGATAATCATACTCTGACTATCATTATAGTCCTTAACTCTTATAAACATTTAGACCCTCCAGTATTATTCTAATGTAATCTTTAAAACAACAGGGTTATGATCACTTGGAGCAAACATTGTAAACTGAGTATTCATTTCATCTACTTTTACATTATTCGATACAATAAACCCATCTATTACATAATACTGAAAATTCGACTTATCTTCAACTGAATTATATGCTTTATCAAGAGATCTGCAAGTCGGTACTGTGCTATCCATAAGACACTGGAAATCACTTCCAATATCATTTACATCTATTATTCCAGGAGTCCAAACATTTGGAATCTCAGAATGTACAGGATATGCTGATGTATCTACATTGGAAAATGTCTGATTAAAATCACCACCAGCTATAACATAGTTTCCTTTATCATATTCAGATTGTAAGAATGCTCTAATCTGTTCTGTCTGAGCCTTCTTTCCTTCACCGTCATCGTATGCTTCAACATGAAGATTAACACAAACTAGTTCTTTACCAGTAGCATTACCTTCTGAATCATAAACTGGCATACGGCTTACAAGCATACATCTTTTGAGATTAACAGTCTTAATAGGCCATTTATAAGCACAAGGAAGGCTTATTCTTTCAGCACTATCTATAGAATATTTAGATAAAGTTCCTATTCCACTTTCAACCTTACCGATATTATCATTTAAAGGATAAGGTACATACTTTGCTTTAAAGTTATATGCAAAGGTTGCAGCATAACCATTATAATCTGAATCTTCTGAATTAATATCTTTTGTAAGAAGAGGAAGATCACCTTGAATCTTAGTAAACTCATCTTGATTATATGAACGCTTTGAATCTCTATCAACTTCTTGAAGCATTATGATATCTGGATTCATTCCTACCAGAAATCCTTGAAGACCGGCAAGATTAACATCTACTCTTTCAGGAATAGCTGTCATAACGCTGGTACCACCATCCATAAAGAAGTCTGCATTATCGCCAAGTGCTCCATATCCTATATTCCAAGTAGCTATAGATAAAGAATCTCCAAGTGTAAGTTTCTTTCCAGAGCCTTCAGTTGTATCAACAGTAACTTCTTCTACATCAGCAGGTCTATATTCATTAACAGTGAGCCATCCAAAGAAGCCTCCAACTATTAATATAATAACTCCCAATATACATAGAATTACTCTTAAAACTTTCTGCTTTATAGTAAGTGTCTTTTTCTCTTTAATCTGTTGCGTATTTTTTTTCTTTTCTGACATTTTTTTACCTTCCACCCAATATAATCTTTCGATTATTTTTCAACTCCACAATTATACTACAAATCAAGTCTTTTTGCATTAAAAAAGGACGACAAATGAAATAAATCATCTGTCGTCCAAATATTTGAATCTAATTAAATAATCTTAATTATTTAACTTCGTTAAAGCCTTCACGTGATTCATATGTTGTATGAAGAAGCTCATGTGCCTTGTGGCTGTTAGGCTCGCCAAGGAACTTCTCATAAAGGTCAATGATCTGAGGATTCTTATGTGACTGACGAAGAGTCTGTCTCTCATCCTCTGAGTAAAGAGCCTGAGCTCTCTTCTCTTTATATGTATCCATGATGTCATCTGACTCATGAGGCAGGAAGCACTCACGAACGTAAGGCTGACCACCACCGTTGATACATCCACCAGGACATCCCATGATCTCGATGAACTGATACTTTGACTTTCCTTCTCTGATCTCATCAAGAAGAACTGATGCTGACTTCATACCAGAAGCGATAGCTACATTTACTGTAGTACCATTGATATCAAGTGAAGCCTCTCTGATACCAGCGTCATGACCACGAACAGCCTTGAACTCGATTGGCTCAGATTCCTTACCAGTAAGCTTGAAGTAAACTGTACGAAGAGCAGCTTCCATAACACCACCAGTAACACCAAAGATTACACCAGCACCTGTGTAGTCGCCCATGATATCCTGATCCCAATCTTCATCTGGAAGTCTATCAAAGAGGATACCAGATCTCTTGATCATACGAGCAAGCTCTCTTGTTGTGATAACTGCATCAACATCATCAAGGCCATTAACCTTAAGCTGTTCACGCTGTCTCTCATACTTCTTAGCTGTACATGGCATAACAGATACAACGAAGATATCTTCTGGATTAATTCCATTCTGTTCTGCCCAGTAAGACTTAATGATAGCACCCTGCATCTGATGAGGTGACTTACATGATGAAAGGTGTGGAAGAAGATCTCCATAATTGTACTCAGCATAGTTAACCCATCCAGGTGAACATGATGTGATCATAGGAAGTGTTCCACCATTCTGAAGTCTGTTAAGAAGCTCTGTACCTTCCTCCATGATTGTAAGGTCAGCACCAAAGTTTACATCATAAACTCTTGTGAAACCAAGTCTTCTCATAGCAGCAGCCATCTTGCCAGTTACAGGAGTTCCGATAGGGAATCCAAACTCTTCACCAAGAGCAGCTCTAACTGCAGGAGCAGCCTGTGCTATAACAACCTTACCAGCTGCAAAAGCAGCATCAATCTTATCTATCTCTGAATGCTCCATAAGTGCACCTGTAGGACATACATTTACGCACTGTCCACACTGAATACATGGAGAATCAGCAAATGATCTATTCTCAGCAGGTGATACAAAAGTAGAGAAACCTCTGTTCTCGAAACCAAGGATTCCGAGACCATGAGCATTCTTACATCTCTCGATACATCTACCACAAAGGATACACTTAGATGTATCTCTTACAATACCAGGAGCAACCTCATCGAAATGAGTCTCTGAGTGAACACCTTCATAAGCACCCTCTCTAGCACCTGTAAGATAAGCTACATTAAGAAGCTCGCACTTACCATTCTTGTCGCACTGCTGACAATTCTTGTTATGATTTGAAAGAAGCAGTTCAACGCTGTTACGTCTAGCTGCAGTAGCCTTAGGTGAAGATATTGTAATCTCCATTCCCTCTGCTACAGGATAAACACATGATGCTACAAGGCCTCTAGCGCCTGTTGCCTCAACAAGACAAACACGGCATGAACCCTGATTGCACTCACCGTGATTGAATGCACAAAGTGAAGGAATCTCGTAACCGCACTTCTTAGCAGCCTCAAGGATAGTTAAACCTTCCTCTACCTGATAGGAGATGCCTTCTATTTTAATATTAATCATCGCCATAGTTAGTTACCTCCTTATTCTTTTGAAATAGCGCTAAGTCTACAGTTACTCATACAAAGTCCGCACTTTACGCACTTCTCTGGATTGATCTCATATGATGCAAGCTTATGACCTTCAGCAATGTAATCTGTCTGAGTGATACATGAAGCAGGACAATTCTTAGCACAAAGGCCACAACCTACGCACTTATCCTTGTCAATCTTATACTGCATAAGGTTCTTACATACATGAGCCGGACACTTCTTATCAACGATATGAGCGATGTACTCATCGCGGAAATGCTTAAGTGTTGAATTAACTGGGTTTGCTGCTGTCTGACCAAGAGCACAAAGTGAGTTAGTCTGGATTGTCTTTGAAAGCTCTTCAAGAGTATCAAGATCTTCCATAGTTCCCTTACCCTCAGTAATCTTTGTGAGGATCTCAAGGATTCTCTTTGTACCGATACGGCATGGAGAACACTTACCACATGACTCATCACAGATGAACTCCATGTAGAACTTAGCAACGTCAACCATACAGTTATCTTCATCCATAACGATAGCACCACCAGAACCCATCATAGATCCCTTCTGTACTAAGTTATCGAAATCGATTGGCTCATCAAGGAATTCCTCTGTAAGACATCCACCTGAAGGACCACCAGTCTGGATAGCCTTGAACTTCTTACCATTAGGAATACCTCCACCGATATCATAAATGAGCTCGCGAAGTGTTGTTCCCATAGGAACCTCAACAAGACCTACGTTGTTAACCTTACCACCGAGAGCGAATACCTTAGTACCCTTTGAACCCTCTGTACCAACTGAAGCAAACTCTGCTGCTCCCTCACGAAGAATGTAAGGTACACAAGCAAGTGTCTCAACGTTGTTTACACAGGTAGGCTTCTCCCAAAGTCCCTTGATTGCAGGGAAAGGAGGACGAGGTCTAGGCATACCACGCTTACCTTCGATAGAATTAAGGAGTGCTGTCTCCTCACCACATACGAAAGCACCAGCTCCAAGTCTGATGTGACAATCAAATGAGAAATCAGTACCGAAGATGTTCTTTCCAAGAAGTCCCATCTCTCTAGCCTGAGATATAGCAATCTTTAAACGATTAACAGCAATAGGATACTCAGCACGTACATAGAAGTAACCTTCTGATGCACCAAAAGCATAACCAGCAATCATCATACCCTCGATAACTCCAAGTGGGTTACCCTCAAGGATAGAACGATCCATGAATGCACCTGGATCACCCTCATCACCATTACATACAACGTACTTCTGATCAGCCTTTACGTTGTAAGCAAACTGCCATTTTCTACCTGTAGGGAATCCACCGCCTCCACGGCCACGAAGACCTGAAGCAAGAACTTCATCAATAACTTCCTGCTGTGTCATTGAAAGAGCCTTCTTGATACCCTGGAAAGCACCCATACCGATAGCTTCATTGATATCTTCAGGATTGATAACACCACAACCATGAAGAGCAACACGACGCTGCTTCTTATAGAAGTTGATATCATCCTGCTTAACTTTCTTTTCCTTTGTTGCTGGATCAACATAGAGAAGTCTCTCTACAATCTCACCACCAATAATATCCTTCTCAACGATCTCATCAACATCGTCAATTGAAACCATACGATATAGAGTATCTTCAGGATAAATCTTTACAAATGGACCCTGTGAGCAGAAACCGAAACAACCTACAATATTAACTGTAGCCTTGTTTGAAAGTCCCTTCTCTTCAAGAACCTTCTCAAACTTCTCTTTGATTTCCTTAGAGTTGCTTGAGAGACATCCAGTACCACCGCAGAGAACAATATGTCTCTTACCGTCAGCACCAGTAAGCTTATCATCCAGGCACTTAGTACAAGTGGATGAGCATTCGTCTAACTTCTGAACTGTATCTATCATCTCATATCCTCCCTTCCTAAGCGTTAGCCTGAGCCTTATAATCTTCAATTATCTGTGGAACCTGGCCTACCTCAACCTTTGGATAAACCTTACCATTAATGCTTACAGCTGGTGCAATACCACAAGCACCGATGCATCTAAGTGCATCAAGAGTAAAGAGTCCATCTTCTGAAGTCTCACCTGGAGCTATCTTAAGAAGCTCTGAGAACTTGTCTATAACATTCTGAGCTCCCTTTACATAGCAAGCTGTACCAAGACAGCATCCGATAACATACTTTCCCTTTGGTGTAAGGGAAAAGAATGAATAAAATGTAACAACACCATAGATCTCTGCGACTGAAATTCCAGTCTTCTTTGATACTATCTCCTGAACATCTAGAGGTATGTAACCATACTCGTTCTGGATGTCACTGAGTATCATCATGAGAGGAGTCTTCTCTTCTGTGTATCTATCACAGATCTCCTCAATTTTCGCTACCGCAGTAGCCTGTAAGTTACTCATAAGCAGCCCCTTTCGCAGTTTATTTTTACGTGAGAGTTTCCCCTTCGCGCACTGATATTATTTTACCAAATTCTATATGGTTAAACAAAATTAACTTTGTATAGGAACATGTAATCTTTATTAAAAAATATCCTGAGTTTCTGACTCTATTTCAGTTTCTTCTTCGTGAGATTCTTCGTCTGAATCTGCATCAGTTTCTTCAGTACTTGATTCATTTATTTTTGATGTTATTTTTGACTCTTCTTCATCATCTTTATAGATAAAAATATAGAGAATGACCAGCATAAATGCACTGACTGTTACGCATATATCCGCAAAGTTAAATACTGGAAAATTAATAAACTTCGCATATATAAAATCCACTACATAGTTGAGACGGATTCTATCTATAAGATTGCCTACCGCGCCTCCAATAGTTATGATTGTGAATATTCTAAGAAGCTTTCTGTCATCACGTTCTATATTCTTGAAAAATAAATATCCAAGAAATATGATCATAACAACCGAAATACCTGCAAGAACAGGAGTATTCTTACTAAATGAACCCCAGGCAGCGCCGGTATTCTTGATGAAGTAAAGAACTAGTGAATCACCGATAATCTTCTTCTCATCACTATAAGGTTGCATATTAGTAACAACCAGGTATTTTGTATATTGGTCGATTGCAACTAGAATTGCTATTATTATTGTAGCCAGAAGTATTCTCTTTGTTTTCATATATCTCCTTCTCTTAGACAAAGAAATAGCATCCTACGAAAGGATGCTACAACGTAATATGTCATATTATATTAGTACTAAATATTTATAAAACTTAAGTAAGTTTAGTAGACTGTTAGTCATCCATAAATGTTATATCTGCAAATGGATCGATACCATCTCCACCTAGGGTTGATCCATATACATTTGAAGAATTACTATTCTTATTTGCCATACTAAGCTTTGAACCACCAGTAGAAAGACTGGTATTTGAACCACTTTCTTTTACTTTTTCGGCAGTTACAAAATCAAAAACTCTATCTTCCTGCTCTTCTTCCTTCTTTGAACCAGCTCTTGCAACTGTATTAGCTGCATTTGGATCAAAATCATTATCATCAAGTGTTCTACGAAGCTTTCTAATAAGACTGTTAAAGTTTGCCTTATATTCAGCATACATAGCAGTAAGATCAAGTATTTCAGCCTCTAGTTTTTCGCGTTCCTGCTTAGCTTCTTTTATGATCTCATTTCCTCGACTGACTGCTTCATTCTCGATAGCCTTAGCTGTCTTTTCAGCATTTGTCTTAGATTCCTCAATATTTTTATCTGTTAAAAGAAGCTTCTTGTTTAATTCATTCTCTGTTGCCTTATAATGCTGAACAGTATCTGTTAATGTTATAACTCTCTCTTTTAATTCTGCATTTGATCTATAGAGCTCGCCATAACTCTTAGAAACTTCATCAAAGAATGCTTGAACGTCTTTTTTATCGTATCCCAAACCAGGCTTGAATTTCTTTTGTTGAACATCAAGTGGTGTTAACATGTTGTGTCCCCCAACCCCCTAACGGTTATTTGGATGTATTATCCTAAAAATGGTGAAACTGAAGAGTTATTAAGTATCTCTTCTCTTAAATCACCCGATACTTCTATGTTATTAGGTACAGCTATAAAGATTGAAGCTGATATAGCCTTAAGCTCGCCGCCCATACCATAGCAAGCACCACCTATAAAATCTATAATTCTCTGTGCACTTTCCAGCTGAAGACCTTCCATGTTGATCACGATTGCCTTCCCCTTCTTAAGGAAATCCGCAACAGTCTGTGCATCATCAAACTCCTGAGGTTTTATCACAAATACCTCGCTGGACTTTGGTGATCTAGGTCTTCTTTCTGAACCAGAGTCAAATGAAACAAGTTTTTCAGACGCATTTGAAGCAGGCGCTGAATTGCCAAAACTTGCAAACTTCTTTGTCTCTCTAGGTGTATGTTCATATGCTGGCTTTGCAGTAGTTCTAGGTGCAGGCTTAGCTGCCCTTCTTACTGGTGCCACATCTTCATCATCGTCGTCATCATCATCGAAGATATCATCATCTTCATCGCCTTCATAATCATCATCATCAGGAATCTTGAATAGATCAAAAAAGCTCTTCCTGCCAGTTGCCATAACTACTCTCCTTTATACTGTCTTTCTCCAAAAATGGCAGTACCAACTCGTACCATAGTAGCACCTTCTTCAACGGCTACAACATAATCGTTGGTCATGCCCATGGATAGAATGGACATACCAACATTATCTATGTTTTGAGATTTTATGTCAAGTAATAATTCATGCATGCCCTTGAAGATCGGTCTGTTTTCTTCAGGATCATCTACAAATGGTGCTATCGTCATAAGACCTCTGATATTGATATGTCTATATTTTTCAGCAATTTCTTTTACAAGAGGAAGAACCTCTTCTTTGCTGACACCAAACTTTGTATCTTCTCCAGCATAATTAACTTCTATTAGGACATTTACATGAATATTTCTCTTCTCTGCTTCTTTTTCTATAACAGAGGCAAGCTTGATAGAATCTACTGAATGAATAAGTACTGCTTTATTAATAATATACTTAACCTTATTTGTCTGAAGATGTCCAATCTGATGGAATCTAACTGGTGTAGAAACCGCATCAAACTTATCTCTAAGCTCTTGTGGTTTATTCTCTCCAAACTCTATAACATCAATCTTTATAAGCTTTTCTATATCACTAAGAGGCTTAGTCTTACTTACAGCTATAAGCGTAACTTCCTCTGGTTTTCTGCCTACTCTTTTGCAAGTTTCATTTATCTTCTCTCTTACCGCACGGTAATTATCTTGAATAACTTCACTCATATCATTCCTCCGATAAAACGACTGGATTAGTATAATGTCTGATTAACTGAAACCTGACTAGCATCCAGTACTATATTATCAAACTCTTTAAGATTCTCGTCACTCTTAAGTATCGAGAACTCATCCTGAGTCTTTACTACATTTACTTCAATATACTCAGCTACACCAGTGTTAGCAAGATATACACCTGTAAGAGTATCGCGGTCAAGCGACAGAACCGGCGACACATCAGCACCTTCTTTACCAAGTATCTGATCTGTGTCAAAAAATGTATCTTCATCCACATAGTAATATGCATCATCACTTTTATAAATGATAAGATTAACCTTCGTTGTCTTTGAATCACCAGTTGCATCACCAGCGGTTGCATCTGCATTTTCAAATCGTCTTACAGTAACTGATTTGGAAGAAGACTTTTCTGATTCATTTATATATTCCTTAGGAATCTTATATACTTCCTTATCTTGAAGGGCTGAATTAGGAACCTTAAGTCCTTCAAACTTGTTAAGAATTATCTCGATATTTAAGAATCTCTCATCGATATAATCTACCATATACTTCTTAAGAGGTAGAACAACAAAGTAAGATTCACCTCTTGGAAGTATAGAATAAGATGAGCTGATTTCTATAGGAGAATCATTTATAGTAAATCTAAGTTTCTCTTCTCCCTGAATCACCTTGGCCTGTTCTTCAGTAACCTGGCATACTATATTCCAGCTCTCATCAGAAACTATCTTAAATACTGTAGAACCAGTATCAAGAATATCACCTGATTTAAGAGAAGTTTTCTTATAATTATTCTTGTTGAAATCATCTTCTGATAAAGTCTCTGGTGTCTTCTTCTCATAACCATCAGTATAGTAAGTTATAACACCACTTTCAGTAGACTTAATAGTCTGAAGAGTTGAGCTCACCTTTGTACCACCAGCATTAATCTGCTGCATCATAACGTCACTTGAAAGCTCCATAACTTTACTTTCTACTTCAGACTTAAAGTTATATAGATTAGAAAATGTAACATCAGAATAAGATGCTTTATAAGTATCTATTGTAGATCTGATACTGGCATAATCAGACTGAGTAAAGAGTCCGTTACCATCGTCACTCTCTCCAGTTGCTTTGATAGCAGATATGATATTTCCTGTCTCATCAACTGTACATACTGGTGCATTCTTTTTAACCTTATCTCCATCGTGTACAAAGTAGATCATGTATCCAGATTTAGAACAAGTTATCTCTATCTCATTTCTAAGAGCAATACCAGTACATGTAATATTACTATTAATATTACTAGAACCAACCTTGTAGGTGGTAATAGGTTCCTTCATAAAGGAAATGATAATACTTGCTACAACATATATTAAGATGATTGCAAATATAATGACTGTAGAGTTAAGTCTGGCTGATCTGCTCAGTCTTATAACATTAGCATTTGCCCTCTTCTTTTTTCTCTGATTTGATGTGCTACTCATTTCTATCCCTTTATTTGGTTAGATTAAACATTATTCCTATCTTATCATACAGATCATCCTGAGATACAGAATCTGCGACAAATATAGAATATGAATTATTATCAATCGTTACATTAAGTGCAAGTATATTACCTGCAGCTTTTGTTGTACCTGTCTTCCAGGAATCAATAGTTATATTCGATGGAAGTTTATATGTTCCTGACAAAAACTGATTAGTCGGAGTTATATCATCATCAAGAACTTGTCCATCAGCTGTCGTATATGAATACGTAAATGAATTATATGAATCAATCTCACGAATGATATCGTACTTCTCAGCTTCCTGTAATATCAGATACATATCATAGGCAGTGATATAATGATTATCATCATGAAGACCATGAGGATTCACGAAATGTGATCCAGTAGCTCCAATCTCGTAAGCCTTAGCATTCATTCTATTAGCGAACTCAGCTTCACTTCCGCCAACATATTCAGCAAGTATAACAGCAAAATCATTATAGGACTTCATAAGAAGACCGTAGAGAAGATTTCTAACCGTTATAGTACAACCAGATTTTAACTGACTAACAAGAGCTCCCTCTTCAGTAATACTTGTATCATGCTGAAGTGTTATCTGATCATCCAGACTAATCTCACCCTTATATAGAGCGTCGCATACAACAATTGCAGTCATAAGCTTCGTTGTACTAGCAGGATATATTCTTCTAAGAGAATTGTAGGAAACCAGAGCTTCCTTGTTAGTATTATCGACAAGAAGAGCAGCATATGTATCTTCAGAAAAGTTTTCAGAAGATACATCATTTCCATCAGGTATCACAGCATATTCTGACTGATAACCTTTATAGGAAATGGTATGAAGACTCTTACTTACTTCGATGTTATTAATAGTATCCATATCATATGGATTATCAAACTTCACATTTTTGACAATAAAAAAGGTAACACTTCCTATAGCAAGAAGCATTAACAAAATGTAATAGATAACAGCTTTACCCATTCTTTTATCCTTTTAGTTTTTATATAGACTTCTCCAGTCCAAATCTCCTCTTTCAAGAGCCTTGATAAGCAGTTCAGCTGTAGCAAGGTTAGATGCAAGAGGAATATTATATATATCACAAAGCGTAGATATCTTATTATAATCGTTGTTATGTGGCTGGCTCATACTGTTCTCGCGAAGGAATATTACCATATCCATCTGGTTACTTTCTATCTGAGTCGCTATCTGCTCAACACCACCAAGATGACCAGCTAAAAACTTATGAACATTAATGCCAGATGCTTCTTCTACAAGGCGACCAGTAGTCGCTGTCGAATAAACATCATGTCTTTCAAGAATTCCGCGATATGCTATGCAAAAGTTCTGCATCAGTTTCTTTTTAGGATCATGAGCAATTAGTACTATATTCACAGTTTAACCTCCAACATTTTTCTATATATTAGTATTTTCTCTTTTGTAAACTTATATTTAAAACTATACCAATTCCTATAGCCGAACTCATAAGAGATGTAAGTCCATAGCTTATGAAAGGAAGCGGTATACCTGTATTAGGAAGGACTCTTGTAGCAACACCAATATTGATAAATGACTGATAACCAATAAGTGATGCAACACCAACCGATATCAACTGGCCAACATCATCTCTGGCATGCCTTCCTGCTCTAATACATTGTAACACTATAAGCAGAATAATTCCAATTATTATTACACTACCAAAGAACCCAAAAGCTTCCCCCACAGCTGAGAATATGAAATCCGTCTGCTGCTCTGAGATAAGATTGGTATCTCCGGTATTAGCTTCGCCCTTTTTACCAAGACCTTTACCCATTAACTGGCCAGAACCAATAGCCATTACAGAGTTTTCCTGCTGCCTAGATTCGTCCTCATATTCAGAAGGATAGATAAATGACATGATTCGCTTTACCTGATGTTCGTAAAGCAGCTTCTGATCTTCTCTTTGAATATACCAGAGGAATACACTAATCAGAGGAATTAGAACAAGTAAGGATACACCTATTATTCTATAACTAAGTCCTGACAGATAAAATAGTGTAAGTAACACCATAGTAAGACAGATAAGTGTCGAGAGATCAGGTTCCTGATAGATAAGAAATATAGGAATAGCCCAGAAGAATACAAAACCAAGTATTCCTCGCAAAGTATTAACCTTCTCTTCATCCATAAGCTTACTAAAGTATGTAGAAAAGAATATGATCATAATAGGCTTTGCAAGCTCTGATGGCTGAAATGTAATACCTGCGATAGTAAACCATCTAGTAGCCGAGTTAACTGTCGAACCAGCTAAAAGAACGAGTACCAGAAGTATAACACTAAATATATAAAGAGGAATATACAGTCTTGATATAAGATGATAATCAATCACAGAAAGTGCGACCATAATCAATATAGATATAGCAACACCAACCGCCTGCTTAACTGTAAATTCATCATTTACGCTATTTATGATGAATACTCCAAGAACCATAAGAGAGATTACAAGGAAAAGCAATATGAAATTATAATTTTTGTAATTATATTTCTTAAACAATTTTAATCTCCTACTACTCCGCCATCATCCGTAAATGTAGCATCATTTAGAGCTTCTTTATCATACATATAAGCATATATAAATCCGGTAAGATCCGCAGCATTAGACGATGCGTATCCGTTAGGAATAACCGTTGTGACAGATACTTCAGGCGCCGTATATGGTGCATAAGATATAAAGAGCGCGTGAGCCGGTCGGTCTTCACCTTCCTGTGCAGTACCAGTCTTACCTGCTATCTGTACATTTACCGAATTAAGAAGCTTATTATCTTTAAGGTCATCCGTTACAACAAGTCTCATACCTGTATGGATTGAGTTCCAAAGCGCACTATCGATATTAACCTGTGAAGCTATGGTATGATTAGAGGTTCTTACAACATTTCCTTCATAATCTGTTATCTTATTCATAAGAGACAGATTATAGCAGGTTCCACCATTTGCGATAGTTGTAACATATCTGGATAACTGAACAGGAGCATAGTTGTGAGTACCCTGTCCAATAGCACTTGTAACGGCATCATTATCCGAGAACTTCGGTGATATCTCTTCTATCTCAACTCCTGACTTAGAAGTAAGTCCAAACATTCCTGCATATTTCTTAAGGCTTGCAAGACCTTCATCATCCACATATGAACCTGATCTTGTAGCAAGTCTATAACCAACTGTAAAGAAGAAATAGTTACATGAAATATCGATAGCTGTAGGTATACCAATTGAACCATGTGTCAGATGATAATCTCGATATATCCAACATTTAGGTTTTGTATATACATCTTCGAAAACACCAAGGTCAGTTATATATTCATCTATCCCCAGAACACCTTCAGATACACCAGCAACCGCTGATAGAGGTTTAAATGTAGAACCTGGAGCGGTTCTCATCATAGTCGCTCTGTTATAAAGAGGATTGGTATGATCTTCGAGAAGCTTATTATAGTAATCAGGATCCACATAGTTAGTCAGATAATTATTATCATAACTTGGATAGCTGACCATAGCTCTTACTTCACCAGTATTTACATCAGTTACAACAACTGCACCCGAACAAGGTGTAAGGGCAAGCATAGCTGGTGTAATCTCAAGAGATGTAAGTTTAGCTATGATAAATCCGTAAGGTGTCATAGCACCTGATCTAAATGCAGTAAGTTCAACATCTCCATCTTCTGAAAGAACTCCCTGATCATATAATAGCTCTATAACATCATAACTAGAGATACTACCTTCTCTGATCATATTTCGAATAACTCTGTTATTGAAATCCTCATCATCCTGAAGATACTCGATTATGTAGTCGATAAGCATACTATAGATTTCATCAGAATCATAATACTTATCATCTTCCTCAATAGAAGTAATATCTATAGCTTCAACACTTATAAGATATCTTAGAAAATCCTGAAGTGAAGTTTCATCATTTGTATAAGCAAGGAACTTATTGGAATTCTGATTAACCTTACCAACATCATAGATTCCTTGTGAAGAAAGCATTTCACATATATATTCACAGTAATCCTTATACTCCGTATCTAGATTTTCTAGTTCTACAGGATTATCTGTAAGAAGCCCCTTCATGGTCTCAAGCGTGTACCCCTGTCTTGTTGTAAAGTTACTATACACTTTCTTCTCAAGTTCAGTTGCATCCGGGTCATTCATATGTGAAAGTTTTAGCTGATTATTACTGAAAAATGCTGCATATACATCTGTGATAGGTATAATCTTTTCTTTATTACCTTCTGCAGCATATGCAATATTATGAATCTTGGACATGAGGATAGATGCGATTTCCTTCTCAAGCATGTCATAACAATACTTCTGAAGGTCAGTATCTATAGTAAGATATATATCATTTCCAGCTATAGAAGGTGTATCACTTGTAACCTCAAGAACCTTACCAAGATTATCTACATAGAGAACCTGCTCACCATCTGTACCGTGAAGATCAGTTTCGAAGACTCTCTCTATACCTGACTTTCCCACAACATCTGAGCTATTATACTTATTCTCGCCCACTTCCTCATTTAGCGTATCTATATCTTCCTGAGATGCTTTACCAACATATCCGATAATATGAGAAAAATACTTAGCATCATTATATACACGGCTGGATTCTATAAGAATATCCATACCAAGTAGATTATCCTTATTCTCAGTAATCGCAGCACGGCTCTTCTCTGAGATATTATGAGCTATCTCAACAGGAACATACTGCTGAAAACGGTTTAGCCAGAGATTGTATCTGCAGGCAAGTATCTTCATAGCAGTTTCATCATCATAGTCACTACTGATTTCAAAAAGTTTCTTAAGATACTTTACAACATCTTCAGGTTTAGAGTTCAGCTGTTCCTGCGTCAGATCATCGACAGTATCCGCAGCATAAACATCCTTTAAGAATCCCTTTAAAACAGGTCCTTCAACATTATAAGAATATTTGCCATTCTTATAAGTGATTCTAAATGATGAATCTATATCATCACCATTTGACTGAAGAATACCAAGTGTATTAGCTATAATACGATTCTTTAATACATTTTCAGAGATATTCATATTTTCAGCATCGATAGGAAGCTGATTACTATTTCCAAATGTTAACGTATAAGCTATCTTGTTATAAGCAAGCAAGTTACCATTTACATCATAAATATTTCCACGAATAGAATTAACAGTAAGTGTCTTCTCTGACTTTACCTCGAAGCTCTTTGAATAATTCTCACCTTCTTCAATCTGAAGAGTAAAAAGACGATTTATAAGAACTATAAAAAGCACGATAATAAGGAGTGTTACTGGGAACACTCTACTTTTGATATATTCTAATGTGATTTCCTTAAAGGATATAAAAAGATCCTTAAGCAATCTCATTTTTCTCTACCCTCTTCTTTATAGCTTTATTAATTCGAACATAGATTCTATATATAATAATAGTCGCAATTACAGTTGATAAAATATGCGGCAGAAATACATGAACAAAATAAAAACTCAGATTAGTTCTGTTACGAAGCAGGAACGCTGCAACATACGTAACAAAATCAAACACTGTTTCGTCGATGATGATAATAAAAACAGGCATCATAACATCCTCCATAAGATATTGCTTATGGAAGGCACCATTCAGATATCCGATTATCATAAAGAGAAATGTGTATGGACCGAGCAAAGTGCCAAAGAAGATATCATACAGAAAACCCGAGACAAATCCTGTAAGAAGTCCTTCTCTTCTTCCTCTCATTATGCCAAAAGACATAGTTACAATCAGAAGTAGATTGGGAGCTATGCCTCTAACATTATGATATGAAAAGATCACACTTTGCAAAAGAAATGAAATTATTATAAGTAATAATATTACAAAAGATCTACGCATTAGTAGTTCACTTCCTGTTTACGATCAAGGATAACTAATACATCCTTAATATCAGTGAAATTAACAGTCGGCAGAATATGAGCCGTCTGAGTAAGGTTATTGGAATCCTGCTCTACGCTGATAACATAACCAATAGTAAGTCCATATAAATATCTATCTGATACACTGGATGTAATGATCTTATCTCCCTCTGAGATAATAGCATTTTTATCTATATCAGTTGCAAGTAGATATCCAGCTTCCATCGTCTGAATACTACCCTCTATATTACAAAGATTTCCAGCAGTTCCAATCTCACCGGTAACATTAGCTCTATCATCAATGATTGCTCTAACCTTAGCATAGTCATCATAAGACTCAACAACTATTCCAAGAAGACCGTCATCGCAGATAACATTACAGCCTTCATATACCTGATCATTTAATCCCTTATTGATATAGAACTCATTGAACCAACCAGATGAATTAACAGAGAATACTCTGGCTGCAGTCTTCTCATAATCTGGATATAATTCATCTAAACTATATAAATCTCTAAGAGACTGAAGTTCAGCAAGCTCTGCTTCATTCTTACCAAGTTCATTTTGAAGATCAGTCACCTGGCCTCTCAGCTCAGTATTTTCAGCTTTCAGTTCCTTTACATCACCGAATACAGCAACCTTTTCTTCTACCCAGGTACCGATATCATTAACGCCCTCCTGGAGTGGAGTGATGATGCCGCCTGTAACCTCACGAACTGGCTTAAGCACATCTGGAAAAAATGCTGACACAATAGTCAGCGCTATACATATAACTGAAAGTGCTATAAGTAAATATTTAGGACTAAGATCTTTTTTATAATTAAGTTTCATATTAATCCTTCTGCACCCATACTATAATAAGTGCCATTTCCGATAATTATATGATCAAGAAGCGGTATTCCCATCTCATCCCCCATATTTTTAATCTGTCTAGTTATAGAGACATCTATGGTACTAGGACTAGGATCACCAGATGGATGATTATGAATGAGAACAATATTCGCAGCGTCTGCTCTAAGTGCTTCTTTGAATAATTCTCTTATAGATAATATACTTCTATCAATACTGCCCTCAGACAGTTGAACCTTTTTAATGATTCTATGAGAAGAAGTATTAAAAAGAGCATATACTCTTTCTTTTGTCATATACCTGACTTCTTCCATAAAGTAATTAGCCACTGAATCTGAAGAACTGAGCGACAGGTCAAGTTTATGCTTTTCAGAAGATATCCTTCTCGATATTTCGGTTATAGCAATTATCTGACTTGCCTTCACGTAGCCAATACCAGGAATACTTACCAGGTCATTAACATACCTATAATTAAGCCCAGAAAGTCCCTTATATATAGGGTGGGCATTTAATACGAACTGCGCTAGTTCTATAGCACTCATTTCATTACTACCCGTGCGAAGAATGATAGCTAACAGTTCAGCATCCGACAGAACTTCAGGTCCCTGTTCTAGCAGCTTTTCAACAGGTTTCTCGTGATCTGCCATTTCTTTTATCTTACATTTATTCATATACAAAAGTAAGTCAGCGACTTCTTTTGGTGAATGGACAACGCTTATGTTATCACATAGCAGGTATTTTAGAAAGGTTTTTTTCCACTATTTTCTGTAGGGACATCATTATACCAAACTTAGCATGTGGATAAGTTAAACCGCCCTGGAAATACACTGCATAAGGTGGTTTTATAGGGGCATCGGCAGATAATTCAATAGATGCTCCTGATATAAATGCACCGGCCGCCATGATTACATCTGAATCATAACCAGGCATTGCCCAAGGAACTGGTTTTACGTAGCTGTCAACTGGAGCCGCAGCCTGTATTCCCTCGCAAAATGCTTCGATAAGCTCAGGACTTCCAAGAGTAACAGCCTCAATAATATCAAATCTATCTTCAGTAGAATCAGGTATAGCTTTAAAGCCAAGACCTTCATATACATTTGCTGCAAATATTGCTCCCTTAAGAGCAGCAGCTGTAACAGTAGGAGCAAGGAAAAGCCCCTCTGCAAACTGAGCTGTTAAACCAAGTGATGCTCCAACCTCCTTACCAATTCCAGGAGTTATAAGTCTTGCAGCAGCATTTTCTATACATTCTTTTGTACCGCATATATATCCGCCTATAGGCGCAAGACCACCACCGATATTCTTAATAAGAGATCCAACAACCATATCAGCACCTACATCAGATGGCTCTATGGTTTCAACAAATTCTCCGTAGCAGTTATCTATCATAACGATAATATGTCTGCCAATCTCTTCTTCTATCTTTCTTATAAAGCTTATAGCTTCACCTATAGCTTCGACTGAAAGCGAAGGTCTTGTATCATATCCCTTCGATCTTTGAATCTCAATAAGCTTAGTTTTATCATTTATAGCCCTCTTAATGCCATCATAATCCCAAGAACCATCATCAAGGAGACCAACCTCGGAATATGTTATACCATATTCAGCAAGGCTTCCCTTCTCTTCTCTAACTCCAATAACTCCCTGAAGAGTATCATATACAGGTCCTGCAATCGAAAGAATCTCATCTCCAGGACGTAGATTTCCAGCAAGTGCTATAGTAAGAGCGTGAGTTCCACAGGTAATCTGCTGACGAACCAGCGCGTCTTCAGTGTGGAATACTTCGGCGTAAATCTTCTCTAATGTATCTCTACCACTATCGTTATATCCATAGCCAGTCGTTCCTTTTAAATGTTCCTCAGCAAGTCTACATTTAGCCATAGCCTGCTGAACCTTTATCTGATTTATCTCAGCTATCTTATCAATCTTACTAAATCTATCACTAAGCTTTTCTTCAACTTTAGCGCAGTAATCATAAACTTCTTCCGAAATCCCTGAACTAAGATAATATTCTTTTAAATCATTACTAACATTATTCATAGCGTCTACCTTGTTTTATCTTTTCCTCTTTAATATTCTTACATTTAAAATGAATGTTTGATTATATATTCCAATATATTTTCATCTGTCTCGACAGGCTCAAGATTATAGTCTTCAGAAAATACATCCTTATCAAGCCAGATAACATCCTTCTCTCTTCTAAACCATGTCATTTGTCTCTTGGCAAAATGACGTGTATTCAGCTTAATCTGTTCAAAAGCATCATCTAAGCTAGTATTATCGCGAAGAGCAGCATATATTTCCTTATAACCAATCGCCTGCATGGAGTTCATTTCCAAAGTGCAGCCTGCCTCCATAAGACCTCGTACTTCATCAACAAGTCCAGCCTCTTTCATAATATCAACCCTTTTATTAATTCGGGAATAAAGTCTATCTCTATTCATAGACAAGACAAAATATCTTGAATCATATACTGATTTCTTCTGTCTCTCTGCGGCATTATGTTCTGATATCGGCTTACCATGGATATGATAATACTCTAAAGCTCTTATAACCTTTCGATGATTATTCTTATGAATTATCTCAGCTGATGCAGGATCAACCAATTTAAGTTCATCATACAGTTTTTCTATATCACCAGTTTTCTCAAGATATTCTTCAAGTTCCCTTCTATACTCACGGTCATTTGAATCAGATTCTTCATCACTAAAATCCACATCATATAAAAGAGCCTGAATATAAAATCCCGTACCACCAGCAATTATAGGCATATGGCCTCTTGAAGTAATCTCATCCACTAGACTTTTAGCTTCATTTTTAAATACTGTAACATCAAATGGAAATGAAGGATCATAACAATCTATAAGATGATGAGGTACACCTTGCATTTCTTCTTTTGTAATCTTGGCACTGCCAATATCAAAGCCCCTATAGACCTGTATACTGTCAGCAGAGATAATCTCTCCATTCATCTTTTTAGCAAGGCTAATGGAGAGATCAGTTTTTCCTACAGCGGTCGGGCCTGTAAGTACTATTAATTTTTTCATAAAATATTACTCAACTATTCTCTTAAACTTTTTATCTAACTCTTCTTTTGTCACTCTTATAAGGGTTGGGCGACCATGAGGACAAGTATATGGATCTTTCAGCTTCATAAGTTTTTCTATAAGGTCACGAACCTCAAACTCAGAAATCTCCTGATTACCCTTTATAGCAGCTTTACATCCCATAGTTGCTAGCTTACGCACAAAGATATCTTCAGTAACATTATCAACCCCTTCAGAAAGATAAGATATAAGTTCTGTAAATACTTCTCTTCCATCAAGCCCTATAAGATTAGCAGGCATAGCAGAGAGTTTTACATCATTTCCACCGAACTCTTCTATCTCAAAGCCATAAGATTTTAGATAATCTACATTTTCAAGAACAGTCTGCTTCTCTATGCTAGTTAGGGATACAACCTCTGGTGGATACATATTCTGGCTAAGAATCTTTCTTTCTTTAAACTCAGCGAGAAATGTTTCATAATTCACTTTCTCATGTGCCGCATGCTGATCCATAAGATAAAGTGAACCATCATATTCTGTAATCCAATAAGTCTTGAATACCTGACCGATTATCTTATGATGTCCCTTAGCTTCTTCAGATAAAAATCTAGATTCAGTTAATTCCTGCTGTTCATAAGAACCTTTTGGAAGTATATCATCAGACTGATTAACCAGTTTCTTATTATCAAGCTTCTCCATATAATCTTTTGGAAGAAGGCTCTCTAATATGCTAAAACTTCCTTTTCCAGAACCTGAGGCGGGACTAGTATGTGAATACGAAGATGAATCGTGCACCTCCTGAGTAACACTTGGTTTTTTGAAGGATTCAAATGAAGACGAAACATGTGTTACTTCCGTCTTTTCTTCAGGTATATTATTAACTGAAGGTTCTTCCCTCTCTTCAGATATATCGTTAACTGTAGGCTCTATCTTTTTCTCTGAAATAAACTCATTAGTTTTTACAGGTTCAAACTTTGCCAGTGTTACAAATGGAGTTTCCTTCACTTCTTTAACCGAAGGTCCCGTTATATATTCACGGTCAGCTTCTGGAATTATCTCTTTATTTGCAAGAGCATCCTTTACTGCATAAAATACAGCATGGAACAGAGCTTTCTCATCATCAAATCTGAACTCTCTCTTAGCAGGATGAACATTTACATCAACCATATAAGGAGGAAGTTCTATGAAGAGAGCTGTATATGGGAACTTATGCACCATAATATAGGTCTTATACGCTTCTTCAATAGCTCTATTAACAACAGGACTCTTGATAAATCTTCCATTTACAAAGTAATTCTCAAATCCTCTGTTACCCTTTGATAAAAATGGCTTTCCTATATAACCAGTCACTTTTATATTTTCATCTTTATAATCAACATCAAGAAGTGCTCTAGCTATCTCTTTACCATAAAGCGAATAGATTGTTTCTTTAAGTCTTCCATCGCCCTGAGTATCTATAATCACCTTACCACCAGAAATAAGCTTGATAGCAACATCCGGATTAGAGAGAGCCATATGTGTCATCATATCATTTATATATGAACCCTCTGTCATATTAGTTTTAAGAAACTTAAGTCTTGCAGGTGTATTATAAAATATCTCTCTAGAGATAATAGTTGTTCCATCAGGAGCACCTATACTGGTCATCTCCAGTTCTTTTCCGCCTTCTATTACGTATCTGGTTCCTGTTAATGATTCATGAGTCTTAGTTATCATTTCAACCTTAGATACAGCAGATATGGTTGAAAGCGCCTCACCTCTGAATCCAAGTGAGGATATATTCAGGAGGTCATCAACATTATCCAGCTTACTTGTAGCATGACTCATAAATGCTTTTCTAACATCTGACTCATCTATACCAGCACCATTATCAGTAACGCGAATAAGACTGGTTCCACCATCAGTAATCTCAACAGTTACTCTGGTTGAACCAGCATCAATAGAGTTTTCAACAAGCTCTTTAACTATAGATGAAGGACGCTCTATAACTTCGCCAGCAGCTATCTTATCTATAGTATGTTGATCTAATACTTTTATCATAATAATCCCTTAATTAAGTCGTTCTTTTAACTCCTGCAGATATAGCAGAGCCTTAACAGGAGTCATGTTGTCTAAATCCATATTCTTAAGTTCATTTGTTATATTCATTTCTTCAGTAGACGCAAAGAGAGATAACTGTCCTGGAGCTTCTTTCTTTGTCTCTTTATGAGAAGTGATAACCTTTATATCTTTAGCATTTCCAGTAATATCTTCCTCGCTAAGTATAGCAGCTATCTCCTTAGCTCTATCAGTTACCACCTGAGGTACACCAGCAAGACGAGCAACCTCTATACCATAAGATCTATCAGCTCCGCCTCGGATAATCTTTCGAAGAAATACGAGACTATCGCCTTCATGCTGAATTGCTATCGAATAATTATTTACAGAAGAAAGCTTATCTTCAAGATTTGTAAGCTCATGATAATGAGTTGCAAAAAGTGTCTTAGCACCAACAGCTTCCTTATCTGCAATATACTCAACAACAGCCCAAGCAATAGATAGACCATCAAATGTAGATGTTCCTCTACCAATCTCATCCATTATGATAAGTGAATCCTTCGTAGCATTTCGAAGAATATTAGCCACTTCACTCATTTCAACCATAAAGGTAGACTGTCCCTGAGCGAGATCATCACTAGCACCAACTCTAGTGAATATTCTGTCAGATATAGATATAGTAGCACTATCTGCTGGGACAAATGAACCAATCTGGGCCATAAGTGCTATAAGTGCGGTCTGTCTCATATAAGTAGATTTACCAGCCATATTAGGGCCAGTTATTATCATAATTCTGTTACCCTGTTCATCCAGATATGTATCATTTGGAATAAACTCAGAATTATTCATTATCTTTTCTATAACTGGATGACGACCATTCTTTATATCGATTATTCCATTATCTGTAATTCCAGGTCTTACATAGTTTGCTCTAACAGCAACCACTGATAAAGAAGCAAAAACATCCGCAAGTGCTATATAATCAGCAGTTTGCTGAACTCTGATTATTTCATTTGAAAGTTCATCTCGAAGCTTTACAAACTCATCATATTCGAGCCCATATAGATTCTCTTCTGCGCTAAGAATATCGCTGGAAAGACGTGACAGTTCATCTGTGGTAAATCTTTCTGCATTTGTAAGAGTCTGCTTTCTTATAAAGTAATCAGGTACAAGAGATTTATAAGAATTAGTAACTTCGTAGAAGTATCCGAATACTCGATTGAACTTTATACGAAGATTCTTAATGCCAGTCTTCTCTCTTTCCTTTTCTTCCATATCAGCAAGAATAGTCTTAGCATTAAGCTTCTTATCTCTATAATCATCTATAACAAGATTGTATCCAGTCTTGAATATACCACCTTCACGAACGGTAATAGGTGCATCTTCATCGATTGCACGGTCTATAAGTTCATATATATCTTGAAGTGTATCCATCTTCTGATACATTTCATCAAAGATACGTCCGCTGAATTCTTTAAAGAGATTCTTGATATCTGGAAGATAATGTAAGGAAGTCTTAAAGCTAAGTAAATCTCTAGGATTTGCAGTTCTCATAGAGATTCTTGTCATAAGACGTTCCATATCATAGATTGAACCAAGATATTCTCTCATCTCATCACGGTTCATGATTCCAACATTTAGTGATTCTATAGCATCAAGTCTATCTTCTATAAGAGATATATCCATAAGTGGTGCTTCTATAAAACTTCTAAGTTTTCTAGCACCCATAGCTGTCTTTGTCTTATCAAGCACCCAAAGAAGAGATCCATATCTCATACCATCGCGCATAGTCTCGGTAAGTTCAAGATTACGCTTGGTGGATGAATCTACGATCATATAATTATCAGAAAAATATAGATTTAAATGATTAATCTGCCCAAGACTGCTCATCTGTGTATCATAAAGATACGTTATAAGAGCTCCTGATGAACATACAATCTCAGGAAAATCTTTAAGTCCAAGTCCTTCTATTCCTTGAACATTAAACTGCTTTTCAAGAATAGTTTTCGAAGCATCATACTGATACTTTTTTTCCGGAACTATACTCTCAGTAATGGATAATTTATTGATCAAATCCAGATAGGTTGACATAAATCTTTTATTGTTAACTAATTCTGAATTTTCACTAAGAATTATTTCTTTAGGCTGATATCTGACAATCTCATCCAGAATCTTTGAAGAGTTATTTAGACTTGTGCAGTCAAACTCTCCAGTAGATATATCTGAAACTGTAAGACCATAAATTGTACCACCTGATTTTTCAGAGCGAGAAACTTCAGAGATACACATAATATATTTATTTTTGTCATCAGATAGACTGCCCTCTCCCATACTGGTACCAGGAGTAACTATTCTGATAACCTTACGTTCTACAAGACCTTTAGCGAGCTTTGGATCCTGAACCTGCTCACATATAGCGACCTTGTGCCCATTTTCTATAAGTTTTCCTATATAAACTTCTGCAGCATGATATGGGATACCACACATTGGAGCCCTCTCCTCCATACCGCAATCTTTTCCGGTAAGAGTAAGTTCAAGCTCCCTAGATACATTTTCGGCATCCTCAAAAAACATTTCATAAAAATCACCCAGCCTGTAAAAAAGGATAGCGTCTGGGTGTTCATCTTTTGTTGCCAGATAATGCTGCATCATAGGAGATAATTTAGTTCTATCAATAGTACTTGAGTCCATTAATTAGTCCTTTATAATAGTTTTTTAAACTGCATGTCCAAGGTAATAGAAGCCTTTTGCTTCATCTAGCTTAACATCAACAAAAGTTCCTATCTGTTCTTCATTTCCAGGGAAATGTACCAGGATATTGTTATCCATTCTGCCTGTAACATAACCATTCATATGATCATTCACGCTCTCAACAAGAACACTCTTTGTCTGACCTTCAAAACGACTAGAGGACTGAGCGGAAACTTTTCTTACCTCTTCAAGAACCTTCTCAAAGTTCTTATCTACAACCTCTGAAGGTAATTGTTCCATTTTAGCAGCAGGCGTACCTGAGCGAATAGAATATATAAATGTAAATGCTTGATCATATTTGGCATATCTGATTACATCAATCGTATCCTGTATATCTTCCTCTGTTTCTCCTGGGAAACCGACCATTATATCTGTTGTAAGAGAAACATCAGGAAGCTTTGCTCTTATCTTGTCAACAAGAGCCAGATAATCTTCCTTAGAATATCTACGATTCATAGCCTTAAGTATTCTAGAAGATCCAGCCTGTACAGGCAAATGAATATGACGAGCAATCTTTGGATTAGCAGCTATCACATCAAGAAGCTTATCTGATAAATCCTTTGGATGGCTAGTCATAAATCTGATACGTTTAAGTCCTTCAATCTTCGCAACATCAGAAAGTAGATCAGGAAAATCATAGTCAGGATGTGCCTTTATAGTCTCGCTTTCATCTAGGAAATTAATACCATAAGAATTAACATTCTGACCGAGGAGCATAATCTCCACACAGCCTTCATTTACCAGTCGATTAACTTCGCACAGTATATCTTCAGGAGTTCTGCTTCTCTCTCTACCTCTTACATATGGAACTATGCAATAAGTACAGAAATTATTGCAGCCATACATTATATTTACACCAGACTTAAAGCTATACTTTCTCTTCTCAGGAAGATTTTCAACATGAGTTTCAGGTACATCGAGAACCTCAACTACTGTTTTCTTATCTGTTTCTGTTAGTTTATAGAAAAGTAATTCTGCTAACTTATAGAAGTTATAAGTTCCAAATATCAGATCAACAAATCCGAAACTGGATTTAATGTACTCAACAACAGCAGTCTGCTGCATCATACATCCACAGATTCCAATAAGCATATTCTTGTTAGATTCTTTACGTTTTTTGAGCGAACCTAGATGACCATAAAGCTTCTGATTAGCATTTTCTCTAACAGTACATGTATTATATATAATAAAGTCGGCCTCTTTCTCGGTAGCTACTTCTTCATAACCTATACGAAGGAGTATTCCGATAAGTTTCTCAGAGTCATGAGCATTCATCTGACATCCAAATGTCTCAACATGAAATGTAGGCTTATGACCACTTTCTATAATCATCTCTTCGATTAACTCGTGACATCTATCCATAAAGAACTCCTGACGAGCAGGCTCAGTTGTAGGAGCACTTTGAATAATATCCTGATTTAATATATGTGTATCCTTAATATCCATTTGATAATCCTTACTACTTTTCTATCTTATAAAGCTTCTACTTCAGCCATCCAAAGGGCTGCAGAAGCATCGCTTGGCATTCTTAGATCGCCACGTGGTGACATAGATACGCTACCAACTTTTACACCATCTGGCATGCAGCTTCTCTTAAACTGCTGACTAAACAGTCTTCGGTAATACATAGTCATCCACTTCTTAATCTCTTCCTCTGAATAATCTTCTTTAAATGCTTTCTTTGCCAGGAAGAATATCTTTGAAGGACTATATCCATATCTGAGGCTATAGTATATGAAGAAGTCATGTAGTTCATATGGTCCAACTGCTTCTTCAGTTTTCTGTGATATATTTCCATCAGCATCCGGAGGAAGAAGCTCAGGGCTGATAGGTGTATCAAGAATATCCTTAAGTACGTTCTGTGCATCTGGGAAGATATCATTTTCCACTACACTATCTATCATCCAACGTACAAGTGTCTTTGGAATACTTCCATTAACTCCGTACATACTCATCTGGTCACCATTATAAGTGCACCATCCAAGAGCAAGTTCTGATAGATCACCAGTACCAACTACAAGCCCACCAATTTTGTTAGCATAGTCCATAAGTACCTGGGTTCTTTCTCTGGCCTGAGTATTCTCGTATGTTACATCATGAATCTCAGGATCATGACCTAGATCCTTAAGATGCTGTATACAGGAATCTTTTATATTTATAACTATAGGCTCAGTTCCAAGAGCCTTTATAAGATTAAGTGAATTATTATAGGTTCTATCTGATGTACCAAAAGCTGGCATTGTAATAGCCACGAGGTCACTTGGATCCTTACCAAGCTTAGCAAGAGCCTGAGCTGCTACAAGCAGGGTTAATGTTGAATCCATACCGCCTGACACACCAACAACTGGTTTTGAACCCGTAAGACTAAGTCTCTTAGCAAGTCCACCAACCTGCATCTCGAATATCTCATTACATCTCTTTATTCTCTTAATCTTAGTTCCTGGAATAAATGGTTTCTTAGATGTTATAACATATTCACCATCAGAGGAAGGAAGTGTTATATCTGATACACAAAGCGTAGTTAATTTACTTATCTCTTCTCTAAACTTAAAGGCTGCATCTGAAAATGTAGTTGATACATTTCTATCATGTCTGATCTTACCAAGATCCATGTCAGCTATAAGAAGATAGTCTGTAGCAATAAAGTCCTTATTCTCATTTATCACTGTTCCATTCTCGGCAAGAAGTGAATGACCTGAGAATATAAGATCCTGTGTTGATTCATCTGCACCAGCTGATACATATAGATAGTCAGCGTGAAGTGCAGCTGACTGATGCTTTACAAGATTCTTTCTATATTCTCTCTTAGCAATAGTCTCATTACTTGCAGAGATATTCACTATGAGTTCAGCTCCTCCAAGGGCATAGAGACTTGATGGAGTTATAGGAGCCCAGAGATCCTCACAGATTTCAACAGCAAACTTTATTGAACCATTTATATCATAAATGATATTATTACCAATAGGGATTTCATAATCATTTATCTCTTCAGTGAGCTCAATTCCAAGTTCTGAAAAACTAAGTGATGATGTACTGAGAGTATCAGCAGAATCAAACCATCTCTTCTCATAGAACTCATTATGATTAGGAATAAATGTCTTAACACTGATTCCAAGAATACGAGTATTCATTATGACAAAAGCTGTATTATAGAGTCTATTTGAAAGCTTAAGTGGAGCGCCAACGATAATTACTTCTTCTCTATCGAGAGTACTATCTATAATACGTCCAAGCGCCTCCTTAACTCCAGACATCAGTGTATCCTGGAAGAAAAGGTCCTGGCAGCTGTAACCTGTTACAGCAAGTTCTGGAAATGCTATTATAGAAGCCTTATAATCATAAGCCTCTGAAAGTTTTTCTAGTATTTTATCTGTATTATATGCCGTGTCACCAACAAATACTTTTGGTACACATGCAGCTACTCTATAAAAATCAAACATTTCTTTCCTCCTTAACGAGACTTTATATCTCTATTTATACCTTCAAGGTAAGGAACTAGAGCCGGACCATTTGGCTTTAAGAAATAGTCATCATCTAGTTCTATATATTTAAAGTTCTTTGCATGACCATCCTTCACTCTATCTATATATTCCTTTAGTTCACTAAACCTCAGGTAATATATATCATTTCTTTCAGTAAAGAGAATAAGGACAAATGCAACGCCACCTTGTTTTTCAAAATCCTCCATGAACTTAAACTGATGCTCATGAATATTCTGAAGAGAAAATGTATCAGTCTTGCATTCCTTTGCATCGAAGCATACAGCAATCTCCTGAACAACACCTATATAGTCAACTGTAGAATCCTTTTCGAAATAAGCTTCTGTGATAAGCTTTCGATTGGAATCAAACTTGAGGGGTGTAATAGGTGTAGGTATCTTCTGCACTAAAGCAAGATTACAGTTTCTATAATATTCATTTGTTGAATTGATAAGGCTCTCAAATGCTGAACCACGGAGCCCCCTTGTTTTCCATGTTGCCATATATTAAACCTCGCCTATGCCTTCATAATAAAGTCAAAACTCTTTGGCGGCTTTGCAGAAAATGTATTTCCTGAAAGATTCTTATAATCAAATGCATCTACATTCATATCTACAAGATCATCTATATTTGGAAATGATATCTCATACGCAAAAAGCATCTGAGAATTAATTCCTTTCGAATCTTTAAATCTCTTATTTATTTCTTTATTACCGTACTTAATATCACCAATAATAGGCATACCAAGATGAGCAAGATGTGATCTAATCTGATGACTCTTTCCCGTTATCAGTTCTATCCTAAGAAGCGATACATTTAGACTAGAATTATACTTCTCAAGACTTATATCAGTTTCTATAATATTTGCACCAACGGACGGATTATCAGAAACAGTTACAAGATTCTTCTTCTCATCTTTACGTAGATACGCTTTAAAATGTCCAAGGCGCTTTGCTTTACCAGATACACACGCAAGATAATACTTCTTTGCTCTTCTACTTCTTATAAGTTCAGAGAGTATTCTTGCACCTGCAGGAGTCTTTGAAGCAAGTATTATACCGCTAGTATTTCTATCAAGTCGATTTACAACTGATGGTCTAAATGTAGCTAAACTATCTTCAGTAACACAACCACTTTCAAGTAAGTAAGCTAGGATAATCTCATTTATAGATACATCGTCCTTCTTAGCCTTCTGTGATAACATATTAACAGGTTTATTACAGAAGATATAATTATCATCCTCATATATAATATCTAGTTTTTTACTTTTTTCAATACCAGATAATCTAGATATTTTCTCTGTTTTAAAGGATTCTATAGTTTCATCACTAAGATAAAACTTAACACTGTCGCCAAGCTTCAACGTCTCATTGCCATCAGCTTTCTTATCATTTAAAACTATATTCTTCTTACGTAACATTTTATATATAAATGAAGCTGGAGCCTTATCTAGATAATTCATACAAAGCTTCTTAAGTTTATATCCCTCTTCATTTTTTGTTACGTGTATTTCTTTCAATAGATTAACCCTTTTCTAGATTCCCATCGATAGAATCTTAAGTTCAACTTTGCTATCCATTTCTAAGGTTTGCTCATCAGCATCACGAAGCTTTGTCACTTCCTTCTCAAATGTCTGATACTTCTCAGTAATAAATATTCTATAATTTGTATCATCTACATTTACGGAACCAAGAGAAGATTTAATCTTCTCTCTAGTCTTCGCATCCTTAACCTCTGGAGTATAACAAAGAATATTATTGTTATATATAACCATGCAAGGAATATAATACATTCCATCTTCTTCAGTTATAGAGATATCATACAGAAAATCTCTAGATGTCCTGTCTGAAAGTTCTTTAGTCTTCTCATACTCTTCACTACTAAGAGGTTTTGCCTTAAATGTCATGATAACATCCACAATATTTCTTGCAAATGGAATTGCAAGCAGACATGCAAAAACTATAAATACAGTTTTTCTAGTATGGAAAAATATAATAGAAATAACCACATCTGCGAGTATAAGTATAAGCAGGATAAGCGCTAGAACCAGACGGTATATACGGTAATTCTTGGAATGTCCGTACTTTCCCTTAGCAAACTTTCCAACATTCTTATTCTTTTCTTTCTGTTTCTTTGCTCGATTTATCTCTTTGTATGTACTTGTATCTATCTTATCTTTCATAATTAACTCATAAGTCTCCAGCCAGGAAGATATTTATTCTTAAGGGTTCCGCGTAACATTTTTCCAAAGCCAAGAGGGAAACTACCAGCGTCAGTTTTAATCGAAACTAAAGTCCAACCATCCATTGTATCACTTTCAACATCAAGTGTTTCTCCCCTGAGATATTTCTTTACATCTATTGAATCTATATCTAGCAAAAGATTATTATCAAAATCTTCAGGCTTAAGTATCATAGCAAAAGACTGACTAGGTTCAAATCTTTTCTTCTTCAGTTCACCAAGATATACACCTCGACGCATAACTCTTGCGCCACTAAGTGAAGGGCTATCCTTAGGAATAAGGAAAAGCTTATCATTTCTAAGCTCTAGATCATTCATATCTAGACCAGATACATGAGACAGAAAATCATCTATCTCATCGACACGTTTTCTAGAATATGGAGTAAAGATGTATCTAGAATCGCTAGAATATGAGTCACAATCACCAGAATGCTTAAGTAAAGCAACATAGTGACCTTCCCCTTTGATTCTATGAGGGAATAAATGATATGTATAGCTTAACTCCTTCGAAGGATTATCAGTATGACACCACTCAGCACTTCCTGGTACAAATCCTTCATGCACTTCAATCGGAACTATACTGAGATTTTTATCCTGTTCCAAGAGATACATTACCTGATCCTCATCCTCCATAGGATCAAATGTACAGGTAGAATAAAGTATCATACCACCTGGGCTAAGAAGCTTAACTGCATCCTTAAGGATACCTCTTTGAATCTCAGCAAACTTTTCATTTCCATTTTGTTCCCAAGCATTAATCATAGACTGGGACTTTCTAAACATACCCTCGCCCGAACAAGGTGCATCGATAAGTATTTTATCAAAATAACCAGTAAAGTAATTCGATAGTTTATCTGCTGTTTCGCAAGTGATAATACTATTTGTAACTCCAAAAACTTCCATATTTTTCTGAAGTGCTTTTATTCTGGAGGCACTTATATCGTTAGATACAAGTAATCCTGTGCCTCCTAACTTTGCGGCAAGTTCAGTGGATTTGCCCCCTGGAGCGGCACATAGATCAAGTACTCTATCTCCTTCTTCTATAGGGAGTGTAGCAGCAGGAAGGGCTGCGCTTGGTTCCTGCAAATAGTAAAGACCTGCATAGTAAAAAGGATGCTTCGAAGGTGAATCCTCTGAAGCATCATAATAAAATCCATTTGAAGTCCAAGGTACAGGAGATAGCTTAAATGGAGATATCTTAAGGAAATCTTCCACAGAAATCTTGAGAGTATTTACCCTTAGACAACTATACATTGGCTTAGATAGACTATCTACATAGTCAGCATATTCTTCGCCAAGAAGATATTTCATTTTGTTTTCAAACTTAAGTGGTAATCTCATGCTACTAGTCAGTGACCTCGTCACCCTCCGTATGTACTGGTTCAGTATTTATATTTACTCTGGAATATAAGAAATCATACTCCTTCTTATAGGTCTCATTATTTGGATAGTCATTTATCAGCTTTTCAGCCTTCGAAAGAGCCGTCTCATAATCATGCTGTCTTTCAGATATGACTATATCATTGTATAAAACCATATCCTTATATAAATCTTCATATGATTCAAGGCCTTTATTTACCATATCTATAGCTGAATCAAGATCATCCTTAGCTAGGTAATAAGTAGATAACTGATAAGCTATATAAGTATTAACTCCAAAGTTCGATATATAATCCTTATAATATGTTTCCATATTCTCATAATCTTGCTTCTGCTCGTAATAGCTTCCAAGATATAATGCAATAGACTTATTACCGCGATTATATTCATCTATAAGTTTATTATAGTTATTCTCAGATATATTACCGTTCTTAGTATCATTTAATGCATTAGCAAGAGAAATCATCTCATCTAAAGTATCATTTGAGATAGAACTAAAGTTTCTCTCCTTAAGCTTTTGATATACAAGAGACGCTTCCTCATAAGAATCAGTTCTCATATAAGCTGCGGCAAGATAAAGTCTGGTATCATCATCCATCTTATCAGAAAACCATTGATCCTGCTCAAGAGAAGCCGTGAAGTCGCTTATAGCCTCATCATACTTTCCTTCATTAAATGCAGCTATACCATTATCTCTTAATTCTTCCTTATCTGATATGGAGTGAATTATAATAAATGCTGCGCCAAGGATAACTATTATCGAAAAGAAGGAACATAGAAGGGCAAGCCTAAGATTTCTCTTTTTCTTAATCTGCTTCTCCCTCTCTTTTCTATCCTGGATACTTTTCTTTATTCTTTTCTCTTCTACTTTATCTCTTTGATCTACTTGTTGTAGCTTATCTTTATTATCTCTAGACATTCTTTATAATCATTTCCAATTATTTTTCATTTCTAAGTGTAATCTCTGCGAAACGCCATGAGTCCTTGCACATTCTCTCGAGATCATACTTTGCTTCCCAACCGAGTTCTTCCTTAGCCTTAGCTGGATTTGCATAACACATTGCTATATCACCAGCACGACGTGGTTTTATACTGTAAGGAATATCTATTCCAGTAGCCTTCTCGAAGGCCTTTACGATATCAAGAACGCTATAGCCAGTACCTGTACCGAGGTTATAGATATCAACGCCTTCAGTCTTAGTAATTCTATCAACTGCAGCAACATGTCCAAGTGCAAGATCAGATACGTGAATATAATCACGCACTCCTGTTCCATCAGGTGTATCATAATCATCACCGAAGACTCCAAGTTCCGGAAGCTTACCTAATGCCACCTGAATGATATATGGCATAAGATTGTTTGGAATACCATTTGGAGACTCACCTATAAGACCACTTTCATCAGCACCAATCGGGTTAAAGTATCTAAGAAGAATAACCTTCCATTCTGGATCCGGAACAGTAAGATCACTAAGTATTCTCTCTAGATAGAGCTTTGTTGTTCCATATGGATTAGTTGTAGAAAGTGGGAAGTCTTCTGTTATAGGACAACTCTTTGGCGAACCATATACTGTAGCAGATGAGGAAAAGATAATCCTCTTACAGTTATACTTATCCATAAGCTTACAGAGATTGATGGTTCCAGATATATTATTCTCATAATACTTAAGAGGCAACTGAACAGATTCTCCAACTGCCTTAAGACCTGCGAAATGAATAACGGCATCAAATGTATTCTCCTGGAATATAGGTTCCATCTCTTCAGGAACTAACATATCAGCCTTATAAAACTTTGGTCTGGTTCCAGTTATCTTCTCAATATAATCAAGAACAACCTCCTTAGAATTATAAAGGTTATCAAATATAACAACATTATGACCTGCTTTAATTAACTCTACACAAGTATGTGAACCGATATAACCGGTTCCTCCAGTAACAAGAATATTCATTATCTTTCTCCTTTATTGACAAGATTTTTCCACTGTGATAATATTTCTCTTGTCTATTTTTCGCCGGCGTGTTGGAATTGGCAGACAAGGCAGACTCAAAATCTGTTGGTGGCAACACCGTGCGGGTTCGACCCCCGCCGCCGGCAAGCATAATAGACATTTTTTATTTTACAAATGTCTACCATCATTTTATTATCTTTCTAACGAAATCAACGTCAATGATTTTACCATCATTTACTCAAATATTCAACAAATCTAATAGGGGTAATAAAGATTGAATCTACTCCTCATCATTAACGGTTGCATGAACTATATACCACTTACCATCAATCTTAGCACATATCATATCTGATGTGATTTCATCACTTTCTACTCTACCCATCAAAGTCGCAGACCTACCGAAGGTAACTGTAGTTGAATAAGCTTTTTCTATATTAAGAACTGAGGATTGATATCCTAGCATTACCTCCAACATAATTGCAGTTGGATTTTCTTTTGTAATAGTTCCAATCTCAACACTATCTAAAGAAAGAACTACACCATAAGAATCTAGTTTTGACTTCTGACTTTCAAGTTTACTTATAGTCGAAGCAACATCTTCATTGTTAAGAACCACATCAGGCATATAGCTCTTTATAGTCTCAATATCGAGCAATGCAAGAGATTCAACAAATCCATTTATAGTAGTTCTTACTTCTTCCTCATCGATTTCAGTTTCTTTTTTATCTATAATTTCAGCAAATAGATCATTATGAGCAGTCAATATATCTGAATTATATATATACCACTTATCATCTTCTTTGCCGCATATGAACTCTTCCGTAACATCATGACTTGATGACTCTCCATCCGCTTCTATGGTAACAGAATAATCCACGGTAAACTTGCGACACTTGATAAACGCAGGTTCTACTTCATAATCACTTTTTATCCTCTCCTTTGCCTTTGCAATATCATATTCCTCAGGCTCCGAAATGTTGAACTCACCAAAAGTGAACTTAATACCATATTCGTCCAACTTGGAGAAGCTTTCAGTTAATGTTTCCTTTCCTTTTTTTGTAGATTCGTGGTTTTTAATTGATGAAGCAAAGCATTCATCAACACCATCTATATTTGATTCACTAATAGATGTCATTAGTTTTTCAACTACATCCTTTGACTGATCATCATCCGCTTCTTTATCAAAGTCAGCAATCATCTGATTCTTATTAGATATAAATGTAGGATCAAGCACATACCACTTCTCATCAATTTTTCCGCAAATGATTTTATCAGTCATTTCATTTTCTACAGTTGAACTATTCTTTACGTAGGTTTCTGTATACTTAACACTTACTGAATAAGCTTTATCTACTGTAATATGTTTATCATATGTATCCTTAATAGTCTTTGCAGCTTTATTAGCATCGTATTTCTGAATATCGGTAAAATCCACATCTGTAACTGTGTAACTGTAATACTTGGCGCCTTCATACTTAGCTTCATGAGTAAAGTTCACTATGTCATCTTCTTTCAAAAGTCTCTTAGGAAAATACCCCTGAAGATTCTCAAAATCCTGATTACCATATGCATTAACAAAACCACTCGCTGTTTTTTGTGCAGCTTCCTTATCTTTTCTTTCAGTCATATAAAAAACAGCAGCTACAACACCTGCTCCAATTAAGATAACTGCGAGTATAGAAATTAGCGCTATTATAAAACCAGTCTTCTTCTTTGGACCATTTGAATCACCTGGTTTTCCTTTTGTTTGTTGATTAACCGGTTGAGTAACAGGCTGATTAACATACTGCATCTGGTAATTTTGCTGTTGATAGCCATACTGCATTTGATTTTGCTGTTGATAACCATTCTGCTGATAGCCATACTGCATCTGATTATTTTGCTGATAATTGTTCTGCTGATTCCCATTTGGATTTATATTGTTATAGTTATCCATACAAAACTCCTTAACCTTCTACTTTACCAATACACAATTTTAATATTCTTTTTTTACCTCAGTTATATTATATAATCGCTTAAACCTTTTTAAATCCTTATCCCCTCTGATAAGCATTACCTCTGTGAAATGGCCATCTTCTTTATCCTTAAAACCTGCAACCTGCTCCCCTGTACAGATACTACATTTAATTACAGGTATCTGTTTGTCAGGATCAAAAGGAAGATTTTCACTAAGATAATCATCAGGAATTGATATATTTTTACCAAAGATTCTCTTATGTACTATAAAAAATAGAATAAATGCTAAAAGAAGAATTACTTCGTATAAATCAAATCCACTATAATAAATCATAATCTTTATCTTTCCTAAACTATTTTAAATATGAAAAAATGAAGCTGACGCTATATAACTCGCACCAGCTTCTTATAGTTAATTAGATCTCCTCATCTGAAAGATTCTCTGCTATATCGCTTATCTCTTCAAGCTCAGATTCCGATACGCCGTCCTTCTTTATAATACCTTTAAGTTTTTCAGCAACACCAGGAATCATATCAAGTACAGTTCCAAGTGTACCTTTATCTTGATTAACATTTATAATCTGTGAATAACCATTCTTTATAACAATGATAGCTGTTGGTGAAAGCTTACCACCCATACCACCACCTGCTGAGTCACTCCTTTTTCCTCCCATAGCTCCAGCACCTACGCCAAAGTTTACGTCACATAAAGGAATAATAGTTGTATCACCAACCTGTATAGGATCTCCAACTACTGATTTTGATGTAAGAAATGCATCCATCCCCTTGAATAACGAATTAACTGTTGAATTGAAATCATTACCGTTAGCCATATGTTATAACCTCCATTAATACAAGTATCTCAAATTAAATCTTCTTAGCAAGTTTATATGTTTTCCAAAAATCCCTTGTTAATACCATTCTTAGTACTGGGCCAACAACTCTAAAGAGATATATTCGCCCTTTTATATCAAGTTCACCTTCAATAACCTTATTATAAAAATCGGGTTCAATCGTAAGCCATCTACCATACATAGGATAAAATGCAGCTATCTTGCCCAACATCATTCCTGTATCTGCAGAAGACTTAAGTCCCATGTGAAGGTAACCTTTACTCTTCTTAGGTTTAATAGTTCCAAAGAGTCTCTTAACTATCTTAAGAGCTCTCTCTATGGTTCTCTCTACATAGTCTCTATCTAGAAATTGAAGTACATGATCAACCTTGACCATTATTTCATTATATTTCTTATCTACAAGGTCTAGCTTTTCATCAGTTTTATCTAAGACTTCATCAGCTTTATCAGATATTTTATCTATACCATCAGATATCTTCTGCTTTATAGATTTCTTTTCCGAACTATCTTCACTATGAATCTCTTCTTCAGATAAATCAGTTTCTTCGTCATCACATAAGATGTCATCAATTACCAATTCATCTTCCGAATCACTTGAATCATTTGCTTCATTTAATGCTTCATCTAATTCAGGACTATTCTCATGGATTTCAGTATTATCAGAACTTTCAAAATCCGGTTCTGGAAGAGATGATATTTCTTCAGTATCTTGCTCTACCGTATCTTGTTCATCCTCATCTTGCTCGTTCGCATCTTGTTCTTCAAGATATTCCTCAAGTAAATCTTCATCCGATTCATCATCACTATCACCATCCCCACGAGGGAAGATTTTTACAAAGAGTGCTTTTACGCTATAATCCAGACCTTTACCCTTAGTAAAGTTAGCTAAAGCTTTAATGATAAGGAAACCTACCTTCACATCAGCAGTAGTCTCTTCATCATTATGAACTGCTGAAAGCCTGTACGATATAGGACAGAATAGAATCAGCAAAATGAGTAAAACAACAAGTCCAATTATCGACAATAATATAATACCGATAACCTTAAGAATTGTCAGGAGAACCGAAGCTACGCTAACTAGTATCATCCGGCACCTCCTATGTTAAAGAACTTTCGAATATCAGGCGTCCCTAATGTATCATAAGCATCTTCTAGGATACTTGCGACTACCGCTTTAGCACCTTCTCTCGTAGAAGATATGCCCAAAATCTCAAGTCTTTGTTTTTTCTTTCGGTAAAAAGGTTGTAATAGTTCGTTGCAATCATATATTTCCATAATGCCAACATCATATAGAGGCATAGTTACAACGAAAAGGTTCTTAACTGGCCGTTTCAACCGCAGCTTAAGAATTAGCTTACGAACCTTTTTCTCGTCAATTGCTTCAGTATATAGATTGTTAGCTATATGATACTTCATAAACTATCCTACAAACAAACAAGTCAATAAGTGTCAAATAATTAGTCTCTGGAATCATATATGATAAGATCATCAATAAGTTCTTTACAAGCTGTCATTTCAGCAAGATCTGAACAGCTAGAGAGAGCATATTCAAAGTATTCCTTTATCTCCTGCTTTGTATTAAAGAATACAGGCATAAGTGACATAACCTTTGCCATAACGCTTCTTCTCTCAGATTTTCCTAGCTTCTCAAAATGAGCCTTAAAATCTTCAACTAATGAGTTCTTCTCCTCATTTATATAGATTTCATCAGCTTCATCTACAACAACGCTTAGTCCGCTATTTTCAATATCCATAAAGAGTGATGTAGAGGTAAGTCGGTCAACCTTAGAGAGATTATCAAATGCATTTTGGATATCTCCTTCATACATTTCATAATAAGTATTATATAAATCATCAAAGTTTGCATTTAGAGATGCTAAAGTCTCGTAAGCATCTTCCTGCGCCCCCTCTAACTTAACAAAAAGCTCATCAAAACCAGCGGATGCCTCATATATATCTGTTGCAGTAACAATTGATGAGATAATAGTTGAAGCAGTATCATATCTATCATCTAGATATGAGGAATCCTTAAGTCCTTCTGTATAGAGAACTACTAAGATATCATTTATAACTTCCGTCATCATCATATAATCAGAACATATAGCACTGATCTTATCAGCATTTTCACTTATCTTATCTGAAAGTGAACTAACAGTATCTTCATCAATCGACTCATAATTTACGGATCTGAGTTCTTTATAAAACTCATATAAAGATGCATATCTATCACTTAGACCCTTTGGTTCATCCAGAAGTGCTGCATCTCTTATAGATTCAATAAATCCATCAACAGACTTCTTCTCACCACCTCTATAGATCATAAGAGAGTTGGATATAATATCAAAGAAATGACTCTTTGTCATGCGAACAGGAAGCTGAGCGATCATATCCTGTATACGTGTATTTATCAGAAGCTTATCATCCTCTGCAAATACAAAATCAAACATAGTTTCAGCAAGTTGAGCACTGTCAATCTCTGTCAGTTCTTCATCTCTAAACTTTGGTTCTTTTCTGTTGAGTATATATTCATATATTTCATAAGCATCTACATAAAATGTTAGAAGCTTCATATCAGCTGTAATCTTATCTCTGATGCTTGTAATATCCGAAATTAATGAAGCATCAGGCTTCTTATCTACAAATACATTTCTAAGTGAAAAACTAAGTGTATTTATGTACTGTTCCATTTCATCACGAACCTGCATCATATCCTCATCTGGACTTTCTGTATCCAGAAGATCAGCTATTCTCTCGTAAAGTGTAAAAAGGTTCATGGATAGCTTAATAGTTGAGTAATCATTAAATGCTGTACCAAGTAACCGCTGATACTTTAAGATATTATCTTCTCTATCTTTATCAGCCTGTATATATGTCATTAACTTCTTTCCAGTTGTTTTCATCATAATTCTCCTAGTTTATATGTTGATGGTTATATAAATGATTTGAACAATATTCATAATTTCCATTACACTTCGAACAGAATCTGAACTCTATATGTGGATTATCTTTTTCAGTTAATCCACATACCGCACATTTATGAATAGTTATACCTTCTGGATTACCATATCCTGGAGGTATTATCCCATCTTTTGACTTAAACTTGATTGTCCCATCTGCATTATATTCAACAGTTTTAGATGGCTTTTTCTTCGCTCTCTCAAACTCTCTTCTTCGCTTCAGAGTATTTAAATCAGGACCCGTCTTACTCTTATTAATTAAATAATAAATAAAGAAATTAGCAACTGAAGAAATAACAATCAGTTTTGTAAAAAATCCACCTGATACAAAAAGTACAGCGAGCAGAATAAGATCAATATATCCCAACCATTTCATTTTTAGAGGAATAATAAAGTATAAATATACTATGCCGTCACCACCAACTACAGTAAATGCAAGGAATATACTGATCAGCATACATTTAGTAATCATAGTTGACGCGCTTAAGCCTTCATAGGTGAGTATATCACGTTGAATATTCTTATCAGCATTAACGCTCCATACATATCTATAATATCCGCCAATCAGTACCACCAGATTGGTAAGCAGCATGCCTCCAAATATATATAGGTTATACATAAAGCGTCCCCAATATAGTTCAAGTCTTCTACCAAGCGAATAATAAAAAAATAAATTGATTGGCATAAAGACAATCATTGCACCAGATAATTCATACGGATTTGTAAAAATCCATGTAAATAGTCTCCAGAACTGATGATCTAACACTACTTTATGAGGTATAAGTAAAAGATTTACATATAGTTCCGGAGATGCATATCTAACAATATATCCAATAACAGTACATATTGTGATTATTAAATAGAGATATGGTACAGAATAATTGTCGAGTTTCTTTAGTGTCTTGTTATGTTTCATATAATCATCTAATTTCCTTAAATATTTGCGTACGCATACGTGGTAAATTATACGATAAAATGCACTAAAACTCAAGATGAGTTATAGCTTATGATTATTAAAACTATAGGATTGATTAAAAAGAATATTTAGATTATAATTGCATTTGCTGAATTTACATATAAATATGATAAAAGAGGTGAATGAATTGAAACATCTAGGAATTGATATCGGCTCTACTACTGTAAAAATCGCAATAATCGACGAGAATAATAATATATTATATTCCGAATATAAGAGACATTTTGCAAAGATTAAAGAGACTCTTAGAGAGCTTCTTGAAAATGCTATAAAAGAAATCGGAGACATAGAAGTAGCTGGTTGTATAACTGGCTCCGGCGGTCTTGCTTTATCAAATGTTATAAATATACCTTTTGAGCAGGAAGTCGTATGTGTATCTACAGCACTTAAAACATTTGCGCCTAAGACCGAAGTAGCTATAGAGCTCGGTGGCGAGGATGCCAAGATCATTTACTTCTCAAAGCACGGTATAGAACAAAGAATGAACTCAGTCTGCGCAGGTGGTACTGGTTCTTTTATAGATCAGATGGCTGCTCTTCTTATGACAGACGCATCTGGTCTTAATGAGCTTGCAAAGGATTTTGATACTATTCATCCTATAGCTGCTCGATGCGGAGTATTCGCTAAGACTGATATACAGCCACTTATCAATGAAGGAGCAACAAAGCCTAATCTATCAGTATCTATATTCCAGGCGGTTGTTAATCAGACAATCTCTGGTCTTGCCTGTGGTAAACCAATTCGTGGATACGTTGCATTTCTAGGTGGTCCTCTTCATTTCCTTGATCAGCTCCGCGCTCGATTTATAGATACATTAAAGCTTGATGAGGAACATGCAATAATTCCAAATAATTCACACCTTTTTGCAGCTTCAGGCGCAGCATTTCACGCTGATGATTCTCAGACTATTAATCTTAAAGAACTATCTGAGAAGCTTACTCCTGAGCTTAAGATTGAAGTTGAGGTTAACCGAATGGAGCCTCTATTCAAGACTGAAAATGAATATAAAGATTTCTCAGACAGAATGTCAAAATATAAAGTTAAACGTGGCGACCTTGCTAACTACGAAGGTAATGTATTCCTTGGTATAGATGCAGGTTCTACAACCACTAAGCTTGCACTTATTGGCGAAGACGGAGAACTTCTCTACGACTTCTATAGCAATAACAACGGAAGTCCAGTTAATACAACTATAAAGGCTATGAAGGAGATATATTCTCTTCTTCCAAAGAAAGCAAAGATTGCAGGAAGCTGTTCAACTGGTTATGGTGAGGCACTTCTTAAGTCAGCCTTTGCCCTTGATTATGGTGAAGTTGAGACAATAGCTCACTACACTGCTGCCGCTTTCTTTGATCCTAAGGTAGATACAATACTTGATATCGGCGGCCAGGATATGAAATGTATCAAGATCCGCGAGGGCGTTGTAGATAATGTTATGCTAAATGAATCATGTTCTTCTGGATGCGGTTCCTTTATTGAAACATTTGCTAATTCACTTGACTATAAAGTACAGGACTTTGCTAAGATTGCTCTTTTTGCAAAGAGCCCTATCGACCTCGGTTCAAGATGTACTGTATTCATGAACTCTAAAGTTAAGCAGGCGCAGAAGGAAGGAGCTTCTGTTGAGGATATCTCCGCCGGTCTTGCTTACTCAGTAATTAAAAATGCACTTCTTAAGGTTATTAAGTTAACAGATCCAAAGCAGCTCGGAGAAAACATCGTAGTACAAGGTGGTACTTTCTATAACGATGCTGTACTTCGTGCATTTGAGCTTGTATCTGGTGCAAAAGCTATTCGTCCTGATATTGCTGGTATCATGGGAGCATTCGGTGCCGCCCTTATAGCTAGAGATAATTATGAGGAAGGCTTTGAGTCAACAACTCTTCCTAGCAAAGATGTTGACGAACTCACATACGAAACTCAGATGACCAGATGTGGAGGATGTACTAACAACTGTCTTCTTACTATAAACAAGTTTACAGGTAATCGTCGATTCATAACTGGTAATAGATGCGAGAAGGGACTTGGGCTCAAGAAGAATAAGGAAAATCTTCCAAATCTATATGAATATAAGTATAACCGAATTTTTGGTTACGAACCTCTTCCTATAGAAGAAGCAACTCGCGGTGAAATAGGTGTACCTAGAGTTCTCAATATGTACGAGAATTATCCATTCTGGTACACATTCCTTACAGAACTTAAGTATAGAGTTATACTCTCACCTAAGTCATCTAAGAATATATATCAGATGGGTATAGAATCTATCCCAAGTGATACAGAATGTTACCCAGCAAAGATAAGTCATGGACATGTTATGTGGCTTGTTAAGAATGGACTGAAGACAATCTTCTATCCATGTATCCCTTACGAAATGAACGAGACACCAGACGCTAACAACCACTACAACTGTCCTATCGTTACATCTTATTCTGAAAATATAAAGAACAATATGGAAGAGCTTGAGACTGAACATATAACATATATTCGTCCATTCCTTGCTCTTGATAATAAACTTGCTCTGAAGGATCGTATGTTCAGAGAGTTTTCAAAATATACAGATATCACTAAGGAAGAAATCAGCAACGCTATAGATAAGGCATATGCTGAAGCTGATAATGTTAAGAGAGACGTACGTAAAAAGGGTGAAGAAACCCTTAAATATCTCGAAGAGAACAATAAGGTTGGTATAGTACTTGCGGGTCGTCCATATCATGTTGATCCTGAGATCAACCACGGCATTCCAGAACTTATTAATTCTTATGGAGTAGCTGTTCTCTCAGAAGATTCAATCTCTCACCTCAGTGATGTAGAGAGACCACTTATTGTATCAGATCAGTGGATGTATCACAGCCGTCTATATAAAGCAGCTAACTACGTTAAGACCAAGACAAATCTTGAGCTTATACAGCTCTTCTCTTTTGGATGTGGTCTTGACGCTGTAACCACTGACTGTGTTAAGGATATTCTTTCAAACTCAAATAAGATATATACAGTTCTTAAAATTGATGAAGTATCTAACCTTGGAGCGGCTCGTATACGTATCAGATCGCTGCTTTCCGCTATGAAGGTTCGCGAGAAGAAACATTTTACTCCAATTGACTATTCTACAGCACTGAGCAGAGTTGAGTTCACTAAGGACATGCGTAATGACTACACTGTTCTTTGTCCTCAAATGTCACCTATTCATTTCAAGATGCTGCAGGCAGCTATGAAGCATTTCCACGTTAACTTCGTAATGCTTCCAGATGCAACTAAGTCTACAATTGATGAAGGACTTAAGTATGTTAATAATGATGCATGCTATCCATCTATAATAGTCGTTGGACAGCTTATGGAAGCTATCGAATCAGGTAAATATAATATTGATAAACTTGCTGTAGCTATAACGCAGACCGGTGGTGGATGTCGTGCCACAAACTATATAGGATTTATCAGACGTGCCCTCGAGAAATCAGGTTATGGACATATTCCTGTAGTTTCCATCAGTGCACAAGGACTCGAGAAAAACTCAGGACTGAAGATTAATCTCAAGGGACTTAAATGCTGTATGCACGCAGTTATGTACGGCGACTTATTCATGAGAGTTGTATATAGAACACGTCCTTATGAAGCTGTCCCAGGTTCAGTTAACAGACTTCATAAGAAATGGGAAAAGATATGTATTAGAGATATCCAGAGAGGTTCTCACAACTTTAGTAGAATCGTCCGTGATATTGTAAGAGACTTCGATAATATCGCCTTAAATGAATCCGAGAGAAAACCTAGAGTTGGTATCGTTGGTGAGATTCTAGTTAAGTTCTTACCTTCTGCTAACAACCACTTAGTTGATCTCCTGGAAGCTGAAGGCGCTGAAGCTGTAATGCCAGATCTGCTCGACTTCCTCTTCTACAGTGCTTACAACTCTAATTACAAATATGAATATCTTGGTAAGACTAAGAAATCTGCTAAGATAAGCAATATGCTTATAAAGCTGCTTGATCAAATGCGTAATCCTATGAGCAAAGCTCTTGAAAAGAGTAATAGATTTGAGCCTCCTACACCTATTGAAACTATCGCGTCCTATGCACGTCCAATTGTTTCTATCGGAAATGAAACTGGTGAAGGTTGGTTCCTTACAGGTGAAATGGTTGAGCTCATAAAAGAAGGTGCTCCAAACATTGTATGTTGTCAGCCATTCGCTTGTCTTCCTAACCACATTATTGGTAAGGGAGTAATCAAGAAGCTTCGTACAGTTTACCCAAGCGCTAATATCACTCCTATCGATTTCGACCCAGGCGCTTCAGAAGTAAATCAGATCAACCGTATCAAGCTTATGCTCGCAGCCGCAAAAGAAAATATGTAAATAAGGACATTTAAAATGATTAGATTTAGCGAAGATAGATTATCTATCGCAGAATATTTGGAATTACGTCGTTCAGTTAACTGGCCGGAATTAACCGATAGACAGGCTGAACTAGCAATAGTTAACTGCATGTATTGTATATCAGCTTATAATGATGAGGGTAAGCTTATAGGTATGGGACGTATAGTTGGAGACGGAGCCGTTGTCTGCTATATCCAAGATCTTATAGTACTTCCTGAATACCACGGAATGGGAGTCGGCTCAGCTTTAATGATGCATCTTAAAAACTACGTATCCTCTCTCACCACTACAGGCGAAAGAATAATGCTTTGCCTTATGTGCAGAAAAGGACGTGAAGGATTCTATGAAAAAAATGGATTCCTTGCAAGACCAACAGAAGACCTTGGTCCTGGAATGATTCTATACATTCAGAAGTAAAATCAAATATTTTAGATACAAAAATAGGGTACATATCAATTGATATGCACCCTATACTTATTATAATCTGACAGGAATTGATTTCGAATCAAGATACTTCTTAACTTCCTTAATCTCAAGTTCTTTAAAATGGAATAATGAAGCAGCAAGTGCAGCATCAGCCTTTCCATCCGTAAGAGCTTCTTCAAAATGTTCAACTGTTCCAGCGCCTCCTGAAGCAATAACAGGAATATTTACATTTTCAGCTATAGTACGTGTAAGTTCTATATCATAACCCGCCTTAGTACCATCAGCATCCATACTTGTAAGAAGGATTTCACCAGCACCAAGTTCAGCGGCTTTAATAGCCCACTCAACCGCATCTAGTCCCATATCAATACGACCGCCATGCTTATAGACAGTCCAGCCATCAGCAGGCGTCCATTCATCATTTATCTTAATACTTTCACTATAACTAAGTGAAGGATCAGCAGCCTTACCTACTCTACGTCTACGAGCATCTATAGCAACAACAACGCACTGACTACCAAACTTTTCAGCAGCCTCTGAAATTAGTGTAGGATTATCTATAGCGGCAGAGTTAACAGCTATCTTATCTGCCCCCTCCCTAAGTATCGCTCTAAAATCATCTACACTTCTTATACCACCGCCTACTGTAAATGGTATAAATACAGTCTCAGCAACACGTCTGACCATATCTGTTACTATATTTCTTTTATCAGATGAAGCTGTGATATCCAGAAAGACAAGCTCATCAGCACCAGCCATGTCATAAGCCTTTCCACACTCTACTGGATCACCAGCATCTATTAAATCTACAAAATTAACGCCTTTAACAACCCTTCCATCCTTAACATCTAGACAAGGGATTATTCTTTTTGTGTGCATATCATATTCCTCTCATTACATAGAAATAAAGTTACGTAGTATATTCATACCAACATCAGAACTTTTCTCTGGGTGAAATTGTGTAGCCATAACATTCATGCGTTCAACCGCAGCATGTATAGTCACACCATACTCAGTCGTTGCAGCTACATCCTCTATATCATCAGCCTGAAGATAATATGAATGAACGAAGTATACATATGGATTATCACCAAGCCCCTTCAAAAGCTTGCTGGAAGGATTAACCTTTATATTATTCCATCCAATCTGTGGAACATTCTGAGTTACAGTCTCACCATTTTGTTTATATTCATTTGGAATACGAGTTATCTTGCCTTTAAGAAGTCCAAGTCCCTTTACTCCAGGTGTCTCTTCGCTTGATTCAAAGAATAACTGAAGCCCAAGACATATACCAAGAAATGGTTTGCCGCTTTCCACAAACTCATGAATTACTTCTTCAAGATTTCTCTCACGAATCTTCTCCATAGCGTCACCAAATGAACCAACACCAGGAAGAATCGCTTTGTCAGCTGACAGAATCGCATCTCTATCACTTGTAACTATTACTTCTTCGCCAAGAAACTGAAGTGCCTTTTCTACACTCTTTATATTTCCAGCATCATAATCAATAATTGCAATCATAATAATCCTCTACTTAAATATCATAAAGTTTACATCACATGAATAATTATAAATAATATTCATATAATAAAAAATATATTTGCAGTATATCTATATACATACAGTTTTTGATTATACTACAAACAAAGGTAAAAAGACAAACAGCTTTCACCATCTCAAGTGAAAGCTGTTTAAAACTAAATCTTAAAAATCATTTTGAGTATTAATTATCGGAAATGAACCTGTGTCAGTTCCATTAAATACATAATATACTCTGTCATCTTCAGGCTTGATGTATATTTCCAGCTTAGTAAGATCTGAAAGCTTTTTACCCGAATCAGTCCATATCTTCTTAGCCTCAGCAACTACTTCTGCCTGATCAATCTGTTCCCCATAAAACTCAATATACACATTTTGTTTCATTTTAAATACCTCCTGCCAAGAATCTTATAAAATTATGAAATATAAAATGATAAAAACTATAAATAGTTTATCACAAGGCAAGTTTAGTATCAAACTGTATTTTTTGTATCAAGTTCAAAGTAAAATACCACGCCGTGTTCTGTATTATATACACCATACTCTTTATCATGAGACTTCATAATAGCTGCAACGATAGAAAGTCCAATACCTGAACCACCATAGGTTCTTGTTCTAGCAGCATCAACCTTATAGAACTTAATAAAGAGTTTTTCTATATCTTCTTCAGGAATATTATTTCCATCATTATATACATTGATTCGTACAGTATCTTGCTTACGTTCATACCATACCTTGATATCACCATCGCTAGATACATAATGAATAGCATTTGTAAGATAATTCGTAATGACCTCTTCTATCATAAAGCTGTCAGCCCAAACAAATACTTCATCTTTTTCATCAAAGATAATCTTAGTAGTCGAATCCTGTATAAGTATAGAAGAATTACTTATAACGTCCTGTATAAGCTTTGTGATATCAAATCTTTCTAGAGATATATCTTCGCCTGTCTCGAGCTGATCCAGATCAATAAGCTTCATAACCATAGCATTCATCTTCGAAGCTTCATCAGATATAACATCGCAGTAATAATTTAAGTCTTCCGGATTATCAGCAACTCCACTCTTCAATCCTTCAGCATAACCTTGAATAAGTGCAAGCGGAGTTTTAAGTTCATGAGATACATGTGATAAGAACTCACTTCTCATTTCCTCAATATGTTCTCGTTTACGAATATCATTAGAAAGCTCAAGGTTAGCAGACTTAAGTTCAGTAATGGATTTTTCAAGTGAGCTCGCCATGTTATTCATACTCTCACCAAGCTCACCAATCTCATCATCAGTATTAACATCAGCTTTAGCACTGAAATCCATATTAGACATACGTCGTGCTATTCGTGACATTTCAATAATAGGTCTAGAGAATATATTCGTAATTATAAGAACGATAAGTACCTCGAAGAAAAGAAGCGCAAGGGATATACTCGTAAACATCCGCGTAGCAAATGTGACATAATCATGCAAGCTATCTACAGAAGCACGTACCACGATAATATAATCATTATCTAATAAACCTATAAGATCGTAATAATTTCCACTCTCTTCTTTAGAAGTATCATCTATAAAATCAAATGAATTTCTAACTATAGAGTATTTCTTATGTCCATACTTAAACTTATTCAAATCATAATTCTGAACAAGAGATGTAACACCAGCCGTTGTCTCCTCATTCATAATTATAGATGAAAATATATGATAATTCTTAGGACTAACAACAAATACTGCAGCATTACTTGGGTTATCTATATAACCATATAGACTCTCAATCTCTTCTTTCTTCAGCTTCTTAGTATTATCCTCATCCATAAAAAACTCATTACAGGAATTATATGTCTGAATAAGCATATTATTGGTATGAGTAATAAAGAACTGTTCTATAAAATGATTACTTATAGACCAGGATATAAGAATCGTAACAAGTGTTGCCAGAAATACAATTGTGGCAATCTTAAATCTTATAGAATGTCTGAATCTATAATTCATTATTCTTCGACCTCAAACTTATAACCAACAGCTCTTATGGTTTTAATATAGGCACCCTTAGGTCCCAGCTTAGCACGAAGCTTCTTAACATGAGTATCTATAGTTCTCGCATCACCAAAATAGTCGTAATTCCAAACTCTGTTAAGTATGTTATCACGAGTTAATGCTCTTCCTATATTGCTAAGGAAATATTCCAGAAGCTCGAACTCTTTAAAGGATAACTCTATCTCGCTACCATCCACAGTGACCTTATGAGCCACTCTATCTATTACAATACCACCAGCTTCTATAATATCATCCTCTTGATCCTGACCTGAACGCCGGAGTATCGCTTCAACTCTGGCAACAAGAATCTGAGGATTAAATGGCTTTGTTATATATTCATCAACCCCAAGCTCGAAGCCTCTCAGCTCATCCTTCTCAGTAGACTTTGCTGTAAGTAAAATGATTGGTACATTTTTAGAAAGAGCTCTAATCTCCTTACAAGCTTCATAGCCATCCATTTTAGGCATCATAACATCCATTATGATAAGAGAGATATCATTTGTTGAAGTAAAGATATTATAAGCCTCTTCACCGTCACCAGCCTCTACTACAATATAACCATTCTTAGTTAAAAAATCTTTAACCAGCTTTCTCATACGTGGTTCATCATCCACCATAAGAATCTTAATATCCCCCATAGTAAACCTCCTAAATATAAAATAAACTGTCTGGTAAGGACAGTCTCAAACCAAACAGTTATATTATAACACAAATATAGACAAGTAGAATACCCTACTTGTCTATAAATCTAATCATTATTCAGCATCTGTTGATGAAGCATCAGTAAGTGTAGATGTGCTAAACTCACCAATCATCTCAATTCCATATGAATTACAGATTCTTGTAAGTTCATCCTGATACATCTTAAGATAAGTCTCGGAATCTGTGATGCACTGCTGAGCTGCATCAAGCTCATCTGTATTAACTTCTGTTATAGCATTTATAACATGCTGTATAGCATCTCTCTGTCCTTCAGAAGACTTAACATAGAGATCCTTAAGGTTATTAACCTCTGCATTCTCATATGAAAGTGCATTAAGCTTATCAAGATATGAATTGTATGAAGCAAGAGCTTCTGTCTCAAGCTTAGAACGCCAAGCTTCTGAATCCTGATCTGATTCTTGTGTAAAGTACTGATTATATACATTTACAGCACTATCTCTGTCTCCTGCTATAGCTGGAAGATCAGTATTAACAAACTTAACAACCTCTTCCTGCACTGATGCTGTAGCAGAATCATCTGTAGATGCAGCTTCTTCTTCCTTCTTACCACAACCTACTAATAATAGAACCATGGATAAAGCTAAGAAGAATGTCATAAACTTCTTTTTCATCTTATCATAATCTCCTCATAATTTTAGTCTCGAAAACTTCGGTCTGTATTGTAACACATATCATATCTCACTGTCAAAAATGAGGTAAATACTATGTATTACGAACTGATTTGATGTACTTCTCATACATATCAGGTCTATATTCTTTAGTTATTTCCAGCGCTTTCTGCTGTCGATATTCATTTATTTTTTTATGATTACCAGATAGAAGAACATCTGGAACACTTAGTCCTTCATAAACCGGTGGTCTGGTGTACTGTGGATATTCAAGAAGTCCATTATAGAAACTCTCATCTATCGCACTATCATCACTTCCAAGAGCTCCAGGAATCTGTCTAGTTATAGCATCCATCATTAGGATTGCAGGCAGCTCTCCACCAGTAAGAACAAAATCACCAATAGACATATGAACTGGATTTATAAGTTCTATCGCCCTTTCATCTATTCCTTCATAATGACCACATATAAATATAATATTGTCATTATGTGCAAGAGCATTAGCAATAGATTGATTAAATGTCTTACCACGAGGGGACATAAATAGAACTCTAGTATTCTTTATACCGACCTTCTTTATAAGATCCTGGTAGCAAAGCCACACAGGTTCAGCCTGTATAAGCATACCAGATCCACCACCATAGATATAATCATCTACGTGTTTAGTCTTATTTTGAGAAAAGTCGCGCATATTTACCGCATTTAAGCTAATAACACCACTTTTTAAAGCTCTTCCAGTAATACTATGATCAACAGTCTGTTCTATAAGCTCTGGGAACAAGGTCATAACATGATAATTCATATAATTACATACCTTTTATCATAACAACATGAATCTTTTTTGAATCTAGATCAACCTTTTGAACAAACTCTGGAATATCAAGTATATATTTGGTACTACCATCTAAACATTCAACAATGAATATAGTCTGATCCGCACCATTCTCTATATAATCCTTAAGAACACCAATCTTACCGTTCTCATCCTCAACATCAAAGCCTAGGATGTCGGCCATATAATATTCGCCTTCCTCAAGAGATATAGCATGTTCTCTATCAACATAGAGTTCTGTCTGTCTAAGAGGTTCAATCTCTTCTATAGAATTAAACTCTTCAAACTTAAGTACAGGTTGATTCTTCTTGTACTTACACGAAGTAACATGAACTTCCCTCATACCATCTTTAAGCTTAAGAAAACATACAGATAATTCTCTATATCTTTCTAGATCATCAGAGGTTGGATATACACTTATCTCGCCTTTTACACCGTGAGGTGAAGTAAGGACTCCTATTCTAAAGAAATCTTCCATTGAGTATCCTTTGTTTAATCTCAATAAACATAGTAGTGTGCCGTTATAGGCACACTACCAAATTATCTAATATCAACAACAACCTTTTTATCGCCCTTTGATGCAGCTGCTTTTACTACAGTCCTAATGGACTTTGCGATACGTCCACCCTTTCCAATAACTTTGCCCATATCTTCAGGAGCAACTGTAAGCTCTATATTAATGGTATTATCGTCTGAAGTTTCTGTAACAACTACACTATCAGGATTATCGACAAGAGATTTTGCAATTAGTTCAACTAATTCCTTCATCTGGTCTTACCTCCCTCTATGTATTACTTCTCAATACCAGCCTTCTTAAAGAGCTTCTCTACTGTCTCAGTTGGCTGAGCACCTGATGCAAGCCACTTCTTAGCAGCTTCTTCATCTACCTTAAACATTGAAGGCTCCTGATTTGGATCATACTGTCCAATCTCATCGATAACCTTACCATCTCTAGCTGTTCTTGAATCAGCAACTACAACTCTGTAGATAGGATGCTTCTTGTAACCAATTCTTCTTAATCTAATCTTTACTGCCATTTTTTAATTCCTCCATAAAAATGAAATATAATATATTTAGCCTTATGGGCTATTAAACATTATTAAAAACCAAATGGGAATCTCATACCGCCTCTACGACGTTTCTTACTTCCCTTACCACTCATCATATTGGTCATCTTCTTCATCATTTTTCTAGTTTCTTCAAACTGTTTCATGAAGCGATTAACCTCTGCGATATCCATACCACAGCCCTTAGCAATTCTCTGCTTTCTGCTGACATTTATAAGATCTGGATTAGATCTTTCTTCATAAGTCATAGACTGTATGATAGCTCTAGGTTTTGTAAGAGCATCATCATCAATCTGGATATTACCCATCTTTTGACTCATACCAGGTATCATATTCATGATATCTGTCATGCTACCCATTTTTTCCATCTGCTCCATCTGAGCAAGGAAATCATTAAAGTCAAATGAGCCTTCCTTAAGACTCTTCTCCATAGCCTTAGCCTGTTCTTCATCTATAGCTGACTGAGCCTTCTCAATAAGAGTCTCAACGTCACCCATTCCGAGGATACGGCTAGCCATTCTATCAGGATAGAACGGCTCAAGATCTGTTAACTTCTCGCCCATACCAGCATACATAATAGGCTTACCAGTAACAGCTTTTATAGAAAGTGCAGCACCGCCTCTGGTATCACCATCGAGCTTGGTAAGAACTACACCATCAACTCCAATCTCATCATTAAATGTCTTTGCTACATTTACAGCATCCTGACCTGTCATGGCATCAACAGTGAGAAGTGTATAATTAACTTCTACTTCTCTCTTAACATCCTTCAGCTCATCCATCATATCAGTATCTATATGAAGACGACCAGCTGTATCTATAAATACAAGATTTATGCCATTTGCTCTAGCATACTTAAGAGCTTCCTGAACTATCTCAACCGGCTTATGGTCAGTTCCCATCTCAAACACAGGAACACCAACCTTCTCACCATTTGTTTTTAACTGTTCTATAGCTGCTGGTCTATAGATATCACAGGCAACAAGGAGAGGTTTCTTACCCTTATTCTTGTACTGTCCAGCAAGCTTTGCAACTGTTGTAGTCTTACCAGCACCCTGAAGACCACACATCATAATGATAGTCTGTTCATTGCTTGGAAGAAGCTTCATTTCAACAACTTCTTCACCCATAAGACTAACAAGTTCATCTTTAACAATCTTTATAACCATCTGGCCAGGATTAAGACCCTTCATAACATCTTCACCTATAGCCTTATCGGTTACAGTATTCACAAAGTTTTTAACGACTTTAAAGTTAACATCAGCTTCGAGAAGAGCTCTCTTAACTTCCTTCATAGCTTCTTTTACATCAGCCTCATCCAAAAGTCCTTTACTTCTCAGCTTTTTGAAAACATTTTGCATCTTGTCGCTTAAGCTATCAAATGCCATCTATATTCTCCATTAAAACTCATCAAATATCTCAGCTGACATACTGGATATATCACTCAGTCCACTAATCAACTGACTCTTTACCTTCTTGTCCATATCAGATGCATTTACAGATTCATTCATATCTTTAACTGCCTGTGTAAGTTCCTGCATCTTATCCTTAGCTTTCGAGAACCTATCTAAAAGGCCAAGCTTTGTCTCGTAGCCTTCCAACTTGTTATTTATTCTTCTGATTAAGTCAAATGCAGCCTGTCTGGAACAATCAAACTCTTCAGCCAGTTCTGAATAACTCATATCATCAAAGATAGCTGCAGAAAATACAGCTTTCTGATGCTCCGTGAGGAGTTCACCATAGAAATCATATAAAAGAGACTTTCTCAGCCTTTCATCCATGACTCATTTTCCCTAATCAAGTATTATTACTTTACACAGCTTGTTTATAATAACAAATATAACTATACACGTCAAGTCTTTTTACTTGATAACTTCTTTTTCCTTGGGCCTACATAATTTGTTACATGAGCTCTTTTTTTATCGGCTGCTACAGATTTCCTACTTACTTTTCTTCTTGAAGCTCTTTTCGTACTTCTTTTTGTAGTCTTTGTAGAGTCCTCTTCAGGTTTCTTATTATCAAATATCGTATAGTCCCTCTCAAAGAGCTGCTCACATATATCAGCCTTTATAGTTGGCTCTCCCGCAGTATCTATAAGTCTCTTATAGATATCAGCTCTCCTGGTGCTAGCAAGCTTTGGAAGTCCTTCCTTAAGCTGTATGTTAAGAAGTTCACTCCTCCAGAGTATACCAAGCTGATTTGTAATACTTACCTTCGGACAAGTCTCAGCATCACGTTCAACGATAACATTTTCCTGACTAATGACTATGATTCCCCAATAATCAGGAATATGTTCTGCGACATGTATATGACTTTCTCCTACAACCACATAACATTTATCACAGAATCTGTCATAGTCCTTCACCTGACGTGCAAGCCTTGCGTAAGTATCATTATCAGACTTAATCTCAAGTCCAATAACACCACCTTCAACTATAGCCAGCACGTCCGCACGTGATTTCTTTATAACCTTTTCTTCAATGATTCGAACCTTTCCATATCGATCTTCAAGATATTCAAAAAGAGGTTCTCTCATATCCTTATCAAGCATTTAATACTCCTGATTTTTGACGTTAAAATAGGGAGCCAATCCAGCTCCCTATAGTTTTAGATTTTTCTCTCTCATTTACGATAATATACAAAACATTAATCAACGATATATGGCTTAATTGCCTCCATAATCTTATCCTCATCGTGATCAGCATATATATTAAGCTGAATAGGATTAGAAAGATCTAGACTGAAGATTCCCATGATTGACTTAGCATCTATAACATATCTACCAGAAACAAGATCAAAATCAGCCTTGAAACCAGTAATATCATTAACAAACGACTTAACTTTTTCCATAGAATTAAGAGATACTTTAACTTGTGTCATTACTAAATCCTCCGTAGTTTACAGATTTTTATGTTATGCTATAATAATAAAAGTTATGCTATGAAAAGTCAATAATAGTTTAACCGCAATTTAACAACAGGAGTGTATTCTAGATGTCCTTAGAATTAAAGAATAAAAGAGTTTATATACACACTTTAGGATGCAAAGTAAACCAATACGAATCTGATGCTATGATGCAGTCTCTTATAGATGAGGGATGCGTGCGAGGCTCACTTGAAGAAGGTGCTGATATCTATATAATCAACACCTGTTCAGTCACTAATATCGCTGATAGAAAATCCAGACAAATGATACATCGTATGAGAAAGCTTAGCCCTAACTCTATAATAGCCGCAACTGGCTGTTACGTACAGGCTACTGGAAATGAATTAGTTGATAATGGTACTTGTGATCTTATCATCGGAAATAACCGTAAGAAGGATACAGCTAGAATCCTCTCTGAATATATAGTTAATAAGTCTACTACAGATAATTATATCGACATAAATGCTGATCCAGATTTTGAAAATCTTAGCATAGCATTTCCAGAGAATCATACACGTGCTTATATAAAGATTCAGGACGGATGTAACAACTTCTGTACTTACTGTATTATCCCTTATGTCAGAGGTCGTATAAGAAGCAGAAAGCTTAGCAATATCATAGAAGAAGCTGTTCTTCTCGCTGATAATGGTGTAAAGGAACTTGTTCTTACTGGTATAAATGTATCCTCATACAGAGATGATTCATACGAAGCAGATGATACATCAGATAAAGACCATTATGATCTTGCAGATGTAATATCTGAAGTCGCAAAAATTGATGGTATAAAAAGAATCCGAATGAGTTCAGTTGAACCAAGAGTCATAACAGATAGATTCTTAAACGTTGTAGTAAATACTCCTAAGTTCTGTCCTCATTTCCATCTATCTCTTCAAAGTGCTTCTAATAACACTTTAAAAGCTATGAATAGACATTATACTATAGAAGAATACATGGATACTGTAGAGAGACTTAGATCTGTATATGACCGCCCTGCTATTACTACTGACGTTATAGTAGGTTTCCCTGGCGAAACTGATGAAGACTTCGAAGATACTTTTAATAACCTTAGTAAGCTGAATCTCTATGAGATACACACATTTAAGTATTCCAGAAGAAAAGGTACCGTGGCAGATAAAATGCCAAACCAGGTTGAAGAACAAATCAAGAACGAAAGAAGTGAAAAGATACTATCTCTCACCGCCGCACAAAAGAAGTCTTATGAAGATTCATTTAAAAATGAAAAGGATAACATCCTTATAGAAGAGATCATCGAAAAAGATGGCATAAAATATTATAGGGGACATACAACAAGATATATACTTGTCGACGTCCCCGTTACATCTGTGTCATCAGAATCTGATGAAAAAAAATTAATTAATACGCTCTTAGAGATATCTCTGTAAGACCAAGCTCATCATATACGATAAGTTCAACATGATAATCCCTCTCAGGATTTGTGTACTTATATATTGTGTATCCATATTCTTCAGAATATACCGGAGCCTCATCCGGCTCACCATATGCATCGATAATATCCTCTGCTGTGCTTCCCCATGTGATATTTCCAGGAAGTATCAGCTCTGGATAATCATCTGATTCAGCCCATCTCACATCCATTCTAAATGAATTAACACTCGTATCTTTTAGATCTGCAGCACTGTCTGTATCATTTATGAAGCCAACCCAGATAGATACATTCTTATCCATGTCTTTATTATCAAGAGCAATAGTTCCAGTAATCATATCTCCAGAACTAAGCTTATAGCCCTCTTCATATCCATAGTCAGATAATTCAAAGGAATACTTTTCCATAATCTTTGAATAATCAAAAGGAATAGTATATGTATGTCCATCGAAGATAAGTTCCTTAGAATATAGATCATATAGTAGACCATTTGCATCCGTAGCACTAGCATCAGTAAGACTCGCATCTGTTACTGTCGCATCTGTTACTGTCGCTTCAGGATCAGAGGCTATCTGCTGAACCATATCCAGTAGGAACCATTTTCCACTTACCTGCATAACGGTAAATACATAAGTAAGAGTACTACTGCTGGAGTGACCATTTGAATCAATATAAGTCGTAACTAAGGTAACATCCTTAACGTCTGAAGCTTTAGTCTTCTTATAACCCTTACTTGTAAGAATATCCTTACGAGCCTGCTCATTATATGAAGTTCCTACAGTAACAACAGCAGACCCTTCATCAAGCGACTTAATATAATCCTGATTAAGCTTTATACCATCTTCTATATGATTGATATAGGAATCTCTATGTGGACACTCTCTAGATACAAAATCAGCTAGTGTATAATTGCCAGACTTGTTAAATATCTCAATATAAGCATATGCAATCTTTCCAGGATAATTTGCTCCACCTGTCTCACGAGATTTGATATATGATACAAGTGTCACTACAAGAAATGCTAAGACAGCAACAAAAAGAATAGAGAATGTTGCAAGAAGACCAAGTCTACGATTGAAGAGCTTTTTCCTCTTCTTCTCGATGGTTTCCTTATCCTCTACATTGAAGTTAGGCATATCACTAGCTTTAAGTACCTTTGTGATATCTTTCTTGATATGTTTTATTTCTTTTAATTCTTCTGTATGGCTCACGTCACACCTCAAAAAAAAAGTTCTGAGACAGGGGTTTTATGTCTCAGAACAAGATGCATTTAAGTAGTCCGTAGGGGAATCGAACCCCTGTTTCCGCCGTGAGAGGGCGGCGTCTTAGCCGCTTGACCAACGGACCATCTCTTAACAACGAACGTAAGTATAACAGACATATATTTTAAATGCAAGTACTTTTTAAAAAAAATTATAATTTTTTTTAAACTATTTTAGAATTATAAGTTCAGCGGTCTCAACTGCCTTATCTACTAGTTCCTCGATCTTACCTACAAGCTTCTTCTCTGATCTTTCGATAGCATACATTTTCGGCTTTGTAACAGGATGTTTATCTACAAATATTGTACAGCAGTCTTCATAAGGTTCTATAGATGTTTCAAATGTACCTATACGCTGTGAGTACTCAACAATCTCCTGCTTATCCATACCAATAACAGGACGATATACAGGACATGTAACTGCAGCATCGATAACGCCAAGGCTCTGCATTGTCTGCGAAGAAACCTGACCAATAGACTCTCCAGTAACTATAGCCTGACATTCATCTTTGTCTGCAAGTCTTTCTGCAATCTGGAACATGATTCTCTTCATGATGATAGTAAGCTGATCATGAGGACAGTTATCATAGATGCAAAGCTGAACATCTGTAAAGTTAACATTATAAAATCTGATAGGACCAGTATACTGAGAAAGAATCGTTCCTAGCTTCTCAACCTTCTCAAGCGCTCTCTGTGAAGTATATGGAGGTGAGTTAAAGTACACTGCCTCCATCTCAACACCACGCTTAGCTATCATATATGTAGCAACAGGACTATCTATACCACCTGAAAGAAGAGACATAGCCTTACCATTTGTACCAACAGGAAGACCTCCTGGCCCCGGAATCTTCTTTGAATATACATATCCCTTATCTCCTCTAAGCTCGATCTCAAGCATAACATCAGGCTTATGTACATCTACAGTAAGTCCCTCAGATTCAAATCTCTCAAGAAGATCGTGACCTATCTCGATATCAACTTCCATAGAGTTCATAGGGAAATCTTTATTTATTCTCTTTGTATGAGCCTTAAATGAGAACTTATATCCGTCATATTCATTATCAGGAGAATCACCAAATGTTTCTTCAAAATACTTAAATACAGCTGCACGAATACCTTCGTAGCTAAATTCATCCGCTACAGTAACAGGACAAACACCAACTATACCAAATATTTTAGTAAGTCTATTAATAGCTTCATCTTCATCATAATCAGAAAAAGCCTCAATATATATACGACCAAAATCTCTCCATACCTTAAAGTCACCAAGAGGCTCAAGTCTGTTTCTTATCCTCTTACAGAGAATATCTTCGAATACATATCTATTCTTGCCCTTAGTACCTATCTCAGCATATCTGATCAAAAACATTCTAGTGTTTTCCATATTGTCTCCTAATCCCTAACTTAGATTTTAAATATTAATACCGTAACTCTTAAATGATTCTAAGAGTTCATTATATCCCGTAAATAGCACTACGGACATACCATAAGACTCTGCAGCATCGGTATTAACCTTACGATCATCAACAAAAAGTGATTCTTCAAGTTTAATACCAAATCTTGATTCTAGCAATCTAAAGATTTCTTCCTCAGGTTTAATAACCTTCTCAAGTCCAGACACTATATATCCGTCAGCATGAGGCAAGAACTTAAATGTTGGCCAATGCATATGATATGTTTCAACCGGATAATTTGATAATACATATACTCCATAACCAGCATTCTTAAGATCTATAAAAAGTTTTTCCGAGTAATCATATTCCTTAACTATCTTATCTACATTGTCCCAGAAAAGTATTATCTCATCTTTATATTCAGGATATTCATTAGTAAACTTTAAAACGCCATCTCGGTTAAACTTAACACCTCTATCAAGTTCATTCCAAAAATCTGTCTCAACCATATTTTTAGATAAGAACTCTACAGTATCCTCGCTAAAACCGAGCTCACGCATAAGATCTTTATAACAAAAATCTATAAGAACATTTCCAACATCAAATACAACATTTTTAATACTCATATTATCACCATATTATCCGCGAACATAATGTCTCAGAACAGGAAGAAGCTCCTTTATAGTATTTATAGCATAATCTACTTCATCCTCTGTATTAGATTCTCCAAAGCTGAATCTAAGTGTGGATTCAAGCCTCTTCTTATCAAGTCCTATAGCAGTAAGAACCGCAGATTCCTTTGCCTTATTTGATGAACAAGCAGAGCCTGAAGATACATATATACCTTTATCCTCAAGGGAATGAAGCATAACCTCAGCTCTAACTCCAACAAAACTAATACTTGCTATATGTGGAGCAAAGTTCTCAGTATCTGTATTCGAATAAACTTCATCTATACTTGTAAGGCCTTCAATCAGCTTATTTCTAAGGGATGTAATATGTTCTATCTTCTTATCAAAATCTTCAAATGTCTTCTCTACAGCTACACCAAGTCCAGCTATAGCAGGAACATTTTCTGTACCAGAACGCATATTCTTCTGCTGACCACCACCATATATTATTGGTCTGATAAGCACGCCCTTCTTAACATATAAAAATCCAGAACCTTTAGGTCCATGAATCTTATGACCTGATACAGACATAAGATCACATCCCATTTGCTTCGGAATAGTATCTATCTTACCAAATGACTGTATAGCATCTACATGAAAGTATACATTTGGATTCTTAGACTTTACAGCGCGGGATATCTCATTTACAGGCATTACTGAACCTATCTCGTTATTGATATGCATGCAAGAAACAAGTATAGTATCGTCTCTTACTGCATCAGCAAATGCTTCAGGAGAAGCTACGCCTTTTTCATTTGCTGGCACATAACTAACCTCAAAGCCTTCCCTGATCAGAAATTGCATTACTGCGGAAACTGACGCATGCTCTACCGAGGATACAACGATATGCTTTCCAGTTCTTTTCTTTGCTAGAGCTGTACCAATAATAGCCATATTATTAGACTCTGTTCCACCTGATGTGAAAATGAGTTCTTCCGGTAAACATCTAAGTCTCTTACATATCTTATCCGCTGCATCTTTTACTATATGTTCAGCATCAAGCCCTTTAAGATGAAGAGATGAAGGATTTCCGTAGTCTTCCTTCATAGTCTTAACCATTATATCTATAGCTTCATCATAAACTCTTGTAGTTGCACTGTTATCAAAATATACTTCCATCTTATTCCTCATACTTCATTATTTATCCAGCATAAAGCTTAGTATCGACATTACCGTCATACCAGCTGTCTCTGTTCTAAGTATTCTATGTCCTAAAGACATAGTCTTAGCCCCAATCTCCTGCAGCTCTTTTGCTTCCATATCTGCAAAGCCACCTTCAGGACCGATAAAGATACCGATTGTCTTCTTATCTTCCTGATCATCCCGCTGCTTATCTACTTCAGATACGATATTCTCTATAATCTTTCGACTTTCGTCCATACCTTCAGCAAACTCGTATGGAAAAAGTATAATATCCATATGTTCCTTTGCATAAAGGATAGCCTCTTTCATAGACATATATTCACATACTTCAGGAATTATACCTCTCCTGGACTGCTTTGCGGCAGATTCCGAGATAAGCTGATATCTAGAAAGTTTCTTAGACTGTTTCTTATCATCAAGCTTAACGATAGTTCTTTCCATCATTACAGGAATTATGCTGTGAACTCCGAGTTCTACACATTTCTGAATGATAGTTTCAAGCTTATCACCCTTTGGCACTCCCTGGAACAAATATATATCAACAGGAAGTTCTGAATTATTATCGTATATATCTATAATATTCGATAGAATATACTGTGAGTCACACTCAGTGATTCTGCAAAGAAAATCTCTCGAGCTTCCATCACTGACCATAATCTCATCATTTACGCCGAGTCTAAGTACATTCAATATATGATTTACATCTTCACCAGTTATCCTGATACACTTATCTGCCTCAGAACAACCATCAACATAGAATCTATGCATAATCTAACCTCATAAGATATTAAATGAAACTATTTTGCAGTAAAGCAAACCCATTCATTTTCTCTAGTTTCATTTACAATCTTAAATCCATTTTCAAGAAGAGCCTCTCTTACAGCGTCTGCTTTTCCTTCACTGATTCCAGATGATATAAATACACCATCTTCAGTCATGTAATCTCTAACAATAGTTGCAAGTGGTATTATAACGTCAGCCAGAATATTTGCAACGACTATATCGTACTTGCGAGCAGGGATTGGATCTGAATCTCCAAGTCCTATATCAACTATACGCGCTGCATCATCAGGATTGATTGGAGATGCTATGCCTGAACCAAGACTTGCTTTCTCCATCTTTTCTCTATTATCATCCTGAGCCAGGAAGTTTTCAGCTATTCTATTATCAGCAAGAAGATTTCCACAAGAGAATTCTATTCTATCAGAACTAAGCCCACTTGCCTCAGCATTTATAGCACTAGCCTTAACTGCCTGAGGATCTATATCAAGTCCATGAACATATCCTGCACCCATAAGACATGCAGCTATAGAAAGAATACCGCTTCCACAACCTATATCAAATACAGACTTTTCTTTATCCTCATCTAACTTGAGGGACTGCTGAACAGCTCCAAGACAGAGTCTAGTCGTCTCATGTGTACCAGTTCCAAATGCAGTAACCGTCTTTATTCTTATGACCTTATCATCGTCTCGAAGTTCAAATCCTTCAAGATTCTTATAAGCCTTAAGAGTATCATATACATCAGACTCATCATCTATTACAGGCATAATAACTATATTGTCATATAATCTTGCAGGTTTAAAGTTTTCCATAAACTTATCATTCCAGGTTGAGTCATCTGTTGTATCCTCTACCGTGATAACTCCAGTTCCAACAGGAAGAAACTCTGAAAGTCGCTCAAGCTCCGCCTTGACCTCAAGCTTTAACTCATCAATCTTAGCAGCATCAAAACTATCATCGAGGAAGCAGGACACCTTTGCAGAACCATCATCCTCACCAAGCTGAAGAGGTATATCAACAAACATCTGCTTTATCTCATCTTCAGATAGTGGAACATTATCCTCAATCTGTATACCTTCAATTCCTTTCTCACTCAGAAAATCAGAAAGAAGATCAACAACTTCAGTTGTAGTTTCTATAGAAAACTTTGTCCAAATCATTTCATTTACCTTCTATAACTAAATTATAATACCTTTTCTAGAAATCGCCCCAAGGCTCATGCTGCCATGGATTTACAGAGATAAATGTAATCTCTCCACCTTCAACTCTGATAAAGAGTTCAGGTGTATACCAAGCATTTTCACTTTCAAGCTGTGCCTTTAAATCATCTATAGTATTATAAATCTTAACTTCACTTTCACTATAATTAATTCCATTTTTACCGAAAGGTGAAAAATCATCTACTATAACTACATCCTTTGATATAGGAAATGTCTTCTCACCAACTTCACTTGTAGCAGCAAATCCAGCATCATCAAAGAGATAATAATTTCCATTCTCCTGTAGTTCTAGATAATATACAGAATCTCCTCCCTGGCTATTAAGCCAATAGATAGAATCATCTTCTTCTACAGATTCAATCTCATATCCATTATCCAGTTTATCACCTGGTTGAATACTCGCAACAAAATCATTATCATAAGCATCAAATGATTCAAGAACAAAATCACCAGATGTTCCATCATCCGCAAATGTAAATGATTTAACAAGATAATCTTGACCAGCACTAGCATCAGTCTTTGAAGCAGCACTATCTTCTTCCTTCTTCGCCTCTGTGGTTGCTTCTGTAGTTACTTCTTCTGTCGTAGCAGCGGTTGTTGCTTCTGTAGTAACCTCTGTTACTTCCTCAGTTGTCTTTCTCTCTTTTGCTTCATTTTCTCCAACTTCAGATCCACAAGCTGTAAGACCTACAGACATAGCAAAAATCATAGAGCCTAAAAATACAACATTACGTATCCTTTTAATCATCATTTTTTTGTTTTTCATTTTTTCCTCCTAGTAATGTTATCCCAGCCCCTTATAACATTTTTATACATCAAAATATAAAACCTTCCGCATAAAAACAAAAAACAGTATAACAAAATCATTAAAACCTAGCAATATACAGCAAATACAAAAATGTGACAAGGTGCCAATGACACTTTGTCACATTTTCAAACAGGAAAATATATAAAGGTATTACTTTCTAAACTTTTTCTTCTTATGACCACCAAATGAGAAATCACCAGCTGAATCTGTCGAAGATCTTGTATTAACAGCTGGACCAGAAGCATTTTCATACTGATTAAGTATAGACTTCTGCTCATCTGTAAGATTCTCAGGAACCTGAACAACAAGTGTTACATAGTGATCACCACGAACTGTCTTGTTCTTAAGTGTTGGAACACCCTTACCCTTAAGCTTAACCTTAGTATTTGTCTGAGTACCAGGTGCTATATCATAGTTGTAAGGACCATCTATTGTATTAAGCTGAACCTTACCGCCAAGAGCAGCCTGAGTAAATGAGATAGGCTCTGATGAATATATATCGTAACCCTGTCTCTGGAATACTGGATGCTTATCTACAAGGATTGTTACAAGAAGATCACCACGCTCACCACCATTGATACCTGGCTCACCCATCTCACGAAGTCTGATAGACTGACCATTATCAATACCGGCAGGAACCTTTATCTGAATCTTCTTCTTACTCTTTACATAACCTGAACCTGCGCAGTTTGAACACTTGAACTTAATAATCTTTCCAGAACCTGCACAATCAGGACATGTCTGAACAGTTCTTGCCATACCAAAAAGTGACTGCTGTGTATAAACAACCTGACCTTTACCGCCACACTTTGTACAAGTCTCAGGAGCATGACCAGGCTGAGCACCACTACCTTTACATACTGGACACTCATCCTTAAGAGGAAGCTCTATCTCAGTCTGTGTACCAAATATAGCTTCTTCAAAAGTTACACGAACAGTTGTTCTAATATCGGCACCCTTCTGTGGACCGTTGGTCTGACGCTGACGACCGCCACCAAAGATATCACCGAAGATATCACCAAAGATGTCGCCCATATCAGCAAAATCAAATCCAAATCCATCACCGCCTGGACCGCCGCCTTGCTCGAAGGCAGCAAATCCAAACTGGTCATATTTCTGTCTATTAGCTGGATCAGAAAGAATAGCATAAGCTTCAGAAGCCTCTTTGAACTTCTCTTCTGCTTCTTTATCTCCAGGATTAGCATCAGGATGGTACTTTTTAGCAAGAACTCTATAAGCCTTTTTTAATTCACTATCTGTAGCATTCTTGGAAACTCCAAGGACCTCATACAGATCTCTTCTTTCCTCTGCCATAGTTTATCACCCTTCAATATTAAACTTCTGTAAAGTCTCCATCAACAACATCACCATCACCAAAGTCAGGTGTGCCTGCGCCTGTACCAGCATTTGCTCCAGGACCGCTCTGCTCATAGAGCTTCTCGAAGAGCTGCTGAGCTGAAGTCATAAGTGACTCCTTACCAGCCTTAAGCTTTTCTATATCGTAATCTGAAAGGTTCTCAATATCTGTTCCTTCAATAATTGTCTTAAGTGACTTGAGCTCTTCCTCAACCTTCTTCTTGTCATCTTCTGGAAGCTTATCTCCAACTTCCTGAAGAGCCTTCTCTGTCTGGAATACCATAGCATCAGCGTCATTACGTACCTCTACGCCTTCCTTACGCTTCTTATCCTGCTCTTCATATTCCTTAGCTTCCTTCATAGCTCTCTCGATATCATCATCTGAGAGTGATGTACCAGAAGTGATTGTGATATGCTGCTCACGACCTGTACCAAGATCCTTAGCTGATACGTTAACGATACCGTTAGCATCGATATCAAATGATACTTCAATCTGTGGAACACCTCTACGAGCTGGAGCAATACCATCAAGACGGAATCTACCAAGTGACTTGTTATCCTTAGCGAACTCTCTTTCACCCTGTACTATGTTGATATCAACAGCATCCTGATTATCCTGAGCTGTTGAGAATATCTGGCTCTTATGTGTAGGAATTGTTGTATTTCTCTCAATAAGGTGAGTAGCGATACCACCCATTGTCTCAATAGAAAGTGTAAGTGGTGTAACATCGAGAAGAAGGATATCTCCTGCACCAGCATCACCAGCGAGCTTACCACCCTGGATACAAGCACCAATAGCTACACACTCATCTGGGTTAATACCCTGGAATGGCTCCTTACCTGTGATTGTCTTAACTGCATCCTTAACTGCGATAATTCTTGTAGAACCACCAACAAGGAGAACCTTATCGAGCTCGCTAGCTGAAAGACCAGCATCATCAAGTGCCTGCTGTACAGGACCTCTTGTCTTCTCAACAAGATCATCTGTAAGCTCATCAAACTTAGCTCTTGTAAGATCCATATCAAAATGCTTAGGACCATCAGCTGTAGCTGTAATGAAAGGAAGGTTAATATTTGTAACTGTCTGAGATGAAAGCTCTTTCTTAGCCTTCTCAGCAGCTTCCTTAAGTCTCTGCATAGCCATCTTATCACCTGAAAGATCTACGCCTTCCTTCTTCTGGAACTCCTCAAGCATATACTTTGTTATAGCCTCATCGAAGTCATCACCACCAAGCTTGTTGTTACCTGCTGTAGCAAGAACCTCGATAACTCCTTCACCGATTTCAATGATAGATACATCGAATGTACCACCACCAAGGTCGTATACCATGATTTTCTGCTCTTTCTCATTATCAAGACCATATGAAAGTGCAGCAGCTGTAGGCTCGTTGATAATACGCTTTACTTCAAGACCAGCAATCTTACCAGCGTTCTTTGTAGCCTGTCTCTGTGAATCCGTGAAGTAAGCAGGAACTGTGATAACAGCCTCTGTTACCTTCTCGCCAAGATAAGCCTCAGCATCAGCCTTAAGCTTCTGAAGTATCATAGCAGAAATTTCTTCTGGTGAATACTTCTTATCATCAATTTCAACCTTATAATCAGAACCCATATGTCTCTTAATAGATGAAATAGTCTTATCCGCATTTGTAACAGCCTGACGCTTAGCAGCATCGCCGACAACTCTTTCACCTGACTTAAGGAATGCTACTACAGATGGTGTAGTACGTGATCCTTCAGCGTTAGTGATAACAACTGGCTTACCACCTTCCATAACGGCAACACATGAGTTTGTTGTACCTAAGTCAATACCTATAATCTTTCCCATTTTATATATCCTCCTAATATAAATAACTTAATTAATTAACGACCTTGACCATAGCATGTCTGAGTACGTTATCTTTATACATATAACCCTTCTGCATCTCTTCAACAACAAGGTTCTCTCCCTTATCAGGATCCTCCTCATGTATAACTGCATTGTGAAGCATTGGGTCAAACTCTGTATCAACAGCATTCATAGGCTTAACACCTACTGATTCAAGAACCTCCATAAGTTGCTTGTATATCTTCTCGATACCATCTTCAAACGGAGTCTTTTCTTCATCATTTATAGACTCAAGAGCTCTTTCGAAGTTATCGATAACAGGAAGTATCTTCTCAAGCGCTTCCATAGCTCCCTTATCTGACATTTCAAGACTCTCTTTCTTGTTACGCTCGCGCATATTGTCGAACTCGGATAGAAGTCTTGTATACTTTTCTTTATTACCTTCGGCAAGTTCCTTAGCCGCTTCAAGTTCAGCCTGCAATTGCTTGCTGCCTCGACGATTCTTCTTTGGAACCGGCTTTGGTCTAGCTGCCTCATCATCCTCGTCGTAGTTAAGTTCTTCATCAATCTTAGCTCTTGTACCAGGATTCTCAGCACCCTCAACAACCTTTATCTTCTGCTCAGTTGAATCTCCGGAGCCCTTATCCTCTTTAAGGTTTCTGAGCTTTTCGTTCATACTTTTTTTTGCCATTAGTTCTCCCCTCTCTCGCCTGCTCGGAATATATTGTCCAGTTCATCTGTTAGATTCTTAAGTGTACTAACTACTTTTTTATAATCCATACGCTTAGGACCTATGATGCCTATGGTTCCTTTCGCGCCTTCAGGTAACTGGTAAGTCGAAGTAATGATAGAACAATCTTTCATATTTTGTACAGGAGCTTCATCTCCTATATATATCTGAATACTATGATCTCCATCCTCTGACTTCAGAGTTTCATCTGCGAGTTCATTCAGACCAATTTGTTCCTCAAATGTCTCAAGTAGTGCTGTCGCTTTCTCGACATCACCGAGTTCCTGATACTTCAGGATGTTCGATGCTCCACTTGTGTAAATCTTCATTTCCTCGGCTTCTTTTACGACATCAACGATACCTTCAAAGATTCTCTCAAGAATATCAGCATAGTCACCAGCCTGTTTCTTCATGGTCTGCATGAGTTCCAGATTTATATGATCTACTGATACTCCCTGAAGAAATGTATTAAGCAATATATTGAACTTAAGCACTTCTTCATTTATAAGAGGTCTGGAAACCTTGATGATCTTGTTCTTAGCTATGTTGTCGCCTACGACTATAACTGCAACAAGCTTCTCTTCATCCACCTGAGATAATTGAATAAACTTAATCTGTTTATTCCTCAGCATAGGTGTTGTAACCATGGTCGCATACTGGGTATTGTAGGCCAGAACCTTAGCAACCTGCATAAGCAGTGATTCCAGCTTATCAACTCTTTCCAGAAGAACTTCCTGCGACTTAACACTCTCCTCTTTTTCTGACATAACCGTATCGACGTAGAATCGATAGCCCTTATCAGTAGGTATTCTACCTGCAGAGGTATGAGGTTGTACTATATAACCTAGTTCTTCAAGATCGGCCATCTCATTTCTGATAGTAGCAGAACTAAGATTCAGATCTGAAAGTTTAGATATAGTACGTGAGCCAACAGGTTCACCAGTTTCCAGATAGTTGGAAATGATAGCTCTGAGGATGGTCTGCTTTCGTTCATCAAGATCATATTCTAAATCCTGACCCATGATATCACCATCCTTTATTCAGTTATTATCTTAATAATCCAGCCATCTTGTTAGCACTCAAAAACCCCGAGTGCTAACTGCATATATAAATGTACAACCTAATACGTGAAATGTCAAGGAAATATAACAATTATTTGAGAAAATTTTATTACATTTATACAACATATTTTAAAAGCAAAAATCTACCAGCAAGAATAAACTTACCGGTAGATTTGTCATTTTTCTAATCAACTAAATAATCTTAAGTTTGCCACATAATTCACTTTAAGTTGTTAACATAAAGTCTGATAAAATGTAATTACTTATGTCTATACCTTTATCCGTTAGTCTTACAACATTTTCATCTGCATACATGTAACCCTGGTCAACATATTTATTAATTGTATCGCCGTAAAGTTCAAATACATCTCGATTAAACTTTTCAGAAAAATCTTTTCGACTAATACCTCTCATCATTCTGAGACCCAGGAACATATATTCTTCTATTCTGGATTCAAGGAAGATGGTCTGAACATTTTCACGAAGAATAGCTGTTGCTGAATCATATAATCTAATTCTATCTGTATCTTTAGTGAGCTCTTCTCTGATATCTTCACATATTTCTATATAATTATCCAGATTCTTTATGTTATTAAATCGTTCGCCTTTAAAATATGACGCCGCACCTATGCCAAGCCCTATATACTGACCGCCTGTCCAGTAAACCATATTGTGGCGACTCTCGAAACCAGGTTTTGAATAATTTGATATCTCATATCTATTATAGCCCGCAGCTTTAAGAACCTTCTTAGTCATGTAATACATATTTCTATCAGTATCTTCATCTGGAATCATATTAAGAAGATCTTCTCTATCCTTAAGCTTCGTTCCATCTTCAACTTGAAGCGAATATACAGAAATATGCTCAGGACTAAGCTCAGTAATTCTTGTAAGCGTATCAACCATTGTATGCATATCCTGTCCAGGAAGCGAACTCATAGCATCTACACTTATATTTTCAAAACCAGCACGGCGAGCCGCTTCGAACCCTTCAACAAATTCATCATAATTATGAATACGTCCAAGGAGGCGAAGTATCTCATCATCAGCCGATTGAAGACCGATTGATAAACGATTTATACCATATTCTCTATAAGCTATAAGATCTGTATATTTTATAGTACCAGGATTAACTTCTATGGTAATCTCAGGAAATCTATCGATTTTAAAAATATGTTTAATGGTGCTTAGCACATTTCCAATCATTGCTTCATCAAGAAAAGAAGGTGTACCGCCGCCGATATATATAGTCTTAACTATATATCTATCAGCATAAGGCTTGTACATTCTTATCTCACTCATGAGAGCATTAATATATTCAATCTTCTTTGTGCTAGTCTCTCCATCAAACGATAGAAAATCGCAGTACATGCATTTATGCTTACAAAATGGAATATGCACATATATACTAAGAGGTTTTCTCATAAATATTCTCCAAATGAGTCACTTCGCACGTCCGACGTAAGGGTGACTCAAAAATGAGTCACTTTGCACGTCGGACGTAAGGGTGACTCATTAATCTTCGTCGTCGAGTTTTAGGACTGCAGTGAAGGCTGACTGTGGAACGTCGACAGATCCGACCTGACGCATTCTCTTCTTTCCTTCTTTCTGTTTCTCCAGAAGCTTCTTCTTACGCGATATATCGCCACCATAACATTTTGCAAGAACGTCCTTACGAAGCGCCTTGATAGTTTCACGTGCAATAACCTTACTTCCAACGGCAGCCTGAATCGGAATCTCAAAGAGCTGTCTTGGAATCTCTTTCTTCAGCTTCTCGCACATCTTACGACCACGCTCATAAGCAGAGTCTCTGAAGACAATAAATGACAGAGCATCTATTCCTTCTCTATTAATAAGGATATCAAGCTTAACAAGGTTAGACTTAGCATATCCCTTTAACTCATAGTCAAATGAAGCATATCCACGAGATCTTGACTTAAGAGCATCAAAGAAATCGTAAATAATCTCATTTAGAGGCATCTCGTACTTAAGAAGAACTCTTGTCTCCTCAAGATACTCCATACTCTTGTAGATACCACGTCTCTCCTGACAGAGCTTCATGATTGCACCTGTATAATCAGATGTAGTCATAATCTCTGCATCGACAATCGGCTCTTCCATAAAGTCAATCTCGGAAGGATCCGGCATATTTGTAGGATTAGTAAGTTCGATTACTTCACCATTTGTTTTATGAATCTTATATATAACCGATGGAGCAGTTGTAATGATATCAAGGTTATATTCTCTCTGAAGTCTCTCCTGGATTACTTCCAAATGAAGAAGCCCGAGGAAACCACATCTAAAACCGAAGCCAAGTGCAACACTGGTTTCAGGTTCGTAGGAAAGAGAAGCATCATTTAGCTGCAGCTTCTCAAGAGCATCTTTAAGTTCCTGATACTTAGCACCATCTTCAGGATAAATACCACAGAATACCATAGGACGAGCCTTCTTGTATCCAGGAAGCGCCTCATCACATAGATTATCAGCATCTGTTACAGTATCACCGACTTCCGTATCTCTAACATTTTTAAGAGAAGCCGTTATGTATCCAACCATGCCAGCACTTATTTCTTCTTGAGGAATAAACTGGCCAGCACCGAAGATACCTACTTCAACAACATCCGCCTCAGCTCCAGTCTGCATCATATGTATACGAGAGCCCTTCTTTACAAAACCATCGAATACACGGCAGAATATAATAACTCCCTTATAAGAGTCATACAAGCTATCAAAGATAAGAGCCTTAAATGGCTTGTTATTATCGCCAGTAGGTGCAGGAACCTTATCAACTATAGCTTCGAGAACCGACTCAATATTAATTCCATTTTTAGCTGAAATCTGAGGAGCATCCTCAGCAACTATTCCTATAACATCTTCGATTTCTGTTATAACCCTCTCAGGATCTGCAGAAGGAAGATCTATCTTATTAATTACAGGGAATACTTCAAGATTATGATCGATAGCCATATATACATTTGCGAGAGTCTGAGCCTCAACACCCTGTGCAGCATCTACTACAAGAACTGCGCCTTCACAAGCAGCAAGTGCACGTGACACCTCGTAATTAAAGTCGACATGTCCCGGAGTATCTATAAGATTAAGAATATACTCCTTACCATCCTTTGCTTTATAAATGATACGAACGGCCTGAGACTTTATAGTGATACCTCTCTCACGTTCAATATCCATATTATCAAGAACCTGCTCCTGCATCTCACGTTCTGTAAGAGTTCCAGTCATCTCGATGATACGGTCAGCAAGTGTAGACTTACCGTGATCGATATGAGCAATAATGCAGAAGTTTCTAATCATATTTTGATCTAAGTGTGACATAAATTTTTCCTTTTATTTAAAATCTGTGGAAGTGGTAGTTCAGCTAATATAATAGCCACGAACATTATAACACAACCTATTAATTCATCGACAGAGAGTTTCTGTCCTAATATTACAAATCCCGATAGCGCTGAAACTACTGATTCAAGACTCATTATAAGAGACGCTACTGTAGGATTAACATTTCGTTGTCCAAGTATCTGCAGGGTATATGCAACTCCGCACGCCATAAAACCAGAGTAACATAGAGCCGGAAGCGCAGATAAAAGCAAGTTTCCAGACGGTGCCATATTATATACACATACATCAATCGGATATACAAAGAAGATACTAATTATCGCAGCCACCAGGAACTGAGTGCTGGACATAATAACTCCATCAACATTCTTCTCATTTGCATGATCAATATATAGAATATGAAATGAAAATATAAGCGAACATATAAGAAGCTGAATATCGGATACTTCTATATAGAAACTGTTACCTCGTCCTATACATAAGAAGTATAGACCTATCAAAGCAAGTAAAACTGAAAGCCATATTATAATACTGGTCTTCTTCTTCAGAAATATTCCTATAACAGGCACTAGTATAATATAAAGTGCAGTTATAAAGCCAGCCTTTCCAGTACTCGCTTTAAGCATAGCCATCTGCTGAAAGTTCGAAGCTGCACAAAGAATGATACCACATACAATACCATGACGTATAGATAACTTGACATCGCCAAGTTTATCGCCTCTTCGCTTCTTCTCTCTTCTCATGACATATATAGCAGGAATAAGTACCAAGCCGCCCAATATATATCTTACTACACTAAATGTAAATGGTCCGATATATTCCATACCTGCAGCTTGTGCAACAAAGGAAGTACCCCAGATGATTGCTGTGAGAAGCAGTAAAAAAGAGTTCTTTATCGAACTTCTATCCTCTAAATTATTAAGTTGTTTCTCCATCTTAGCCATTGCTACATATAATATACAAAATATAAGACCTTGTCAAAGCTAGGCTTTAACAAAGTCCTATAGAGTAATCATATCATTTAAATATATTTTAGAAATAATCTCCATACTTATTAAGCGCATAAAGTGCAAGAGCAAATGCAAGACCAATAAGCATATCAGATTCAATATCGAACTCCATAATATATGTCTCACACATATTAAGAGCCTGGCCGTGAATGAGGTAATTCTCATTCTTAACAGTCATCATAGGAAGTGCACCTCTATAGAGAACATATCTCCAAGAGAAACCATCACCCTCAACCTCAAGATCCTCATCATAATCTATGATATATCTCTGAAGACGAGACATGGTATCACGTTCAACAGTACCGAACTTATCACGAGCAGAAAACTCAAAGTAAGAGCCCTCTCTTCCGTACTTTTCCTGAACATAAGCACATTCATTTATAGTATCAGCAAGGAATATCTTTATTCTATGTCCTGTAGCAATAAAGTCATCCTTAGTGTAATAAACCTCTTTACCTCTCTCATCAAAAACCTTGACAGAATCGTAATCCTCAAGGTCCTGAGCTTTAATAAACAGTTTTGGCATAACTTCTAACCCCTTCATTAAAAATACAAGAGATATTTTAGCACACTTAATGCATTACAACAACAAGAAAAGTTAAGTTAACTTGAAAGAAAATCAAAGAACAAAATGTGAATTATCACTAATTAAGCTTGCCATAGTATATGTTGAAATCTACAGCTGAATTGATACCATCTATCTTACCAGATGATGTCTGCTGCCACATAAAGTAAGAACCAGAATAAGCAGTCTGAGTAGCATAATTAGCAAGCCATACCTTATAACCCCTCTCGTTAGTCCATACATTTTCGAGGAAGTTCTTACTACTATAGAGACATGTATCAAAGCCAGACTTCTTCATCTCATCAGCAAACATATTAAAGCAATCATTTATATCATAAAGATTCATTCCATATGATTGGAAATGAGCAAAGTCTTCCCAGTCATAAGCTATAGGGAAGTCGAGTGTTTCATTTCCCAGGATACTCTTCAGATAATCCGCACTCTGCTTAACCTCTGCAGCATTACTTTCTTCAGCGTGCCAGTAGATTCCGACCTTAAGTCCGGCAGCCTTAGCATTTCTAATATTCTGGGCATAGGTTCTATCTGTATAGCACTCGCCATCATCATAACCACCAAGTCGAATAATTACATATTCACATCCTGCAGCCTTAACCTTGTTGAAATCAATCTCGCCCTGCCATCTGGATACATCGATACCAAGTGATACATCTTCGCCGCCATAATTCTCTGAAAATGTATCAAAATCGACCTTTCCAGGTGCAGAAGCACCACCTTCACTGGACGAAGTATTTGGAGAACCATCTATTATATTTACATTAAATGTAGCTGTCGTGGAATGACCAGCATCATCAGTAAGCGTTACAGTTACAGAATCAGATCCAGTTTCAGATGTATCAATCTCTTTATCGTATGATACCTCTACATCACGGTCAACATCGTCAGCATATCCAACATATGAACTAATATCGAACTCGGTACCCTTATAAACAGATACAGTTGAAGGTTTTATAAGATATACAGGAGCCTTGCTATCTGTATGATTATTTGAGAAATAATCACCACTCTGATAACTTGCCGAACTATTTGAACTTTCTGCACCACTTATTACTTTTTCTGAACTCTCGTCTGGTTCTTCATTTGCATCATTTTGCGATGAATCTTCAACTATAGGTGTTGCAGATAAGTCATCCTGATCAGCACTCTCTGTAGATACAGTCGCTTCTTCCGTTTCCGCTTCTGTAGCGCCTACTATCTTATCAGCATTTGCGATCTCTACTGTACCACTATTATCTTTATTCTCTACTTTTGAGTCTCCACCAGACATAGCAATAGCTGTCACAAGCAGCGCCAGACCGACAAAGACGACCAAAACTATTAAACCCAATAAAAAGTTCTTCATATAAACACCTTACGCAAAATATTTAAGTGAATAATTCACATACATTTAACCAAGATTACATCCTCATAAAGTTGACTAAATCGAGGATTTCCTCTATACTCAGCTTAATTCATGAACATGTCTTGAAAACATATAATAACAAGAAATGTTATAAAAAGGAAGGGTTAAAAGATGAATAAGAAAAATGAACTATTATTTTTCCTTGCAGGAATAGTACTTTGCTCAGTAGGACTCTTTATATTATTTAATAGAGTTCACGTAGGTTCCGGATTCTTCGGAGGATTTATGGGAACTTTGTCAATTGGCAGATTTAGTTTTCCTTCTGGTCTTATAGTAGTTCCATTTATTATAAGTATCGTATGGATGTTTGTAAGCGATTCTATAGTTCCAAAGTTTTTAACAGTACTATCTATAATACTGATAGTCGTTGCAATCATCATGACAACCCACTTCTGGATGGATACTATGACAATGTTCGACTGGTTACTTATCCTTGTACTTATCTTCGGTGGTGGCGCTATGGTAGCAAAGGTTCTCTTCACTGATCATGGATATGATAAGAAGCAGACACAGAAAGAAATCGAACAAGGTAAACAAATAAATGATCTTCAGAAGGAACTTGAAGAAGTAAAGAAGAAGCTTGACTCATAAGAGTCAGGCTTCTTTTTTTAGTTATATATTTGATTATAATACTAGGTCAGCATTATGATACCAGCACATAGACCTCTCTCACCTTTTGTATATCTATGTGAGAAGAATATGTCATGATACTTCATAGTGCATAGCTTAGTCTGATAGATATTACTGCTCCTAAGTCCTACATTTACCAGAATAAGCTCGTTAAGCGCCCAGAGATTCAGCATATATTTATCTCTTATCTTTACAGTTCTAAATATTTCATAAGGTACGCCAAGTCTAGTTGTTGTAATACCCTTATAATTTTCAGGCATATTATCTCGAACAAAACTACCAGAATGAACGATATACTTAAAATCCGAATTTGATACTGGATCAAATATTACATTATCTTCTGTCGTATCAAGATAAGGGCACTCTACTATAGATTTAATAACACCTTCATCAACCTCATAATTATCAGGTCCAATAGAAGGACCGATTGCAGCATGGATATTTTCTGGAAGACAGCCATATACTTCAACCATCTTCTCAACCGTCTTAGCTGCTATGCCAGCAACAGTACCTCTCCATCCAGCATGCACACTACCTATAACTTTACTAACCGGATCAACGAGAAGAATCGGCACACAGTCAGCGGTATATACAATAAGTGGAAGATTCTTAACATTTGTAATCTGAGCATCTATTCCTAAATGAGTTAAATCTCTCGTTATACCGTCTCCTGCATCTGTCTCAGTTGCAACAAGTATATTCGATTCATGAATCTGATTAGGACAAGAGATACGTCTATAATCAAGTCCAATACTACTAGCTATTCTTTTATAATTCTCGTCAACATCATCTATATCATCACCCAGGTATCTACCAAGGTTCATTGATTCAAAGATACCTTTACTAACACCTCCGAATCTGGTTGAGAATCCATGACGTATACAGTTCATGTCTTTAAAACCTTCAACCTCAACAAATGGAGCTACATTTTCGGTATTTAGTCTGATATTATGAGCACTATGTATTCCCTGGTAATTTGTATCTATTATACTTTTTGCTTCTTTTATATTCATTTAAGTCTTCCTAATAATTTTGTAAAGTATTCCGGTAATTCACTATTAAACTCTAGGTATTTCCCAGTTCTTGGATGAATAAATCCAAGTGTTCCCGCATGGAGAACTTGTCCTTTCAGATTAAATGGACAAGATTTCGGACCATATACCGGGTCTCCTAAAAGAGGATGATTAATACTTGTAAGATGTACTCTTATCTGATGAGTACGTCCCGTCTCAAGTTTGCATTTTACATATGCATAATTCTCCTTCAGATTTTCCTGAAGGTAGATGTGAGTTACAGCACGTCTTCCATCCGGATCTATAGCCATCTTCTTTCGGTCATTATGAGCTCTCGCTATAGGCTTATTAACCACCAGCGTATAGAAATCGCCATCTTTCTCCATCTTATCTATATCAAAATGATTATATACTATGGAACTATATATTCGGTTGATGCTATGCTCCGCAAACTGCTGAGCAAGTCCCTGATGTGCAAGGTTAGTCTTGCAGATAACAAGTAGTCCACTCGTATCTTTATCAATACGATGTACAATACCAGGACGTTCTACGCCATTAATCGAAGATAGAGATTCACCGCAGTGATACATCAAAGCATTTACCAAAGTACCAGAGTAATTCCCCGGCGCCGGATGCACAACCATATCCTGAGGCTTATTAACTACTATAACATCCTCATCCTCATAAACTATATCAAGAGGAATATTCTCAGGAATAATCTCGAGCTTCTCCGGTTCAGGAAGAACAAGTTTAACCTCATCTCCCTCAGACAGCAAATAAGAGGCCTTAATACGCCTCTCTTTGCCTTGAGAAGTAACTGATATATTACCCTTATCAATCAACTTCTTTATATAAGAACGTGAGATATCCTCAAGCTCTTCAGATATATATTTGTCAAGTCTTACACCTACATCATAAGGATCAGGCGTTAGATTAATAATCCGTTCCATAAAACACCTAATTTATTCATTTATAAGATGAACATCTAACTGATTAAATGGTATCTCTATACCTGCATCTTCGAAGGAAAGAAGAATCTTCTCTGTTATACTCCTCTTCGCCATCAAATATTTATCAACTGGAACCATAGAAAATCCGCCTAGACGAACGCTGTGGTTGCTTAGTTCATCTACAAAGACTGATACATTTTCTCCTACTACTTCAGGAGTTTCCTTCATGATATCAGCTATAATAGACTTAGCTTTATCTACATCAGCCTTATAGGATATATCTACATTTACAACTAAAGCACGGTTACCATCCCCATGTTTATTAACGACAGAATTGTTAGTAAGCTGGGAATTAGGAATCTTTATAGTTTCGCCAAGTATTGAACGTATCGTTGTATAATAAATCTCTATCTCTTCAACTACACCTTCGACATTTGCGCTTGAGATTACTATATAATCTCCCTTCTTAAAAGGTCTAAGAACGAGAAGCAGGACACCACCTGCAAAGTTCGAAAGAGCCCCCTGCATTGCCAGTGATATACCAACACCAGCCGACGCAATAAGCGCCGCTATAGACGCAACCTCAACTATCTTAAGCTGAGTTATAATAGTTATTATGATAAATGTTAATATTCCATACTTGATAAGATTAAGCACGAAATGACTTGCTATCTGATCAACGCCCTTCTTATCAAGACGCTTCTGTATAGTACTGATAATCTTCTTAAGAAGCTTACTAACTATTATATATACAACAAGAGCAAGTAATATCTTGATAGCATAGTCAAATATTCCGACACCCTTGTTATGTATCCAATCATTTATATCATCAAATGTAATAAATGTAATATCTCGCATACAAACTCCATATAATTCTTACGAAAGCAAACTTACAACATCAAATCTTTCAGAACCGCTAAGATAAAGTTCCATGTTCTCTCAGTACTAGCTATATCAAGTCTTTCCTTCGGAGTATGAATATCATAAATATTCGGACCAAATGAAACTGCATCCAGACCTTCTATCGAATCCACGAAAAGTCCGCATTCAACTCCAGCATGTATAGCCTCAACTACCATTTTCTCCTGAAACATTTCTTCATACTTAGCAGTCATAACATCGCGAAGCTTTGACTCTTCCTTATACTCCCAGGCAGGATACTCTCCTTCTACAGTCATAGTTCCACCAGCAGACTGAACTATAGCAGCAAGTTCATCTATAAGTGCTTCTTTCTCTTTATTAACACTACTTCTCACACTAAAGCTAAGAGTAATCTCTTCACTAAATGTATCCATAATTCCAAGATTAAGAGAAGTCTGAACTAATCCTTCTATATCCTCACTCATCTTTATCACGCCATTTGGAAGACTGCCATATGCCATAACAAATGAAAGATTTGCTGCTTCATCCAGAGGATATACATCAGAGTTAACATTTACTTTTTCAATCGTTATACTTAGATCTGGATCAGCGTCCTTGTAGCTTTCACGATATTCCTCTAAGAATCTGGAAACTTCATTCTTAACTTCTGTCTCATTCTTAGATACTATAAAAGCCTCTGCTTTAACTGGTATAGCATTATCCTTTAGTCCACCTCTTACTGTGATAACGCGCATAGTGTCATCAACAAAAAAGATTGACTGAAGCAGCTTTCCAAGAACTATATCTGCATTTGCTCTACCCTTATCTATCTCAACTCCAGAATGGCCACCCTTTAAACCACTGACAACAATTCTATATTTATCGCCTTGTGCACCTCTTCTAAGAATTGGGAAATGAAGCGTTGCCGTAGCTCCTCCAGCACAAGAAACAAGGAGATGACCTTCATCTTCAGAATCTATATTGAGAAGCTTCTTTCCACTTAGAGTAGACATATCAAAGGCCTGTGCCCCAAGCATTCCAATCTCTTCATCTACTGTGAATACAAGTTCAAGAGGTGGATGAGGAATATCATCACTATCCATAAGAGCTAGCATATAGGCCACAGCTATTCCATCATCTCCGCCAAGCGTTGTACCCTCAGCTTTTAGAAATCCATCTTCAACATTAAGTCTAAGGCCCTCACAAGAGAAATCAAAATCAGAATCATCAGTCTTCTCACAAACCATATCAAGATGTCCCTGAAGAATAACCGTATCCAAATCATTTGTATCTGATATATCAGTTCCAGTGAAACATGCATCCATATATACAACTACATTGTTACTGTCATCCTGAATATACTTAAGGTTATGCCTCTTAGCAACACTTACTACGTAATCGCTTATCAGCTTTGTATTTTTCGAGCCATGCGGAATAGCCGCAATCTCTTCAAAAAAGTTAAATACTTTACTTGGTTGTAATGATTCTAATGCTCCCATAATCAATCCTCTAATTTCTTTAGTGATTCTTCTAAGTTTTTAATATAATCAAAGTTACGATTTACGCTTGATTCAAGAGTTTCATACGTTCTATCGTACTGTACTTTCTTCTTTGCAGCCTCAAGATCAAGTCTGGCAAGACTATCCTGAATAGCTATATAATCTTCATCCTTTTCAAAAAGAGTCTTAATATATCTCTTTCCTTCAAGTTCAGCAAAATACTTCTTAAATGCTTTATCCTGTTTATCGAAGTTTAGCGTACCACTTACAAGTTTACCAAGGTCAATACTTGGAACTATATCGATTATCTCAGCATCCGGGAAAATATCAGGATTTATAGCACTTTTAGTACCAAGTTCAATAACTATAAATCGGCGTATTCCTATATCATATAGTGGCTTTATCGGATTATTATCCTTAACTCCACCATCAACATAAAACTCGCCCTCAATATTTACAGGAGAATATATAACTGGAAGCGCACTTGTCGCAAGAATTGCTGACTTAACAAAGTCTTCAGATTTATTATTTAAATGAAAATATTCGGCAGTAAAATCTTTATAAGACTCTTCAGTAGATAAAGTCCACAGCAGATTCATTTCTTCCTGTGATATAACATCAGTAGTATTAATAGTTGCCGGACACTTAGCACCAGTGATATATAAATCTATGGACTTCTCAAGAAGTTCATATGTAAGATATTTATCTATAAGGCGTTTAGTTTCATTTCTAGAAAACCTCTTCTCGCCTGCACGAATAGACTCTTCATCCACGTCGAATAGAACGCCCTCATTCATATCATCCCAGCATTCTTCCATCTGCTTTATGGCTCTATCAATCCCGCCTTCAGCAAGACCTTCGGCAAAAAGCACAGCATTTATACCACCTATAGATGAGCCAGATACAGCAACTATATCCTGTAGAAGTCCGCCCTCTGCAAGAGACTTAAGGATTCCAACCTGATATATGCCTTTACCGCCACCACCAGCTAGCACAAGACCAGTGCCTGTCTTTCCTTCGATAATATCTCCCATATTGCACCCCTTATAATATAACCAATCCTTTAACTAAAGGATCATCTGAAAGAGTTACTTTTCAAGATACTTCTTATTCTTTATAAAGTCGATGATATCAAAATCAGATGATGTATCACTTACAAATACAGTACCTACATCCTCACCATTCATAAGATCATAGATAATTTCCATATCAGTTGATTCAAGGATTGCTGTATCAGCTCCTGCATGACTAGCTATCTGAGCAGCAGCTATCTTAGTAAACATACCGCCTGTACCATATCTTGTTACGGTTCCCTTAGCCATATCTTTTAGAGAATCATCTACCTTATCTATAACAGAAAGACGCTTAGCATGCTTATTCTTTCTAGGATCATCTGTATAGAATCCGTCTATATCAGTGAGAAGTATAAGCAGGTCAGCACCTATAAGTGTAGATACGATAGCTGACAGTGTATCATTATCACCGAACTCAATCTCATCTGTTGCAACTGTATCATTCTCATTTACAATAGGAATGATATCTAGATCAAGAAGCTGTTTAAGTGTATTCTGAGCATTTACACGACGTTCATCAGAAGTTATAACATCAAATGTCAGAAGTACCTGCGCAGCCTTATTGTTATATTCCATGAAAAGCTTCTGATAAAGCATCATAAGCTCACCCTGACCAAGTGCAGCACACGCCTGGATCATAGAAAGAACCTCAGGTCTTTTACTAAGTCCAAGTATTTTTCTACCAACTGAAACAGCTCCTGATGATACCAGAACAACATCCTTACCCTGATTCTTAATATCACTGATAAGTCGTATCATTTTCTCTATCTTTACATAGTCAAGTTCACCCGTTTCCTGATGCACAAGAGATGATGAACCAACCTTAATAACTATTCTATGTTTATCTTTAAGTGTCTCTCTAATATTCATAATATTCCTCTCAATAATGAATTCATATAAACAAAAAACTTTCGACTAAGTTTAAATGAATCATAAATACTTTGATGTTTCAAATGCCTTATAACATTCTATAAGATCATCTATCAGATACTCACTGACAGCCTCAGCCGCCTTTATGCCATCAGCCGCCGCTGAAGTAATACCTCCTGCGTATCCAGCGCCTTCGCCTGTGGGGACGATACCAGGAAAACCTTCTGCCATCATAGTATCTCTATCTCTTACTACTCTGACAGGCGAACTTGTTCTCGACTCAACAGCTGTAATAACTGTGTCATCTCCATTAAAGCCATTAATCTTCTGCCCAAAATCTTCCATAGCCTCAATGATTGCATCAACCATGAAATAAGGAAGAACATTTCTAAGATCAGCAAAGTTCCAAGAACCTTTTATTGCCGGTTCTATATCACCTAAGTGATCCGACTTCTTTCCAGCCTTCAAATCTCCATATAGCTGAAGTGGAATAGCATTATCACCCGCAGTGTAAGCAGCGCGCTCTATCATAAGCTGCATAAGACATCCACGAAGTTCTTTTTGATATATATTCCTAAGTTCAGAGATTTCATCGTCATAGCTGGTCGGTTCTTCGTCATACATAAAGTCATCAGGATTTATGCTGACAACTATAGCAGAGTTAGAATTATCACCAGATCTTCCACTATAGCTCATACCATTTATCACTGTTGTACCAGGCTCTGAAGATGAATTAACTACATATCCACCTGGACACATACAGAATGAAAATACATTTCTGGAAGGTCTATCTTCATCATGTTCAGTATGATATACAAGCTTATAATCAGCTGCAGGAAGAGTATCGCCGTATCGGTCCTTATAATCTTTACCGTACATAGCTTCATTTATCATCTCAGCTTTATGCTCAACTCTAACACCCATAGCAAAAGGCTTAGGCTCCATAACTACGCCTTTAGACTTAAGCATAAGTAGCGTATCTCTCGCACTATGTCCAGTTGCTAGAATAACGCTATGAGTCTTCACTTTAAATGAGGCAGGCTCTTCACTATCAATCAAAAGACCAACTCTTTCAATAGTTAACTCATATGTCGGAAGTTTCGTCTCGAAACCAAAGATTTTTCCACTAGCATCTGGATCAGACTGATAATCTATCTCTGTCTCTAGCTCTGTGAGCTTACAACAGAAATGAATCTCACCACCTAAGCGCTCTATATCCTCGCGCATATTCTTAAGTACAGAACGAAGAACATCTGTTCCAATATGCGGCTTAGATTTATAGGTTATAGCTGGATCCGCACCATAATGAGCATAGGTTTCTAGCACTTCCTTAAAATATCCACTCTTATCTTTATTTCCGGTATTAAGCTTACCATCAGAGAAAGTTCCAGCACCACCCTCACCAAAGCATACATTTGACTCAGGATCAAGCTTACCCTCATCCCAGAAGGTATTTACAGACTGAGAACGTTCCTCTATCGGAAGTCCTCTCTCGAAAAGAATAGGTCTAAAGCCAGCTCTCGCAAGCTTTATAGCAGCATTATAGCCAGCCGGACCAGAACCAATGATTACAGGACGATATTCAGGAACATCATCCAGGAAGTCTCTCACATCAGTATTTATAATATGAGGAAATACATAACTCTCCTCAGTTGTTAACATAATATTTTTATTGTAGCCTTTTCCATTAACTCTTTTATAAGTTAACTCCTCATCAGGCACAGTAACACCAACCGCAAGGTTATAATGTATCTTTTCATGATGTCTCGAATCAAGAGATTCCTTTAGAATCCTGATTGAAACTATATCCTTTGTCTTAAGGATAGATTCAACAGCCTCTCTAAGATCCTTCGAATCATAATCTGTATTCAGTTTTATATTTCGAACTTGTATCATATTATTATCTAAAGATATTAGCGCCGGCAAAGAATCCGGTGATCAAAGCATATGTGATGTTATAACCACCACATTTTCCGATAACATCTGTAGCCTCTCCAGTTATACAAATATTTGAACCAAGTGTAACATCCGACTTTACTGACATATTAAATGGATCTATATATTTTGTAAGTACGCCTCCTATAGAAGCCTGCGAATCTTCGAGCGAACCCTTACCCCTAATACTTAGACGCCAATCTATCATTTCCTGATATATTCCACGAATGCCAGTCTCAGTAACGTCTTTCAGTGTAAGAACACTCTCCTGCTTACCGTAAAATCTATCCATCATATAGACAGCTAGTTTATCATTTACATATCCATTTAAGAAAAGATCAAGCCTCCTATTAGGAAAACTTTGCTGAGATTTAATAAAGCTTTCAGCAAAGCTGTCTTCATCAATCTTCGGAAGCAGATTAATCACAACCTCCGAACCAGGCTTCATATAATAAGACATATTAAATGTAACTATTCCACTTATTCCTTCTGAAGAAATCTGTACTTCGCCCAGTTCAGTATGTCCATCAACAGTAAGTCTTGCTTTAGTACGAACTCCATCAAGAGCAGAAAGATCCTCAGTTACATATACAGGACATAAACCGCTTGTATATTCAACAAAAGGAAGTTTAAGACTATTAAAGAGCCTGTACGTTTCCTCTGCAGTTGCCGATCCAAGAGATTTCTTCGAAAGACCACCCGTAGCTACTATTATACCTTTAGCTAGTATAAAGCCTTCCGTCTCTTCCTCTTCTTGGCGAGAGATAACATTTATCTTATATATTCCCTGATTATCGAGTATATCATCTGTAATCTGAGAACTATATTCTAAGAGGTCATCTACCCCAACCTTTGTAACATCAACGCATCTAGTCTTATAGAGAAATCTTGTACCTAGACTTGTTGCAGCATCCACAAGGGCCCACACAACGCTCGAAGCCTGAAGACTAGAAGGATAAAAATATCCATCCTTATTAACGGTCTGTATGCCCAGCTTCTTCATATAATCTAGAACAAAGCTTCTAGGTCTTAGATCAGAATATCTATATAACTGTTCAAATAACCTATCTACAAACTCACTACCGTAATATGTATCTTCATCCCACGTATCATTTGTAAGATTGCATCGACCATTTCCAGTAGCATATAGCTTACGACCAGCCTTCTTATTCTTATCCACAACTACGCAAGAAAGCCCCCTACGGGAGCTTTCGATTGCGGCCACAAGTCCAGATGCACCTGCGCCAATTATACAAATGTCATATATCTTATTATTACTCATAAAACTTTCGATTTGTAAGTATGTTATAAGTTAACAGGTAAGATTTATTCGTATGAAACATTATCCTTAGATGAATCAGGGAATAATGTGATGTATGTCTTACCAGGATTAAGTCTAAGCTCTTCGCCATCCATAGTGTAGAACTTTGTTACACCATAGTCTGAACAAGCACCATCTCTTGTTGCTTCCTGGCCAAAGATTTCTTCCTTGTAAGCGAACTTCTTCTTTGCGTCCTTCTTCCACTTGATAGGAATAACCTTACCATTTGTAACATAGAGACCTTCGCCTTCACCAACGTCATCGATGTACTTACTTCCAACCTCATCACTAAGTACATAGTGTGGGCAGAACTCATAGATTACGTTCTTAAATGCAATCTGATTACCTGAAGTCTCATCAAACTGAACATCGCCGTATGTGAACTTCTTGTAAAGCTTAGTCTCAGCATCATACTCGAAGTATGGTCTAGACTCTAGATCACTATTGATAGAAATCTTATTACAAGCCGTTCCATCCTCAAGATCCTTATCACTTACGTTGAACTGGAACATGCTCTTATATTCTTTACACTTATCAAAGTCAAATCCCTTATCAGACATACCCTGAAGAATCTTCTCTCCTGATGTATATCCTGTAAACTCTGAACCATAACCAGGTCTAGATACACGGAAACCATATGCAGATGACTCTGTATTAAGATTCATATCATCAAGATCTGTAATAAGTGGCATCTCCTTCATAGCCCATATACCGCCCCAGTGTACAAGAACAGCATCATGCTCAAGTGCCTTACGATCAAAGTTAACACGAGTACTTCTTACAGGACCAATCTTATCTGTAGCAGCAAGTGTATCCTGATTAAAGAGACAAAGGAGACGAGATATACCACCCTCCTCAAGCATCTCATATATAACGTCGGCATTTTCAACACCAGACTGTGGAAGTCCAAGATTGTTATTAACAACCATGATTGCTACATATCTCTTGTTAGCAGTCTCTGGATCAATCCATTCACCTGTCATATCACTGAGAACCTTACCATCCTTCATCATAGTTACATCAGTGTTTGTGCTGATCATAGATGAATCTGTAAGTTCAACCGCATAAAACTGACCATCTGATATAGATGATATATCAGTTTCTTCGTCCTTCTTGCCACAACCTGTACATGCAGCGAGAAGCATTGCGACCGAAAGTGCACCAGCTAGTAATTTCTTATTCATAGTCTCTAGTATATCCTTTCATATTTAAGATTTCTTCTTGCAGCTTCTCCATAACTAATCTTTCTTCTTCCTCCATATGGTCGTATCCAAACAAATGCAGGATACTGTGAGCTGTAAGAAATGCTATCTCTCTCTTATCACTATGTCCATATTCCTTCGACTGTGACTGAACTCTATCAAGCGATATAACAATATCACCTAAAAGAAGTTCTCCTGTCTCTGGATTAAAATAATCCTGTGGATACTTCTCTACATAAGAGAGGTCTCCCGGCTCATCAAAATCTAACATTGGAAATGAGAGAACATCTGTGGGGCTATCTATACCTCGTTCTGACATATTAATATCGTGTATTCTGTCATTATCAACCAGAATGACTGAAACTTCGCATTCATAAGGACATTTTAAGAACTCAAGAGAGCCTGCTACGATATCCTTAATAATGTCATCATACACTTCGGGGTATTCAATATCAGATTCGTTGGTAATAAATATACTCATATCTAACCTCACTAAATGAGTATTCTACCATAATCTAGTGATAGTGTCAAAAAACTGTACATTTACTGTATAACAGAAAATCACCGAATTATTTGTGCTTATAACCACCAGATTTATGGGATGTGCCTTTTGAAGCATCATACTTTTCATATGCTTCAACAATTCTTTGTACCAGAGGATGTCTTACAACATCTTTACTGGTCAGATTACATATTGCAATCCCCTCAATATTTCTAACGACCTTAAGAGCTATATCAAGTCCCGACTTAGTTCCTGCAGATAAATCCTTCTGAGACAGATCTCCAGTAATAATAGCCTTAGAACCAAATCCTATACGTGTGAGAAACATTTTCATCTGTGACTCAGTTGTATTCTGCGCTTCATCAAGAACGATAAAGGCATTATCAAGAGTTCTACCTCTCATATATGCAAGAGGAGCAACTTCTATAAGCCCTTTCTCCATATTCTTCTGAAATGATTCAGCTCCCATAATCTCATATAAAGCATCATATAAAGGTCTAAGATATGGATCAATCTTGCTCTGAAGATCACCAGGCAGAAAGCCAAGCTTCTCTCCAGCTTCTATAGCAGGTCTGGTGAGAATAATTCTCTCAACCTCGCCTTTCTTAAATGCCGTAATAGCTTTAGCCATAGCAAGATAAGTTTTACCAGTTCCGGCAGGACCACTTCCAAAAACTATCATATTCTTGTCGATAGCTTCTACGTACTTCTTCTGACCAAATGTCTTTGGTCTAATAGGTCTGCCCGACAGAGTATGACATATAAGTTCATCATCGCCCTCAAGATCACTTACTTTACCACCTTCACCACTCGTAGTTATACTAATGGCATAGTCGACATTTTGATCTGTTAAGTCATTACCCTTTCTGGATATAACAAGAAGATCATTTATAACATTTAGTGCTTTATCTACAGAGGTTTCTTCCCCCTCTATAGAGAGCTCATCATTTCTATATATATAGCTTATACCAAATGTCTTCTCTATCTTCCTAATATTCTTATCGAACTGGCCGAACAGAAGTTGAACACTTCTTTCATCAACCTTTACACTTTTCTTCACTAAACCCATAAATAAACACCTTCCATGGATAAAAACCGTGAAAAACGCCACGTCCAAAAAAGAACGTGGCGGTTTAAACTAATAATATGGTAAATATATTACTTATACTTACGCTTTCTAGCAGCCTCAGACTTCTTCTTACGCTTTACTGATGGCTTCTCATAATGCTCTCTCTTACGGATCTCCTGCTGGATACCAGCCTTCTGACAGTTTCTCTTGAATCTGCGAAGAGCGCTATCGAGAGTCTCATTTTCTTTTACAACAACGCTTGACATCTTTACCTACCCTCCCTTCGTCTAGGGAATTATCTAACATGTTCCAATTGAACACGCGTTAAACATTATATCATACTTGAAATCATTGTCAAGTTTTTTAACCAAGCTGGGACTTAACTTCCTCAACACCTGCAGCAAGAGCATCTTGAATCTTAGAAGCATCCTTTCCACCTGCCTGAGCCATGTTAGGACGACCGCCACCGCCGCCTCCAACGATTGGAGCAATAGCCTTAATGATATTACCAGCATGAACACCAGATGCAACAGCATCATCCGATGCCATAACTACAAGACTTACCTTACCGCCCATATCAGATGCCATAATTACAACAGCTTTACCAAGCTTTGCTTTATAGTCATCTCCAAGATTTCTAAGTGCATTTGGATCAACCCCCTGTACAGCCATAGGGAGAACCTTAACATCTCCAACTTCTACAACTGAATCTTCAGCTGATGAAGCAGCAGCCTTAGCCATCTTATCTTTAAGACTCTGATTTTCTGACTGAAGAGACTTTATCTCATCCATAAGTGACTGAATCTTATCAACAAGTTTAGCAGGTTCAGTCTTTGCAGCCTTAGCAGCAGCATTTAACTTATCTTCTACTTCTGCGTAATAAGCAGCTGCGCCAACAGATGTAAGAGCCTCGATACGTCTTACGCCAGCAGCTATACCCTGCTCAGAAACAATCTTAAAGGAACCAATCACGCTTGTATGAGGAACATGTGTACCACCACAAAGCTCTATAGACCAGTCACCCATATTTACTACACGAACTGTCTCACCGTACTTCTCACCGAAAAGAGCCATAGCTCCAGTCTTCTTAGCATCCTCAAGAGACATTACTTCTGTATTTACCTTAAGATCCTCACCGATTTCTTTATTGACGATAGCTTCAACCTCACGAATCTCTTCAGGTGTCATAGCCTGATTGTGAGAGAAGTCAAATCTAAGTCTACCATCTGTAACAAGTGAACCAGCCTGCTCTACATGATCACCAAGAACTGTCTTAAGTGCCTTCTGAAGAAGGTGTGTAGCACTATGGTTCTTACAGATAAGTGAACGTCTATCTGCATCAACCTTAAGTTCAGCCTTATCACCAGACTTAATAGAACCACTTACGACTTCACCAGTATGAGCAATTCTGCCACCCTTAAGCTTTACAGTATCTTCAACCTTGAAAGAACCCGAAGCAGTCTCAATAACACCAGTGTCTCCGATCTGACCACCCATTGTAGCATAGAATGGAGTCTTCTCTGTAATGATAGTTCCCTTTGTACCAGCTGATAGAGAATCAGTAAGAGCTTCTTCTGTAGCAACAGCAACAATATTAGAAGAATCTTCAAGTTTATCATATCCAGTAAACTCTGTTGTTACATCATCTGAAAGACTAGCAAATATATCATCGCTAGCAACAAGTGTCTGAGAGAAGTTCTGATTCTCTCTAGCCTTCTGCTTAGCAGCTTCCATAGCTTTCTCAAATCCAGCCTCATCAACTGTAAGACCTTCTTCACCAGCCATCTCAACTGTAAGCTCGATAGGGAATCCAAATGTATCATAAAGATAAAATGCTGAATCACCATCTATTTCTTTATCACCACTTGACTTCTTCTCATCAAGAATCTTAGTAAACTCTTTCATACCATTTTCAAGAGTACTCTCGAAACGTGAGATTTCCTTACCAAGTTCTGTAATGATGAACTCACGATTCTTTGTAAGAAGTGGATAGCTGTCATCATATACCTTATCTATATAAATCTTTGCAAGGTCAAGAAGCTGTTCCTTGTCAAGACCGAGTGTACGACCATGTCTTACAGCACGTCTTATAAGTCTACGAAGTACATATCCAGCTCCAACATTTGAAGGAAGAAGCTTTGCAGCATCGCCGATAAGCATAACTGAAGTACGCATATGGTCTGCAAGGATTCTCATAGACTTCGTGAGCTTCTCATCAGCATTATACTTTGTACCAGATGCATTCTCGATAAAACAGATAGCATCTGTAAAGAGATCTGTCTGGTATACATCCTTTGTTCCATTAAGGAAAGCAAGGATTCTCTCAAGTCCCCAACCAGTATCAACATTCTTCTGCTTAAGTGGAGTAAGATGCCCATCATGATGCTTCTCATACTGCATAAATACATCATTTCCAAGCTCTGTATACTTTCCGCAATCACAACCTGGTCCACAATCAGGACCACAGTCATCTACATCAGCTATATAGAACATCTCACTATCCGGACCACAAGGACCATATTCAAGTCCCCACCAGTTATCTTCTGCTGGAAGATAATATATATTCTCAGGCTTAAATCCTGAAGCTATTCTAAACTGAGCACCCTCTTCATCACGAGGAGCATTCTCATCACCTGCAAATACTGTAGCAGCAAGGTGATCTTTATCAAAACCAAAGACCTCAGTAAGAAGTTCATAACTCCACTTACATCTTTCTTCCTTAAAGTAATCTCCAAGACTCCAGCTACCCATCATCTCAAAGAATGTAACGTGACTCTTATCACCAACGGAGTCTATATCGTTAGTACGAACGCAACCCTGAACATTGCAAAGTCTTGTTCCAAGTGGATGTTTTTCACCAAGAAGATATGGCATAAGAGTCTGCATACCTGCAACGTTAAACATAACGCCTGTTGAACCATCAGATACAAGTGATACAGCACCTACATCAACATGTCCTCTCTCTTTATAAAAATCAACCCAGGTCTTTCTGAGCTCCTTTGAAGTAAACTGTCTCATAATTCTCTCCTTCTAAACATGACAAAGTGACAAACAGCATTTTATGCTGTTTGCCACAATATGTCTAGTATGAATAATCATAAATGTTGATTTCTGTAAGTCCATACTCATCATAGATTGTAAGTCTTACCTGATAATCATCATCATTTAACTCGTAAGTGTATTCCCAGTAGCCAAGGTCATCTGAACGATACGGTTCATCAGCAGGCTCACCGTAAAGAGCCTTTATATCATCTACTGTACTTCCCCATGTGATTCCACCCGGAAGAACTACACTTGGATAATTATCTGTATCACACCATCTCTTATCAAGATCCATAGCCCAAACAGAAGTTTCTTTAATATCCTTAACTTCATCACCATAGTTCTTGAAACCAACACTGAAATCAAACTCACTATCAATATTTGGATTCTCAAGATTTACAGTACATAGAACCTTATCACCAGGATTAAGTACATATCCATCTTCCTTACCATAATCAGCAAGATCAAATGTATAATCATTGCTTATAAGTGAATAATCAAAAGGAAGTGTATAAACTGTACCATCAATCATAATCTGCATTGAAGCAAGATCTGTTGAAAGATCACCTGTATCTACTGGAGCTGTTGTAGCAGGCTCAGTATCACCAGAAGATGCCTCTTCTGTTGTAGCCTCTGTTGTGGCTTCCGTTGTGGCTTCCGTTGTAGCTTCCGTTGTAATAGCCTCTGTAGTCTCAAGCTCTTCAAGAAGCTCATCTACAGATTCTTCAAGATCAGATGTATCAACCTGCTGAGTCGCTTCAGATACAGCCTTAATACTCTTGTAGATTCCAACACCTATAAGTATAGATGCAAGAACCATAACACCACTTGCAATAAGACCAATTAAGTTAAGAATCTTAGGTGTCTTATTAGTTACATTTTCCTTTGACTTTGAAAGTCCAATTGCACCAGTGATAATACCAGCTATAGGGCAAAGAAGAGCACATATGATAGATACTATACCTAAGGTCTGACCATTCTTCTCTTCTGGACCTGTACTATTAGTTGAGTTATAAGTTGTTCCACCATAGTTCTGTCCACCATTATTAGAACCATAGTTCTGAGACTGTGACTGATATGGCTGACTCTGGCCATAAGCATTTGACTGATTGTATGCATTTGGCTGGCCCTGATAAGGATTTGGCTGGCCCTGATAAGGATTTGGTTGGCCCTGGCCATAACCATTTGGTCCCTGATAAGGATTTGGCTGGCCCATATTTGGCTGGTTAGAGCCACCCTGCTGAAACTGATTAGGATTATTGTTATCCATTTATTTTTCCTCCTGTACTTTTAATGTACTATTCGCGACGAGCAAGCTCGTCAGTTATTTCATCCCATGTCACACCCTTTTCTACCATAAGAACCATGGCATGATATAGGAAATCAGCTATTTCATACTTAATCTCTGACTGGTCAGGATTCTTTGCTGCGATAACAATCTCAGTACATTCCTCACCAACCTTCTTAAGTATCTTATCTATTCCTTTATCAAAGAGGTAATTAGTATAGCTACCTTCACGAGGATTTGCCTTTCTGTCAGCTATAACATTATACACATCCTGGAATACCTTAAATGAGGCTTTATCCTCCAGACCTGTTACAGAATCAGCAAGTGGAGTAAAGAAACATGTAGGATTACCTGTATGACATGCAGGTCCAGTCTGATCAACCTTTGCAAGGATAGTATCCTTGTCACAATCTATTGTTAAGCTTACCATCTTCTGTACATGTCCAGACTCTTCACCCTTAGCCCAGAGCTTCTGTCTTGAACGTGACCAATAAGTCATATGTCCAGTCTCAAGAGTCTTGTTATAAGACTCCTCATTCATGTAAGCCATCATAAGAACTTCATTTGTTTTATAATCCTGTGCAATAACAGGAATAAGTCCAGCTTCATTTAACTTAAATGAAGAAAATGGAATCTCTTCAGGAAGCTCCTCAGCACTTGCAAAAACCTTGCTAGGAAATCTTTCCTTCGAATACTTATAAAGCTTGTAGAAATCTGAATCCTCAGCTACATCATCAAGCTTAAATACGATATACTTCTCGCCACTATAGAGGATGTGCTTAACATCATCAAATGTAGCCTCTTTATTATCTAATGTATAAAAACTAACTGCCATCTTATAGAGCTCCCTTCGTAGATAAAAGTCCACCGTCCAGTCTTGGATCATAACCTGTAGCTATATCTAAAGCATTTGCAAATGCTTTAAATGCAGCTTCTATAATATGATGATTATTTGATCCATCAATCTGCTTAATGTGAAGATTCATCTCAGCCGCATAACTTACAGCATAGAAGAACTCTTTTGCCATCTCAGTATCAAAGTTACCAACCTTTGGTACTGTAAGATTAAGATTATAGTTTAGATATGGTCTACCTGACAAATCTATAGCACACATAACAAGTGTCTCATCCATTGGCATAACGAAGGAACCATATCTCTTGATGCCAGCCTTATCACCTATAGCTTCTTTAATAGCTTTACCAAGTACAATACCTGTATCTTCGATAGTATGATGACAGTCAACCTCAAGGTCTCCTTTAACAACAAGATTCATATCGAAGAAACCATGCTTAGCAAAACTCTTAAGCATATGATCAAAGAAACCAATACCTGTATCTACATTGCTAACTCCTGTACCATCAAGGTTAAGAGCTAGCTTTATATCAGTTTCTGCTGTCTTTCTCTCAATACTTGCTTTTCTATCTCCCACGGCGGCCTCCTTACTTAAATCTAACAGCTATTGAATTAGCGTGAGCAGTAAGTCCCTCTGCCTTTGCAAATGTCTCAATATCTGTGTGAACAGCTCTAAGGGCCTCTTCTGAGTAGCATATAATACTTGACTTCTTTACAAAGTCATCAACACCAAGTGGTGAGAAAAATCTTGCTGTACCATTTGTTGGAAGAACGTGATTAGGTCCAGCAAAGTAATCACCAAGTGGCTCAGATGAATACTCGCCAAGGAATATAGCACCAGCATTCTTTATGTGAGTCATTGTCTCCCATGGATTAGCTGTAATAATCTCAAGGTGTTCTGGAGCAATCTCATTTGTTGCATCCACAGCATCTGCCATATTATCAGCTACGAATATATTACCGAAGTTATCAATAGACTTCTGAATAATATCTTTTCTTGAAAGTTCTGCAGTAAACTTATCAACCCACTCTGATACTTCCTTAGCAAGCTTCTCACTTGTTGTAACAAGTGTAGCTGATGCAAGTTCATCATGTTCTGCCTGTGACAGAAGATCTGCAGCAACATACTCAGGATTTGCAGTTTCATCAGCAAGAACAAGTATCTCACTTGGTCCAGCGATCGAATCAATACTTACGTGTCCATAGCATAGACGCTTTGCTATAGCTACGAAGATATTTCCAGGTCCAACTATCTTATCAACCTTTGGAATACTTTCTGTTCCGTAAGCAAGTGCAGCGATGGCCTGAGCACCACCTATCTTATATATATCTGTAACTCCTGCTTCCTTAGCAGCTACAAGAGTTGTAGGATAAACCTTACCCTCTGCGTTACAAGGAGTTGTCATTACAATCTTCTGAACTCCAGCAACCTTAGCAGGAATAACATTCATAAGTACTGTTGAAGGATATGCAGCTTTTCCACCTGGTACGTATACACCTGCTGACTCTATAGGAGTAACTCTCTGACCAAGAACTGAACCATTATCATAAGTATTGATCCAACTGTTTCTCTTCTGGAGTTCGTGGAAATCTTTGATATTCTTAATAGCTTTTCTTATAACTTCTATAAGGTCGCCATCCATAAGGCCATATGCTTCTTCTATCTCAGCATCTGTAACCTTAACATTTGACGCATTGATATCAGCTTTATCAAACTTCTTTGTATATTCAAAGACAGCTGCATCGCCGTTATCATGAACATTCTTAATTATGTCTTTTACTATAGCCTCCTGCTCACCATAATCATCGGTTGTACGCTTTAGGAGATCAGTCATCAGTTTGTTCTTTGTGTCATTAGTAAGTTTAACTATTCTCATATCTTTACCCTTTACACTTTCTATATGTGTCTACAAGTTTCTATTCTGTTGCAATATTTTTTATAAAACACTTTTTAAATCTGTTAAAAGCTTATTTATGCGCTCATGTTCCATTCTGAGACTAACCTGATTTACTACTACACGAGCAGAAAGATTTGTAATCTCTTCAAGAACTTCAAGGCCATTTTCCTTAAGTGTAGATCCAGTCTCTACTATATCTACTATAACTTCAGAGAGACCTACTATAGGAGCAAGCTCAACAGATCCATTTAGCTTAATAATCTCTACAGTCTGATTCTTCTTATCCTTGAAATAATTCTTTGCAATATTTGGATATTTACTTGCAACACGGATTATCTCATTTTTCTTAAGAAGCTCCTTTGCAGAGGCAGGACCACATACGCACATACGACATTTTCCAAAACCAAGATCCATAACCTCATACAGATTACGACCTTCCTCAAGAAGCGTATCTCTACCTACAACTCCGATATCAGCAACGCCATACTCAACATATGTTGGAACGTCGCTTGGCTTAGATAAGAAAAACCTCACGCCCAGCTCATCATTTTGAAAAATAAGCTTACGAGTCTTAGGATCATTTATTTCTTCACAAGTAATTCCAATCTTCTCAAGCAATTTAAGAGTCTCCTTTGCAAGACGACCCTTTGCAAGAGCAAATGTTAGATATCTCATATTTCCTCCGTAAATGTGACTAACAAAATCAAGTCACTATATTAATACTCCAGTGATTCTATAGAACGCTCCTCATCAACGGAACGATCAGCACTGATGATACGAACAGTCTTCTCATCTTGTAAGATGTAGATACGACCAACATCATATGTATCAGAGTAAACCATGTATTCATCATCTTCATGTCTCTTTGACTTACGAATAAGCTGGCTGATAACCCCCTGCTCGCGAAGTCTCTTTGCAAGACGAAGCGCACTTTCCTGATGTTCTATTGTATACACAATAAGGCAGTCCTTAACATCATTCTTAACAGCAATCTTCTGTCTAGATAGAGTATTCATAAGATCATCAACATATATAGAAAAACCAATAGATGGAGCATCTTTACCAAACTGAGAAAGAAGATTATTATATCTTCCACCTCTTACGATAGGATTACCAGTTCCATATGTATATCCACTAAATACAATACCAGTATAATAATCATATCCATTTATCATAGATAGATCAAAGCTGATATAGTTCTGATACTCATAATATGAAAGAGCCTTATATACCTTACGAAGTCTATCAATTGCTTCAAGAGCTCTCTCACTCTTTGTGATCTTCTCAGCATTTTCAAGGCACTCAAGACCACCAAACATAGATGACAGACTATTCAGATTCTTCTTTATATCTTCAGGAATATCTAATTCTGAGATATATTCTGAAAGACCAAAGAAGTTCTTGATCTGAATATAATCACGTATCTTATTCTCTGTCTTATCATCAAGACTCGCATCTTCGATAATGCCCTTAAAGTAATCAACCTCACCAATCTCAATCTGGAAATCAGTAAGACCTGTTGCCTTAATGCAGTCGATCACACAAGCGATTGTCTCTGCATCAGCAGCAGAACTATCATCGTTAATCAGCTCGCTTCCAAGCTGAGTGACTTCGGCAAGCTTACCTTTATGCTGCTCTGTAGATGCAAATGTATTACCCTTGTAGCAAAGACGAATTGGAAGTTCTTCATCAGGAAAATACTTAGCAACACATCTTGCAATACTTGGTGTAAAGTCCGGACGAAGAACAAGCGTATTGTTATTTCTGTCGAAGAACTTATACATTTCATTTGATGGAGCTGAACCCTTATCAGCATTGAATATTCCAAAATATTCGAAGGTAGGTGTTTCGATATCCTTGTTACCATAGAGATGAAGGACATTTTCGATTCTCTCTATAATAATATGCTTCTTCTCGCACTCATTTCCATAAATATCTCTTACGCCTTCCGGAGTTGAAAGTAATGTTTCTCTCATATTTATTCCTCTTTATTTTCTGTTATCAGGAGATTATAACATCCATGTAGACACCGTCTTTATTCTCCTGACAGGTTACATATCTATATCTCACTCTCTTATCTTCATTATATCTGACAGAAATGTGAGAATAAGGATAAGCAGTTGCTTCGATAAACTTACGAAAGAGCTTATCCGATGCTGATACAGAATACTTACTCATTCTTATATCAACTATATAACGATTATAATTTACATTTATGGAGAAGTTATCTACCTTGGAGGACTTATCCAGGAAATCCTGAACCTTATCCCTTATGGCATCATCCGTAACTATATTAAGTTTAGCCATATAATCATTGACTGCTCTAAACATACAGCAGGGCCTCCCCAAAAATTAACAACTGTATATTATACTATTAATCTTAAGTTTTTAAAAGTACAAATAATATACACTATTAGTCTGTCCAAGTTCTTTTTTCAACATCTCTCCAGGTTGAATCAAGAGCATAGAATTCTCTCATTTCTGAATCGAATATATGAACTACGACATCACCATAGTCAAGAAGAACCCAACCACCTTGTGACTGTCCTTCTCTTGTCATAAGTTCATATCCTGCTTCCTTCATTTCCTCCTGAACGCCATCTATCATCGCGTCCATCTGAGACTTATTAGAACCTGTGGCAAGAACAAAATAATCTGTAATGATTGTTGCAGCACCCACATGCAGACTAACCACATCTTTTGCCATCTTATTCTGAAGTGCATTTACTGCACATTCCACCATCATTTCCTCTCTACTCATAAATCCTCCAAAACAAAGTAAAACTAATCTATATTAAAACTTGAACAATCACTTATTAGCAACATAATAATCATAAGTTTCCTTAGTTAAATCATCTATAGCAGCATTTAGTGTCTCAAGATACTCAAGTGTATTTTTAAGTATATGAATGACGCATTTATCAAGATCTGTATATGCCTCACGACGAATCTCAGGAAGTTCCCTTATGATACGACGATTAGGCTCTATATAATCTGCCACAAAGATTATCTTCTCCAGAAGTGTCATTCCCGGACGTCCTGTAGTATGATAAGATATAGCTGAAAGTATCTCTTCATCTTCTACTCCAAACTTTTCTCTCGCGAGGTAAGCACCGATTTTTCCGTGAAGAAGATCAGGATTTGCCTTTTCACACTTTGATATCTTTATCCCGTACTTCTTAGCTCTCTTCAGCTTCTCATCAGTAGGAATATACTTAGCACAGTCATGAAGAAGTCCAGCAAGTCTAGCTCTCTCAACATCAACGCCGTATAAAAACGCAAGATTTGCCGCTGTATATTCAACTCCTATACTATGTACAAATCTGCCAGGTTTAAGCTTAGACTCAAGCTTCTTTACAATCTCTGCACGTTCCATAACCTCTTTACTCATCTTCTTCTCCAATATATAAATTATTTTCATATATGTAATCTCTGATATAATCTGGAACAAGTCCATCTATAGGCTCTCCTTCACTTCGAAGACGCCTTATATCAGATGAAGATATAGGAATATCGTACATATCAAGAATCTCAATCTGAGACTTCGGATATTCATTTTGAATTCTGTCTATTATCTCAGATGTTCGCTGTCTATCAGTCTTCCCTCTGACTGCAGTAAGAAATGTAACTGATCCCAGAAGTTCCTCTGCATCAACCCATTTATCTACCCACTCAAGACTATCACCACCGATAATAAAATATATCTTTCTCTCAGGTGATAATTTCTTAAGTTCTCTGATAGTATCAATAGTATGGGTAATACCACCGCGAACAATCTCCATATCACTAAAGTAAATATATGAATAATGTTCCGCCACAAGGCGAAGCATTTCCAGACGATCCTTATCAGAAGCAAAAACTTTGTGTTCCTTATAATATGTAGTCTTGTTTGGCATAAGGACTATATCTATACCAAGCATTCTATGTGCAGACTCAGCCATCCCACAATGACCTATGTGAATCGGGTTAAAGGAACCGCCTAATATAGCGATATCATTTGTATTAGACAAATCATAGTATGAATTCTTATCCATAACAATACACCTATAGTTTACTTCTTATTCGTCTTAATCTTCTCTCCAGGAAATACAATCTTTATATTTTCTTGATTTCTCTTATATAAAACTATCTTTCGACCAATAACCTGTACAACCTCTGAACGAGTTCTTTCTCCAAGTGTTATAGCAAGTGTTCCTGGATCATCTATACAGTTTTTAAGTACATTTACCTTAATGAGTTCTCTCGCCTTAAGTGCTTCAGCTGCTGCTTCAACAAACTCTGGAGTAAGACTTGACTTTCCAAGAGAAAGTACAGGAGTAATATTCTGAGCGAGCCCCTTAAGATATGCTCTTTCTTTAGTATTCATTTCAATTCTCCTTCTAAAACAAGAACCTATTATTCATAATATTCAAAAGCCCAACCATAGATTCGAACTGTATCGCCCTCTTCAATACCGAGTCTCTTAAGCTCATCTATGATTCCATTCTTAACCATGAAGTCCTGGAAGAACTTGAAGCCCTTCGTATCTTCAAGATTTGTATAACCAAGCATCTTCTCAATACGAGGTCCTTCAACAATATATACCCCTTCCTCATCAGCAGACTTCTCAACTGTATATGGAAGATTCTCTTCTCTAGCTGTGTATTCCTCAAGTGTTATCTCTGGAGTAAACTCCATAACGTCATCAGGAGCTGTCTGAATAAGCTGGTATGCCTTCTCAAGCATATCTCTTATACCCTCTCCTGTTGCGGCCGATATAGGAAGAACTGGCACATCAGGCTCGAATCTATCTTTAAGTTTCTTAAGAACTGCCTCTTTATCCTCTGGAGTTAATACATCAAGCTTGTTAGCAACTATAATAGTTGGTCTAGCAGCGAGCTGTGGGCTGTAGCTACGAAGTTCTTCTGTAATAGCTTCTATATCAGCTATAGGATCACGACCCTCTACAGAAGCAGCATCAACAACGTGAAGTATTACCCTTGTTCTCTCTATATGTCTAAGGAAATCAAGACCAAGACCTACACCTTCAGCTGCACCTTCGATAATACCAGGAATATCAGCCATAACAAAGCCTCTTCCTTCGCCAAGACCAACAACTCCAAGATTTGGAACTAGAGTTGTGAAATGATAATCAGCGATTTTAGGCTTTGCATTTGATACCTTAGAAAGTATAGTTGATTTTCCTACACTTGGGAATCCAACCAGACCTACGTCAGCTATCATTTTAAGTTCAAGAGTGAGAGTCTTCTCTATAGCCGGTTCACCTGGCTGAGCATAGCGAGGAGCCTGCATAGTACTTGTAGCATAGTGCATATTGCCCTTGCCGCCGCGTCCACCAGTAAGAAGTGTAAATGGCTCTTCTCTATCAGCCATATCTACGATAACCTTGCCCGTTTCAAAATCTTTGATAACAGTTCCAGGAGGGACTTTGATTACCACATCATTACCATTCTTACCGTGACATCTCTTCTTGCCACCCTCTTCGCCGTCGCCAGCCTTATATTTTCTAATATTCTTAAAATCAGTCAGAGTATTAAGACCTTTATCTATAACGAATATTACATCGCCACCTTTTCCACCATCGCCGCCGTCTGGTCCACCATTTGGAACATACAGCTCACGACGGAAGGAAACATGTCCGTCTCCACCCTTGCCTGATCTTACATATATCTTCGCTCTATCCGCAAACATATTTGCCATAATAATTCTCCCTACTTAAGGTGCATAAATTATTTTTTATCATTTATGCAAAAAAAGAGCTTTGTGATATTAACACAAAGCTCCATAAATCACGATACTTATTACTCAGCTACTGGATAGATAGAAACCTGCTTTCTATCTCTTCCAAGTCTTTCGTATCTAACAATTCCATCTGTTAATGCGAACAGAGTATCATCTCCGCCACGTCCAACATTAAGTCCTGGATGGATCTTTGTACCACGCTGTGTATAGAGTACATTTCCGGCCAGAACAAACTGACCATCAGCACGCTTAGCTCCAAGTCTCTTAGAAGCTGAATCTCTACCGTTCTTAGTAGAACCCATTCCCTTCTTATGAGCGAAGAGCTGTAAATTCATCTTAAACATGACTTACCTCCCTAAAATATATCTGGATATACTTATCTCCGTACTCTTCATATATAGAACAAAGTCCTAAACGAAGAGACTTAAGTAACAGTTTACTCTGGGGGCTAACATTTCCGACAATCTTGAATCTAACAAGACCATCTTGACATTCCTCTGTGACTGCACAGTCTTCTGTAAAACTCTCGATAGAGTTAACTGTGTTGATCACAAGTGCTGAAACTCCTGCGCATACAACATCTTTGCCACAGCAGCCATACTCAGCATGACCTTTGATTTTAAAACCAAAGACTTTATTATCCCTAGAGTAGAAAATTGCTTTAATCATATCAAATCCTCAATAAGATTTCGAGTTATGCATTGATAGAATCAATCTTTACTTCTGTAAATGGCTGTCTATGACCATTCTTCTTGTGGTGACCCTTCTTTGGCTTATACTTATAAACTGTCACCTTCTTAGCCTTAGCAGTTCTAAGAACAGTAGCCTTTACACTTGCCTTTGCTGCCTTATCACCAACAAGGATATCCTTGTCTGTGCTTACAAGTACAACATCATCAAATGTAACTGTAGCACCATCCTCTGCACCGAGCTTCTCAACTCTAAGGATATCTCCTTCAGCTACCTTGTACTGCTTTCCGCCTGTTGCAATTACAGCGTACATAAGTTCTTCCTCCTAACTTATAAATCTCGCTAACATCGGTGGCTCCCGAAAATGGGCGCACTTTCAACCTGGTTATGCGGCATACCGTGATATAATATCACTTCGATAATCTAATGTCAAACACTTTTCTTAAATGAGTCACTTTTACGTCCGACGTGGAGGTGACTCATTTTTGAGTCACCCTCACGTCGGACGTAACTAGTGACTCATTTTGGAAAGGATTGGGGCTAGGCCGTCGTGATTGTTGTCGGTTTCGGTTATTAAATCTGCGACTGCCTTCACATTGTCGGGTGCATTAAGCATTGCGACTCCAACTCCCGCGGCTTGGATCATGGACATATCATTTTCACCATCCCCCGCAGCGATAACATTCTCTGGATTTATGCCGAGATAATCTCGGAGCCAAATAAGTGCATTTCCTTTGCCAGATTTACGAGGAATCAGCTCAAGGTAGTAATCATTTGAATACATTGAATCGAGCATGTCGGAATATTTATCTAGCACCGCGCGTCTAAATCTATCCTGCTTCTCATGATCATGTAGTTCTATACATATTATCTTGCACGGAGGCACGTCTACAAATGGCATAATATCGTCAGCTAAAATAAGCGGTGTCTTGATAACTCTTCTATAATATTCAACACATTCATTATAGCTTTCCGTTAATATGAAGTTATCATTATATGTATGAACATGCACTCCATATTCTTTTGCCATATCAAGAAGTTCACGAACTCTATCGATTGGGATTCCTTCTCTATATATTACTTTGCTATTATCTATATCGTAGATAAGGCCTCCATTATAAGCCACAACATAAGCGCCTTTAATATCAAGTCCGAGGCTTCTATATACACTTAGCGAACTGGTGATATCTCGTCCAGTGCATATTGCAAATGAATTACCTGCCTCTACAAAGTTTGAAAGCGCCTCTCTAGTCTTAGGTGTAACCTTCTTATCACTTGTTAATAATGTCCCATCTATATCGCTGAAGAATATTTTATTCATTTAACCTATTGTTTATCCTTTACTGACAGACACCATCTGCTCCAACCCAGTATCCGTCTATCTTCTTGTTAGTCTCCATATAACCTGAGCCATTGAAATGATACCATTTGCCATTAATCTTCTGCCATGAGTTCTTTGCGTACCAGCCAGTGGAATCACCAAACCACCACCCTTTTGATGTTGAGCCCCAGCTTCCTACGCCGTCATATTCCCAGGCACCACTTCCACTGAGCCAGTATCCATCCTGCCAAGCAGAAGATACCATATAGCCATAGTAATCGAAATAATACCATTTACCATCTATCTTTGCCCACTGACTCCAAGGGTACCAGCCTGAAGAATCCTGATACCACCAGCCAGAGCCATTTGTATGCCATGAACCTTGTGGTGTATATGAAGTATCACCATTTGAGCCATACCACTGACCGTTAATCCATTCATTATCCGGAACTCCTGATGATGAGCCAGAGCCTGAACCGCCAGTTGACGAACCTGAACCACCATTATATCCAGAACTACTTGATGAGCTTCCAGAACCAACGGTCGAGCTGCCATTTCCACCGCCAGATGTATTAGCAGTACCTCCCGAATGACCTGAGTTTCCTTCAGATGTACCACCTGAAGTATTATAAGTGAATCTCATCTCACATCCTGCAGCATCTATATCAGCAGCTGACATAAGAGTATTTGTTGATACACCATCATTTCTATGAATCATATATAAAGCTGCAGATGCTGCTACAAGTCCAGCATTATAATCGAGCGCCACTTCGTTACACTGATAATCACCCTGACTATCAGTATAATCACCATTTGAATTCTTAGGTCCTCCAACCAGAGCACCTAGAAGAGTATGCTTACTATCTGAATACTGATTTGCATCTCCTGAAGCTGATGCAGCTCTATGATGAGGATACTTTGCAGAGTAAGAATTATATCCAACTACATAACATTGATTCTGAGGATTATCTCCAAGAATATACTTCATCTGATTAGTAGACCAATTAGACCACGCAGACTGTCCCTTTGCTTTATCAGAAAGAAGACCAAGGAACTGAGTATTGCAGTTATATCTTGCACTTCCCCACTGAAGAAGGCATCCATAGCCGCCACTCTTATCCATTCCATTATACATATTATTAGCACAGTTATATAATGCTTCAGCATCGCCAGATCCATAATACTCTGCTAACGCACTTACATTATCCCATGAAAACCAAGACCATACATTATAACCACTGTTAGAATATGCACCGCTCTTAGTGTTATTAAACTCATTTATATAAGTTGCATCTCCAGTAGCCTTGTAAAGAAGCGCTGCTGCAAGTGCATAATCATCTCCCCAAGACTGAGAATCATAGAGATAACCACCTGTACTATTATCCCACAGACCTTCCTTCGCACACGAAGAAGGACTATGAGTTAATGCATAATTAAAGAGCTTCTTTGAATAATCAAGAGCTGTCGCATCTCCAAAGTTAAGATACTGAAGAGCAAGCGCTGCAGCAGTCTCACTAACCACATCAGTAGCTGTATTTGAATCAGAAGTATAGTATATAGAACGAGGTTCATTCTGTGATTCAGGAGCAGACCATCTACTATGATCTTCCGGACCATTTGAAACCATATATACAAATGCATTAACAGAACCATCATCATTTAGAACAGTACATCTCTCGAAATACTCAGTAAAATGATTCATTATAGTTCTAAAATGTGCATCACTATAAGTATCAGTAAAAGCCTGACCATATTCCATATAAGCTATTCCAAGAACTGTTGCAGAATACGCCTCTGTAAGACCATACTTCAAATGATCACCAGCATCATGGAAGCCTCCGCTAACATTTACAGTTCTACCATTTACAGTTACATTTTGATCTGCCGCATGACAGTTCCCTCTCCAAGAAAATGCAGAACGAGTGCTAACATCCTGTCCACACATATTAGCATCGTAGAAGTATAACGACTCCTGAAGTAGTTTTGCAAAGTTCACCTCAATCGACGCAGCCTTAGAATCGATTTTAGGCACATAAAGAAGCGAAAGACAGAGTGCAATTGCAACTGCAAAACTTATGATTCTTTTCATACGAACATCTCCTTCGAACATGAATAATATCTATATAATAAAATATAAAAACTATTAGGTATTTTACTATGTAATATAGAGACATACAAGAAGAGAATCATCAGAATAATGCACAAAAAAATAAGCGATTCATCCGTAAATGAATCGCTTATCAAAATATAAAGTATTAAGGATTTACTTAGTTACAGACTCCATCTGCACCTATCCAGTAGCCATCGATATATCTACTTGTTACCATGTATCCATTTCCATCAAAGTAGTACCAACTACCGTTAATCTTCTGCCACTGGCTGTATGGGTACCAACCTGATGTATCCATGAAGTACCAACCGTACGAATCACTATACCAAGATGCAGTTGGATCATAGTTAAGGGCTCCACTACCGCTTAAGTAGTAGCCATCTCTCCATTCACTTGATGCCATATATCCATCTGCATTGAAATAATACCAATAACCATCAATCTTCTGCCACTGTGATACTGGGTACCAACCCGATGTATCTTCTAACCACCAACCAATACTGTTACTCTTCCAACTCATTGTTGGTTCGTAAGTCTGACTACCATCAGCGTTATACCATTTCCCATTCACCCATTCAGATGAATATTTAACTCCATTCGTTGCATCTCCAGATGCTGCTCCCGAACTATTATTCGATGAAGCTCCTGTTGTTGTCCCTGAAGAAGCCGCTGTTCCTGAACCATTTGTATTTCCGGAACCATTATTATGATTTGAGCCACTACCAGTATTATTTGTTACACCAGTATTATTTGTCGAGACAGCTCCATTTGCACCCTGACCTGAATAGGTTGCTTTTATAGTAAAATCAGATTCACTAGCAATAAACTGATAATTACTTATTAAATATGTTTCTTTACTCTTATTATCTATTATCTGTAATGACTCTAACTTATATCCAGATTCAGGTGTTACTGTTACTTTAATAGTGTCCCAATAGACAAGCTTATTCATCGCAAATAATGAACTTGTAGTACGCTCACCAGACAGATTAATAGTTCCATGAGGAGAATCGATTTTATAATCAGAAACAGTCATTACACGTTCATCTTTAAGAATAAAATCTGCTTCATACGGAGCAATAATCTGTGTAAGATTATCGCACCACGCAAAAGCAGTTTCATCCACATCACGAATACTTACAGGAAGTGTAATACTTGTAAATCCACTACATGAACTAAATGCTTCTTCACCTATTTTTTCAATTCCTTCAGGAAATGTAATGTCAGTTAAATTGCTACAACCACAAAAAGTATTCGTCTTTATCTCTTTAATATTCTTTGATAAAGTAACACTTGTTATTCCACTAAAGTAAAATGCTTCTCTTCCAATAGATGTAACAGAGTCAGGTATTGAAACATTTCTCAGCTTAGACGTGTTCTCAAAAGCAGCATCACCGATATTAGTTACTGTATCAGGAATTATAACTATTTCAAGACGATTATCTATAATAACTTCACCACGGTCTACACCTTGCTCACTAAAAGCCATTCTTCCTATTTGAGTCACTGTATAGGTTTTTCCTAAAGCTGAAACCGTTCTAGGTATAACAATATTTTTTGACTTATGAAGATTTTTAGAAACCTCAACAGTGTTTTCAGTTAATATTCTATACTCTAGATCACCTACTTCAAATGAATCACTAGCCGCATTTGCAGGAATAACCATTTGAGGTGTCGAGATTATTCCAACAAGCATAGCTAGAGATATTATTATAGATATAACTCTTCTGCCTAATCTTAAGTTAACTTCTTTCATATCCATTCCTATCGAATAAATGTATGATTTTCTAACTAACGTTACATATTTTAATCTAACGCTCGTTTTCTGTCAATTAGTAATTTACATATAACATTACATATTTTTTATATATAATTTATAAAATAGCTCTGCATTACATTAGATATGAAAACCATAATATAATGTAATACAGAGCCTTAATATACTCTTTAGCTAAATAAATATTAAATTATATCAGTCCAGTTAGTCTTTATAATTAGAACTAACCTACCCCTTCTCCTGTAAGTTCAGTTCGATATATTAACACTTCAGTATCTAAATTATAAGTAATTGTGTTACATCCATATCTTGCCTCTACCTTAACAAGATCATTTTCATCTGCTTTTCCTTCAGAAATAAGTTTATTATCAGCATCCTTAATATCAGCCAATAAACTATCGGTCTCATCGCCTTCAAAATTCTCTTTTAAAAAGATTTCAAATTCCTCACGTGTACACTTTAGTACACTTATTGACTCAGTATTATCTCCATCTGTTTTATCAACCGCTTCAAATCCAACAACAAAGCCATAATCTCCTATTCCGAAGCTGTTATAATTATATAAATTACTAAAATTTTCAAAGATAAATTCCTCATCTGTCAAGTAATACCCTTGATTTATATATTCCTCAGCGAGCTTCTTTATTTCAGGATCTGAGAAATCATCAGGTTTTGCATTATTAATTTTACTTGATTCACTACTTAAATCAAAATTCTCGTCATAAGAATCTGATGATTGTTCAGGATATTTCTTCATATACTTATAGTCAATTTTATAATCAACCGTTTCTTCTGTAGTTGTCTCATCTACATCATTTGAATTCTCTGCAGTTTCTTTTGCTTCAGTTTCTGTTGCTGTAGTTTCTTTCACTTCAGTTTCTGTTGTTTCTGCTTCTGTCTTTGTTCCTGTAACTTTCACTTCTTCAGTCAATTCATTTTCTTCAACATTTACCACACTGGTCATCTTGCCATTTATCTCTATGTCTTCACCTTTTATACTTCTGAATATTGGTGCCGCAATACCTACAGCAACAAGAGATGTGATTGCAATTATCATAATAGCCTTGGTTTTCTTCTTCATTTTTAGTCCTCCTAATTATGTTAAATCGAAAACGTTTTCCTTAACTTTATGACATGATAATAAATTATACTTGTAATCAAGATGTAACATACTTTTCTTTTATTTGTAATTTTTGATATAAGTGTCAAAAGGATTTTTTTCTGATGCTATTATAAATATATACTTACAGTAGTACCTTCGCCCAAAACACTATCTATATCCATATGTCCATTATGAAGACTTATTATCTTATCACATAAAGCAAGCCCCAGCCCCGCTCCATGCTCTTTTCTGCTTCTAGACTTATCTACCATGTAAAAGGCTTCCTTTACTCTGGATAACTCTGACTCTGGTATTCCCATACCATCATCACTTACTGTTATCACATACTCCTGATCATTTCTAAGTCCAAGAATTTTTACCTTTGATGAATTTGCCTTGATTGAATTATCTATCAGATTTATGATCACTGTCTTAAATAAATCGTAATCAACATTTATATAATCTTCCTCAAATGAAAAGCTAGCACTAATGCTCTTATTCTCAAGCCTCATCTTTATAGTATTCTCAATATCAACAGCCATTTCAGACGTATTAATCTCTTCTTTCATAATACTATTATTATTTAGTCCAATCATATCAAGAAGCTTAAGAGACAAAGCCTGAAGTCTCATCCCTTCATTCACTATTATTTCTGCAGCTTCACATCTATCTTTTTCAGAAAGCTTATTCTGATATATCAGATCACCATATCCGATTATACTTGTCATAGGAGTTTTCGTTTCATGGGCAAATGCTGCTATAAAATCTTCCTTTTGCTTTGCTGATAATTCAAGAGCATCTATCTTCTCCTGAATAGTTTCAGACATAGTATTATAGACATCGGTAAGCTCTCCTATCTCATCCTGGGAAGTTTTTGTAATTCGAACTGAATAATCTCCGTTAGCAATTCTTTCACTGGCATCTCTAAGCCTTTTAATAGGTTTCGTCAAATGAAGTGCCAAAAACAGCGAGAAAACAGTTCCACACAAAAGAACAACAAGATATATAATAAAAAACTGATGTCTTAATGAATTATTCTCGTCTAAGACACTGGTTATGTCAGTCAGTGAAATAAATGTATACTTCACATTTCTTTTTGTAAAACAGCTGTAATATGATATATATGTACGATCACCCTGAATAACCTTTTCGTATTTCACATATTCCTCTTCAGCATATTCCGGATTCAGATTGATATCAGTATTATTGTACTTAACCATGTCATCAACAAAAACTATTAGGCTGAGATCATTCGTCCCTTTAGTCATAGAGATAACATTTTTCAGTTTTTCACCATCTATATTCTGATTTCGAGTAACTATTATCAGATTATTTTCAAAAGACGTGAGCAGCATATTATGACGCGTAAGCCCATTTTCTATTTCATGCCTCAGATTTCTATCGAGTGTTGTTTTTACAACAAAGTATGAAGAGGTAAGGAGTGACAACACCATGAGCACCATCATCCCCAGATAAAGCTTCACAAATACTTTCATTTTATTCATCCTTTACATCAAGTCTGTAACCTATACGAAAAACTGTCTGTATAACATCATCATATCCCAGTTTCTGTCTAAGTTTCTTTATATGATTATCCAGAGTTCTTGTCTCCCCAAAGTATTCTTCCTTCCATACCCCCTCATAGAGAGTTTCTCTGCTGAGAGCTACATTTTTATTCAAAATAAGCATACTTAGAAGTTCAAATTCCTTTACAGTAAGCAAAATTTCTTCTCCATTTCTCGATACCTTTCTTGATGTAAAATCAACATCAACACCTTTATAAGAGAAGGTTTTACTATCTGGATTAGCTCTTCTCAGTACAGCCTCTACTCTCGCTATAAGTTCTCCGATCTGAAATGGTTTACTCAGATAATCATCAGCCCCCATTCTAAGACCTCTTATCCTGTCATCCACCTGATTCATCGCCGACATAATTATAACTGGTGTTTTATGATAAGTATTTATATATTCCAGAAGCTCATAACCACTTACCTTAGGAAGCATAAGATCAAGAAGTATTATATCCCAGTTCTGTTTGTCTATCATTTCTTCTGCTTCTTCACCATCATATGCATTTTCGCAAGTATATCCATAGCTCCCGAGTGTTTTATTTATCATTCCAGCGATTGAAGCATCGTCCTCTATTATTAGAATTTTCATCAATGTCTCCTTATACTATTAATCTTCATTTGAGTATAAAAACTTATACACGTCATTATACTTTATCAACTACATGTATCCTAATTGTAAAAAATGGAATCACTACTAATTGAACAAAGCTCTGCATTACATTAGATATGAAAACCATAACATAATGTAATACAGAGCTTTAATATACTCTTTAGCTAAATAAATATTAAATTATATTCATATTTAATATCAGTTACTGAATCTCGTATCTTTCAATAAAGACATCAATATGCTTTTCGATTTTTTGAAGAGCTTCTTCTTTCTTTTCAGGTTCTCTTTCGAGCATTTGAATCATAAGCGTAACAGGAGATATAAACTCAAGAGCTATAGTCTCAACATCCCCCTTAACCATCTGATTACGTTCCATCAACTTCTCAAAGATGGAAATATAGACATCCTGAATATATGTAATCTGATGTAAAGTTGTTACTCTTGCTAAAGATTCATTTCTAAACTGCTCCATAGTCATGAGACGTCTCATTTTTTGGGCAGTATCATTATTAAGAGTAAAATGTAATGTATGTAATACATATTCCTTAAAAGCTCTTGCAGAAACTATCTTATCCGGAAGGTCCTTATTCATTCCCATTCCTTTAACATACTCATCTTCAGCACAGTCGATAACCGCTTTCAAAAGATCCTCTTTATTCTTAAAATATTTATATATTGTCGGTCCCTTTATACCTATAGATTCAGCAATTTCATCTACACTGGTACCATCATATCCCTTCAAAGAAAACAAATCTCTAGCCGCTGCTATTAACGGCTCCCTAGCGTTTGTTCTAGCCATTTCTCACTCCACTTAATTTTTATAGTATTAAAAGAACTTCATAATTATTCTGCCCATACAACATAGTCATCTTTACGAGGCTTTGCTGCAGGAAGATCACCATCAATATATCCAACGACGCAGTGACCAATACCTTCATAATTACCTTCAATACCTATTTCCTTAAGTATAGCCTGTCCCTCTTCTGATTCAACCTCTTGCTTAGCTCTATGAATCCAACATGCACCAAGCCCAAGATCAGTTGCAGCAAGCTGAAGATTCTCAAGAACAACACTACCGTCATAAACAGAAGTGAAGCAATCCTTATCAGCAAGTACCCAGAATACTACTGGAGCACCATAGAAAGGATCAAACCCTTCTTCTTTACCCATAATAGATGCATTTAGCTTAGATAGTCTATCTCTAATTTCCTTATTAGTGATAACAACAATCTTAGCCGCCTGAGCCCCCTTACCATTTGGTGCAAATGTACCAGCTTCCGCTATCTTCTCTAAGAGCTCCTTTGGTACCGGATCACTCTTGTAGCTCTTTACGCTTCTCCTGTTCTTAATTAGCTCTAATGTCTCCATTTATTTCTCCTTTCACCCTCTAGATCATATATCATATAAATAATTCATATAATATAGACATCCCTATTTTACAACATAAGGACAAAGATTACATCACTTTCTTTATGAAAAATCTGACAGAGTCAGTGGCTTCTCACCTTTAACACGCGTAAGTTCAACTAATCCTAGAGGAGTCATATCTATATATGTCACCCTCTTTTCATCACGTGAAAGCTCTCCCTTCAGATAACCAACTAGTTCTCTTATATCATCAGCATCTTTCATACTTATAAAATCTATAATGATAATACCAGATAGATTTCTAAGTCTTAGAATCCTTGCAATTTCTTTTGCAGCCTCTTTATTAATCTTAAGAAATGACTTCTGAACATCCTTACCGTGAATAGCCTTACCAGAATTAACATCTACTACAGTAAGCGCCTCAGTTGGTTCAACTATAATGCTTCCTCCAGACTTAAGATGTATAGTTCTGTTAAAACCCTTCTTCAACTTATCTTCGATATTATAAACCTTAGAAAGACTAACCATATCGTCAGTATACATTTCCAGATATTCGCTGTTTATCTTTCCAAACATAAGGTCATACTCATCCTCAAGATCAGTTATAACTTTGAAGCTTTCATATTTATTCTTAGCTATAATATCCCTTAGTTCTTCTATATATTCTATAGGTGGTGTGTATAGTCTGTTCTTTACAGCACTCCATTCAGCAGCATTTAGGATGCTATTCATTTCTATAGCAAGCTCTCTTACTTCAGCAAGAATGAGTTCATCCGGGACGTCGCTCGCTGCAGTACGAACAAGAGCTCCTATGCCAGAATACTGACCGAGTTCAGATTCTATAACATTCTTTACTCGCTCGCGAAGGATTTTCTTTCTATCCTCATTTAAAAACTTCTTGGAAAATCCTACATTTCCAGATCTTTTAAGTATAGAATATCTTCCTTTTAACTCAAGTAAACTTGTTGCTGCTCCCTTCTTGGTCTTAATAGGATCCATAGAAACCTGAACAAGAAGTTCATCACCGATGCACACCTTCTCGGAATTACCATGCTTTGTAAAGATATTCTTTCCTTCATTATCAGCAAGGGAATAGTAAAATGTATCTCCTGTTCCAGCATCAAGAAACGCAGCGCTGATAGAAGGGACTATATTCATAACCTTAGCAGTATATATATTTCCAACTAAGCTCTCACTAGAAAGAAGATAGGTTCTTACTAACTTCCCATCTTCAAGTAAGAAACCTATCTTCTTATTATTTAATTCAGTTAATATATACTTTGCTTCCATTTCTTATTAATTCTTAAATGAATGTACAGGTGCAGGTATGCGACCCTTACGATTTATAAAGTCTTCACAGCTGTAGTTATTAACTGGCATAACAGGAGCCTCTCCAAGAAGACCTCCAAATACCGCTCTATCACCAATCTTCTTACCAACTATTGGCATAATACGTACGGCAGTTGTCTTCTGATTGATCATACCGATAGCCATCTCATCAGCTATAATACCCGACAGTGTTGCTGCAGAAGTATCACCAGGAACAGCTATCATATCAAGACCAACTGAACATACACAAGTCATAGCCTCAAGTTTCTCTATAGTAAGTGCACCCTTATCAACCGCATTTATCATACCCTGATCCTCAGATACAGGAATAAATGCACCAGACAGTCCTCCAACATACGAAGAAGCCATGATACCGCCCTTCTTAACCTGATCATTAAGAAGTGCAAGTGCTGCAGTAGTTCCAGGAGCACCAGCGTACTCAAGACCCATTTCACATAAGATATCAGCTACAGAATCACCTACAGCTGGAGTTGGAGCAAGGGACAGATCTACGATTCCAAATGGAACGCCAAGTCTCTCAGAAGCAGCCTTAGCAACAAGCTGGCCAACTCTGGTAATCTTAAATGCAGTCTTCTTTATAGTCTCACAAAGAACCTCAAAACTCTCACCGCGAACCTGCTCAAGAGCTGTCTTAACAACACCAGGACCAGATACACCAACATTTATTATAGTGTCAGCTTCTGTAACACCATGGAAAGCACCAGCCATAAATGGGTTATCATCAGGTGCATTACAGAATACAACGAACTTAGCTGTACCGAAGCTATCTCTATCCTTTGTAAGCTCAGCAGTCTCCTTAATCTTCTGACCTATAAGACGAACAGCATCCATATCGATACCAGTCTTAGTAGAACCACAGTTAACCGAAGAACATACAAGCTCAGTCTCAGCAAGAGCCTTTGGAATAGACTCTATAAGAAGCTTATCAGCAGGAGTCATGCCCTTAGACACAAGAGCAGAATAACCACCAAGGAAATTAACTCCAACAGTATGAGCAGCCTTATCAAGAGTCTTAGCTATCTCAACAAAATCATCTGTAGTTTTACATACAGAACTACCAACAAGTGCTATAGGAGTAACAGATACTCTCTTGTTAACGATAGGGATTCCATACATCGATGTAATCTCCTCTCCAACCTTAACAAGATCCTTTGCCTTAGTTGTGATCTTCTCATATATCTTATTACAAGTATCCTCAACATCAACACCAACACAGTCAAGAAGAGAAATACCCATAGTAATGGTACGAACATCAAAGTTCATCTGCTGTACCATCTGATTAGTCTCTATTACCTCATCTAATGAAATCATACTCAAACCTCTTTTTTTATTATATTATATACGGTGCATCATCTGGAAGATTTCTTCCTTCTGAGCCTTTATCTGAACACCGATTTCATCACCAAGACTAGCAAGTTCATCAGATAACTCTGTATGTTCCTTCATAGAATTAGATGTATCTACAAGCATCATCATATTGAAGTAACCCTGCATAGTTGTCTGAGTTATATCATTGATATTGATGTTGTTACTCGCAAGATAATTACATACCTTAGCAATAATTCCTACGGCATCCTTGCCTACTACAGTGATAATAGTTTTATTCATAGATTTATACCTCAAAAATTGATTTATATAAAATGAGTCACTTTTTACGTCGGACGTAAATGCTGACTCATTTTTATGCTTCGATGATTCGACTTGCAGTGTAACGTGGAGCTACCTCAAGACCGAAGTCACGTACATCATTGGAGAAAGGATTTCCCTCAAGTTCCTGCCTTACGGATTCGAAAGCAAGTTCAGGATAATTATTCTTATCTGACAAATGGCCAAGATAGACACCTCTTATATGATCATTTAAGAGCCTTTTGATCAGTTGGCCAGATGCTTCATTACAGAGATGCCCCTTATTTCCAAGTATTCTCTGTTTAAGTTGGTATGGATAAGGCCCAACCTCCAGCATTCTGATATCATGATTTGCCTCGATGATCATCGCATCACTATCGGACAGAAAATCAACTAGCTCATCAGTATATACACCAAGATCCGTTGCAACAGACATCTTGCTGTTACCATTTTTAAATGAGTAGCATACAGGATCCGCAGCATCATGAGATATTGGATGAACATCCACCGTTATATCTCCTATGTCAAATGTTGTCTTACGCTCTATAGGAATAAGCAGACTATGATCAAACTCACCGAGTGACTTGATATTCTTGATAGCTGCTATAGTTCCTGCTGTAGCATATATAGGAATATTATACTTTCTAGATATAATTCCTAGACATTTGATGTGATCTGAATGTTCATGGGTTATCAGTATACCGTCCATATCATGAGGCGATATACCTGATTCCTTAAGACCAAACTCTATATTCTTAAGACTGATACCTACATCCAAAAGCAGCGAAGTTCTGTCTGTTCCAATATAAGAACAGTTACCGCTGCTTCCACTTGCAAGTGTCATTAGCTTCATTTACAGCACCGCCTTTGGACTCTTGTCCTTTGGTCTATATCCCTTCTCAGCGAGAGTTTTCATTATCTTCTCTTTATGTTCAGGACCAAATGCTTCCATAGTAATCTTGAGCTCAACAGCTGCATTTCTATTAAGTGATACGAACTGATTATGTTCAAGCTCGATAACATTACCCTGAAGTTCAGCTATAAGCTGTGATACCTTAACAAGTTCGCCTGGCTTATCAGGAAGTAGTACAGATACTGTAAATATACGACTTCTAGCTATAAGTCCATTCTGAACAACAGATGAAAGTGTGATAACATCCATGTTACCACCTGAGATAATTGCAGCAACCTTCTTACCTTCTGGCTTAAGATGCTTAAGAGCAGCAACTGTAAGAAGTCCTGAGTTCTCAGCAATCATCTTATGATTCTCTATCATATCAAGGAATGTAACTATAAGCTCACTATCCTCGACAGTTATTATCTCATCAATATTCTCCTGGATATAAGGGAATATCTTCTCACCAGGTGTCTTAACAGCAGTACCATCTGCGATAGTATTTACACCTTCGAGTGTTGTAACCTCACCTTTCTCAAGTGAAGCCTTCATACATGCAGCGCCAGCAGGCTCTACACCGATAACCTTTATAGCTGGATTAAGCATCTTTGCAAGTGTAGCAACACCAGTTGCAAGTCCACCACCACCAATTGGAACTAATATAATATCAACAAATGGCTGTTCCTTGAGAATCTCCATAGCAACAGTACTCTGGCCAGTTGCAACTTCAAGATCATCAAAAGGATGTACAAATGTTGAACCCTGCTCTTCAGCAAGTTTAAGAGCGTATTGACATGACTCATCATATACATCTCCATACAGGATAACCTCTGCACCGTAACTCTTTGTACGATTCACCTTAATAAGTGGTGTTGTTGTTGGCATTACAATAGTTGCCTTAACTCCATAAGCCTTCGCAGCATAAGCAACACCCTGGGCATGATTACCAGCAGATGCTGTAACCAGTCCCTTCTCTCTATCTTCTTCAGATAGCTGGCTTATCTTATAATAAGCACCTCTTATCTTGTAAGCTCCAGTAAGCTGCATATTCTCAGGTTTAAGATAAACCTTATTGCCTGTAAGATTACTGAAATACTCACTTTCTACAAGCCCTGTATTACGGGCCACCTTTGAAACAATCTCGTACGCTTCTTCACATTTCTCTCTTGTTATCATTTTATCTATCACCTCTTATTAGGTTATTATTTACTCATCTTTATTTGTATACTCATCAGCTAGTATCTCTTCATCAGACTTAAGATCAAAGTCTGAGAAAAGAGCATTGATGTATTCATCAGGATCAAACTTCTGAAGATCATCAATCTTCTCACCAACACCAATATATTTAACAGGTACATTAAGCTCTGACTGAATAGCTACTGCTATACCCCCCTTAGCTGTACCATCAAGCTTAGTGAGAATGATACCATTTATCTCAGTTACAGTAGAGAACTGTCTTGCCTGCTCTAACGCATTCTGTCCTGTTGAACCATCGAGAACAATAAGAGTCTCAACGTAGCACTCTGGATACTCCTTTGATATAACACGGCGCATCTTAGCAAGCTCATCCATAAGATTCTTCTTGTTATGAAGACGTCCAGCTGTATCTATAAGTGTAATGTTAGTCTTACGTGCTCTAGCAGCCTGAACAGCATCATGAACAACTGCAGAAGGATCAGCACCCTCACCATGAGCAATCAGATCAACGCCTGATCTTTCTGCCCATGTACGTAGCTGATCAATAGCTCCAGCTCTAAATGTATCAGCTGCAGCTAGAAGAACTGTACGTCCCTGATTCTTATACTGAGCAGCAAGCTTACCAATAGATGTAGTCTTACCTACACCATTTACACCGATAATGAGCATTACTGTCTTAGCATCTTCAAAGCAGTAAGCATTATCCGGAACATTCATCTGATCTCTAAGGGACTTCATAACAAGCTCCTTACATTCAGATGCATCCTTTATTCCAAGTTCTTCAACCTTCTCTCTAAGGTCATCTATAACTTTCTCTGTAGTCTCAAATCCCATATCAGCAGAGATGAGAGTTTCTTCAAGCTCGTCATAGAAATCATCATCGATTTCTGTTGTCTGCTTAAAGACATTTGATATACTATTACTGGTCTTCATCAGACCTTCTTTTAATCTTTGAAAGAATCCCATACTTTTTTCCTTTATATATAATTAATCATCAAGTTTATCTTCTATAAGGTCAACAGATACAAGAGTAGATACACCTTTCTCCTGCATAGTGATACCGTAGAGACGGTTAGCCTGCTCCATAGTACCCTTTCTGTGAGTAATAACGATAAACTGTGTATGATTTGTAAGCTTATCAAGATACCTCGCGAATCTCGATACGTTAGAATCATCAAGCGCAGCCTCAATCTCGTCGAGAAGACAGAATGGAGATGGCTTCAGACTCTGAATAGCGAAAAGAAGTGATATAGCTGTAAGTGACTTCTCACCACCGGAGAGCTGCATCATATTCTGAAGCTTCTTGCCAGGTGGCTGAGCATTTATAATAATACCAGTCTCAAGTATATCTTCTTCATCTACAAGCATAAGGCTTGCCTTACCACCACCGAACAGTTCTTTGAATACCTTGTTAAACATAACCTGAATATCCTTGAACTTCTCGGCAAATGTCTCCTTCATAGCCTTATCAAGATCAGCAATTATACTACGAAGATTATTCTCTGCTTCTATAATATCGTCATGCTGTTCCTTAAGGAACTCATATCTTTCAGCTACTTCTTTATATTCTTCGATAGCATTTACATTTACATCACCAAGGCTCTTAATCTTCTGCTTTACCTCATTCATTTCCTTCTTAAGCGCTACAGGATCTTCATAGTCCTCTGTCTTAAGTTGTTCTGCAGAACTATATGTAAGCTCATACTCTTCCCACATATAGTTAGAAGCCTTATCTTTCTCTTCTTCCAGCTTTTCAATATTCAGTTTCAGAGAGTAAGCAGCCTTTTCCAGTCCATTGATATCAGCAGATAACTTCTCACGCTTTGTAAAGAAATCCTTATGATTCTTGTTGATATCATCTTTTTCCTGTATAAAGCCAGTAAGCTTCTCAGCTTCAGAAGCAATAAGTTCATTGTTCTTCTGCTTAGAAACCTCAAGATGCTTTAACTCTCTCTCGAGATTCTTAACATTATCGGAATTATTCTCAAGTCTTTCCTCAAAGGAACTAATATCCTCAAGATACTGATTAATCTCTGACTGATATCTATTAATATCCTCAACCAAGTGATTAAGTCTACTCTTATCACCTTCAAGAGAAAGTGTAGCCTGAGAAAGCTTATCTTCCTCAGCATGCTTCAGATCATTCTTCTGCGAAAGCTCAATCTCAAGCTTTGCTATAGCAGACTCACGTTCCGATATAGAATTCTCATGCTGCTTACCAGTATCAAAGAGCTCCTTCTTATTAGAATCGATTGTCTCAATCTGAGAATCAAGCTCAGTATTCTCTTTCTTAATACTTGCAAATGCCTGTTCTATAGCCGCAAGCTTTTCATTTACATTTGAAAGACCGATAGATACAGAGTTCTGATCAATAGATAGTTTCTGTATTCTGTTCATAAGATTCGTACGTTCCTCACGAAGAGTCTCACGTCTCATAGTGAGATTTGCATCCTCTTCTCTTGATTTACGAAGCTTATTGTTAGTCTCCCCAATCTGCTGCTGTATATCCTCAAGCTCTCTCTTACGACCAAGAAGATTACTTGAGTTTCTGAAAGCACCACCCGTCATGGCACCACCAGGGTTAATAAGTTCACCCGTAGGAGTAACAAGACGAAGTGACTGATTATACTTCTTTGATATCTTGATAGCATTATCGATATTATCTACGACTATGCTTCTACCAAGAAGACTATCGATAATGTTCTGATACTTCTTATCTGTCTTAACAAGCTGAGAAGCAACACCAATAACACCGTGCTCACTCAGTGCATCAGGACTGACATTTCCTCTCTTAACAACACTAGTGATAGGGAGAAATGTAGCTCGTCCCAGTTTATTCTCTCGAAGATAAGCTATCATTTCTTTAGCAGTATGCTCATCTTCAGTAACAATATTCTGTATGCTGGCGCCAAGAGCAGTCTCTATAGCAGTCTCATACTCCTGCGGAGCAGAGATGATGTCAGCAACAACACCGATAACCTTAGAGTTCTTAGTTTTTTTTTCCATTACCTTCTTGATACTCTGGCCGTAACCTTCATATCTTTCAGTAAGATTTCTAAGACTCTCATATCTAGATTGCAAACTTATAACAGTCTGGTTGTATTTCTGCATTTCTGACTTAACAGTTGTAGCTCTATCAGATACAGATCTAAGATCAGACTCTGTCTTAGCAAGCTTTGCCCTATCCTTCTCAAGAGATTCATTTACAGTACTGAGTTCCTCTTCGAGGGTAGCCTTCTCCGCCTGAGCCTGTGACTTCTCACTGGTTTCAGAAAGATACTTTGACTTAAGTTCAGTCTTTCTAAGACCGATATTTTCAAGCATAGTATCGTATCTCGCAATCTTTTCCTTAAGATTACCACCTGCATTTATAAACTCGAGGATATCAGACTTAGCTGTATTAATCTTTGCAGCAACTGCCGCCTCTTCCTCTTCAGCCTTAGCAACTGCTGCTTTAAGAGTTTCTACATTCTGAGACTCAGCCTTAAACTCATCTTCAGCAGTCTTCTTTCTATCAGACAGCAGAGACTTCTCGTTCTCCAGATCCTCTATCTTAGAACGAACTCTCTCAATCTGTGTATTAATTTCCGCAGTAATAACACCTTCGGAAGATATACGCTCATTAACAACTCGAATCTCACCATCAGCGTGCTCATTTTCGAGTTTCTTCTCATTTATAATCTGCTGACAGGAATCTATCTTTATAGACAACTGTTCAAGAGTCTCTTCAAGTCTCTCATACTCTGTCTTAGTATAGTCAAACTCTTCTCTAAGTCTTTCTGTATCTGCCTCTGTTATATCAAGATTCTTCTTGTTCTCATCAAGCTTCTCTCTAATCTTATCAACTTCGATAAGAAATGAGTTAATATCCAGAACCTTCTGTCTATCCTTTAATTCAAGATATATCTTAGCTTTTTCAGACTGCTGACGAAGAGGTTCAACTCTCTCCTCAAGTCCTGATAAGATATCATTAACACGGTTCAGGTTCTGATGTTCCTGATCCAGTTGCTTCTCAGTAAACTGTTTATTCTTCTTATACTTAACGATACCGGCAGCTTCATCGAAAAGAGCACGTCTATCATCAGGCTTATCTGACAGTATTCTCTCTATCTGACCCTGTCCTATAATAGAATAACCTTCTTTACCGATACCAGTATCAAAGAATAGTGCAGACACATCCTTAAGACGTGAAACATTACCATTTATAAGATATTCACTTTCACCCGAACGATATACTCTACGTGCAACCGTTACTTCATTATAATCAATTGGAAGACTATGGTCTGAATTATCAAGAGTTATAGCTACATAAGCTGCAGCCTGAGGCTTTCTCTGCTCAGTACCAGCAAAGATAACATCCTCCATCTTAGATCCACGGAGCTTTGAAGCACTCTGCTCACCAAGAACCCAACGAACCGCATCAGCTACATTACTCTTACCAGAACCATTTGGTCCAACAATACCCGTTATTCCCTGTTCAAATCGAAAATCAATCTTATTAGCAAATGATTTAAAACCATTTACTTCTATACTTTTTAGATACATGATATCATCCTGTTAATCTTTATTCTTCAGTGTAAGGATGGTTTTATGAGCAGCAACCTGCTCAGCCATTTTCTTTGTATGACCAACTCCAACCTCATATTGCTTGCCGTCTATTGTGGCAACGTATTCATAGAGCTTGTTGTGCTCTGGTCCTGTGGCTGACACAAGAATATATTCAACCTTAGAACCTTTACTCTGCGCATACTCTTGAAGTATAGACTTAGCATCGTAAAATGTAGAACGATGCTCTATGTCTGTAAAGAGGAACTTATCAATATACTTCTCCGCTTCTTCAATACCACCATCAAGATATATCGCGCCAAGAACTGACTCAAAAAGATCGCACAGAATCGAAGTTCTATTCTTTCCGCCAGTAAGCTCCTCACCATGACTAAGATATAGATATTCTCCAAATCCATAGTCTCTGGTAATCTGCGATAATGTATATTCACATACAAGACTTGCTCTAAGTTTTGTTAACTCGCCCTCAGATTTCTCAGGATATTTAAGGAAAAGTTCCTTGCTGGCAACAAACTGAAGTATAGCATCGCCAAGGAACTCATATCTCTCATAGGATACTTCATCTCCGCCATGTTCGTTAGCATAAGACTTATGTGTAAATGCTGTATCCAAATGAGTTCTGTCCTTAAAATGATATCCAAGCACCTCTTCAAAGGCTGTATAATCATTCTTCACTATTCTCAAATCCTTTTATAATCTTACCACTTACATCATTTTTAACAAATGATACACACTGATCAATAGCTGATATAACTTCGCCCTCCTTAGAATTACCATGAATCTTTACTACAAGACCCTTAAGTCCAAGAAGCGGTGCACCACCCTTATCTGAAGCATCAAACTTACGAAGCGTCTTCTTCATACTCTTCTTAATAAGCATAGCTCCAAGCTTACTTGAAAATGAAGCCAGAAAAGCACTCTTAAGTTCACGAAGGATCATCTTAGATAAGCCTTCATAAAGCTTGATAATAACATTTCCAACAAATCCATCTGCGACGATAACATCAGCTTTTCCATAAGGAATAGCTCTAGCTTCTATAGAACCAATAAAGTTAACTCTCTTATTGGTCTTAAGCTGTGAATATGCAGCTTTAACAAGTGAGTTACCCTTTTCTTCCTCAAGACCAACATTTGCTACGGCAACTCGAGGATTCTTAACTCCGCAGACTTCCTTCATATATATAGAACCCATTTCTGCAAACTGAACCAGAACTTCAGGTTTTACATCAACATTCGCACCACAATCAAGAAGAAGTGAAGGTTCACCAGAAGTAGGAAGCAAATGAGCAAGAGGTGTTCTCTTAACCCCCTTTGCACGACCTACAACAAACTGTCCTCCAGCAAGTATAGCTCCTGTACTACCAGCCGAGATAAATGCATCAGCCTCACCCTTCTTAAGAAGTGTAAGACCAACAACCAATGAAGAATCCTTCTTCTCTCTAACAGCCTGAACAGGTGGCTCATTTAGACTAACTTCCTCTGAGCAATCTATAACCTCTATCTGATCTTTATTATATTCACATTCGCCTAGTATAAGATCAATCTCTGACTTATGACCTGTCAGAAATATCTTTACATCCTTGTGATTCTTTATCCCCTGTAGGGCGCCCTTTACACATACATAAGCGCCATTATCTCCACCAATGGTATCTATAACTATATTTATCTTATCGCTCATAGATATATCCTCCCATAAGTTTAGGTACGACAACTAATACATTCTAGACTAAATCCCCTCTTATTGCAAGTGGTTTTAAGGGGTGCAGCAAGGTCTAAAACAAAAAGAAAAGCAGACTATTTCTAGTCTGCTTTCATAATTCATTATAAGACTGTATGCTTTTGGAAATTAATCTACAGCGATAATCTCCTTCTGGCCATATGAACCACAGCTCTTGCATACTCTATGAGGCATCATAAGTTCGCCGCACTTTGGACACTTAACAAGATTTGGAGCAGTCATCTTCCAGTTTGCTCTTCTCTTATCACGTCTAGCCTTTGATATCTTATTCTTAGGACATATTGACATACCGAATACACCTCCTTCAAACGAAACTTGGTTTTCACTAGGTTTTTAACCACACTCGACAAATTATACTGATTTATTCTTATCTTGTCAACATAATTTTTCAATAACTTGCGAAACTTTTTACTTATTTCACAATATCAAGTGTTTCTCTAGCAATTGTAAGCTCTTCATTAGTAGGTATAACAACAACCTTAACCTTTGAATCAGCTGTCTGAATCTCAACCTCATCACCATGAGTTGAATCATTAAGAGCCTTATCATACTTAACACCTAAATAATCGAAATAATCAAGTATAGACTCTCTGATCTTAGAATCATTTTCACCGATACCAGCTGTAAATGCTATAAGATCAACACCATTCATAGCTGCTGCATAAGCACCAATAAGCTTAACTGCGCTATATACAAATGCCTGGAATGCAATCTCGCATCTCTTATCGCCAGCATCTCTACCAGCATCTATATCTCTACAGTCACTTGACTTTCCTGAAAGACCAAGAAGACCTGACTTCTTATTAAGTATAGTAAGAACCTCATCAACTGAAAGTTTTTCCTTGTCAGCTATAAACTGAACAACAGCAGGATCTATAGAACCACTTCTTGTACCCATAACAAGACCTTCAAGTGGAGTAAGACCCATAGAAGTATCTACTGACTTACCACCCTTAACAGCTGTGATACTTGCACCACCACCAAGGTGACAAACTATAACCTTTGTATCCTCAACTGGCTTATCAAGGTGAGTAAAAGCCTTCTTTGATACATAACTATGGCTTGTACCGTGGAAGCCATAACGTCTGATCTTATAGTTCTCATAATATGAATATGGAATACCATAAAGGAATGCTTTCTCTGGCATAGTCTGATGGAAAGCTGTATCAAATGTAACGCACTGTGGTGTAGTTGGCATAAGCTTCTGGCATGCACGAATACCAAGAAGGTTAGCTGGGTTATGAAGTGGAGCAAGATCAGATATCTCTTCTATCTTTGCTATAACTTCATCAGTAACAAGAACTGTCTTATCGAAGTACTCACCACCGTGAACTACTCTATGTCCTACAGCATCTATCTCATCAAGGGATGCAACAGCTCCATCTTCCGGGCTGATAAGAACATCGATAACAGCCTTAAGAGCTACACCATGATCTGGCATATCGATATCCTTCTCCTTCTTCTCACCTGTCTTTGAGCTGTCATACTTAAGATGACCACCTGCTCCTATTCTCTCACAAAGTCCTTTTGCGAGCACCGCTTCAGTATCTGAATCAATAAGCTGATACTTAAGTGATGTTGAACCTGCATTAATAACTAGAATCTTCATATGCGTATATCTCCTTTAAAAATGAATTATCATATATTATAAATACTTTTAGTATCTTATCCTAAAAATGACAAATATATTAGGCGTCAATAAATTGACACCTAATATATAATAAATCAATCTATTTAAAATATCAATTAACTACTCGCCTTCTCGGCCATCAATAGTTATCCTGCCTCGACCATGTTCCTTACTGTAATACATAGCCTTATCAGATCTATCAAGAACTTCATGTATATCATCACAAGTTTCAGGATAACAAGCAAGTCCTATACTAGAATTAACCTGAATCTTATAGTCTTCAAACTCAACTACATTTGACTTGATAACCTGATGCATTTCCTTAAGGATAGCATGAGTCTCTTCAACACCTTTTCCACGAAGTATAAGAAGGAACTCTTCACCACCATATCTTACAGCTGTTCCATTATACTTCTTTGCGAAGTCATTATCAATCTTTGCAACAGCTTTTATAACCTCATCACCTGCTAGATGTCCATATGTATCATTTACCCTCTTGAAATGATCTATATCAAGCATTACAACGGTAAATACATCTCCAGATGAAGAAACCTCTTCAAGCAGTTCAGGATAGAACTGATTGAAGTAGATACGATTATATATCTTAGTAAGTCCATCCTTCTTCGCCATATCTTCTGTCTGAAGATAGAGTCGATCAGATATAAGCGCTGACGTAAAGTCCATTATGGAAGACTCATAAAATGCGTATCCATTTTCGAAGAAATCATACTTGCTGGATGTTATAACCATAACACCATATACATTTTCATTCTCGTATGCAGGAAAGACAACCGCATTACAAAGATTAGTTCCAGTAAGATATGGGTACTTAAAGTCATAGTTCTCACAAAGAACAAGCGGAGTCATCGACTTTCTCTTCTTAACTGTATCATAGATACTTTCTATATCTTGTTTAAGAAGAGTTCCAGCTACAGAGTTCTCTGAAATAATCTCAAGATAAGGTTCCTCATTCATATATACATCCTTATCAAGATAGAGAGCTGCTGCTCCTGTCTCTTTGATGTTTACAACATTTTCAAGCATGTAATGAGCATTATTCTCAACATTGAAACTAGCTGTGAAATACTTCATTACTTCGATAAGAGATCTAGTCTCTTCGTTAATCTTGGCAAGATCATCATTTGCCTTAGTAAGATTAATCTTCTGATAATTAATCTCATTATTAACCTTCTCAACTCTTTCCTGGAACTTGAGAAGCTTCTTATTCTCAGATATCATATCGGCATTCTTGAAATATAGCTTAGTATATCTCTCATCAAGATGCATAACTATTCTATAAACTATATAGTATACAAAGAATATAAGTCCAACATATACTAATATAACTATAACAGGAATAAGGAACCATACGCCATTCACACTACTTCTAAACTGTACTATAAACATCAGGAGTCCAGTAACTATACCTAGAATGGCACATTTTATATTATTCGTATATGAATTAAATATATCACAAAATACACTATTCTGAAGAATAAAGAAGAATATCAAAAGAAGCATTGCTGCAAAGTAGTATGGAGCAAGCTTTCGAATAGAACATCCAATGCTAAGAAGAACTGGATATGCAAAAAATCTTATCTCTAATAAAAGTTTGGGAAGTTTAGTGCGATTCTTTCTAAAGACTATCTCGTCTACGATAATCATAACTAAGAAAGCAAAAAAGAAATAAACATACTGTGCGTACCCCTGTGTAAGACCAGAAGCCCACAAAAGCAGAGTGGCCACGATAAGTACACCATAAACCATTCTGTTAAACATTCTAAAGCTATTAAAATATGAGAATTTATATTCTTCTGACACAGCTTTACCCCTTAAGTTTTTTACATCTTTATAATATCACAAAAGCGCAAAAATTTAAAGGAAATTTAGCCTCTAAATCCATACTTACTAAGAAAGTTTCCAAGCACAGTTTTTAGCTGATTACTAAGACTATCTGGGTTCTCGTTATCGCTGTTATCTATAACTATATCAGCATGTTCAAGATAATATTCATCTGCTGGTTGATTCTTCATAAAGCTCTGAGCTTTTTCGTAAGAATAACCTCTGGATTTCATAATCCTCTCACATCTTATATCAGCATTTGCCCGCACGTACCAGATTTCATCACATATTTCATCATATCCATCCTGGAGAAGAATTGCCGATTCTATAATCACTATCTCACTAGCATCACTAGCAATATAATCCTTAAAAAACTTCTTAACGCCAGGGTGAACGATAGAATTCAGTCTAGCAAGAGCCTCTTCATCATTCATAACTATACGTCTAAGAGCCTCTCTATCAATAAGTGGATAAGTCTCACCCCCATCATCAATAGTCTCATTAGAAGAAAGAATACTATCGCCAAATTCTTTAACAACATCTTTATAGATACTATGAGGAGGCATCATAAGATTCTTTGCCACTTTATCTGCTTCAAATGTTGAAATATAAGCAAACTCATTAAACCAATTTAAAACATAAGATTTTCCGGAACCAATCCCACCTGTCAAACCAATAACTATCATATATTCACCAGTCACATTATATAATCACTTTGCATCGTAAAGGGATGCACCTGTATGCACATCAACATATAAAGGCACAGCAAGCTCTGCCGCATTCTCCATATTTTCGCGAAGAAGTTCCTTAACCTCTTCTTCCTCACCAGGAGCCGTTTCAATCAGTAGTTCATCATGAATCTGAAGTATGAGCCTGGACTTAAGACCTCTCTTCTTAAGTTCATGCCACACCTTAATCATAGCAATCTTTATAATATCCGCAGCAGTACCCTGTATAGGAGAATTCATAGCCACTCTCTCCCCAAAAGAACGCTGCATGAAGTTTGAACTACTTAGTTCAGGAATAGGACGAAGTCTGCCATAAAGAGTTCTAACAACCCCCGTCTCCTTAGCACCACTAACGCAGGAATCAAGATACTCCTTAACCTTTACATATGTAGCAAAGTACTTCTCGATATATTCCTTAGCTTCCTTTCGAGAGATACCAAGATCCTCTCCAAGACCAAATGAACTAATTCCGTATATGATACCAAAGTTAACTGCCTTTGCTCTTCTACGTAATGTAGAATCAACCTCCTCAAGAGGTACACCAAATACCTGAGATGCAGTTATAGCATGAATATCCTTTGAAGAATTAAATGCCTCGATAAGAGATGCATCTTCTGATATAGATGCCATTACTCGAAGTTCAATCTGTGAATAGTCCGCATCTACAAACGTATATCCCTCTTCAGGAACAAAAGACTTTCTTATCTCTCGACCTTCAGCAGTTCTTGTTGGAATATTCTGAAGGTTAGGTTCTGTAGAACTAAGTCTTCCTGTAGCAGTAACCATCTGGTTAAACTTACTATGAATACGACCATCCGATCTAATAGACTCTAGAAGTCCTTCAACATAGGTTGATCGAAGCTTAGATATGGATCTATATTCAAGTATCTTTGGTATAATCTCATGTTCATCAACAAGCTTACCGAGAACATCCACGCTAGTCGAGTAACCACTCTTGGTTTTCTTACCACTCTTAAGGCCAAGCTTCTCAAAGAGAATCACCCCAAGCTGTTTAGTCGAATTAATATTAAACTCTTCACCAGCCAGCTCATATATACTGCTAGTAAGTGTACCTAGTCTTGCATCCAGCTCTTTTCCATATTCTGTAAGACCATCAGAATCAACTCTAACTCCATAATTCTCCATGGAGTTAAGCACAAATATAACTGGATATTCTATATCGGTATATAGAGAATATTCCCCCAGTTCCTTTAGTCTCTTTATAATAGGATTAACCGCATGACTAGCTGTATATGCCATATAACCAATCATCTTGCGGTAATTCTCCATATCAAGTGAAAATGGAGTAATCTCCTCTTTACCCATAAGAAGCTTTTCATCTTCTAGTTCCACGCCTAAGAATCTACTAGCTATGTAGCTATAGTTATAGCCATTTACTAGAGGATCAGAAAGATACGCACCTAGCGACGCACAGAAGAGATTATCTTCCTCTTCCAGCGCAAAATAATTAATATATTCCTTAAGACCAACGAAGGATATCGTAACATCAGAAGGTATATCCTTCCTCAGATTCTTTAATTCATTTCCTCTAACAATATATATGTCATCTCCTACAGATACAGCAGCGCCATATAGAGAACCTTGAGAAAGTGTTGCACCAAAGCCTATAATTTTCTTAATCTCTCCACTGGCATCAGAATCATTTCCATCAAATGAGGCAATCTTCTGAATGAGTTCTGAATAATCTATATCTACAGGATTAATCTCCACCTTTGAATCAACCTTAATCTCTTCAGTTGAAGCAGAATCAAATCTTTTAAGAAGTGTACGAAGACCAAGCTCAAGAAACATATTGTAAACTTCTGAGCTATATATATCTGATACGCCAACGGCAGAATCATTTACAGAAGAATCCAGATCACAATCAAGCTTTATGGTTGCAAGGTCTCTTGAGAATATAGCCATATCTCGTTCTGCATCAAGATTCGCTCTAGCCTTATCAGGTTTTACATTTTCTATATCAGCAAGAGCTGCCTCTATGCTGTGATATTTCTGGATAATATTCGAAGCGGTCTTTTGACCAATTCCAGATACACCAGGGATATTATCGGAAGTATCTCCCATGAGTCCCTTCATTTCAATAAACTCAAGTGGAGTTACACCATACTCAGCTTCTACATCCTTTGCATGATAATTCTCGACTGTAGTCTGTCCTGCTTTAGTCTTAGGAATACGAACAAGTATAGAATCAGTAGCAAGCTGAAGAAGATCTCTATCTCCAGATAGAATGCTAACCTGCATACCTTCTTTTTCAGCAAGTCTAGAGTAGGTTCCTATAATATCATCCGCCTCATATCCTTCCTTTTCTACATAAAGGATTTTCATAGTTTTGAGAATATCTTTAATAACAGGGAACTGTTCTTTCAGTTCCGGATCCATACCTTTACGCGTTCCCTTGTATTCTTTATATATCTCATGTCTAAAAGTTGGAGCATGCATATCAAATGCAACTATAATATTAGTTGGTTCTTCCTCAGAATATATCTTAAAAAATATGTTCAGGAATCCAAGAAGCGCATTTGTATGTAAGCCTTTAGAATCAGTAAGAGTCTTAGGAAGTGCAAAGTACCCGCGATTCATTATGCTATTTCCATCAATCAGTAGTAGTTTCGACATTTGCAAGTTCCTCCCCTAGACTTATAACACTATCATAATCCGATTTCATTTTATTATATCCACTTATACGGTCATATGTTGTATATGTGGAATCATTAACTATCTGTTCACTAATCTTTATTCTATCAAGTTCTTCAGGTACTTCCCTCTCATGAAATGTATCATAGAAAAAGTATTCACTCTGTTCAGACGCCTTGGTATTCTGTTCATAATCATATATACCACTCAAAAATCCGGCATACAGAAGAATATACACGAGAATAAATGCTGAAATAATTATAGAAAATGCCGACATCTTAAATCCCTTACGATGCCTAACTCCACTAAGAAGCGCTTTAAGATCAGAATCGAGATCCTTACCAAAATCGGAAGAAAGAATCTCATTATTATCTAGCTGTTTCATACCAACAAGAAGTGTATAGTATATCTCCAGCTCTTCATGACACTTCTCACAAGTACGCATATGAAGAACAAAGTCCTCTTGCTTATTCTTAGGGACTTTCTGTTCTATAAAAGGCATAATATACGATTGTGCTTCCAAATGTGTCATACGTGATAGTTTAACACAAAGATATAAAAAAGTCATCCCGAACGAAGTAAAGCTTCAAAGAAACTTACCAACGTCGGGATGAGCTTAAATATTCTATATTAATATAAAATTATTTTCTAATTTAAGCGTTGAACAGTGAGCTAACTACTGATCCAGCAATACCCTGTGATGAAGTAGCTGTTGTCTCCGGTCCATTAACAGGATTCATAGTTGGAGCCTGACTTGTTGTAGGAGCCATAAGAACCTTACCTGTTCCACGGTATACATTTACAAGTCCCTCACCTGTAGCTGCAGAACCGATAGCATTACCTGTAAGAGTCTCAACAGTAAACTGAAGAGATGATGACCAAGCAATAGCCATATTTCCATCAATCTTAAGAACGTCATCCTGAAGATTGAACTCGAAAAGCTCTTCTCTAGGAACTGGGCTCTCAAGAACTGCATAACCCTGTCCTGAAAGACAAAGATTGAAACTTCCTTCTCCACCAAGAATTGCACTAGATGCATTTGATCTTCTATTAAGCTGCTCCTGGATACCAGCGTCACAGCAAAGGAAAAGACCATCATCAAGAACCATACCTGATCCCCAAGCACCAACATCCTCGATAAGAAGATACTTATATGTAGGCTCAAGCATTACAAATCCCTGACCAGTATACTCTGGCTTAACTGCAGACTCGCCTGTTACAGCACCCTTAATAGCATTCTTAAGGAAACCACCTGCACTCTTAACACCTGAAGATGCCTGAACATTACCAGCAACCCACTGCATAGCTCCTGCCTGCATCTTACAAGCTGAATTATTAAGCTAAACAAGAAGCTGACGCTTCTTTACATTCATCTGCTGCATGAAGTAATCAGTTGTAGCTGACCATGGTGTTACAGAATGATCCTTCTGATGCTCATAGATGAAATATTGTCCCCCACTAGCAACAAGCTTCATGTTTTCATTGTTAAATACATTGTTTAATTGAATCATTTGGTAACCTCCCCTTTGGATAAAATTATAATAAATATATTTATAGAGATGACTGAAGCCAGCCATCTCTATAGATTCATAAGTTATTATATATTAGTTATTGATAAGCTTGTCTTCATTTGACCAGCTGTAAAGTGAACGAATCTCCTCACCAACCTTCTCTGACGGATGCTCAGCCTTAAGCTTACGAAGAGCCTTGAAATGAGCCTGTCCACCAGCTGATGACATATCAAGAAGGAAGTCCTTAGCAAATGTACCATCCTGGATATCCTGAAGAACTTTCTTCATAGCCTTCTTTGTATCCTCTGTGATGATCTTAGGACCTGTGATGTAATCACCATACTCAGCTGTATTAGAGATAGAATATCTCATTCCAGAGAAACCACTCTGATAGATAAGATCTACGATAAGCTTCATCTCATGAATACACTCGAAGTATGCATTTCTTGGATCATAACCAGCCTCTGTAAGAGTCTCAAATCCAGCCTGCATAAGAGCAACAACACCACCACAAAGAACTGCCTGCTCACCGAAGAGGTCTGTCTCTGTCTCAATTCTGAATGTTGTCTCAAGAAGACCAGCTCTTGCTCCACCGATACCAGCACCATAAGCAAGTGCAAGATCCTGAGCATGACCTGTAGCATCCTGATATACAGCGATAAGACAAGGTGTACCCTTACCAGCCTGATACTCAGAACGAACTGTGTGACCAGGTGCCTTAGGAGCGATCATAGTTACATCAACATCTGCTGGAGGAACGATCTGTCCAAAGTGAATGTTGAAACCATGTGCGAACATAAGCATGTTACCTGGCTCAAGATTTGGCTCGATGTCCTTCTTGTACATAGCAGCCTGCTTCTCATCGTTAATAAGAATCATGATAATATCAGCCTTCTTAGCAGCCTCAGCAGTTGTATAAACTTCAAAGCCCTGTTCCTCAGCTCTCTTCCATGACTTACTTCCCTCATATAATCCAATGATTACGTGAGCTCCTGAGTCCTTAAGGTTAAGTGCGTGTGCGTGACCCTGGCTACCGTAACCAACTATTGCGATAGTCTTTCCATCCAGGAGTGATAGATTACAATCCTGCTCATAAAAAATCTTTAAATCTGACATAATTAATGCCTCCCTTTATAAAAAATATAATTAAATGCTTAATGCATAATTATCAATGCTATACGAGTATATTACTCACTCTCTTCAATACGTCCTCTAACAAGACCAGTAACACCTGTACGAACAAGTTCCTGAATCTCGAATCCGTCAAGAAGATCCTTGAACGCTTCAATCTTATTATTATTACCTGTGAGCTCTATCATAATAGAATGCTTAGATACATCTACTATATTTGCTCTATATACATTTGCAATAGAGATGATATTCTGTCTCTGATTTGCATCAGCCTTAATCTTAAGTATAACAAGCTCTCTAATAACTGCATCGCCATACTTAAGTTCTTCTATAGATCTAACATCTTCGAGCTTGTTAAGCTGATTCTTGATCTGTGAAAGAATCTTGTCATCTCCAGATACAGCAACTGTCATACGGGAAATCTTTGGATCATTTGTTTCACCCACAGAAAGGCTGTCTATATTATAGCCTCTGCGACTGAACATACCAGATACACGGCTAAGAACGCCGGCCGAATTATCTACCATTAAAGAAAATATCTTAGTTTTCATTCCAGTCCATCCTTTCTATAACAAAAAATATTTTAAATGTTATGTGATATGTTGTCAACAGACATTTGGACTGATATCTAAGTATACAGTGCTCCTAGTAAACTATTACAGGGACACCTTCCTCTATCAGACCAAAAAGCTCCTGAGCAGAATAATACGGCATATTTACACATCCATGAGAGCCACTCCAGATATATATGTTTCCACCAAAGCTTCCTCTCCAGGTAGCATCATGAAATCCGATTCCACCGTTAAAGGGCATCCAATAAGTAACCTTAGTCTCATAATCATCCCCCTTAAGAGTTGCGGGGGTCTGCTTATATGCGACACTGTAGATTCCACCAGGAGTACCACGTCTTAAGTTTACACATCCTGTAACAACGTCACAATCCAAGACCTGCACACCATTTTTATAGTAATACATATGCTGATTAGTAAGATCAACCTCCGCATAAGTACCACCTATATCATCCCCATTTTCATCATAGGTAAATGCTTCTGAGGAAAATGAAGGTGTACGTTCTACATTTGTATGATGAATAATATCATTAAACAGATTCTCTGTTTCAGCCTCTATATCAATCTGCCAGCCATATGTACCATTTGATATATTAACTTTACTTCTATTATGAGTCTTAAAGGTTCTTATTGTTCCATAGGTGTCATGAAGTCTAGAGAAACTCTCCAGCATATTCTGAACCTTATCTTTACTAACTACATATGAATAATCCTTACCAATCTTAATAGTAGAAAGAAGTTGCTGAGGAGTAAGTTTTATATCATAATCTCCATACTTGTAAGTTATCTTAAGTCCAGAGATTTCATTGCAATAATTTACACAGCTCACAACCTTTGGATTATCAAGTTCATATTCAGGTCTTGCATAAAGACCGATTTCATCTATATCAACACTAGACTGACGATTTCGTATTGCTTTACCTATAGCCTCTTTGACAGCTTCCACATCGTCTATTCTAGAACCAAGGTCACCTTCATCGGCATAGACAACCCCATCCTCATCCACCTCAATAGATGGATTCTCCGGATCAACCATATTGGCAGGATCAAGTTCTGGATATCCACTAACTATTCTGTCTAGGGCTTCTTCATTAAAGGTCAAAGTATCAGTAAGGGTATAGTCATCATTCCAGAAGCACTTAACCCATAAAAATGGATTCTGCGATTTTTTAATCTCATTAAGCTCTGTCAGATAATCAACCGATAAACCTACACTTCTACCATTTATCGTCTTAGTACTGCCTCTGAACTTAACCTGCAAATTATAATTTGACGGAGAATCGTATAACTCATTATCTACATATAATGGACTCTTAAATCCATAATTAACCCCATTAATTACAGTTCCAGGATAAAATGTATCAACCGACGCAAGCACCATAGCAAGGTAAGCAAGAATCAATACACTTAACACCCCTATCAAACTGTACCTAAATACTTTATTCGACCACATTTTATCTTAACGCCCTTTAGTTTTTCTTATATTAATCTGAACTATTTCAGGAATATTGTTTAGTCTAAGTTTAATCGAATGCTGCCCCAATCCATTAGTTACTATTTCTCTCTTTGAATTATGTATATATAATCCATAATCATATTTTGGAAAAAGAAGAAGTCTTGGTGATATAACTCCTCCAACAATCGGTAACCTTACCATACCACCATGGAAATGACCTGCAAGAGATAAGTCAGCTCCCCAGCCTGTATATCCCTCTATAAAATCAGGCGCATGTCCCAGAAGAATTGAAAATGAGTTTTTATCAACCTCTCCTATTAATTCATTTATCTTATCTTTACTGAGCCTTGGAAAGCCAAACCCTCGCCCATAATATTCAGGAGGTACCCCAAGTCCATAAAGCTTTATATTCCCCTCAAGCGAGGTAGATTTATTTGACAAAAGATTTATATCTGAACCGAAGGATGACTCATATTGCTTCCAGCCTTCGTAGTTAAGGTTCCAAAGTTTAATCTCATGATTACCAAATGTATAATATACAGGATACTTCTTTGATATATCACGAAGCAACTCTCCAGCACTTCTTATCATATCTTGAGGATCATGATCAGTCCCATTTATCATATCTCCGCCGATAAGAACAGCATCAGGAGATACTTCATCGATAGCCGACTTAATCTTATCATTCAAATGATGCGCCTCATGATAATCAGAAATAAAGACAAATGTTTTATCTTCCGTCACCTTATCCGACTCTATATCATAAGTCACCGTCCTGACCATTCTAAGCTCACGAAGGCTCTCTATGATAACCAGAACTAATAGTATTATTAAAACTATACATATAATAATACATATCTTAAACATTTAAGTAGGTACCTCTATACCAGCTTCCGCCTCTGCCTGTTTTCTAAAATCTTCTATCTTTTCTGGTGAAATATCTGGCAACTCATCCATGGATGATATACCAAAACATCTTAGAAAATCATCTGTTGTTCCAAAAAGAATCGGATGTCCTGGAGCATCAAGACGTCCAACTTCGCAGATAAGATTATACTCAATCAGCTTATTTACAGCATGACTACTAGATACACCTCTTATCTTTTCTATCTCAGCTCGTGTAACAGGCTGCTTATATGCAACTATCGAAAGAGTCTCAAGTATAACATCTGTAAGACTATGCTTTCTCGGCATATTTACTATCTTAGCAAGAACATCATAATAATCATTCTTAGTACATAACTGATACTTACCATCAAGTTCTATAAGTCTGATACCTCTATCCTCAGCCTCATATTCCTGCATCAGTTCATCAACCGCAGCATTAAACTCTTTCTTACTGACCGGTTCTTCCTCCGAACCAATAGCCGCCATTAATCTAGTGGCTTCTACAGCCGTACCTGTTGCAAAAAGAATCGCCTCGATCGATGCCTTTATATTTATATCTGATTCTATATCACTCATAATTCCTCCAAGATCATTCCAGGGAATCGATTAAGATATCGCCGAACATTTCTTCTTGTCTGATAAGTAGAACACCCGACTTCATCAACTCGAGTATCGCCAGAAATGATACTATAAGATTAATCTTTCCTCTCTTTGAACCAAGCAAGGTCTTAAAATTAATACTTTTTAGACCTCTGATTTCGTTCTGTATCTCCACCATCTTATCTTCAAGTCTTATCTCATCTCTCGTGATAGTACCGAACTTGCTTCGAACAGGGTCAACTCGGTCTATCTCTCTACGAAGAAGAGTTTTAAAGATTTCATTTAACTTCTGCATAGTCATATCACCGATAAGCTCTGCAGGATCAATCTCTTCCTTAACCTGCTTAACTTCCTTTGGAATAGTAGGTTCTTTATAAAATGCATTACCAGCATCTATGGACATATCCTTAAGTTCACTTGATGCGTATTTATACATTTTGTATTCAAGAAGACTCTTAACAAGTTCAGCTCTAGGATCTTCTTCCTCTTCTTCCTCAGTTTCTTCCTTAGGAAGCAGCATCTTTGCTTTAATGGAAATTAGTGTTGCGGCCATAACGAGAAACTCACTCATTACGTCCATATTCTCTTCTTCCATCTGATCCAGATACTCTAAATACTGCTTTGTGATTTCAACGATAGGAATATCAAATATATTAAATTTGTTCTTCTCTATAAGATGTAAGAGAAGGTCAAGGGGGCCTTCAAACACATCCAACTTGAGATCAAGCTTTAGTTGTTCCAAGTGAGCGACGAAGCCTCCTTCTTTCTGTCTCTCGTAATGAGGTCATGAAGTGCATCTTTTGCTGACAGCCCGTCAAAGAGTACCTTATTAACATGCTCAACAATAGGCATCTCTACATCATACTTGTTAGAAAGAGCAAGTGCAGCCTTAGCACTATACACACCTTCTACAACCATCTTTACCTCATCCATAGCTTCCTGATAGGTCTTACCCTGTCCCATAAGGAAACCAGCTCTTCTATTACGACTGTGTTGTGACGCACAAGTAACGATCAGATCACCTGTACCCGAAAGTCCCGAAAACGTCTCAGGCTTGCCACCCATAGCTACACCAAGATTAGACATCTCGTGTATTCCTCTGGTAATAAGTGCAGCCTTAGTATTATCTCCACAGCCAAGTCCATCAGCTATACCTGCAGCAAGAGCTATAACATTTTTGATAGCTCCTCCAAGCTCTATACCAATCATATCAGGACTTGTATATACTCTGAAGAAATCTGACATAAATGTATCCTGAACAAGCTTAGCCAGACCCTTATCTGCAGCACCCACAACTACTGTAGTAGGTAAGCACTTTCCTACCTCTTCAGCGTGACTTGGGCCAGACAGAACCGCCACTCTCGCCTGCGGAATCTCTTCATTAATAACTTCAGAAAGTCTCTTAAGAGTATCTTCTTCGATACCCTTAGCAACATTTACGATTATTTCATCTTGTGTAATATACTGACTTGCGGACTTTGCTGTACTTCTTACAAAGGGAGAAGGAACAGCCATAACCACCATATCCTTATCTCTAAGTGCAAACTCCATATCAGTTGTATATTCAACAGTACCCGGCAGCATAACTCCTGGGAGCTTAGTCTTATGCTGTGAATACTCCTTCAGCATAGAAATCTCTTCAGGATCTATAGACCAGACTGTCATCTCATGTCCATTTAAAGCAAGAAGCTTAGTAAGTGCAATACCCCAGCTTCCAGCGCCAAGCATACAAATCTTCATAGTACAAATAACCTCCTATATACCCTCTTGTTTTTTGAAGCGGAACTTATTCTCCTCATGATTCATCAGCCTTATAATATTTGCCTTATGCTTAAATATCGCAAGTGCAGCAAGAAGAGCAACCATAATTGTTCCTTCAACAAACACTCCTCTGCTATATGGAACACTCAGATCAAAACACGAAAGCCCCATAACGCCCTGTAGAATAAAGCAAAGAACTATACCAATCATAAGTACTATAGAACCAACAGACATATATTTAGATATAGCTATAGTACCTACGAAGATAACAAGCATAATAACTATAAATATCGGATGAAGAATACTAGCAGCAAATCCACCGATAGTTGCTATACCCTTTCCGCCCTTAAACTGGAGGTAGAAAGGAAAGATGTGACCTAGTACAGCTCCAAATCCCATATATATCATATATATGTAATATGTATCTGGAAATGAACCTCTTAGCATAAATCTAAGAACCATACAAGGAACAAATGACTTGCAAAAATCTCCTACAAACACAACAAGACCAGCCTTAAAACCTAACACTCTAAGAGCATTAGTAGTACCTGAATTACCACTACCATGTTCCTTGAGATTAGTTCCAGCCAGTTTGCCATATATTACACCCGTTTGAAGAAGGCCAAATCCATAGCCTAGTATAAGACATATTATTCTATAAAGTACTACCACTGCCTACTTCTCCTTCCTCTCGCGAAGTATAATCTTTATAGGTGTTCCCGTGAAGAGAAATGCTTCTCTAAGCTTATTCTCTATATATCTGATATAAGAAAAATGTGCCAGTTCCTTACTATTTACAAAGAGCACAAATGTAGGAGGCTTAACCGATACCTGAGTCATATAGAACAGCTTAAGTCTCTTACCCTTATCATTAGGTGGTTCATTCTCTGCAACAGCATCGGTGAGAATCTCATTTAACACACCTGTCTGAACTCTCATACAGCTGAACTGTTCAACCATATCAATAGTATCAAAAAGTTTTGGAAGTCTCTGACCAGTTAGCGCTGATACAAAAAGCATCTCAGCATATGGCATATAGGCAAGCTTGTTACGAATCTCTTTCTTCATCTTATTCATAGTGTTGGTATCCTTTGCAATAAGATCCCATTTATTAACAACTATGATCATGCCCTTGCCACGCTCATGAGCTATACCAGCAATCTTTGTGTCCTGATCTGTAACGCCTTCCTCAGCATCTATAAGAAGAACTGCAATATCACAGCGTTCAACAGCTGCAACAGTTCTAATAATACTAAATCTCTCTATCTCATCCTTAATCTTACTCTTACGACGAAGACCAGCCGTATCTATAAAGATATACTCACGACCATTTCTCTTAATCTTCGTATCTATAGCATCTCTGGTAGTACCAGCAATATTAGATACAATGAGTCTATCTGTTCCAAGGAGCTTGTTAATAAGAGAAGACTTTCCTGTATTTGGTTTACCTATAACTGCAATCCTAGGAATATCCTCAGGGTCTTCCTCAGCTGTATCCTCAGGGAACTCAGCTACAACCTTTTCAAGCATATCACCTATACCAAGTCTATTAGCAGCAGAAATAGGCATAGGATCACCTATACCAAGATTATAGAACTCATATACATAGTTCTCGAACTTCTCAAAACTATCCGCCTTGTTAACAGCAAGAACAATTGGTTTCTTAGATCTTCTAAGAAGATCAGCAACCAGCATATCTGATGCTGTAACGCCATCACGAACGTCTGTGACAAATATTATAACATCGGCAGTTTCTATAGCTATCTCAGCCTGTTCTCTCATGGAACGCATGATAATATCTTCAGACTTAGGTTCTATACCGCCTGTATCTACTATTGTAAAACTATGATTCAGCCACTCAACATCCGCATATATTCTATCTCTTGTAACGCCTGGAGTATCCTTAACTATCGCAAGTCTCTCTCCAGCAAGCATATTAAAGAGTGTAGATTTTCCAACATTTGGACGCCCAACTATGGCAACAATTTTCTTAGCCATTCTTTCTTCCTAATCGTATCTATATTTCTTAACCACGTGTAACTATCACCCAACAATTCAAGCGAAATAACACTAATATCACAAGCTAGTATTGTATCATAATCTTGGAAGTTTTGGAAGTCATCAAAATGCATTCTTTACGTGATTTATCTTATCCCCAAGAACGCCTACAGCGTCAAACCTGATATTAGTATTATCTATATCATATCCATGCTCACTTAGATAATATAAAGCAGCATTCCTGATTCTATATACTTTCTTCGGTGTTATAGCTTCCAGCGGATCTCCAGCATTTGCAGAAGACCTATACTTCACCTCAACAAATACAAGATCCTTATTATCCAGTGCGATAACATCTATTTCAGAATATCTGGTCCTGTAATTCATTTCCAGAATAACGTACCCCTCATCTCGAAGATAATCAGCAATTATCTTCTCCCACTTAGCACCTAACTTTCTCTTATTCTCCATACCCCTCCATATCAGAAATATCTTTAATCAGTAAAATGATACTACTAGATATATTTTGTAATAAATGATCTACGATGAATCTCACACGGTCCAAACGCCTGTATAGCTTCAAGATGCTTCGCAGAGCCATAACCCTTATTGCTCTTAAATCCATACTCAGGATACTTTGCATCGTATTCATCCATCATTCTATCTCGCGTCACTTTTGCAACAATACTCGCAGCAGCTATTGAAACGGACTTTGCATCCCCCTTCACGATACCGACCTGCTTAATATCTATTCCCGGAATCTTAAATGCATCTACAAGTATAAGATCAGGTGCAGGAGAAAGTCCCATAACACTATCTCTCATAGAACTCATATCAGCATCACTGATTCCTTTATCATCTATATATTCTGCCGTTCTCATACCTATAGCATAAGCAACTGCATTACTTATGATGATATCATAAAGCTCCTCCCGCCTCTTCTCAGGCACCTGTTTAGAATCATTTAAGTAAGGAATCACAAGTCCCTTAGGTAGTATTACAGCAGCTGTAACTATAGGACCCGCAAGAGGACCACGGCCAACCTCATCTACCCCACAGATATACGAATAGTCATCTTCGTATTTCTTCTCAAAGTACATCATTTCATCTACTCGCTGAAGTTCTTTCTCTAAAGACACCTTCGTTTTGTCAGCCTGCTTTATTAGATTCTGAACCCCGATTCTTTCATCAGACGAATACTCAGCAAGGAATCCACCTAAAGCTTCTAGTTTTTCCTTATATTCCATAATCTTCATCGAGTTAATGCTCGCAAGCTTTGACTTAATATCTCCTATCTTCTCCTGTCCCATAATACCTCCAAAAATAATCTTTATATAACATAAAAGCACCCACATAATACTGGATGCTTTTACTGTATCAATCATGTTATCTATATAACTTTATAACTATTTATCAATCTTACCAAACTTACCAAATGGTGTAAGCCTAAGTACAGCCTTACCTATAATATCTTTCTTATTAATGTTACCTACATCGGCCCATCTACTATCACGGCTATCATTTCGGTTATCTCCGAGAACAAAGAACTCATCCGGTCCGAGTGTCAACGGTTCACTGGCAGTACCACTATCGACCATAATCTCGCGACCATAACTCTCTGACAGTACCTCACCATTGATAAGAATACTACCATCAGGTGTAATCTGAACAGTCTCACCAGGAAGACCTATAACTCTCTTGATGTAATAAACATCCTGTCCCTGATACGGGAAAACGATGATATCAAATCTCTTAGGATTTGAGAAATGATATGTAAGCTTATCAATCCATAGATTATCACCATCCTGAAGTGTTGTCTCCATAGAATGACCATGAACAGTAGTTCTCTGACCTACAAATGTAATGATACAATAACAGATCATTATGATAATACCGATATAGATAATAAGGCTAAGAAGTTCTTTAACTATATTAACTTCATCCTTATTCTTCTTTTTCTTTACCTTCTTGTAGTCAGGATTATATTCCTCATCCTCATAAAGATCTTCATCCGCTGCTTCAGATGTTTCTTCTTCATCTTCAGGCTTATCGCTAGGCTCTTCATCAGAACTCTTAGAGCCCTTCTTTGCAAGCTTTTCAGCCTTCTTTCTTTCCTTCTCTTCAAGCTTCTTCTGCTTCTTTAACTCTTTTTCATCTTCGTAGCTCATTTCCTCCGCCCACTTGGCGAAGTCAGAACGCTTATCCTCTGAATCTAGTGACATATATAATCTCCCAATATTATTCTATGTTAGAAGGCGTCTCAAGAGAAATCCTACCAAGCTTACCAGATCTGAAATCATCAAGTATCAGCTTACAAGCTTTATCAAGATCAATCTCTCCACCTTTTTTTATACATTTTTTATATTCAGCAATATCAGAGAGCAACTTCTCCGAATCACCCAACTCTTCTATAATATACCTATCCTTAAGGATATTGCAATAATTATCTTTAAGAAAATCAAGAAACCTAAGAGTCACTTCTCTAAGTTCCAAAATGTTATCATTTATAGAACCAATGAATGCAATCCTAAGTCCAATCTGTTCACTTTCGAACTTTGGCCACAGAATACCAGGAGTATCAAGAAGGTTTACATCCTTAGATATTCTAATCCACTGATTTCCTCTTGTTACACCAGGCTTATTGCCAGTCTTAGCAGTAGCCTTACCAACAAATGAATTGATAAATGTAGACTTTCCAACATTTGGTATGCCGCAAACCATAGCCTTTATTGGTCTGGCAGCTATAATACCACGACGTCTGTCTCGTTCTATTTTATCCTTGCATACCGTCTTTACGGCATCAGTAACTTTAAGAGTCTCTTTCCTCACTCTGCTATCCATCTTCAAAACAGTAAAGCCTAGATTCGTATAGTAATCTTCCCAAAGACTAGTTACTCTAACGTCAGCCATATCAGCCTTATTCATTATAATAATTCTCTTCTTGCCCGAAGCGAGGTTATCGATATCAGGATTCTTACTGCTAAATGGGATTCGAGCATCAACAAGTTCTATAATAACATCACAGAGCTTGATGTCTTCCTGCATTTTTCTCCTCGCCCCCGTCATATGACCGGGATACCAGTTTATATCCATATTAAAGCCCTAATCATAGATATTTCCGCGAGTTTCCTCTGGGAATATCCTATACATAACCTTTCCTTTGATTTCAGATTTTTGAACATTTCCATAATTGATAAAACGAGAATCCTCGCTATTAGATGTATTATCACCCAATATAAAGTATTCCTCATCGCCAAGAACTATAGACTCATCCAAAAGTCCTGGAGAATTAATATACGAAAATGAATAATCATCATTTGTATGCTTACCATTTATTACGAGTCTGCCCGCAACAACAGATATGGTATCGCCAGGAAGCCCTACCACACGTTTAATATCGTAGTAATCCTTACTTCCAATCCTCTTTATAGCTACAATGTCATATCTCCTAATCTTGCCAAACTTATAGGCAAGCTTATTTAATACAAGTTCATCACCATCAGATATAGTTGACTCCATAGAAGGACCTGTCATATATACAGTCTGAACACAGAACTGAACCAAACCATAGCCAAGGACTACAGCAGCAAATATAATAAAAAGCGTATTAAGTATAAATCTTCCGGTATGCTTCTTATTCACCTTCTCAACATCAGATTTTTTCCCAAGAGAAAATGAAGCAGAGCCCTTTCTTTTCTTCATAAGCACATCTCCAAATATAAAGATCACTCAAATATAAATATTCGTCATATTAAAACAATGACCGGAGCAACTAAGCTCCGGTCATAAATAGAAGTTTATTTAACGATTTCCTTAACCTTAGCTCTCTTACCAACTCTGTCACGTAAGTAATAAAGCTTAGCACGTCTAGCCTTACCTCTTCTAACTACGTCAACCTTCTCAACAAGTGGAGAGTTAACTGGCCATGTCTTCTCAACTCCTACACCGTTAGAATTCTTTCTAACTGTGAAAGTCTGTCTTGCTCCGTGTCCCTGAACCTTGATAACAGTTCCTTCAAAAACCTGGATTCTTGACTTCTCACCTTCCTTGATCATAGCTGATACCTTAACTGTATCACCTACGTTAAAATCAAAAGGTGTCTCACGAAGCTGTGCATCTTCGATGCCCTTGATAATGCTTTCGTAACTCATGATTATTCCTCCAAAATAAGATAAATATTTTTAAACGTTCTTTCTATCTTATGTAAGTATATCTAAATAATAAATCAAAATGACATACTCGATACAGCGGACCGTCTAAATCGAACTAAAATAATATATCATATCAAAAAAAATAAAGCAAGCACTTTTTTAAAGCGCTTGCTTTATATAAGTTCTAGTAATTACTCAGCATCCTCAGCTACTGCTGCAGCAAGTGCATCATCAACCGGGATTGTCTCAGCGATATCTTCGCTCTCAGGAATAACAACTTCCTCTTCCTTGTTCTCATCAGCAGCTTCAGCCTTTGGCTTCTCTGGAAGAAGTGCCTTCATAGAAAGGCTAATCTTCTTATCAGCAACTCTGATATCAACAACCTTAGCCTCAATCTCCTGTCCACTCTTAAGAACATCTGATGGCTTCTCAATACGATCCTGTGAAATCTGAGAAACATGAAGAAGTGCATCAATACCTGGCTCAAGAACAACAAATGCTCCAAAGTCTGTCATACGAGCAACCTTACCCTTAACAACTGTACCCTTAGCATACTTCTCTTCAGCCTTAAGCCATGGATTCTCATCCTCGAACTTGCATGAAAGAGCTATCTTATCTCCATTAATCTCCTTAACGAAGCATCTTACATGATCACCTACATTGAAGAGCTTCTTTGGCTTGTCAACTCTGCCCCATGACATCTCTGAAATGTGAAGCAGACCATCTGCAAGACCAAGATCAACGAATGCACCGAAATCTGTGATATTCTTGATATCACCTTCAACTACCTGACCAACTGACAGACTTGAGAGAAGCTTCTCTGTATCAGCTGCCTTCTTCTCAACTAGAAGCTGCTTTCTGTTACCAATGAATCTCTTCTTGTGCATATCGCACTCTGTAAGTATGAACTCAATATCCTGACCTTCATACTTATTGATATCTCTCTCGAATCTATCTGATACAAGGCTGATAGGAATGAATACTCTACATTCCTTAACAAGAGCGATAAGTCCGCCCTTTCTAATCTCAACAACCTTTCCAGTAAGAACTGTCTTGTTCTCAAATGCTTCCTGAAGCTCCTTATAAGCCTCATCAGCTATAATGCTCTTGCAAGATAATATAACATTACCTTCAGCATCCTTTGGTGAAAGAACCATAACTGTAACAGGATCGTTCTCCTTAAATACTGTTGTAAGATCAACAGGAATATTTGAATACTCCTCTGCCTTAAGGATACCGTCAGCCTTGCAATGGATATCTACAGCCATCTCATCAGGCTTAACCCAAATAACTGATCCCTCTACAACCTGTCCTTTTCTAGGGTTAAATGAATTGCTCTCATCTAACCAATCTTCCATAGAATTCATCTCTGACATACTGTCTTGAACCTCCTTAATTATGTAATTCGGGGTAGATGCCCCTGCTGTAATACCTACCCTACTAGCGGATTCAAAAACAGTTAAATCCAAATCAACGAGTGTCTGTATATAGTAAGTATTGTTACACGCTTGTTTGCTTATCTCATAAAGCTTCTGAGTATTCGAACTAGCCTTTCCACCGATAACTATCATCGCATCTACTGTAGATGCAAGCTTCTCAGCTTCGCTCTGCCTTTCCTCAGTCGCATTACATATAGTTTTGCAAACATTAATATTATAATATCTATCTTTTAAAACTTCAACAAATTCTTGAAATTTTTTTAGGCTGTATGTAGTCTGTGCTACAACAGTTATAGAAGCATCCGAAAAATCAGGTAAAGCCTCTATATCCTCTATACTATTGATGACATATGGCTCACTCGACGACCATCCTATAGTGCCATCAACTTCTGCATGACCCGGATTACCTATGATAAGTATCACATCTCCGGCATCAGACCTTTCACTGACTATCTTGTGAATATTCTGAACAAAAGGACAAGTGGTATCTATCACTTCAAGTCCAGCTGACTCAATCTTCTCATAATCAGATCTTGGTACACCATGCGATCTTATGATAATAGCAGACCCCGTCGGAATATCATCTAGATTATCCAGACTCTGCAGCATATATACTCCAGCATCTTCAAGTTTTTTTATAACTTCTTCATTATGGATAATAGGTCCATATGTATAAAGCTTTCGTCCAGCAGCCTTAAACTCCTTTGCTTTAGCAAATGCAGTATCTACCGCTCTCTTTACTCCGAAGCAAAAGCCCGCCTTCTCTGCAAGTATAACTTCCATATCACTCCGTAATTACTTCTCTTTAGTTAAGTCAATAATCTTATCTACAACTTCAGCAATAGTCATATCAGAACTATCTATAAGAACAGCATCTTCAGCCTGCTTAAGTGGCGCTATATCTCTATTCATATCCTGATAATCTCTGGTCTCAATTCCCTTCTTGATATCTTCAAGATCAGGATTCTCTCCCTTAAGCTTTAGCTCATCAAAACGTCTCTTAGCTCTAACATCTACAGAAGCAGTAAGATATATCTTAAGTTCTGCATTTGGAAGAATGTTAGTTCCTATATCACGTCCATCCATGATCACATCATTTTTAGCAGCAATATCTCTCTGAATATCCAGAAGCTTCTCGCGAACCGGAGCGAGAGCCGAAGATGTCGAAGCCATATTACCAACCTTCTCACTTCTAATCTCCTCAGATACATCTACGAGATCAAGAAATACATGCTGAACATTATTCTCATATACAATATTTATATTAATATGTGAAAGAGCCCTCTTAAGTTCTTCCTCATTATAAATATCAGTTTTATTATCCAACAGATATAAAGCAATCGCTCTATACATAGCTCCTGTATCTACATATACAAACCCCAATTCTTTAGCAGCCAGTCTAGCTATCGTACTTTTTCCAGCGCCTGCAGGTCCGTCTATTGCTATATTCATAAACACCCTCCATTAATATAATATTTCAACCACTTGATAATAACATAAAATCATTTATTTTTGTAGTAGAAATGAAACTCAAAATGAAATGAATCTAATAAAAAACGAGGCACTGGAATCAAGCCAATACCTCGTTAATAAATCAATTTGCAAAATAATCTGAAGAAGCATTATCGACAACAATAATCTCAGCCACTATATTATATGCATTAAAAGCATCCTTGAGCTTTTGTACACCCAATAACCTTTCAAATCATCATTATACGGGAGAATCGAATGCAAGTTTAAGTGCACCCATAATCCCCTGTTTACCACCTAATCCTGCCGGTACTATATAATTATCAATATCTTCCAGTTCTTTAGTAGTAATGTATCCATTGATATTAGAACGAACCTTCATGCGAATCATAGGAAATAATTGCTCTTGATTCATTACCCCACCACCAAGAATAATCTTCTTAGGGCATATAGTTAGAATAATATTTGTAAGAGCCTGAGCTATGTAATAGCTTTCTAGATTCCACACTTCTACTTTATCCGCAAGTTCTTCTGCTGGTTTGCCCCATCTAGCTTCAATAGATGGACCACTTGCCAAGCCTTCAAAACAGTTCTTATGAAACGGACATATACCTTCAAAAGAATCCGATTCATGTCTAGAAAGAAGCATATGTCCAAGTTCAGGATGTAGCATACCATGAAGAATCTCTCCATTAGCTAAGATACCACCACCTATACCAGTCCCAATAGTAATATATAAAGCATCACTAATCCCCTTAGCCGAGCCCCAGGTTGCTTCCCCAAGAAGCGAACCAGCAACATCTGTATCTATATTAACAGGTACTTCCAGTTCATCCTTTAAGACACTATAGATTTCCAAGTCTGTCCAAGCAAGCTTCGGTGTATTTAATATATTGCCATAGGTTGGCGATGATTTATCCAGATCAAGCGGACCAAAACATGCTATTCCAAGTGCCTCAATATCTTTCCCCTTAAAATATCTTATTATCTCTGGGATTGTTTCATTCGGAACAGTTGTTGGTATAGTCACTTCATCTATTATATTACCTTTTTCGTCACCAACAGCACATATCATCTTAGTACCGCCAGCTTCTAAAGCACCATATAACATATTATCATTCCTCGTAAAAGATCATTCAGCCGCAAGATAAGCTGTGGACCAAGCAATCTGGAGATTAAAGCCGCCCGTTAGCGCATCACAGTCTATTACCTCTCCAGCAACCCTTAAGTTTTTAACTTTCTTCAGCTCCATATTCTGAGGATTTATCTCCTTAACTGAGATACCACCACCTGTGATGATAGCCTCATCAAATCCTCTTAGTTTCTTCATCGTAAGAGTAAAATGCTTCAGCAAGTGCAACAATCGTTCTCTCTCTTCTGTCGTAATACTATTAACCTTCTTCTCAGGTTTGATAGCACTTCTTTCTATAATTACAGGAATCAGAAGTCTCGGAAGCAGCTTGCCAAGGCTATTCTGAAAATCTCTATTATGATATTCCTCGAAATCACGAAGTAACCTCTTATCTAATTCTTCTTCCGAAAGACCAGGCTTAAGATCAATCTCAAGAGTAATTCCGCCAAAATCAAAGTATCCAATTTTCTTTGAACTTTCTTTTGCTGCAAATGAACTTATATAAGAAGAAGCCGAAAGGCAAAGAGGTCCACTTACACCAAAATGAGTAAATAGCATTTCGCCAAGCTCTTCATATAGAACCTTATCCTTTTTTAGATTATATGATGATTTAGAAGCTATAACCTTTAGAGAAACATTTTTTAGAGAAAGCCCCATCATATCTTTTACAAACTTCTCTTTTGTTTCTATAGGAACCAATGATGGTCTCTCAGGTTCAAGCTGAATAAAGGATGAAGAATCATTTATAGTCGAATTAATCTTATACATAAAATCATAGCCATCTCCAGTTGAACCTGTAGCCTCATAGTTGCAGCCTCCTGTAGTGATAACTATAACATCCGCAAGAATCTTAAAGTTTCCTGCATTCTTACTTCTTAAGTCATGGAGCACAACGCCTGTAGCTTTTCTTAAATACTTTTCCTTAGCAGAAGGATCAGCCACATATTCTTCCGTGATAATATCTACAACTTCAGTATTGTATAAGACCTCAACCTTCCTCTTAGAAAGTTGTTCTCTGAGTGCCTTTATTATATCCGACGAATGATCCGACTCAGGGAACACTCTATTACCTCGCTCAGTCTTAAGCCTTACTCCCCAGGATTCAAAATCACTCATTACAGCAGACTGATTGTAAGAATAAATGGCACTATAAAGAAACTTCGGATTAGTTACTACATTCTTTAGAAATGTCTCTTCATCCGAATCATTAGTGACATTGCATCTACCTTTACCTGTAATATAAAGCTTTTTTCCAGGCCGATCATTCTTTTCAATTAGTGTGACGTTGTAATGATCTGATGCCTTAATGGCGGCCATCATACCAGCTGCACCAGCGCCAATTATTATCATTTTCTTCATATTTACAAGTTTATAATCCTTTTTATTCCTTTTATATATATTTATTCTTTTTTATTCTTTGTGTCAACAAAGCATGCATTAGCAATCTTGCTATAACCATAGGACTCACCCAATATAAAGTTGTCCTGTAAACCTTACTCCCATATATCAGCACGCAAAGATATAGAGATAGCTTGTTTTCTCCATGGCGTAGAAAATGTAATCCACATAGGAAGTAGAACATCCGGTTCCTCTGAATAATTCACTATGACATCCACATGAAACTCCCAATCAGGAAGTTCAGAGGCTGCATAAGCCTTCAGCATCTTAAGCTTTCTATGAATGTTTTGAAGCTTATCTAGAGCATCTACAGTGACATATGACTTATTACTGTCAGTATCCTCTCCACCCAAATATTCAGGAAGAAGAACAGTACGAACCAGCTTACCTTCCGCCACAAGTTTATCTAGAACATCCTCTGTATCGATAGACTCATAATCAATACCACATGTGAATCTCTCGTAGCGCTCTATCATTTCTTCATCATATGGTTCATGACTCTCACCAGCATAACTCCAATCCAGAAGAACTCCATTTCTTATAGTAAATGATATACCATGTTCCTCCTCATAATCCGAACCACCATTGATTATAAAAGCAAGATCCCCCTCCGACTGAGGTTCAAAGATATATATATCATACGGATGAAAATGATTAACCGAAATTTCTTCCACATTTACATCATAAAACTCCATGAGCCAACGCTTCATACGATTCCACTGCTCCTGCGACATCTGACTAAAGGATTGAACGCACATTAAAGCATAATCTTCTGGAAACTCTCCCTTTATCTTACGTCCGAAGCGATAAACTTCCAGATCTGTATCAAAGTAATCAGAATGAACATTCACAATATTATCTTCGTCATCATAATCTTCATAATAATCACTAGAATTATAAACTCGAGGATTTTCTTTATTATACTCGTAATAACGTTCATCCAAACGTTGATTCATCTTCTTTTGTATCTCTAAAGAATACTCCATACAGTAATATCTATCTACTGGTTCACCATTACATTCATAATAATCATAGATATAACAGTTCTTATCATTAAAAATGTTTCTAGAATCAAAATATGATCTAAAGAACTCCCTAGCCTCACTCTTGATCCATTCATAAGAAAAATAATAATCAACTTCCCCCAGCACATCTAATGGGGTAGACACCCCTGTCTTTACACGATTTATAATATCTAATGCAGCATCTTCACCAAACTCATTTACAAATTCTTCTCCAAGAAGATTCTTCTCACATAGCCAGCCATAAAAATACGACAGTGGAGTCATCGTATAATCATATATCTTATAAGTTTCTTCTTCAGAGAGCTCTGCATCTTCAGATATTCCTTTGAGTCGCCTATATTCCTTAGCCGCATTTTCCCAAGCCCACTTCCCTTTATATGTATAAGTATAGGTTTCAGAAATCACGGCAGGTTTATATATTTTCTTCTTTTTAGGGTGATAATTGCAACCAAGTACAATAAATCCGATGATTAGAAATAACCCACCAAAGACTAGATTTGCAGGATATATTTCAGTCAAAACCGTACCATAATCAAGCTCAGCATACTTTAGATATACATCACCAACATACATTTGCAGATCATCCCCAGTAACTCCTACATGAAACATATCATCACAATTTTCAGCTATCTCAGCCTTTAGGTCTGACGCACCAAGATATCTTGTAACAGCAGTAAAATGCATCTTTCCATTCTGACTTACTTCATTTGAAACATGTGCATACTCGCTCTCCGTCATTCTTGCAATATGATAGTTACCGTCGCCATATATCAAATAAAAATACATATCCTCATCCGAACCTACAAATATCGGTTCCTCAGTGATATCAAAATACACAGTACGCCAAGTACGCTTTTCTGATTCTTTCATAATATCCTCAATATAGCAGACATTTTGCAACTTTCTTGACGCACCAATCAAACCGTATATTAAAATGAATAGTGCAAATGCAATAAACACTGCACCAAAGATCACTCCACTACGAATCTTTCTTGATTCTACTTTTTTTGTCCCTCTATCACTCATCTATTCTGTACCTCTAAAGCTGATTTAAAAAAAAACAAAATACACTACTTACAAAAATTGACGCTCTCACCAATTCGGTGAAAGCGTCAACATTATATCATATATTTGCATCAAAAAGATTTATGCAGGATATGTTTTATTATTTGTATCTGCCTTTGAAAGATCTACACCTGTCTGCTGAGCCTCTCTATACTTGAAGAACTCAGTTGCAACCTGTGGGAACAGAGCATATGAAAGAACATCCTCATCCTGCTGGCTGTACTGCTTAATCTCTTCGCGAAGCTTATCAAGTTCTGGCTCAAGATCATCTGCAGGTCTATGTGTGATAGGCTTTGTATCACCAATAGCCTTCTTCTGAACTTCTGGATTAAATGGCTTGATTGTCTGACCATACTTTCCAGCAAGAAGATCCTTAGATTCCTTAGTGATCATCTTATATCTCTCACCCATCAGTACATTAAGTACAGCCTGTGTACCAACGATCTGTGATGAAGGAGTAACAAGAGGTGGCTCACCAAAGTCCTTACGAACGCGAGGAACTTCTTCAAGAACTTCCTGAAGCTTATCATCCTGCTTAGCTTCCTTAAGCTGTGATACAAGGTTTGAAAGCATACCACCTGGTACCTGATAAAGAAGAGTCTTAATGTTAACACCAAGAATCTTTGTGCTCATAAGACCAGACTCAAGACACTCTTCTCTATATGGTCTAAAGTACTCAGCTATCTCAGCAAGGAGATTCTGATCAAGACCTGTATCTCTATCTGTACCCTTAAATGTCTCAACCATAACTTCTGTAGCAGGCTGTGATGTACCAAGAGCAAATGGTGAAATAGCTGTATCGATTACATCAACACCAGCTTCAGCAGCCTTAAGATAAGTCATAGAAGCTACACCTGATGTGTAATGTGTATGAAGCTGAATAGGAAGACTTGAACCTTCCTTAAGAGCCTTAACAAGTCTCTCTGCCTCGTAAGGTACGAGAAGACCTGACATATCCTTGATACAGATTGAGTTAGCACCCATCTCTTCGATACGACGAGCTGTATCCTTCCAGTAGTCAAGTGTATAAGCATCTCCAAGAGTATATGAAAGAGCTATCTGTGCATGACCACCTTCTTTATTAGTAGCCTTTACAGCCGTCTCAAGGTTACGAAGATCATTAAGACAGTCAAAGATACGAATTATATCAATACCATTTGCAATAGACTTCTGAACGAAGTACTCTACTACGTCATCAGCATATGGTCTATAACCAAGAATATTCTGACCTCTGAAGAGCATCTGGAGCTTTGTATTCTTAAAGCCATCCTTCAGCTTACGAAGTCTTTCCCATGGATCTTCCTTAAGGAATCTAAGGCAAGCATCAAATGTTGCTCCACCCCAGCACTCTACTGAGTGATATCCAACCTGATCCATCTTATCTATAATTGGAAGCATTTCTTCTGTTGGCATACGAGTAGCAATCAGAGACTGATGTGCGTCACGGAGGACTGTCTCAGTAATGCCAAGCTTCTTAATTTCTGACATTTTTTTATTTCCTTTCTATATCATATTCACATGCTCGATTTTGAAAATGTTTTTCTCAACTCAGCTCTCGCACAGTGCGGGTACCCCTAGCGGCCGTCAGCTTGATTTCTTCGAAAACAAGCTTGGACTCGCTAAGCTCTCACTTCGTACAAAGTACTCGTGAATCGCTAAGCGCCGAGACCCGCAATGGTTTCGAAAAACATTATTCAAAACTCTCGCATCTATACATTCTAATTAGTGGACATTAAAGATAGCCATAAATGTACCGGCGGCGACTGCTGTACCGATAACTCCGGCAACATTAGGTCCCATCGCATTCATAAGAAGGAAGTTTGTAGGATCATACTCTGCAGCAACCTTCTGTGATACTCTGGCAGCCATAGGTACAGCTGATACTCCGGCTGAACCAATAAGCGGATTAACTTTACCCTTCGTAACAAGACACATAAGCTTACCGAACAGGACACCCGCCGTGGTACCAAGTGAGAATGCAATAAGTCCAAGAAGAACTATCTTAAGTGTAGAAATCTGAAGGAATGCTTCTGCACTTGTTGTAGCACCTACTGATGTACCAAGCATGATAACTACGATGTACATCATAGCATTTGATGCTGTCTCAGTAAGCTGCTTAACAACTCCAGACTCTCTGAAAAGATTTCCAAGCATCAGCATACCAACAAGTGGAGCTGTTGTAGGAAGGATCATAACAACTACGAGTGTAACAACGATAGGGAAGATAATCTTCTCAAGCTTTGTTACCTTACGAAGCTGAGGCATACGGACAAGCCTCTCCTTCTTTGTTGTGAATAACTTCATAAATGGTGGCTGAATAACAGGTACAAGTGACATATATGAATATGCTGCAACTGCGATAGGTCCAAGAAGTGTATCACCCATTCCAAGCTTACCAGCAAGGAAGATAGATGTAGGACCATCTGCACCACCGATGATTGATATAGCAGCCGCTTCCTTACCTGTGAAGCCTAATGCTATAGCAAGGAAATAAGCACCATAGATACCGAACTGCGCCGCGGCACCAAGTATAAAGCTCGGCGGATATGCAATAAGCGGACCGAAGTCAGTCATAGCTCCTACACCCATGAAAATGAGTGAAGGAAGAATACTCCATTCATCCAGCATATAGAAGTAATGCAGAAGTCCGCCCTCTTCTATGATGCCAGGAAACATATTTACCAGAAACATACCAAATGAGATTGGTACAAGCAGGAGTGGCTCAAACCCTTTAGCGATTGCAAGATACATGAATACAAATGCAACAAGTATCATAATGTAGTTCTTCCAATCAAGAGTAGCAAATCCTGTCTGACTGGCAAGATTTATTATTATCTCTTTCATCGTATATTTATCCTCTCAATAAAGTTATAAAGAACCGATTAGTTAAGTGTTGCAAGTGTATCGCCAGACTCTACAGAAGATCCAACTGAAACATCTACTGATGCTACTGTTCCATCTTCAGGAGCAACGATTTCATTTTCCATCTTCATAGCTTCAAGAACGAGAAGTACATCACCCTTCTTTACGTCCTTACCAACCTCTGTCTTAACCGCAAGAATCTTACCAGGCATAGGTGCAGATACTACTACTGATCCCTTTGAACCTGAAGCAGCTGGCTTAGCAGCTGGTGCTGCTGCAGGAGCAGGTGCTGCAGCTGGTGCTGCAGCTGCAGGTGCTGATCCTGCGCCAACTTCTTCAACAGCAACATCATATGTTGTTCCATTAACTGTTATCTTATAATTCTTCATTTTATATAATCCTCCCTAGTTATCTCTTTGCTCTTCTAATTGATCTTACGACAAGCTTATCATTACTTGCTGTGTAAGCAGGTCCTCTAACAGCTCCAGCAGTTCCTGATGCAGTTGCTGCATATATAGCTGCTGTAATAACCGCTACAAGTTCGCTATCATTCATAAGATCTTCGGAATCAGCTGTAGCAGCCTTAGTATCAGCTGCCTTAACACCTCTAGATGCTATAATCAAATCTTCAGTCTTCTTCTTCGCATTCTCCTGAGCCTGCTTCTTCTTTGCTTTCTCCTTACGGATATCCTTATCAAAAAGCATTGGAAGATACTTAAGAAGGCTAATTACAAATGATATGAATATAAGTACTAAGAATACGATACCCATACCAATACCCGTGTTAACACCGGCTTTCTTAATAAGTTCTGACTTTGAATATACCGGACTTACTTCAACTTCTACTGGATTATACTTGTATACTCCGTAGTACTTTCCAAGATAGCTGTCGAGGAAGCCATCCATTGATGTCATATCAAGTTCTTCATCTTCTCCAAATGCAGCAGGGATATACTGAGTTATATCCATGTTATAATCAGCAGCCTGTTTACTAAGATCAGAATAAAGACGTTCTTTATCAAGTGCATATCCCTTATTCTCTGAATATGCCACCTTAACTTCTACTGTTCTATGCTCATACTTACAGAACTGAGAGAAAACAACCTTTCCTTCAGCACCATTTCTTATCTTAAATGATCCTTCGCCTTCTAGATACTTATCGAAGCGACCGACATGATCTGTAGTCTGTGCAGCATCAAATCCTCTAACAGCTGTCTTCTGAAGATCATTTCCATCACTTAGATAGTATTCCTTTGCAGTATCATTTACATCTTTGTACTGGTCAATGATCATCTGAGAGAGCTTTTGCATAGATGGTGCATCAACTTCAAAGTTGAGATTATCTGCAATAGCCTTTTCTTCTTTTCCACATCCAGTAAGAGAAAGAATCAGTGCCACCATAAGCGTAAGCAGGAGCATCTTCTTAATCTTTTTCATTAATAAATCCTCCTTAGAAAGCGATATGCTTCTTATATGGTCTATCTTCACTCTTTGTTGCAAGCATATCAAATGCAGCAATAACTCTCTTTCTTGTTGCATCTGGCTCGATGATGTCATCTACATAACCGCGTCTTGCAGCAGCCTTAGCACCAGTCTGAGATTCAATAATCTGCTTCTCTGTCTCCTTAATAGCAGCAACCTTATCATCACTTGCAGCTATTGTATCTGAAGCAAGGATCTCTGCAAGGTACTTAGAATCCATAGTGCCGATCTTAGCATTTGGCCAAGCATATACTACATCTGCTCCAAGGCTTCTTGAGTTCATCATCAGATAACCACTTCCGAAACCATTGCCGATAACAACATTTACCTTAGGAACTGTTGCAACAGCGAAGGCTGATATGAGCTTAGCTCCAGCCTTTGAGATATAAAGCTCATCATTAAGTGTATTGTTGAAACCATCAACATTTGTAAGAGTAAGTACAGGTATGTTAAATGCATCTGCAAAACTTACAAGTCCAGCAGCCTTACGGATACCCATAGCTGTCATCTTCTTCTCCTGATTTGCAACTACTGCAACAGAGAATCCACCAAGCTTGATAAAGCCAGTAACGAAATCCTTACCTGACTCCTTCTTAAGCTCATAGAAGATGTTGTCATCTGCTATACTCTCTATAACTTTTCTTGCATCATCTGCGTATCCGTCAATACCAGGAATTGTTCTGTTAAGATCATCCTCAGTATCCCCGTCAACGAAATCATCATTATTTGAAGGGAGGAATGTAACAAGATTCCTAATCTCAGCAAGTGCTGATGCATCATCAGCTACTACCTTATCAACCATGTTGCTATGAGTGCTTACGAACTCTGCTGAAGAAGTATCAAGCTTCTCTTCATAGTTACCCTCAACAGCATTAGGACTGTTAACAAAAAGCTTTGCTGAGTCAACCATAATAGTGAAATCAGAAAGTGAAGTCAGAACTGCTGCTCCGCCACCTGCATTTCCAAATATAGCTGTAATCTGTGGAATAACACCAGACGCCATAGTGAACTTCTTATAAAGTGCACCAAAGCTGTGAAGTGAATCAGTAGCCTCCTGGAGTCTCAGACCTGCACAATCGATAAGTCCGATTACCGGAGCACCCACCTTCATAGCCATGCCATAGATATGAGAAATCTTCTTGGCATGCATCTCTCCAATAGCTCCACCAAGAACTGTTGCATCCTGGCTGTAAACAAATACGAGTCTTCCATCAATCTGTCCATAGCCTGTGATAACTCCGTCCTTAGGAGTATCGAGTGAACCTTCGTTGAAATCTGTTGCTCTTGCATTAACCTCTGCTCCGATTTCAACAAAACTTGAGTCATCAAGTAAGCTTGCAATTCTCTCACTTGCTGACAGTTTAAGCTTGTCGCTCATTACACTTTCCTCCGTAAAAAATATTTAGTGAAAAATCTTAATGTTTTTGACCTATAATAAAAGACCTAAAAACTACTAGGACCAATTTTCGCCTTATATATTATAGTGTCTTACTACCTTTATTTCAAGGTATTTATTTTGTTATCGTGTGTTATTTTTTGTCATTTTCATATAACAAAAATGAGTCATCAGCCCAGAGTATTACTCTAAAGCAGACGACTCATTTACATTTCATTCAATAATATATTTATTTGTATGTTTTTATTACATTTTTATTCTTAACTAGATAATCTATAAGCGAAACAACTGTCAGAACGAGTGACGCATAGAGAAGAATCTGCTCGACTATATGGATTGGAGTCGCTGCATTTGTAAAGATAGAAGCAAGATCTGGAATCATAACACATAGCATTACCATAGTTACAGCTGTTTTTACTTTCCCCCACCAGCCAGCAGCAATTACAATACCATTATCTGCAGCTACAAGTCTAAATCCACTGATTATGAACTCTCTTGAAATGATAACTATAACAATCCACGCCGGGATTCTTCCAAGTTCTATAAGTGCAATAAGTGCAGCACTCACGAGAAGCTTATCCGCAAGAGGATCCATAAACTTACCAAAATCCGTTACAAGATTATACTTCCTAGCTATCTTTCCATCTACCATATCCGATAGAGAAGCTATAATAAAGACAGCAAGCGCAAGCCATTTATTAGCAGGAATTGCTGATACATATAAAAGTACAAGAAATACAGGAATAAGTATTACTCTGAAGATTGTTATTTTGTTAGGTAAGTTCATATTTCCTCCAATTAATCTAAATATTATTTTGTATAACCTGATGCATCAAACCAGTAATTAACACCGTCGATCCACAGATACTGTGACTGAGGATACCATCCATTATCCTCAAACCACCATCCATTTTCGTAAGTTACAGCACCATGATCTCAGTTGTATTGCTTGATGCTGCAGCATCATTTGAATTAGTTTCACAAATACTTTTTGCATCATACTTTTGCCTTCCTCACCTACTCATTATATCAAACGAGCCTCTAAGTCATATATGTCAGAATCAGTTATCTTCACTCTTACTATCTCTCCAGATAGAAGTTCACGAGAAGAATCGATAAATATCATACCATCTATATCAGGTGCATCCATGTAGGAACGACCTACATATACATCATCATCAGGAAGATATCCATCTATTATAACATCAAACTCTTTATCAACATAACTAGACAGTGTCTCAGCAGATATATCCTGTTGCAAGAGCATTATATCTTCTAATCTAGCATTTTTCGTGTCATCATCAAGCTGATCATCAAATGAAGCAGCAGGGGTACCATCTTCCTGAGAATAGGTAAATACACCAACATGATCTAGTCTTAGCTCTGCAAGCGTATCAAGAAGATGTTCATGATCATCTATCGTTTCACCAGGAAATCCTGTAATTATAGTGGTTCTAATCACAATATCAGGCATATTTATCCTAAGTGCGTTAACAACCTTTTTGATACCAACTTTATCAATTCTTCGTCCCATACGTCTCAGGATATCATCTTCAGTATGTTGCACTGGCATATCTATATAGTGAAGAACCTTAGGATTTGAGGCCATCTCATTTATTAGTTCAGGATAGATTTCTTCCGGATATGCATATAAGAGTCTAATCCACTCTATCCCCTCTATCTTAGAAAGCTCTCTAAGAAGTAAATGAAGTCTCTTCTCTCCATATAAGTCAATACCATAACATGTTGTCTCCTGTGCCACAAGTATCAGTTCCTTAACACCTGAATCAGCTAAAACCTTAGCCTCTTCGATAACAGATTCCATAGGAACAGACTTGTACTTACCCTTAAAGTAAGGTATAGCACAGTATGTACAACGTTTATCACAGCCATCAGCTATCTTAAGATATTCCAGATATGGACGTTCTGTAACTATACGTTCTATCTGGTTTCTATCTGGATAAGGACTATCCAGATCATTAAATCTAGTAACCGGAGAACTAACTCTAGATGAAGTAGTGTCATCAGAATCATTTAAAGGTCGAATAGCCCTAAGTTCATCTATAACATCCACTATAGAGTCAAGGCTCATAGTTCCCACAAATGCATCAACTTCCGGAAGTTCCTTTGCTATCTGATCTTTAAACCTTTGAGCCATGCATCCAGTACATATAAGATACTTAAGTCTTCCTTCCTTAAGTTCAGAAAGTTCAAGAAGCTTATCTATACTCTCCTGAGTTGCTGATTCTATAAAGCAGCACGTGTTAACTATAGCTGCATCAGCCTCCTCAGGATCAGATACTAGATTATATTCAGAATTATTGATCAGCCCCAGCATGCGTTCGCTGTCAGCTGTATTTTTATCACACCCAAGTGTGACAAGTACTATATTAAACATAACTTATTCCCATACTCCAGATGCATTTACCCAGCATCCATCTATATATTCACTAGTTGCCATATATCCATTTGATTTAAAGTAATAGCAATTGCCATTAATCCAAACCCACTGTGATATAGGATACCAACCAGACTGATCTTCAAACCACCAGCCTGTTGAGTCGTTCTTCCACTCACCGTAGTATCCATCTACCAGAGCTCCATCTGAACCTAACCAATATCCGTCACGATATTCACTGTAGTCCATGTAGCCATTAGCTGTGAAGTAGTACCACTTACCATCTATCTTCTGCCACTGACTCTGTGGGTACCAACCTGATGTATCCTCAAACCACCAACCCTTGCTATCTGATTTCCAACTTCCCAGAGCTGTGTAAGATGTATCTCCATTTGCTCCGTACCACTGTCCATTAACCCATTCATTTTCATAAGTCACTGCGGCACTCTGATCACCAGATGCCCCGCCTGCCCCCGAAGAATCATTTGAATTATTTGCACCGGAACCATTTCCATTTGATGAAGAATCCACCGTATTATTTCCATTTGACGAAGAACCCCCCGTATCATTTCCATTTAACGAAGATGATCCTGAATCATTTTTCGGAATTTCTAAAATATCAAATTCTTTTGTTAGCTGCCCCTTATAGCCATTTATACCCGTAACTGTAACTGAAGCTTTTCCAACATTAATATTATTTTGATATGAGATAGTATAATCCATATCTTTACTAAGAGTTTTTCCATTATACGAAACAACCGGAAGAGGTGTTATCTCCTGGCCCGTATACTCTACACTAGGAATATCTGCGATGGTAGCATCACTAATGTCATAATTTGAAAATATAATTCTAAGGTTCTTATAATGATAAGTTCCAATACGAGAAAGTTCATAGCTCTTATCATCACTAATTGAAAACGAGACATTTTCAGTAACTGTGCTATTATCAAATTTTATAAACTTTCCATATTTATCACTTTCAGGATCACGATTATAATAATCAAAATCAGGCGCCTCATCTCCATCAACATCAAAGCCTGTCGGTGAACCATCAAAATGATTAATGTATGGCATTATATCTGCATCTCTACATGCACTAACAATATTAATCATAGCATTTTTGTTAAGGCCTGAATCTATATAATTAAATGAGCCATTAGATAAATCGATGACACATGTACCCAAATTGAAAGTTGGCGGAGCAGAAACCTTAAAATCACAAGAAAAGCGCAAACGCGTTGGGTCATTATCATCAGATTTACAACTTACATTCGAATAAAAAGATTTATCATCCTTATTAGCATAATTTATTATGTCTGCACTAAATTCACTTAAGTCCTTTTCAGGAGTCGTTACAGTCTCATAACTATCCAACCAAATAATAAGTGTATACTCTTTATCGCTACTTAACACATCTGTCTTTTTAAGATTTCCTTTTCTTCCTTTTTCTCTTACTGTCGGTGTAACATTTATTGCAATATCATTCAAATCATAACCTGCGTAATTTATAACTTCCTGAACCTGATAACCTTCATAAGGCAAAACATATACCCCAATCCATTTATTCGAAAGATCATATTGAGGAGAGCCTATTGTTCTTGCATAACTATCAAATCTTGGAACAACTATAAGAGAAGCAATTAAAATAGCAGACAAAAAAATAGATAAGAATCTTTTGATCATACTTTTTTTCATATAAACTTAACCTCCATAATAAATACTTCATTTATATATCTACTTCACCCTAACCTTCCTCATCCCAAAAATATCTGATATTACAGCTTCATAAGTGCTGACTGCAGACAGTTATTCATTAGCTCTGCAATAGTCATAGGACCAACTCCGCCTGGAACAGGTGTGATCTTACCTGCAACTTTCTCTGCAGATTCGAAATCAACATCACCACATAATTTCTTTGATCCATCATCTACTCTATGAATACCTACATCAATAACTGTAGCTCCTTCTTTAATATATGATGCATCGATAAACTTAGGCTGTCCTATAGCAACTACAAGTACATCAGCATTTTTACATACTTCCTTAAGATTCTTAGTATGAGAATGACATACAGTAACAGTTGCATTCTCACGAAGAAGAAGCATACTCATAGGCTTACCTACTATATTACTTCTACCTACAACTACAGCATTTGCTCCATCAAGAGGTGTATTGCTTCTCTTCAGAAGTTCGATAACACCAGCAGGTGTACATGATACAAATCCCTTAGCCCCTATACTAAGACGACCAACGCTCTCTGGATGGAATCCATCAACGTCCTTATCTGGAGAAATGCTTCTGATAACCTTATCTTCGTCAATATGCTTAGGAAGTGGAAGCTGCACAAGTATACCATCTATCTTGTCATCATTATTCAGTCTCTCAACAAGATCAAGAAGTTCCTTCTCAGATGTATCCTCTGGAAGCTCATATGATTCAGATCTAATACCTGTATACTCACAAGCCTTCTTCTTGTTACCAACATATACTGTTGAAGCAGGATCATTTCCAACAAGGATAACAGCAAGAGCAACCTCTACCCCCTTTGCCTTCAGTTCAGAAACCTGAGCTTTAACCTCGTCCTTTAAATCCTGTGATATCTTCTTTCCATCAATTAATTCAGCCATATCATTCTCCTAATCTAAATAATTAAACTAAAAAACTTAAATTTTTCCTATAAATAAAACAAGTTTCTTGGGCTGACACATATCAGCACAAACGATAGCGGAGCACCACTTGCTAAGAGCGAGTCCGGGGACACCGGGGTTGCAGCTCGACCGTAGGTCGACGGTGCGAAGAGGTGTCCGAAAAGGACGACGCTCGAAGCTTAGTGAGCCGGAGCGTGTTTGTGTGATATGTGACAGACAAGAAACGTATTGTATCACAACATTAGAATAATCCTACGATTTCTCCACTTGGAAGAACATCGATTCTTTCTGCTGCAGGACTCTTTGGAAGTCCTGGCATTGTCATTATCTGACCAGCGATAGCTACAACGAAGCCTGCGCCAGCAGATACATATACTTCACGAATATTTATATTGAAACCTGTTGGTCTTCCAAGAAGCTTCTGATTATCAGAAAGTGAGTACTGTGTCTTTGCCATACATACTGGTACATTTCCGAAACCAAGATCTTCAAGCTTCTTAAGAGCATTGTTTGCTTCTGTGCTGTATTCAACACCATCAGCACCGTAGATTTCACGTGATATTGTCTCAATCTTCTCTTTAAGGCTAAGACTGTCGTCATAGAGGAACTTGAAGTTTGGACTTCCCTCTTCGATTGCTGCAAGTACCTGCTCTGCAAGTTCAAGTCCACCTTCGCCGCCCTTTGCCCATACTTCTGATACAGCAAAACGGCACCCCTTTGATTCAACAAACTCTTTAATAGTTGCAACCTCAGCATCTGTATCTGCAACAAACTTATTGATAGTTACAACAACAGGTACATTGTACTTCTTGAGGTTTTCTATATGCTTGCCTAAGTTTACGATACCTTTCTTCAGAGCTTCAACATTTTCCTGATTCAGCTCATCCTTTGGAATGCCACCGTTATACTTAAGGGCTCTGGCTGTTGCTACAAGAACAACTGCGTCCGGCTTAATGCCAGCCATACGGCACTTGATATCCAGGAACTTTTCAGCTCCAAGGTCTGCACCGAATCCTGCTTCAGTGATTACATAGTCAGCAGCTTTAAGAGCAAGCTTTGTTGCTCTTACTGAGTTACAGCCATGAGCGATATTTGCAAATGGTCCACCATGTACAAATACTGGATTGTTCTCAAGTGACTGAATCAGGTTAGGTCTTATGGCATCTTTAAGAAGTACTGTCATAGCACCTACGCAATTAAGATCAGCTGCTGTAACAGGCTCATTATCATAGTTATATGCAACTATGATTCTACCAAGTCGCGCCTTAAGATCTTCCAGATCTTCAGCAAGACAAAGGATAGCCATAACCTCTGTAGCAACTGTTATGCAGAAGTGATCCTCACGGACAACTCCATCAAGTCTCTTTCCAAGACCAATTGTTATATTTCTAAGAGCGCGGTCATTCATATCAAGACATCTCTTAACGACTACTCTCTTAGGGTCAATACGGAGTGCATTTCCTTGAAGCATATGATTATCTAGCATAGCACACATCAGATTATTTGCAGATGTTATAGCATGAAAATCTCCAGTAAAGTGAAGATTCAGCTTATCCATAGGTACTGCCTGTGCATAACCACCACCTGCAGCTCCGCCCTTAATACCAAAACATGGTCCAAGGGAAGGCTCTCTTATAGCAACTACTGTGTTAGTATTCATTTTATTGAGAGCATCTCCAAGACCAAGAGTTACTGTAGTCTTACCCTCGCCAGCTGGAGTTGGATTAATAGCTGTTACAAGAACCAGCTTACCATTCTCCTTAGAAGCAAGCTTATCAATATATTCATCGCTAAGCTTTGCCATGCTCTTTCCATACATTTCGATATCATCTTCCGATGCGCCGATCTTCTCAGCTATCTTTCTGATATCTAACATTGTTGCTTCCTGTGCAATCTGGATATCTGTCTTCATCCTCATCCTCCATTGATTGATTCCTTTAATTAATAGTTACAAAATGAGTCAGCATTTACGTCCGACGTAACAGGTGACTCATTTTTGAGTCACTTGTTACGTCGGACGTGAGAAGTGACTCATTTATGAGAGGGAGTCCATTTTTTCTTCGAACTCCGTCATATTCATCAAGATTCGTCTAGGCTTTGTTCCCTCTTCAGGACCAACTACACCAAACTCCTCCATTTGATCCATAATACGTGCGGCTCTGTTGAAGCCAATTCGCAGCATTCTCTGGAGATAACCAATAGATGCTTTATCTTTCTCTATAACATAACGAGCTGCGTCTTCAAAGAGTTCATCGTATCTATCATTATCTTCTGACGATGAACCGCCGGCTGAAGAACCACCGCTTGCTACTGCAGAATTATCAATTGATTGTGTAACTGTCTCATCATATGAAGTCTCGCCAGTGTTATCTTTAATGTAATCAACTACCCTAATGACTTCGTCATCATCGATAAAGGCTCCCTGTACACGAACAGGCTTCGTATAACCTGTCGGATAAAAGAGCATATCACCCTTACCCAGCAGCTTCTCCGCACCAACCATATCGATGATAGTACGTGAATCTGTACCTGATGAAACCGCAAATGCAATACGTGAAGGTACATTTGCTTTTATAAGTCCAGTGATAACATCTACCGATGGACGCTGTGTCGCGATAACAAGATGTATACCTGCAGCACGAGCAAGCTGCGACAGACGAACGATGCTGTCTTCAACTTCTTTATGAGCAACCATCATAAGGTCGGCTAACTCATCTACGATAACAATAAGCTGATATAAATGCTTAAACTGTGGATCCTCATTTGGTCCCTGTTCAGCAACCTTCTTATTAAAGCCTTCTATATTACGAACATTATAGTTGGCAAAGAGCTGATATCTCTTTGTCATCTCATCTACTGCCCAGTTAAGAGCACCAGCCGCCTTCTTAGGATCAGTTACAACTGGAATAAGCAGATGTGGTATGCCATTATACGCAGTAAGCTCAACCATCTTAGGATCAACCATGATCATACGAACATCTTCAGGTGATGATTTATAGAGAATACTCATAATAAGAGTGTTTATACAAACCGATTTACCAGAACCAGTTGAACCAGCTATCAAAAGGTGAGGCATCTTTGCGATATCTGTAATGATAATCTGACCGCTTATATCCTTACCAACTGCAAATGCAACATTTGACTTAAATCTTCTAAAGAGATCATTATCGATAAGATCCCTGAAAAATACCGTCTGGTTATTCTTATTCGGAATCTCAATACCTATAGCAGCCTTACCCGGAATAGGTGCTTCAATACGAATATCTGTAGCAGCAAGAGCCATCTTGATATCACTTTCAAGAGAAAGTATCTTATTAACTCTTACACCCTGATCTGGCTGAAGTTCGTAACGTGTTATAGCAGGTCCTACGCTACAATTTGTGATAGTTACATTTACACCAAAACTCTCAAATGATTTCTTAAGAGTTAATGCTGTCTCTTTAACTGTCGCATCATTAGATCTGTCAAATGATGCTCTTCCACCAGACTTCAGAAGACTAACAGGTGGGAACTTGTATACCTTCTTAGGTTCAGCCTGATTATCGATTTCATTTGAAATCTCCTGCTTAGCTTCTATTCTATCCTTCTGTGTAACATGTTCAGGTTCTTCTACCTTCTTAACCTCAGGTGTAGGTGTTGGAGCTGGAACAGGTGCAGTATTTTCAGTAGAAACATTTATAATATCATCAGTTGGTGCATTTATTGGGAAATCAAGTGCGCTTGCATCAGCTGTATTAGATGATTCAAATGGATCATTATAAGTTCTAGGATCCACCTTAAGTTCTACAACATCGTCATAATTAATTGACTTCTTACGAATAGGTGTACTTGTAATAGTCTTGTCACTTGGTGCCTGACCACGTTCAAGTTTCTTCTCTTCTGTATCGAAGACAGTAATATTTGTTAAAATATCCTGTTCAAAGCCCTTAGCACTAGCGTCCTCTGTAGTAAGATCACCAAGAAGAGCTTTTTTCTTCTTGCCGGCCGCCTTTTTCTCAGCAGCTTTCTTCTCTATAAGACGCTGTTCTTCAGCTTCTCTGGAATCACGAATGATACTCTTGATATCTTCATCATCCTCATAGTCATATTCATCATACTCATCTTCATCGTCATCATATCCAACCTGATCTGCCATCATAAAGATAGACTTAACAAGTTGAACAAGTCTAACATTTGTAATCTCTATAATAGATATAATAGATAAAAGTACAGTGATAATAACTGCACCAACTCTACTTAGAAACTTTGCTATGAAGACTATGATTCCGCCAAAGAATATTCCGCCACCACGATGATCGGTATATCCAAGAAAGTATAAATCCTTAGCACCTATACTCTTGGTTCCTACAATCAGCTGACATATAAAGCTTATACACATAAAGAGGACCATAAACCATATAAGCTTTTTTATAAGCTTAGGTTTAGGACCATTTGCCATAATAAATACAAATGCAATAAAGAAAAATAGAGGCAGAACATAAAATGTTGAACCAAATAGTCCAAAGAAAAATCCACTGAGCGCCTTACCTATCTTTCCGCATACTCCATAAGTTCCTAGAACTAATATAAGATTTACAGCAAAAAAGATAATAGTATATATCTCACGAAGGTTCTCTGGTGGAGTTGCAGCTTCTGCTCTCTCTGCCGCCCTTTGCTTCTCATAAGCCTTTGTATTTTTGTTAGGGGTTCTTTTATTTGATGTACTTCTTGAAGATGCACTTCTACTGGAGTTACTTCTAGTAGTACTCTTCGAGCCACTTCTAGAATTACTTCTAGTAGTATTAGAACTTCTATTTGTAGTTTTACCAGTTGACTTTGTAGCCATTTACTAACCACCTTGAAACCCCTCCATATTATCTATGGAGGGGATTAGTTTTGATATATTAAGAAATATAAATGATAACCTCGTTATCATCTTTAAGAGCATCCGCAGGTATATATGGTTCATCATATGCTTCACCATTAACTGTCATACTCTTGAATCCTGACTCTGCTCCGTTAGGGTTCATAATAGTGATTGAGAGATGCTTTCCTCTGAAATCCTTAGATATCTCTACCTTATCCCACTTTGAAGAGATAGCTGGAGCAATCTTTAGACCATAGAAATCAGGTCTCATGCCAAGGATACCCTCAACACATCCAACCATTACAGTTGATGCTGTACCTGTAAGCCAATGAACATGTGAACGTCCATGGAATGGGCTATCCTTACCCTCTGTAAACTGACCATAGCAATATGGTTCAAGCTTTCTTATCTCAGCCTTGTCATTCATAGCACTTGGAGCATTTTCCATAAAGTACTGGAACGCTCTATCACCATGTCCTGAAAGAGCCTCTGCAAGGATTATCCATCCCTGTGGCTGCGAGAAGATACCACCATTTTCCTTAGTAGAAGCATTGAAGAGAAGCATAAGTGCTCCATCAAATGCATGCTCCTTATAAGCAGGTGCCATAAGCATTACACCATAATCAGTATTAAGATATTTATTAACACTGTCAAGTGCTGCTTCTGCCCGATCCTTTGTAGCAAGACCAGATATTACTGACCAGCTCTGTGGATTAAGCCACATATTTGCTTCTGGATCAGTTCTCTCACCGATAACCTGACCGCTTTCCATATATCCACGGATGAATCGATCTTCGTTCCAGCAATCATTAAGTATCTTGCCGAGCTTCTCCTGCTCGCCATCGATATATGCAATATAATCAGTGTCCTTCTTATATTCCGCAAACTTCTTTATTATAGTAAATGCATAATAAAGCTGGAATGCAACGAAGGTTGATTCACCCTTCTTACCAAGTCTCAGGCAGTCATTCCAGTCTGCATGAAGACCAGCAGGCATACCGTGAGGACCAAGTCTGTTAAGTGAGAAATCAATTGCTCTCTTGAGGTGGTCATATACAGTACCCTCATCCTTGTTAGCATAAACTATAACTTCATCTATAAAGTCAAGATTTCCTGACTCTGATATATATTTGTATACTGTAGGGAAGAGCCAGAGTGCATCATCAGCTCTATAAGCCGGATGACCTGTTTCCTTAGCGTATACTGAATTTTCATCATTTTCATCTGGACATGTCTCATGACCAGCATTATGTGTGAACTTAACAAGTGGAAGTCCGCCACCGTTATCAACCTGAGCAGAAAGCATGAAACGAATCTTATCTGCAGCAGCCTCTGGATCAAGGTGAATAACACCCTGAATATCCTGAACTGTATCTCTGTAACCATAACCATTACGAAGACCACAGTATATAAAGGAAGCAGCTCTTGACCAGATAAATGTCATAAAGCAGTTAAATGCATTCCAAGTATTGATCATAGTGTTAAACTCTGGAGATGGAGTCTTTACCTGGAAATGATTCAGCTTACCATGCCAGTATGTCTTTAGTTCACTAAGTTCCTTCTCTGTTACAGCCTTAGCATCAGCGTAGCTGCTGATTATTTCTTCACACTCTTCATCACTCTTCTGTCCTACAACGAAACATAATGTCTTAGTCTCACCAGGAGCAAGAGTAACCTTAGATGAAAGTGCTCCACAGCTGTTAGAGTTATAATTAAGGTAGCCGCCTAAATCTCCTGACTCAACTCCGATAGGATTTGAGTAATTACGATATGAACCAAGGAAAGCTTCCTTATCACCACAATATGAATCGATATTGCTGCCAGCAAGACCGATAAAACGGCAAGCTGCCTCACTACCATTCACTTTAGAATTAACAACATTTTCATTTATAACCTGCTTGATACGATTACCCATGAAGTAAGTACGAGTAATGAAGAGTGTATACTGAAGATTTACCTGATCCTGCTCGTAGTTACCTTCATTTGTGAACTCAGCAAAACCAGTAAGTGTAAGATCTCTAGCTTTATCTGAAGTATTAGTTACATCAACACTCCATACTTCGTAAGTCTTATTAAGAGGTACGTAGTAAGATGCCTCTGTATGAATACCGCTATAATCAGACTTGATAACAGTATAAGCTGTACCATGTCTAACCTCACTCTTAAATGTATCAAGAGACTTTCCAACAGGCATCCAAGAGTTTGACCAGAAGTCGCCACTCTCATTATCTCTAATGTAGATATAACGACCAGGCTGATCGAAACTATTGAATACATATCTAAGAACTCGGCCATTAGCTCCAGACTGTACAAAGCTGTAGCCGCCGGCGTTGTTCGATATGATAGCACCATATTCAGGCGAACCAAGATAGTTCGCCCATGGTGCTGGAGTATCAGGTCTATTTATAACATATTCCTTATTACTATCATCAAAAAAACCAAACTGCATATTAGTAATATCCTCCAAAGTCTTTATATAGTTCCCCTAAATACTTTAAAGACCCTTATATTATTCCTGTTCAACATCCTTAAGTGAAAGGCTTACCTTACCCATCTCTATACCAAGAACCTTAACTTTAACCTTATCTCCGATGTTTACAACATCTTCAACCTTCTCAACTCTTTCCTTAGCAAGCTTTGAGATATGGATCATACCATCCTTGATAGGTGTAATCTGAACGAATGCACCAAATGGCATAATTCTTACAACTTCACCTTCGTAAACCTTACCAACCTGGATAGGCTCAACGATAAGCTTGATTGTCTTTATAGCATTGTCGATACCATCCTGGTTGATACCACAAACTGATACCATACCCTCATCATCGATATCGATCTTAACATCATTTTCTTCAATGATCTGGTTGATCATCTTACCCTTCTGACCGATAACATCACCGATCTTATCTGGATCTATCTGAAGTGATACGATCTTAGGAGCGTACTCATTTACAGTCTCACGAGGAGCTGGGATAGCCTTAAGCATGCACTCATCAAGAATGTAGAAACGAGCTTCTCTTGTACGAGCGATAGCACCCTTGATGATTTCATCTGTAAGACCATGAATCTTGATATCCATCTGAATAGCTGTAATACCTTTCTTAGTACCTGCTACCTTGAAGTCCATATCTCCGAAGAAGTCCTCAAGACCCTGGATATCTGTAAGAAGAACGAAGTCATCATCTGTCTCACCAGTTACAAGACCACAGCTGATACCAGCTACAGGAGCCTTAATAGGTACACCTGCTGCCATAAGTGACATACATGATGCACATGTTGAACCCATAGATGTAGATCCGTTAGACTCAAATGTCTCAGATACAGCACGGATTGTATAAGGGAATTCTTCCTTTGAAGGAATTACTGGAAGAAGTGCTCTCTCAGCAAGTGCTCCGTGACCAATCTCACGACGTCCTGGTCCACGAGATACCTTTGTCTCACCAACAGAATATGAAGGGAAGTTATAATGATGCATATATCTCTTCTCTGTGATGAAGTCATCAAGACCATCAACCTTCTGTGCCTCTGAAAGAGGTGCAAGTGTTACGATATCACAGATCTGTGTTTGTCCTCTAGTGAACATAGCTGAACCATGAACTCTAGGAATGATATCAACCTCAGCTGCAAGTGGTCTGATCTGATCAAGTGCACGACCATCTGGACGCTTGTGATCCTTCAGAATCATCTTACGAACTGTCTTCTTCTGATACTGATAGAGAGCATCTCCGAGGAAGCTGAGCCATTCTTCGTTATCAGCATATCTTTCCTTAAGCTGATCCTTGAATGCATCGATATTCTTCTCTCTTGTCTGCTTATCATCTGTAAATACAGCCTCTTCCATAACTTCTGGAGGGATAACTGTCTTAATATCCTCAAAGAGTTCTTCTGGAACTGCATAGCTCTTATACTCGAACTTAGGCTTTCCACACTCTTCTACGATCTTGTCTATAAACTCGATAACCTTCTGGTTAACCTTGTGTGCCTCAAAGATTGCCTCAAGCATCTTGTCTTCAGGAACCTGATTAGCACCAGCCTCGATCATGATAACCTTATACTTTGTTGAAGCAACTGTAAGGTTAAGATCTGATACTGCAAGCTGAGCAGCGCTTGGGTTAAAGATAAGGTGGTTATTGATCATACCAACCTGTGTTGTAGCACATGGACCATCAAATGGGATATCTGAGATAGATGTTGCTATAGCTGAACCAAGCATAGCTGTAAGCTCAGGTCTGCACTCTGGATCAACAGAAAGAACTAAGCTCTCGAGTGTAACATCATTTCTGAAATCCTTTGGGAAAAGAGGACGCATAGGACGATCGATTACACGACATGTAAGAACAGCATTTTCAGATGCCTTACCCTCTCTCTTGTTAAAGCCTCCAGGAATCTTTCCTACTGCATACATCTTCTCGTTATACTCAACTGAGAGTGGGAAGAAATCGATTCCATCTCTAGGCTCCTTAGATGCTGTAGCTGTTGATAAAACAACTGTATCACCATAGTGAATAAGAACAGCACCGTTAGCCTGCTTACCGACTCTGTCTACATCAACTCTAAGAGTCTTACCAGCAAGTTCCATTTCATACTTTTTGAACATGTTTTGTTTCTCCTTCATATAATATATACTTGATCATACGAGGGTCCGAAACAACTGAACTATTATGAAGCGCATTCATAACACTTCAGTGGTCTCGGCTTGGGAACAGGAACAGTCTCCCTTCACCTCGCATAATCCATAAAAGTTTACCATAATAAGGTCTATACTTCAACCGCTATTTAACAAAAAATGAGTCATATCCCAGGTGGAAATGACTCATTTAGCCTTACTTATTCTGTTATAGAAAAGAAGTTTACTATCTCATCTACAGTTTTACCCGATGTATTAATCGTCACATCGCTGGTTGTCTTATAATATACCTCGCGTTGCTTCAGCATTTCTGAGATTTTTGCCTTCTTTTCTTCTTCAGATAGGCCATTTAAAAGTGGTCTCGCAGTATCATTCTTTACGCGTTCGTATATAGTATCTACATCCGCCTGAAGATAGTATATCCTGCCGCAATCCTTAAGTAGATTTCTGTTAGCAGTACGGAGAACAGCGCCGCCGCCAGTAGATACAACTGTATTATGCATAAATCTTATACTATCGATTGCAAATGTCTCTATCTCGCGGAACTTCTCTTCGCCGTCTTCAGCAAATATCTGATTGATAGTCCTTCCTTCGCGTTCTACGATATAGGCATCCAGATCTATAAATGACATACCTCTTCTCTTGGCAAGTGCCTTTCCAATCGTAGTCTTGCCTGAGCCCATATAACCAACGAGAATTATATTGTCTCCATATAATTTCTGGCAAAGTCTCGCATAGGTAAGTCTCGCATCTTCGCCGCTAATCTTAGTATCGAACCAATATTCAAACGCAATAATCCCCTGATAAAGCAACATAGATAGTCCATTATCACTTCTCACGCCAAGAGAGTCCAGCTTTGCTATAAATGGAGTGACCGCCGGATTATATATAAGGTCATATCCATATTCTGCCATCTTATAAAAGTCATCATCATCTATAACAAGACCATCTGTGTCCTTTAGTCCAAATGATGTGCACTGGAAGAATATATACTTATCTACAGGAATATCTTTATATTCAGAAAGTCCAAGAGGAGTTATGCAGGATATCTCACTCGCAATCTTCTCAGCCTTTTCTTTAGTTCTATTAAGAAGGTATATCTTTTCCACGCCGGCTTTTTCAAGCATCACGCATACAGCCCTGGCAGCTCCACCAGCGCCTATTATTACAGCCTTCTTTCCTTCGAGGATAACTCCCTTTGATTCAAGAGCTCTTCTAAGACCCGGCATATCTGTATTGTAGCCTTTGTAGCCTTTATCTATCTTCGATGGAACCAGAGTATTTACAGCTCCTATCTCTGCAGCCAGGCTATCCACCTCAACAAGAGACTTCATAACCTCCTGCTTATATGGAACAGTAACATTTAACCCCTTAACACCTGACGCATAGAGCCCCTTTACCGCTCTAGCGATATTTGACTCACCATCAGTCTCTGCATTTTCAACATGAATAGGGAGATAAGCCGCATTTATCCCTGTAAGCTCGCACAAAGTATTATGAATAACAGGTGATAATGTATGTTCTATCGGATCACCTATTACACCTAATATACTAGTTTTACCATTAATCTCTATCATATCTGTCTAATCCTTTAACCTTCAGTAAATAAGAAAAGCACACAAGTAGTCCCCTGTGTGCTTTCACTTTCGTAATTACTTTCTAAGACCAAGCTTCTCAATGAGTGCTCTGTATCTTTCGATATCCTTACCCTTAAGATAAGCAAGAAGATTTCTTCTCTGACCTACCATCTTAAGTAGACCTCTTCTTGAGTGGAAATCATTTGGATGATTCTTGAAGTGCTCATTAAGGTCGTTGATTCTTGCTGTAAGAATAGCAATCTGAACCTCTGGTGAACCTGTGTCATTTGAACCATTTCCGTACTTAGCTGTGATCTCAGCCTTCTGCTCTTTAGTAATCATTGTTACTACCTCCTATAATAAATATACGCCTCATACCGAGTCTAGGTCGGAGTTCTCCAAAAACTCAGTACGGGTTAAAAACATAGGTATGATACAGTATTACCCCTCCTATGTCAAGTCCCTAATAATTCTCTCATGAATGTCGATTAAATCATAAGAACTTTCATTTACTCCATATGTTTTCATCAGTTTATCAAGGGTGGAGCATGTATTATCCATCATAAGATCAAGTATAGTCATAGCCACCATAGATTCGACTACTACAACCGCCCTAGGAGCAATTATCGGATCATGTCTTCCCTTAATCTCTATCTCAGTTTCATTTAGATTCTTATCTATTGTATGTTGCTTCTGGAATATAGAAGGAGTTGGCTTAAATGCAGCTCTAAGAGTTATCGTCTCTCCATCGGATATACCACCGAGGATTCCTCCACTATGATTAGTAGCCTTAACAACATTACCCTCTTCAACATAGAAAGCATCATTATTCTCAGATCCTCTCTTTGTTACAACCTCGAATCCATCACCTATTTCAATACCCTTAACAGCACCTATAGACATTATAGCTGATGCAAGCCTTGCGTCGAGCTTATCAAATACAGGATTACCTATACCCGCCGGAACATTAGCTGCAAAGCACTCCACCAAAGCTCCAGTCGAATCCTTTTCTTCCATCAATTTATCTATATATTTTGCAGCCTTTTCTGCAGCTGCTTTATCAGGCATACAGAGGCCATTAGATCTCATTTCTTCATAAGACCAGTTATTATAATCTATAGCAATATCGCCAATCTGTTTAACATATGCGCATACAGATATCCCTAAATGCTTCAACACCTTTATAGCTATAGCACCGGCCGCAACTCTACCTGCAGTCTCACGACCAGATGATCTTCCGCCGCCTCGATAATCTCTAAAGCCATACTTCATATCAAAGCCATAATCAGCATGACCAGGACGATACTTATCAGCTATATCACTGTAATCCTTTGATATCTGAGAAGTATTCTCGATAAGAAGCATAATAGGGGTACCAGTAGTCTTACCTTCAAAGACTCCTGACATTATCTTAACTTTATCGCCCTCATTTCTAGGAGTAGCATACTTAGACTGACCAGGCTTACGTCTATCCAGAAACTGCTGAATATACTCTTCATCTATCTCAACACCAGCAGGACATCCATCCACTACCGCGCCAATACCAGCACCGTGGGACTCTCCCCACGTTGTCACTCTAAATCTTTCTCCAAATGTAGAACCATTCATTTCATGTACCTCAAAAAAAAATAAATCTAAGAAAAGCGAAAAGGAGTTAAAACCAGTCTCACCCTCTTTAACTCCTTCTCTTTCCCCACATATCGAAAAAGGTCCAAATGGACCAAACTGTATTTTATTTTATGCTCTTGGATGAGCCTTATCATAAACTTCTTTAAGTTTACTTGGCTTAACCTTCAGATATATCTGTGTAGTAGAAATGTCGGAATGACCAAGCATTTCCTGTAAGCTAGCAAGATCAGCTCCATTTATTACCATATGAGTAGCAAATGAATGTCTGATCATATGAGGTGTGATATCTTTCTCGATACCAGCCTTCTTAGCATAAGACTTAAGTACCTTCCAGAATCCCTGACGAGACATCATTTCACCCTTTACATTTGTAAAGAGATACTCACTATCAGCGCACATATTAGGTCTTATATCAGATATATATCTACTAAGTGCATGTTTAGCAGCATTTTCTATAGGAATAATTCTGCTCTTAGTTCTATCATGACACTCAATATAGTTAAGCAACAAGTTTACGTCTGATACTTTAAGTGAGATAAGCTCTGATACTCTAAGTCCAGTAGCATAAAGCAGTTCAAGCATTGCCTTATCTCTTATCTCCTTAGGTGTATCTCCAGATGGCTGATCAAGAAGCAGATTAACCTCTTCTATAGTAAGCGTCTCTGGCGCCTTCTTCTCAACCTTAGGTGGTTTAAGTCCCTCAGTAGGATTGCCAGTTACAAGACCTCTCTCAAGTAGATAAATAAAAAATGACCTGATACTTGCAATACTTCTGGATACTGTTGCTGAGCTCTTTTTCTGATCTTCCATAAAAAGAACATACGAACGAAGCAAAGTAGTATTAACATCTCTAACTTCACTTACGCCGTTCTCATGCATGTAATCCATCATCTTCACAAGATCACGTCTATATGACTGAACAGTATTCTGACTGCTCTTTTTTACATCTACAAGATAGTTTATGTAATTATCAATCTCGCGTTCCAATACTTTTCCACCCATACACTTTCTACCGTAATGTAATCCAATTATGTAAAACAATTCTGTAAAACTCACGATGTAACAAAATGTACATAATTGTTACAGAAAGGCTAGTGGTATTAGTATAGTTGTAAATTAACATAAAATCAATAATAATTTTTTATGTAAATATAGCTTAACGCTTTAAAAATAGCGATTTTTCGCAATATACCGCGAGATTTTATAGGTTTACATACAATATCTTGTGGAAAATATTTTTTTGTATTTTTTTCAAAAAGGTTACAATTTTTACATAAAACTTGTTAAATATGCTTAAAAATTACTTAATATTTATTTATCATTTAAGATCATCTTATTAAAGATTATCTTTATTAAGTGCATAATACTGAATCGCTATTATCGTTTTACTGTCAACTATAACCCCTTGCTCAATAAGCTCCATCGCTTCGTCCAGAGTTAACTTAATAATCTCAATATACTCATCTGGATCTCTGGAAATACACCCTTCAACAAGGTCAGTTCCAATATAAACAGCTGTTCTCTCGCTGAAAAGACCTGCTGCAGCAAGTATATAGCTCACAAATGTAAGCTTTGTAGGGATTAAGCCCGTCTCTTCCTCAGCCTCTCTAAGAGCACATCTGTAAAATGTATTCTCCGGCAATCTATAATCCGAAGATGCCCCTTCATTATCTACCACCTCCGCACAACCAGCCGGAATCTCTATATCCATACCATTTATGCTATTGCGGTACTGTTTTACGAAAAGAAGTTTACCGGTATTATCTACCAGCAACACTCCTGATCCATTTCTATTCTCTACAAAGTCATAATGCACCCTCTCACCAGTTGGCTTCTCAAGTGTATCCTCATAAACCTTTACTCTATGAGCTTTGTACTTTAACTCTCTATTAACTAACTTTAAACTATCCATAATATGCACCTATTTAAAAACCACCCGCCCCTCATACGAGAAGCAGGTGGTCATGTTTACTTAGCGTAATCTGTTACTCTAGATTCACGAATCAGGCTAACCTTAATCTGTCCAGGATATTCAAGCTCATCTTCGATCTGCTTGGAAATATTTCTAGCCAGAAGTACCATATCCGCATCACTAATCTTTTCAGGAACAACAGCTACTCTGATCTCTCTACCTGCCTGAATAGCAAAGGATCTCTCTACTCCGTCGAAACCATTTGCAATATCCTCAAGCTTTGTAAGCCTTGTGGTATATGTTTCAATAGTCTCTCTTCTTGCACCAGGTCTTGCAGCTGATATAGCGTCAGCAGCCTGAACGATACAAGCGATGATTGATTCTGCTTCACAATCGCCATGGTGTGAAGCAACCGCATTTATAACAATATGATTTTCTTTATATTTCTTACATAAGTCAACACCAATGCTGACATGTGAACCTTCCATCTCACGGTCGATAGATTTACCGATATCGTGGAGAAGTCCGGCTCTCTTAGCTAGCTTAACGTCTTCGCCAAGCTCACCAGCTAGAAGTCCACTTAGATAAGCAACTTCAACAGAATGTTTTAACACATTCTGACCATAGCTTGTTCTATACTTAAGACGTCCAAGAAGCTTAATAAGTTCAGGATGCAGACCATGCACTCCAACATCGAGTGCCGCAGCCTCACCTTCTTCTCTCATCTTAGTCTCAACTTCCTTCTGTGCCTTCTCGACCATTTCTTCGATTCTGGCTGGATGTATACGACCATCTACGATAAGCTTCTCAAGTGCAACACGTGCAACTTCACGTCTAACTGCATCAAAGCTAGATAAAACTACTGCTTCAGGTGTATCATCGATTATCAGATCAACTCCTGTAAGAGTTTCAAGGGTACGAATGTTACGTCCCTCACGACCAATGATACGTCCTTTCATTTCATCATTTGGAAGCTGTACCAGCGAAACTGTTGACTCAGAAACTACATCAGCGGCACACTTCTGAATAGCGCCTACCACGTATTCCTTAGCTCTCTTATCAGCTTCTTCCTTGGCTCTGGTTTCCAGCTCCTTAATCATCATTGCGGTTTCATGCTTTACATCATCTTCTACGGTTTTAAGCAAATAATCCTTAGCTTGTTCAGAGGTAAGTCCAGAGATTCTCTCCAGTTCCTGTTGTCTCTTGGCAGAAAGTTCGTCAACTTCAGCAACCTTCTTAGCAAGATTAGCTTCCTTAGCAGAAAGAGACTGTTCTCTTCTCTCCAAGGTATCACTCTTCTTGTCGAGGTTTTCTTCTCTCTGAAGAACTCTCTTCTCCATATGCTGAATCTCTGATCTGCGGTCCTTGACTTCTTTCTCAATATCATTCTTAGTCTTAAGGGCCTCTTCCTTTGCAGTCAGAAGAATATCTCTCTTCTTTGACTCAGCTGTCTTAAGCGCATCATCTATAATGTCCTTAGCTTTATCTTCAGCTTTTCCAATCTTTGCCTCTGCGATATTCTTACGATAAGCTATACCCACAAGACAACCAATAACTAAAGCTATGATAAAGGCTACTACTACGATGATTACCCATATAAGAGTAGACATAGGAGTACCTCCTTTATTAAAATGTAATGTGCAAAATGTAACGTAGTTTTTAAAACTACATAACAACGTGTAAAAACACACTTTAATAGTTTATACTTTATCGGATATTATGTCAAGTAATTGTTAATCTTATCGTAAGTGAAGCCATGACGTGATAAGAAGGCTATCGCACGCCTTTTTATCCTTATATCATTCAGGTCCAAGTTCTTATATTTCTTCTCAAGAAGGTCCTTTATAACATCATCTTCAGTCACGCCTTCATCACTATAAACATCGTCTATTATATGTCTGTAATCCGACGCTTCAACTCCTCTGGACTGTATCTCTCTCTCTATAAGAGAGCGACTCTTCGACCTAATATAAGTTCTGGTATAGCTTTCCACAAATCGTCCATCATCAAGATACTTCGACTCATAGAGAACAGCTATAACATCTTCAACTATAGTCTCAGAGAAGCCCTTCATGTATAACTTATTCTTGATAACACCTGCCGGATACTCCGCAGTGGCAAGATAGCCAATAGACTTCTGATAAGCCCTGTCATAGATCAGGTCCCTTATAGCACACACCTCCGAATCAGAGTCAAAAGTATAAAACTCATCATCACTCTCTGGCGCATCTATCCCCAGACGTTCAAAATCCGCTTTAAATATACTTCCGAGATAGATATCATTTACATATATCTTATACTGCTTGCCTTTTTTCTTGCTTCTAACAGTATTCATCTATGAATCCTACTCTTCGCCTGATTCATCAGACTCTTCTTCATCATTATTAAAGTATATTTCTCTAACCTTATCTTCAATCTCCTGCATAACATCAGGATTTTCCTTCAGATAAAGCTTAGCATTCTCACGGCCCTGACCAATCTTCTCGCCAAGGTATGCATACCAGGCACCAGACTTACTTACAACATCACAGGCAGCGGCAAGATCCAGGATATCACCTTCCTTAGATATACCTTCGCCAAACATGATATCGAACTCAGCCTTCTTAAATGGAGGAGCAACCTTATTCTTTACGATAGTAACACGTGTTCTGTTACCTACACCATCTCCACCAGTCTTAATAGTCTCTACACGTCTAACATCCATTCTTACAGATGCATAGAACTTAAGAGCACGACCACCAGTAGTTGTCTCTGGGTTACCAAACATAACACCAACCTTCTCACGGAGCTGATTGATGAAGATAACTACACAGTTTGTCTTGCTGATAACTGCTGTAAGCTTTCTAAGAGCCTGTGACATAAGTCTTGCGTGAAGACCTACATGACTGTCTCCCATTTCACCATCTATTTCTGCCTTTGGTACAAGAGCAGCAACAGAGTCGATTACAAGAACATCCATAGCACCCGATCTAACCATAGTCTCTGTGATTTCAAGCGCCTGCTCACCACTATCTGGCTGTGAGATATAGAGGTTATCTATATCTACACCGATATTCTTAGCATATACAGGATCAAGAGCATGCTCTGCATCTATGAATCCAGCAATACCGCCACGCTTCTGAACCTCAGCTACAACGTGAAGTGCAACTGTAGTCTTACCACTTGACTCAGGTCCATATATCTCTATAATACGGCCTCTAGGCATACCACCTATTCCAAGTGCTATATCAAGGCTGAGTGAACCTGTTGGAACAGCCTCAACACTCATGTTGCTGGCACTATCGCCAAGCTTCATAACTGAACCTTTACCAAACTGCTTTTCTATCTGCGCCAAGGCTGCATCGAGAGCCTTGAGTTTCTCTTCATTTTGCATAAATATCTCCTTTCAATTTTAACGAACAAACAAAGTTAGTATAGCATAATGGATATAAAAATGCTATTCTTACTTTAAAGGTTAGATAGTTATAAAAGGGGGTGTACGACATGTCAAATATAGGAATAATTGCTGAGTATAATCCGTATCATAACGGTCATAAATACCTGGTCAAAAATGCTATAAAAGAGACTGACGCTGATGGCGTAATCGCTCTGATGAGTGGTAATTTTATCCAGCGCGGAGCACCGGCCATGGCCGATAAGTATTCAAGAGCCGAAGCCGCAGTTCGTGGCGGAATTGATATAGTCTTTGAACTTCCCGTAATATATGCAACATCAAGCGCCAGAGACTTCGCCAACGGAGCTATCGCAATGCTGAGTTCTATAAAGAATATAGACTACGTAGCATTTGGCGTTGAAGATATGGAGACATCACTCTTCTTCGAAATTGCAGATATACTCGCTAACGAGCCAGAGGAATATAAGAATCTGCTAAATGAATACTTAGCAAAAGGCAATTCTTATCCAAGTGCAAGTGAGAAGGCTATTAAAAAGATTCTCGGTACCAGCATCGGACAGATTATCTCGAAACCTAACAACATTCTAGGCATTTCCTATATCAGTGCACTGATAAAGCAAAAAAGTCACATCAAGCCTATCCTTATAGAACGATGTGACAGCGGATATAACTCCGCAGAGCTTACCGGCAACTATGCAAGCGCTACTGCCATTAGAAATGCAATAATGAATAACACCAGCATAAGACCATACATTCCAAAGGTTTGCGTTAAGCCATATGAAGAATATTTCTCAAAACCACTATCAGATATAACTTGGCTCACTCCATACATCGCTTCCAGAATGATATATGACAGAAATCTTCCACATGAGATATCAAATCTTGAAGGCGTTATGGACATGACTGAGGAGATACTTAATAGACTTAGGAAAGCACCTCTTCCTATAAAATATATAGAGCTGGCGGATTTTCTTAAGACTAAGAATATAACTATGACACGCGTAAGCCGTGTACTACTCCATATGGTACTTGGAATACTCACAGAAGATAGAGAGCTAGCACTTAACAACGGATATGCAAAGTATCTTAATCTACTGGCATTTAAGGGAGATAAATCCACACTGCTTAAAAGTATATCCATGAATACCGAACTATCCGTTATCAATAAGAAAGCAAATTACAAACCGCAGTCCGAGCTTGGACAACGTTTGTGGGAAATGGATAAACTAGCAACTGACCTATATAATCAACTAGTATACGACAATCTAAATATCAGATTACATAGCGAGCTAACCTGTACAGTTCGTAAAGTAAATTAAAAACAGGGAGACGTAAACGTCTCCCTGATTCATTCTTCAGTAAATATATATAGCTAACTTACATAGCAAATATATATAGCTAACTTACATAGCAAATATATTAATCATCTAAGAAATCATCATCGTCATCGTAGTCATCATCATCGTAGTCGTCGTCATCGTAGTCATCATCTGCATCTACGCCTGCATCTGGTGTCATAGGAGCCATAGCTGGTGTACCCATACCGATTCCCATGCCATCATCGAAATCCATACCATCATCTCCATAGTTATCTCCATAGAGAGCAGCCTCTGGTGTACCATTTATAAGATTGATACTTGTCTCAACCTCTGAAAGGTTGTTGCTAAGTGTAAAGATACCCTGCTCAAGGCTATCAACAAGATTCTTGTAATTCTCATTTTCAGCTTCAAGCTGTGCTTCCATAAACTGCTTGATGTTAGTTATCTTCTCTTTTGTATACATCATAGCGCCCATTCTTACCTCTGTAGCCTCTGTCTTAGCTTCAGTAAGAACTCTATCAGCCTCTTCTCTAGCAGATTCCATAATCTCATTCGCTCTAGCATTTGCAAGTTCAGTAATATGACTCTGCTCTACAAGACGATTAGCTTCATTAACAGACTCGGATATTATAGCATCTGAACGTGTTCTAGCAGAAGCAAGAATAGCTTCCTTATTACGCATGATCTTCTTACATCTTTCAATCTCACTAGGGAGTTTCAGCTTAAGTTCGCTGAGCATACGCTCAAGTTCATCCTTTGGAACAACAATCTTATTTGATGAAAGAGGCTGGAACTTACATCCTTCTACAAAAGCCTCGATCTCATCGATCATTTCTTCAACACCCTTTTTACCCATTTTAAATATCCTCCTGTTAATATCTTATACTTTTCGTACTAGATTATCTAATCCTTATTACTCGCCTTCGACTGTCTCACTTTCATGAGAATCACTCTTCTTCCACAGCTTATCGTAAAGCTTCTTCTCTACCTGCTTTGGAACAAAATCGTGAAGCGACATACCATAGCTTGCAAACTCCTTTGCCATACTTGAGCTGACAAATGAATACTTAGGATCTGTCGGCATAAAGAGTGTCTCCATCTCTAAAGCAACCGATCTGTTACCCTGAGCCATCTTAAACTCACAAGCAAAATCGGACTCTTCTCTTAGACCTCTTATAAGAATGTTTACATTATTCATTCTGGCAAAGTCTACAAGTAGTCCATCATAGGTCTCAACCACTACATTTGGGTAGTCGGCAACAACCTCATTTAACATATTAGCACGTTCATCTAGAGAAAACAACGGAGATTTTTTCGACGAATTGTTAAGTATACACACTATTACTTTGTCAAAAATCTGCGCTGATCTCGTTATAACATCTATGTGTCCCAGGGTAACTGGATCAAAGCTCCCTGGGTAAATCACTGTACTCATGATCTAGCCTTTCTCACATATAAAGATATGCTTATTGGTTTTATAATTCTTAGTCTTGTATATCTTAAATCTAGTATTCTCGAGGAAGCTAAAATCCTCATCAAGTCTCGACTCAACTATAATAGTATAATCTGGATTCTGGAACTCTTTACCATTCAGAATCTCCAAGACTTCCTTCTCAAATCCATGTCCATATGGTGGATCAAAGAAGAGAATATCAAAGTCGATGCGGCTCTGCTTTCTGAGATAACCTATAACATCCGATCTCACAAGTTCAGCCTCATCCTCGAACTTAGTGAAATGAATATTCTGCTTTATAATCTCATAAGCATCCTTGTTATTCTCAACAAGTACTGCTCTGGATGCACCACGAGACAAAGCCTCAATTCCTATAGCTCCGCTTCCTGCAAATGCATCAAGAAAACGCGAACCAGGAACCTCCATCTGTATGCAATTAAACAGTGTCTCCTTATACTTATCCGCTGTAGGTCTGGTATTATCACCCTCCAGAGTTTTAAGTGGAAGACTTCTTCTTGTACCCGCAATAACTCTCATAATATCCCAATATACCATATAATGTGTAATAGAACAACATTTTTATTCAAAAAGTACAAAACCTAGCGTCAAAACTAGTTATCTGTCACAATTTGATTCTTCAGCCACTTACCTGCATCGCTTAGATCATCGTCTTCCCAACCGGATGTTTTGGAGCATCCAGAGTCTATCAACGCTGATGTCTCATTCTTATTACATAGACTCCAGCCTGCATAAGACAGATTATATTCGTCTATCATTTCGAACCAATCCTCAGCTGAATCATAATCGATAGCACCATTTCCGGAAGCATCGCATATACTAAACTCTGAGATAAAGACACATAGTCCTTTGTCATGAGCCATCTTAACCTTGCTTCTGATATTATCCTTATGAGTAGCAGCATAGAAATGAGTCGTATAAGCTATATTCTCCTGACCTGTGATAGGATCATCCGCTGCTATCTCAACATCCTGAGACCATGTAGGGGTACCAACTATAATGATAGCGTCCTTATCATTTGCTCTGATTACAGGAATAACTGCCTCAGCATACTCCTTAATATCACTCCAGGAAGTAGAACCATTTGGCTCATTACATATCTCATAGAGCACATTATCATAATCAACATACTTAGCTGACATTTCATCGAAAAATGCAATCGCCTCATCCTGATTCATCGAAGGATTATTATCACTAAGTATATGCCAGTCTATGATAACATACATTCCAAGCTCTGTCGCATATTCTACTCCGTCATCCACAAGAGACTTAAGCTTAGACTTGTCGCCGTCCTGACAGTATCCGCCAGATTCACCTGTATACATAGCAAGTCTTATAAGATTTGCGCCCCAGTCATCACGGAGAGTCTGAAATGCATCTTTATTAACATACTCTGGGAACCAAGCAAGTCCGTGAGTGCTGACACCCTTAAGCTGATACTTCTTTCCATTTTTATCTACAACATCAGTTCCATCTATAGAAAGCTTTCCATGATTTTCAAGCGGTGTGCCTGATTCTGGTTCGATCTTTTCTTTCTTAGACTCAGCCTTTTCTTCCTTAGACTGTGTAGTAGGTTCTTCCTTAAGTTCAGTATACTCTTCACCATTTACATATAAAGTTGCAACCTTCTCAGAATCAGAGCTGCTTTTATACTTTACTTGTAATCCCATTTCTATATTTCCACCCTGAGGTATAGTGCCGTTATAATCCACAGCAGTTATAGTCAGTTCATCACCAGATATCTTGTATTTACCGTTCCAGTTGTCACCTATCTCACCGCCCTTAAAGCCTGAGATAACAACCTTCCAGTCTGATACATCTGACTTAGACTTATTATCGATTCTTATCTTATACTGATATACAAACTTGTCGCCATCTGGCCAGTTGCCATCATCAGATACAGTTACTGAACAAGCAAGCTTCTTCTCCTTAGCATCAGACTTAGTTGCGTGCCTTTCAGCTTCAGTATCCTCTTCGTCCTCTGCAGCTACTTCTTCAGAAGTCTCGCCTTCGTCATCATTTTCCTTTACAGTAGCCTGGGTAGTTACCTCTTCAGTAGTTTTATCCTTGCCGTAATTCTTACTTACGAAAACCGCTATAGAAGTAGATAGTATAACAATGACAGCAGCCATTACACCAATAATAATCAGTAATTTATTATTCTCTTTCAAGTTTCATTCTCCTTAGTATAAAGTATTATATATATCATAATAACATCAAATGTCATCTATAATAAGCGACAGATCCTGAGCAAGTCTAAGCATATCCGCATGCTTATATATATCCGCTATACGGAAGTTTAGGTCTCCACTCTGACGTATTCCAAAGAAGTCTCCCGGACCTCTCAGTCTCAAATCCTCTGACGCAATAAAGAATCCATCATTTGAATCTTCCAGTACCTTAAGCCGCTCCATAGACTCTTCGGTTTTCTTTACATTTATAAAGATGCAGTAGCTCTGAAGTGAACCACGACCAACTCTTCCTCTTAGCTGATGAAGCTGAGCCAGTCCAAACCGCTCCGCATTCTCTATCATCATTACAGTAGCATTTGGATTGTTAATACCAACCTCTATAACCGTAGTCGACACCAGAACATCTATCTCTCTCTTCACGAAGCTATCAAGTATACTGTGCTTCTCAGTTTCCTTCATCTTACCATGTAAGTAGGAAACTCTCACACCGCTCCCAAGCTTCTCCTGAAGATCTTCGCTGTAGTTAATTACATTTTCCGCATCAACCGCTTCGCTTTCCTCAACCATTGGACATATAACATAAACCTGTTCTCCCGCTCCAACACGTTCTCTTATAAACTTATAAGCTGCCGGTCTATAGTCCGTACCAACGACGCAGTTGTATATGCTCTTTCTATCCGCAGGCATATCCTTTATAACGGAAATGTCCATATCGGCATAAAGAATGATAGCAAGAGTTCTAGGAATAGGTGTTGCACTCATGACGAGAACATTTGGCATATCACCCTTCTCAGCCAGCCTCTCCCTCTGCTTAACACCGAAGCGGTGCTGTTCATCAGTTATAACCAGTCCGAGATTCTTAAACTCCGTTGCATCTTGTATTATGGCATGAGTACCTATAACTACATCGCAGCTTCCATCCCTTAACTTCTGATATACATCTCTCTTCTCCTTAGCCGTCATAGAACCAGTAAGAAGAGCGACATTTATCTTATAAGGCTTAAGCATCTTGGACACATCTTCGAAATGCTGCATAGCCAGAACTTCCGTCGGCACCATAAGTGCACCCTGGTATCCCGATACTGCATTCATAAGAAGTGCTATAACTGCTACGACAGTCTTACCCGAACCAACGTCTCCCTGGATAAGACGACTCATCATGTAATCCGATTCCAGATCCTTACTTATATCTTCTACAGCACTTTTCTGTCCTTCTGTTAGAGAAAAAGGAAGACCCGCTATAAAGCCATCCCTCTTCATCTTAGCTTCGTCCGTTATCTTATGATGATTACTCTCTACTACAGTCTTCTCCTTAAGCTTCCTTACATTTATAAGAAACTCCAGAAACTCATCAAGGGCTATTCTCTTAATCGCATTCTTAAGTCCTTCCTCATCATCAGGAAAATGAATACGCATGATTGCTTCGCCTCTATGCATAAGGCCATGCTTCTCTATAATATCCTCTGGGAGATAATCCGGTAATGTAAGTACCATATCTCTCAGCTGCTCTATAGCTCTCGTTATAGAATTATTCGTTATACCACTCTTAAGCGGATATATAGGACGAAGCGTACTGAGCATCTTCTGATAATTAAACTGAGTAAAGAACTCTGGCATCTCCATAACTCTGAGTGTGCCTTTGATCTTAATAGTTCCGTAGAAAATGTACATTTCCCCCTTATGGAACTGAGACTTAAGATATGGCTTATTGAACCATACCATTCTCAGACTTCCGGTGGAGTCCGAAGCAGAGAGAGATGTTATAGAATATCTCCGTCCTTTTCTTTCTTCTACGTAACTCACGACCTTGCAAAAAACAGCAACCCTGTCTCCTTCACTTACATCAGCAACAGAGACAGGCTCACTGTATTTCTTATAACTTCGAGGATAATAGGTGATAAGGTCGCCTACAGTAGAGATTCCGAGTCTTGCAAACTGCTCAGCTGTCTTCTCACCTATTCCTTTTATATGTTGTATATCATCTTCTAATCTCATTTGGGTTACTCAACAGATAGGATATAATAATAGATTGGCTGACCACCATAACGTATATCTACATCAAGGTCGTCATACTTTTCTGATAGGGATGCAGCGAAGGCCTCAGCTTCTTCCTTAGAAACATCCTCTCCATAGTATAGACTGATAAGTCCACTATCCTCATCGACAAGAGTATCTATGAGCTGCTTTGTAACTTCTTCTACGTCTGTACCTACAGCATCTATTCCATTATCAGAGATACCCATAATATTGTTCTTACGTATCTCCTTACCTTCTACAGAAGTATCACGTACCGCAAATGTAATCTCTCCGGTCTTTATTCCAAGGCTTGCTTCCTTCATACCCTCAAGATTTTCTTCCGGTTCAAGCGCTTCATTAAACTCAAGCATAGCAGCAATACCCTGAGGAATTGTTGCAGTTGTTACTACATATACCTTCTTGGCATCAACTATCTCTGCAGCTTGATTAGCAGCAAGAACTATATTCTTGTTATTTGGAAGTATAAATACATTTTCTGCATTTACCTTATCTATAGCCGAAATGATATCATCAGTGCTAGGATTCATAGTCTGACCACCACGGATAACGTAGTCTACTCCTATCTCCTCAAAGATAGTAGAGAGCCCCTCACCCGCAGATACAGCAACAAAGCCATACTTCTTAGGTGGCTCCTGAGGCTTTTCTTCTTCAGACTTTTCAGATGAAGCTTCAGACTTATCGTCTGCTTCGTAAGGAATAGCGAAGGATATTCTCTCATTATGCTCCTCACGCATATTATCTACCTTACAACGTGTAAGCTGACCATACTCAAGTCCCTTCTCAAAAGCCTGACCAGGATGATTAGTATGAACATGAAGCTTGAGCACTTCTTCATCGGCAACACATACAAGTGAATCACCAATAGAGAGAAGAAACTCCTTTATCTTCTCTATCTCTTTATCTGATAATTCTTTTTCAAGAAGAACTATAAACTCTGTACAATATCCGAACTTAATATCTGCAGTAGATATATCATCTCTACTGCTTCCCTTAGCAGTTGGGATCTCTTCTAGAAGACCAGCACCTCTGGCAGGGCCAGATGGAACCGCATCACCTTCAAGTACAGCAGCCTCTCCCTTAAGAGCCATAAGGAAACCACGCATGATCTCCATAAGTCCCTGTCCACCAGAATCAACAACTCCCGCTTCCTTAAGTACAGGAAGAAGTTCAGGTGTTCCAGCAAGAGCCTCATCACCTGCTTCAACTATCTTCTCAAGATATTCAACAAGATCATCTTCTGTAGACAGAAGATCTGAAGCCTTCTCTGCCATAGCTCTGGCAACTGTAAGGATAGTTCCTTCCTTAGGCTTCATAACCGCCTTATAGGCTGTCTCAGTAGCATGTGCAAATGCAGATGCTATAACCTCAAGTGTTATCTCTTCCTTATCTTTTACATCACGGCAGAATCCACGAAGCAGCTGAGACAAGATAACGCCTGAGTTACCTCTAGCTCCTCTAAGTGATCCACCAGATATAGCTTTAGCAAGAGAATTAATAGTTGGCTTATCAAGACTCTTAACCTCTGCTACTGCAGACATTATAGTAAGAGTCATATTAGTTCCTGTATCCCCATCTGGAACTGGAAATACATTTAATTCATTTATATATTCTTTTTTATTACTGATATTATTAGCTCCGGAGATAAATACTTCCTTCACGAAATCCGCACTAATATCCTTAACAAACATGAAACTTCCTCCGATATGTAAAGGGATGACTTAGTCAATAACTCTGACGCCCTCTACGTATACATTTATTTTATTCACCTTCATATTGGTGTAATCTTCAACCTGATACTTTACAGTACTTATAAGGTTATCCACTACTGTTCTAATGTTAACTCCATAAGAAACTATAATATGGAAGTTAATGTACAGTCCATCGTCATCCATCTTCACACTAACACCACGACTGACATTGTCGCCTTTAAGAAGCTTAGCAAGTCCATCCTTCACGCTAAGGCTGGCCATACCAACTATACCGAAGCAGTCCAGCGCAGCATGTCCGGCAAACTGGGCAATAACTTCGTTATCAATATATATCTCACCATTTTCATTTTCCAAAAGCTTAGACATATGAAACCTCCTCTCAACATTAGTTTCTCCGACATTATACCTAATCTAGTCATAATAATCAAATATATGAGAAAAATAAAAAAACCAGCCATACTTTTGTATGACTGGCTGCTTAGTTCACTTAAAATATCAAACTATGCACGCTCTACCTTACCTGATCTAAGGCACTTTGTACAAACATAGATAGTCTTAGGAGACCCATCGACCTTTGCCTTGACTCTCTTGATATTAGACTTCATAATTCTATTTGATCTTCTATGTGAGTGGCTCACATTGTTTCCAAAATGAACTGACTTATCGCAGTAAAAGCACTTAGCCATCCCTTGGCACCTCCTTTAACTAGTAAACTCAGTCTAGATATATGCTCCAGACTCGCAACATTTGGTATTCTAACAGATTTAATAATCTAATGCAAGCTAATTTTTTATTTTTTTAGCAACGACTACATATCTGCCCTCATTTGTATGATAAGCACATGTAGAAAGTGTCAGAAGATTCTCGCCATATACGGCGCTTTCCTCAATATTATAAGGGGTTAATGACTTAACCTTCTGGACGTATGCATCGAACTCTTCCTTATTCTCTGCCTTGAAGAATTCATAGTATTTAAATGAATTAGGATCATCTTCATCTATCTTTGTTCTAAAAGCAGCGATAACTTCATACTCAGCATCTTCAAATGTAGTATTGAAGATTATCTTGCTATGTTCCTTATAGAAAGATTCACTCTCATAAGAAAGAAGTGCATGGAACATAGTACCAGCCTTCATGTTATGTCCATATATAAGAGTATTATCTCGAGCCTTCAAAGGATTAGAACCTGCAGCAGCAAAGAGTGTTCCTGATGAACTATAGTCTCCATTAAAGTCCATATGGAGATACTTCTGTTCATCATCAGGTGTATACATGACTGGATAGTCAACATTTGTTCCAGGAATAGTAAGCCATCCTATAAAGTCCGGATTCTTGGTATATACATCTGCAAACTTGGACTGAACAAGATTACCCTCTATTGTCTCATAGGATGTAAAATCCGTATCCTGTTTCTTACCAGTCTCAGGATCCTTTGATCCATCTTCTTTTATAAGCTTCTTTACATCATCAAATGAGTTCTCAGCCTTTCTTATCTTATAGAAGTATAGTCCAAGATAAGTACCAGATCCCAGGAATATGAGAATAAAGATAACCAGCAGAGTATTAAGAATAGCAGTCTTACGCTTTTTCTTCTTCTGCTTTATCGCAGCTTCTTTTCTGGCTTCTGCAGAAGTCTTCTTCTTCATAATCTCCGCTCTGGAGATTCTTCTATCTATCTCTTCAGCTTCCTCATACTTATTCTTAGGAGCTGATGATTCATCAGTCTTAGCTGGAGCCGTATCTTCGCGGCTTGGCTTTGGAGCATTACCAGCATCACCTCTGCGAAGTACTGATTCTGGCTTTAGTACATTTGATATAGTCTCTCTCTCAGGAGGAACAGGAACCTCCTCTTCAAACTGTTCTACCGCAGATTTCTTAGTAGAACCACCCTTCAGTTTAAAACGAGCACCTTCCTTTGGTTCTGGCTTAACCTCAACCTTTGGCTCTGGTTTTGGTTCCGGTTTTGGCTCCGGTTTTGGTTCAACCTTAGTCTCTGGCTTTGGTTCCTGTGCAGATGAATCCGAAGTATATCTACGGAGTATTTCTTCAATTTCTTCAGGATTATATGACACTTTTAATACCTCTTTGTTCCCCAAAGTTTTGCTTTCTTAAGTGATAGATATTCACTGTAAGCATTTTCAAGTATTTGTTTCTCATTTGGAAACTTAAGCAAATGATATGCTTCATGATATTTATAATAACCAGAATCACAGAAATACTCTTCCTTCTGTGGTCTGCTATAGAAGCTCTCGCCCATCATAAGGAACCAGTGAACATCCTTAGATACCACATCATTATAAGTAGAAAATGTATAACTGCTCTTTCCTATATATTTGACGATCGTTGCATCTGCACCAGTTTCTTCCTTTACCTCGCGAATTGCAGTCTCGCGATGTTCCTCGCCCTCTTCGACGGTTCCCTTAGGAAGTACCCAGCCTTCATAACGATTCTTATAGTTCTTGTATAAAAGAAGTATCTTTCCATGAAAGATAACCACACCTCCACAACTAATTGCTTCAACCAAGCGCAATCCCTCCTATTCTCTGGTGTGAAATATGCCGTCAATTAACGGATGACCGCATTCCATAAAATTATACATCAAGAACAGTTCACATGCAAACCTTAGACCGTAAGTTCACCAAATATTAATACTAACTCTAATATCCATAATATGCATCAAATACGCAGGACGCAACATAGGTTCCAGAAGTCTGATTAGTGGTATAGTCTTCTACGACTACACTTATTACAATATCCGGATTTTCTACATTTGAATATCCAACAAACCAGGAGTTGCAATTACCACTATTATCATACTCAGCAGTTCCAGTCTTACCTGCAACTGTATATGGTTTAGAGCCCAGATACTGTGTAGCAGTACCATCAGTAACAACCTGGCACAGCATAGGAATTATATCCCGAGTCAGTTCTGGATCTATTATAGAACCGCAGGACTTGGACTTGTAGTTAATTAGAGTCACTCCGTCAGCATTTTGGACGCTGTCAACAAGTGAAGGTTTCATAAGAACACCACCATTTGCGATAGCCTGCATAATAAGCGCATTGTGAAGCGGAGTTACGAGGGTATCACCCTGTCCGATAACAGTCTGAGGTATCTCAGAATAATTACTATCAGCAGTAAGTTTAAACTGTGATCTGGAATACTCGCCATCATATGGAAGCTCGCCATTATATAGGAGACTTTCTGCGAGCTTATTTAGTTCACCGATATCGATTTCATTACATCCAATATTTGCGACACTTGTGTTACAGCTATGAGCAAGGGTACCAGCAAGGTCAAGATCACCATGAGCCTCACTATTACTACATCTAATCGATACACTGTTGAATATATCCGAACCATAACATGTATGATGATAGTTCTCATAATCAGGATGTTCCTTCATATATTCAAGAAGAGTTATTATCTTAAATGTTGAACCTGGCGCATAGAGTCCCTGAGTCGCTCTATTAAGCAGAACCGTACTACTGCTGCCTTCATCACTATGAACAGATGCCCACACATTATCAATATCATTTGGATCAAATGTTGGATTCGAATACATAGTAAGGATTCTACCAGTAGATGCTTCAAGTACAACAACAGCACCTCTGGCATCTCCCAGAGCATCGGCCGCTGCCTGCTGGAGATTCACATCCAGAGAAGTTACTATGGTGTCACCTATGTTCTTCTCTGAAGATAGATCACTTCCAACCTTACTGAAGATATTAACATGAGATCTCATAAGATTGACATTTTCAGAAAGCTCTATACCTGATCTCCCATACGAATTATAACCCACAGTATGTGCGAACAGACTGCCATAAGGATAGACTCTGGTTTCCTCTCCCTCAGCATCCTTCTCGGTAGTAGCAAGCACTACTCCATCACTCGTTATAATATCACCTCTTGTAACATACTTATCAAAGCTGTCCTGTCTCTTATTAGAAGACTTCGCTACAACCGTATCAGTATCCTTAACCATGAAGTAGATTAGATAACTGAACATTCCGATAAATACGAGAACAAAAAGATAGGTCATAACAACCAGCGGTTTATTCTTTATTCTATTTTTCTTTACTTTTTCGCGTTCTTTTTCCAGGAACTGTCTCATTTCTGGAGACATTCTGGCTTCCTTCTCCGTACGCGATTCGTTCTCTTTCTTTTTCAAAATCGTCAGCCTCTTTACTTACTAAAATATATACAAATTGAACTATAGCAAAACATATGAGTGTACTGAACACGCTACTCATTCCGTAACTTACGAGGGGCAGCGTCACACCGGTAGATGGGATAAACTTTATAGCTCCACCTATATTCAGGAAAACCTGGAATATATAACTGATTGCTATTCCAAATGTAACGTACTTATAAAATGGTTGTTTACATTTCATAGCAATATTCTGCATAGCGATAAAACTGCTCAGGTATATGAGGATAAGTGCAAGTCCGAAGATTACACCAAGTTCCTCGCAGATAGCCGAGAAGATAAAGTCACTCTCAGCAACAGGAATAAGGTAAGGCATACCATTTCCAAGTCCAGTTCCCGCAAATCCTCCGGAACTAATACCGAAGAGAGATTCACAAACCTGATAGCCATAAGTATCCTGATAAGCAAAAGGATCCTTCCAGGCCAGAACTCTGACCACTATGTGGGCGAACAGCGAATCTTTAAAGAGCATGTAGCCTAGCGCGCAGGCAGCCACCATAAATATGAGTCCGAGTATCGGGAATATAGCTCTGGATGTAGCCAGATAGACCATGGAGAAGTATACAACATAGAAAAGCATAACCGCACCAAAGTCTTTTTCAAGAACAAGAACCAACATAAAGCCTGCCGAGATTGCTGCATTTATGATAAGTTCTTTTAGAGTACTCAGCTTCACCAGGGAGCTCGCCACAAAGAAAATGAAGATTATCTTTACAAACTCCATAGGCTGAAGTGATATAAACTTAAGATCTATCCAGTTCCTTGAGCCGTTAACGACTTTACCAACTCCAGGAAGAAATACAGATAATAATAGGAGAATACCAAAGATTCCGAACAGGATATACCTGTCCTTCATATTTCTAAACTTACCAAGTATAAATGGTATAAATATCGTAACACCAAGACCGATACTTGCCAGAATAAACTGTCTTACCGCAAGCTTCGGACTAAGCCTCAGAAGAACCGTGTAGCCTATCAGCATTAGGAAAGCTACATTATTGGTCATAAGCTTCGACGAGTTCTTATAGAATATTCTGAAGAGAACTATATAGAGAATCGCGATAATTATCTCGACCACATAATATATCAGAACAGTAACATCTTCTTTATTGATGAATAGCATTATGTGACACAGAAAATGAATCATAAAGATATAGAATATCTGCTTATTCAGATTACTATTTCTCTTCTCTCTATCCTTGGCCGTAAAGTACGTATAACACTTTATCGTATATAAAGCCATAAAGACCAGAACCAGATATTTAGATGTCTTGCATATAAGATTAGCCATATCTTTATACTATATACCTTTCTCTATATGTCCAAGAGTATATCTCTTCTTTTTATAATAGGAAGCTTGCCCACTGATCACATCTAAGACTTCTTCAGGTGTCTCATCTGAAAAGTAAACAAACTTTAGTTTATTATAGGATTCTCTAAGCTCATCATAATCCCGAAGACTTAGAGGATAATCATTAAGTACTACGTTATAACCGAGATTCTCTGCTCTAATAGCATTTACACAGCGTCCCTTAGAATCCTCAAGTATTCCAACAGTATCTCTAAGACCCGCTGTGACCATAAGAGCTATCTTGCCATAGGTCATCATAATACATTCAGTCTTATAATCAATTCCGCCAATCTCGCGGAGGCTTAGTTCGAGAGACGCTTCTACGGTAATCCTGCCTATAAAACCAAATTCAGCTTTAAGTATATCAGCAATATGTGGAGCGGATATATCATTATACATGTATAGCGAATTCGCGAGTATAAAGTCCTTATCCTTAAAAAGCCTAGCCGACAGAGCAAGCGAATCTATAGAACGAATATAGAGACCTTCTACAGAGTTCAAATCATCAGAATCATTTCTAGCAAATGAGTTATGTAAACCGAGAAGCCATTCATTCTCTCTATCTATGTATGGAAGACCAAGGAAGATTCTAACATTCTTATGATCCTTCTTAAAGTCTTCTAATCTATCAATAGATTTTCTTAAATCATCATAAGTATATCCGCCAAGCCCTGAATCCAGAATGATTATTACATTCCCAGATACAGCACCTAGTTCCTGCGGATACTTTCTAAGAAACACATCCAGCTGATTCGGATATGAAAATGAATAAACTAGTCTATTTTTATCTAAAGGAGTTCTTATAACTCTTTCCTTAGTATACTCCTTATATCCCGAAACCTTTGAAATATCATTTATATTATCAATATCTCTATGATACTTGCTGCAGATTGCGTCTTCCATCGACTGGATAGCCTGACGCCTCAGATTACTTATATCACCTATACGGATAAATGCGTTATCATCTAGTACAACATCGAGGTTCCCCAGTTCAAATCTTGTATTACCAAGTCCGGATACTTTAGAACGAATGGTTGCTTCATCTATGGGACGTTTAGCAGCCTCACTTACAACCTCGCCTTCTTCTGTAACACTTATATCATCTCTTGATATAGTAATAGACAGTTTCTTTCCTATCTTAGCTTCGACCTTAATGTCTACGCAAAGCTTCTTATCTTCTGATAGAAGCCCATCAAAATAATCAACCAATTCTTTAGATCTGGTACGATATATACACGCACCCTTCTTAATCCTCTTGGTTTCAGGTGCATTAAGTGTTATATATTCACCAGCATCAGCCTTAATATTTGAGGTTATAGAGATAGGTTCCTGAACATCGATAAGGAGTTCATCCTGTCTCTCCATAGATTTCAGAAGTTTAAAGCTTATCTTTCCACCAGATATCTTATCCACAGTACCCATCTTAACACCGCGTCTACCTGGCATACTGCTGTCAATCAGCTCCTCATCCCACTTAGACTCTGTACGCTTAGGAGTTCTGTTCATATAGCCAGAAGAGAAACCACCTCGGTTAAATGTATCAAGCAGTCTCGAAGTAAAGTACTCTACTCTTTCAGGCGAAAACTTGCCATCTATATATTCATCGACGAGAGTTCTATACGCTTCGACTGTGGCCGCGGTGTAGTATTCATTTTTCATGCGCCCTTCTATCTTGAGACTATCAATTCCTGCGTCAACCATTTCCGGAATAAACTTAAGTGAGCAAAGATCTCTCATAGACATCAGATACTCACCATTATACTTCTGTCTGCAAGGCTGAGCGCATCTTCCGCGATTTCCACTTCTGCCACCCATCATAGAACTCATGAGGCATCTGCCACTATAACATAGACACATGGCTCCGTGAACAAAAGCCTCCACCTCGACACCTGCAATCTTCTTGATGCGAGCTATCTCTTCTATATTCATTTCTCTGGCAGCTACTACACGGGACGCTCCCATACTCTTAGCAAGAAGGGCACCTTCAGGAGTCAGAATATTCATCTGCGTACTCGTATGAATATCTAGGCCCGGAAATGAATCGCGAACAAGCCTCATTATGCCAAAGTCCTGAATCAATACAGCATCTAGACCAGCTTCATATAGTGGAACAAGCATATCATACACTCCGCGAAGCTCAGAATTCTTAATTAAAGTATTGCAAGTAAGATAAATCTTCACACCATAAAGATGAGCAAGATCTATAGCTGCTACCAGTTCCTCCGAACTAAAATTATCAGCATAGGCTCTTGCCCCAAAAGAAGTCCCCGCTAGATAACAGGCATCCGCACCGGCTGCTATAGCAGCCTTCAGGGATGACATATTACCACACGGGGCAAGTATTTCTGGTCTTTTTAGCATCTTATCTATCACTTCTTCTCTTTCTCTGCTTCAAGCTGAACCAGCTTCTTCTGCAGAGCATTTACCTGTTCCTTATATTCTTCTACCAGTTTAAGCGCAGCCTCGTGCTTAATCTGTGATTCGATAACCTCATGTCTAAGTTCATATAACTGCTGTTCCTTATCCGAATTATCTCCAGCGGTTTCATCAGCCTTTGCCTTAGCCTTGAAATAATCATCAGCAATATTGAGTGCAAGCAGAATACCTTGATATTCTATATTCATTCTACGGTATTCTTCAGAAGTCTTACACTCTGCTATCTTACCATTTATATATGTTGCGACATTCTGAAGATATTCTTCACCTTCGAATCCGCTAAGTGTATAAACCTTATTATTTATAACTACAGGAATATCTATTTTTTTCTGTCCCATATTGCACCTCTTTAACTAAGTAAATAATCAAGTTTTAAATGTTTATATGCCTTCTCAGTAGCCACGCGACCTCTTGGAGTACGGTTAATGAGTCCGTTCTTAATAAGATATGGCTCATATACATCTTCTATAGTTCCTGAATCCTCGCCAATAGCTGCAGCAAGAACTTCAAGTCCTACAGGACCACCACCGAAATTATTGATGATAGTCATAAGAATATTTCTATCTGTATCATCGAGTCCAAAGCTATCTACATCTAGTTTATCAAGAGCACTTTTAGCGACATTATAATCAATTTTACCTTGATGTTCAACCTCAGCAAAATCTCTCACTCTCTTAAGGAGTCTATTCGCTAGTCGAGGTGTACCTCGTGATCTCTTAGCTATCTCAAGAGCTCCTTCTTCATCTACCTCGACTCCAAGAACCTTGGCGGATCTTACAACAATACTCATCAGGTCGACTACCGAATACAGATCAAGTCGATTAACTACTCCAAATCTATCACGAAGTGGAGCGGATAACATACCAGCTCGTGTGGTAGCTCCTATAAGAGTAAATCTAGGAAGGTCAAGTCTTATAGACTTGGACTGTTCTCCCTTACCGATAATGATATCTATAACAAAGTCCTCCATAGCTGGATACAGGACTTCTTCTACCTGCTTACTAAGTCTATGAACCTCATCAATGAAGAGAACATCATTTGGAGACAGCTGACTAAGTATAGCTGCCAGTTCACCCGGCTTCTCTATAGCAGGACCAGATGTTATCTTGATATTCACTCCCATCTCCTCAGCTACGATAGTAGCAAGAGTTGTCTTTCCTAGTCCAGGAGGTCCATACAGAAGTACGTGATCAAGTGGTTCCTTACGTTTCTTAGCAGCCTCGATAAATACCTGAAGATTCTTCTTTACCTTATCCTGACCAATATATTCCTGCAGAGAACGTGGACGAAGGCTTCTCTCAAGTGTCTCTTCCTCAAGCTTTGATTCAGTTGTAATAATACTATCCCTCATGCTTTAAACCTATATAAACTTAAGTGCCGAAACGATGAGTTGTTCAACCGTCATCTCTTCTGCTCCTTCAACCTTTCTGATAGCCTTAAGCGCTGCAGTGTTAGAGTAACCAAGTGAGCATAATGCCTCAGCAGCTTCAGATATACTTGAAGAAGAATCCTCCGATTGAGCATCTCCAGACGTTCCTTCAAAGATTGAACCTTCAAGGCTTATCTTATCACGAAGCTCTAAGATTACCTTCTGCGCTGTCTTAGGTCCGATACCGTTGGCCTTGCTAATTGTCTTATAATCATTTGACATAATAGCAGCAGCAAGATTATCGGTACCAAGTTCATCAAGTATTGAAAGAGCGCCCTTAGGTCCGACGCCATTTACCGATATAAGCTGCTTAAATAAAGTCTTCTCATATGAGCTTAGGAATCCAAAGAGTCTGATATCATCTTCCTTGACTTCCATATATGTGATGATCTTCACCTCACTACCTAGAGAAGGCAGCCTTCGAATCACATCCGAATAAGTAAGTATCTCATATCCTATACCACCAGATTCTACAACAACACTTCCGGTAGTAACTTCACTTAGGATACCATTTACGTAAGCTATCATAATCTACCCCTAAAATGAAAGAGTGCTACAATGTACCTTGCAGCACTCATCATAATTCTATGAATCAATATATCGATTTACAGGAACTCGAAGTCGTCTGACTCTTCCTCGCCATCACCGATCATTACCTTATTAGGCTTTCTAGCTTCCTCAATCTCTCCAACGAATACATCATCGCCATCGCCGAAGACATCGTCTGCTGAATCGTTCTGGAAGAACTTAGAAGTAGCTGACTCCTCTTCATCCTTCTTAGATGTCATCTTTATCTTTCCTTCGCTTGATGTATCTGTGAATACATCATCAAATGGATCATCAACCTTAACATCAGCCTTCTTCTCTTCAACCTTTTCTTCCTTCTTAGGCTCATCTGCCTTAGAATCACCAGAAGACTGCTTCTCCATTTCATACTTTAGTACATTTAATTCCTTAACTAAAGCTTCCTTCTCATCTCTGAGCTTCTTATTCTCTGTAAAGAGCTCATCGTATGCTCTATATACAGTATCAACATACTGATCTACGTCTGTTTTCTTATAACCAAAAAGTCCTTTTCCAAAATTATGTGATCTTATGTCTGTAGGTTGCATCATAGTCGTCTCACCCTCCAATAAATATTCTAATGGTCCGCCTAGCACGCACACATTGATTATAACATATTTTATGTTACTTTCAACATATAATTTTACTTCATTGTACTATGCATTATACCACAAATTACGTAAGAAATGTAGTCATAAATTAACTGATTATTGCCCAAAAATTGGTCATCTAACATAATAAATCCACTTCGATCTCTGGCACTTTCTTTATAGACCGCATTTTTACCTTCATAACCCTTAAAAATGGGTACGAAATATCCTTCTTTTGTGTCATATCCATCCGTCTGTTTAGTGCCAAAATAGTAATTCAGAGTTCCAACAAAGATTGGAAGACTTACCTTCATTCTATCCTTCTCAGCATCTACACTACACCCACTACAGCTTGCAAATACGGGTCTTATAAGCGGATTATCGAGATGCGCCTCCACCTCTAGCATCAACTTATCGTTACTATTTGTAACATTATACTTAACATCACTAAACCGTCCCTTAGAAATGGAATCTATACCCAGAACCGCTCCGAGATAAAGCATTCCTTCCATATCATCCCTATTATGTCTTAAGACGAGCTGGCGATTCTTCTCATCCTTCATAGCAAGATACTCAAGATAAACCTCGATCAGCTGACCGCCATTATACATATCGACACGGTCTATACCAAGATATTTCTCTATAGTCTTCTGCTTTATATTAGGAAGTCCTAGCGCAAACTTATAGGGTTTGATACATTTCATAAGGTCAAAGGATACTACACTGCTGAACACATCCTCCAGCTCTATGCCAAGCTTACGCTTAATCATCTGAATACGCTTACGGATATAAGGTATATCAAAACGGTCTCCATTAAACTCGACCAATATGTCGTAGTCCTTAATCATCTCGCCAAAGGTTTTTATCATTTCCGGTTCAGATTTTCCATCATCATTGAATAGCTGAATGATCTGCCACTCACCATCTATATAAAGATTTAAACCGATTATATAAGTAAATGAGTACTCCGGCGAAAGCCCTGTAGTCTCTATATCAAACATACAGACTTTCTTCCCCTCAAAAACCTTAGGCACTAAATCAAAGTCTTTTATTCTGTCATTTGGCACTAACTCTACTATCTTTTCCATAGGTGAATTATAACATATTTAACGGTAGTTTTTCACCAAGTATTAATCACATTTTGGGCGCATTTTTTATTATATTTTCTTTTCTTGCTGCCTTCTTGGAAGATAAATCATTTACGTTCGATTCTGCGCCTTTCCCAACAAAAAAAACCGCCTACGCGGTTTTTTGTTGGAGCAGGCGGGAATCGAACCCGCGTCCGAAAGCTCTTCCATTACAGTATCTCCCATCACAGTAAGTGTTTTAACATTCCCTCTACCACACGTCCACTCACAGACTTATGATTTCAGTAGCTTGTAATTCTTCCCGAGCCTACAAGCTTCGGCAAGGAAGTGCTCCGTCTGTTCGATACCAGACTCTCACGCAACGGACGACGCGAGGCTGATAGCTGCCATTAGGCAGCGAGTGCTAATCTATTGTCAGCGTTTATTTTTTTAGATGTTTTTACGAGGTCACCCGCCTCGGATGGCTGCCATAATTTCTAAACCCCCGTCGAAACCAGTACTACCCCTGGTTTTTTAAGTTGTTTATAAGCAGTTAAGATTACTCTGCATCTGTATCTGATGCACTATCTGTAGCTGTTGCACTATTGAACTCATCTAACATTTTCTGAAGATCCTGGTTAGCACCTATATCATAGTAATCCTTATTCCACTTAGCTTCAAACCAATTTGCATATTCTGATGCAGCTATAGTTCTGTGCTTTTCAGCCTGCTTCTTCTGATAATTATATAATCCTTTACCAAGAGGAATGCCGATGATAGCACCAACACCAAGAGAAGCTAAGAGAACAGCACCAAGCTTCTTGACCTTAT